>Ga0100391_1000002_pt1 | contig 648133 bp, 520 predicted proteins | sample CryGeymeta201515_FD_81541 | JGI IMG/M metagenome (GOLD analysis project Ga0100391, IMG submission 81541) | Groundwater microbial communities from Crystal Geyser aquifers in Utah, USA - Crystal Geyser metaG 2015-15 | ecosystem: Environmental > Aquatic > Deep subsurface > Groundwater | place...
ACTTAAAAAGAAAAAGTAGGAAAAGCATCTTTAAATTACACCTCTCAACATATTCTGTACTTTGAAAATATCACCTTTTTTCTTCAACTTTTGTTTTTAGAATTTCCTATATAGTAAAATTAGGATCACGGGTGGTTCTTCATTCGAGATCTGTGGAGTAGATGTAAAGGGGGAAGACTGAATTAATGTTATATTTACTTACAAGTTTATGAGCACCAATGTTCTTTGATACTAGACATCCAGGTTGCTCCTCAGTAGCAACTTGTTTAGGCATAATTAATCCAATGTTTTCTCAAATAAGGAAATGTTGCATAATATCCCAACGTCATCGGTCAACCATATCAGGATGATAGTATATATATTGATTATCAAATGGTCTATAAGCAATTGATTGTATATTATTTCAATCATAGTTATGCTTTTTTCTTACGTCTGATAATTTTCGTCCTCTTGAATCTCAAGGTAAATATTTTCATGACTTTTTGTTTGGTCGAAATTTCTGTCTAATGATTTCATCTGAATTTGTTTCTTCAAAAAAGTAGTTCATTTTATTCTTTAGTTCTTTTTTGGATTGAGAAATCACGAGTCTATCTTTGGCAGTAACAATACCAGTGACGTTTACAGAAAACAACTCATCAATTCTTATCCCTTTCTCATATTTTTCTTGAGATTCAAAATCTTTCGGTACGAAAAAATAATGTGGTGCAACGTTTTTGAGTGTTGTTCGTGGTATATCATCGAGATTGTTTGTATCTAGTCGTTTGTATTTGCTATCACGTTTTCCGTAGAGATCGTAGTGATAGACGGTGGCGAGTCAAACCCTCCCCGACCCTCCCTTATCAGGGAGGGAGCCATCAGTGGGCATCCTCCCTTGAGAAGGGGAGGTGTCGAGGGACGAGACGGAGGGATTTACACCTGCAGATGTTTTATTTTTGACAAAGAAGGTGATAGCAACACCTTGTTGGATATCAAAGACATTGTCATCACGACCACCGTTTGGGTCAGTTTCCTTTTTTTTGGTATTACCATGCAGGTCGATGGTGTATATCTTGTCAAAGGTCGTGAGTAAGTGTCGTCTCATCCCACGAAATGTCGGATTATCGAGAAATCAGTGAGGACAAATATATGCGACGATTCATTCATTGTTTTTTGAGACGAAATGCTCTGCATAACGGATAAATTTGACATAGTCATCTCACAATCGATGTTTACGTTCACCAAAATGCTCGCCATCTATGTATTTGTATTCTTCTATGAGATTCATGATTCGTTCTCATTTGTTGGAAGAAATACCGCTATACGGAGGATTTCCCATAACGATCATGATAGGTTGTTCTTTTTTGACTTGAGAGGCTCTTTGTGATTCGTCAGACAAGGCTTTACTAAAGAGATTAGAGATATGGTCGTGTGGTTCTTCGAGCGAGTTAGTAAGGTAGATATTGAGACGTTGGTCTAATCACTCGTGCATATTCTCACGATTAGCGATATCATGGGGATTGATTCAGAGCGTTTCTTGTATTGTTAATCAAATTTTGAGGTGAGCCATAGTATAACTCGCCATCAAAATCTCAAATCCTCGTATACGAGGAAGTAAATCTTTTTGGATATAAGACTTTCGTATTCAAGGGTTATTTTTGAAGTACTTTTGATGAATATATGAAATAGTCTCATGCAAAAACGTCCCTGTTCATGTCGCAGGATCTAGAAGTTGCACACGATGTACTTCACGTTTTTCTTTTTTGCGTTTATCAGCTCTACGTCAATCATACTCGTTAGTAGTAAATTCTGTAGTAATTTTGCTTGTATCTGCCAATCAATCAGCAAGCCCAAATTCATTTCTCAAGATACTATCTACACCACGGATGATAAATGTAACAACCGGTTCTGGTGTGTAATATACACCACGTTGTTTACGCATACGTGGATCATACTCCCCTAGAAACGTCTCATAAAAGTGTATAATTGGATCTGTCATTGCAGTTTTTTTTCAATGATGTTCAAGAATCAATGCAACATCACAATGCAAAAAAATATCTACCAGACTATCAATAATGTGATTGATACGATCATCAAATTCATCATCCATCGACATTTGTCTAAACAATCGACGTACAAAAGGCGTACTTTTGGGAATCAATTTTTCTGCTTCCTGCCTAGAAAATGTCGGTAATGTAGGATCGTAGAGACGAGCAGCAAACAAACCATATGCGATTGTTTGAGCGTACATATCAGCAAATTGAGCTTCAGTCAAATCATGAATCAACATACGTCTAAATGTCTCGTATTGATTTAATAAGACAGTTTTTTCTCTTTCTTCTCACAGCAAAAGCGACTCCATAGCATACTTTATCAATTGTGCTTTTTGTGCCATAGCACGAGCAAGTTTTTCTGGAGAAGTTATAGTCTGTCACTCATATCACAAGAAATCGTGAAGTAAGCGTCATAGTTTGAGAATACGATCATCAAACATGTCAGATGTTTTTCGTGCTATAGCATCTCTTGATGCAGATCAAAGAGAGACGGATTCTACTAATTTACCATGGCTATAAAAATTGAATGTCAGATTATTGGTATAAATGAAATTGTCAAATGCAGCAAGATAACGTCAAAGTTGATCTTTATTTTTTTTCTCATCCAAATCAATGTACAAGTCTTTAGCTTCTATTCGTCAAACCTTAATCGTACTATCTTTTTTTTTCATAATCGTAAAGTCAGGCATACCTACTCACGTAATACGTTGAGATTCATTGAGTGCTGTAATGGTAGAATTAATAGACTCCAACAGTGTTTTGAGTGCAGGCCTAAAACTATGCTCAGTACTTTGATGTGTATCAAATTCTGATTGTATTGATCAAATATACTCTTTTATGATTTGAGAATAATCTACCATAGTATCTGCAGATGATAAAGATTATAATACACTATAACAAAAAGAAATTCTATTCGCAAGGCATATGCTAACCTCTATAAAAACCACATACCTGACAGCAATCAGCGTAAATCTTATTGATCATTATCTTTTTTTGTAAACGAACCATCACCTTGTAGTGTTTTTTTCTCTTCAGTTTTGAGTTTTCTTTCAATTTTCTTAATATCTTCTTCTGGTGGTAATTCTTCTGGAACAATTCCACGAGATATAAGTGTATCTCTAACAGATTTATTGTTTGTACTGTGTTCTTCTGAGATTTGATTTTCTGAGTTCATGCTATTTTGTTTTGCATTAAATATTGTTATTTCTGTCGCAAAGTCTTTTGCTTTGAGCAAAATAGTAGGCATAAAGTCAGCAAGAGGTTTGTTTTTAATACTCCAAGTATCTTTCATTTGTTGTGTAGTTTTGTTGAAGAGTGCGTGATCTCACTTACTTCTTATACGTCCAAAATTTTCATTTCATCCAGTTTGGAGAAATATAACTTGAGAGAGTTCTTTTTCAGTTTCTGTAAGTTTTTGTCTTGCTTGTACTCTCTCATATTCTAATATTTTTTGTTCAATTAATTCTGCCTTTCTTGTTTGCATAGCAAAATATGTCTGAGCAAAAGCTATCTCTTTTTTTCTTGGATCTCCATTTTGAGCTATCAAATAACATGCATAACGAGTAAGCATTATATCATCTATCTCTTTATGGGCTCCTGAACCAAGAGACACCTTTTTCCCAACGTCGGCAAAATGGTCTAATATCTCTTGATTAGAGGCTTTGCATGAATGCTTCGCTTTTACTATAACATTCTTAAAATTATCTCGTTTATCATATCAAAGGAGGTGTTGAACATCTCTTGCTAACCAAAATGAGATACCGTCATCGGTTTGATGAGAAGAACTTTCAAAAGTTGCTGTAAGTTTGTGAATAAGTTGAGTTTCCATTCTAAACAGAACAAATAGTAAAATATACAGTATATCATATACAAATATCACAAAAAACACATTCGAAAAAAAATTTTTCGTAACTTTAACAGTATAGATACATTTTCGTACTTGCAAAACCACACCTAACCTCTATAAAAACCACATACCTGACAGCAATCAGCGTAGATTTTTTATTTTTGTATTTTACAGTACAATGAACTACAAACCAACGTTTAAATTAATCACATTTTATAGCTTTGTGGATATCAAAGATCCCAAAGAAGAAGTAGCAAAACACCTAGCGTTTACCCACGATATTGGGATGAAAGGGAGAATTTATATTTCTGAGGAAGGTATTTCTGCAACTGCGACATGCAATATGTGACAATACGAAGCATATACACAACGATTGAGTCAAAATCCATACTTTAATCATATAAACGATATCGAAAAAAAACGATCTGACGTCGATGGACATAAGTTCGAAAAAATGAAAGTAAAATATCGTCCCGAGATAGTTGCACTTGGTGCCAACGTTACACAACATGACGTAGAAAAATCACTCCAAACTATAGATATTGACGAACTCAAAAATATTATTGATCAAGAAGAAACTGACGATTACGCGATTTTGGATATGAGAAATACATACGAATATAAACTGTGACATTTCAAATGAGCATTGCCAGCTGGGACCAATAATTTTAGGGAAGTGCAGGATTTGTTGAGTAAATACAAAGATATGTTTGCCCGCAAAAAAAAAGTCATCATGTATTGTACAGGGTGAATTAGATGTGATAAGCTTTCTGTCTTGGTCAAAAAAGAATGAATAGATAATTTTTATGCACTTGATGGATGAGTTGTTAATTATACAAATCAACATAACGACTGAAATCGACTTGGTAATTTATATACATTTGATGGTGTAATATCCCAAAAAATTGGTGACGAAGAGACACATACTACGATTTGAGAATGTATTTTTACAGGACTCAAAACTGATAACTTTGAAAACTGTCGCTACTCTGCATGCAATGCTCGTCTATTGGCTCGCAAGAGACAGTTCAAAAGATTTGCAGGATTTTGTTCGCAAGAATGTTGCGAAAAAGCACAAACATCATTACTTATCAAAGATGAAAAACGAGATAGTATCAATTATAAACAACTTCGTGAGGACATCAAAAACTGAAAAAAAACACAAGAACATTGACAAGAATTAGTTAGAAAACATATACAATCGATGCTTTGTAATGATCCATTTCCTCACAAAACTACACAAAAAGAAGATATTATTGACAAAGATTATCTTGAAAAATTCTTACAATCCGAACAAAAAACTATATAAACTGACACTGTGTCAGTTTTTTTTATTATTTTCAGTATTTTTTAGAATGAACATTTTGATCATAGCAGCACATCCAAACCCAAATGGATTCACGCACAAAATTGCAGAGACATACAAAACAACATCAGAAAAATTAGGACATACAGTCAAGATATTAGATCTATACAATCAACAATATACGCAAGACTATCTTCGCATGAACGAAACAAATAGACCACTAGACGAACCAAAAAGAGATGAAATGCACAAACAGATAACACGAGCAAATGAGATGGTGTTTATTTTCCCAATTCGATGGTTTGACTGTCCTGCAATTTTAAAAAACCGATTTGATCAAAATTTTTCTCATGGATTTGCATTCAAATACAGAAGCTGAAAACTCACTCCAGCAAAACTATTGAAAGGAAAAACTGCAAGAGTTTTTGCTACTGCATGAGCACCAAATCGAGTATTTTGGACGATTGGTGCAATCACACTCAAACTATCATTTCGATTATTTAGACTGGATTATGTATGAATTTCACTCAAAAATTTTACTGTCTTTGGAAACATGAACAAACTCAGACTACCTAAACAAAGAGCACATATGCTCAAAGAAACAGAAGCAATTGCAAACAGAAATAAAAAAAAATAAAAACACTGATCACAAGATACACTTGCAAAATGACATAAAAATGCTACATTCAATACTATGAGAAAACATCCAAAGTGTATTGATTACAAGGATTATATTGTACGTGATAGTGAATACGTACAAACTTCGCTTCTCCAAACACGTGATATTATGCGTCAATTTGGGAAAAGTTATTTTCTTGCGACAAAATTTCTTCCTAAGCGCAAAAAGCTCGCTGTATATAATCTCTACAAACTCGTAAGAATACCTGACCTTGTAGTTGATACTCCACATATCGATAGTATTCAAGCAAAAAAAGACCTACAAGAACTCTACAGCCATCGACTATATGTGTATAACGAAAAATCATATTCTGATAGAATTTTTGGTCAGGCAGTGCATTCTTTTTATCAATTTGATATCAAGAGTACGTATGTAGATGCTTTTTTTGGTGCAATGTGGATGGATACTGATCTTACGAGATATCAAAGTTACAGACAATTATGTGATTATATGTATTGATCTGCAGAGGTTGTCGGACTTATGATGTGTGACATATTGGGAATGAAAGACAAAAAAGCTATACCATATGCACAGAAACTCTGACGTGCAATGCAATTGACAAACTTTTTAAGAGATATTGCAGAAGATTATGTTGAACTAGATCGCATATATATGCCTCAAAAAGAACTTGAGCAATTTGGTTTATCTCATGATAATATTATTCAATTTTGTAATGGAGAACCGATAAACAATGATTTTATTGCATTTATGCAATACTACATACAACGTTGTGATGATATGTATCAAGAAAGTTTTGATTGACTAAAATATTTGTCAAGATTTGGTCGCCAATGAATATATATTGCAGGTAGATTATACCAATGAATATTACGCAAAATAGAACGCCAAAGTTATGACGTGTTTTCTCGCTCAGCAAGAACAACTTCGACAGAAAAATTTACTATTGCAGCACGTTATATGCTAGATCGTAGTCGAAACAAGAAGACCTCCACAAAAAAAGTGTAGGTATTTATTTGATTATTGTTATATGAATTTACAGGAATTTCAGCAATTTTTTGCTGATATATTTGATAAACACTTAGATACAAAAATAGGCAGTATAAAACAGATAATACAAAGCCCACAATTACATCATTGGCTAGACCAAACAAAAATAATCTGTATGAGTTGATGAAAACGCATAAGACCATATCTTGTATATACTGCATATACAGGATATTCTTCACAAAAGCACGAAGAAGTAATGCTTCTTAGTATGGTAACAGAACTTATACATTCACTTGCAATTATATTTGATGATGTTATTGATCTTGCTCATCAAAGACATAATGTGCAAACATTACACGAATTTCTCAAACCTCAAACCACAAATGTACACGAGGCACATATGCAAGCGATTTTGATTAGCAACTATTTTTATAGCCGAGCGACAGAACTTTTGTACCAAAATGATTATTTCGATTTTATTACTCTAAAAAGAGCTGCAAAGCATATTCATGCAAGTTTAGATGCAGTTATGACATGACAAATTCAAGATGTTATATTACAAAAAAAGACAGTTGTTGACGAAACCTTATGTCTCAAAAAGTCGTTTCTCAAAACAGCATCTTATACGTGCGTAAGGCCATTACTATTTTGAGCAAGTTTGGCAATAGATGGCACAAAAGAACTAGAAACTTTAGAACGTTTAGGAGAAGATTTGGGTATTGCCTATCAATGTATGGATGATTTGTGAGATGTAACAGGAATACACAAAGATAAACAATTTATGGCTGACATCGTTGAATGACAGCAAACACTTTTGAGTACATACATGTTTTGTCACGCATCTGACACACATAGACAAGCATATGAGTCTTATTTTGGCAAAAATATAACAGAAGAACAAAAACAAATAATAAAACAATTATTGTTTGACGCATGAGCTATAAAACATGCGCGTGCTGTTACTACAAAATATATAGCATCTGCAAGAGAATCGTTACAACAACTCACAATGTTTGACCAACAAAAACAATACATTGCTGACATTATTGATCTTGTTGAACATAAAGCCAGTCAGTAATATTTTTTTTAATTATTTATATTTCATTTTTATGAAAAGGATTTTTTTGATATTATTTTTTTTGGTATCATGTGTACAGGTTGCACATGGGAATATAGACTGATTCACGATACCATGAAGATGTTTGGTTTCTGGTCTGTGAGATGTTTGATGCTTATCTGATGATAGCAACATACTATATAAAAACTGAACAATTCTCACACAAGGTACACGTATAGGCGAGTTTAAATTCTTGGAATGAACATCTGATATTCTATGGACTACAAGTAAATCTCCATGAGAATGAGATATCTATCTAAATGCAACTCTCATATGACAATGAAAGTTTCTTTCTTATAAAAAACATGCAGGAAAAATTTTTATTGAAGCAGAACAAAATTGATGAAGAGTACTTTTTATCAATTGAGTACAACATGCTTGATGACTAACAAAACTTGGATTTATACAAAATGGCTATTACGCTACTTTTTATAATACACAAACAAGGAAAACAACCATAGTAAAAAATGGTGTTAGTGAAATACGTGATGGTGATGTAAAAGTATCTATGTCATATGATGGTAGTTTGTATTTATATATATGACGTATTGGTTGAATCGTTCCTAGTGAACGATGAATAGATGAAACAAATATACCATATATACAAAATCTTGAGTATCATGTAATTAATAGTATAACGTTTCACCCTACGACAAATAAATTTATAGTTAGATATGAAAAAGATATAGATATCCACCCACGAAGAGAACAACACACATATTACGATGGTATGACATACATTTGAGATATTGCTACTTGGTTTACAAAAGATTGAGACTTCTTAATGTTGTGAGGAAGTACTCTTTCTTTAAATAATGTAATTATAAAAGATAATATCTCAAAAATAAATATTAATATTAGTACTTTTGATACTACAGCTTTTTGGTATATATGAGAAGATTTAAAATATTATTACTATCAAAACTGACAAGATATACTATTATCTATAGAAGGCTGACGACAATGATCTAGTTATGCATTTACAACAAGACAATGAAAAATAGCACATATTGATAAAAACTCCTACTATTTTGAGAATCAACTATTGTGACGTTTCGATAGTATAGATAAAATAAGATTTTCTGATCAAAATATATTCAGCGCATTTGATACAAACGCATCAAAAAGATTTGTTATAGTCGACAACAAAAAAATTGAATTACAATGACGAGTACAAGATGGAGCTATATATGAAGACAAAGTATTTATTCTAGAAACAGAATGAAGAGGATGAGATGCATGAGAAAGAAAAGTGCTAATTGATGAAAACTATAACCTCATTAAAGATTATACGGAAAAGAGATTCGATCCCAGATACAGCTCCTTTATTGAAAGTTTTTATTTAGTTAGAAACGAAGTATCATTAACATTAGCTTATGGTGTACGAACACCATCATGACAAGTTCATTCTACAGATATATTTACAAACAATCAACAACTCAAAAACAAACTAACAAGCATGTGAACAACAACATTTGTTTATAATCCTCAGCCATTTCCTCAAGTATGATCAAACGATACTACTGACTCGAGTGGAAGTACGAATAGTGATTCTGGATCTGCTTGAAATACAAATACTGATACGAATTGATGAAGTAGTGTGCAAGATGACAACTGATCTTCTAACAACGAACCATCATGATCAACCTCAAATTCAAACTGAAGTAATACTAATACAGCACCAAATAGTATTCCACAACGAAAAAAAGATTTAGAAAGGTATGTATGATTTACAGAACAAGAAATAGAAGAAAAAAATAATACTGATTTAAAAGTTCGGCGATGATTAGCATATAATGATACTCACTGAGAAAGATTATTGTGACGAGCAAAGAAAATGCACGATCGTTATCCATCTTTAACCAAACAAGAACTTGCTACTTTAGTAATAGAAAAAAGTGAAAAACTTTACGGAATAGATGATATCAATGCATGATGAGTTAAGAATAGTCTATTTCACTTCTTTTTTTGAATTAAACAGGTTTTGTTTAGGTCAGATATGGATTAAAGAAGATATTTTATCGTTTTACACATCACTATGTCACAAAAAGAATTCCATTATGATGAGAATCGAAACCTTATCGATTGACCCAAACCGCCAATTACGACCGACTGCAATGGTGTTGAACTCAAGCATTGAGATACAATAGTTGCAATCAAGTGACTTGCTGTCAAATGATGAACTGATATCAAAAAATGAGATATATACAAAAATATTGTCTGTACAGATGATCCAACACATGTCAGAGCAACATGTAAAAAAAACTGAAAAATATTTCTTAAAACAGAATTTTTTAAGAAAGTATGATAAGGTAATTATAAAAGAAAAAGAAAAAGTAAAAGATAGAAAAATTTATACTATTTAGTTCCACGGAACATTCTCGACCTCGCCTAGATAGCGAGGTTTTTGCATTCGCAAAAAGAGATCTCAATACAGTAATACTCTTGCAAAGTATTCACGAATATACACTTTTGGTGCAATACTTGTTGGGACATCACGAGCTGTGAATCAACTACACACCAAACCAATAGACTCACACAGAGCGAGTGATCTTTGCACATGAAATGTCTGAGAAATAACCAACATATGATCTACACCAAAAATCTGTTTGGCACGAAATACAGAGTCTAATGTCCTTAATCAAGCAAAATCTAGAACAATACGATCTTCAGGAATTCCCCTTTGTATTAGTTCTTGTTGAATTTGTTGTGGCTCGTTATACTCGATAATACTATTATCTCATGATACTAAGATATATTGTATTTTTCATGCAGCAAACAATGCAATAACTGCATCCATACGATACTTCCAAAATAAGTTTAACCTCCCATCCAAAGCATACTTACTTGTTCATAATACAAGTCAAACTTGATAGCTGGGGACAGTATTTATATCATCAAAAATTTGCTGTTGATATGCGTAATTGATACGAAAGGGATATGTCATCCAAATACAACCTAATCAAAAAACTGCAACCCCAAAGCTCACAAGAAAAATATGAAGGATTGATTTTTTAAGCAAGAAAAGAAGATATCCTGACAGCAATCATATCCCCAACAAAAATGGAAATAATTGTCCAAAAAATCAGGCATATGTCGTCCAAAAAACAATCATTGCTCGCATTGCGAATGTATGCGTCACATCGTGTCAGATAGATTTTTTTGTTTTTTTGTAATATCGACGTTCTCGCTGATCAATTTCTCGCATTCCTATACATCCCGTCACCAATCGTCAAAGAAAATTTACCCATGGAACGTTATAATACCAATGTTGTCATTCAAATATCCAAAATCACAAAGAAACTGCTCAGGGATCAAGCACCATATCACAAAGCACCAGCAACACAGCTCATACTACATATCTTTGCCAATGTGAGAGTGTATATTGCTTACATATAGCATGAAGTCATAGAACTAATGGTGATCGTGCAAACAAAACAGTCCATGGAACAGTATCCAACACAAGAAAACCCAATAAATCACTATACACAAAACATCAATATGGAACACATGTTTTGATAGCAATAAACTCAATAACAAAACCAGTAACTCAAAGCATCAGCAAAATGTATGCTCACTTTATTCCATATTTGAGTATATACGGAATAAAACTACTTGCAGCAATCAAAAGTATCATGGTTGGATTGAGTCGTTCAAATCCAACAGGAATTCAAACTGCATCAATAAAAAATCATCATATTCATCAAATACTTGCTAATATGATCAAAGGAATTATATTTTTTTTGGAAAAAAAGTGTGAAGACATGTGTATTATACTATCCAAAACGTTTTTTGATTCTTTCTGCCACCAATTGCGCAGAGATCATTACCATTGGCATACCAATTCAAGGATTCGTATTATGACCAACGTAAAAAAGATTTTTTACTTTTTTGCTGATGTTATTTGGCCTAAAAACTGCCGTTTGCATCAGAGAATGAGATAGTCACAAAGCCGTACCATTTCGAGCATTATAACGTTCTGCAAAATCTTTGACGTGAAACAAACGTTTATACAAGATATCCTTTTGTTCTATTGAAACCTTTGTATAATCTTGCACAAGGCGAAGCACTTTTTTGGTATATTCTTCTTCTTGTTGTGGTGTAATTGTTATACCATTTGGAGTAGGGACAAGAACAAAGATATTTTCTTTGCCATCGGGAGCAACGGATGGATCTGTTTTTGATGGATTACAAATATAAATTGATGGATCGTCTGGTAATTGTTTATTTTTTCCAAAAATCTCATCAAAGTTTTTTTCCCAATCTTTACTAAACAATAAATTATGATGAGACAACTCTGGTAATGGTTTATCTATTCACAAATAGAGAATAAATCCAGATGGTGCAAACATCTTTTTCTCTCGATAGCTAGTAGGATATGTTTGTCGTTGCAAGTCTAACAAAGTGGTCTCAGCTCGTGCTTGGTCTGCATTACATACAACAATGTCAGCCTCTTTTTTTTGTCATGCACTATCACCGTTTCATCACAGAGTAAAAGATTGTATCTGACCATTTTCAACATGTAGTTTGTCTACGGGAGTATGTGTGTGATAACGAACGCCATACTGTTTTCAGAGTTTTACAAGTGCTTGGACAAGTGCATAAATTCATCATTGTGGATAAAAGACTCACATATTGAAATCTACATGTGACATGATGTTGTATAATGCAGGTGCATCGTAGGGAGATGTTCACAAAAAAACCAATGGATATTGTAATATTTTTTGGATTTTTTCGCTAGAAAAATAACGACGGACGTACTTCCACATACTCGTAAATACTTGTAATTTCATTCACTCTTTTGCAACCTTTCGAGAAAAGAAATCTAACAAAGAATCATAATTTTTGCGACAAAAATCCATACCTATATGATATTGATATTCAGATTTATCTATATAATCAAAAAACGTATCTTTTGATCAAGGTTCGAGTTTTTCAAAGGCTTCTCGATCACGATGCTTATCTCAATGAATATCAACAATCTCTCAATCATCAAAAAAAATTCTATAACTTGGATCTAGTTTTACAAGATCTAAATGATCTTCAACTTTTTCACCAATGCTTTCAAAAAATGAAGCAAACACATCTGGCATCAGATACCAACTTGGTCACATATCAAAACGAAATCACTCAGCTTCAAAAACACTTGCTCTTCATCCAAGGCATTCATTTTTTTCATAGACATCAACGTCTCGTCCTTGCTTTGCAAGCAATATAGCACTAGCAAGTCAACCAAATCATGATCAAATAATTGCGCATGTTTTTTTTGTCATATGTTTTATTTCTAGACTAAAATTCTACAAAAATATAGAGAAAACACAAACAATAGCTAGGACAAGTTCTTATTATCACATTACTTTTTGTATAAAAATAAGCCAAAACAAAACAAAACCCAAAGTACTATTTATCCAAGGAAACCAAGTATAATAACGAAAAAAAGATGGACGGTACACGCTCCATACGGCAAACATTCCATAAAATAGTCACAAAACGATCAAAAACCGATGTCGTGCAAATCATGCAACAAGTCATGCAATCACAAACAATATTCCACAATATCGTCAGGTATACTCTTTTCACAAAAATACAGCAGTTGTAGTCAATCATGCTTGTTTATCTGGTGTGATATCTGGTATTGCAGAATACGCATGCATTGCCATACACCAGATCCATCATGCAACAAAAAACCTCCAATCAAATGCAGTTTGATAATGCAAAAAGAAACTAATTGCTCACGGCAAAATATACAAAATATTAAATGTTCCATCCAAAAAAGGCTTCGCCTTTGCTCTTATTGGTGGCAAAGAATAAAACAAACTTGTAAACAAAAAAAGAATATAACTGACTGCTAGCAAGATTTTTTGTTGTCGTTGATCATCTGGCAATGCTATCACATACCAAAAGAACAATACTAGATATGGAAGATTCCACGCAAGAATTGACACAACAACACTCATTTTTTGTGATCATAGCAACTTATGTTCATATGTTCATTTTTTGTCATTGAGAGCATCAGTATCTCCATCAGCCAAATCGTTTGCTCCATAAATCAAAAGATTTGCTGGAAAAAGAAAATATGCAAGTGATAGAAGCGAAAACCAATTTTCATATGCCAGCATCACAACATCCATAACATTTTCTACCATCGCAGGACGAACAATTCATGCAATTCGTCATATCCAAAATGTTCCTGCAACATACAATGCAAAACGTACACGAGCTATCTTAAACAAGGGTGGAAACATATCAAATTTAGTAATAAATTGGTACTATTCAAAGTAGAAACTTATGCAGCTTGCTGTAGTGATTCTCTTCAAATACGTACATGATTTCACTGATCTGCTTGCTCTCAATCTACCAAGTAGCGTTTTTGTATATCAATCATACAGTTATTTCATGACTCAAGTGTTGTTGCATCTTCTGATGAGATTTCAGATATCAGTGGAACGGGAACATTATTATTCGAATGTGGATTTGTTGGACAAAAAACAAAATTTTTTCAAGAGACACGAAGTGTTAAAAAGCCATGTTTTTCACCACTTCATCATGATTTCATATCTCACCCATGCAAAACTGTCTGATATCATTGTTGTTGCAAAAATCTATGAAAAACTGTAGAAAATTCTACACATGCATGACTTCATGAAGCTATAAGACTACTGACACTTGTCACGACATTACTTTGTATCAATGCATTTCTTCTATTGATATCTGCATTGGTTGGATATGTTTTGTGAAACATATAATGAAACGCAAACAACAATGGATACATTTTTTTGTTTGTATCTTTAGCAAGAGTTTGTATATCAATTCATGCAGATTGCATCAATTGTCACAGTTCTGAACCAATTCATTGTTTTTCTCGACCTTGTATCATTGGTCATATTTTTGCTGTAATACCTCAAACTATTTCTGCCGTATCATCTTTCAAAAAATGTTCATACTGGACTGTTTTTTTGTTGTTTCATTCATTAGTTGCATCATTATTTTTTTCGTTATTTCATTGACTTGTTCTCACTGACATTGAGACTGGATACATACCATTCGATAATTTTCATCTTACTGCGTATCATCATAATGTACTATGTGCTTCTTTTTTTATCTTCTCATCCAACTCCAATCTTTGCTTCTCAACTGGACTTAGCTGACGTTCATTATACTCTCACATACGATTTCTAGAAGAATTTGACATTGTCAAGGTGTACAAGATAAAGGTCAGGCAATTTTTTGCTTTTTTTTATCTTTTGTTGTAGTATTGAGTGTACAAAAAACTTGAAGTTTTGCAAACCTGTTTTCTTTATTTTTTTCCATACAGTTCTTTACAAAATTGTGTTGTTTAAAAAGAAAGAATATACTATAAAAAATTAATAATAATAATAATGAGTAATTGTTTTTATGATGTTAAAAGTCACGAGGTACTATACTACCTGTTGTTTCAATATTTTTTTCACATGATAGTTTGTGAGTTTGTTAAAAACTCATTTTTTTGTTCAAAAAATATGTCTCGTATTTTTGTGAAAAAGATTTAAAAAATATTCAGTAGAGAATCACTACTTTGAGAACAAACACTAGGTAGTTTCTATCTTTGTTTTTCACAAATAATACTTTGTGAAAATGTGAAAATCTTTATTCTCATAATCTATGGTATTTTATATTATAAATGCTACATTTTGAATACATTTATATATCAAAAAATACATGATTATTACTATTGATGGTTTCGCAGGTACATGAAAATGAACAACCGCATTGTGAGTTGCACATGCTTTGTGATATACGTACCTAGATACGTGAGCAATGTATAGGGCCCTGACGTATTATTTTCTTTCACATAACAAAAAATATACTGACCCAGACACTGTTGTAGATGTTCTTTGACGTATTTATTTGTATTTTGAACGTCATGATGACGGTACCGATCACATTCGAGTTATCGATAATAAAAATACAGACAACAAAAATACAAATAATAAACTCTCTAAACGAGACTATACAGACAATATAAGAAGTTTGGAAGTAGGACAACATGTCTCTCACGTTGCAAATACGCCATTAATAAGACCACGAATGGTGCAACAACAGCAAGACATTTGAAAACATGGTAATATTGTTGTTGATGGAAGAGATTGAGGAACTGTCTTGTTTCCCGATGCAGACCTCAAAATCTATATCACATGTGATTTGGATATCAGAGCTGGTAGAAGACACCAACAACAAGTCGCAGCAGGCAAAGACTATACATTCGATCAAGTCAAACAAGAACTTGCATCGAGAGATGCAATAGATCGTCAACATACAGATTTATTATTACAAAAATACCCTGGCCAGGTCAAGGTATTGGATACATCTCATATCAGTATGGAGGAGCAGATTAGTCAGGTTGTTGAGTGGGTTGGTTAGGTGTAGTTGTTTCATTTTCTTTCATAAATTCAACTCAGTATGTAAATTCAATAAGTCTTTTTATTTCTTCCTTCTCTTTATCAAAATCTTCATCAGGACCTGTAAATAAATCTTTAAATTCATTGTTCTTGAACATAGTATTTACTATTTCATTTAATTTTTTATTTTCATCGATTTCATTTCTATAGAATCATATGTTATTCAATTCTTGTTGATATTGAAACATGTCAGTTTCAGCTAGATCTTTTTTATTAGTTTTTTGTGCTTCTAATCACCGATATGAACTAATATTTTTCCTAATTGTATCAAGAATGTTAGATATTCCCTCTTTTCTATGTTTAAAAATTTCATATTCTTTTTTTATTTCATCTGCAAGTGTAATTTTCTTTTCTTTGGATATTTCATTTTTCTCATGTAAAAGAGCTATTTCATTAAATAACGTTTCTTTTCAGTAAAAAGCTTCAAATGTATTTATATCCATTTCATTAACCTCAAGATTTTTAATAAGTATGTCTTTATAGTCTTTTTGAGGAATACCATTATTTATAGTTAATTGATTGTTTAGAAATTTATTTATTTTTTCAAGTAATTCTGGATCTATTTTATTTTTTGTTTGTGGGGCTTTTGCTACCCCAATTTTCGTATGCGTATTTTTTACTTGAGGTATACGAACATCTGCTCCAGTTGCATTAAAATAACTATCATCAAGTGCATTTTTTCTCACTATATTATCAATCTTCTGTTCAAGTCTTCTAATATCTATAGAAATACTTTCTAAAGAATCAATAATATTTATTTTCATATCTAAATCTTTTGTATCACTGTATTCTTCAGATAGTTTTCATACTTTATCAATATAATCGTTAATAGTTTCTTTTAGCTTTTCATCAGATGTTTTTAATGAATTCAATATATTATATAAACTATTCCTTTCATCTTTAAATTCACTATCTATTTGATCTTTTGTCGATTCTTTGATTGTTTCAATATACTTTCACAATTTATTAGAAGGTACTGATGATGGAAGAATTTTTTCACTATTTTTTCCTTCTTTTATTTTAGTATATATGTAGTTGATTGTCATGGGAGAAAGTCATGCTCTATATAATTGCTCTGCACTTTTATTATTAGCTAACTTTGGATAGGCTTCAAAATTATCTGCTGGCAAGAAGGTATCCAGTTTTAATGTTGCTTGTGCAAAATTATTATATTTATTTTTTTTAGTATCAATAAATAGAGATAGTAAGAGAGAAGTTTTTACTGCATTAAGAGCATTGTTTTTTGCATATTGTTCTATTTCTTCAAATGTTCTTATTAAATCATGCCTGTTGTTTTTTCCATTTTCTATAATGACCTCGAGTACTTTTTCTAGTTTTTCTTTTGCTTTTTCTGGTTCTGCCATAGCAGATTCATAATTTTCTATAACTTCTAATAGATTTTTTCTCAAGTATGAGAGTGCATCTTTATTCTTTCAAATCAACGACAAAATATCAGTTGCTAACTCATTAGATAATTTTGGAAGTATGTGTTCGAGGTTGTTTATATGTTTATTTGATGAATCTTCATTTCAATTAAGAGACGTTAAGAGTGTTATAACTGAGTACTTATTTCATTCTTTTTCTAACCGTTCTCTAGTGTCTTCTTTAGTTAAGTCTCATAAGAATTTTAAAACTATTTCTTCATCTTTGAAAGACAATACTCATTTATTCATTCATAAAAAATCTTTAGTTCTATTTAACGTTGTATTTAACTTGTTTTGTTGTAAATAAGTTGAACTAGATTCTTGATCAGAATTATTTTCTCCTGCAGTTAAAATATTTAAATTATAGTTTTTTTCTTTTCATTCTTTGAGTACATTTCATATTTCAGTTCTTTTTCTTTCAGATTCATTTATATTTTTTTGTATATTTTCAATACTTGATAATTCTTGCTTGTTGTGTATGTTGTTTTTTCAAATTACTTTTGCTGACATAATATTTGTGAAGAAATAATAAAACTATTTTCTTACCGTACAAAAAGTAGAGCCTTTCTATATCAAATTAGTAACAATTCTGATGATGGCGTATGAAAAAACTGCCAAAAAGAGTCATGCTCCCAACCCAGTCAGTAGATTTTTGGCAGGATCAAAGTTTTGTCCTCAACTCATTGCAAATTTGACTCATGAATATAACACTGCAACAAAAGCAATTACAGCCAACGCAAATCGCAAATGTTCATTGATAAAGTCTATAAACATATACAATTCTGACTCTTCTCCATCAACTCTTGCTCATCATGCTGGTGGTGCTTTATAATCATCTTCTCCATTATTTGGTGGCAAATGTACGTTATATCAATACGCAACTCATCCAATAAAATAAAGAACTCAAGCAATAACTGCAAACATAGTTTTGACAAAAAATAAATACTGACACGGTTGTGGTTTTGTTAGAACAAACCAAGTAAATCTCAAAGTGTTGAGGAAACAACTGCTGACTGTACGAGTTGGATAATTGCAACAGCAGATAATACGACAATGATTCAAATTACGATATTGAGTACAAATCATCATACTTTTTGGAATCCTCATCATATCACTTCCACAATCAAATACACTGCATTAAAAATAATAAACGGAACTGCTAAGATAATAACGAGCCTCAAAAAGAGCTTTATTCAGCGTACCAAGAGTGATTGGTTTGTTGTAACGTTACAGTCAATACCATTTTCTGCAGTACATGCTACTCATTTACTATCATAGAAAATTGAATTTCATACTGCTTCTTTTGTATCTCAGATATTAACAACCTGTTCATACGCTTGTGATTGGTCAAAAGCTTGTTCCATCAAGTCGTTGTATCAAAACGTTTGAGGCGTCAAAAATATTCAAAAAAGAGCTGTACAGACAAAACATCACATAATACAAAAAATTTGCCTGACATGCAATGAAGTCAGTAGTATTTTTTGTGTAATCTTTGTATATGCGTGTTGCAAGAATGCAATCATAGTACTACAAAAAAGTAAAAGAAATTTTCTTATAGACCGTCCAATAGTGCATCAGCTTCTTCAAGTTCTTGTTGTCTGTGGACTGATTCTTCAGATCTGATTGAATCAACTTTTTTGGCATATCACATATTTTGTCGTTTGAGAAGGTATTTTTTTTTGATTTCTAGTTTTTTTTCTTCATACTTTTGCTCAATTGCTTGTAACTTTTGTTTTTCTCTTACCAAGATATCTCTCAGTTTTTCTATTTGCTCATCATTCATCATAGGAAGCATTGTAAACCAACTTTGCTTTTCTTCTGGTTTTTCCATTGATTTTGATCTCAATACGAGCTCAATAATATCTGGCATTTGTGTCAAAAATGCATCTGGAATCGTAAATGTTGCTGCAAGTTGATGCAAGTCTTGTGGTAAATATTGTTGTATAAGTTGTGTCGTATCCATTACAAAAATCATAAGATAAATAAGAAGGTGATTAGGGTCTGAAGACTATCAACCAGATTCTGCAAAAATAAAGTTAACTGATTCTTGTGTTACCATTCACATTTCCAAAAGTCTTTCTGCGTATCATCTCATTGAAATCATACCAAGAGACGATGATGTTTCTATCGTATTGTTGATTTGTGGTATTTCTCTTTTTTTGATATTATTTCTCACCGCAGTATTATTGACCAAGAATTCATATACTCAAACTCTTCATCCTCATACTTTGTGCACCAACATCTGCGATTGAATTCACGCTAGTGCGGTTGCGAGTCTGTCACAGACACTTTCTTGTATCTCTGGTGGGAAAAAAGAAATATACCTATTTACTGTTGCAGCTGCAGATGCAGTATGGAGTGTACTAAACACAAAGTGTCATGTTTCTGCCATATTAAGTGCAGCTTCTGCTGTTTCTCTATCACGTATTTCTCACACAAATATGATATCTGGATCCTCACGCATAGCTGCTCTTAACGCATTTTTGAAGTCATTTGTATCAATTCATATATTTCTTTGGGAGATTGAACACTGTTTGGGTTCAAAGATAAACTCTATCGGATCTTCCATTGTAATAATATGTTCTTGTCTTTGTTGATTCATGAGTTCAATCATTGCAACCAATGATGTTGACTTTCAAGATCATGTTGGTCATGTTACAAGATAGAGTCCTTTTTTACGAACCAAAATATTATCTCTGATTGCTTGTGCAGTATCTTCAAACATAATGTCATCAAGTTTCATTGCTTTTCCATTAATTTTTCTCATCACAATTGCTAGTTGTCCTAGTCTCATATAACTATTTACCCTGTATGGAATTCATTCTTTTGAGATATATGCATAATCCTCATCTTTCATTTTCAAAAAAGCTTCAAATCTTGAAACATCTCATTGATATGAATCTATGAGACATTGTCTCATTGTTGCATAGTTAAGTTTCCCATAATTTGTTTGTTTTACAAGGTCTCCATGTTCTCTAAAACATATATACTCTCATCATGAGAGCAACAGATCAGAAATACCATCGGTTGCATTTATATAACTCAATATATCATCAAGTCTTATTATAACGGCATCATCTCCTCATCATGTATTTGGAGGAGTGACTTGTTGGGTTTGTTGTGTCGCAGGTTGTGGTGCTGGAGCGACACTGGCTGATGGTGTCGCTTGCACTTGTTGCGCAACAGGCTGTTGTGAAGCTTGCTGTGCACCTGCTTGTTGTCCTGTTTCTTCAAACAAATCTTCCATAATATACCATAAACGATAAAAAACTATTTGCTTTTTTGATTATAGGTATCATTGTTTTGTTTCCCAAAAAAATTACTCTGTCTTGTTTTTATGTATTGCTATTTTTTATATGCGTGATATAATACTCAAAATAGAAATTTCTTAGAGATAAAAAATAGCCTTTGTTGTTTTATATTTTTTTATTGTTGAGTTCTTTTGGAGATTAGGTATTATTTGTATTAATAAATACATCAGTATGAGTTTTATTGTTTTCTCACACATTCATGTCACTTGCAAACAAATATCGTCCTCAGCGTTTTGATGATATAGTAGAACAAAGTCATATTATGCCTATTTTCAAAGCTCATGTTGCTAACAATCTTACGCAAACAAACTATTTGTTGTATGGACCGAGATGAACATGAAAAACGAGTTCTGCAAGGTTGCTTGCAAGGTGAATGAATTGTCTCAATCCCCAAGATGGAAATCCATGCAATGAGTGTGTCAATTGTCTGCAAATTATTAATGGAACAACAATGGATATTGTTGAAATAGATGCCGCTTCTCATACATGAGTTGATAATATCAGAGAAGAAATACTCGATAGAGCTATGTATGCTCCATCTGTTCTCAAAAAAAAAGTCTATATTATTGATGAAGTCCACATGCTTAGTAAATGAGCTTTCAATGCTCTTCTCAAGATTATGGAAGAACCACAAGACTATGTCTGTTTTATACTTGCAACGACAGAAATACACAAAATCCCAGATACAATCATGTCCCGTTGTCAGGTATTTAATTTTTGACGCGTTGCGTTACAACCAATGATCCAAAGACTTGCGTATATTGCGCAGCAAGAAAATATACATACAGAAGAAGCCTGACTGGCTTTGATTGCTAAGTTGTCGGCAGGTGGTATGCGTGATGCTATTAAGTATTTGGATCAGGTTCGTGTTTTATGAGACGTTACAGAAAAACATGTAAGTGAATTTTTGTGAGTTGTTAGTGATGCCCGTATTCAAGAATTTGTAGAACTTTTGGCATGATATGTCCAAAAAAAAATACAATATGAAACTGTCGCTTCTTTTTTGGGTGCATTGCAAACTAGTGGTATTGATATGTATCAGTGTGCAAAGGATATTTTGATTTGGATTCATGAACATTTTATGGATCAGCCAGATGTATATGCACGCATTGCTGATAATATAAAAGACATAATGAAAGATATGAAGCGATATCCAGAACCTGTTATGGCATACAAAACTGTATTATTGCAAGAGTTAAAATAATACTAAATATTCTATATAATTCTATATAATTCTATATAATTCCTTACTTCTAAACTTTTAAAAAAAAAACCCAAAAGCAATTTGCTTTTGGGTTTTTGACTATATATTTTTTGGTTCTTTTTTATAGTAATTCAAATTTAAAGTAATTCAAAGACGATAAGTTGACTTGAAGATTGTACGCTTTGATTCAAAAGAGATCCTATTGCTTCTTGAAATGATTGTGTATTTCACGTTTGAATAAGGTAACGTAACTGTGCATATTGAGATAGCACAAACAACTCATCTGATGTTAACTCTCTGTTCATTTCGTCTGCCAAAGTTGGACTTAGTCCCTGTTGTTGCAATAACGTATAATACCTATAGATTTTTTCTGAATCAACGGTTCTTCAAAAGACTCAACTAATATCTTGTATTGCATCAATAGATGAAATGAGCCTTTGTTCAAATATTTGTGCACTGAGTTGCATAAATGATCCAAAATATTCTGGGAAGAATCTTGCTAATGACATATATGCTCTAAGTAATGACATATCTTGTTCAAGCGGAGCCAATGTGAGTGCTACTTGGTCAGATGGGTTACTGCTTCTTCTAGCAGAAAGTGCTTCTTGTAACTGTTGATCTGTTAAATCAAATGCATATGTAGCTAGCAGACTATTAGAATACATTAAGCGACCATATCACGCTTGTACCATTTTCGCCAATATCGTCATGGTACCATCGTTTTTTATTTGTCAATTTGCAGAATCTATTTTAGCAAACATTCTGTCTTTGAGTGTGTTGTTTCATCATCACATCACAACTGTGAGTATATTTGGATCTATAACAATGTATTTTATATTCTTCTCTTCAAGTCTGAGACGAGACTTACAAAGATTATTATCAGATGTCCATTCCCATAATTGACTAAGCAATGAGTCAGAAATGATGTTATGTTGGTTGTCTAAAAAGTACTGTAAGTATGTTCATGCTATCAAAACACCTTCATCGTCTTTTCTATTTTTAACAGCGTCTATAAAGGCATTATAATGACCAAATTGTAAGTCAAAAACATCATCTGCAGTATATGGTATTTGTAATGATGTCTTTGGTATGATACCTCATTGTGATACTTGGTAGGTATTTATATTAGCACTTGATCATTTATATCGTACAAAGTTAAACTCTCATCATTGAGACGATATCCTTACAAAATTTAGTACAAACTGTATACCAATAAATGTTCATAGAAGTCACAACACTGCTCAACGAATATATGTTTCATATGTATCTATATTTTGTTTACGAAACATGATACATGCAAATAAAGATGTATTTGCTGCAATTGTCCAAGCTATAAGCCCAACTCAATACCACAAGATTGCACTTCCAATAGCTCGTCGTATAATCCATCACAACAAGGCAATAATATGAATAGAAAACGTAAATACATAAGGATGATAGATATAATACGTTCACTTTTTGACACGTAAAAAGAACAAAAGATAGACTGTACCAACGATTACTAGTATTAATAGTATAAAGAATACATATCAAACATCGGTATAATAACTACTTAGATTTTGTAGTGAGTTAATAACCGTCACATTAAGAGGTACTATGTATCTATATGGTATTGCAATACTTTCTCTTGTGAAACAAACATCAGAAGAGTTTGTTGTACATATTTTACTTGGATCGTTTTTAAAGTACGACTTTTGTGTGACTTCAACAACACTATCTTTATAAAAGCTTTGGAGAGCTTGTACTCAGTATGCTGTACTAAATTGAGGATAAGCTGTTTTGTTTGTACCTTTTCCTAATATACAACTTAATAAAAGATGACCTTCTGACTGCTTTGGTAGTGTTGCTAATAAAGAACGTAGTTGAGGTATATTAAATTGTTGTATTGTATCTTTGTTTTGACATAGTGTTTTAGCATCTGTATTTCGACCATAACATCAAGGTTCTCCTACTAGTACATCAGCAAACGAATATCCAATCGTGTCAAGCATATATCCTAGTCGTGTTTGTCATGCTTGAAGTGATGGTGTCAATGGTGCACTAAACTCCCTTTGACCAAATCAAATATATCTTTGAAAATCTTCGTTAAGTCATCATCCTACTGTTTTTTGTAGTCAACTAAACAGTTCTTCTTCGGACAGGTCTCCATATGTTGCACGACATTGCTTTGGTGATAGTGCAACCGTTTGTGCGTCTTCGATGTTTCTCTCAGGTGAACAGTATATTGACAAATGTGGAGCAACCTCTGCTAGTTCTTCAGGAGTTACATATGTAGATTTTGGAGTAAATCACCCTAATGATAGATTTCATGCCAATAATGGTCTATCTTCCTCTGGGTCAGATATGTTTTTTTTGTTGCTACTGTTTTTTGCATTATGAGGTACAACTGACATTAATATTCACTTTGCAAATCATGATGGAGACAATGTTTGTGTACGTATTTGCGTATAGAGGACTTGTGGTGTTTTTAGGATTATTAAACACAAAAGAACTGTGATTCCTCGAATCGCTATATAACGAAGCGAAAGAAGTTTTTCTCTCCATCTTTTGTCTACAAAGAAATATGCAACTCATATTATAGCAATAATTAATCCTATACCGATAAAAAAAGATGCTTGACCATGTGGTATAAAAAATGCTACTGTTAAAATATTGAGATATCAGAGTACTCACAAAGAAGCTATTCAGAGTCCAATTGCCACAATTGCATTCATCCAAAATGCAACAAGCAAAAATCAAAACAACAGAACATCTTGTAGTGCTGTTACTTTTCACATAGTTGCTAGAGCAAAAAAGAATCCTGACAATAATACGTATTTTTTAGATCATTCTGTTTTGTTTTGAACTTGTGTCAAGAAAATTATTCAAGATAAAATAGCTAAGAGAGTAAGTGCCATTACTCACAAGTCGCTTTTATTATCTATAAAAACCAGAAATGCTCACATTCCACTCGAAAGCCAAAGCAAAATAGTTGTCCATGATGTATATGTAAGAACTGTTTTTTTGAGGGTTTCTGTATCTTTTTCTTGTAATGAAAGGTTTTTATTTGTTGAAGAAACTGTTAGAAGTGAACCAATTTCTGATCCAACAGCAATAGCAAATAACAATACCATAATTCCGCTCAAAAAGTTTAGAGCAACTCCAAACGTACTCGGTGCTATTCGAAATCGTCATTTGATTGGTTCTATCAAACTAAACCAAAACGATATATACGATAACCATAACATAGGAGATGTTCAACAGACATCTACAGTTGCTCAGAAATTTTCGGCAAATACTTTGGGACAGTACATATATAGATGATTTGCATCCCATGCTGTAGAATATGGCACAAATGAAAGAGAAAATCAAAAATAATAGTACATAATTGAGAGTAACAACAAGATAGCACCAAATATATACCACCCATTAGAAAGTACATAGTTTGCTGAAAAAAGATCTAAACAGGATTGTTTGATACGTTGTGCATATACCATGAGTTGTTTTTTTTGATATCGAATACATACTCATAACCCCACAAAAAACACCCAACTAAACAAAGGAAAATATATTCATCCAATAATCAAAAAGTGATTATAAAACAAAAATGCAGCTAAACCTATTCCAAAAGAAAAAAACATTTCTTGAAAACGATGTTCAGAAAAACGAATAAACTTTTGTTCAATTACTGTTCATACACCTAATAATCATACCAAAAAATAGACACTGACTCCAAAAAGTATTGCAGTATTGATGATGGTCATAAACGCTCAACTAGGTCAGATGATTCCTCATTTTAATCATTGGTGAAAGAATGAGAATACAAGTAACCCGGCAAAAACCGTTACTATAGTCATCCATAATGATTTTTTGGGTTGAAAAAGAAGATATGCTACTGGTATACAAGCAGAAACTATAGCGACAATCAAGATCTGTCGATGTTTCCACGATGAAAAGATAGTAGCATAATATTGATGATTTGCAAAGTATACATCAACAATACTAGCTCAGACTAGTAAAAAGATTATAAAGAAAATAGCCCATCACACAGTTTTTTTCATTTCTAGTATAGTAATATAAAATATGTATTTATTATGTAAGATTTTGTATTGCATCTATATCCTGTTGCATTCTTTGTTTGTGTGTCGTTACAATAACTGTATCTCCAGGTCATGCAATAGCTTTTGCAAAATGTAATGCCACCTTGATACCAAAAAACTGGTAAAAATTGATTCATTCTTGGAGAACATAATTATCAGGGTATGCATATTCCATATATGGAGTAGATACAATCAATATGTTGTTGTGTTTTTGCAAACGAGAATATATTTTTTGAACATCATAAGGAAACTCTTTCACTCCATCTGGTAGTGTATACAAAAAAATTACTGACCCATGTCATGTACGGCTAGAATATTCATCCAAAATATGTGAGATTCCATCATGAGACATCATTGTTGTAAATACAAAGTCTATACCATTTTTTTGTATAGTGGTAACATTTTCTATCAAATCCATAGGAATAGATGGAAGAAGCTGTATGAGGGTTTCGTTTTGTACTCACATTAATAAGCATACGCTCATTGCTGCAAGACAGGCATATATGTTTTGAGAAGAAACAAAGGGAGAAGAAATTATTTGTGTTTGTCCCAAATAGCTATATGCTAAATCACCAGAAGCAGTAGCTTGTCACTGAACAGCTGCAGATCCCATAATTCCATAGTTGAGAACTTTGTCAAAAGACATTATTTCTTGTCGCTGTACTCACCGTTTATCGTCTTTAGGAAATATGGCAAGTTTATTTGTTTTTGTATTGGCAAGCACACGATCAAAAACGGACTTATATTGTTGTATTTCTTTTTCTAGTGTATGTGCGTCATCATAGCTATCAAATCAACTTATTGTTGTGAGAACAGCTATATCAATCTCCAAAGAATCAACAATCATATTTGTTACATCTTCTCTATCCAAACATAGTATCACAATTTGACATCAAGCTGCTTTTGCATCAGCCAATAGCGATTGCATCTGCACAGGTGATGTAATTGGTTTTTCTAAGGCTGTCCTTTGTCTTCCCATACTTACAAAATCTTTTGTGACAAGAAGTGTTGTTCCTACGAGATGTTCAAAAAAATAATGCAATAGCAGTCAGGTAGTTGTTTTTCTTGTTGTTCCTGTTATTGCGACAACAAAACATTCTTTGGATGGATTTCCATAAAAGGTTTTGGCAATAAAGCTCTGTACAGTACGTCATATATCGACAAAGACACTCATTGAAAAAATGAAAGAAATAAGAAATGTATATACTTTTTGAAACGTACGTGACGTATAGTGTATTTCGTCATATGTCCATACTACGAATTACCATCCAAGATGCAACAATAAAGGGTGTCTGTGCTATAATGATGTATACTATCTATATATTAAAAAGAAAGTCTATATAAACGACATATATCCTTCTTCATTAATTGTAATTTATACTTGTATTTGTATATAGTATCTACATAAGAAAAAAGAAAAATAACTTGCATTGTGTGTATAAAAACATATATAAGATTTATTCCAATGGTATATGGGAAATGATTTTTTGTGTGACTTTTATCTAGAAGTGAGAGCTTTCTATCAAAGTAGTGCAATTTATTTTACTCTATATGTGTTATATAAGTGGGGAATCGTCTAATGGTAGGACAGCGGACTTTGACTCCGTCAGTCTAGGTTCGAATCCTAGTTCCCCAACATTTCTTAGTATGGTTGGATTTATGTAGTATGGTTATTGCGAGGTGGAGAAATGGTATCTCGCTGGGCTCATAACCCGGAGACAGGTGGTTCGATTCCATCCCTCGCAAAAATATTCTTATGTTAATTATTATAAATTATGTGCCACATATTGTTATTGTCATTAAGATTCTGTCATCAGGAGTAGCTTAATGGTAGAGTACCTGACTCTGAATCAGGTGGTTGTAGGTTCGAGTCCTACCTCCTGAGAAAAAATATAAAATATAAATGTATCACTACCCAAAAGCCGAGATGATGGAATTGGTAGACATGCCTGGCTTAGAACCAGGTGCCGTGAGGCGTGCAGGTTCAAGTCCTGTTCTCGGTAATTAATTATTCAAAACTATTACATATTCTTATTGATCCGAGATAGCTCAGTTGGTAGAGCAAGTGACTGTTAATCACTGGGTCGTGGGTTCAAGTCCCACTCTCGGAGTACTTAATACATTGTTTTGTTTTTTGTATATCTAATTCTCTTGCATTTTATATGTAAAAATATACTATGCAAAATAGCTTTATACTCATATCTGTTATCTTGTAATGCCTTTAACAAAAACCGCAAAAAAAGAACTTAGAAAAAGTAAGAAAAAAGCAGCTGTAAATTTTGTTTTCAAAAACAATATGAAAATTGCTATAAACGTTTTTCTAAAAAAAATACAAAAATGAGTTGCTGTTGATCAAAAAGATCTTCAAGATGTGCAAAAGAAAATTGATAAAGCATACAAAAAAAACATTATACACAGAAATAATGCTGCTAGAAAAAAATCTCTTATTATGAGAAGATTTAACGCAATTGAAAAGTAGTATTTCATATAGAGTACTCTATATGTCTTATGCCAGCTTAGCTCAACTGGTAGAGCAATCGCCTTGTAAGCGATAGGTCATGGGTTCAAATCCCATAGCTGGCTATCTGATTTGTATTTTTGTTTGGATACGTTTGTTTTGTTGTCTTATTTTGTTTGGTCTCATCGTCTAACGGTTAGGACATCGGACTTTCAATCCGACAATCGGGGTTCGATTCCCCGTGGGACCGAATTTGTTAATGGAGCAGTAGTTCAGTTGGCTAGAACGCCCGCCTGTCACGCGGGAGGTCGCGGGTTCAAGTCCCGTCTGTTCCGCCATTTTTTTGGAGGGTGATTAGCTCAGTTGGCTAGAGCATCTGCCTTACAAGCAGGGGGTCAGTGGTTCGAGTCCACTATCACCCACCATTATATTACGCGAAACAAATCCTTTGATAAAAATAGAATTAACCTTAGCATTCTTTGCTGGGTTTTTTTTGTATAAAAAAACAAAAATAAAAGATAAAACAATTCTTTGGAACTTCACAAAATGCTGTTGAAAATCAGGTCTGGGTAGCACTAATCTATTATTTACTCTTGTTAATAATTAAGAGCAAAACCAAGGTAAAGACTAGTTTATTAACACTTACAAGAAAATTTTCTATCTTGTTTTTTGAGAGAATCCATTGGCTGTTAGTAATTGGTGATTCAATAGAAAATGCGAAAGCAGTGGCCAATTATCCTCCGCCACAAAAAAACTTATTTTCGTCTGCATAAAATTTTCTCGGACAGTACTGGAAAAATTTATATTAATATGAAATCTTAAAAAGAGCCGTTTTTGTAGCTCTACTTTTTGTACGGTAAGAAAAAGTTTGGTAATACAGGTATGAATTGAGTATAATTCCCATTTCATATTCTAAGCAAAATATTATGATTGAGAAGATCGATTACGTCATGTTTTCATTACCAATTAATGAAGTACAAATCATAAGAAAGTATGAGGAGAACAGAAAAGAGCTTGTTGTCGAGATGAAAGGGAAGGTTATTAAACACTTGCTGTCCAAAATCTATCATACTTCGAGACTTCGTATCAGTCGCAAACGATAGATGACATTTTATTTTTTGCTAAAACATATATAATGAGATGAAGAACAATTAATATCTTTATACCAGATAGCAATCCAAGAAGCGTAAAGATTTGTGATATTAAAGATTCTATTGTTAAAGCCATTTTTATTCCTCGTAGTAGATTAGAGAAAGTATCTAATAGGTCAGATTTAACTAGTCCAGGGATATATTTTCTATTTGGAAAAGAAAATGAGATTGGAAAACCTATAGTATATATAGGTGAAGCAGAAAATCTACTAGTACGTATTAAACAACATAATGCAAAAAAGGACTTCCGAAATACGGCTATTTGTTTTGTATCTGAAAAAAACAACATCAATAAAGCTCATATAAAATATCTAGAAAATTACTGTTGCAACCAAGCAATAGAAATAAATAAATGCAAACTTGAAAATAGTACAACACCAACACAGTCTTCTTTAACAGAACAAGATATCGATTTTGTTCTAAATTTTTTTGATGATTTAAAAATATTAATTACAACTCTCTGATATCCAATTTTTGAAGAAACCAAAAAAGAGGAAAAAAACATATTAATCTGTAAAGGAAAAGATGCTTATGCAGAAGGGAAATATTGAGAAGATGGTTTAGTAGTCTTTGCATGAGCTCATGCAAATCTCAATGAATCAAAATCTTCAAAGAAATGGGGTCAATGGATGTTAAATATTAGAAATATGCTAATTAAGAGTAATATTATGGAAGTTAAAAACAATATTTATCTTTTCAAAGAAGATTATTCGTTTTCTTCTCCAAGTGCAGCAGCATCCGTAATTCTTGGAAGAAACGCAAATTGATGGACAGAATGGAAAGATAAAAATGGCAAGTCTATTGATGAAATATACAGGCAAAAATAAAACAACATCTAACAGCTGATGATTCAAATAGCTCCCGTTGGTCGTACTTCTGATCGCCTATGGACGTTGTACAAAATTTTATCATACTTACTTTTTAACTACCTCTTTCTATAACTATATGTTTTTGATTGGTTCAAAATATGTTCGATAGTACCCACTATTATAAATTTCAACTTTGAGTTGATGTTTTTTTTATGTAAAAAAATATTAGCTATTATGACAAAAGACTAGACTTGCTAGTAAGAATACAATTATTACTATAATATGTATTTTAATAAATTATCTCATATCTATGAATTCATACTATCCTTTGCTGATTGTATATTGGGGGTCATATTTGGTTTTTCCTTTTGTTGGAGGGTTGTTGTATCTGTGGTGTAAAACATCAAAAAAACTCTCAAAACGTTCTTACCTTGTCAGTAAGATATTTTTGTTGCTTTGAATTGTTGTAAGTGGTGTCTTTTGTTGGGCAAGGTTTATAGAACCAAATATGCTTGTGACGCATACTACAACGATAGATGCTTGATTTTGATACAAAATTGCACTTATTTCTGACATGCATATGTGAGTATTCAATAACGAACGTTTAATGGATCGTGTAGTCAAAAAAGTTAATCAGAGCGATATAGATGCTGTATTCATTGCAGGTGATTTGACATATGAACCTCACAAAAAAGATTTTTGACGTTTATTTGCTCGAGTATGAGAACTAAAAAAACCAGTCTTTGTCGTGCTTTGAAATCATGATGTTGAGCGTCCTTGACCAAATATAAGAAAAAAATTGACTGACACCCTTGTTAGTTTTGGAGCACAGATCATTGACAACAAAATAGTCATGCTAGAATGAACAAATCAAGAAGAAATTATACTAGTCTGACTAGGAAGTTTTTTGTGAAAAGAAAGCAATGTTTCTCTTCTTGAACAATACAAACAATCAGATAATGTTGTTGTATTGACACATAATCCAGATACTACCCTCTTATATACCTCACCAATTGCTGATATTACTCTTGCTTGACATACGCATTGATGACAGATTAGAATTCCTTGGCTTTACAAATATGCAATACCAACAATCTGAAACTTTGATAGAAATTTGACACAAGAACCACTGACGCAACTGTTTGTTACTGCATGATTAGGGACGGTATGGTTGCCTATGAGATTGTTTAATCCTCCTGTGATAGATATACTTACTCTCAAATAAAAATACTTACATTCATAGATGTCTGATCTCTTTTTTTGCTTGTCTATCTGTATCTTTTTCTTTAAGAATTTGTTTCTTTTCTACTTTTCTTCTGATTTTTCATAGTCCGATAGTAGCTTTGACGCGTCATTTCTCATCTATATACAGTTGCAAAAGTAACAAGTGTAATCATGTTTTTGTTGTTGATGCAACAAGTTTTGCTATCTGTTCTTTATGCAAGAGCAGATACCTGTAGCGAGTAGTTGTATAGTCTCAGGCAATAGCGGGTGTTGTTTTTGGGTACAAGGCAACATTCATATTTGTTATGACGACACGACCATCAATAACTCTAACAAGTGCTTCATTGATTGAGACAAATTTTGATTTGATTGATTTCACTTCATGTCACAATAAAACAATTCACGCTTCCCAAAATTGCTGAATATCATAATCGAAATATGCTCTTTTGTTTTTCAGAAGGAGTTTCATTGTCTTTGAATAAGAAATATATATACACGATAGTAGTGTTGTAATAGACACTTGCAAGGACAAGTCTCTTTATTCTACATTATATTATGCATATTTATTATCAAGGTATTCCTGGGTCGTATTCTTCTATGGTTGCAGACGCAATACAGTGATCAATACTATCTCAAACATATGAAACACATTGATCTTCTCATTTTGGATACATATGGCAAAAAATACAAGAATGACATATTTGAGTCTTACCAGTAGAGAATTCATACGCAGGGTCAATTCATGAGAATATATACAATTTTTTGAGGTTCGATGCTCATGTCATCTGAGTCTATGATTTGGGAGTGAGTCATTGTCTTGCTGCAACTCATCAAGATCTATCAAAAATCACAACAGCATTTTCCCACCCACAAGCACTAGCCCAATGCTATTCATTTTTGACTAATCACGATATTAAGCAACAAAAGTATGCAGATACTGCTTGAGCAGCACAGTTTGTTTCTGAACAAAAGAATATTTCATACGCTGCAATTTGTTCAACTAAGGCAGCATCGTTATATAACCTCACAATAATTCAAGAAAATATCCAAGATCAACAAAATAATACAACAAAATTCTTTGTAGTTGTGAAAGATCCTACTTCACGAGAATATACCAAAAAGTCCTGACATATGAGTTGTGTTTTTCGTACAAAAGACGTGCCAGCTGTTTTGTATAAATGCCTATGAGCATTTGCAACAAACAATATTAACCTGACCAAAATTGAAAGTATGCCTAGTCTTGACGACCCATTTGTTTCAGCGTTTTTTCTTAGTTTTCTTGGTTCACATCAAGACAAAAATATACAGCAAGCTTTAGATGAATTATCATATTTTGCTTATGATATAAAGATCCTATGAGAATATTAAATATGTGTAATAAAATTTGTCAACAACCATTAAAAAAGACTTGCTATGAAATTATGCAATATATCTAAACTCATATATACTTATAGCAGGTTTTTATATTTGCTATTGGTATGTCAACAAAAGATATTGATTTGGGAGATTTATTTGATACATGATCAACGCTAAAGCCCGCGTCTCCAGTTTTTTGATCTTGATCTGCAGCATCGTTTGGAGCTTCTCAGTCAGGTTGATCTTCGTTTGGTTCATCAGCTCAGTCAGGAAAACAGGATGATTCAATACAAAAGAATACACCTATACAACCACAAAATACGATGTGATGACAACAACATCCTCAATTTCAAGTACAAAAAGAATCACAACAGACGACAGTATCGTTTGCTCCAGCTTCGCAACCACCTACTCCTGTCTCATCAGGGTTTTCTCCTGTTACTCCACAGTCACAAGTTTCTCAAAGTAACACTGTTCAAAATACACCAGCACCTAGTTTTGCAACTCCATCTTCTGTAACTCCAGTTCCTTCAACTCCTCAGGCGTTTTCACCAGTAGCTGAGCATGAACAAAAACCAGTAGTGGTGCAAAATGGACCTTCAGATGTTGTCCAAACTCCTCAATTTACACAAGCTCCTCAGATTAATCAAGTATCAATCACTAACACGAATACGCCAGTACAAACAAATACTTCTATTCCAACCACTTCAGTCTCTACTGATTCCCCACACGTAAATACTCCGCAATCGAATATAATACAAGCTCCCTCTACAATGCCAAACCTTGATCAACATCAATCAATTATTGCACCAACACAGGATGCAATAATCTCTTGACCAACTCCGCAACAAGTAGCAACACAACAACGTATTCAACAAGAAAGTGTTACGAACATGGAATCGTTGATACAAAACCAAGAAAGAAAGCCATCAGTAAAACCAGTTCCAGTTAAAACTTCAAAAGTTGCACTCAAAAACTTACTGTTTGGATGTATTTTCTTTTTATTGGTCATAATGGGATTTGGTGCTTTTATTTTGTACTTTTTTGCACAAAATCCAGATAGAACACAAGGTTTGATTGATATTGAAACGTCAAAATCGCTTCTAAAAGTTTTTGCTACTGTATTCTTTGGGTTTCTTTTCTTTACAGGATTTTGATTTGTTGTTCTCAATATTCATAGATTAGTTACACTCAAAAATGTCCGTAAAGTTTGATATTGAGTTGGTGTCTTTTTTGGATTTATATTGCTTTTTTGATCATTAATATGATGAAAATTTGCACTAGAGGAGATACTAAATATGTCGTGAAACCAACACTATGTCTCCAATGATTTGTTATTAGTCGGAGTTCCAATGAAAGATTGATTTTATCAATTAGATACAACTCCCTGACTCAAACTTATTGCTCCAATGTCGTTATTTTTTCAGTTGAATGCAAATATTATAGAAAAAACACTTATAAATACCATCTGACAAGATACGCTTGATAGTGTCACACTTGATTGTGATAATGGACAAGTCTTAGAATTACCTGCCTGAAGTTTAGTTTTTGAGGAATCTTGTTTGTTTTTAGAGAAAAAGGCATACAATATTGGAATTACGCTTAATCATACTGATAAGCAAACATGAGCACCAAAAGCAAAAACTATTCAAATCCCATTAGAATTTGATTCTGAAATTAAGTTATCAACTTCACAATGACCTATTTCTCTCAATGACAATAAATCAGAAATCCTTGTAGGAAAGGCTCCACAAAGAGTTTTTGTTGATGCAAGTGATGTCTTCACAGATCTTCAGTTGGGGCAATATGATATTTCCCGAGATATTGATGCAAATGATACCTATGACATTGCAAATGATGCAGAGTTTTCCTCAATTTACAAAAACCCACAAATTCAGACAGTGTATTATACTATTCCATGAGTTGGAGCATATGTCTATCCGCTTACATTTAGGGTAGAACAAAGCGATGTGCCAATTTGTGATATAACATTTGAGAATATTAAAGATGCTACATATAATATTATTACCGTTTGTTCTACAGAAAATTGACCAATCAGCAAATATAACTTTACTATAATAGATGAAGATGATGAAAATACAGAAGTAGACTCCATTACAAGTAAAAAACCACAAATCAAGTATGACTTCCCAAGTAATTGAAACTTTCACGTTGAAATGTCTTTTGTTACAGCAGAATGAAAAAAATGATTTGCAGAATCAGAAACCATTGATATTTGAAATCTAGATTTTACAGTCAATCACGATATTTTATTCAAATGATCTGAAGATAAAAAACGACAAGAGTTTACAGAATTTACACCTCATACATATGATAAACAAAAAAGAGAAATTACGCTACAAAAAATTCCTATGTTGTTACATCTCAAAGTAAATGGAATTACTCCAGTCTTGCAAGGTACTGAAGTAAAAGTATTTCTCAATTGATCTCCTATTTTCTCCAAAAAAGAAGATGAATTTGAATTTACTATTACAGATACTACTGATCAAGTAATTGACCTTGTAATTACAAACATAAATGCAGAAGCAGAAACAACTATTTCTATACCCGTCCTTGTCAACCAAGCCAAGATTATACCAAACTTTCAAGCTATACCTGATACTTCGGGAGAGTCTCCTTTTGAAGTAACGTTTGATGCATCTGCAACTGAGGTTACGGATCCTGATGATAAACTCATTTATTTTTGATGGGATTTTGGAGACGGTGAGGTACAAAAAAATTCATCAACAAGTATTATTTCACATGTTTATAGATATAATGACGATTTGGATAGTTGAATGTATTACCCTAAAGTAACAGTCACAACCAAAAAATGACTCTCAACTGAAATAGCATTAGAAAACCCTATCATAGTAGAAAAACCAGTACAAAAATCTCGTATTAGTATAGACTCCCATCCTAGTCAGGCAGCAAAGGTTTGAGAAACTGTTACATTCTCTTTGCGTACAGATGGTATTATCGAAAATGTCTTTTGGGATTTTGATGATGGATCTGTTGTCGAGTTGCCTTGAAGATGAGCAACGGAAACAAGACACCAGTTTACGAAACCATGAAAATACAAAGTAAAGGCAGATATTACATATGATAACAAAACAACTGCTTTGCCTACAATTACTATTTTGGTAGATTAACATTGTGTTTGTAGTTACGTATTACATAATATCTTCCACTTCTTCTAGTTGTTTTGTATAAGTATACATTCACAATACAAAACAAAGTTTGAGAATAATGAAGATTATTATCTCTATCAAAAGCACCAAAATCCTTATCAATGGTGATAACAAAATAAACATCAACAAAATGGCAGAGAACTGAAAGACAGGTTTGTTAAATCTTTGTGCAATTTCATCTATTAGATAGTCGCATAGTCATTTGTTGATAGTTGAGTTGTCATTCATTATTTGACTCAAAAAACGTTGTGAGTACATATCAACCGTACCTAGCAGTCAGATGAATTCTTTATTATCTGCTCAAGTTTCTGTCAATGTTTCTATCGTTTCTCATGTATATATTTGGTTTTTTGCTCCAATAAATTCTTGTAAAGAGAGAGATCAAAGCTCTTGAATATTTTTTTGTATAGTTGTAATTTGATCTATCCCCAATGCAAAGGGTGAAGAAATATATGTCAAAACATCGTCCGAATAAGAATATAATTCGTCACATGTGAGTGTAAATTCTTTGAAAACACCCAAACTTAATATACTATAGCTTATTGTCATGAGTGCTGTAAACATATATGCTCCACTGTGAATTAATGATCGAAGACGTATGCTTTTTCTTTCAAACATTTCATTGCCAATGCTATATACAAAATACCACAAGGCTAGATGGAACAATAAAACAGCTATAATTTGAAAAACAATATCAAATCAGACAATAAATGACCAAATTGCTGCTGCTCACACAAAAATTGCTCCATATTGATATGTTTTGAGTATATGTTTCAGTTCAATAAACAAAAAATAACTTAAACAAAACAGTCATAAAACTCATGGAATTGCTGCAAGAATATCATGGCTCACGAATGACATAAATGCAGTCCAAATATATACTCCCACATATAAGATAATCACTAGTGTTCTTCTAATAATCATAGGAAAATAAAGAAATAAAGATTATCAAAGCATATCATGAAGTATACTGTTTTTTGCCTGTTCTATTGTATGGATAAGAGGCTGATGTTTTTTTGGTTTTTTATATGCTTTGTGTTGTAGTATAGTTTTTTCTAAGTGCTGTGCAAATGTCTTTTTTTGTTGAGAAAAAACCCAAGCATTGTGGTGTAATTTATACCATTGGGCGTTTTTTTGTTGGTCGTGTGTTATTGCTAATGGGACAATACACAATAACAATCTATGTAAAGTCGCTTCTGCTAGTGTTGTTGTTCATGCGCGAAGTATTCCAATGTCTGATCGATAATAGAGGGCTGCCATCTGTTGTTGTGTCGCGTATGACAGTACTAACACATTATCATAAGCTTCAAATAATCAAATATCTTGTGTGTTTATAAATCAAACAATAATACAAAAAATAATATCTGACTGCATGTTTTTGTTTTTTTGTAGAATGTCAGAGAGTGTTGTATGAATCGTATGGGATCATTGAGATCATCATGAGACAAAAATTACAGTCTTTTGTCCTGAGAGTATTTGATCAACAACATCATTTTTGTTTGTAGTATGTCAGATCTCTTGTAGTACTTCCATTGCCTTTTCTTCATTGATAGCAATAGTGTCTGATAGTATTTGTCATACAGTCTGAGCTCATGGAAAAACAGAATCAAATCAAGTATATGTCTTCGTTGAAAACGTGTTAGCAATACGATTAACTAAACCAGGAGATGTGTCTGATTCATGAACATACAGAGCAATACCTACCAAACGAGCAGCTAAAACAACAGGAAGTGCAACATGTCATCATTTACAAAAAACAATATCAATACGGTATGTAGTGAGATAATATAAACTAGTAAAAAATCATGACACAAAAAAAAGACTATCAAGTATATTTTTTCGAATTGAGATTATTTTTGTTTCCCTACGAAATTTTCCTGAATAGGTATGAACAAAGTCTAATGTAATATTGTTCGTTTGTATTGCTTGAAATACAGTATGCTCCAATTCTCATTTGGTGCCAAATCGATAGACTTTTTCAGTATTATTGAAAAACAATGGATTTGTGTCTAAAGCAAAAATGAGACTTTGAATTGGGTAGACGTGCCCCCCGGTTCAACCTCAGGCAAAAGCTATGCGTTTTTTTCTATGTTTCATACAAAATATCTATCACTAAAGTTATAGATACTGTACACAAGCAACAAAATTTGTAAAGTCTAAGTTTGGGACTTATAATTACTTACTAATAAAATATATTGACAAATGTTATCAATTGTTTATATACATACTTTGTGTGTGACAATTGGAGAACACATGTATATTTACAATTTATATTAAACAATGAATAAGCATATATGATTTTTAGTATCAGCAACTTTGCTTTTTTGATGATGCAACGAAAAGAAAGTACAGGAAACTAAACAAGAAACAGTTGTTTCTCAATCCATACAAAATATAGAAGATAACTTTGATAAAAAGTACCTTGAACAAGATTTATTGTCAATTGATTATGAGGATATTACTAATAAAAACCTAGATGAGACTAATCGTTTAGTAGTGTCTCTTAATAATCTACGTTTCAATAGCAATCAACCTTGGGATTTATATTTAGTTTATAATTTTATAATACCTAGTAGAAAACTAGAAGATGAATTTGTAAGCTTCTTGAGGGAAAATTGACAAATCTGAGAAAATTGATCACCAACTGTATCAGCAGCAAATGTCATAAGTTTTTTTATCAAAAAATGAATAATAATTCATTATGATAGAAGTACAAACAAATTAATTGCAACGCATATAACAAATTCTTGAAAGGCTTCTGTTAATGATATAGATATAAATAATTTAGCAACACTGAAAAATAGTTTTAATAATAATTGAGATTCTTTAGATGTAATAGTTAACTACTCTCAAAATGAATGAGGAGTTTCTTGATTATTACAAGAAAAAACAATTTTAATATGAGACAAAAATAAATATGATCGCTTTGTTCTACTCAATGAACTAACGTGAGTAAGATTTGATAAGTTTAAAGAATTAATCAACGAAAATAATAAGAATATTCTAAAATGAAAATATTGACATTATTTTTTTAAAAATATCAATTCTCTTTCTCCTAAGATAAATAATCTTGTAACAAGTCGAAGTGATACAGAGATGAGTGAATATCGGTGAGATCTTGTTTGCATAGAAGATAATCCATCTTGAATACTAAAACACATGCTTATATACTGAGTACAAATCCAAGGGGTGGAAGCCTCATTCTCTTTTTCTAATAGAAAAAATGAGTGATTTAAGCTTGCAATAGAAGAAGTAAAGAAAGAGGTGCCAACATATAGCCTAAGTAAGTGAGACTTTTCTGAAAGGTTCTTAAACAAAGAAGTATTATCAGGAATAGCGTATAAAGATTCTAATTTACGAGAATACTATACTAAAGCATTAAAAGCAGAAGCAGAAAGACAATATAAGGCAGGAATAATAGATACTTATAAATGGAATAACTTAGCTAATTGAGTCTATCTTGAAATTATTAAAAGTCCTGAAGTATTGAGTGCAATTCGTAATAGAGCTAGAACACAAAGGTTAAATCTAGAAAATTATCTTATGGAATGTACAAGATAGGTATTATTCCTATTGTAGTTTCGTCAAATCCCATACTCTTTTTTCTGGGTCACTTTTTGCTTCAACTGCTTTTTCTGGGTTTGCGAAGAGATAGGCTGTATCGTATAGATTAGAGAAGTATTGGTATTTTTTGAGCATAACACGGTTTTCTTTTGCTAACATTTTGAAGTATAAATTGTGATTCTTATACATCAATGTACATTCTGCAAAATCTTCGAACATATTTGTCATACCATACATACTACAGAAGTCTTGCATTTTAGCAGATTTTTTTCTTACTGATTCTCACATTCGAGATAGGTCATAATATCCAATTGAAGGGTCGTCGATTTTAAATGCATCTTGTCAAAATTCCTTGAATGTTGTGTCATATTTTCTTGCTTTTCACTCTAATACTCCAAGATCTACTATATGTCAAACTTCATGAACCAATGTATGTGCATATTCTAATGGTCATTTTATCAGTTCTATATTGAACATAACCTCTTCGTGATTTGCACATCATCTTCTTTCAGAAAAACAACTTCCCTTTTTACCAGATGTGTCTACTTTTGCACGCAAAGTAATTTGTTTTAATGCAGTGCGTATTGTTGTCTCTGGATATGCGAGATGTTGGTTCATCATAGACAAAAAGTATGCAGTAATTGCAGTATATTGGTATTTCGCCTCCTCTGACCGATCTCCATCAAAAATAAGTTTTTCACAATATTCACTATATGACTCACACACTTTGTCAGTTGCTTTTTTTCGTTTTGCATTTCAAAGATCGTCTCATGCACCATGAAACTGTATCTCTTCTTTTGCATTCATATTTGCTACTATTTCTGGTAGCTTTTGTAGTATGTCGTCTCCTTCTTGCAACAAGATCCCATATTCTGTATGCGTATGTAATTTGTCTGGTGTTACTTCGTTGTTCGTTATATCTTCTTGTTGTGTTACAAGAGAATCATAGATTGATGTCGTACTTAGAGGTGTTCATACTTTCAAAATACCCAATGACAAACATAGAAAAAATGTCAGGAAGACAAGGGATGTTTTGAGACCAAAAAGCATTCGTTGATACTGTTTATGATCTTGAAGCAAAATAAGTTGTTCCATATCGACTCAATATAATAAAATATGCTATTATTATAGTAACGACAATAACTTTTGTCAAAAAAGTGAACTTATATATTATTATTACCACCCAACATAATAAAATATATTATATTAATATCTATTGACATTTGATGTATAAATTATTATATAATACATACTGATTTGCTTACGTATATATTTTCCGACTATTGGAATATTGTCAGCAAGCGGTTTTTTTTTATAATAAAACAGAAATAATGAACAGTATAGTACAATACGTAAAAAATAAAATGCAAGAACATAGTTTCTCAACTAATTCCATTTTGTCTTATTCAGTGATTATTTGAGCACTTTTGTTGCAATCATGTAAAGATGGTGCAATAGAAAATACAAGAACTGCTCTTGAATCTTGTCTTGAATGAAAAATAAGAGCAGAAAATAACGTGTATATTGATAAAAGTACTAATACACTATATTTACTAGTTCCTTGAAAAGAAAAAAATGAATGTGTCGATTGTAATTCTAAAATTCTAAATTTTAGAAAGTGAACCATTGAGACGAGAAAGTCTCCAGTCTTTTTTACTACAGCTACTGATTGAGAAAAAATAACAATAGAATGAAACAGAGTTGATGATTTTTATGTTAGTCCCTCTACACTTCAAATACGTTGATCACATGTAATACAGCAGTGTGCGAGTGCATATGCATTTAAACTACCAGAATGAAACTCATGATCGTGAAACTTTTCTTATTCTTTTAATGCAAGGAATTTTGATTGATTTGAAGATGTGGATGTTACAACATGACAAGTCGCAAATATGTCTGTAAGATACTAATATTTATCAATACCATGCAATATCATTAATAATAGTTTTTTCTAGTGGTCATGAAATATATGCAACAAAACATATATCATATTTCCAATCAGCAGCAAGTAGTGCCATCAAAAAATGATACCCCCCTACGTATATTTTTTTGTTTGAAGTACGAGATTTGGCAACGAGTTTTCTGACTCATCATGTTATGTTTTCCCCCATGCATTCGTGGGTAGGATATGATGTATGGAGTGTTTTGACGATGCTATGTGATAATGATTTATTCGCACTCAAAACAAAAATATTTTTGTGAGAAGAAAGTAACGTATGTGAATGTGTATGTTTTCTAGGATCTCCCATATAGATGTTTTGTGTATCTTGATTGTGTGTTGATTTGTTCGCTCCATTTGTAGAAAGAAACGTTACGGTATTCTTTTCAAAAAATCATAGAAATTCACTCCAATCAGTAAATTTTGTTTGATGAGAGAGTGTAAATGAAATATGTGTATGATGTAATAATTTTGTGTCTATTGTTATATTTTGGTCCATAAGTGCAGATGTTTTTTGTAGCTTTTGTAACAAGAATGCAAGATGTGGTTCTTTTGAAAGAGGCTTAAAGAGATGTCTCAAATGATCTCGACTCTTCTGAGTTTTATAAAAAGCACTATGGTTGTTCAAATCTGCAATATCGTACGTACTTTTTTTGAGAATACGAGCATATGCCATCGCCTCAAGACAAAAAACCCCAACAAAGATTTGAAATTGATTATAAAATGCTTGTACATTCACAGCCTGTATTGCATATGAACTTGCAGTTGTTGCCATTGTGTTGTATGTATAGAGTACACTTTCTAGCGTATCAAGCAAATAATATGGATCGAAAACAAAGTGTAAATATTTGTTACAACTAATATACCATCGTTCCGTATCCAAAAAAAGTATATGATGAGAGGCAAATGTTTCACGTTTTTGATCATCTTCACACATAGCGTACAATCAACTATGACTCGCTAAAATCAAACGCTTTGGTTGTATTTGGCGATCTGTTGTCAAAAAAGAAACTATCTGACTGCTATGTTTGTTTGGAGTTGCTAATACGCTATATCCTTGTTCAAGCTGAGAAAAGTATTGATATGTAAACAAAATTTCCTCAAATGAATGAGAATATTTTTGACAAAAAATACCTAATTTTTGTTCGTCGATTGTTTGTTCTTCCTTGAGAAATCCAACATCATTATACCCCAATTCAGCGAGTGTGTTTTTGAAAATACTAAGTTTTGATGGATGTGAAAATGCCAAAATGTACGATCACGAATCAAGAATCAATTCCTGTAACAATGAACGATGTGACACGTGTCAGATATCTTTTTTTGTTGGTTGTCATATACTTGGTGCCAAAATAGTCTCCAAAATAGTATGAAGTGTTTCATTTTCATTTGTTTGGTCAGGAGTTGGGCGATGTGTTACTTTTTGTTCAGAACTGAGGGGTTTTTGCATCAAAGGAAAAATGCGTTTTTTGATGCTATCTTGTGTGGTTGTGTTGTTTGCCGTATTTTGTGGTAGTAATACGTGTTCATCGTGACATGATTGTACGAGTGGGTCTATATACGAGGTATACTTTTGGTGCAAAGAAAGTTGTTGTGTACGACACCAAGCAAATAGAATCATTGCTAAAGTTGCGTCGTATAAGGCATCATGTGTTTTTTGAGGTGTTGAATTTGTCTCCGAGTCATAGATGTGAGACATGATTTTATCATATAGTGCGACAAAAGCTGTATCGCTCATTTTTTGTTGAATGAGTGTTTCTAATGCATAACTTGGTGCATAATGCATAAAACATTGTGCAAATAGTTGTGTGTCTATACTATTTTGATAGGGAAATGATCATAACTTTTTCAAAAACGCTTCGTCAAATCATATATTATGTCCTATCAATAGTACATCTTCTCCAAAAAAGTCGGCAATTTCTGTGGCAACGTTTTGTAAACTTGGAGCGTTCACAATATCTTGTTTTGTGATTCCTGTTAAGAGTTGTACAACATCTTTGAGATCATGAATGTCTTGATTGATTTTTATAAACGAGCAAAACGTACGAACATGTTCGAAATGTTCATCAAATAAGACAATACCAACTTGAATTGGTTCATCTTTGTATAGGTCTAATCAAGTTGTTTCAAAATCAATACTACAATAACGCATACAACTATCATGTTTATGTCCTTGCAAAAAGCAAGTAAAATACTAGATTTATTTGTATGATAGAACAACTAAGGCAGATAATGCGTCATAATAGCTTTTTGAGAGTTTTGTATTCTCGTGCAAAAGGACTTGTAGCACGAGCGTTTTCTCCTAACCGATCAAAAAAAATGGTTATTATTGGTATAACATGAACAGATGGTAAAACGTCTACAAGTTATTTTACTGCACAACTATTGCAAAAATCATGATACACAGTGTGACTTGCATGTGGTCAAGAATATCGAATCTGAGACAAAAAAGAAAAAAATCTGACCAAGAGAACGACACCTTCCCCATTTTTTGTTTGGAATTTTTTGTGACGCTGTTATCGTGCGTGATGTACGCATGTAGTATTGGAAACATCGTCTCATGCTTTGATACAACGAAGAGTATTTGGTGTATTCTATGATATATGTGCAATTACAAATTTGACCCAAGAACATGGTGATTACCATCCTACCATGAAAGAATATGCTCAAGCTAAGGCACAACTTTTCAAAAAGCTTCAACACACATCGGCATGGTTCTGACAAAAACTATGTATACACAAACCCTCAAAGCCAGTTGCTATAATACCTTCGGGTATTCCATATCAAGATATTTTTACAAAAAATTCTCCAGATACAATTATAAACTTTGATCTTTGAAAAGATAAAACGATAGATATTCAGAAACAACCTTCAAACCACTCTCTTCAAACTCACACACGCTACCATGCACATATCTTGTCTCAAGACCAATCCAGCAGTCAGATAGAATTTTTTGTTTCAAAAAAAGAATCATATACGTGGAATATTCCTCTGCCATGATCTTACAATGTTTCAAATATGATTATTGCTTGAATTATATGTCATTCGTGTTCTATTTCTCGAAGTTCTTTGGCTTGATATATTACCAAAGTTGCACCTGTAGCTTGAAGAATGCAACATGTTGCTATTGCAAAAGATATCAATGTGTTTGTTGATTTTGCTGTGACGCCATGAGCTCTTTCTAGTGTGTTATTGTTTGCGCGTACAGTGACAAAAAACAAGGTTTGGCTTGTGTTTTGATGTACATGATGACAGCATGATCATATCAAAAGACCACTCATGTGAACTGTTGCTGTTCAATGAGCAGACCATGTCGTTATTACAGAAGATGAGAGTTATGGTGAATCAATCAATGATATCTATCAAGATATCGTTCGTGACATACCTGCTGAGTCTATGCAAAACATATATTTTGAACCAAAAAGAAAAGATGCAATTTGGTATGCGTTAGAACAAGCGACGTCTTGAGATGTTGTTCTTGTTACGTGAATGGGAGATTTAGAAAGCAGAAACGATGGAACCAAAGAAATAGCTCGATCTGATATTGATGTTATTAAACAATACTCTACAAATTAGGTGTTATTATTTGCAAAATACTTTGTACAGTTTGTTCTACTGAACCAGTATTTGTAACAATATGTGTAGGTATTCACATAGATTTCACTGTTGGAACAAGATGTTCTTTGTATAATGCAGAAAGTGTATCAAATTCGTCTAAGGTAAATTTGTCGTTACTTTTGTTTTTTCGAACTTCTCATTTGTTGGCAAGTAGCTTGTCTCTTTCTTGTTTTCTTTGACGAGCAGTTTCTGTATCGATATCAAGATATATCATAACTCATGATTGTTGCAATGCTTCAATACCAAATTTATAAATTTCTTGTCTGATGGTCATTGGCATGTCTCTTTGGAAAATAAGTCCTGTTGTGACAGAATGTCTATCAGTGACAAATGTTGTTTCTGTATCTTTGTGGATAAGATGAAATCTATTAGCAAAAGCCGCATACAAGAGTCCAGTCACTTCTCGATGAGCATACACTTCTTTTTCTGCAACAATAGACCTGATGAGCTGTCAGAATAACTCTTTTTCTTCAGGAAAATGATAGTACTTTGCATCCAACCCTATCGTATCTAGGTGAGAGGCAAGAGCTTGTGCTATCGTACTTTTACCAGCTCAATGGATTCATTCAATTACTATATATTTGTACATAATTCCACAAAAAAAAGATTAAGAAGCTGACGGAGGTGTCGGTTGTGTTTGCTTTAATGTACGTCCCCATGGTAATGATGTGTTTGTATACCATGCTCGTGCAAAATAGCATCAAGTAATGAGAATAATTATACCAAGTGCTAATCGACTATGTATAACTTTTGCTATAAGTATAGTTATAAGTCAAATACTCAAAGCAAGAATTCATGTGATAACAAATGTTAAACTTTTTGTAAATTTGGATGCAAATGGTATAAAAGAAACAATAGTATGTAATAGTGATATCATAAGTTGCAGTCATATTCGCAACAAAATACAACCTCATATTCTAAACATCCACAAGCTTGTCGTGTGTTCTTTGCTCATAATGGCTATCGCTCATTCTGGATTTGTAAAAAAAGCACGATACAATGAACTATCTTTGTTGTATATATATGGAGCAATCATACTTCCATCAATAGTTCCAAAGACTGTAATTGCTTTTTCTGCTGGTAATACTTTATATGAGATACGAATATCTCACACTAATGGATTCTCAAAACTACCAGATCATAAATAAATATATGATCATTGATAAAAACGTGCTGCTTGTCAGGACATATTTTTTGTTAATTCTGTATTTCATGTTGATAGTGCAAGATTTTCTAGAGCTGGAATATCTAATATGTTGAGATTGAGTGCATAGTTTCAAATACGTGTATCGGATGCTAAGAATTTCTCTGATGTTATGTACAGTTCTGGATTTGTGTGTCCTGATGCTTGGAAAAATTCTGTACTATTCATGGGTGAAGATGTTCGATCCTTAGTATATTCGTATGTTGTAGTTGCTTGTTGTGTTCAACTTGCTGTTGATGATTTTGCTGTTTCTTTTCGAGCAAATGTTTCGACAGTTCTTTGTATTATGAGATATTTTCATGGATGAAGGTATAAATTATCAGTCAGCATATCACTAGTTTGTAAAATACCACGAGCTGCTACAAACTGACCTTGATGTTGTGAGTCTATTTCACTAATCTGCAATGGTAGTGCTTGTTGTGCTATCATAGAAACATCTTGTTTTCATTCGTTCCAAAACAATAAGATAATTGCACCAAAAAAAAGTATAATTCAAAAAAATATGTTTTTTATTCATCCTAGTAATGAACTTCATACTTTTGTAAACGTCGACCCCATCATATTCATAAAAATAAAATATATGTTGTATAATATATTTTTTTATACATACTATGCAAGAAATAATGACAACACATTCTGAAGTATTTCAGTGAGATCCCATAAGAATTGATACCTGGTTACGCCAAACATTTGGACAGAGTAGAAATTTTTTTCATCATCTAATAAGAAGGTGAGCTATATTTTGTAATAATACCGTTGTTAAAAAGTCTTACATGCTCCAGAGGTGAGATATTGTATATATTGAAGATCTCCGTAGACATACATGACCATGACTTTTGGAAGAGTGTGCATACATTCCACTTTCTATTGTGTATGAAACCACAGATTATTGTATAATAGATAAGCCAAAGTGAGTTGTTTCCCATCCAAGTAGTATACGAGACACAACAACACCATCTGTTGTTGCTTTTTTATATCATCATTTCAAAAAAACACTTCCAACGGTCTCTCACTTTATTAGAGCATGATTAGTGCATAGATTAGATAAATGAACAGATTGATTTATGATTATTGCCAAAACTGAAAAGGCACTTGCGTATTTTAAATGACTTTTTCAACAAAAATCATTAGCGGATACTATCGAGCTCAAAGAACAAGTTCCTCTTGTCAAAAGATATACAGCTATTGTTGATGTTACCAAAAAGTGACATACTTTTTTGCACGATATTGTAGATAAAATACCATATTACATAATAAAAACCGTTGTTCCTCTTGTTCCACATAGTATTCCAAAGCTTGGAATATCAAAGATCATAGCTGCACAACAGCACTGAACACACGCACATTGTACTATAGAAATATTAACGTGAAGAACACATCAAATCAGGTTCCATTTAGCAAGTGAAGGATTGCCAATACAGTGAGACTATTTGTATGGTTTAGAAAAATATAAAAAAAAGAAGACTGACTTACAATTGAGTGCATCTTACTTGTCTTTTGTAGACTACGATGGAAAGTCACAAGTATTCTCAAAGTAACGCACTATTGTCAACAAAGAGTATATAAAAAAGTTTGCATTGAATGGCTTTTTGGGTATAATCAACTGGTACAAAAGGAATGTACAGATATGCTGGGTCAGTAGCTCAGTCGGTAGAGCACTCGCCTCTTAAGCGATTGGCCGTGGGTTCAAACCCCACCTGACCCAAATCTAAAGCCTCTATTAATGTCTTGTTAATTAAAATGTCTTATTTGTTAAATAAGGTTTAATAAAAAAAGTCACAATATTTGACAAAATAAAAAATGCATATATAATATGTGTATTGCCTTAGCAATTTTTACATTTTTGTTTGAACATACATGTTTCGTCTATTTACTCAAAAAAAATCTGGTTTTACATTGGTAGAAATGCTAATAGTTATTGTTATTATTTGACTTTTGGCTGCATCTTTGATTCCAAAAATCATATGATTTCAAGCAAAAGCGAGAGATACTGCTAGACAGTGAGACATCAAAAATGTTGCAACTGCTCTTAGTATGTATTATATGGATAATGGTGAATATCCAGCCTGAAGTGGGTGATTGATTAATATCTCTTGAGATCTTCAATCATATGTCAAAGGAACTGTTCCAACTGATCCTCAATGAGCAAGATCATTTTCTTGAATCACTGAGAATCTTATTACCAACTGAGAATACTGATATACAAGACTTAGAAAATGAGGAATCAATAATGGAGGATTTGCTTTGATGGCAGGTACAGAATGACAAGGGTGAGTCTCAAACCGAGTATCTGCAGAAAATATAATTAATTCAAGTGATATCAATGACCTCAGTCTTAGGTTTTGTAAAAAAATTGATGAGGCTGGGTCTACTGCACTGGGTTCAGGAGGAGTATGAACATGTACTGCAGTATCAAATGCTGATGTCTTTAGACATCTTTATTTAGATAGTTAATCTGCTTATTTACATATAAATAATAAAACATATAAAAAACCTTACTTGATCATTTCTTTTAAAACGAGAAAGTGGTCAGTAGGTTTTTTTTGTTATCTAAAATTTGACAGATTCGAATAGTAACAATATACTTACCATAAGATTTTGTTTTATTCGTACTAAATTACGATATGTCCAAATTATTTTCCTATAAAAAGATGCTTACATGTGTCGCAATATGAGCACTGTGTCTCCAATCATATTCTCATGCATTTGTGGTTACAACAAATATACAAAACGCAATACAGTATATGAAACAAACTATATACACTACTTCTTGAGGTCAGCAATGAACAACGCAAGTGGCTGTAAATACTTGAGCTGCAGGGTGAGTTATTTATATGCAAACTGCTGCATGGACTCCTCTTGTATGTGATAGTACAGGAAATTGATGTAAAAGTATAAGCTCATTGGTGACTGGTAATATGACTAACGGAACTATACCAATGGCAACAAATACAACCTCTCTTGCAAATAGTTTACTTCGCCAAGTTGGACCAAAAGTTATTGTTGATTGAACATTGAGTACCGTATGAAATCTTGAAGTGAAAAACGGAAAAGTATCTGCATTGTCATATTGTGATGCAACAGAAACAAATTGTCGATCAGGAAATGATTTGTATACCAAAGCACAAATAGACAATCTTTTGGCATTCAGTTATTATTCTACCTGAAACACATATAGTAAAAATTATATTGATGCAAACTTAGTACAAACCTGAACATTGCTAAATAACTATCATACAAGAACATATATTGATGGTACGTTTTATCCAAGGACATATATTGATTGAAACTTAGTTACAAGCTGATTTTTGACAACAAATTATTACACTCGTGGGTATATTGATGCAAATACATATACACAAACCCACATACAAGGTAACTACCTCACATCTGGACAGATTATGAATGGGTTTTCAAGTGTAATGTCATTTTTGACGTGAAACTATTACGATCGTACAACTATTGATTGATTCTTACAAAACAATATTACATGATCAATTGCGTCAGGCTATATTCCTGTCTCGACAGCTCAAAATACACTCACAAATAGTAAATTATTTGAACAGTGAGGAAAACTATGATATAATACAACAAATATGCAAGCTGACTTTCATCATGTATGAACAATGATTGCTGGAAGTCTTAATAATGCAATACGTACAGCAACCAACAGTGTGATTATTTGATGACAAAGTAATATTATTTCATGAACATTGGCAAATAGTGTCATTGTAGGATGAGAACAAAATATAGTAACTGCACCAAATGCTTTTGCTTGAGGATATCAAACACAAGCAGTACATACCTGAAGTTTCGTTCGAAGTGATAGTGCATGATGAGCTCCACTTACTTCTTCACAATCAAATCAACTATCAATGCGTGCTAGGTGATGAATACGTTTTGATGCAGGAACAAATGCGGTTCGTATTGATGCAGATCTATGAATGCAATTGCTCGCTGTACCGACAGATCCAATTTTATGTCAGCCATGATCAATTGTATATGTTTCGGATTGAACAAATTGATGATTTAGAGGGTGTAGAGAAATTGCATGAACACCAACACGAGTAGATTTACACTAAAGTTTTATACACCAGTATTGTATATGATTTCCATCAATACCAATCTTTCAAAGTTTACACGTACTTGCATTAGTCTCTCTATTCTTTCAATAGTGTCAGTATTTCCTTTGATGCAAACAAATGCATTAGATATTCCTATAGTAGATACTTTTCTTTTATCGGTTTTTCCTCAAGCAGCAACACAATATTATGAAACTCATTTTAATGCATGAGGAAATGATTTTGGGTGATTGCTTTTTTGGAAATGAGCAAGACAATTAACAACCCCAGAAATATTTACGCTCGATTGTACAAATGTCGGTACATGTGAGACGTTGACATGTGCAAAACAGATTGAATGATTTTACTATAATCCAGCGAGGTGAGAGAGAATACGACCTTTGGATGCAACAAGTTATACAGCATGATGAGCAGACTATGCTGGTATGACACATTTTGGATGATTTTATACTGATTGTTATAGTTCCAAAAGTGATATAGAATCGCAATCTATTTATGGGTATATACGTCATACGTGGGCATGAGAGACATACCACTTGTATGCATGACTACGTTTTGATGTATTGACTAATTCATTGGTTGCTAATACAAGTTATTATGAAAAAACATTGCAATATAATCCTCAAAAATGACAAAATTATATGTTTGCACCAAAAGCTGTTGAATGAATCATTTTTGACTCATATTGAGGAATTGCATCTGTATGAGACTTACTTTCATGTAAATTTCCATACGAGAATGTGTATGTCCCTCATGGACAAACTGTGTCAGCATTTTTTCATAATGCAAACCCTCTTGTATCGCCAGTTTTAGACAGTAGTCAAAAAACTTGTTACAATGGGAAGTTTTTGTGATGAACCTGATATAATCGAAGCAAACCTCTCAATTGTACACTACCTTGAGATGCTACAGTCGTCATACATTGACAAGGTACGACATGATATCAATATCTAGCGACATGATATAACGTCACATTACAGTGAAGATATAGATATTGTCGAGATGGGTATTTACATGGAGATGCAAGTTATAAATATGGATCGTATACAAAACTTCCTCCCAAAAGTTGTGTGATAGAAGAAACGGCAACTGTTATACCTCATGCAACAACGTGAAACTTATTTCAGTATTTGACTGTCGAATTTGACAAACCAAATTACTGTCCAAACAATAGTATTGGGTATTATTGTGACAATGGAAATTTTGCGTACATAACATGATCGCTCTCAGTCCCAAATCTTTCAGGATCTATCAAGAACTGTACAATACAATGACAAGGTATATATGATTATACAATGATAGGTTGTAAGTTTTCAGAGTGATCTTTGACATGACATGCTATCAAAACCTGAACATATTTGTCTACCGCAACCTTGTCTGGGTTTACTGTTGCAGGGTGTACACAAAAGTCGTGTTTTGTCCAATGACCATGAAATAATATTTCTTGATCTGTTGTTACTTGATGAATATTAAGTGGGTTTGGTATACAAAGCTGTACATCTACTTGATGTTTTTTGTCAGGAAATGTCGTTCGTTTATCATCAGGATGAATTGCAACAACATGATACCGTGTAGCATATGAAGTACATGATAATACATTTCGTTATGCAGTCCAGTGTACAAAGTTAGACTGTAGACAAAATCTTTGTTTGTATGATAGTTGTACTGTAACAGCATACACACAACCATGACAATATAAATACGATACATGTGATGTTTTGGAACCACAAGCATGCGGACTTCCGCGAGGATGATCTCTCTTACATTCTGGATCTGTCGTGGCATACAAACGTTCTACGGCTGTAGATACATTGTCTGTATGTACATCAGAAATAAGAACATGTATGGACAGTATTTTGAGTGGCTCTTTCTTGTACCCTGATTGTCAAGTTTCCGCTCTAGACTTGACACCCGATTATCTTATTTTTGAGCAAATTGCATGAGCAGAACCAGGTGATACATATATGTCCACCCAAAAAGAGATATCCTGACTGAGTGTATGATATACTTGAACAATTAACATAAGTGGTTGAATTTTGTTTGTCAATGGTGTTGAAGAATGAGACTCTGCTTTTATTGTAAATGGTGATGTTATTCAAGTGCAACTTGTGGCTCATGAGTGATTTGGTCAGTCTGTATATGCAACGATCCACGCATGAGATATGGATACGATTTTCTCTATCAAAACAAAACAAAACTATACCAAACAACGAGATGTAATAGAAAATATTGTTTTCACCGAAAAACATAAGCAACTTGTTCGAAAACAATTCATGACTCTTCTATGAAAATATGAAGCACAAGATTACAATATGTGTAGTGTTTCAAAAAGTATAGAAACTGTTATTTGAAGGAACTTATTCAAAGTACGTACAACTATTCTTGCAAACTCAGATCCACAAATAAAACGTGAAAATAAATTTAAAGAAGATATTTTGGAACATTTATATACTCTTATCAAAAATTATAAAAAGACTGTAGAATATACTGTATATTACAATTCTGCTGGAAAACGTAGCTCAATGAAACAAGTATGATGTGAGTAATATGTTTTTATATAATATCATACAAAAGTGCAACTGACAAGCATGATCTATACAATAAACAAAAAAGCTAGACTGACTGTATGTGTCAGTTTTCTTTTTTTTGTAAATTTTTTTTTTGTGTGTATGGTAATATAAAGTGTTTTTACTATTCGATACCTTATGTCAGATACATCATGAGCTACGCAAACCCAAGACCCTCAACAAGAATCAAACAAAAATATTGCATTTGATGATTTATTTGCATTTGTTCAAAAATGACAAACAGAAGATATACAAGTAGAACAACCCCAACAAAACACACCTCTAGAACCTTTTGTTTCTCAACAAGTTGATGAAAGTAAGGGTCGAGATATCCAATGGTGAGACCACCAACAACAAGAGCCTCAGCTAGAGCAAAAAGAGGTAGTTCAAGAGGTAGTTCAGCAACAGGAAACCTTCACCAACGATCAAATACAACCCCAACAAAATACAGATATAACATCTGATTGAGGAGCAGAGATTTGATGATGAGATACGGTACAGGCTATTATGGAATCGTCATGACCATTGACAATAGATGCAATGTTGTGATCGCTTGAACAAAAAGTACAAACTCCATGATCACCTCAAATGTTGGAGGATATCTCATCGCCACAAAGTATACCATCTTCTGTGGTTTCGGAACAGACTTCTTCTGTGATTGGTATGGAAAAAGGAAAAAGAATAGCTCTGGCTGTTGTTGCTGTTGTGCTTTCAATTGTGTGACTTGTGTTTTTTGTCTATACGGTTGATCCTTTGTTGTTTCAAAAAATCACATCAGGTGCGGAAACAACAACTAATGAACAAACGACAACAATTCAAACACCATTGGCAGACAGTATTCAGTCTCAGCAAGACAAAGAATCTGGTACTATTGATAGTTCATTTCAAGATCAAGATGCTCAACCTTCTGATACAGAAGAAACGAATATTCCAACAACAAATGTTATCCAATCAAATGAAGATGCAGAAAAGTCTTTTGCAGGTTTAGATTGAGTCTTTTCATCTGATGAAGAAAAATTGATAGCATATTTGGATACTATTGATGCATTAGAGGCAAAAACGAAAATTGTACTAGATGCCGCAACGGAAGCACAAGATAATAAACAACAAGCAATAGCAAAAGCAATTCTCAAAAATGTTCTCAAAATAAGAAAAGATATAGATACGATGGAGGATATTGATTTTGATGTCTTACAAACAGGTATTGATGAACTAGAAAATCTGTTTGCAGATAAACTTGCATCTCAAGAATAAATCATCAAATAAGAAATAATATGAGATCTTGCAAGCAAAAGACTTTTTTGTATAATAGTATCATATTTTTATTCATTTATGTATTATATATGGAAACATTTAAAACTATTTTTTGGACAAGTATTTTTTGGTTGTTCGTTTTTGCAGGAGCGTTTGGATATGTAAGATTTTTGGATATGGAACTTGCACAAATGCTTTTTCCTCAAGACGAAACAACTGTTGTAGATCAAACGATAGAAGAAGGACAAACTATGCAAGACTTACAAAAAAATGTTGAAGAGATTATAAAATCTTTGGAAAATATGCAAGAAGATATTGATGATAGTAAAGATTCTTTGGAAGTTCTTAAGGCTGAAGCTGTACTAAATGCACAAAACGATACATCTACACAAACAACAACTACAAAAGAAGACGAAGAAAAAACAACTATTACTACAGACTCGGCTATTGATGACAAAAAAGATGATACTACAACAGTAGATTCAACAGACTCAAACTAGTTACAGTATATTTTTAGTCAGATTTTGCTTTTTTGTATATCATGATGTATCAAAAATATTTTCATTTTCTCAAAAAATATGTCAGCTTTGCAAGTATTTCGACGGATTCTTCGTATACCCAAAAAATGTACGATACCGCAGAATGGCTAGCAGAACAATGTACATGATTTGGTATGCAGGTTGATGTGGTAGAATGATACGGCAATCCTATTGTATTAGCATCATATCAGGTCAACAAAAACTTGCCGACATGTCTGATATATGGGCATTATGATGTACAACCTGCCAAAAAAGATGACTGACGAGATCACGATCCTTTTGATGTGCAAGAAAAAGATTGAAAGTTGATAGCAAGAGGTATTGTTGACAATAAATGACAACTTGCGATACATCTTCATACTATCTCACAACTCATCAATAGAAACAAACTATGATACAATATCAAGTTTTTGATAGAATGAAATGAGGAAACAGGATCGCCTCTCTTATCTAAGTTTATGCATGACTACAAAGACAATATCTCTGCAGATTTTTGTCTGATTTCTGATGGAGAAATCGTTGGAGAAAGTCCAGCAATCGATGCGTGATTTAGAGGATGAGCAAACATGACTATCAAACTTACAACAGGGAAGACAGATTTACACTCATGAATCTATGGGTGAGTTGCTCCCAATGCGAGTCTAGAACTTACAAGGTTACTTTCTCAATTATACAATCAAAGCGGTCAGATTACCGTTCCTTATTTTTATTATGATGTTGATGTTGTAAGTTCAGATATCATAAAACAGCACAAAAATATATGATTTGATGCTGAGGCATTTAAAAGCCAGACCTGATACAAAAAACTCTTTGGAGCATATGATTATTACACACAAACTTGACTACAACCGAGCATAGAAATCACTGGTATGACATCTGGATATACAAGCGAATGATATAGAAATGCGATTCCAAGTACAGCTACTGCCAAACTCAACATCAGAACTGTTGCTAACCAAAATCCAGACCATATCATCAAAAACATAGCACATTGGTTACAAAAAAAAGTTCCTGACTATGTGTCTATTGTGATCGATGCAAGTGATCCATACCCAGCTATGAAGACAGATCTTAGCAATGCGTACTTACAAAAAGCAGTTGCTATTTTAGAAACCGTCTATGACAAAAAAGTAATCTACCACTTTAGTGGTTGAGGATTGCCCATCGTCAAGCTTTTTGCTGATATGTGAATACCACAAGTTCTTGTGCCACTTGCCAATGATGATTGCAATATGCATGGAGTATGAGAAAACTACCGTATTGATCTTATACAAAAAGGACTTCTCTTTGCAGAGAAGTTCTTGGGGAAAGATGGGTAGGGTGTAATAGCGTATTTTTTGTAAGATATGTTATTGAGTCGGAGGATATGTAAATTCATAGACTTTTTTGGGTTCTGAATTTTTAGATAAGATTCAATATAATTTTTGTATGGTATTTCATACTTTGACATATACAGTATATTCTGTCGAAGGTATAGAATCACGTGTAGCAAAAAAATCAACATATACTTCATACTTTCATGAAATCGGTGGTTTATTAGGATTTGATCGTGTAATATTTTCTACAGGATTAATTCTATCGAGATTAGTTGTATCGCTTCCTTTCATTGCATTTTTATCTACGTCTAGTTTTCATCAAGAAGCAGATTCTTTATGACGATAATAAATTTTTTCACCAGTAGGATCTACTACATGCAAATCCATGTCTGTAGCGTTATGTCGTCACAAAGAAGCTTGAATTTCTCCCATTTTTCATCAAGAAATCGCAACTTGTTCTTGCATTCTTTCATATTCATGATCTGAATCACAAGTTTTAGTCAACAAAATCAGGCAAAGAAAAGACGATACGACAGCTGCATAACCCAAAGTATTTCTTTTTTTTTCTAGTTTCTTCAGGAAGTGGTAGCTTTTCTTTCGGTCAATTATTAGCATTATATGGAGAAAACATGAGTAATTTTTAAAATAAAGTTATTCGACGTAATTAATAATATAGTATAAAATAATTAAATAAAAACAAGAGAAAATTAATAAGTCAACCATATTTCATATAATAAAAAATCAACTTTGTTATAAGTTGATTTTTTTATGTAATCTCATTTAGGTAGTAGGTATCGAAAAATAATCAATCATTTCACCATCTGTACATCACCAAGACTTCGCAAAAGAAAGAGGTAGAATATCTCAGGCAGTCAGAATTCAATTTTTTATAATAAGTTCAACTCATAGTATTAGAGATAATTCTTGTCTGAGTTTGGTGTCAGATATGGCTTCTTTGAATAATTTCTCTTTTGTAGGTCATCATGCAAGCATATAAGGGGAGAAAAGAACTGCAAACATTTCTGCAAACCTTTCTTCTCATGCTACTTTCCCATATTCTGTTATGGTAAAAGATGATTTGATATTGAGCCATTTTTTGGTTAGCGCTACTGGCACATCAAAAAAGAATGCATGTCATGTTTCATGAGCGATAGTAGTTTCGTGCTCAATAGTACTATTACAATCTATAATTATAGCTCTATTTGGTTCATGTGTAGTAATAAGATTTGAGACTCATCAGTCTATTTGTATTCTTTCTGTATAACGTGCGGTAGTGAGTCATCAAACCCTTTCTCACAAATGATTTGTAAATACCAAAAATCTTTTTTTCCAATTTGGATGACTTTGCAAAGATGGAGGTAAGTGTTTTATTGACTTTTTTACAATCTCTGATATTTTGAGAACTTCTTGTCAAAAAATACTTTCAGCTTTCATTTTAGCTTGAGAATTACTTATCTGTTCCGTAATTGCATCTCATATATTTGTATGATTTGTAATGTTTTTTGAAATCACTCAGACATCAAGCATAGTACTGAAAGGATCTTGATTTCTCAAATAATCAAGTATGTGAGATATACTATCATTGGTACTCATTCAAGAGTTCAAAGATAAACTTTGTTGAGATACAGGAGCTATAGGATTGTTGCCAACTGATTGCTCCAAAGAATCCGATGTGTCAGTTGCTCGCCGTAGAGATCATGCAACACCACCTACCAAGAGTCAAGCAAGTCAAAGTCTACGAAGAAGAGAATACTTATATGTTCTGGGAGCATATGGCGTTTGATACATCCCTCACATTCATATATTTTGATGATGTGAGGCTAGATTTTTCCCACATTTGAATTCTCATCTAGCATCTTATCGTAAAATAGTTTCCTAAATGTAGCAGATTGTTGAAAAAACGGCATTGCAAATGTCATAAGCACAGTTGAATTAATATCCTTTGGTTTTTTGTTTTGTAGATATGTTTGATATACATACTGTGCAGAATTTCCACCAAATGGTCTAACTCAGACTTCTAGATTTATAGTACCTCGTTCGTCATCTTTTGTTATTGTTTCAAAAACATCCAAGCAGGTTCTCAATCAACCTGTAATATCATTTGTAAACTTTTGTACTATTTTTGTAACTCTTACATCTTCAGAAGAAGAGAATTTAGGGTCTTGCAAACTCGTCTCAATCATTCTTTGTAGTTCGTTATCATCCAAGTCTAATTCTTGTTTGTCCATTTCCATAAGTCTTTCTCTTCCTCTTTCATCTATCAGTAAATAAGGAAATATAGTTTTTACTAATGTATCTGCCATATCGTTTTGTTCTTGCCCATATCTTCTAAGGTTATTTAGCGTTCTTCATAATACTGTCCTTGCTCTAAATCAATGAAGCATAGGACTTCCTCCGTGAAGCAAAACGAGAAATATTACCAATGCACCCAAAAGTTCAGCAAATCACTTTTTACCTTGCTGTTCAAGCACAAACTTAGACATAGATACAATATCAGTATATGATTCGATTTGCTTTAGTTGGTCGATAATAACTTGTGCTGTAGCAGTCAATGCAGGAATGTCTTGATTTATTACATCCTGATTTACGAGTTCTAGTTCTATATTTCATCAAATAGCCTCGTTTTTGATAGCGGTTTGTACTTTTGTTCACTCAGTATTGAACGCTACTACAGCATTAGTGATGTTTTTTGTATTTTTAGCAAGACTTTCTTCGATGTTTGCTATATATTCAGTTTTTCTCAAATTTGTACTTGGAAGTGCTGCTTCTGCTCCGTGATATTTTTTTCCAAATGTTGTTGTATGCTCTGCCATATCATTCCAATGTATGGTATCTCCTTCGAAGACAACTGAAGTATTCTCTGGATCTAGGCTCTGGATTTTTTGTTGTAATGCACTTCTTGCAGTAGAGAATCGATCTACTGACTCAAATCACGCAGCTATTGCAGCTTCTGAGGCCAATGCTAGTCATTGAGATTTAGCACTTGTCATTTGATTATAGTCATTTATTTCGTCTTGGGTTTTATCTTGTTTGTTTTTTAAGTATTCATACATTTTTTTAAATCCCTCTTCTCACAAGATAAGGTATTGTTGTGCACATCGTTTAGGTCATCTTCATGGCGCTCAATAATCTCCTGCGTCTTCCTTTTTCCCAATTGTATCCAAATTTGCAAGTATTTGGTTGTCCATAGCAATGATTTTTTGGGTAATCTCAGCAAACTTCACTTTATATTCATTTTGAACATGCATAACTTTTGAGGCTTGATATTCACTATACGCTTCACCTTTTGTAAGAACTCATATACTACTAGCATCTCAAAAAAACAGAACCAGTGTAGCCACAAATCATAAGACGGTTTTATAGTGTACAAAATGTCTAAATATCCCTTTATGATTTTTTAGAAACTTTTTCACCATTGTATCCTTGATTCTTTGCTCATACACATATTTGTCTAGTGCCCAAAAAGCAGTGGATCACACTAATCATCACGCTATTATAGTAAAGATAGCATTGTCATCTGTTACTTCGTAGGGTTTAAATTTTAGTGCAAGTTGCGCAATACCTACTCAAGCAGCAGTTCATACCACTGTTAGAGAAAGATATTTATATACATCAGTAAATATATTCGCTGTTTGGGATAAGAATTTTGCAACATTTGGACTTCACCGCATATCTTCAGGTGAATACTTTGGATTTTGTAGTTCAGATAGTGCCTTTCTAAAATCAAAAAGTGGGCTATCTTTTCATTTGATTTGTGCCAAGAGTTCAGGAATTATTTTACTAATTCAACTATTGAGAGTGGCAACAGCTGCAGCTATCTTAGGATCATTTTCTATAGCATTCAAGAACTTATTCTGTCGAGCTTCAATTTTTATTTCTTGATCTTTTTTTGCATCATTTCTTTTGTTTATTAAGTCTTTATGTTTCGTTTGGTTGTATGATCAATCTAGTGCAGCAAGAGATCCCTCTAAAGTAGCAAGAGCTTGCTGTACTTCATCTATTTCTTCCAAAAGAACTCTTCTAGATTCCAAAGGAGTATTTTTCATTGCTTCAGCTGAAGTAGCATAAGCCTGTTTTACTGTTTCTTTTTGTTTATCAAAAACCATCTTCTCTTGAGTAAGGTCTTTAATTTCTTGTCCAATTTCGTTTGCACGATTGTAATACTCTCTTAGTTCTATTTCTTCTTCACGAGATAATCCTGTTACACTTTTTTGTTCTAAATCATTGATGTTTTTTATCAACATATTATTTTCATCTGTTAGTGTTGTCCTTCTTTCAGCACTAGCTTGTTCTTTTTCTGCTATAAGATCGAGATTTTTTTGTAAGTCTTTTGTTTGATCATCAGGTATTGCTTTATTTTGAGCTATTTCTTGTTTTCTATCAATCATTTTTTGATACAGTTTCTTAACTTCTTCAGGTTTGTTTTGTAGAAATTGAGCTCATTCTACGTTACTTTTTCGTTTTGATAAATCTTGACTTACAGAATTATACACGTCTTCGAATACTAACTTCCTCTGCTTATAAGATTCTTTGGAAGTTTGTAAAAGTTGTATTTGGGTCTTTGTATCCGCTATGCTAGCTTCTAGTTCTCTTATTGTAGTATTTTGACGGATTTTTTCTTTGTCTATTTCGTCTGTAACTGTTTCAATGAATTTTGAAACATCTCCAGATAAAGTATTTTTTTTGAGATCTAGTAATGTAGCTTGAACATTAGAAATTTGGTTTGTAAGTTTTTTTATTTCACCTTTAGCAAGACCAATATTTTCGTTTATTTTTCTAGTTTCTGGACCAAGAGGAAGGCTATCTCTTGTTTCTTCCATCGATGTGATATCGATTCTTGAAAGACTAGCTTGCAATCATGCCAATTCTTGTTCTTTTTCAAGTATATTTGTATCTAAGTTTTCTTCTCGTTCTTTCAAAAGCACAGTAGCTTCTTGTTTTATATCTCTATTATTTAGTTCAGTCATCTCTTTGGTATGCACGTTGATTGTGTTTTGTACTGGTTGGATTTCTTCTTCTAAAATTGCAATATCTTTATCAATATGTTCTATAGAACTAGAAAAATCTCCAATTCTATTTTCCAAAATTTTGACAAAAAGTTCTTTGTTAGGCAATGATTCATAGTCTTTCTCAAGCATAGCGAGTCTTTGTTCTTTTTTTGTCAAATCAGCAATCTTATTGTCAAGAAGACTTTTATTTTTTTGAATTTCAGCATGTTTGTTACGATTCTCTTCTAGTGATGTATAACTACTCATCTCTGCCGCAGAAAGCCTATTGTTTTCTACAAAAATTTTATCTGGTTCTAATTCTTTTATTACAACACTCATCGCTTCTGACGCTTCTTTACGTTCTTGATTGGATAATCAGGATTCTATTTTTTTAATCTGCTCAAAAATAGATTGTTTTTTTGAAGCAAAAGTAAATCAAACTTTTTCTGCGACTTTGGATCACATTGTATTCATGTTTTTTGTTAGTAGAGGAATATCCAATGCTACTTGTTTCGCTAAAAATTTTCACACATTCGTTGCTAGTGAAGCCTGTCATGACTCAAAAAGTCCTGAGTATTTTCTTTTAAATCACTCAGTGACATTGTCACATGTGGATGTATCAATATCAAAAGTTATATGTTTCCAATTCTTTTGTCTTTTTTTGTTCAAAAGCTGTTTAAACTCATCAGTGTAATCAGTAACATTTATCGATTTAAATGTGATTTTCTCAACATCTTTTCACAAGAAATCAGCAATGGCAATAACGTCTTCTATAGTAGCACCTTGAAGTCAGCTTTCAAACGTTAATGATTTCTCACCACTATTATAGATATTTTTTACCCTTCGATCTTTCAATAAATAATTCTGATTCAAATCTAACGTATTATTATTGCTCTGAGTATTTACCATTTTGTAGTTATAATATATAAATTATTTTTCTATGAGAATTTGCATAGAATTATCTAAAGATAAGCAATTCTTTATCTTGAATCTTTTATTGTATTGTTGTTTTCTTTAAACTTTTCTGCAAAAGAGTCGAGTACATAGTCTATCGTATCTTGATAGTTTGGTATATTGTCTTGTGCGAATTCGATCAGTTCCTCTTCAGTCGCTTCCTCTTCAAGCATTGTCGTGAATGTGTCTCTCGACTCATCATCTAACGAAAGCGCAATTCTTGTAAACATGTATTGATACAATGCTTCGGCAACTTCTGCTTTTCTATCTTCTGTTATAAGTTCATCTGGAAGACCAATTGAGTCAAAAAGTCCTTGAATGTATGTGTCTGGAGTATGCATTATTATCTAGCAAAAAAGTATAAAAAATTACAATCTATCTATATTTTCATCAACTCATTTTTTTCTAACGAGCATTGTAGACAATGCTTGCATAAAATAGTTTAATGGCTTTCACTCTTGACTACTAAACAAGGAAGCCAGTCAGTTTCATATTTTTTTGAGTCATGTTTTGACAAGATTGTTTGATGTTGGTCAAACTACTGGTGTGTTAGGATTAGTTGGGCTGTTAGGATTTATTGGGTTAACTGGATTGGTAGGATTAACTACTGGTGCTAGATTTGTTGCATGTAGTGGTAAGAGTTTTTGAGGATCGAGCATTTGTGATTCAAAAGCAGTGTTTTTTACTAAATCTGGATTAGATAATATGTTAAACACATCAAACTTTTGGAGATTTGTTAAACTTGACGGATTGTTTTTAAACTGAGCAAATAGCTCATATATTTCGTCTGTGCTAGGGTTATATGTTCATCATGCTGCATTGTGCAACAACGTAGTTGTATTAGACAAGTTATCATTGATATCTGTCCATGTAAGGTCCTCAATAGGAGGAACTTGCAAGCTACTTCCATAGTTTTGCATAATGGTAGGATCATTGAGCAATTGTTGCATTATGATGTTGGTTTTGGATTGCAGTCATGCGTCTTGTAAGACTTCTGCCAACGATGCATTGACGTTTGCTGGGTCACTAATTGCACGCCAAAAGTTTGAATACTCTTGTTGGCTCAAAATAGCAGCTCACGGTCATCCATTTGGACTTCATAACATTGAATTACTAAAGCTTTCGCTTCCTATAGTTACTTTTGCTGTATTTCGATCGATTGCGTTGGACGCAGCTACACCAGATCCATTATTGAGGACACTTCAATCTATATTTGATCATGTATTTTGAATAACAGTAGAACCTGACCCAGATCATGTGTAGACAACATTTTGTTGTACTTGCACATCTTGTACGCCAAAGATACTATGTCGATCAAAGTCTGATCTATACACCAAATTCATCAATGTGTGTTTTGTTTGTGTATTGATTGACGACAAATCTAATGTTCCATTATCAAGCTGTATAAGCAACGACTTGTATGTTGCTATATCTCAGTGGTTAATGATTCACTTTTGTGCCATAGTGTTGAACCATGAGTCTCACGGTACATCAAATATTCACTGTACGTCAGCCAAAGCACTTGGATTTGCTAATTGTGCATCTCGTATATTTTGAACAATACGATTTGTTGCTTGTTGATTGCCTCACGTTACATGATCGTTGACCACATCTCGGAGGTAAGAATTTGCATTTGATGGATCATTGAGAGCGGAGACAAACGCATCATACTGAGATGTCGTCATTGCTCCACCATCCAAAGCAGAATGCAATGCTGGATTTGTCAAAATCGTATCTGTAATGGTTGTAGTTTGTCATCATCCATTTTCTATTCATCATGTTCATCCAGATCATCAATCTACTCATCATTGTGCTCATCATTGAGCTCATCAGTTTTGTGCATTATCGGTTGCACCTTCTGTTCATCATGCACCAGCTATACCTATTGCAGAGAACAATCATTGTAAAGCTTGTTGTACAAGCAATGATGTAGCTCATGCCAAGAATCACATTCATGTTGCTTTTGCAAATGCAGCGAGATTATGTCATTTGTTCCATCATTCATTATCTTCTATCCTTGCAGCAATATCAGCTCTTTCTTGTTGCATATTCATTGTTGTTGGTCACATTGTTTCGTCATCGTATCTATCAGTTACGTTTGAACTATCTGCAAAACCACGTAATGTTCACATACTCAAAAGTGTTGCCGCTGCTCATCATTGTCTTGCTAGTTTGTGTTGTTCTGTATTGTATCTTCGTATTCATGCTTTGATAGATTGCATGAGTTTGTTAAACGTTGCTTCATCTTTTATTACTCACATATTTCTGTACTCATTGTCATGTCTAAACCTAGCAAATGAGTATGCATGAGCAAGTTGTTGTCTCAATTGAGTTACTTCTTGTGGTGTAAGATCAGATCATTTTTCTGTCAGACGAGCAATTGCAGATTGCATATGCGTAGCATTATGTTCTTGTGCGACAGCAAGTTGTTTTCATAGATTTGTTGCACTGTTTTGTACTCAAGATATCCATGTCGTATATTCTTGTTTGGACATCTTACCAAGTTTTTTCCTCAGAAGTTGTATTTCTTTATTATATAATCATTTTGCTTCAAAAGCAGCAAGTATTCATAGTATAATTGGACTAAAAAGCATTTTACCGGCAACGGCTCACGTCGCGAGACTTCATCACACAAGCGAAGCTATTCACGATCAGACTGTTCATCACACTAAACCAGGTATACCTAGCATAGCCATAGAAGCTAGCGCTCAACCAAATCATACGATTCTCAATGCTGGGTTGTGTTCCAAATGTTCTGCAAACTTACGAGTTCGAGCTTTTTGTACACCATATTTTTCTGTATCTCTTGCTCCATGATCAGCACTTCTGATTTGCAATCATTGCAAAAGATGCAATTCACCGATTTCAACTTTGGTATTGACCATATTGACCATTGTTTCTTGATAATCAAGCAACTTCATATAGACGTCCGTGTTGTGCGTAGCTGTGACATCTTTGCGAGCGACGATAGTCTTGAGTATTTGTGGAGATTGTCAGTTGTTGTTTTTTTTGAATTCATCGTCAAGTTTTTTGGCAAGAGCCAAGAAGTTTGCCATTGCTTGCTGTGTGGCTGGGTTGTTTCTTTGAGGATCATTTTTGAGCAACGTTTTGATCTTTGTCATATGACCAAGCAAAGGTTGCAAGAATTGATACCTTTCTTGCGTCTTGAGATGTATTGCATCACTTACTCATACGATATTTCCATCAACATTGTGTGATCTCAAAATATCATTGATTGCTTGATCGAGTTCTTGTTTGGATCCATTGCTAGCATAATGCTGAGCAAAACGTTGTTCCAAATCATTTCTAGCAGAACTATATGTAGAACCTGCTGTTACATTTGTACGAACAGCGACTCCATTGTCTAACAAACCAAGTTCGTATTCCGCTTTTGCTCTCTCTGCCATAGCAGATCTTTCATCAAGCATATGTCCTTCGTTGAGAAGTTGACGTCTAGCCTCTTCTTTGAGTCTTCTACTATGATTAGTAAGAGGGTTAAGCCGTCTATTGAGTGTAGCACCAATTCATTGACGTTTTTTGATACGTTGTACTCTTTTATCAACTGCTTTTTGGAATCATGGATTCGTATGAGCAAAATCTGCTGTATTTACAAACGTCACGTCTAGTTTGAATGTACTTATATTTGTATTGTCTATCTTGTCCAAATCATGCAAAGATCAGCTGTCAGTATTTATTTTTGCCTGATTGACGTTGAGGTCATATCTTGGGACATTTTTTCTTCTCTCTTCGTTTTTGACGATATGATCTCTGATATTTGCTATCTGAGAGAGCAATTGTGCTTTGCGTGTAGGATCATTCATTTGCGTATGCAAATTGTTTTTGATAACATCAGCAGTATTTGTATCGAGATTTTCTGAAACATAGCTATTGAGTTGTGTTATATCTTTGATGTCTTTGTTGTCAATAACTGATTTTTTGAACGCAGTAACAAAATCATCTGTATTTAGTACAAAGGTATCTTTGAGTGGAGAAGTGGCTGGATCTATAACAGTTGTGACTCCTGAAGTAGTATCCAAAAACGAATACGCTGGAGGATATTGCGTCGTATCTGCTACTGGATCATAATCTCACATGATCATTTTGTATGCAAAGTCTTTGACTTCTGGAGTTCGGTGTTTTGCATCTTTGACATCAAAAAGAGGATGTGCTCATATTGTTGTATCTTTGTTGTCCAATATAAATTTCCAAAAAGCATCTTTTCTTGTGCTTCCTGATTGTTGATAATAAACGTCTTTGAGTTTTTCTTCGTGAGATTTGATAGTATTTCATGATGCATCATCTACATCTGGTGTTGCATCGACTTTGTCTTTGTATCGTTTGGTTCTAATATTTTTTCGAACTTGATCATTCTTTCATACAAATACATTTACAAGACTTTTAAAAGCTGTCTGACACGCTAGTGCGTCAGTTGTAAATGATGCTGGATCTGTTACAGGTTTTTTGAAGGATTCGACAGCTCACGTTGAGTCTGCTGACCATCATCCTGATGTTATACCATCATTGATACTTTGTTTCATCAACTCTTCGTCAGACAAGTATTTTTGTAATGTGTCTTTGAATTCTGATTCATCAAAGCTATCCGTTCCAGCTTTTTCCAAAACTGATTGCAAAAACGCCTCATGCATATTTCGGTCACTAAGTGCTCATGTACGTGCTCCAATTTTGTATACTGCGCTTTTGTTGACGGGGAATGTAAGTTGTGCTTTTTCTCGTTCTGCTTGTGCAAGTCATGGTGTATTTAAATCTGCGTATGAAACGTCTTTGCTTGTTCATGCCAACAGATCAGAAAAAAGATCTTTATCTTGTTGGGGCAAAGCTGTAAAACGAGAGTCTAATTGCGTTGCAAAATCAATTGCTTTTTGCTTTTTGAGAGATTCGTGGTTTTTTTTGTGGACTTCATTGAGTCTTTGTTGGATTTGAGTTTCCATACCAGACATTTTATCTTTCATCCATCATGTTCTGATCTCTTTCCAAATGTCTTTCTTGTTGGATACAAAGTGGTTTACAAGTTTAGTGAAACTTAGTTGAGCATCTGTTCTGTCACTATCAAAAGTTCCTGATGTAGGCACTGAAGTTGCTTTGATACCTCATTTGTGTCGTCAGTAGACTTCAGCATTTACTTCAAATGCAGCTGTCATCTCATCTTCTCCAAGTGTTTTTTCAAAAATCTTCTCAAAGTCCTTTTCGTCTCCAACAAAACCATCAAAAAGTTTCGGGTCATTTTTGATTTTATCTTGTCGTAGATCATACATTGATGCCTCATCTATATTAGTCTTTGCTCATATTTGACCTGGATTCCCAGGAGAAACGGCTACTTGTATATTTCACATTTTTCGATCACTTTTGTTATTGTATGTATTCAAAAATCCATACGTTTTGTCATCTGCTTTTCATCAAAGCAATTTGTGAAAAAGCTCTTTGTCTTTTGTAGACAAAGATCAATACGATCCATTGATTTTTTGTGCTTGTGCGTCAAGTATTTTTTTGTGCATCGCTTCTTGTTTGGACTCATACCGTTGTGACATTTTGTTGACAACTTCAGCTTTTTTGCTAGTTAGGAGCGTGTTGATTGGTGTTGCTGGCGTACTTGGCTTTTGTATCACAAATGTGACGTCTTTAGTTTGAGTTATATTGGCATCACTTTCTGCATGTATAGTCAATGTCATATCAATCGGCAAAAGATCTCTGACAGATGTATGAATGTCTTCGTATGAGTTCAGAACCAAAGAGTAATTTCAAGAATCATCTAAAGTATGTTTTCATACAATATGACCATTGATCAAAATGTTGTTTCAATTTTCTTCTACATGGATAGATTTACTTGTAACTGTCTGAACAGCATCTTTAAGAACAATTTTTTCGATATTAAAGTTTGAAGAAAATCATTTTGGATCATTTTTTAGGTCGAGATCAAACTTTGTAGAACTTATATGAGAAATGTTTTTTGTTTGATTGTCAAAGTTCTGTTCTACCGCCGAATTCAAATGATTGATTTTCTGTTCTACATCATCAAATATTTTTTGAAGTGCATTTTGTCTTTCTAAATAAGAAGTTAGTTTATTATCATTTATATGAGCTACATGTTTCTTAAATTCCTTTTGATTTGAAGATAATATATACTCTTGCGTTAAGTCGAGTTCTTTAAATGTTAAACTATATTTGTTGTTTAACTCGTTTGAAGAAGAATTGATTCTATTAAGAGTTGTTTCTACGTCTATTTGATTATTGGCTGTATTATGTGACTCTTGAAGTCACTCAATTTTATCTAATATTTTATCGTAATCCTTTTTTGCAGTATTTACTGAAGCATTTACGTAATTTATTTTATCTTGAAGTCAGTCTTTAATTTCTCATAAAGTTTTGACTGTTTTTGTTTTATTACTTCATTTTCATAATGCCAAAGTTTTATTGAGACTAGATCCAATATTCTCAATAATATTCTTTGCTCTACTATCTAGAATGTCTAGATTTTTTACTTTTTCAAGCGTTTGATCTAAATCATTGGATTTTCCTCATCCTGAACTAGGTCATGCCATAAGTAACTTTGCCATACTATAATCTATATAAGTTAAAAGTAATACCTTTTACTGATTATAGTAGCAAAGATATTATCTGACAAATTTGTACGTATTTTTTGTGTGTATATGTTGACTTATTTCTTTTATTATGTTCTGTGTGTGTTAGTCTTTTTTGGAAAAGAGTGATTTGAATTTTTTGGATAGTCGTACAAATGGCTGTTTGACTTTGCTCCATGCTTTTTGCAAGAAGTTTTTTTTGTCCTGATCTGTCTCATCACGATCAGTCTCGTCTTGTTCTTCTAGATCGTCGTCATGTTTTGTATGTTCGTGACCAGAGTCAGGCGTAGCATGTTGTGGAGTTGTTGTATGTGATGGGTTACTAGCTTTGGATAATTCTGCTTGCAATGCTTCATATTCTGCGATTGCTTTCTCTTCCGCTATTGCTTCTCTTTCTTTGTCATTTCTTCAAATATCAGCTTGAGTTGGTCATACATACTCTGGCTGAGAAGCACCTCAAGCTTCTGGTCTGTCTCATAGAGAGTTTGCATCTTGACCCCGTCAGGCATTTTGTATGGTTTCGTTACTTACTGTTCTATTTTCACTACTTTCTGTTTTTACCTCTGATGTTTGTGCGTCTGGTGTCGTCTGTTGGCGAGCTCACGTCTCGATTTCATTTTGTGGTTGCACAATATCTTGAAGAGTTTTTTGCTCTGCTTTATCTTGCTCTATTTGCTCTTGTTCTCCTGTGTGAGCAGGATCGTTGAGAGTTTCAGCCAAATCTTGAGCTTGCTTTTCAGAGAGTTCTGAAGATTTTGGAGTTTCTTTTTGTTCTTTATTTTCACTAGAAACTTCATGTGGTCTTATAGGTTGTGATGTTCAGCTTGAAGCCATTGTGTTGTGTGTTGTAAATTTATGTTTTTTTATCTTTTTAGTGTAATCCAAAGAAATAGTTGTCCTCATTTTGTAGTTATAATTGCTGTCGTATTCTTGAGGTTACCTAAAGGCGTTTCAAAAGATCAAAATACTCATCTTGCTTGTCCGTTTATATAGACAGGAAGACTGCTAAGTGATTGCATTTGATTAGCGAGGGTGTTTGTTCTGCTTTCGTTAGTGGTTTTCTTCATCTCTTGTAATATCGTATTTACATTATTTTGTAATGTTTTTATTTTTAGAGCATTACTGTTTGAGTTGGTATTGGTAGTATTCGTGTTCGTGTTAGGTGTGTTATTGTTTGTATTGTTGTTTGGGTTAGTTCGAGTTCAATTACCTGATCAATTCCCATTACCGTTTGGGTTTGTTCGACTATTAGTTTGATTGCCATTCCCATTGCTATTTGTTTGTGCCACTATTTGTAAAACATCGTTTGTTCCTTGTTCTAAAAGTGCATTTTTACTACCCACATCCAAAAACTGAATGCGTACATTTTTCCAATCAAAGCTTGAAGAATTTTGCAGTTGTTGAAGTTGTATAATATTTCAGTTGTTGTCAAATATAGCAAAATCACCTGGTAGACCAAAATTAGCAGCCAATTGCTTTGCTTTATTAGCTTTAGTATTGAAATTTCAGTTACTACCCATTATATCAATAACTCATACAATTCAAGTTATATGGTTCAATAAAACAGGATCTTTTGCTTCAAGTTCTACAAGAAGCACTTTATCTATTCATCAAACATTAAAAGTTTTTACTTCTTTTACTTTGAGTGCTCAAAGACGAGCATATGCATTTTTATCTAAATCTCAAATCTTGAGAGACATAGGCTGGTATCAAGAGGGCATATTTATTTTAACAGGAATGTTTTTACTATCGCTAGGTACTCATACTAATGATGCTAATTCTCATGGTAGTGATGCTGTAGTGATACTTCAGTTAGCCAGACCATCTAATATATTTATAACTTGTCCTTCAGCTCACGATGGAGGCGTAACCGTTACTGGAGCAGCGTTTCTTCTTTTCAAATAAATAGAAACTAATCATCAATGAGAAACATCAACTTCTACTCAACTATGGATCGTTGGGTTGTATCATCATGCATTTTTAGTAACCTTGTTATTAGGATCTATCTCCAATAAATTATCATTCATAACAAAAAACGAGGGGGTTGCTCTTTGTCTCGCAATTTTCAAATCATTCTCTACTTTTTTTCTATTTTTTACAGCCTCATCATATTCTTCTTGTCTCTTTTTTTTTCAAACTGGATTCCAATCGTTATTGTTTTTTTTAGATAATGATTCACTTTCGTTTTCTTTAGCCTTACGTAAATTCTCCTCTTGAGTTTGTATTGCGATAACAAAACTTTGAAAACGTCTTCTTTGATCAGATAGAAAAATTTTATAGTCAAATCATGGTTCTTTAATTTTATTCTCTATAAATCATTTTTGGGAAATATAACCAATACTATTGAGCATAGTTTCAAATTCTTTATCCATAACTAAGAATCAGGTTGCTTTGTCTCAAAGTGGAGATCCTGTCATTTTTATACTATATTCACTCAGAAGTGGACTTACTCATATTGTGTCTATGGTTCAAGTTTTTATGTCCGGGGGAGTTTGTCATGGAAACTCAGGAACACCGTTTTTTACTCTAAAATAGTATAATTTTGCGAATTCTGCAACTTTCTCTAACTGTCATCCAGGAGCTAAAACTTGTCTAGAAGAATCTCAAGAAACCAGTTGTGCAAGTAACGGTGGGACATATTGATTCAAATTCCCAACTGTATTCTGAGTATTGGTCTGAGCCATGACAGTTTCACTTATCTCAAACTTTCAAGATTCAATATAGTTGACAAACGCTTTAGGTACTCAGAAATACAACAACGTAGCTAAGATAGGTATTAGTAATTTTGTTCTTTTTGAGTGCATAAATGGAGCAAGTATTTTTTCTACTGCAGAATTAATATTTTGTACTCACGAATCAACAAGTAATTTAATTTTTTTAATAGCTTCTTGCATACCAGTCATTTCTTCAAGAGTAACTTCCGATTTTGATAGAATATCTATTTGCTTTTGAGCGAATTCTTCAGTTGGTTCTATATTCTCTGATGTTTTTGATAAAATAGCTAGGCTAAGCTTTTCTGCATCAGGTTGTAGTGGAGAGTTTTTTTCTGCCATTGATTTCGTTAGATCGGTACTTCTTTCTACTGTATGAAATGTATGTACTTGTTGAGAAGGTTGTACAAGTGTTGTTTCTAGATTGGTATCTTGATTATGAGAAACGTGATTATTTGAATTAGTAGCCATGTGAATACACAGTAATATATAAAATGTTGTTTTACTTTTCTTTTCTAATATAGAATTTACATATTTTTTATCAAAAGTCAAATATTTATATACTTTTTTTGTCACTTAGCGTAAAGATGAAGTCTGACGCGATGAGAATTTTGCTAGACGTGAGAGCAGTCAGTATACTTTTTGGTAATGATTTTATTACACGAAAGTACTCATGGCTAGATTTTTGAAGGCAGGTCCAACAAACTCATTTAATACAACCACGAATAGTGCAAATACTATCAATGTCGCATCACAAAAGTGATTGATCGAAAAACTTGCGCAACAGTGAATTGCCAATGCAATGACAAACGATATGTTGCCAGATGCGTATAAAAAAACAATCAAAACAGCAAATCGACAAGCAAAAAATCAAACTGTGATGAACGAAATCAAAATCAGACAGCAAAAATTGGAAACAAAAATACACCAAACTCTACTTCTAGCAGCTCAAAATGGACAAGACATTTCTAAGTATATGAAATTGGATATTACAAACAACAACGTAAGTATTGATCTACCCCAAGTATTCAAAGATTTTAAAGAGCTCGAAACTTCATACAAAAGAACACAAGCATTGATTGAAGCACGTATCAGTGGTAGTAAAAATAGACTAAAAGATAAAGATCTAGCAATCGAAGGTCTGCGTAACCAATACGATGAGATTGATAATGAAAATACGAATACGCAAATGCAAAACAAAACACTAACCAAAGAAAACAAATGATATAAATCTAACTTAGCAGCTAATACAAACTATGAAACTATTTTGAAAACCAGTAAGGTTAGTGGATGGTCGAGAATGACGAGTTCTACTGCAAGGTTTCATAATAGACTCAACAGAGTAAACAAGTTGAATCAACCAGAAAAAATACAAAAGTTCTTGTCTATGTGTTATGTTGCTACTGGAACGTCTTTTTTGTGACAGTGAAGTAAACGAGTATGACTTATGAATAAGTCATGGAAGCAAAGAATTATGAAATGATGAGATCGTATAACGCTCGTCAAAGAACTTCTCGATACAATACAAGCAAAGTTAGTTAGTATTAGAAATGATACCAGTAAGTGATTTGTTGCAAGAGCAAGAGCAGAAATGCTTTTAAAGGAACTTGAAACGCAAGCCAAAGAATTTACTCAAGCGATGAAAGATCGTATTGATAACGTCATGGGTATCCAAACTTAATAACATCAACTTCATACTACAAGCAAAAACATACTAACTTTTATATTTACTACAATCTCATGTATACAAACATAACACAAGCAACAACATATCTACACAAACAACTGACTGCTTTGTACGATAGCGATGCATTCGTGCCAGAATACATTGCTGATGTGATTTTTGACAATATGATAGAATCTCTCATGCAACAAGAAAAGCTCACAGCGGACATAGCACAAGAACTCGATAATTGCAAATGACATGTCGGACATATGGACGAAGTATTACAGCGTACAGTAGATTGATATGATTCACTTTTGCAAACACATACAGCCGGAGTGATGTGAAATATGATTGATACGAGTTCGATTAGATTTGTAGGGTAGTTTTTTATGAAGAAACATCCTCAGCCCTTCGGGCAGCTCCTTCCAGAAGGAGCCTTGCATACTTACGAGAATTGGCTCCTTTTGAAAGGAGCTGTCGAGGCACGAGACTGAGGATTTCTAATAGCTACTAAACTTTGCAACAAATTTCTCTTGCACAAAACCAAACAAATGGTTATGCTTTTTTGAAGACAAAATATATTTTATTAGAAAATAATAGGGCATGCAGTTTACACCCGATTCCAGACTCAAACTATCAGAGTTGGAGGAGTTTTTACAGTGATTAGAGATGCCAGACACGCAACCAGTCAGAGATCATAATCTTTTTTTGACCGCATTTATCCACAAGTCGTATGCGTGTGATTATATAGGTGATTATGCACACAACGAAAGACTAGAATTTCTTGGTGATGGTATTTTGGGTGCTATTGTCAATAAATTCTTGTTTTGCGATTTTGCTCACGAACCAGAATCTACGCTTACTTTGTACAAAATCAAACTTGTCAGAGAAGAAACGCTTGCACAAGTTGCACAAGATATTTGACTAGATGCTGTGATTTTGTTATGAAATTGAGAAGAAAAACAGTGATGAAGAAACAAAAAATCAGTGTTGTCTGACTGTTGTGAAGCGTTTATTGGGTATTTGTATTTGGACCAGTCGATAGATGTTGTTGAGTATTTTGTACGTCACTTTGTGTATACAAAGCTAGAAGATGTCAAAAACAACCGTTACAAAAGTTACAAGTCTTTGCTCCAAGAGCTTGTACAAGAACGCAAAAAGATTCTCCCAGAATATTATACATACGAACACGAGCTTGATGTCAAAAACAACGCAGTTGTCTACAAATCAGAAGTATCGGTTCAGTGACGTATTATTTGAACTTGAACTGCAAAAAATAAAAAGTGAGCTGAAGAAGAAGCTGCTAATGTAGCGTATGATAACCTTAAAAAGTAGTTATGTGGATAGGTGTTTTATTTGATTCGTGTTCTTTTTATTAGCAAACGTTCTTAACAAAAAAAAACTTAACAAAAAAAAACACATACATTTTTCGATGTATGTGTTTTTTTATTACTTTTGTTCTAGGTAATGTTGATGTATATGTATTTGGAACTATGTATTTTGGTGAATATTGAGTAAGAAATAAGGCACCAGTGGGATTCGAACCCACGAACCGAGGTTTTGCAGACCTGTCCAATAGACCGCTCTGACATGGTGCCAACATGCTAGATAGTAATAAATTTGATGCGTTTTACAAACCTTTTTGTGTATTTTGATACAGCTTCGATTTTTATCTGTATTTTTACTATTTTTTTGCTGTTTTTTTGCTGTTTTTTTTTGATTTGTATTATAGTAACTTATGCCAAAATCCTGCTAAGAATAACACAATACATTGCTAGCTTTGTTTTTTGTCAAGAGAATTAAAAATTACGATGTTGAAAAAATGTTAAAAATTTATATCCTTACATATAGTATTTTACATTTTTATAGCATTTTCTTGATGAATCGTCTACCCTCTTCTGTATTTTGACTTGCGTTATTGTCTATAGCTTTTAGTTCTTTGTTTATGCAACCTGTATTTGCAATGATTAATGAAGCTGAGTTAGAAGCATTGTTAGAGAATACTACGTTGGATACAACAACAGAATTTACTGTTATTAATGAATCAACGACATCTAATCCTAGTGATACAAAACCCGTTAGTATTTCTGCTCAAGTTGAAGTTACTGACATGTGATGAATGCAGTGATCTGCTCCAACTGAAGACTTAGATCAAGTTGTAAATCGAATGTACCAACAAGGATTTACAATCCATAGCTCAAAAGAAGCATTTGGATGACAAAAAACCATAACAAGACAGGAAATGGCAAAGTTTATCGTTATGTTATGATTACAACTCAATATGCAACGATGAGCAAATCCTGATTGTGGATTTAAAGATATTTATCAAGCTGATAAGACTCTTATTCCTTATATCATCACTGCATGCAATATGTGATTGATGAAATGATCAAATGGAAGTGCTAGACCAACAGATCCTATGACAAAAGCAGAAGTTATTACCACTGTTATGAGAACAATAAGAAATGATATCACAACAAATGCAGAACCTCGATACAAAAACTACTACAACACTGCAAAAGCATATGGAATAACTGCAGATAGTATGGAAAATATGAACAATACCGCTACAAGAGAAGCAGTTGCTCGCTTTTTGTTTAGAGCAAATAAGTTCAAAAACTAATCCAAAAATGAAGAGATTGCTTAATATATACTACTCTACAAAAAAACCTTTCTGATATGCAGAAAGGTTTTTGTATATCTAAAATCATGTTTGTACTTCTACCATTGAAGCATATTTTCATTTGAGATTGACTAGTTGGTTATGTGTTCATTGTTCAATAATCTTTCCATTGTCTAAATATACAATAGTATCCGCATGTTTTACTGTTTGGAGTCTATGTGCGATAATTACTATTGTACGACCTTTGTATAATTCTTGAAGCGCTTTCGTAATTGCATCCTCAGAAAAGCTATCCAATGACGATGTTGGCTCGTCCAAAAAAACAATAGATGGGTTTTTGAGCATGATTTTTGCAATCGCAATGCGTTGACGTTGCCCTCATGATAGCTTTATTCATTTTTCTCCAATATGTGTTTGTATACCATGAGGTAAGTCATAAATAAAGTGACATTGTGCTTTTGTAATACAACTATGAAGCATTTTTTTGTCAATGTTTCCTAATCAATAGATGAGATTATCTTTGATTGTTCAATCAAATAATAGTGTCTCTTGCATAACAAATCCAATATGTTTGTAATAACTTTCAAGTGCAATGGTATCCAGAATTTGCTCTCAAATACGAATAGTTCATGTATACTCTTGTATGTATCAGGCAATTATTTTTACCAATGTTGTTTTACCAGCACCAGAACTTCCTACGAGTGCAGTTGTCTGACCTCATTTGATCTCTAATGAGAAGTTTTGAAATATGTTGTGGGATGTTCAATACCCAAAAGTAAGGTTATGTATACTAATTGTGCTGTTGTTTGTTGGTATAAATTTATTTCAAATACCAATGGAGTGTAACTGAGGTTTTTGTAAGACTTCTTGCAAAATTTCTATACTTGTATATGCTTCTCCTATATCATAAATAAGCTTTGTAATATCTAATACTCCTCTGGTAAAATAAAAAACAACCATAGTATACAGTACAAAATCACCAACTGAGATGGTTCCTGAGATTGCAGCTTGTGCTCATCGCAAAAAAACAAATATCTTCACAAGATCTGCAAAAAACCTTCACACTTGATTGTACTTTATTGTTGCTGTAATTTGTTTTTGAAATACGTGTTGTATTGGCGATATATAACTTGCAAGAGTATCCAATTCATATCATAGCATATTATGACTAAGAATAGATAGTTTGTTCATACATATCATCACAAGACGTTTACCACGACTTTGTTCTAGTTCATTACGTTGTTTTTTGAATATGACTATTTTCTTTTCTCAAATATATGCAATGTATCCATACAAAATCAAAGAAAATACCAACAATGTTCATAACTGCCATGCTCATGTAGCAAAAACAATTCCAATTTGAAAGAGGATTCTTCAAACAATATCAATACCCTTAACGTAAAAATTAGAAAATAATTCTATCCAAGCTTGAACTCATGTATTGAGCTTTGTAAGGATTTTTCATGTTCATAAAGACTCATACGTTGTATTTTTCATATACAGTAAGCGAGGAAGAATATATTCATACAATAGTTGTCTATACTCTGTTTTTGCAGTATTTAACAATCTTCTATCCCAATAAAAATTAAGATAGAAAATGACAGACATTCCTCCAAATATTCCAACGATATAATACACTTTTTCCATATTTCAGGCATATATAGCATCGACAATCATACTTGTCCGAACAGACATCATAGAAAAGTGTATTGCAAAATACGATGCAGTTACCCCTAAAAACAACAATAAATATCGTTTTTGCGAGATAGGAGTATATAGCTGTTTTATTCTATTCATCTGGTAACAAAAAAATAAAACCTGACAGCGCTTGTATGTTCTGCCACAAAAAAACGCATATTTTATACAAAAAAAGTAGAACTACGACATGAGTTCTACTATATTATTATTTCCATTAATGATAATTAATCGTCAAATCTATGTTTTTCTTGTTCTTTTATTTGATCAAAGAGTCCATCAAGTTGTTTTTCTTTTGGTTGTTCTTCTTGGTGTATATGAATGTTCTTATTTTGCTTCATCGTTTTTGCTTGTTGCATAGTAAGATAAAGTGTGAATATCAATCACAGCAAGATTAGGAGAAGGATAATATAATACGACTGCGTCAATTGTAGTGTTGATGTAAGAGTACTAGAAAGAGATGACCCATCTCCTATTCAAATATAACTTGCCAACAAAACCCAAATAAGACCGAAATTTACTAATGAAGGATTTTCTTTGAATCAAATAAGCAACGTAATAAAATTCCTTCATTGTACACTAATATTCCAAGCAAGTAGTCATAATAATGAAACAAGAATAACAAAGCTTGATTGTCATAATGTTCCATTATTCCACAAGAAGAAGAAACTAGTAGCCCCTCATTCTTGTAAGCTTATAATTTTTGCAACAGGGAAGAAAATAATGAAAAAAGCTAGTACCAAAACATAGACAACAAAGAATCTTTCTTCTTTTTTGAAATGCATAAATCGTCTTATAATTTGTTTGAAGAATGCCTGTGCTTGTAGACGTTTCATTAGAATAAATATCGTAAAGTAAAGAACATCGCATTATAATTCATAATTTGAGCTTTCAATTTGTGGTTCAGTACGAAGCGGTTGTGAAGAGTTTTCAAATAAAGCACCATCGTTTGCTTGATTCACTTCTTCAAGTTCGCTCCTTAGATTTAATATTCTTGTAAAGATTTCAGAGACTCTTTCAAAAATATTTTTTGCAGTGTAATTATCATATCCTTGTACTCCCATATACTTGAAAAGTAACGGAAAAAAGAAAAGAAGTACTATTGTCATAATAACACCAATAATCATGAATCTTATCCAATTTCGAGCTTTTTTTCTACTCTCAGGATCTCATTGAGAAAAAATGAAAAGTAGAATAGAACGAATAAACGCATAAATAGAACCACAAAATATTATGATAACTAGTAATGCTAATATATTCAAAATCATACTTTCAACAGATGTGAATCACACCATTTACATAATTCGAAACTATAAAAATTGACAAAAAAAACTACATATCGTAGTTTTTAGTCATTGAATTTGTCTGGATTTTTTGTTGTTCTTGTCAATGTACGTTGTACAAAAAACTTTTCAAACAAGCTATCTTGTGTTTGTTTATGTAGAATTTTTGCAACTCTGTTTGAAGGTTTTGCACCTTTACTAATTCGTTCTTTGATAGTTTCAACTTCTGCTTCCATAGTATGTTTAATAGGATCAAACCATCCTAAAACAGTTTTATATCCTGATTGAGGTGGTTTTGTGTGTTCTGTAAGAACGATTCTAAAGAAAGCTCTTTTTTTCTTTCATGTTCTAGCAAGTCTTATTACTAACATATGTATATCTATTGGAGAGAATAAAAAAAATTATTTTAATTTAAATACAACTTTGTGCATTGTACGTTTTTTTAGTTGACGACAAAATTTTAGTATCTTTTTTGGAAATGTTTCTTTGTTTACTTTAAGAACGTAATTTGTTTGACCACTTTCTTCACATTGTAATACTGCTTTTTGTCTTCATTTTTTACTTGCCATGGTATAAGTATAAATATAAAATTTCTTTTGTCTATTCTATTTGGAAAAGGTATAATACGCAAATTTTGTTCAAAAAAAACAATTTAGCACTGGGCAGACTTGAACTGCCGACCTCGCCCTTATGAGAGGCGCGCTCTAACCAGCTGAGCTACAGTGCCAAAAAAATCGGTAGGGGCGGGATTCGAACCCGCGGTTCGGTTTCCCGAACGACTCGTTAGCAGTGAGCTCCGTTCGACCACTCTGGCACCCCACCTTTACGTTTGTATCATTGGTCTATATCTTTTCCAAAAAAAAATCAGCGATAAGTACCGCATATACTGCATTGGTTTATACATTTATAATTGAAATGCAAGGCAAAATCATTACCTTGTGTATATATCCATACTTAGGATACGGAATAAAAGAGTTTGTTTTATACATCATAGGTATTACAATATGTCATGAATAGAGTCTTTTTGATCTGCTGCTTCCTATGAATCACAAGATAATCAATCAACGTGAAATGAGTCCCAAGAATGAAAAAATACGGTATCCCAAGCTGACGTTGTTCGTGTAAGGGAGTGACAAAAAAAGGCAAAACAGGTACAGTGACAAATTGCACAAAGTAAAAAAAATAACGATGCAATTGCTGTCTTTTTGGCATATATGTTTAAACATCTTTCAAATGATGCATTGTTGCTATCAATTCATAGTTTGTTTTTTACAAAAGTAAATCCCAATAGTGGATCTAAATCTCTAAAGAATATGGAATACTCTATTTCTCTTGTTGCCTTGTTTGTTCCATTTTTTGAACAAAAGGCAGAAGAATTATGATTAAAAAAGGTTTTTGCTCCATTGTATACGACGAAGAATGGTGCTTTGCACGTATCTGATTACGTAAAATACGTTCAAGCTGTTTTTGTAAAATATAAGTTGTCTTTTTTGGAATCTTCCAAAGAATTTTCTTGATTTATTGTTGCTATTCTGGTTGAGTTTGGTGTAGTTAATCCAGACCAATTGGGAGAAGAAAAAACACAAGAGTTACATACCACGCTCCACAAAGAATTTTCAACACATGCAGCACAGCATACACAACATACCCATGTGCATACTCATACTTATGATGCCACATAGCTATTTTATTTTTTTGTGTATTTTATGGACTATGTTGAAAATACAATTAGCTTTGAACTCATAGAAAAACTTTTTGATTATAAGGTCTTTTTGTGAGATCCACAAGATCTTGTTGATGAAATAAAAACATTCGTTGTGGGATATATGTGACAAGAATGAGCTGAACAGGTACAAAAAGCATATGAATTTGCAAATATGGCACATACATGACAAAAAAGATTATCTGGAGAGGATTACATTATACATCCTATTCTCGCTACAAAAATGTTGTTGACGCTCAGACCTGATATTGAGTCTATACAAGCTTGTTTTTTGCATGATGTTATTGAAGATACTGTGTATACACACAAAGACATTGTCAAAGAATTTTGAGAAGAGGTAGGATCATTGTGTGAATGAGTTTCAAAAGTGTCTCATATTAGATATACTTCCAATGAAAAAAAAGTAGAAACTCTCAAAAAGACTTTTTTGGCAATGGCAAAAGATTTGAGAGTTATTTTTCTTAAATTAGCTGATCGTATACACAATATACAAACTTTGCACTATCATCCTTCTCCTGAAAAAAGAAGAAGAATTGCTATAGAAACTATGAAAGTATATGTTCCACTTGCTAAAAAGCTATGACTTTTTACTTTTGCTTTATATCTTGAGAATGGTTCTTTTAAGATACTTGAACCTCGTTTGTTTCGTGAAGTTATAACATATTTCAAAAAAAGATATCATAATGCACCAAAGTTTATTCAAGAATGAACAGAAACACTTTCTACCTTATTGCGCGAAAATAACATACCATATATCGCTATCAAAGCGAGACTCAAGAGTCCCTATAGAATCTATGAAAAATTATCTAAAAAATACTCTGTTTTGGATTATACCAAAGTACTAGATGTCTTAGCTTTTAGAGTCATTACTGACTCTATATGAAATTGCTATAATATTTTGGGACTTATACATAGTCTTTGGAGACCAATAATTCATAAGATTAAAGATTATATTGCTGTTCCCAAATTCAATAACTATCAAAGTCTTCATACAACCGTTTTGGGTATTTTTGAGTTTCCTATTGAGGTACAAATAAGAACAGAAAAAATGGATGAAGTTGCAGAATACTGAGTTGCTGCTCATTTTGGTTATGTAGAAAATAGTTGATCAACAACGGTATCAGACAAACAAACAAAATGGATCAAAGAATTACAAAAAATTGTTGATAGTTATTCTACTGCACAAAAACGTGAATTGTCACAATGATTTAAAGAGGATCTGAATATTGAGTTTTTGAATAGGAGTGTGTTTGTGTATACACCACAGTGAGATGTTATAGAAATGGCACAAGGGAGTACCGTTTTAGATTTTGCATTTAGAGTCCATTCTGATGTGGGTTTGAGATTCAAGAATGCAATGGTAAATGGAGCAATAAAACCCATTAACTTTAAACCAAAAACATGAGATGTTATTTCTATAAACACATTCAAAAATAAACCATCTGCAACAAGATATCGATTAGAATTTTTGAAAACAGCGTGAGCAAGGTCAAAATTACAAAGATATATAAAACAAAAACACAAAGAACAATACGTCTCTGCATGAAAAGATATTCTCAAAGAGAAATTAGAGTACTATTGACTACCTTACTTAGGTACAGAAAAAGATATGCTTAGCAAAGCTCTGTGACATAAAAAGTTAGAACAACGTCTGATTTGACTTGCAGAAGGGCAAGAGTCTGCAACGACTTTACTAAAAGTAGCATATGCAGAAGATATTCATTCGTTTTATACAAAACAAAAGACACATCAAAAGGATCAAATCAAAAAACAATTAAAGAAAAAGGCAACTGACACTTCTCACGCTATTATAGATGTTGATAAAGTTCTTGATTATACGGTTTGTCCAGTTTGTCATCCTCAAGTATGACAAAAAATAATTGCAAGAACTTGAAAAGATGGTATCAAAATACATACAATATCTTGTGATGCTTTACAAACAATTTCTTTTGGTAAGTTGTTGGAGGCTCATTGGGACGGAGAATCTACAAATGTCTATGCAATCAAAATCACGTGTGAAACTCATGATGAATCCTGAAATTTGATTCATGTCATTTCAACGCTTAATGAACTTCATATAGATATTAATGCTGTAACTATAAAGAAAAAAGAAAATAATACTTTTTTGATAAGTATTACTTCTATTTATGCAAACCCAACGAAAGCAAGTAATATAATGTCTTATATACAAGAACATCCTCATGCGCAAATGTTTCTTGTTGAGAAGAGTATAGAGTAAGTCTATGAATTGTTGCGTGTTTTTTTTCTTTCCGTATACTTTGTTCAATTCCTTTATTTTTTGTTTTGTGTTATGTCTCATTTTATCAAAGTGTATCATGGGTATAATGAGTGAAAATTTTCTTTTCAAGAATTTTTGAACGATATTTGAAAAACATTAGAAAATCATACAGTTACCTTTGGTCTTCACTATGGAAGGTGAGAAATTTTTTATTCATTTACTGGGGATAAAAGAACATATCCTCCATTTGAATCTCAGTTTTATACTCATTTTAATGACTTTCAGTTACTACTAGACGTCAAATGACGTACATGGGATTTTGATGAAAAGAAAAGCGTTGTTGTTGAATTACATCTCAAACATTGACGATTTTTTCCTTTTGCAATCAATGAAAAAGATGATAGTGATTTTATTTTCAATTTGTTTAGAGCATTCGAAAACTTTGATGTTATTAAAGACAAAGTTGGTTTCTTCGTACAAATGTGTCCTTTAGAGGCAGAATGAATGCTTTTTTCTCTAAAAACATCCCGAGAGTATATGCTCTTCAAGCGAAAGATGTCTCTACAATCGTACAAATATATGTTCAATAGTAAAATAAGAAAAGATCGAAAGCAAGTATGACATAAGTACTTTAAACAAAAAATACAAAACGATCTTTTCAAAACCAGTATTTTCTTTGTTGTCCAATCACAATCGAAAGAAGAAGCAAAAGCAAAAGCGGAAAGTCTGTTTAACAAATTCTTGGTATTTAAAGACTATCCTCTCAATCAATTTGAAGCAACATATCATATGTCTTTCAAAAATATCTCCTCACTTCAAAAATCAAACCATTGACTCAAAAAAATACTTCTGACGAGCAAAGAAGTCAGTTCTTTTTTTCATTTCCCAAAATCTCCTCAGAGTGAAACGTCTCTATTGACAGTAAAAGCAAGAAAACTTGCATTGCCAGTTTGAGTGCCAACGTATGAGTATGACACAAACGATTCACAAGAAATCTTAGCAAAATGATATCCACGTGAAGCAAATATTATAGGTGTCTCAGATTATAGATCTATACGTGTCCCAATTGGAATATACGATGAAGATAGATTGAGACATATGTATATTGTTTGAAAAACATGAACAGGAAAATCAAAATTTTTGTTGTGATTAATGATAAATGATATTCAACAATGAAAAGGTGTATGAATTATTGATCCTCATGGAGATGCAATTGAAGAACTTATGATGCATATACCAGAGTCCAGAAAAAATGACGTAATAATCTTTGATCCAACTGATGATCAGTTCCCTTTCTGTTTAAATCCTTTGGATATAAAAGAAAATGAATCGAAACAGGTTTTAGCAAAATGATTTATCGATATTTTTAAAAAGTTTTTTGGTGCAAACTGGAATCCAAAATTAGAACATGTATTGAGAATGATTTTTTTGGCACTTATGGACAAAAAAGATGCAACGTTATTTGATATAATAAGAGCCTTGACTGACAAAGATTTTCGTTATGATATGATTGATCAAATCAATGATGATGTTGTAAGAAATTTCTGGACCAATGAGTTTGCATGACGAAGTCAACAATTTAATACAGAGGCTATTATGCCTATTCTCAACAAAGTTGGGCAATTGTTATCTATTGAGATTTTGAAAAATATCTTTGCATCATCTGAAAATAAACTCGACTTTAGATCTGTCATGGATGAAAGTAAGATTTTGCTTATTAAACTACCAAAAGGAAAATTGCAAGAAGAAATTATGTGATTCTTGGGAGCGATGTTTGTAACAAAGTTATTCCAAACAGCAATGGGAAGACAATCTGTTGCAAAATCAGAAAGAACACCGTTTTTCTTATATGTTGATGAGTTTCAAAATTTTGCAACTGAGACGTTTAATGAAATATTGTCTGAAGCTCGTAAATATTGATTATCACTGTCAGTTGCTCATCAGTTTGTAAAGCAAATTCCTCCTTCTATATCAGATGCTTTGTTTGGTAATGTCTGAACTATGGTGACGTTTAGAGTATCCTCAGATGATGCTGAACTTATCAAAAATCATTTTGCACCATTTTTGTCGGGATATGATCTTGCAAATCTCAATATGAGAGAATTTTACTGTAAATTACTCGTCAAATGACAAGTAAAAGATCCCTTCTCGCTCAAAAGTTCATATATGCCAGATGCAATCCTCAAAAAAGACTATATTCAAGAATTATATACTATTTCAAGGAAAAAATATAATAGAACACTTGAGGAGGCTAAGAAAGTAGTAGAAAAAGAGATTAAAGACGTACAAAAAACTATAGAAAGTTTTGCTGAGCCTTTGATTTAGGGAATGGTGTGTACTATAAAATTTGCCTAAAAGATTACTATTCTATATAATAATAGTAATCTTTATATTATTGAGTAAAAATGACATTTTTTAATAGAATAAATCGTATTTTTCAAAAAAAAACAAAATGTAATAATATTAATGTTCCCATAGAAAAAGAACTTTTTGAAGATCTTTTGTATACGTATATTGATGACAAACAAATAGAAGATATACTACAAAGTTTTTCTGACGAGGAGAAAGAGATTAAATGAAATCAATTTTTTATGATTACTCAACGAATTTTAAAGCAGCAAGTTTGAAAATATAGATTTCCTATAGAACCTTTATTGGTACAAGATAGCGAATGGTTAAAACTTACTAATGAGATACAAAAACATCGAAATAAGGTGGATAAAACATTGGTCGAGATAGAAGGTAATAGCTCTAATCTTAAAATTTATGACAAAAAAGGGAATATAATATCAATTAATGAAGTTGAGAATACAAAAGATCTAAAGATACACAGTAGAAATAGAAAAAACAGAGCTAGATTTTTTATTAATGAAAATTGTAAATGAGTCATTTATTTTAGACGATTTTGCTAAGAATGTATTATGATTAAGAAATATATGATTTATAAAAGGGGAATATACCAATTATAGATTCTTTTCTTGAGAGTGAGTACAAGCGACGTATCTGCAATTTGTTATAAGATCACTATGATGAACATCAAACGATTGGAATCATTGGAATAGTAATTTTTTAAGTGAAGTATCGAATAATGATTTTATTATGAGAGATCTCATAGAATGATTTCTTTATTGAAAATGATCTCATCTTAGGAGTGTTAATGGTATTGTACAATTTGCTATGGTTCCTATGAAACTCATAAATAATGTTTTTGTTTCACGTGAAAATCATGATAAATTAATTTGATTAATTTATAAACATATGCAGAATTGATGTAAAAATGAAAATCTTACTTTTATGGATATGAAGAATATGATTCGAATTAATAATAGATGATGACCATTACCAGATGTGCCTCATATTTCAATGTCTGCTTGAGAAATCTGATCTTGAAATGAATTAAGAATTACATACTTTGATTGAAAAGAATCTCAAGCTATAGCTTCGATAAAAGCGCCTACTATAACATTTTTAAGTGGTGATTTTTTATGGTCAAGGTTTGTAGACTGTGTCTGTGATTATGCTTCTGTTTGAGAGTCTCAAAATAAGTGTGAGTCTTTATTTTCGTGAATTGAGACTTTAACTAATACTATTGATACGACATTTAAACCAAAGTCATCGACCAACAAGAGTGGCGCTAATACCCAGTATATGATTGATAATATTTTACTAGAAAACAATATGATTATTATAGCTGGGGACCAAGTTACCTTAAGAAAAAAAACTCGAGAGGATAAAATGCAACTTAGACAAAAATACTTAGAAAAAAGAGCAGAACTCTTGAATACTGTTTATAATAATAAGGACTTTATTGATTCTGGTTCAAAACCTTTGGATGTATCAATGAAAGAACTTTTAGAAAAGTAAATTTAAAAAAAAAACTTATTTTTTCTTTTTCGTCTCCGCGAAAAAGGCTTCCTTTTTTTTCATTCGATCATCTGATTGTCTACAAAGATAATGATGATGATGTTTACGCTCCTTTTTTGGGAGCATTTTTTTGATGACTTCTTCTAGATATATGCCATTTTGACTTCATTTGCATACAATTATCCGTTTGTTTGTACTATCTTCAACTACGTGTTTGACATGAGATGCAGCTTGAGCCGCATTTTTAAAACTAAAGATAAGTGTCTCTCACATACCAATTTTACAAAGTTCGTCATACGTATGTGCGTTACTGTACGGACCAACAAGTAGAATATGATCAGCAACCATATATAATGGTCATGCAACTTTTCTATGTTCGGATTCTGTAAATGTTCATAATTCTCTCATATCTCACATAACAAACAATATTTTGTGATCAGGAAAGAGTTCTTTCTTGAGTGTAAAACTTGTTTCAATTACTTTTCTCATACTAAGAGGCGATGCATTATAACTAGAGTCCAATAATATACTTTGATGAATTCATTCAAATATGGACAGTCTTCCTGCTTGTAATTTATAACGACAATGCAGTCAGATTGTGTCTTTTTTTTGAACTTTTTTGAGATTTTCATACAAACTTTGTTGTGTAACTTTGTAATACATAATATCTGCTATAGCAAGAGAGAGACTAATATATCAAAAGTTTTCCCTTCAAATAAGGTTGGTTTTGACTTCAACATGTTGCGTATTGTTTTTTGCTCTAAAAATAGCAGATACAATATCTTTTTTGTCTTTTTTGAGTTTGTAGTTGTCATAATCTATGTGAGATGCTTCTGCATAGACTGCACTATCCCCATGTGTTGTACTATACAAAAACTTATCTACTGAAATCATAGAATACAATTGTCTTGCATAAATGTCATCATTGTTCAAAAATGCAATTTCACGTGTATTTTCAATCATTTTTGCTTCTTCTTGGGCGATTGCTTGTGGATTTCCAAATTGTTCGCTATGAACACTATCCATTTTTGTAAATATTCACATATGAGGTTTTGCAATATCCAATAGAAATTCCATTTCTTTGGGACGATCAATTCCATATTCTATGATAATACAGTCATAGCGACTTTGTGAAGAGTATAACTGAACAAAACAACGCCACAAAGTGCTCAATGCATACGCAACAGTTGGCTTCCATGTCTCAATACAAAAAATTGAAAGAGACATTCATAATTCACCATTAAAGTTCTTTGGTGAGGTGTATATTCTATATGTTTGAGGTATCGTCTTTTTGAGTGTTTGCGCGAGTATCATTCTACATGATGTTTTTCAAATACTTCCATTTATACCAATAATATATGGAGCATGTTTTTGTATGTACTTTTTTGCCAATGTTGCCAAAATTGTATAATATTTTTGCATAAATCGTTGTTTCATAGAGCATTGAAAACGTATAAATCATATAGTATAGCTCCACAATACTTATTTTTGATACGCTTGCAACAATATTGCTTTTTCTTTTTGCTGTTGTCGCATTTTTGCTCAATTCTCTCCCCATATATAAGGTTCCAAAATACTACGTATTGTTTCGTAACTTCATCTTGTGTAGCGAACTTCATATTGAAGGGCTATATTTTCAACAGGAAGGTATTGGCGTGCAAAATATATATGTGTTTGTCCTTTTTTTTGCAAAGCTTGTGCTTGTGTATACAAAGATCATATATAAGGGAGTGATGAGTTGTACCATAATGTTTGCCAGTCTGTACGTAGTTTTTGTTCCAAAAAACTTGCGTAGTTTTTGCTTATTGTGTCTTGTATGTATATGTTCTTTTTTTGTGTTCATTGTTTTTTGCATGCAATTTCCCAAGGACCGTACATCAAACACACAGATGTACCTTTTGTGATAAGTCTAGCCTCCATCAAAATATCATAAATGTCATTATCTAAGCTAGACAAATACGAATTTGTTTTTGTATATACTACTCAATCTTCCGCTTGTTCATAACAAAATGTGTCCATAAAGACTTCATACAAAAACAATGAAAGACATGCATGCTTATTTGGTAGTCAATATGCACCAACAAATGACTGTTCTTTAGTTTGATATATCATTCCTGAGAGGTACTTTTTTGTTTTATTGTTGATAAGAATGTACATGTCTTTGTTATTGACCACTAAAGTATCTTTTCATGACATGACTATTGAGATTTGTTCTTTTCCTGTATCTGCTCAATGAGGATTTGGAAGAACGGACATTATTTTTAGAGAAATATCTATCGGATTGTGTCCACTTGTGACTATTGATTCTATGTTTCATGTTGTTGGGTGCAAAAGTTCTCACGATGTTGTAGTGCCAACTACATAACAATGCGTGTCAAATATATGCGTACTTTTCATAAGCGAAACACATGTGTCTTTTTTGTTGGGAAATCAAAAGTTTCCTGTCAAAGTAAGTGTCTTGTTTTTGTCTAGTGTTGGTCAATAGCGTACATATTTTTTCTTTCATTCCCAAGACAAAAAAAATCAATCTGACAAAGATATGGTATCTGCTCCGCTATATAACGTTATTGTTATTGTTTCATTGTTTGTGTCAGATCAGGGTGGGTCAAAGACGATATCGTCAATGCGTATCTCTGGAGCCATATAACCAGATGGCTCTATGTCTCATTCTGGTTCTATTTGATCAACTGTATAACATAACGTATCAAAAACATGATCTCAAAGTACAAGTTCTACACACGTATCTTTATTGTTTGGAAATCAGAATGTTTGGACAAACGTTTTTGTTTCTCCTGGCTCAAGTATTCCTTGTAGTTTCTTGTTCCTGTTATTAACACGAACACGAACATCTCCAAAATCTATTTTACCTCCTTTAATATACTCAAGAGTTATTGTTTCGTTGTTTGTATCAGATCACGGTGGATCAAAAACAATATGTTGTATGCGTATGTCTACAGTGTCTATATCGATTGAATCATCCTTTTCTTCGTCATCATCATTATTTGGATGTGGATCGTAAAAATAACTATCAATAGGTATGTACGTTTCTCATTCTTTGTAGAGTAAGAAAACAGTTGTTGCCTTTGTGTTAGGAAAAGAGAAGTTTTTTTGTATTGTAAGTGCTTTTCATGGTTCTAATATTCATTGTATTGTTTTTGTTGTTTTGTTATCATTTATACGAAGGCGATATCAATCTAAGCTTATATTGTTATCTCAAGAGGTTAGCTGTAGTGTTATTGATTCAGAATTTCATCACTGTATTTCAGGATTGTATATAAGATTTTGTATCTTGATATGTTCAGAAATGTTTGTTACTTCTCAACTAAATATATTGTCATCTTGTATGTCCTCTCCTGTAGTAGTAGAACCACTACCATTGTCAACAAATCACTCATCTTGTTCTGGGTCATAACATAATATATCAAAGATACTATCTCTCCAAGCCAAAGATATACAATTAGGTCTAGAGTTTACAAAACCGTAATCTCATGTGATGGTTATACTATCTCAGATATTTACATACCCAGTCAAAAAAGTATATGTTTTTGGATACAGCTGATCATACAACAATGTCCATCACGACAAAAATACACCAGTATTTCAAGTCATAATGTGCAAAGTAATATTCTCATTATTCCTATCCGATCATGGAGGATCATATACTATTTTTTTTATAGAAATAGACAATCATGACAAGAAATAGACACTGTTATGTCATGTCAAAGTATTTACTCAACTTCAGTTGCTATCTGTGTTTCATGTTCAATTTCCTCATCAAGTAGTAGTTCCAGATCCTGTGTCAACACTTGATCATCCTCATGCGTCACATACATTATTTTCTGTACATACTTCACGGTCAACATAGACAACGACCTCTTGATTTTGTGTGATAGTGTGAATGACTTCTGTACGTGGTTGTATATCTATATAGTTGCTTGCGAGACCAGGAGTACTTATGCTCATATGTGAATCGTTCCTTCAACATCACTGTCCATCATCAAAATACATTGACTGTCAGGTTCAATTTTTTTGTTGTAGATATATACTATCAACAAGTCAGTCTTCATTCCATATCTCTATTGATCAGACAAAAATTTCTAACTGACTGTGAACGATGTTTTGTCTGTCGTTGTATGTATTTTTTGTAATCATATATCTTTGTCAGGATAGTATATTTACTTGCACACTGCCAAACTGTATTCATCACCCAGATAGAGTCAAATATCAAGAATATGAAGTATGTGCCAAAATCTCTATATAATCTAAGCTATACACGTCTGCAGTATGAATTTCTTGTATTTGTACTTTTTGTGAGCAATTTTGGGGCAAAGTTGGAGGTATACGAGGATAGATACTATTTCATAGTATATCAAAAACAACTCATGGATTTCATACCTTATTTCAACTTATAATGTTGTATGTTTGAGTGTTTGCAGTTGCTGTCAATTCTTGTCAACTTCATTGCCAAGACAATGATCTTTCTTGTCCATCAAGTTGTTGGATTGTTTGTTGTGTAATGTATACCGTATCGAGTATGTGTCATGTGTCTATATACTCATCAAAAAGTGTCATTGCAATTCTTTGGTTGTCTTGTATTTTTTGGTAGAGAGCAGTATTTTGTGTTGTAACACTTCATGAAATATATCATATAGATCCATGTTGTAAGACAATGACACCATATGCTGGAATTGTGACATGTTGAGAAAGTTGAGAACCTCATCAATATAGGTGTATATTTCAGTCAAACTGCGTACCGTTTGTATTTGTTATTTCGATCCATTCATATGATCAGTCAAAGAAGATCTCACTTATACGAAGTCACCCTCTATCAGCATAGGATGGTCGATCTATTGTAGTACTTTGTCAAAGAAGCACACTTGCACATGGATGTGCTCTTATATGAAAGTACGTATTAAATATTTGATCTTGCTGTGTTTCTTGTATAGCTCCACTCGAGGTTTTATATAAAGATGCTTTCGAATGTTGTGGTATATGTCACTCAAATGTGTCTATATCTGTCAATATTCCTCAACTGAGAGTTGAAAGAACAATCCTAAATCAGCTAGTATCGTCAATTTGCAAACTAGCTCATGTAAGTAAAGGACAGAGTGTTTGCAGTATGTTTTCTCAAACATCTGCAACAATAAAGCTACTATGTGATGGTATTGCTATATTTGAGAGGGTAACTGGTACTGCTTTCGCTCAAGACAAAACGATATTTCCCAAAAAATCACCAGTAGATACATTTGTAATTTCTATTCGTTCATCATCACCATCCATATATACTTCAGAAATTCTCAAATCAATGTTGTCTGCTCCAAATCACATGACACTATTTGTTCACAAAAACAAATACACTAAACAAATCATTCATCAGATACAGACTATCTTTTTGTACAAGTCACTTACAAGGCTACACATAGTTCTCTCTCAATATATAAAAATAAAGATCGAGATATTCTATATATGTAATATATTTTTGTACAAACAAGGGCGTTTTTTGTATTTTCACAGTTTTTTCGCAACTTTTGTTTTGTATATACAAAAAATCTACAGCTTCCTGTAGATCTTGTATTGTAGTATTTATTTTGACGATAAGTTTTGTTAGTAATATACCTAGAGTGGGACTTGAACCCACACGCCCAATGGACACCAGATTTTGAGTCTAGCATGTCTACCAATTCCATCATCTAGGCATTTACTGCTACATATATACGAAACGAATCAAAAAATGCAATGCATTTTGTTATATTTTTTATTTTCTATATTATTTGTAGATAAATTTGCTATAGTATCTTATAATAACAACTATTTTTCATTTTATGTCTCTATTTTTTCGTATGAAATGTTATCTCAAGTGTTACTACGGTTACAAAAATCGAGGAGATGAACTGCTTTTTTTTGGGGTGGTATCCTATATTGTAGAACATTACTCTCCTACAAAGCTGTATATTGAAGTGTGAGATAAGGTTTTTTTTAGACAATGGCTTGACCAAAACAAACAGTATCTTCCGAATAACGTCCCTGAAATCACAATTGTTGCTATCAATGAAACGAATAACTATGATCTCCGTCAGGCTATGTATTTTTTTGGTTGATGAGAACTTATCACTGATGAGATATTATATCAAGACAGCACAAGCAAAAAGGCTGCTGATTCAGCCAAAAAAGAGACTCCGTCTGACACGGATTCGTCACATATAGACACGGACGTTTCTTTGTCTTTTGAGCATTTGCAACAGACGCAAGATGTTGCACCAACTACCCCTCCATTTTTGGATAAGCTACTTAAAAAATCAAGTGATTGATTGTTACAATTCGCTTCTCGTTTTTTTGCTCGTGCATGACGAAATTATCTTATTCGTTATTTTGCTGATATTTCTTCTTGAAATTTTGTCTTGTTATGAGGTTTTTCTCTTCCACAAAAAATAACGACACGTTATTTGTATACATATATGCTTCCAAAAGCTCAAAAAATAGTCTGTAGAGATCCTGATTCGTATGCTCTCGTTACCAAGTATAGCCCCAAAAATGCTGTTTTGTTCCAAGATTTTGCTGTTTCTACGTTACATGATTTTGTTGCTCAATCGAAAGAAACGTCGATACAAATACTATTAGAAGATACAATGACGGTATCTCTTGCTTCTGATCAATATATTCTCATAAATTGTCACAAAAAGGTATGGAATGATGTTGTTCGTCAACAAATTCAAACATTTGTACAAACATACCCACAAGCTATTCCGATTTTTTTTCCTGGTGATATAGAACATGATCACCCCATGTATCAAGAGTTGAAAAAGTCTATTCCTAGTCTTTTGTTGTATGATTGGACATGTCAAACATTGTCTACTACGTTACATCTATTTTGGTATGCACATGCAAGTATTTGAGCGAGATTACATTTTTTGTTGCCACTACAAGAAATGGGTAAATTTTTTATACCACTTGTGTATGCAGAAAAAATCAAAAAACTTATACGTATAGCTCGTTCACATACGTATATTTCTTACGATGACGTTGTTGTTCTGTCTGCAAAAGATGCAAATCGGACATCACGTATTCGTATGTCGACATGATGTTCTTATGTATATATTTGTGCAACCACTCACGATACTATTAACCCTCAACTATTGTCTCAGGTTCAAAATGAAGTGGCGTGTGAAATGCTTGTTTGAGAACAAGAATCATTCCAAGAATATATTGTTGCAACTATCGTTGAACATTTCTTGCAATTTGCAGTATGATCTGCTGTTCTTGTGTGAGATATTTTGGCTCGTCCAAGTTCGATCTTAGTACAAAAATGATATAGTATACAACATCAACCTTCTTTAGCATCTAGTACGTAGTATATGCAAGATATTTCCGTTGTTATTCCTTCCAATAGAACTGCAAATGATATACTTCCACTTTTGTTATCACTTCAAAAACAAACTGTTTTGCCACAACGTGTTATTATTGTCTACGATACGTATCTGGATATATCATCTCTTTCTGCTTATAAAAAAGCTTTGTCAGTAAGTCTTTCTCAAGAGTTTTACGACTGTCTATTGGTTGTCAACAATGTCGACTTCTCAGATTTTTTTCCTCAACAATGAGCTAGTTATGTTAGAAATAGATGAATAACTCATGTTGAGACATCATTTGTTGCTTGTATAGATGACGACAATATATGTCCTTCTACATTTTTTGAAGATTTTTTGGTGTGTTATGATCAGAACAGTATAGCAAAAATACTTGTTCCTACTGAGTTGTACCGTGATACATCAAACATAAGATCTCAATGATATGATCGGTTTAATGTATTTTTGGCAAGACCACGTAAGGTTTCTCTTATTTCTCACAACACTACTTCTCTCATTCCTATCTCTTTTGCTTCTTCAAACTGTCTTTTTGGTGAAACGAAAGTGTTTCGTGACATTCCATTTGATAACGGTTTGCCCTTTGTCTATGAAGATTTTTATATGACAAAACGTGTTTCTATAAGCAATATCTATGGTGTATATGTATGTCCATCTGTGTCCATTTCTCATATGATGAGACAAAAAACCAAAATACAGGATGTATATGTCCATACGCCATTTCATGCTTTTCAAAAGTGAAGAAATCGTGTTATTTTTGTAAAAAATACATGTAAACCTCGAGAAATACTGGTATTTTACCTTTGTGGGTTGCCGTGACAAACACTCTATCTTCTTTGTGTAATTTTCTTTTCACTTCCTTTCAAAGAGTCTTTAGATATTACTGCTTCGTTGCTACGTTGAACACTAGATTGAATACGTTCATAATTTTTTTCATGCTTTTTTCCTATATTTTTCACCTTTTACTGTCTAAGAATAGATTTTATTCTTAGTTGAGTGCTAGATGTATTACATATGTAGTTTTACTGTACTTGTTTTATTTCTTACATTGTACGATGATCTGTGGCTTGTTTTATATCTGTCTGTAATATTGTGTACCATCCACTGTATAGCTATATATGTCATCTCTCGTAGGCAATCATTGAGTATAACCAGAAGTAGACAAGGTAGACAAAGAATAGACAGACACATGTCACGTATTGATTACAAGAGGTATGTTGTGGCTTTTGGTGTTCATGTGTTGTTGTATTTTATTGCTTGTGTCTCTGTTTTTTGGAAACAATATACGTATGTTTGATGAGACTTTTTTTCGTGATCTGTGTACTGAGAGTCTCGTTATGTTTTTGTAAACAATATGTATCGCGTTTTAGAAAATGATAAAGCACAAAGATATGTGATTCAAGATCACGAGGGTATTTCTTATTTTCTCTATTCCAAGGCGTATGTGCCATTGGGCTCATATGTGTATATTGCTGATACATATATTGCACCTCGAATACATACCTCATCTGATCGTGAGACATTTTTGCCACTTCAAAGACTTCAATCTACAACAGCAACTCAAGATGACTCAGACGTTGCATCTTGATTATATCAATTCAATTTTTCCAAGTGGATGCTTATGAAAGGCATTCGTGGATCTTTCTACGACCCAGATATGACCATAATTCGCAATCATACTAACACTGAGTCAGATATATCTTTTTTGTCCAAGATGCAGTCGGCGTTGTTTGCCCTAAAATTACATATAAGAACTCTTGTTGTAGACATGTATTGACAAACAGATATAGCTTGACTGTACAATGGCTTACTTGTCTGAGATATTTGACTGCTGTCGGAAACATCTCGTTCGCTTTTTGTTGACGCAAATTTGATTCATATTGTTGCTGTGAGTGGCTGAAATATTGTTATGTTGGTAGTATTTTGCAATGCAGTCTTGTTTTGGATTCCAAAAAAAATCAGAATATGTGTATTGGCTTGTCTTGTTATATGTTACGGTTTGATTTGCGGTGGTTGAAGTAGTGTTTTGCGTGCTATGATTATGTGATGTTTATGACTTATTGCGATGCTATTTGGTAGACAAGTGTCTATATATCGTTTGTTGTGATATACTCGATGTGCAATGTTGCTGTATAATCCATATGTTTTGTTATATGATATATGATTTTTGTTGAGCTTTGCTGCAATTGTTGGTATTGTTGCGTTTCAGTATTTCTTTTGATACAAGTCTGTCACTACCACCACTAACAAAAGTACTCCTGCCTTTTGGCTCAAATATGGTATTGTTTTTTATGAGTCGTATGTACTTCCTACGCTATGAGCTTCTGTATGAGTATTGCCTTTGTTGTTGTTTTTTATTGGTACCACAAATATATGATGACTATTGGCAAATATGTTTGTTTTGCCAGTATTGCCACTCATTACAATCTATGGTCGATGTAGTATTATCTTGTCTACATATGTCCAAACGGATACTATAGTATATCTCTGATCTGGATTTATTGAATATATTATGTTTTTTGCTCAGACCTGAGCTCGCTATGGTATCTATCTTACGGTTGTTAGCTTTTATGTCAAAGCAGGTGTATTGTCAACTGGCGTTCTAATGATACTTCTTTTTCTCTATCATCAAAATAATGCTACAATATCTATCTCAAAAGACAAAGAACTCACATTATAGACATAGTGTACTTTTTATAGACACAGTATGTGTATGTGTCTATTCAAATAAACAAAAATATCCATCTGACCTATGTGTACGTGTTTTTTTATTTTGTGTGTCACAAAACATTCTTTCGTTCGTATTACCCTTTAGAGGCGTGATGTCAGTTCCTATAAAAATGCGTTGTAATAAGGTGTTTTGCTATGTTGTCTGTATCTGCATGCAGGACAGGGTATACCAATAGACAAGTTAAAAACACTTGCAATCATAAAATGGAACTCTATATATAACGACTGTTACTGTGTGGAGACACAGACATTTGTTTGTATAGCGACATTTCATGTCCTGCAATCTTTTTTTACATTACTTTATAATGGCTATGAACCTTAAAAAACTATTTGCTAGTTTTTCTGCTGTTGCTATAATTGGTTCAACTTTGTTTCCAGCATTTGCTGCTGCTCAAAGTGTTCCTGCTGACTATTTAGCTTCATTTAATTATGCTGCTAAAGAAGGACTTACAACAACAACAACATTTGATCAATTTAATTTTTATTGATCAATGGAAAGAGAACATATGGCTGCATTTGCAGACAGATGGTCTAATAACAACCTTGACCTTTCTGAAGTACACTCAAGTTCTGCTTGTAACTTCACTGATCTTGGTACTGCTGATCAAACTTTGGTAGACGAAATCGTAAGTGCTTGTCAAAAATGATTGATGTGAATCAATTCTGCTGACAACATGCCAATGTCAATGTTCAATCCTAATGATGCTGTTACTAGATGACAAGCTATGACTGTATTGTCTAGAATGTTGGATGGTGATGAGTTCAATGGAGGTACTCCATACCGAGCTAAGCATGAAGCAAACCTGTTTGCTAAAAATATAATCAATACTACTCATCCTACAGCTAATGCTGATGCTGTATCTCTAAGAGGATACTTCATGCTTATGCTTATGAGAGCAGATGATTATGTTACTGCTAACCCAGGTGGAACTGAAGGTGAAGATGACTGTGAAGGTCTAGACCCAGTTGAAGATGAAGCATTGCGAAATCTTCTAGAATGTGGAGATGTAGATCCTACTGATCCTACTGATCCTGAAACTGATCCTACTGATCCTGAAAGTCCTGACTATGTTCCTGTATGTTCTTGAACACAAGGATCATTGGAAGTTACTTTATCTCCAAACACACAAACGCCAGGAATCGGTGAAAATGTACTTGGTAACTCTACATGAGTACCAGTTGCTAAATTCGACCTTACTGCTGCTGACGGTGATGTTTTGGTAAGAAAAATGGATCTTGTGAGATATCTTGGAGGTGCTGAAACACTTACAAGTATAGCTCTAAGACTTGATAGTACAAAAGAAAGAATTGCTGATCCAAAAAATGATAAAACTGATGGAGAAGTTAGTGTTACTATCAAAGGAGGTCTTCTAATCAAAAAAGGAATGACTGAAACTGTTGAAGTTATTGTAAATGTTGCTCCTGCTTACTTTGATGCTGCTCAAACAGAAGATCAAGCTGCTGGTGATACATTTAGATTTGGAATTGATACTGTAACTGCTGACTGTGCTGATGTTGTTATTTCTGATGAACTATCAAACATCCACGTAGTTGCTACAAAAGATGCTCCAGAACTACAAATAATGGAAGACAAAACTGTAAAAGATGTAAAAGTTGGACAACAATCTGTTGAAATCGCTACATTTACTATAGAAAATAAAGATAAAGAAGATAAAGACTTGTACTTGAGTACATTCACTTTAGAAAACAAAGGATCTGCTAATCTAGATACTGATGCTTCTAATTTTGAATTGTATATCGAAGATGTATTAGTTGCTACTGATCCTATCGCAAATGATGATCGTATTACGTTCTTGTTGGATGATTCATACAAAATGATAGACAACAAAAAACTTGATATGATGGTTAAAGCTGATATCATTGGAGGAGTAGATGATAGTATCTATCTTGCTGTTGAAGATGAACTTGACGTAACTGCTTATCGTAATGAAGGTGGAAATAATTATCGTACATATGCTGGTGTAACTCTTGAAGCTGCTGCTGCTGGTGAAGCTAATCCTGCAACTGACGCTAAAAACTACATCATCATTGAAGCTGGTGAACTTACTATCGTTGAAATCGACGATAATGTAGAAATCAGATCTGACAAAGATGAAGAAACACTTGGTACATTCAAAATGATCGTAAACGATGAAGTAGAAAATCTAAAAATAGAAAACGTATACTTCACTATTGAAAATCTTGTACCATTCAGATTAAATACTGATGGTAGTACATCAAGTACTGCTAGAACTACAAAAATATCTGACCTTTTGACAAATGTGACTCTTGAGAACACAACAAATGGTTCAGAATTTGATATGAGAGTTGTAACTACACAAGAAAATTCTGCTACTAAAGTAACATTTAAATATGATTCTTCTGAAGAATTCTTGAATCCAGGAGAAAATGTATTTAGATTGTATACTGACATAGATAATCTTACAGATGGTGAATATGCTGACTTCGTAGATTCTAAATACAAAATTAGTTTCTCTGATATTGGTAAAAATCTTACTACTGCTGGATTTATCGTAAAAGAAGATGAAGATGACAAACTAGTTACTGATATTACTCCTTCTACAATCGAATTGATTGCTGAAGCTGTATGAAGTACTGTTGATCTTCACGTAATTGATATAGAATCTACATACGAAACAGTAATTTGAGCTAAAAATGTTGAAGCTATCAACTTTGAAATCAAAGCTGGAAATGACTATGAAGTATCTGTTGATGAAATTGAAATGTGTGCATACGAAGGTGGTGCTGCATTAAATGTTAGAGCATCTGATAGTGCTACAGAAACACAATACATTTCGGTTATTCCTAGAGGATATGACCTAGTAGAGTGATTCCTAATTGGTAATGCTATTGATGACCCAACTCCAACTAATGCTAACTATGCTTCTACTGACGTAGTAAGTGCTGGTATTACATATACACGAAGATTGGATAACAAACAAGGTTCTTATACAAGTCCTGTTGGTTGAACAACTGTCGCTACTGTAATCGATGCTCTTGTTGCTCAAATCAGAGCTGCATTTAATGGAAATACAAACATTGTTGTAACTGCTCAAAAAACAGTTGCTGGACCTGCTAGTATTATCCAATTGGCTAATGGAAACCAAGCACTATGACTTGTTGTTGAAAACAAAGGTGGTGTGTTTACTGACTCATCTGTAATCGTTGATGATACTTCTGCTGGAGATAAACTTCTTGCTAGACGTTTGATCAATAATAACTTCAGTAGAGATCTTGAACTTAACTTGGTACCTAACGCTGTATACCAATTTACAGTAAACGAAACAACTCCATGAGTAAGAACTGAAACTGTAACATATACGTCTCCAGCTCCTACTGTAGCTAATTTCGTAGCAGAAATTAATCTTGCTATAAATGGTACGTTTGGTGCTGATGTATTGGTATCTGACAAATCGACATCTACTAATCAAATTATCAGATTAGAATCTAATACTATTCAATTTAGCGTTGGAGGTATAACTGTTGATAATGACAATGTTGTACTTACAAAAGCTGTAAATATTGATGATATTATTAACAATGCTACATTGCATTACGTAACTGGAAGTGGAAAAACACTTGTACTACGTGCTGGTAATTCTGATATTACAAACAACAAAATATTGTTTGATAATCTAAAAGGAAAACCTGGAATGTTGATACCTGCTGCTAAAGACCATGACTTTGTTATGACAGTAGATGTTATTGATGATACTGCTAACGCAGGTAAAAGAATTAACTTCGCTGCTTGTAAAATGGAAGCTGAAGACGATGAAGGAGATGATATAATCAATCCTATCACTGATAATTCTGCTCTAGTAGAACCTACTAATCCGTTGTACTACAACCTATTGGGAGAATCTACTGTATCATCTAGAATTCTTGTAATTAATGAAGTTGGATCTCTAGATATTTCTAAAGATACAAACACTGTTGCTACTTTGAGAGAACAAAATCTTCTTGGAGGTGCTGGTCTTAGTTCAAATTACGTAGCGTCATTTGATCTTAGAGCTGAAAGAGAAAGAATCAAACTTGAAAAACTAAGATTGACTTTCTACTACAGTTTCCAAGGAACATGTAATACATTAACTGACAAAGCATACTCATCTACTCTTCTTACTGAACAATGATTTGGATGTGTACCTGATGCAACTCCGTTGCTAGGTGGTCAAACAGAAATTCCTGATGCTCAAGTAATTGCTAGTAACTTTGTACTAAGTACAAAAATGTCTAAATGAGTTTCATTTGTACATTTCTATGACGAAGCTGGTAATGAAATAGCTAAAGAATCTCTTCCAAACAACAAATCATCTGTAGAAGTTGACTTCAATGGATATGTTGTAGAAGGATCTGAAACTATCTATGCTAAATACCAAACACAATCTATGTGATTCAATAATGACGGATCTCCTGTATACAATCATGTAATGGGTGCTCAAGTTGTTGAAGCTAATAGTGCTGATACTGGTAAACCAATCGTAGGTACTAAATTGACTGTTGAAAACAACACTGCTGGAGCGCAAGTTGCTGCAATGACTGATTTCTCAGAAGAAGTTACTATCTATCCAGTATTGGTTAGTAATGTTGACTTTGTACAAACTGCTACTGTAGGTGGTCAAAGTGTAAACGTTGATAGTTTCTTGGCTAATAATCAAGATCAAAGAGTTGCTATTCTTGCTGTTACTGCTGACCGCGCTGCTGGAGGTATTAACAAGCGAACAAACACTTCTAACGAAGCTAGATTGTTTATAGAAACTCTAAGATTCAATGTACAATGAGATATTTCTGTTGCTGATTTCGACTATACTTGAGGTCCTGATACGTCTGACGTATATATCGAAAGAATAGGTGGAACAACTTCAAACAGAGCATATGCTGACTGTACTGCTGCTCAACCATGACTTTGTACTGTTGACCTAAGTTCATTTGCTCAAGCTTCAGATCGTACTATAGATGTTAAGAGTACTAATACTACTGCATACTATGCGATCAGAATCAAGAACAATAATGTTGCTGGTAACTACACATCTAAGATTGTATTAGACTTGTCTAATGTCAACTCTGATATATCAATCAGAACTGATCAAAGAGTTAACGCTCCTGTATCTGATCTAAGATTGAGTATTGATCGTGAAGAATCAATGATTCTACGTGCTCAAAACAACTAGTTTGTTCTTGTTCACATAACGATACAAAAAAACCTCTCCCCTTGTGGGAAGGTTTTTTTGTTTATTCAAAAAAAATATATATTTGAGGTGTATCTTTCTAACTACTGCTTGAAAAAAACTATTTTCTGTGTACTATATAGATGCTTTATATTACAACTATATAATCTATGAATAAAATAACTCTCCTATCAATATGCATGCTAACCGTAGCAACACTTCCTACATTTGCTTATACTGCATCGTCTATGCTACCTAGTACATCCACTACAATAGCAACTACCTCATCTTCTATCGATTTTGAGCAATATTGTGCACTAGTATGATGAGATACTGCTTCTATGTGTGAGGTGAATACACAGTATCTAGAACTCGCAAACAGAGTGTCTGCACTTATTATGGCAAAAAACTCTACGCAACAACAAGCATTGCGTACAAGGCTGTCAGCAATTGTTTTGCAAAAAATACAAGATGCTACGGCATCATTGCAAAAAAAACATTTATATCTACATATAGCATATGCATCAAGTATTATGCCAGAAAATTTGCATATGCAAGACCAATGAGATACACAAGAAACTCCTGACTGAGAATCTACAGATACAGCTACAGGGTCAACTCAAAATAACACAACAGGAACAATCGATACAACCCCGGATCTAAGAGAGCCATCAGCGGTTATCCCACAACAACGACTACAAGAAGACGCCGCATTGTCTGTCTGAATGACACCAGAACAAGCTCCCTTTGTAGCAAGATTATGATTGACTGCTCGTTTGCAAGATATGTATGTTCATACAGTCGCAATCGATCATGATTATACAGCAGATATCAATAACGCATGATCTTATCTGGGGCAAGCTATCAGAGAAGTTCTTGTGTATAATGACAAGTGAGTATTGGTATGAGAAGCTAATATAGCAGCAACAAGTACATCTACAACGATTGATTTTGCTAGACCGGTGTTGATCCCTACATGAACATCATATTTGTATTTTAAAGCACTTCCTCATCAACAAAGAGAAAATGCTCTGTCATTTAGTAACTTGTGGTTTACAATTCGCGTAACAAAAGCAACAACAGATACAAATAAAGAAGTCCAACCAAGTACGACATTAATCAAAAGTGTAAAATTCTCTGTACAACAAACACAACCTCAAACAGTGTCTTTTGTGAATACTGCGCTTGTGTGAAATCAAACAGTTTCTGTTGATACAGCACTCAATAACAATATGAATCACAAATTGGCTATACTTGCAGTACCAGTATATGGTAACAAAGATATGTTACTTATGATGAGGTCATTGATGCCAACAATAACTATAGGATGATGAGCGACATTAACAGATGTTCGTATTTCTAGAATAGGGTATCCGTCGTCTTTTAGTCAAAATGATATGATAAACATTTCAAATCAAGATCCAGTATCATATGATCTTTGATGAAATCCACAATATTTGACAGCACGTCCATGAACAACAATGTATTTCTTAGTTGAAGGGTTTTTGGCTAATGTTGATAAATGAAGTTCAGCTCGTATTTCCCTCAACCAGTGACAAGTAACATTTAGTGCATGAGAGACGTTTCAAGAAGCAATACAAACACGACCAATCAATCCTGCTCCATTTAGCATAGAGCGTTTTTTGACCTATTAAGTCTTATTATATAGCAAACTCAAACCATATTGTTCAATTAATTGTTGTTCAGTATATGTTTAGTGCAGTATCTTTACTCTCCTGTTTTTTCCTATGAAATATGTTATAACCTATTCTATGCTTTTTCTGTGTTTTTTTGTTGTATGATGCACAACAAATACAACACAAGACTCACCAACAACATCTTGATCGGTACTTTCTTGACAAGTTGAGGAAATATCTTCGGCAAAATATGATGAATTTTATAACGAAAGTACTCGTTTCCTTAATCTTGCTGAGCAAGACTTAACTTCTGTACCGGATCTTTGTGATGAAAATAATTTTTCTTACGCGAAAGACGTTGTTTTTATTGATCTTGCACGTAATAACATCAAAAAAGCTTCATTTGAGTGATTATGTTTGGTTGGATTACAATGAATGGATTTTTCTGCAAATCAAATAGAATCTATCACAAACCTCATTGTTCCTATGTGGATAAAAAAATTGTCTTTGTTTGAAAATAAACTAACAACTTTGGAATGAATTGAAAGATATACACAACTAGAATACTTGGATGTTTCGTATAATACTCTCAACACAATAGCTAACATAGAAGAATTACAACTATTGACTTCATTAGAGTTGCAACATAATCAACTGAAAAGTATTGATGCAGTAGCAAAACTACCACTAGACAAGCTCAAAATTGAATTTAACGAAATAACCGATGTTTCTGTATTGCAAGATATTACCACTCTCAAAGAAGTAACATTGGGGTATAATCCGTTGCCAGAGGATGTAATACAAACATATGTAGACCTCACAAAACAAAATAATAGACAACTTTCTTGAGGAACGTCGATTGACGTGACATGAGAATGAGATACTGAATAAAGTCAGTGTCTTTTTTTAATATTTTATCAAATGATATGTTTTTGTCGTGCATCTGATATGTTCGCTCTTTAGTTCTAACTGTCATGTTATATGTTTTACTTGTGTGATATGGATATGCTGGTCTTGTTGGATTTCAAGTAACTGTATCATCAGGTACAGTATTTGTGCCTCACACAGTCCAAGTCAAAGCTTTGGATACAAATTATGCAGTATTACCAACATATACATGAACAATTCGTTTTGAACTAACACCAATGTCTGGTGAACGAGCATATCTTCCTGCATGATGAACATTTACATTTGATACTATACACAGTTGAAGCGTTACGCTGCAAGATGTGCAATGATTGAGAATAGATAGACAGTGATCATATACGCTTCGTGTGATTGACCAACAAACACAGATTGTTGGGACGACGAGTTTTGATCTTACTGACGGTACAATACTGACAAGCCCAACAAGTGGTATGGTTTATGATATCGCAACTTGACTTATGATCCAAGGGACAACACCACTACCGAATGCAACCGTCGCATACTATCTCAATGATAGACATGTGAGTACGTGAACCGCTGATCCATTTGGTCGTTTTGGGTATACTGTACAATCTTGATTTGTACATGGAGCAAATACAATACACGTGAAGTTGTTTGCACCACAGTGATTTTGGCTCGCAACCTCAAACAAAAAAACATTTCTGACTGATCTCAAAGAACCATTTATCAAGAAAGTTTCTGTTACAAAAGATGTCGATGCATACAAAGTCGATGTTACTACCGATGAATTAACACAATGCAAACGAGACACAGAAGATCGTACCTATACTACTATGAGATATGCAATTTGAAATCAAACACAAGCAACCGCTCATACCGATACTATTCGTCCTTGATTATGACAAAATACCATGTATGTTCGTTGTATTGATAGCTTATGACGTGTCAATACTACAAGCACGTCAGTGTCTTTTTTGTTAGATTTAGCAGCTCCTACACTTACAACGCCATTACAATATAGTTCACTGTCTTGATGAGAAGTTGCTTTTCGTTGGGATCACAGTGCCGATGTAGCTAGAATAGAGAAATTTCGTATACATTTGTCGAGAAATCAAGAGTTTAGTAATATTATCCATGTTACAAATACTGGTACAGGGAAAGCTTTTTCGTATACGCTTACGCAAACCGGGGTCTATTATCGAAAAGTTACTGTATACGATGTAAAAGGAGATGCTCGTGATAGTCTAACCTGACAGTTTTATATAAATGATTATCTTGGTTCTGTTGTTCCAGATGCATTAGATGTTGCTTTACTTTGAGAAACTACAACATTTACGGATCATGCTATACCAATGTCTCTTACCTACATGAAGCAATGAAGCGTAGATACTAGCTACAATTGAAGCGTTCGTTTATTGGTGCAAGATGCTACAAATACATATATTTCTCCGTGAAGTTCATATGTCTTCTGATCGTGATCTATTGTTTCCATACAAAAATGAGTCTGATATATATGGGATATACTCCGTTTTTTGCGTGTCTGAACATATACAGTTACACTTCATGATGTCGATCATCCAAGCTTGAAAAAACAATTTTCATTTACTATCAAAAAACCCAATACTTTGTTGTTTGATCACATGTATGGTGTTACTCCTGGTAGCGTTGTTCAATCTCCGGTTGTTACTTTTTATGACATACAAGATAACACAGAATTGTCTCGAGATGAATCAAAGGCATCTGTTTTTGTTAATAACCAAAAAGAACAAAGTCCAGTATTTGTTGATCAAGCAGATGCAATTTATGTTACAATGCAAGCTCCATCGGCTGGACAAAAGACAGCATCAGTGCTTTTGTATATGTGAACAACACCATATGCATTTGTTGTAAGTACACATACATTACAAGACCTACAAAGTAGTATTTTTTATGATACTACCTATCAAGTCTCATGACCTATCAGACAAAAAATAGTTGATCTTGTTTCTTGATTGATGACTTCGTACAAACAAAAGTGACTCTCACTGTCTAGAATACAATCTATAGTACTTCAAAGCATATCAAAAAGACGTTTTGTATATCAGTATATAAAGGATACAACATCTCACCGTGCATTCAAAAATCAATCTGCATTTTTTTTGTCAGTCTTTGAAGTTTTAGAATCTGCAATAAAAGACTACGACGCAACTGGTATTGTATACAAAAATGAGAAAAATAAATTTACATGTGAAATATGGCCAGGACGAAATGTCCAACAAAATACAACACATGTAGTTGTGTTAGATGATGATAATGATGTTATTCTAAGTATTACTCCGAGGCAAAATATTAGTAGAAAGATTTCCGCATATGTTGATGACCAAGAAAAAGATATGAAAAAAATAATCTGACTGCCTTGATGAGCTGATTGATATAGATTGGACTCGCTTGCTAGATTTTCAAGAACATTTGGGCTCTATCAAAGTATTTTGCTATCTCGTGTGTATAAAGATGATGGTCAGCAATATGCTCACCATATATTCTACCTCAAAAATGATGATATCGTCTATGAAGTTTCATATGATTCTCGTAGTTATGACTTATACAAAACACAAATAGAGGCATTTAAGTCTTCGTTCCGTATGACTAACTAGACAAACTAAAACATATTTTTATTCTTTTCTTTCTGTATACATATGAAAGCGAATCGTATTTTGATAAAGTTGTCATGAGAGGCACTCTCAGATGGTACTAGCATGTTTGCGTATGACAAAATAGCTACCTTAGCTAAGCATTTATTTACCGTAGCACAAAGTGGTAAGCAATTGGCCGTTGTGTGTGGTGCGTGAAATATTCGAAGATATAGAGACACAAAAGATGCAGGAATTGATAGAGTAAAGTCTGACCATCTTGGGATGATGTGAACTGTGATGAATGCTGTTATGCTCAACGAAAAGTATATACAAGCTTGATGAAAGTGAATAGTTGCATGTGCAAAATGAATGCATATTTCTCCTTTAACAACTCACTATAATGCACTTACAGCCAGACACAAAATGATACAATGAACAGTCGTGTTTTGTGCAGGAGGAACCTGAAATCCTTATTCTACAACAGACTTGGGTGCTGTATTGAGGGCCTTAGAATTACAATGTGAAATTCTTATCAAAGTAACAAAAGTAGATGGTGTGTATGACAAAGATCCTCATCTTTATTCAGATGCAAAAAGGTTTGATGCACTTACTCTTGCGCAAGCAGACGAACTTAATCTCCATATTATGGATCATAGTGCGATTGGTATGGCAAGAGAAAACAAATTAGCAATCTTTGTTTGTCATATTGATCAACTAGCTGCTTTGGCAAATGGAACTGCAAAAGGTACGATGGTCACGCCAGAATAATCATTTTATACAGCTACGCACATTATGAATATTCACTATATTGATCAGTCAGGTTTCATTTTTTCTTATAAAGGAAAAACGTTTGCAATTGATCCTTGGTTACAAAGTCCTGATCATCCGCATACGCTTCAATCAATACCACAGTGTGATTATATTTTTTGGACACATGACCATTTTGATCATGGAAAACAAGACATTATAGATATTGCCAAAAGAGATAATGCTGTATGTATTACGACACCCCAAAAAGCAGACTTTTTGAAAGAACAATGAGTACAACAAGTTATGGGTGCAAATATTTGAGGATTGTTTTCTGTCGATAACGATCTTTCTGTCTATCTGACTCCAGCATTGCATTCGTGTGATATAGATATTCCAGTATGATTTATTATACAAATCTTTGACAAAACGATCTATCATATGTGAGATACCTGATATTTTTCTGACTGTTCTTTTTTGTGAAAATTGTTTGCAATAGATGTGTTGTGTGTACCTATTGGTAGTATGTATACAATGTGACCACGTGAAGCTGTTTTTGCATCCTTGGATATCAAGCCCCAACATATTATACCCATGCATTACAATACCTTTGATGCAATCAATCAAGACCCAGATTCCTTTGTAGATCAGTACCACACTGCATGATGAAAGGCAACCGTTCATGTTATGCAACCACAGCAAGATATTATACTTATTTAATTACTCCGTCTTATGACATCATCTCAACAAAAGTTACAAAAATATATGTCTGAACAATGAATATGTTCTCGTAGACAAGCAGAAAAATACATTCTTGCTTGAGTAGTTTTTGTCAATGAAGAACCTGCGCATATCTGACAACTTATAGATCCTATGATTGATGTTGTTCGCTATGATACCACAGTTACGCAACGTGAATTTCATTATTATTTGTATCACAAACCAACAGGAATAGAGACAATCAACGCACAACCTTGATGTGAAGAGATTTTAGATAGAGTGGATGTGCCTGCATGAGTATTGCCCATTTGAAGATTAGATAAAGATACAAGTGGTCTTATGTTGTTGACTGATGACACACGTATACAAAAGGATTTTATGGATCCACAACGTCATATAGAAAAAGAATATCATCTGACATGTGATCGCGTTATTGATCCAAAAATTGTACAAGAATTGGAAAGGTGAGTTATGATCCAGTGATATATTACCAAACCAGCTATATGTACTATTTTGTGACCAAAACGTCTTTCTCTTACCATCACCGAAGGTAAAAATAGACAAGTCAGAAGAATGCTAAGAGTTGTATGATATACAGTGCTTGTCTTGCAAAGAGTGAGAATCCATACGTATAGATTATGAAGCCTTGCTTCTTGAGCAATAAGAAAAATCTGACATATACAAATATAAAAAACAACAAACAAATATATAAAAAAAACATTCCACGAAGTGGAATGTTTTTTTTGCACAGTTAATAATGCATTATGTATTATGCTGCAAGAAGACTATCAATTTTGTCTTGATAAGCTGATTTTTCTTGTAGTCAAATCATTTGATCTACCAATGATCAGTTATGAAAAACAAAGACAGCAGGGATACTTGCAATACCATATTCTCAAGCAATACCTGGAAGGTCGTCCGTATTTACTTTGACAACATGCACATTATTGTCAGTATTGTCATCTTGAAGATCGTGAAGAATTGGTGAAAGCATTTTACAAGGACCACACCATTCTGCATAAAAATCTACAAGGACAACTCATTCTTGTTTGATAGCTTTATTGAAAGCTTCTTCACTTCATATTTCTATTACATCAGCCATTATTGGGATTATCAAATAATAAAAAGTAGGTACGTAGTTACTATACAAGAATAGTCTATAATTTCAATCATATTGCTCATAGTCATAAAGCACACTATAACCTAGATAGTGTCAGTGTTTTTTGTTATTTTATCAAAAAGTACTGTATCAACAAGTACGCTATGTATAGATAAAAAATGTGATTTGAGAATACTTAGTGCGGTAAGCATACGATCTTGTGATACGTCATATACTGCCAATATTGAATTGGGATGTATAAGTTCTTGTATATCTTCCAAGCGAGACTGTAATTCAAAAAGAGGTATATAGTGTGCCGATGGTATATGAATATCTGTATTGTCAGACCTATCACGTATGTCTATTATTGTCAATGATTGTCATTCTTGTTGTGTGTTGTAATAGTACGTATCTGTCCATGTATCACAAATATGAACAGACTGTATCATCGTATCATACCCAATCATTGAGAGAATATGCAATGCATTGCGAGCTTGTGTGTCATTTTGCGCTAGTAGGCGTCGTTTTGTTGTATGTGTGCATACTGCTCTACAAATAGACAAAAAATTGTTCCCATAAGGAATATGCAGTGCACCACGCAATATGTATTTTTTTTGTTGTCAAAATGTTCTGACATCGAGTATGTCTTGTGTTGTGTGTGTGTCTAGATGTGACAAAAAAGGAATGTCTGACACGTATGATGTCTTTGATTGTCTATTGATTGTATGGGTGTATGCTTGGTAGGCAAAAGCCATATGTGTCTGTTTTTTTCATCTTTGTATATACTGTTCTTGTGGGAGATGTCACAGTGTGTCTTTGTGAAAACGTTGGTCCGCAATAGTACAGTATGTCATATCTTGGATTTTTTTCCTCGAAAAGAGCATAACGCTATTGTCTGCTTGCATTATCTGCTGTATTATCGAGTAACGATGTTGAAAATAATCATTTCTTGCTGTCTGATCTGCTGTATATGAAAGAGGATACGTATCAAACAAAAATTCTTTTCATGTCACTATTGCAAACGTATGTCATGATTGTTCTTGAATTGTATAGTACATACTATCGTCTGTAGTAGCTCATGTATGTCCAACAATTCTTGCATCTCCCAAAGAAATTACAGCATCTTGTGTTATGTGCGTATATGGTGACTGTTGTTGTATTGTTGGTGAGACATAGACAGGAGCCGTCGTTGTTTCTGCAAGTCTATGATGTCAAAGTACGAAATCTGATGCCATGTCAGTGAGACAAATTGCACTGATTGTACACTGGTGTTGGTGAGAAAAATCAATATATTGTTCAATATCTTTGTCTGGATCGATAATACACATCATATTTTCACTCCAAACTGCATATGAATACGTTTGTTGTGTATTGTTGACAAATTGATGTATATGAATAGTTGATTTCTTGTTATGAAATTCACGAACTGTAAGGGCGACACGTGACTGATTCCATGGCATATAAGACATCCATTGAGAAACGAATGCTTCTTTTTGTGATGCTAACAAAAAAAGTAAACTTATCAAAGCAACACAAATCAAAAACCAATTACTCACCAAGAGAGACAACAATAGACACAAAAGAATTGTGATACCTGACACGATAAAGAATTGTTGTATTGATGAGCGTTTTTTGTTGCTATCGTATGATCATATCGTGTGTTTTCGTTGCTCAAATCATCATAGTACTTGTACTACTCCTTCAAATCAAGATGCATTGAGTAATCATACTGCTTGTTTGCTTCTTGCGTCAGAGTGAGAGTAGACAAAGATATGTTTGTATTGTTTCAGTTCTTCCAGTTTTTTGGGAATGTCTTGTAAAGACATATGTGAGGATCAAGGAATATGTCAAAGTTCAAATTCTGCAAATGATCTACAATCTAAAAGACAGTCTGTTTCTAGATCTCGACTTTTTTGTCTATGTGCCAATCAACTTACACTTATGACGTTCATATGCTCTGCTTTCTAATGAGATAAATACATATGCATATATACACAACTCAATCAAAAAATCAATTGACAGTCTTGGGCTTATGAGTAGTGTTGCAAGTATAAGACCTTTATTTGTCTGTTGTAGAATGATATCAGATTTGGATCCTTTTCGACTTGTGTTATTTTTTTCTATAGTAACAGCATTGACAACCTGATTGGGAGCATTGCCATTCGCCTTTGCTCCACATATGTCAAAAAAACGATTTTCAGCTGCAAATGCATTGGCAGCGTGATTGATGTTGGCAGCGAGTTTCTGACTTGTTTATGAATGAGTTTCATTTTGAGATTGGGAAGTTATAGGCTGAATGTTACTTGGGTTGGTAGCAATATTGACTGCCAAGAGGTTGTTGTGAAATAATAGTGAAAATGTACACATCTGATGATTTCATGGGAAAAGTGCAGTTAAGATGCTTTTGATAGTTTGAGTAATGACGGTACATTCTTTTAGTGAGTGAATTGCTATTGGTGTATGATTTTGACCGTCTGTAGAACTATGATTGCTTATATCTATAGCCTTGGCGTTGCATAATATTCCAGAATGATTAGCTATTAGTGTCATACTTGTTCCACGTGGTGTTTCATGGCGAAAGGCATGATTGCGAAGTATATTTACGAGTTTGCCTCAGCCATTGATGGCGCTTCCTGCGTTCTTGTTTGTCCAACATTTTCAGCCACTTTTGCCATATGGTTTAGGATTTGCTGCCGGTGCGATGATTCGAATGTCTGTATCTGAGTTGTTGCCAGATGCATTCAAACACTCTTCAAAAGAAAATGTTGCAACTGTTACGACTATTGCTATAGCAGCAATGGTTTTGTTTCAATCCTTACTAGGGTAATATTTATTTTGACATTATGACATGGAGTTTAAACAAGCGCTGTTATATTGTGTCCAAAAGATTCCATATTGACGCGTAGCATATTATGGACAGATAGCAATATGAGTAAGTGACATTGTAGGCAAAAATATTGGTCCAAGAATCATATGACGACAAATGTCTGCTCTCAAACCAGAAACCTGACAAGCTTTGTGTCCGTGGTGGAGAGTGGTCGCAAAAACCGGTCAGATTAGTTCTTTAAAGTTATGACCGAGATGAGCTGAACAAATTCGTTTATTGGAAGCAGAATGAATTCCTCTTCTTGAAAATAAAGTGCCAATGGATATATTTTGCATAGATACTAATTTATTTTTGACATAACCTCATGTGGTATAGAATTGAGTATGATTGACAGTCGATTGATAAAGCTATAATACAAAAAGATGTTGATTGACAACTTGCAGAGCAAAAACCAGACGATACATGGCTATTTTCTTCAGACGATAGTGATATTTGAGGAGAATTACGAATGACATCAGCCTGATTTGATCGTTATGTCGACTCATGATTATATGCACGGCATCATGCATGTATGGCAGATGATCTTGTCGTTCTCAATATAGAGGAAATAGACAGTGAAGATATTCTGTTAGAAAATGACTTGTATATCTACATCGTATAATTTTATTTTACTTATCCAAAAATCCAATGCATCGTACACATACTTGTTGAGAACTCAACGCTCACGCTATTTGAAGAAACATAATACTTTCATGACGAGTAGCTAAAAAAAGAAATCTAGGCTGACTGATTTTCATAGATATGAGAGATCGTTATGGTATTACTCAGGTTACGATTGATCCTTCTGATGTGTCTGTAGAACTTGCAACCATAGCAGAATCACTCAAGAATGAGTTTGTTATCAAAGTACATTGATCTGTTGTTGCAAGACCTGATAATATGGTCAACAAAGATATGAAAACATGAGACATTGAAATACATGCCACGAGTGTAGAAATTTTGTCGAAATCAAAAGAACTTCCATTCAATATGTGAGAAGACCCAAAAACAAGTGAAGAAAATAGATTTATGTATAGATATCTCGATATTAGAAGAAAACCAGTTTTGGATAATATTATGTTTCGTGCGCAGATGAATCATTTTACTCGTAATCGATTTACAAAAGAGTGATTTTTGGAAGTACAAACACCTATATTTACTGTATCTTCACCAGAATGAGCGAGAGATTATTTGATTCCAAGTCGTGTTAATCAAGGACAGTTTTATGCATTGCCACAAGCTCCACAACAATACAAACAGCTTCTTATGGTTGGATGAGTTGATAAATATTTTCAAATTGCACCATGTTTTCGTGATGAAGATCCTCGTGCAGATCGTCATAGTTGTGAATTCTATCAAATAGATTGTGAGATGAGTTTTGTCGAAAAAGAAGATGTCTACACAGTCGCAGAATGATATATTCGTGATATGACTTCACAGATGGTTCCTCATAAAACAATTCAAATAGACTTTGTTAGATTGAGTTATGCTGATGCTATGGATACTTATGGTTCAGATAAGCCTGATTTGAGATTTGATTGTAAAATGATTGATGTCAAAGATATCTTTGGATCTAGTGAATTGGATTTTTTGCGTACTGCTGTGTCTGTCAAAGCAATAAAACTATGATCCCATCCAACTCGTAAAGAACTCGACGCTCTTACCAAATTTGTACAAAACATTGGTCTTGGTTGATTGGCATATATTCAAATCAAAGAGGATACAATATCTGGTTCAATTGCAAACAAAATGTCACAGCAAGAAAAAGACTTAATCGTAGAATCTATGTGAGGGGCAGTCTGAGATACTATTTTTTTGTTGGTGTGAGATCAAAAGACTGTTGTGTCTGTATGAGCAAAATTTAGAAATCACCTAAGAGATACGTTTGACCTGGTAGATAAGGATGCATTAGGATTTGTATGGATAGAAGATTTTCCATTTTTTGAAGAAGATGAAACGAAACCATCTGGGTTAGAGTTTGCACACAATCCATTTTCAAATATCAAATGAGGTCATGAGACTGTTGATACTCTTCCTCCACTTGAGCGAGAAACAACACAATATGATTTGACATGCAACTGATATGAAATTTTATCTGGATCAATTCGTAATCATAATCCAGACGTTTTGCTCAAAGCATTTGAAGCTGCTGGGTACGAACTCCAAGATATCAAAAAAAGATTTTGAACAATGTATGAAGCTTTGCAATATTGATGTCCTCCTCATGGTTGATTTGCCTTTGGGTTTGATCGTTTGATGATGATTTTGAGAGATGAACCAAATATCCGTGAATGTTATGCATTCCCAAAATCTGGTCGTGCACAAGATCTGATGATGTGAGCACCAAGTAACGTCGATCCAAAAGAATTAGATATTTTGGGGTTGGAAATGAAGAAGAAAGAGGAGTAAGAATTATTTACTTGTTGATTTTACTGTGTATATGCTATATACATAGTAAAATTTTAACTATTATAAATAAAAATGGAATATTACAATAAATCAGAGAAACTACATGTTCAAAAAAATTGAGTAATAGCAGTGAAGGCTTATTTTGATCCACGCTATCAAAATCCGAATGTTATGAATATAAGAAATTTTTTAGTGGCAAATCTTACAGAACATAAAGAAGATAATACAGATATATATGATAAATCACAAAAAATTGTTTGATTATTGAAAAGAAGCCTAGACTGAAAAAAAATACAAGAGTGATCTTTAGATCATTTTGAATGAACTCCTCTTTGGGATAAAAAAGATATTTTGAAAAGAATTTTTTATCCAGCTAAGCATTTAGAATCCTTAGACTCTAGTTATAATAGTGATAATTATTTGTGAGTAATTGAACGAAATGACCTACTCAAGTCACATCAACATGCTATAACGGTTGTTTTTAACGATGATTCTCATAAACAATATAACCCATGAGAAATGGCAGAAGAAGCTACAGTTGCTATAGAATATGCAGAATACTTAAAAAAAATAAAGGCATATAAAGCTTCAGGTGTAATGAAAAAAATATCTACTTTTTTTTGAGATATTCTAAAGAGCAAAGAATAATTTTATACTGATCTAACTTTATTGATATATTACAATAAATATGCCTAGATTTTGGTCAGATATCCTGGGTGGTATTTTTGATTTCTATATACTAGATGATTTTAAGATACTAAATCAATCAAAAGAAACGAAAATACATGATTCTATAGAAAAGAGAGGAAAATACCGGTATGCTACAGATCCGATACAAAAGTGAGAAAAGCTTTTCCAAGAAGAACTCTTAGAGGAAAAATACATATTGTCATACCAAGATAATTTTTTTGGTTTGGTATGAAAATCTGATAGATCAAACGTAAAATGCTATGAGAGTAAATTCATTGTATCTACAAAGATTATTGAGAGGTGAGAAAGGTTGAGATTACAGCAATATATTAAAGAAGGCTCATATGTTTTTTGAAAAGTAAAAGGTGGTTTTTTGTACTGACTTGTCCAGATTGTCGTGATATTATTACTTATGGTTATTGTTTTTGCTGTAATGTGGTTTATCTATTGAGGAGATTAGATTAGATTTTTGGTGACAACATCTAGTAACCTCTCCCAAACAAAATCAGCGACATATTGTTGCATCCCTACGCGATCGAGTCAATCCTTGACTATTTTTCATTGATCCATGATAGAAGTTTTATTGTCTATAGATGAAACGATACTATAATATGCAAATGGAATCTCAACAGACATTGCAGGATATGCACTCGCATATCAGGTCGTAGCAATTCATATTGTTCAGCCAAACATCGTACAGACTCACTGTGCCATCATCGTCGCAATCTGCTGATCAACACAGTTGGTACGCAAAGCTAATGCATTATCAACTCACAACAAAGCAACTTTTTGCTCGCGAGTATACGCAGTGATTCATCACAAAAAGAAGTCTGACGCTCATGACTGTTGCGTAGCAAGTGTTTGCAAAAATCCCCCAGTCAGAGACTCTGCTACGCATAATGTGAGGTTTTTGCTTACAAAAAGATCGTGAATTGTTTTCATAGTATTATTTGTACGAAAGAGAGTATATGTTTGCAATAATTTTTTGTTTATCTCTATATAGACCTTTTTGTATAAACGTGATAGTGAATGTTATCGTCAATTATGTCAGATTTTATTTTTTTTATTTTCTCGTGTCTGGTATTATGTTTCTATATAATTTGATTAGTTTTTTGTAATAGTATCTATCCTAATGAGACTTCCCTTGTTTACTCCTGGTCTATTTTGCAGACTTGTCCCATCAGTGAGTACATACAAATATCCATCTAATCACAGACCGATGCTTCTGACTCTGACATTTCATACACTAATTCTATATTGGTTGATAATATTTCAGCTGTCATCAGTATCTAGTCGAAAAACTTCACCTGCAGGACGAGATGCATAAGCAGCAAATGAGTTGTCTTCTCTCAGTAGCATTGCTGCCAAAAATATATCTCATTGCAAGTCAGGATATTGTTTTCCTGAATAAACAACAACTGAGGATGGAGCAACTGTTGGTGTCCATACTGCAAGTGGATCAACAAATTCTGGACGAGATTGTTCTTCAGAGATTGGTGTTCATGTCGCGTTATACTCTGTTGCATAAGAAACTTCTGGTCGTCAATAATTACCTCCTGGTACAATCTGATTTAACTCATCTCATCATTTACTCCCGTGTTCGCTCGCTATCAAACGATTTCTTGTTGTATCGTAGGCAAGTCATTGGATATTGCGATGTCCATAGCTAAATATTTCTTGTTGTACATCAGGACGACCAACAAAAGGGTTATTTTCTGGAATACTTCCATCATCGTTTATTCTGATTATTTTTCCCAAATGAGATGAAAGGTATTGCGCTTGTTTGCGAATAAGTTCATCATTGTATCTAATTGGTGGATTTCCTCAGTCACCTACAGAAAATACTAATGTGTTATCTGGTAATCGTGCAAACCTCGAACCAAAATGACTTGATCCGTTCTTTGTTTGCGCTGATTCAAAAATAATTTCTGTGCTCTCTATTCCTGTTTCATTGAGTCTTGCTCTCACCACACGAAGTCTGTCTGCCTCTTCGGTTCCATGAGCATAAGAAAGATATATGTAGTTGTTTTGGACAAAGTTTGGATGAATTGTGATATCTAGGAGTCATCATTGCCCTCTGGTATACACCTCTGGCAATCAATTAACTTCTGTTATATTACCATCTTGTATGAGTTGTAATGCTCCAAATCTCTCTGTTACAAGAATATCTCCATCTAGAAGAAATGCAAAAGCCCAAGGAGCATCCAAATTATCTACAATAGTGCTTGTTGTAACTTCTCTCATATCAAAGTTTCTATAATCCGAGACAGATATTGGTCAGATATTCAGTCAGTTTTCTGATATGCTCAATAGTTCTTCTTCATTATCTCATGTGTTAAGTATTTGCATATCACCTTTTTGCACCTCTTCTTTTTGTATCTCTAGAATCTCTGTTTGCGTTTGATCGATTTGTATACTTGTGTCTCTGTGTAAAAGAAACGTTCCCCCACCAATCGAAATAAGACATATTATAAAAACTACAATGAAAATCTGCTTTTTAGTAGACATATTTTGTAATGTATGATAAATAAAATTTGGACTTAATACTTGTATAATACATTATATATATTACAGTTATGTTACAAGTCTGGCTTGCAAAAAGATAAGAAAGCTATAGCAAGATACAAAAAATTTATTTTTATTAGGTATTCATAACTTATGAAAGCTACACTTATTAAACAAATTGATTCTGATTATGTTGATACAACTGTCAAAATCCAATGATGAGTTCAAACTATTGGAGCCTCATTAAAAATTATATTTTTATTACTTTTTTGTTCAATCCTGTTTGTATGATGTAATAGAAACACTCAACCAGCAGTACAGATAGATCAGGCAGATACTAATCCATGAACACAAAGTAATACGCTTGAAAATCAAAATTATGTACCCGAAACCTACGTAAAAAATAGTTTTTTTGATACGTTAGATCCTGAGTCAAAAGAATACTTTACTTGAACGAGGGGTGACTATACTATACTCTGGACATTCTATGAACCATGAATGACAGATACTTCTTTTCTCCCATTAGTTGAATCAACTTGATGACAAGATGTTTATAGAAAGAAGGATGGTCAGAACTGATCTATAATTGTAGCAGTAGGTTCGCAAAATCTTTCAGGATTATTAGAAATGTTGCTAAAAGAAAATCCAAATTGTATTTGGTGATGAATGTGATGATGATTTATTCCTGATCAAGAATATCAAGAGTTGATTGATGTATATCGAAATTCGTATGAAGCGTCACAAAAAAAATGAGAAATGTTTGTTGATAATGGTTTAGTTGATGTGTTTTTGTGTAAGAATATGGGAACTATTGTTGAAGATAATTGACGATATGTATTTGTATCATTATCTTGAAAGCCAAATGATATTTCGCAATTGCAACGAATTGAAAAACTATAAATTCTGTAATCGAATATAACTTATATTCGACATTATTTTTATAATAGTAGGTTTTTAACTAATCTAGATTGCAATAATTTTTTGTTTGTATTTTGACAGTGTTTTTGGTATAACTTGAATAACGCCTGATACGTAGTTTGTGTCAGATTTTTATTCTTTTTTTATAGTTTTTATGAAAGCTACACTTATCAAAATAATAGATGCATCCTTTGTTGATACAACTATCAAGATTCAATGACGAGTACAAACTATTAGAGCATCGTGAAAAATCGTCTTTTTGGAACTTCGTGACGGAAGTGGATATATGCAATGTGTTATAGAGTCAAAACATGTCGAGAATTTTGATGATATTAGTGTTTTGTGATTAGAATCGTCACTTATATTGCAATGAGAGGTTTCTAAACATCCCAAAAAGGATGAATACGAATTACAGGTTAGAGAAGTTGAAATTGTACAATCTGCAAAAGATTATCCTCTTGGGACAAAATCTGATCACTGACCAGAATTCTTGTTTGACAATCGTCATTTGTATTTGCGTAGCAAGACACAACGTTCTATCCAACGTGTCCGTGATACAATCATCCACGCGACGTATGATTGGATGAGGTCTAGTGACTTTACCAAAATTGATTCACCGATTTTTACCCCCAACGCCTGCGAAGGTACTACTGAGCTATATGCGGTCAAACACATCAATGATGAAGTTGTCTATCTCAGTCAATCTGGGCAACTCTATCTCGAAGCAGCAATAGCAAGTGTAGGAAAGTGTTATGATTTTGGTCCGGTTTTTCGTGCTGAACATTGTAAGACTCGTCGTCATATGAATGAATTTTGGATGATGGATGCAGAAATTCCATTCATACAACAAGAAGAGAATATGCAAGCACAAGAACAATTGGTCCGATATATCTTGCAAGATGTCTTGAAAAAAAATAGAGCTGACTTGGTTGCGTGTGGTGCACCGATTGACGCACTCGAAAAAATCACGTTTCCATTTCGTCGTATCACGCACGCAGAGCGATGTAAAGAACTTGAGGAAATGGGGTTTGAAATTCCAGAAGATGGTGATATCGGATCAGACCTTGAGATGCAATACTGCCAAAAACAAGAACAACCTGTTTTTGTAACTAATTTTCCTATAGAACAAAAGTGATTTTATTTCAAAGAAGATCCAAACCTTCCATGAACTGTACTCGGAGCAGATTTGCTTGCACCAGGGGACTGTGGAGAAGTTATTGGTGGATGAACGCGTATCGACGACTACGATCTTTTGCTTCAGAGGATGCAAGAGCATAAATTACCAATCGAAGAATTTCAACGATATCTTGATTTACGCAAATATGGATCTGTGCCTCATGCATGATTTGGGTATGGACTAGATAGACTTGTGAGATGGCTTTGTGGTGTGCATCATATTCGTGAAACCATTCCATTTCCAAGATATAACAATAGGTTGAGACCGTAGGGATCATAATAATTGTAGGGGCGATCATTGATCGCCCGTATTCAGGTTTGTGTGATATAATGGGCATGATTATAACGGGCGAATGACATAACGGGCGAATATTATTCGCCCCTACGGTTTATGATCTATAATGTATGTATGACATTGCCTGTTCGCAAAAAGAATCGTAAAGAATGATATGACTATTCTGCATGATGATGATATTTTCTGACACTTTGCACAGAGAATCGTTTTCATTTCTTTGGTGAGATTGTAGATGATGAGATGGTGTTGTCTGATGCAGGGAAAATTGCACACGATTCATGGATAAATATTTCAGGGTTTTATGATTCGCATGTAGATATTCATGATTTTGTGATTATGCAAAACCACATCCATGGTATTGTTGTCATAGATGGCAATAGTGTCTCAATTTCAACGATTATCAAATCGTATAAATGATATTGTAGTAAATCGATTCGTCAATTCCTCGCAGAATTTGCACGACAAAAATCGTTTCATGACCGCATCATACGTGATCAAAAAGAGTATGAAAATATTAGTCATTATATTAAAAAAAATCCTGAATCCCGAAAACAAGATAAACGATATTCGTAGGGGCGAACATAGATCGACCGTGTATTATGAGTTATGTGGTCTGCACCATTTCTGGAAAAAGATTCCTTTTTCTATATATGATAAAGAAACCGTACGGAGTTTGAGGTCAAAAAGTTATTATTATTTGAAATAAATATCTTAACCAATGAAAAAAATTTATTACTGGCTAATTGAAATAGCAAAAGGACTTATAAATATAGTAATTATATTGTTTTCTGATCCTCATAATATTGAAAATAATTGGAATAATATTAAATGAAGAGATAAGAAAGTATTAATACGATTTACTATTATTTTCTTCACTATATTAGCTATACTCCTTACAAGATTTGATGTCAGATTAGTTCGCATTTAATTATCGTAAAGTAGAGATGAAAATCTCTGCGATCGCTCCGGACTTTGAATTTAGAAGTCAGCCTGGAACTTTAGGTGATATATTTCCAAGTCCTAATAATGCCAATATAGATCCAAAAAACACCAATTCTGGTCATAATAATCAAACGATTGCAAATAGGACGGCCCGAGATGCCATCCCTACAGATCTAGAAAATCCAAATACCGTCTCTACAATCAAAAAACCAACATGACCATGATATTGATCGTTATGATATATTATAAATGTATTGAAATGAGGAATAACCAGAGAATGTAAAAAACAATGATTACCATTTGCCCGACAATCCAGATATCACGACCATATCGTCCGTACTCAACAATCTTACGAAAATATTAAATATTATATCCAGACTAATCCAGACAAACGATCAGAAGATATACATTATACTGATACCTAACCACCAACCTTGTCAGATTTATTTTTTTACAAAAGATTGTATGCAATTTATTCCAATCAAGACGAGACCCCTCCATCCACCTAAAGATGACTTGTTTTGAGTCCTTTTACAACCCTTAACCGATATATTATGATAAAAATCAAAATGATATCTGCTATGGATGCAAAGCGCTGAATTTGAATTAAGTGAAAGTTGCCCTGGTCTTATCCTGAAGATATTGAAAGGTTTAGAGAAATGATTGCATGAGAGATCGTTGTCATGTGAAAGTGAACGTATGATTCTTTAAAAAAATATTATCCCAACAGTAACTGACATCCCAAAGCGTCAAATAATATTGTTTTATCAAAAACTTTGGATATTTCATGAGTGGAAATATACCGCGATCCACAAGATATTATAGAGAACTATAAAGAATCACTACTGATGATTATTTGATGATGAGAAACATATGAAGCTTTTTTGCCATATGCTGATGAGCTTTATTTGACTCAGATCAATGAAGCCTTTATTTGTGATGTTTTTTTCCCAGAATATGAGCGTCTGTTTAAGAAAGTAGAAGAAGAATCCTGAATAGATCCAAATCTTAGATTTGAAAGATGGGTGAGGAAAGATAGTAAAGTAGTATCAGGTTAAATATTTTATTGAATACCAATAGAAAAAAAATATCGTAAACATTATATTTTACTTTTTTTGTATCAAACCTATGAAACGACTACAATCTACTCGAGCTAAATTATCAGTTGTTGATATTATTTTATTGTCTATAAGGATTCTCCTTGGTGCTATGTTGATTTCTTATGGGTTTTGAAAGCTTTTGTGATGAGTAGCAGTACGAGAGAGACTTGGAAGTAATATGGCTATATTATGATTTACTGAATGATTTGCTGTTTGGTGATTCTTAGCAATGTTTGCAGAGTTTTTTGGATGAATATTGTTGATATTATGACTCTTTACGAGAGTGAGTTCATTTTTGGTCTCATTTACATTTGTTATTATTCTTCTTGTTCAATGACAAAGAGTCTGACAAGACCCAACAACTACTATCGCGTTGAGTAAATTTGTAGAAATCGCATTTTATTTATATGCAAGTATTTTCTTTACAGTACGTTGAGCATCAAAAATGAGTTTAGATAATCGTTTTGGTTTGTGTCCCATTGATAAATATTGTTCTGTATGAAGCAAGTAAGTATTCTGTATGACAAGAAATGTTGGATGTGTCGTCACTTCCAAAAATTTATTGAATTGAGAAAATCCGCTGTTATATCTTGGGTTGATATTTCACAAGATGATCATAGATTAGAAAAATATCGTAATAATGGATTTATTCCAAACGACGGTATCATCATAGAAATTGATTGAAGAGTATATCAATGAGCAGTTGCTATAACAAAAATTGATCAAATTATCAATACAAATTCGTCGTTGATTCAAATAATCATTCGTTTTATGCGTTTTCAATGGCTCATAAAACTCGTGTATCCAGTGTTACTCTATATCAGAAAAAAGACTTCTACTGATTAATGAAAATATTGACTGACTTCAATGTAAGTAATTCTTATGAGTGAATATCTATTTCCGTTTCATGATTTCCTAGATCAAATGCAAAGTTTTATCACAAGAGACGTATAGATGATCTAGAATTTGCGGGTAGGGAAGATTGGTTTTTTTGTGAGATTTATAGGAAAAGAATTATGTAGTATAACTTATTAAAAAACTAATATTCATTTTTCTTTAAAATTTACATTAAATATCTGATAGTTTATTCTTGCTTAGTATCTACAATTTGATACTCATTCAAGATCTTAAACATTGAGTATAACACCTAGAAACTAACTCTTTATTCCCAAACTTCCACGAGCGTCAGAAAATTATTTTATATTTTAGTTTAGTCTTTGATATACAGTAAATATGAAAAACAAACCAGAACCTCATAAATCGTCTCGGTTTGTAAAGATATTCTAAATATCAACTAGTCTAGCTCCTACTTTAATACTATTTGGCTATACTCCCTTTGTATTTAACCGAAAAAAATGATTTTTTTAAAAATTTATATATAATGATATGAAGAAATAGTCTTTATTTTCTTTTAACAGTTTGTAGAAATGGAAAAACCTTTATGAAAAGAAGAAACGGATCTATTGAATCATTATAAAATTGATGTAGTAGCTCAACATTATATAAATAACAAAGTAAATTGTTCTTCTGAATTGTCAAGAATATTGCAAGAATATACTGATTGAAACTTTACGATACCTATAGACAAAAAAATTACAGGTACTAATAAGGTAAAAGTATCAATTCCTCTAATTGCTGAGTTTAATGAAATATATTCAAAAGCAAAAGACAATATCCCAATTCCCTTACGTCATATTATCATACCTGATGACCTTAAACAAAAATATATAAACGAGGTAAATGACCCTATAATGAAAGAAATACACAAGAAAATAGTATCAAACATAAGATATATTGATTATGATACATTTTATAATTCATTATTGTCTGTAGTTGAAAGTTTTAACAAAGAAATCAAGAACGAATATATGGTTGTTTTTGATGCACCATGTTCATTAAATGAATTATGAAAAAAAACAAAAAAGTCAGGAGAACGATGCTATTCTTTGATTAAAGATGCATTAATTAAAAAACCGACTAAAATTATGTCTAATGAAAATATCGAAAAAGTAATTGATAATATAATAGAAAAAAATATTTGGGATTTGGCTATATTTGATGATGCAATTTATTCATGAGCACAAATGGAGTCGTGTGTCTATAAAATTCTTAGACAACTAAAAGCAAGAAATATCTATACTGTCCCTACTTTTTGGATAAATGTTCCATTCATGACTAATCAATGAGAAAATATGGTAAGTACAATAAAGAAATTTTGATCCTATAAGGTTAAGTTTCAAAAAACCTGTAAAAACATTAAGACTGTTTGACAGTTACTAACAGAAGAAGAGCAAAATGCAAGATGTGATTTTGAAACCAAAAGACTAGTAGATATGCAACTAATGCAAGATTTAAATGAAAAAGAAAAAAATGAAGTAGTAAAGTTGAGAATGTTAAATTGAACGTTACTTTACTTTCAGCACAAAATACCTGATTTCCTTTCTTTAGATAGAGAAGTTTGAAGCCTAATGAGAGATATTAATGGAATAGACGTGTATACACCATATAGAAACCTTTTTTATTCTTTGAATGACCAATAAAGAAAACTGTATGGTGTATTATACTATTGTTAAAATCTACATCAAAGTATAAAAAATAACTTGAAACATAATAAAATAAAAGATTTGATGTAAAATGTTTACTTTTAATAAAAGTAGTTAGATGAAAACTCATAAAAACACTTCTTTAAAACATAAAAGGATATTACAAAAAATTGAATCATCTCCCTGGGCTCAAATAATACAAGTTATTCTTATTTTAGTGACACCATTTTGCATAAATTGACTTAATATCGACACAACATTGGAGTTAATGAAACTCCCTAATCCCAAAAAACGTAGTCGTTTTGGATCCTGAGTTTTTCGGTGACAACGGTATCTATTTATTATGACATGGTTGTTGGTGATCAGTTGATCTTTACTTCTACTATGGATAGCATATACAGAACTTTTCGTCAAATAAGATTTATTTGTATATAGATCTATGTAATCTCCATTAGTAGTTTTCATAACTTAATTTACAAAAATATGAATGAAAAAATAGAGAAAGCAATTAGGCTTCTTGCAAAAAATTTATGAAGTGAGAAGGACTTATGAAAGCCTGTTTTACTTCATTCTTTGAGAGTTTGATTTAATTTACTCAATAATTGATACTGAGAAGATGTTGTACTTGCTGGTTTTTTGCATGATATCATTGAAGACTCGGATGTTTGAGAAAAGGCAATCGAAGAAGAATTTTGAAAAAATGTGTTAGATCTAATTCGTGCCAATTCCAAAAATTATTCTCTTCCAAAATGAGAGAAAAGAGATATAGATTTATTTAACCGTTGTGTTGCTTTTTGAAAAAAGGCTATGATAATAAAGTGATATGATATATTGGATAATTATACCTATTTTTCAAAAACGAATGAATACAAAAATATTGATAGAATAGAATATTTACTAAATTTGTTTTTAGAAAAGATATGAACCAATGCTGATGAAATTATTTTTCAAGAATTAAGAGTAATAAAAGAAACCTTGTTAACTAAAAACTCTTAATAGTTTGCATGTATTATCTATGTTATTCCCAAACTTCCACGAGCGTCAGAAACTTATTTTATCTTTCCCCACAACATGCCCAATAATCTTTTACTAGAAAAATATACTGTCAGTAATGTCGTTAATGACAAAAAGACGTGCTCACAACTTGTACAATGTTATCAAACGTGCGCAGACCAAATCAAAGATATGTATGTTCAGGGTGATTCATTTATCGAGAGTTTAGGTAACTTTGATGCTACATTACAAGCATTAGAACATCCTGAGAATAATATTTTTTATGTTATGAAAAATGTTGAATGAGAATTGCTATGAGCATTGTGGATACTTGATCAAGGGGTGAACGAAATGCAATTTTTGGACAATAAACAATATCGTGTCTTGTATTCAAAGTTTTTGGGAATATCTGAGGGTAGTCAAAATCAAGGAATCTGAACTATAATTAAACAAAAAGTTATTGATCTATTTCAAGAAGAAGTAAAAGAGTATCCGTATTTTTTCTATTCAAGGGTAAAGGAAACTAACACTAATTCACAAAAAATGAATAAGAAGCTTGCTATGGAAGAATGGAAAGAAGAAGATACATGATATATTCAATATTATACAACTATTAAAAAATAATCTGACACTTATGACGTGCGTGCTTTTTGTGAAGTATTACCTTTTCTTCAAGATACGGCGTATCTTTTATCTGTAAATAGATCTATGCAATCTCCATACTGTATAATGACCGTTGGATTATCTCATACCGGCAAAACAACGTTGGCAAATCTCTTGATCAAGAAACTTCCATCTATGGATTTGCAACATATAGAAACTGATACTATTAGAGCGATGTGTAGTGAGTATTTACCAGATATCTATAGATAGATTATAGAACCAGATTGTGAGTTTTTGTTTTTTAACACTTAGTATTTATGAAAAGTATATATGTCTTTTTGTTTATAGTATGTCTGTTTTCTTTGTTTGTGTGATGTAATAGACAAGTATGAGATATATGAAACCAAGCTAATGTTGATATATTTATTTCTTCAGGGTTGTCTATTATATATGAGAAAATACATGTGTCATGAGTTGTTAGCTCTATTGTTTACGATGGGGAAGAATTGCTTTTTTTGAGTGGAGAAATAGTCCCTGTACAACGCTATGATTACATTCACCAGAAAGAAAAAAATAATCCAATGAATCAAACAGCAGTGCTAGTGTTTGATCTAGATGACTATGAATTGGTGGTTAAATACTATGATGGATTTTGACCGCAGCCAGAAAAAATTATTAAAGACTATGTTTCAAATCAGTGACAAATTATTTATCCCGATATTGATCAAATACTACAAATTAATCAGATAGTAAGTACGTTAGATTAATTACAATTTTTTGGTTAAAAAAATATTTCACAATTAAAATATCTTCATATAAAAATATCGTATTTGTACTATAATTTAGCCATTAGTGACGATACAGCTTTTTTTCTCCTTGCAAGTATTGCTGGACATGAGAAGTTACTTCAATGAGTAGCGAGAATATAGCTCTTATGCTGATACAAGCTAGAGTACAGTGTGATCCTCTCTATAAACAACCGCAAACGGTTACACCAGGATTAATTAGATTGATAATTTTCAACTTTACGATAAAATACTTATAAAATATATTTTCTTTATATACATTTCTCACTTTAAATTATGATAAAACCAGATCCTACGTATAAAGAAGTTGCTACTGTCAAAAAGAATACAAACTTTTGATGAATGATAAAGTATATAGTATCTACAATCTTTCTTGTATTTTTTCTTGTATACTTCCTAAAATGAGCAACCCAAAATGATATGTATTTATCTACATCAGACTATACCATATGACAAGATTTGCAAAAAAAACTTCAAGTATATGACAAAGAAAAAATTGGTAGTACTGATTACTATGCATTATACGATAGAATCTTTAGTCAATTTAACCAGTCAAAAAATATCCGTAACAAAAAACTTTTGTTTCTTGGTGTCTACGGTAGAGAAACTCTCAATCAGTTTGAGAAGAATAATATTGATTTTAATACACTTCTTATAAAAAGTAATTACGCTATTATTGCTAATTATTGATCTAGTATAATTTATGATTCAGGAAAACTTGATCTTGAATGATTGACTATTAGTGCACGATATTTTTTACAAAACCAATTTTGAACATACAATACTTCCGGCTTTATGTATAGTGATAACACTTATCGAAGAAGTAATTATGGAATGTTTCATAAAGATAAATACTCTGTTTATATGGATAATAACTTTCATTATCTACGTTCAATGTGAGAAAAAATACCATTATTTGGAGTTGATGCTTGAACCTTTGAAGAAATAAGTCGATCGTTTTATAAAGACAAACAATTTGTGTATTATCTAACTGATTGCGGCTGATGAAGTGGTAAAGAGTTGTGTCTAGATGTTTTAAGTGATCAACCAGAAAACTTTACTCTCTCATGATTGCAAGACGCTGTAGTTTGAAATGTGTATCCAAATCAAGAAGACGTATGATGTGTCTCAAATTTTTCTTGAAGTCTCTCTTGAAATTCTTCTTGATTTCTTTCTTGATTTGAAGAACTGATAGATACAAATCACTATGATTCGAGAGGATATTACAAGGATACTACTTGATGATTGTATTATGATGGATCATATGTGTCGATAAATAGTTTATGAGATACTGAAGACAAGATGTGTATAAAAATCCTTCCACCTCAACTAAAAAACTTTCAAGTCGTATGATGAATATCGTGGTTTGATGCGTATGACGAGCAATGATTTTTTTATAAGTGAGAAAAAATCTGAAAAGACGGCTTGTATGAACATATGAAAAGTAAAATGCTAATGTTCTCTAAATAATTATAGATATTTTTGGTCTACTTTATTTTCCTAAAAAATACCTTTATGCAAAAACATCGTATTTATACTATAAGCTTGCAAAAGGTAAAGTAATGGACAAAATCTTGAGAAGATAAGAATGTCAATTAGTATGTTTTCATAGTCAGATTTATTTTTTGTAACCGTTATGACCAAACAATTATCTCCTCAACAAACAAAAGAGCTGATCGCATGACTGAAACAACGTTTTGAAGAGAATATGTCTCGTCATCAGAGTGTTGAGCGATCTGATGTGCAATCTAAGTTAGAAAAACATTCTTCTAAGATGTGGTCTCTGTACCAGATGGAAGAAACTGGAGGCGAACCTGATGTTGTTGAGTACGATGATACAACTTGAGAGTATATGTTTTATGATTGTTGCAAAGAAACTCCAAAATGACGTAGAAGTCTGTGTTATGACCGTGAAGCTTTAGAATCCAGAAAGAAATTCCCACCCAAAGATAACGTTATAGATGTTGCTACACGTATGGGTATAGAGCTTTTGACGCAAGACCAATATATATGTTTACAAAGCTTTGGCGAGTTTGATACAAAGACATCAAGTCGAATTAAAACTCCTGATGATGTTAGAGAGTTAGGCGGATCATTGTTTGCTGATTTTCGTTATGGACAGATGTTTGTTTATCATAATGGAGCAGAATCGTATTATGCTTCTAGATGATTTCGTGGTGTATTGAGAGTATAAAATATATCAACTTTTATTTTTTTATGTATTTCAAAGTATGAAATTTACTTACAACTTTAGCAAAAAAGACTGGTTGGCGTTTCAAAAATACCATCTTGATACTTCAGAGGATATACAGAGAACCAGAAAGACTTTTTATTGGTGTTGATGAATATTTATTGTAGGTGCTGCGGTTGCTACAGTAATGTCTTCTTCTATTGGGTTTAATTTTCCAATGTTTATAGTAGGTATTGTTCTGTTGTATTATGCATATAATTTCAAAAAAACAAATTTAAAGAATGCCGACAAAATTCTCTGACCCGATATAAAACGTATGGAGTGAAAGCATGAACTTGAACTTACTGATCAATATTGCTGCATCACTGAAGAGTATAAAGAACAAAAATTTCAACGAGAATGAATTTTAGATATAGTTCTCACGGAAGAGTATTCTTTTCTGTATACAGCTAAGCTTTCTGCATTTATTATACCACTGTATCAATTATGAGATCAGAAAAGCGAGGTTGTCCAATTTCTTGGTGAGATACAATCTAAGAAAAAACCTGTTTAGTTTTTTTTATGATAATCGAAATCTTATGTTTTTTAGAATATGTGTGAGTGTATGTATAGGTGTGGGTATTGTGTTGTGAATAGTTTTTTTCGTGCCTCAAACCAAAGACAATACAGTCTCTGTCCCGTCTATTTCTATTGATAATACTTCTGAAACTCCTCAAAAAATAATAGCTGACTGACTTGTGAGAGTAATGAGAACAGACAATTATCAAAATTGAAATCTGTATCCGACTGAGCTTGAAACGTATAACTGATTACACGTATATAAAGGTCGTATTGATAATATTTCATGATCCTGAGTTGTAATTGATGATATATTCTTTTCAACTACAAGATCCAAAAATATAAATTTCTCTGCTTTGATGTCTTTGAAGTTATCATATGGTACGCAAGAAACATCATTTTGTGAATATCCTCAGCAGGTTGATTGATTTTCTAACGATTCGTGAAAACTTCTGTTTCCTTCTGTACAATACACACTTGAAAAAGATCAGAGTTTATACTTTTGTGTTACAGTACATTGAACAAAGGACTTCGTTTATAATTATCACCCCAAAGAAGTACTAGATATATGACGTGTTGCTCTTGATTGGGACCCTTCATCTACTATCTATTTTGATGGAGTAGATTCTGGAACATGACGTGTGGAGATTGATGAAGACATCTACAATAATATGTCATTTAGAAATGTCTGAAATGTGTGATATAGTGGTGAGCCTTTGCCATACGAAGAAAGACGTATTTCTTATGCAAAAGGTAAGGATTATTGAATCTATTTATGATCGTTTGATATAACGTCAGAACATGAAAACCCTGTGAGAGTTGATCAGTTTGATTATGTTATAACAATGTGATCGGTAGAAGATAATGATATTTATCCTGTTGATGCTGATATAAAACTTGTTGTTGATGATTATGCATACATATATCCACCAATCAAGATTACTCGTTCATGGGAGAACAATGCTACGCATTTTACGAGATTTACTCTTGATCCACAGGAGACCAAACGTATAGATTTTTATATTGTTCCAAAGTGATACTCAGGTGTATGGATCAATAGAAAAATAAGGATTTCTCCGAGAAATGCTAAGTGACGAGATCTTGTAGAAAAGAAAAGTGTCGCTTGATTGACGTATTGATGAGGTGTTCTTATGAATATATCCTTGTGACAAACGATAATTATTGAATAGATTTTCATATTAGTGTGTCAATTTCTACCTTGATTGTACAAAAAAAACAGCCGATCATGTAATAATGTTGCTATGTATAAGAGATTATATATATGTAATTTTATTAGTATTTCTTTTATTATAATTTTTTCTTATGTCTACAATAAAACTATCAATGAAATTTCTTTGTCTTACTTTCCTTGCTTTCTTTGTAAGTATATGTTCGATAGTATCAGCGTATTCTTTAACTCAAACGGACCAAAAAGTAGCGAACAAAGTTCTAACTATAGTACAAGATCGTATTGAATCGTGACGTTGGTCAGAACAAAAAATTATTCCACTTTTCAAAAAAGTAATAGCAAAAGAATCAACAAAACCTAGAGTGTCAGCAATCTTGTCGTTCGTGGTTGATACAATGGAGAATGATATATTTGCAGAAATAAGAACTACTCTTCCAAATGCATCTACTTCAGAACAATTTACTCTCTGTAAAATAGATGATTTTTCTTATGAAAAAAGTACATGAGTCTATGATTGTGGTGTTATATATATGTTAGATAATCCAGATACGTGAGACTATAAAGCAAGTCTCTACGATGAAAACAATCGTTTACTTATTAAGTCGTTTCCACTTCTTCATTACTGTGGAGGTGATATGTGTCCTACAACTTTTGTAATAAACAAAGAAAGATCGATACTAAGTCGAACTGAAAATGCATGAGATATATGTCACTCTGATTTTTCTTACTATGTGTACAATACGTTGCTATCGGCATATGATCTTTCTGTACATTACTCAAAAAGAGCAAGAACAATGACAGAGCCAAATCTTATTGTTAAAAAATGAAAAGAAGAACTTACAATCAATTTTGTCGAAATTGGAGAAGAAAAACAGTCTTTTGCTTGAGTAATTTCTACCAAAACTGATGGAAATATAACAACGAATTCTCCTGTCTATACTATCAAGGAACTTATAATCTCCCCGCTATGATGTGGTCTTAGTATAGAAGAACAGTCAGAAATGGACGAGAATGTGTATGCTGTTTCACTGGTGAATAATAATTCTATTCCGTCTCTTCATCTTTTACAAAAAATAACTTTATCTGACCCCTATGCAGATATGATTGTTGATTTCGAAACTCTGACTGTAACTGCACGTATGAAATAGTATAATTTTTATTTTTTTTTAAGATATATGAAAAGATTTATTCTCTGGGTGTGTGCACTTAGTATTCCACTTATTATGATTGCTTGGTTTGTGGTGACATTTTTGTTTTATGTAGTTACTCTCGTAACAGAACCCGCTTCTGTTCAAGAACTTGAAGCCATAAAACGTATTATAAACTATGTTTTGGGATTTTTGTGACTGTTGAGTTTTCCTGTAACGATATTGTGAATTATTGGTTTGATTTATACGTCCAAAAAGAATAGAGAGAAGAGGAAAAAGAAACATGATTGAGTAGAAAAGAAAAAGATAGTTGTAACTGATGCTGAATAATCTATACTTCATTGTTTATAGAATAAAGAATATCTCAAAATAATTTTATATTTTTGTTATTTCATTTATGAAAGTCTGAATTGTCTGATTGCCAAATGTGTGAAAATCTACGTTGTTTAATGCACTAACAAATTCATACGCTGCGGATGCAGCAAATTTTCCATTTTGTACTATCGAACCAAATATTGGTATTGTTGATGTCAAAGACAAAAGAATTGATGAGTTGTCTCGTATGTCTCAAACCAAAAAAACTGTTTATGCGGCTATCAAATTTGTTGATATTGCTGGATTGGTAAAATGAGCAAGTACTGGTGAATGAATGGGTAATAAATTTTTGTCACATATTAGGGAAGTTGATGCTATTGTTCAAGTATTGAGGCATTTTGAGGATAATGATATTGGGCATGTAGATGGAAACGTCGATGCTCTAAGAGATGCAGAGACAATAAATACTGAGCTTATTTTCTCAGATTTAGAACAAGTTGACAAAAAATTATCCTGACTGACAGTCAAAGTAAAACAAAAAGATAAAGTTGCACTTCAAGAATTCGAAGTATTAACTAGGTGCAAGTCGTGTTTAGAGTCTGGTACTTTATTGCATGATTTATCAAAAGAGCTAACTGATGAACAAAAAAAGTTTGTTTCTGGGTATAATTTTTTGACATATAAACCATTTGTATATGCAATCAATGTTAGTCAAGAAGAATTGCAACAAGCAGATGTCATTCAAAAAATGTATGAACAAAAACTCAATAAACCAGTTGCAATTGTTTGTGCAAAACTTGAACATGAAATGATCTGACTAGAAACTCAAGAAAAAGAGGAGTTTTTGCAAGATGCGTTAGAAGGAACAAACTTCGTAGAAATTCCCACGTTGGATACTCTCATTCAAAAAGCGTTTGATGCTGTAGGGCTTATGTATTATTTTACAACAGGGGAAAAGGAAACAAGAGCACGAACGGTCAAAAAAAACAGAACAGCTCCACAAGCAGCAGCAGCTATTCATACTGATTTTGAAAGATGATTTATCAAAGCAGAAATCGTTGCATATGAAGATCTTATTGTTGCATGATCTCGGTCAAAGGCAAGGGAACAATGAAAATTGTGATTGCAATGAAAAGAATATATTGTCCAAGATGGTGACGTTATTGTTTTCAAGTTTAATGTGTAATTATAAAAAAAACGTATAAAGTTTTGCTCAAAACTCTTGTTTATAAATAACTAATACAATTATGTTACATTTCTAGTTTTCTCTTGACAATGCAGTGTGGTTTTCTATACTGATGCTAAGCTTTGTGAATTGTGAGATCGTTTGAAAAGCATATCAAATAAAAAAATACATTTTAGTTTTATTATGGTGATTGTATGAACTTTAACATCAAAATGGATGACTCTAAAATTGTTGTGGATATTGAAAAAACTCATCTAAAAGATGTGTTGCAATACTGTAAACCAAAAGAACAATTAGTTTTATTGAGAAAGTTTGGAATTCTTACTGGTAAAGAAACTCCGCTTCAAAGAATTTGAAAAGATTATAACCTCACAAGAGAAAGAGTAAGGCAGATAGAGTCTCAAGCTTTGATGAGATTTAGAAGACTTATCGTTGGAAATAAGAAGTACACAACAGTTTTGGATGAAGCTAAAAAAATCCTATTATCTGTTGGTGGTTTGTTACAAGAAGATGAATTGGTTGCTAAACTTATTAATAAAAAAATGTTTGAGTTTTCTCCACAAGAGTTGAAACTTATTCTTGTTTCCGATTTTGATGTTAATTACCTCAAAAGAAATAGACGTATTGATAAATGTTTTTATGTCGACAATCTCTTTGAAGACTTACTTACAAGTATTGTTATTTATATGAACAATGTCTTCAAGAAAAGTGATGATAGTATAGATATCTATGAATTTATAGAGATGCTGAAAGATCAATTTGTTAGAAAATATGATGAAGTTGAATCTCTCAAAAACGATATGTTTTATGTGAACTTCTTCAAGGTTGTAAGAGGAATCAAAACGTTTGATTGAAGAATTGGAGATGAAAAAGATGCAACTGTTAATCCAAAAACTATCAGACTGAAAATTTTGTACACTATGAGAAAAATAGCGAAACCTATACACTATCAAGAACTACCTGATAAAATCTTAGAACGATTCCCTCAAAAAAGTGTGAAATTGAATACTGTTCACAACGAATTGGTTAAGAACAATGATATCTTTGTTAATCTCGGTTTAGGTATTTATGGTTTGGTTGAGCGATGATATAAATGATGAACTGTTCAAACTATTATCGTAAGAATATTCAAAGCTACAAATAGACAAATGACTGTCAAAGAGATTTCAAAAGAGTTATTAAAAGAAAAAATGGTTAGTCCAAATACTATTCTTCTTAATCTACAAAAGTATAAAAATATTTTTGAAAGAGTAGATAAATGAATATATAAACTAAAAGAAAATCTTAACGATATGACAGAAGATGAAATCAAAGACTATGCAGAAAAGAGTAAATAGTCTATACTACTCTCAAAAAACTATCTGAACGCTCTCATGTGTCAGATAGTTTTTTTTTGCCTTGTGTTTGTCTGATAGATTTTTATTATGTATTGTGTGCTGGGGTGGTGAAACTGGTAGACATGCACGCTTGAGGGGCGTGTGGGAGCAATCCTGTGGGGGTTCAAGTCCCCTCTCCAGCAATCTTTTTGTTCTAAGTCAATTCGTTTTTTTTACAAACCGTCGTTATTGATGTGTTTTTTTTTATACTAATAAAATAGTATACATTTTGTTACAATTTCACTTTTTTTATTTTGAAGCATACCTATGGTATTTACGAAAAATATAGACCACAAAAGAATCGCAAAAAATTATATGCTTCATCAAAAAGCTGATCTTCTCAAATCTACAGGTAATGAGGCAGTTTGTTTTATTATACCATACAATAATACAGTTGAATTTAATACTCATGAGACATTAAGTGCTATTTTGTATGCAGATATGTTAGCAAAACAGTATAGACAAAATCAAAAGAAAGTATATATTCTACCAGCGATTCTTTTAGATTATGTACAAATGTTTCTTGATAATACCGCAAATTCCTCTCAAGCGATGAAAAAAGATATTTATAATCACTATAAGCTTTTTTATAAGCAGTGTAAACAAATATGAGTTCAGTTTTCTTTGCCACGATATAGTTTTCTAGAAACAGATATGTTAGTTGAGACTGTCCAAAGTATTCAATATCTTTACAAAAAAAACTATGTGTATGACACATATGATGTTAGGTATCGAAGTATGCAAACGCAGACTGTTTTATCAGAAAATGATATATATTCACAAGAAGAAATAGAAGATACGTATCTTATAAAACTTTTCGTCGAATCAAAAAAACATGTTATAACTGCTTATATTCAAGATGTTATCTATTTGTTTTGAATATCGGGTATTGCAGTCCATCCATTGGATAAAAGGTATAAAAAGATGGTATGAAAAAACGTTATTATTCCGATCATCAATAAGCCTGTCCCTGTAATAGCTGATGATACTGTTGATATGACAACGTATGAGTGAGCAGTTGCACTTATACCAGCACACTATAAAAAACATATGATCTTGGCAGAAAAACATGGATTGTTAGTTGATAAATTTTCTATTAACCAACGTGGTATGTTTACATGACATGCAGAACAATTTGCAGGTAAAAATGCATTTACATTCAAAGAGAATATTATCCGTTACCTTCAAGATATCTCAAATCTTGCATCTATCTTACAAGAAAAAAAAACTATATATTATAGTAAAGCAAGTGATGAACGTATATATTTTTTTGCGAGTAAACAAGTATTTTTTGGTCTACCACAGGCAATGCCTTTTTCTGATAGTGAAATAATTGTTTTGTGACCAGACGCATCGGTTTTCAAAAAAGAATTGTTGGTGCCAGCAAGTAGATGTATTGTCAAACAAATCGATTGAGTACCTATGATGCCTTGCTTATTTTCTTGAGTAACATCTCAAGAGCAATGACTTTCTTTTTTTTCTCTAGAAGACATAGCAACTAGTTCTAAAGGGAATACTTCTTGTATTCTAACATGTATGGTAATGTTGAGTATACTTGATGGGGTTTGTGCAGATAGATTTTCTTTGTTAGTTTGGGTAGATAGTATGTTGCAACAAAGGTGAAAAGAATATGTTTGGCAAAAGTACATGATGTATCTACAAAAAGACTATCCGGATCTTGTCTCCAATGATTATAAAAAAATTCTTTCATTACGAGAAGCTTTATCTCTTTCAACAGATGTAGAAAAAAAATATACTGACTTGGTAGAGCGTATGGAGCAGTCTTTTGCTATACAACATGAGGATTGAGAATGGTATAGATTTGTATGGTCTGACATAGGTGCACCACAATGATATACATATCCTTCAATGTGAATTGATACTACGTTTCAGGCTAGTGTCCAAACAACAAAACTCATACAAACACATATGCCCAAAGATACATCGTTTATTATTGTGTATACTGCTCATACAACTCATTTTGTTAAACAATTTTTTCAATATCATTGGGCACTGTTCCAGCAGTCTCACTATACTTTTGTGCAACTTCCCATACAAGATACCTATTATCTACCATCTCAAGTACGTAAAGATTCGACAATAGATACATATAGATTATTGGCTCATGATGCTTCAATTGCGACGCCAATTCACACAATTGATATGTATCAATTTTTCTTAAGAAAATTATGGAATGCTAGTAGATATGTTTTCTTTAAAACAGACATACAACAAAAAAAACCACTTAAGGATATGATAGCACTGATTAATCCAGAACAGCTTGATGATATTGATGTTCGATTGTATACAAAAGCACAAAAGGTTTTTGATGATGCGTTATATCATGCAAAAAAACTAGATACTCTTTCTAGTAAACAAGATCTTATTTCATTTGTTTGGTATGATGTGTGTGAAAACTATCTTGAACTTGCAAAAGACGATTGGAATGAACAAAGACAAATTTTGTGGATGCAAGTTTTTTGTTTGTGTTTGCGATTATTATATCCTTATATGCCAATTGTAAGTTACACGTTATGGAAACAGTTGGCAGTCTCTGAAAGTATTTATACAAAATATACTACTGATATTTTTTCTCTTACGTGCAAAAAAAACCATAAGTTTTCTTTGATGATGGATTTGTGTATGACATGGAAGATGCGATATACAAAACATCAACCACGTTGAAAAAAAGTTTACCTAGCTGTACAAGCAAATAGAGATTTTCTAAGTTTTGTCCAATCTCATGAATCTACCATTCATCATCTTTGCAAAAATGCATCCGTTACATATGTAGCAGAAGATCAAGATATTACTTCTCATATAGATATACTAGAAAAAGAACTTGTTGTTAATATTACAGTATGATTTAGTATTGAAAAAGAACTTGTAAAAACATCAGAGACAATCGATATTGCATGATTAGAGTCAGATTTGGAACACAAGCAACAACTCTTACAAAAGGTCAGGTCTATTCTTTCTTTATTGTGAGATCATGAAGTAGCTATGAAAGAAGCTTATACAACCGAGATGAAAAAACTTAAAGCAGAAATAGAAACTATAGAATTTGATATTAGAAGGTATAAATACAGGTCATAATTTGAGATTTTTACAACAAAACTGCAGTTTATTTTTTTGCTATAGTGTATTTTGAGAAGCTTATGAATATATAAGTAAGCAACAACAGACATAACAGAAGAAGTACATAGACATTAATATAGGTATAATCAAAGACAATATGTTTTTTTTCGTATGCTTTCACGCTATTACTGATTGCATCAAAGATATCTAAGAAGTCTTTTGGTTCATAGACTCTATAAAACGTTCATCATGTATCGTCACTTAATTCTTGTAAGAGGGGAATGTTTATTTTTGCTACAACTTTTTCTCCAAAGTATCATTCTCCAAGTGTGAGGTTGTCTTCTCCAATCCCAAGAGTAAATATAGGAATTCAAAGCCTTTTGGCTGTATCGCTTGCGAATGAAGGTGGTGCTCATACGTTTGAATCTCCATCCGTAAGCAAAAGAAGTATCCCAGTTTCGTCTTTTTCTGTATTTTGTTCAATATTTTGTATTCACAACAATAAAGCGTCTCCTATTGCAGTTCCTTTAAAGTCGTCAGTTGGCGAAAAGTCAGCCAATGTTGTTTGTTCTAGTTTTTGTATAGCAGCTCATGCATTGTTTGTAAAAGGTATATATATCAAAGGTTTTCAAGAAAAGGTAATTAGTGAAATATTATATCAAGGTAATGAGTTTATCAAGGTAATGATTGATGCTTTTGCAGCGTGAAATCTACTTGGCTGTATGTCAGTTCATGCCATTGACAACGAGACATCTACAATAATTTGTATTGTATAGTTTTTTGATGTTTCAATATGTTTTCAACTTTCTCGTCATATATTCAATGGGAGCAAAAGACATAAAAAAATACTACTGACACGGAGTACGGTCAGAGAGAGTTTTTTTGTTTTATATATACGTGTCACTGGTACGACGTAGCTTGGTCTTAATGGGAACAAATAGAGCAATACTACTATACATCCTAATATTCAACTCATCCGTACGTAATGTATATCTCGAATCATTTTGCAAGAAAAGATAAATAGTTATTGAGAACTTTTCGTAGAAAATACTTTTTCAATCCCATACACAATTCATACTCATAGCAAGAAAATAACCAAACATATAAAAAATTCATTCAGACTGCTAGGGAGTGTTTTTGCATAAGCAAGAGGAAGTATTTCTCCATGTCTGTTAGTATATGTTTCTGTTACTATTTTCCAAGGTCGCAATGTATGTAATGATCATACAATAAATCAAGCTAGAATCAAAATGACACTGGTATAGTATTTTTTTAGTAACCACTGCAAAAATTTTGCAAAGCTAAGTAATCATATGCACGCTCAGGCAATAAATACAACTAATGTCTGTCGTCACTGTCATGTACTTAGAAATTCGACAACACTTGCTAATATATAATGATAGTGGTTGAACATTAAGAGAATATATGATCAACTTACTCATGGAAGAATCATTGCACATATTCATATCATTCATGCAAAAAACGTACTCAAAATACTTGGTTCAAGAGAGACTTGAGACAGTCATGTAAGAATAATTCATAAAAATATTCATACTGCGTAGGTACTTCGCGCATGCATATTCCAAGTTTTATTCTTTCTTGCTAGTACCAATGAAGATATTACTAAGAGTCACAAAAAAAAAGATCGAACGTATGAAGGATATGTTGCAAGTCACCAATGAATAGCTTTTGCCAAGCTTGCTATTGCAATAAATATTCATCAAAATAATGAAAGGAGAAATCATCAATTAACTCTCTGTCGAGCTTGAGTCATGTTTCCTTGTAGAAGAAGTTGCAATGTCTTTTTGTCAAAAGAGGCTATACTTCATACTAATTTGCTATATATACCACTTATAAATGCTATTGTTCATCAAGACACTCACGGAATAACGTCACATGTTCACATTGCACATCATATCAAAAAGTAATGTATATATTGTACATATCATCCAGCATTCTTATTTGTTTCTATATTATTCTTAGTAGGTAGATCTTTTGTTGTATAAAATTTGCTATTTGTTGCGTTTTGCATTATACTATATTAGTAAGATAAAAGCTTATATATAGAGAGGATTATTTTGTAATAGAATTGATGTTTCTATTGCGTTTTTATTTTCAAATCTAGTATTTTCTTCTAATGGTAAATTGTGTATTGTAAAGTAGAGTCTAATAAAACCTTCTGTTCTTGCAAGAATAGAAAGTAAAAATAAATATGACTTTCTCTTGCAATTGTACATAAGAAGAATATATATGATCTTGTGTTATGATAGAAAACGCCTTAAAAGCGCTTTTTTTTGTACGCCAGAGTAGCTCAGTGGTAGAGCAGAGGCTTGAAAAGCCTTGTGTCGGTGGTTCAATCCCGCCTTCTGGCAAATTAATGTACTAAAAATTATATACCAATTTATGTAATTTGTTGGAAAAACACTTGCATTGATGCGTATAATTGTTAGTATAACTACAACAGTTGTAAAGATTGACTGTTTTAAAACAGTATACTGCTATGAACATTGTTTTTTGTAATTGTTTATTTCGATTACAGAATGTAAAAATCAAATCATATGGCGGTAAAGATTTTTTTTTCCAAAAAATTATGGGCATGTAGCTCAGTTGGTTAGAGCGCACCTCTGATAAGGGTGAGGTCGGTGGTTCGAGTCCACCTATGCCCACCATCGGGGATTAGCTCAGATGGCTAGAGTGCTCGCTTTGGGAGCGAGAGGTCGCGAGTTCGAGTCCCGCATCCCCGAAATTCCCTTGTATTGAAGAGTTAGAAAACAAGTTTGTATTTGCATAAATTTGTTTTGTAACTTCTTAGTTGTATTATTCTTTTTATACTATAAATTAGTGTCCTATGACTGTAAAAGAACATGTGAATGTTGGTACTATTGGTCATGTCGATCATGGTAAAACTACTTTAACTGCTGCTATCACGTCTTATTCTGCTGTGAAAATGTGATGAAAAGCTATGTCATATGCAGATATTGATAATGCTCCAGAAGAAAAGGCAAGATGAATTACTATTAATACAAGACACGTTGAATATGAAACTGCCACTAGACATTACGCACATATAGATTGTCCATGACATGCTGATTATGTAAAAAACATGATTGTTGGTGCTGCTCAAATGGATGGTGCTATTCTTGTAGTTGCTGGTACTGATGGTCCCATGCCTCAAACAAGAGAACATGTATTATTGGCTAAACAAGTAAATGTTCCTAAGATCGTTGTCTTCCTTAATAAATGTGACATGGTTGATGATGTTGAAATGTTGGAACTTGTTGAAGAAGAAATTAGAGATATTCTTGCTGCAAATGGTTATGATTCTGAAGCTCCTATTATTAGAGGATCTGCTTTGCAAGCTGTTGAAAACCTTACTGATGCTGAAAAAACACAACCAATTCAAAACCTTCTAGATGCGCTCGATACTTATATTCCTGTTCCTCCTAGAGATACTGAAAAGGATTTCTTGATGCCAGTTGAAGATGTATTTTCTATAAAAGGAAGAGGTACTGTTGTTACATGAAGAATTGAAACGTGAACAGTTAAGCTAAATACTGAAATTGAAATAGTTTGATTAGGAAAAGTACCAAAGATTACTATAGTTACATGAGTTGAGATGTTCCATAAATCATTTGATAAAGCTGATGCTTGAATGAATGTTGGTTTGTTGCTAAGATGAGTTGATAAAACTTGAGTAGAAAGAGGACAAGTTCTTGCAAAACCATGATTTGCAAAACCTCACAAAAAATTTGAAGCTGAAGTTTATGTTTTGAAAAAAGAAGAATGAGGTAGACATACTCCATTTATGTCTTGATATAGACCACAATTCTTTTTGAGAACTACTGATGTAACTGGTTCTATTGAATTGCATGCTGGAAGTGAAATGATTATGCCTGGTGATAATGCAAAAATCAATGTTGAACTTATCTATCCAGTTGCAATGTCTGAATGATTAAGGTTTGCTATTCGTGAAGGATGAAGAACTGTGTGAGCTTGAGTTATTACAAAAATTATTGAATAATATATACTGTAATGAGAATGGCGATTCTGGCTTCTTTTTGAGTCCGAATTGCCTTTTCTTGAAATACTTCTTGAAGTACTTTATGTTCTCTTAATGAATAATTATGTCTGCTAAAAAAGATAAACAAAAACCAAGATTGAGAATTAAACTCAAGAGTTACGATGTTAAAATGCTTGAATCTTCTTTAGGTAAGGTTACTGGTCTTTTGATGAAATCTGGTGCTGAAATCATAGGTCCTGTTCCTCTTCCTAAAAAGAGAAAGATGTATACTGTTATAAAGTCTCCATTTGTTTACAAAGATTGAAGAGAACAATTTGAAAGATGGACTTATACTAGACTTATTGATATAGTGAAGACATGACCAAAAACTGTTGAGTATCTTCAAAATCTGACTATTCCAGTTTGAGTCTCTGTAGATGTAAAGGTATTCTAAATTGTAAATCATTGTATCGACTATGTCGCTCTACATTTTATTCCCATTATATTTGTTGTTAACTATGATCAAGGGTATTAATTGATGATTTATTGCAAAGAAAAAAGAGATGACAAGAGTACTTGTTGATGGGAAAATGATCCCTGTTACCATTTTGCAATTTCAAAACCAAGTTGTTTTACAATACAAAACACAAGATAAAGACTGATATGTTACTTCAGTTGTGGCTGCAGGTAAAAAAGAAAAAACTCTTCCATCATGAAAGAAAAAAATCTCTTATGCATGTGTAAAAGAATTTACTGCAGATACATCTCGACAAGAAACACAAGAAGTTGGTGTTCCAATGTCTATTGATGAATCTTTTGAATGAAAATTAGTAACTTTGATTGCTATGTCAAAAGGTAAAGGTTTTCAATGAGTTATGAAAAGACATAATGCAAAATGATGACCAGAAACTCATGGTTCTAAGTTTCATAGACAAATATGATCACTTTGAAATAGAAAACCAAGGAGAGTAATGAAAAATCATCCTCATGCTGGACATATGTGAGATGAACGTGTCTTATGTAAGCATATCAAAATAGTTTCTGTAATTTCTGATGCAGAAGAGACACTTGTTCTTGTTAAAGGTTCTGTTCCTGGGTCGTATAATACTCATGTTCAAGTGTGATTAGAAGGATAATTTAAAATACTATTATAACTTTACGTTTTGTACAAAATTTGTAATGACTTACAGCATAGATGTATATAACCAATCTGGAAAAAAAACATGAACTCATCAATTGCATGAATGAATTTTTTCTGACGACAATATCAATGAATCTTTGATGCATGAATATTATCGTTATCAACTTCACAACTCTCGTATTGTAAGAGCGCATACGAAAAATAGATGAGAAGTGTCATGATCTGGAAAGAAAATTTACAGTCAAAAATGACATTGAACAGGTAGAGCTTGAGAAAAAAGATCTCCTTTGAGAAAAAAATGAGGTATTGTTTTCTGACCGAGAAAAGAAAGAAATTTTACACTAAAGATGCCAAAAAAAGCTAGAAGAAAGGCTATGTGTGGTCTTTTAACAGCCAAAGTCAAGGATAATGAAATTGTAGGATTAGAGTCTTTATTGTTTGCTAATATTAAAACAAAAGACGCTGCAGTTATGTTTAATAATATATGACTTAATTGAACCATATTATTAGTTTTGGACAAAAAAGATGAAAATATTATTAAGTCAGTTAGAAATATTGCTCATGTTAAATATACCTATGCATCACATATAAATCCAACAGATTTGTTGACGCATAGAAATATTATTTGTACTATTGATGCTCTCTCTGCAATTACAGACCATCTATCTTCTTAAATTTTACATTTACCAGTAGCTACTATGTCATATAAAGATATACTTAGAAAAAGGGCTAAAAAAAACCAATCAGTTTCTGCTTTGCAAACTTTTTCTCCTGAACATATTATTGTTTCTCCTCTTATTACTGAAAAAACTTTTTCTGTAGAGTCTGAACAAGACAATGATAAAGAAAAAGTTAATAAGTATTACTTCAAAGTTCATTCTAAAGCGAACAAAAATGATGTAAAGCAATCAATTTCATTCTTGTATAAAGTTGATGTTGAAAAGGTAAATATTGTTATTGTTCCTATGAAATGAAGAGCAAATAGAAAACTGGTAAGACGTTCTTATAAAAAAGCAGCCATAACTCTCAAAAAATGACAAAAAATAGACTTAGTCGGATAATTTTTTATAATTGTGCTTGTAGCTAATGTGAGTAAAAAAGTATAATCCATATACACCCTCTAGACGTTTTATTGTATGATATACGTTTGAAGAGATTACAAAAACTAAACCTGAAAAATCACTAACAAAGTGATTGCCAGCAAAATCTTGAAGAAATAGTCAAGGTAGAATCACCTCTAGATTTAGAGGAGGTAGACATAAAAGGCTCTATAGAACTGTTGATTGGAGAGGATATAATAAACTAAATATTCCTTGAAAAGTTCATTCTGTCGAATATGATCCGTTTAGAACTTCTAGAATTGCACTTATTCATTATGCTGATTGAGAAAAGAGATATGTTCTTGCTCGAAAATGATGTGCAGTTTGAACTGAAATTATGAATGGTGATCAAGCTCCTATTTCATCTTGAAATAGAAAACAGTTGAAAAATATTCCGGAATGAGTAACAATATATAATCTTGAGTTTACACCATTTACTAAATGAAAGATCATTAAATCTGCTGGTGCATTTGGTACAATCTCTGGAACAGATGAAAGTTGATTAGTTTTCATTAAACTACCATCATGAGAAATTAGAAAATTTAATGAAAAATGTCGAGCAACAATTTGACAAGTTTGAAATGATGAACATAAGAACATAGTTGTTTGAAAAGCTTGAAGACAAAGACGAAAGTGAAAGAAACCTCATATTCTTTGAAAGAGTATGAATGCTGTTGATCATCCACATGGTTGATGAGAATGACATTCTCCGTTAGGTCTTAAGTATCCAAAAGCACAAAATTGAAGAATAGTTGCGCCTTGAGTTAGAACTAGAGACAAGAAAAAATGGTCTGACAAATTCATAGTTACTAGAAGAAAGAAATAGTTTTTTTACCATCATTATGTATGTTATAGTATGTCTAGGTCGCTAAAAAAATGATTCTATGTAAACGAAAAACTTCTTAAAAAAATACAAAGAATGATCGATTCATGAGAAAAAAAGATTATTAAAGTACGAGACAGAGCAAGTCAAGTTATTCCTGATATGATCTGATTCACTCTTGCTGTACACAATTGAAAACAATTTGTAACTGTATATATTACAGAAGAAATGTTGTGACATAGACTTTGAGAGTTTGCATTTACAAGAACATTTAGATGACATCCTTTCTAAATTTATTGGTAAAGAAATTTATTTTACTTTTAACGGTATAGGTATGAATGATATTGATAGAGGAATGACTGCTACATTGAAATATGCTATTACGTCTGACACTAAGATGAATCTTGTTGCTAAAATCATAAGATGAAAAGATGCTTCAGCCGCTTTGGATATGTTACAATTTATGCCAAAAAAAGCCGCTAAAATTCTTTTGAAGGTGGTTAAATCAGCTGTACATAATGCTAAGCAAAAGTTTGGTCATGATGTAACATGATTATATGTGTCTAAAATTGATGTTTGAAGATGACCTGCTCTTAAAAGAATGAGATTTGTCTGAAGAGCTAGAATGCATGCGTATCAAAAATATAGATCATTTGTAAGAGTTATGTTAGAAAAAAAATAGTATTTTAATTTGTTGTCTCCATTCTTATGTGACAAAAAGCACATCCAATAGGGCTAAGAGTTTGAATAATTAAATCTCGATGATCAGAACGATTTGCCAAATCGAAAAAACAAAGTCAACAGTTTTTTGTTGAAGATATAGAAATAAGAAGACTTATAGATTCTCACTTTCATAGATCTTGAATTTCAAAAATTGTAATAAGAAAAACTGAGAAAGAGTGAGAAATAATAATTTTCACGGCTAAGGTTGGTCTCATTATGTGAAAAAATGGAGAAAAGATAAAAAGCTTTGAAGAACTTCTTTCTAAAAAGTTTTGAAAATCATTTAAAGTTAATGTTAAAAATATAAAGTCTCCAGAATTGTCTGCAAGAGTTATGGCAGAATTTGTTGCCGTACAAATTGAATCAAGAATGCCATTTAGAAAAGTTGCTAAATCAACCGTTCAAAAAATTATGGAAAAGTGAGCAGTATGAGTTAAAGTTCAAGTTAAATGAAGATTATGAGGTGTTGATATTGCTAGAATGGAAAAATTTTCAGAATGAAGAGTTCCTCTTCAAACACTTAGAGCTGATATTGACTATTATTACTGTACAGCTAATACTAAATATGGTGTTATTTGAGTTAAAGTTTGGATAGCTAAATGAGAAGTATATGGAAAAAAATCTAAGGTAACTAAAAAAACTATAGAATTATAATAATTATATTTTACTGTGTTATAGTCCCACATGTTGTTACAACCTAAAAAGCGAAAATTTAGAAAGCAAATGGTAAGTCCCATTCGTTGAAAAGCAAAATCTTGACGATATGTTGCTTTTGGTGATTTTTGACTTAAAGCTATGCAGAGCTGATATGTGTCTAATAGACAACTTGAAGCTGCTAGAAAGGTAATAATTAGAAGAATCAAGAAAATTGGTAAGATGTGGATCAGAGTTTTCCCTCACACGCCTATTACTAAATCTTGATTGGAAATGCCTATGGGTAAATGAAAATGAGAAGTAGATAAATACTGTGCTAGAGTAAAAAGATGAAAAATCCTATTTGAAGTTGGATGAGTAAACAGAGAACTTGCAGAAGAAAGTCTCATGAGTGCAACATATAAACTTCCTATTAAATGTAGATTTGTTGTAAAATGAGAATTAAGATAGTTATTTTACATGATATAAATATTTCATATTATGAGCCTAAATAAAGATAATCGATTAAGTCTTCAAAAAAAAAGTATCAAAGATCTTGTTGCTTTGAGAAAAGACTTGAGAAAGGAGTTGTATTCCCTTAAAGTAAAGAATAAGATGAGATGATTACAACAGACTCATCTAATCCCACAGGCAAGAAAAAAGATAGCTCAAGTTAATACTCTTTTATCTTATAAAATAAAGGAAGAATATGGTAGTACTATGAGATAAGAATTTAAAAGAGTTTGTTTGAAAAGTAGTTAGTGATAAAATGGATAAAACAAGAGTTGTATCAATAACTGTAGTTAGAGTACATCCGTTGTATAAAAAAAGATACACTGTATATAAAAAATGTTATGCTCATGATGAAACAAACCAATCTAAGTTGTGAGATATAATTAAAATTAGACAACGAAAACCCATGAGTAAAAATAAAAGATGGATGCTAATGAATGTTGTTCAAAAAGTTGCTTAATAATGTTTTAAAATTTTTTCTGTTTACATGTTGCAAACCGAATCTACAGTAGTTGTTATTGATAATACGTGAGCAAAACGCGCATTAATTATTTGAATACCTAAAGGAACAAAAAAGAAGTCAGCTTGACTCTGAGAAATGGTTGTGGTTGTTGTAAAAAGTGCTTCTTCTACTTGAACAGTTAAAAAAGGTCAAGTTATGCGTGCTATGATTGTAAGAACTAGAAAGGAAGTCAGAAGAAATGATTGAACGTATATTAGATTTTGAGATAATGCAGTTGTTCTGTTGGATATCAACGATAAATGAGAACTTAAACCAAAATGAAAAAGGATATTCTGACCTATTGCTAGAGAAATTAGAGATTTATGATTTAAGGAACTTAGTAATATTGCAGAAGAAGTTATATAATTAATAATTTTACTCTTTTAAATCTCCAATCAGGGATGAAAAAAATTAAGACATGAGATCAAGTTATAGTAATTTCTTGAAAACATAAGTGAAAAGTCGCTAAGGTTTTCAATACAAAAGATATTACATCAAGAAAATGACATATTAACTCTTTTGTATATTTAGAAGGTGTTAATGTTGCTAAAAAAGCAGTTAAATGACAATGATTCAAAGATATTGTTCTTCCTATACATATCTCTAATATTGCATACTGGAGTGAACAAGATAAAAAATCTTCTAAAATTTGATTTTCGATTAAAGACTGAAAAAAAAGAAGGTTTCTTAAAAAACTTGACCGTGAGTTAGACTCTTAACTATTACGTTTTATTTATTTTGCTCCATTGTAATGAAGCTTAAAGACACTACGAGAAAAATCATATCAGACACTCAAACAAAATTATGAATTACTAATGTGATGAAAACTCCTCGTCTTGAAAAAGTAATTGTTGCTATTTGAATCTGATCTCTTGCTACAAGAAAATGAATGAAAGACTTTTCTGAGATAACTGGAAATCTTCATGCAATTACTTGACAAAAACCTGTGCAAATTCTTTCTAAGAAGTCTATCTCTAATTTCAAGTTAAGAGAAAATATGCCTTCTATGCTAAAAGTAACTCTCAGAAAACAAAAAGCATATGATTTTCTTTTCAAAACAGCTAAAATGGTTATGACTAGAGTGAGAGATTTTAATTGATTTTCTGAAAAATCTTTTGATCAGCAAGGTTCTTATACTATTGGAATGAAAACATATAGTATTTTTCCTGAATTACATCCTGATAATATATCTACTGATATCTGATTACAAATAACTATTCAAACTACGTCTTCTTCTAAAAAAGACACAAGAGTACTGTTGGAATCTATTGGATTCATGTTCAAATAATAATTTTACATATATATACCATGTAGTAATGGCTAAAAAATCACTTGTAGTAAAACAACAAAGACTAGCTAAAAAATTTTTTGAGGCTAAAGAATGATGAAAAGCAATGAAACACCCTACAAAATATTATAATAGGTGTAAATTGTGTTGAAGAGTAAGATCTTATATGAGAGAGTATTGAGCTTGTAGATGTTGTTTTAGAAAATACGCTAGATTATGACAAATTATGTGAGTTAAGAAATCTAGCCGATAAATTATATTTTTTACCTTATCTTAGTGTATCTTATGTACGTTAATGCACCAATACATGATCTTCTTATTAGAATTAAGAATGCATACATGGCAAGAAGACTGCTTGTAGAATGAGTAGTCTGTTCAAAAATGAAAGAAAGTGTTTTAAAATTATTGAAACAATATTCTTTCATTACTAATTATGAACAGTATGAAGTAGATAATAAGAAGTTTCTTAAAGTTCACCTCAAAGAAGTTCATGATAAAATTCAAGATGTTCCCGTTATAAAGTTCTATTCTAAACCTTCAAGAAGATGGTACATTTGATACAAAGAAATAAAATCTGTTGCAGGTTGACAATGAATCGGTATCATATCAACAAGTAAAGGTTTGTTAGCAACACATATTGCTAAAAAAGAAAAGGTTTGATGAGAACTTATTGCTGAAATTTATTAAATATACGTGGTTTTACCTTATTTATTTGTGAAATGTCTAAGATTTGAAAATCTTCAATTTCTATACCAGATGGTGTTACTATAACGGTTTCTTGACAAAGTGTTACTGTTGTTTGACCTAAATGACAATTGTCTTATACTGTTTTGGACTGTATTACTATTCAAAAAGATGATACATCTATATCCTTTTCTATATGAAATGATGAAGATAAAAAATTTTGGGGTCTGACGAGAACGTTAGTTGCTAATATGGTAGAGTGAGTTGTTTCTTGATATGAAAAAAAACTCCTTATTCTTGGTGTATGATTTGCTGCTAAAGTAGAAGGTACTAATCTTATACTAAATGTATGATTTTCTCATCCTGTATCTTACGCAATTGCCTCTTGAATTACATTAACCGTTGATAAAGATCCAAAATGAAATCCTACTTTGTTAGTTTCATGAATAGATAAACAACTTGTTTGACAGACTGCTGCTCAAATTAGAGATATAAAAAGACCAGAACCTTATAAATGAAAAGGTATAAGATATGCTAACGAAATAGTTAAAATGAAAGCATGAAAAACTTCTAAGAAATAATTTTTTTATACATCATGTTATTAACATGTCTCTTCTAAAGAAAAACAACTCATATTTGCAAAGGAAAGTAAAAACTAATATGAGAGCAAAAAAAGCATTATCTCTTGATTCTTCTAAATTTAGATGTATTGTTTCTAGGTCAAATAAATACATTTATTGATCTATAATTGATAGTTCTTGAAAAGTACTTGTGATGTTATCAGACAAAAAAATAGCGGCTACAGGTACTAAAGTTGAGAAAGCGAAAACTCTTTGATTGGAAATCGCAAAAAGAGCTAAAGAATCTGGTGTGGATTCTGTTGTATTTGATAGAAACTGATTCTTATATCACTGAAGAGTTGCTTCTGTATGTGATGGATTAAGAGAATGAGGTATCATAGTTTAAGCTTTGTATTATTTATTTTTTTACTGTTCCCCGTATGTCTCGTGGTAAACCAAAGAAAGAATTTGAAGAAAAACTACTTGAAATAAGAAGAGTTACTAAAGTTACTACATGATGAAGAAGACTTTCATTCAGAGCCACTATTCTTATTGGTAACAAATTTTGAAAAATTTGAATTGGTGTTTGAAAATGATCTGATGTTTCTATAGCAATCAAAAAAGCTATTCATGAAGCATATAAACATATTAAAGAGTTGAAAATCACTACTTGAGGATCTATCTTGTATCCAATTACAGTTAAAAATAAAGCATCTGTTATTAAAATTATTCCTGCGGCTGAATGAACTTGATTAAAAGCTTGATCTTCTGTTAGATTGGTTTTGGAGTTAGCTTGATACAAAAATATACTTTCTAAAATTATTGGTTCTAACAATAAGTTAAACAATGCTTTAACTACTATCAAAGCCTTAGAATCATTTAAATTAAAAGCATCTCATACAAAAAACATTATGGATACTAAAGCTGCTCAATTGGAAAGTGAAGCAAATGAAGAACATTCCTCTCTTGATCAATCTCGTCCTGTTCGTAAAAAAACACCTTCTAGGTCAATTAAACCTAAATCTGAAGATTCTACGACTAAAGCAGCAGCTTAGTTTATTATAACGGATACCTTACAGTGTGTACAATTATTCTATTAGATTTTGTATACTTTATCTTATTACTATTGTCTTATGTTGTTACATGATTTAAAAAAATCTAAAGCTCTCAAAAGGAAAGCTTTGAGAAGATGAAGATGAAATGCTTCTTGAAGATGAAACTACTGTACAAAAGGTTGTAAAGGACAAAAAGCTAGATCATGATTTTCTCTTCATCCTTGATTTGAATGAGGACAAACACCTCTTTTCCAAAGATTGCCTAAAAATAAATGATTTAAAAGGTATTTTAAACTAAGGAAAGATGTTGCACCTATTAGCTTATCTACATTAGAAACTGACGATCGCATAAAGGCATCCTCATTGCTAGAAAAAGCAGACCTAGTAACACTATGATACGCTAAATCTTCTCAAACTATTAAGATATTGTGATCTTGAGATACAACAAAATCTTTAAGTTTCTGAGAATGAATTCTTTTCTCTTCATCAGCAAAATCAAAAGTTGAAACATCTGGTTGAAAAGTAATAGCATAACTAGCAACATAAGGTTACCCACCTTATGTTCTTTTTTAGAATTAGATTATTCATATGAAAAAAGTACTTTCTACTATTAGTAAATTACGAACAAACAAGAGTTTAAGAAAAAAAATTCTCCGAACTATTTTTTTCCTTACTGTTTATAGACTACTAGTTACTATACCTGTTCCTTTTTCTAATGTTGATATGTTGATGGATCAAATGTGATCAATGTTAGCAACATGATCATCTGGTTCAACTTGATCTCAAGATGGTCTCAGTTTCTTGGTTATGTTATTATGAGGTTCATTAGAGACCTTCTCTATCATTGCTGTATGACTCTCTCCGTTCATCAATGCATCTATTATTATGCAGTTAATGACTATTGTTATACCAAAATTAGAAGAACTACAAGAACTATGAGAACAAGGTACGAAACAAATACAACAATATACTAGATATTTGACATTTCCTCTTGCTCTTTTGCAATCAATTGGAATGGTTTACTTTATTAACTCTATACTTGGTTGAGTAATTGATACAACCAACTTTACACTAGTATTATGATCTGCTTTTGTTTTGGCTATATGATCTATGATTGTATTGTTAATCGGTGATTATATTACTGAAAAGTGAATTAGTAATGGTACATCCTTGCTTATATTTGCTTCGATTGTAGCTTGAATGACTCAGCAAGTATATAGAAGTATCCTTTCTGCTGATTCTTGAATAAGTACGTGATGAGTGATAGTATTTATGTTTGTTATCATTTGAGTTCTCGTAGTTGCCTCTATTTTCTTGCTTAAGTCTATTAAAAATATTCCTATAGTTTATGCTAGAAAGTGAAAGGTTGAACAGACTTCAACGCTTCCTATCCCACTTAATCCAGTAGGAATGATCCCAATTATATTTGCTATTGCATTTACAACTTTTCCTTATTTGATAGCACAACTTATCATAAGAATGGGTACTTCAAATTCTGTCGTAATGGAAATCGCTAGATGGTTAGATGCGAATCTTAATATTTATAGTACGGACCAACCTTCTCTTATTGCAATTAGTATCTACTTTATTTTGATCGTTGTCTTTACGTTCTTTTACACGTTGATACAGTTCAATCCTGACAAGATTGCTGATAATATTCAAAAAAGAGGATGATTTATTCCTTGAATTAGACCTTGAGAAGAAACTGCATCTTATATTCACAAAACATTAATGCACTTATGCTTACGAGGATGAATGTGATTAGCTTTTCTGTGAATTTATAGTTATTTGTTGTATTATATCCCATTTATAAGTGATATTGCACAAGACTTATGATGAATCCCTGTTGTTGTAACATGATCGTGAGTAATTATTATCGTTTGAGTTGTTCAAGATTTGATCAATAAATCTGAAACAGAAATACTTATGACAAAATATGAAGAACTGTAGTTTAAATATAATTTATAAAAAAAAGATGCATTCGCATCTTTTTTTTATTTAAGTAATTCATTTTTGATGAAGATATCAACGAACAAACATGTGTAATTGCTCAATATTATTTCTTTGTATATCTTCTAGTACTCGATCAAATGCTGATTGAAGTATATCTCAAACAACTGGTCATTGCTGTAGATTATAGTTTTCTAAGAGAATTTTTCCATCTATGCATAAGTTCTTTTTTTCAAATTGTCCTTCTTCATCACGTAGCGTGTCTAACATACTACGCAAATATGTTACTTCTCATATACTATTCTTTTGAATGGGATTAAATTGTCATATTCTATCTGCCAATACAACATCAAAGAGATTTTGCATCATTGCGTATCACACATCAGAATACATCTTTCTTAATTTCTTTTTTTGATTTTCAATGTTTGCACTCAAAATTTCTTCTGGTTTATGGTGATTGTTTATATACCAACATATCTCTTCAATTGCTTTGCTACCAAATCACAAAGCCTTCAGTTCCGGCTTTGCAATGACTGCACTTGATTGTCTATGATTAAGTTCACCGAGTCTGTTTATTTCTTTTTTATCTAAATCCAGAGAATATAAGTAGTATTGGTCGACTTTTCCAACATCATGATACATCATAGCTATCCTTGCATACGGATTGCTTGTGATCTGCTCTACTGCATGTACGCAGAGCAAAGTGTGATTATAGACATCAAAAGGATGGTATCTGACTGGTTGGTCGATTCATTTTGTTGCATGAATGCTTGGAAATAGTGTTTTGAGTATGTTTAGCTCATCACATAAAGCCAAAAATCAAAATGGACTTCCTCCTTCTAATATTTTCATAAGTTCTATATGTATTCTTTCTTTTGGTAGCGTACGAATACGAAAAAAGTTTTTTTTGAGTGCGCTCCATGTTTCTTTTTCAAAATCTATACTATAAGTTGCAGTATTAAGTGTATTAACGAACCTTATGGCTCTAATTACTCTCAATGCATCTTCATGTAATCTTTTGTCCGCAAGTCAAACACAACGCAGTTTTCAATATCGTATATCTTGTATTCATTTGTATGGATCAACAATACAATGTGTATGTGTACGTAATCAAAATGTTTGTTTCCATTCTGCAAGATCAATTTGTCATTCTGGCCAAATTGTTGTTATCAAATCTGTATCTTGAATAATAATAATATCCGCTATCGCATACCATCATTGCTTCTTGATTGAAGCTTCAAATGCTTCTATATCTAGCACTAGATCTCATGCAAGAAGACTTTGATCGTCGTATATAGATTTTGCTTGGTTTTTTGTTGTTTTTTCTAAACGAATATATGTGTAATAGAGTGCATTTATAGTAAAGTCTCTTCTTTGTGCATCAAGGAGCAGTGATGATGATCGAGTGATAGTATCTGGACGGCGACTATCAGAATATCAAGACTCTGTACGAAAAGGCGTAACTTCATATTGTTTCTCCTTGCTCTGAGGTATGAATGTCATTGTTCAATATTTTTCTGTAATGAATGCATGAATACCATCTTTTTTTGCTTTACTCCATATGTTTTCTGGGGTTCATGCACAGCAAATATCTATATCATTTGGCTCCATATTGCGTTGCAAAAGTATGTCTCTGATACTTCATCCAACACAAAAAAGCGAGATATCTGATAGTATATTTTGCATATACTCTATCTCTTTTTGTAAAATACTAATTCAAGTAAATGAAATCATTCGAGCACGAAACATAAAACATATATTTTGTTATTGGGCGTTTTTTGACTTTTTTGCTGTATTGAATATACTTAGTAGTACTCAAAAATGCAATGTTTTTTATTTTGTGTTGTTCAATGGCAGATCGTGCTCTTTCTTCTCTTTCTACTCTGTGTATGGGACTTATTTGAATTGTCTTTTTGGTTCTTTTGCCCTTATTTTTTTGACAAGTTACTTTTTGACAGGAACTTTCTATGATTAATATGGCAGGTGGTCAATGTTGATCGCTCAAAAACTACTTTTGAGAAAGTGATGATGTTTTCTATTCTGATCCTTTTGCTTCCTTTGCTGACCTTTACCCTGTTGATGACATAAAAGTTGCAGCTCAACATTTGTTATATTATTGTTGTGAAAAAAACTTGATTGCTGATACTGGTGAACAGTCATTATGCCCAGCGAAAGATAGTTGATGACAATTGCCTGCAGATCTTTTGTATGCAGAGAGTGCGTATATATTTGACCACCTTGTTGATATTGGTATGAGAAGACTGAGTTGAAGCCCTGCTGAACAGTATCCAGATGCTTGATTAGATCCAAAAGCACAAGAACGAAGAGAGCTAGTAGTAGATTATGCTACCAAACCTGCGTGAGCAGTTGCAGGATCAATTATTGAAGCATATAAAGAGTATCGAAATATACAGCAACCAATGCCGAGTGTCTATTGAACATATGATCTTGAACGATATACCCAACAATGGGAAACTTTTGGACTTAAGAATAAATTTTTCGCTACATGTTATCTAGCAAAAGAACTTGCTTGAGTATTTCTCAATGATTATAATATTCCATACCAGCCACCAAAAAATACATATAACGCATGTTTATGACTATCAAATAAAGTTATTCAGCAAGAATTTGCATATACAAAACAAGTCTTGATTCAACAATCTGCAAACTTATTGCAGACAAACTTTGCTACATATAGCGATTCTTATTTTGTCCGTGACAGGATGCAAACATTGTTTAACAAACTTTCAATACTGCAAACTGACTTTTTGTCTGTGTCTCAAAAAGTAAATGAGTGAACACAAACCTGTAGTTCATAAGAATTTTGTAAGAATTACTTGCAAATTAGATGTATTATAGTATAAGAATATATGTTCTTATTTATTATATACACTGTACTATGCCAAGAAAGAGTAACTTTCGTGAATATTTTCAAAAACTTATCGCATTTTATCGTCAGCATAAATATATTCCTTCGTGCAAGGAAGCTATGGATGTTTTGTGAGTTAATTCTATGTCAGTTACGTATAGATTTTATCAGCAACTGATAGAACAAAGATACTTTCGTCAGGAACAGAGTAAGTTTATACCAACTGATATGTTTACATGACTCCCTACATTTGAATCAGTACGCGCTTGAATGCCAACTGAGTCTCATGATGATAATGAAATTGAAAAGATTGCTCCTGACTCATTTCTCGTTCGTCGTCCAGAATCAACGTTTTTTTTGAAAGTTGTGTGAGATAGTATGATTGATGCTTGAATCATGGAACATGATTATGTTGTTGTTGATACTTCTGTTACTGCAAAAAACAATGATATCGTTGTTGCTTCTTTGGATAATGAATATACACTCAAGTATCTTATCAAAAAACCTTGAGATCGTTTGTACTTTCAAGCTGCAAATTCTAATTACCAAGATATTCATCCCAAATGAGATGTACATATAGTTGGCGTAGTAACATGAAGTTTTAGGTCATACGTCTAAATGTGTCAGATTTTTTTATTATTGCATATATCGTATTCTAAAATGCTTGCAAGATGAGTAGATAATCATTAGAGTGTTACTATTCATTTGCTTATTCTTTCTTGATGGTTTTGTATCATATTTGAGCTGTTGCCAAAGTGTTGCTAGGTATATTGATATTGCGAATGGTATACGTCTATATTGATCCTACATTAGATCCAGCAATGTGATTATGATTTTGATTTTTGTGAATATTCATAACTGCTTGGTGAAGTAGTTTTTACTTATTTTTTGCTATTCAATCATTAATATCTTCAAAAGATACGATTCGTCTTGCAAAAGAAAGTTATAAATTATCGTTATTATTTGGTATATTCATTTTGATCAATATTTCTTTGTTGTTCTTGGAACAACGAACCAAGTTATTGTGAGCCGTGTTATTTCTTCTATTTGTTGGTTTACAAGTGTTTTTGGCAGTAGCTCCTCATGCGCAAGATTATAAAAAAGAGTTTTAAATAAAGATTTTTGATTTTTCACATTTATTTTCATTATTATTATGACAGAAACTATAGCTATACTTGATAGTGCATCTGATCACGCTATAGATCCTATGACACAAAAAATTATTGAACAGTTAGAAACTGTCTATGATCCAGAAGTTCCCTTGATAGATATTTATACATTGGGACTTATTTATAAAATAGAAGTTCAAGAAGATACAAATACTATTGTCCTTACAATGACATTTACAACACCAGCATGCCCTATGGGTGATGCTATCAAAGAGATGACTGAGAATGCTATTTTGGATGTATATCCTGAGTATGATGTGCTGTTGCATATAGTCTTTGATCCAATGTGGAGTCCTGATATGATCAAGGATGAAGATCTCAAAAGAATGTTTATGTAAGGTTTATTTGATTCAAAAGTTTTTTCATGTCATGACAATCTCTAGTAACAAAACAACTTATAAAGTATAACCGTCAAAAATCTATTAATCTCTTAGAAAAAATTACAAAAAACATGTTTAAAATGTTTCGCGATGAACAGACAACAACCACACAACTCATCAAGAAATTTACAAGTCTCAAAAAAAAACTTGATCAATGCTGAGATACTGCTTTGTATAGTGAGTATCATCGTGCTACAAAACAATATGTTGATAGTTTGTCATCAACTATTGAAGCTTGATGTCATATTGAAGAGATGAGACAACCACATATGACCCGTCTCAATCGCTTACAAAAAATAAAAAACGCAAGTAGTTATAAAAAAGAAAAGCACACAAAGTCATTTGGTTTTTCAGATTAGTGCTTTTTTATTTGTTATAGATAAAATGACTATAGTTTCTATTATAGCATGAGTTGTTTTTTTGTGTATCTTTGGTGGTCTTGTGTGGGCATGGATGGGATTTGCTCCATGGATGCCAACCCGTAGTCATGATCTTAAACTTATTGGCGAATTGACAGATCTTCAAACAGGTATGACGTTTTTGGAGTTTGGCTGTGGAACTGCTCATGTCAGTAGATATATTGCAACAAAATTTCCTAACGCACATATTGTTGGTATTGAATACGCTTTGCCGTTATTTGTTTATAGCCGATGTAAACAAGGGCTTTTTTGACCCAAAAATCTTTCAATAGTTTATGGTAATGGCTTTGACTATCATTTAGCTGATGTAGATGTGTTGTATGCTTTTGGGTTACCAACAACAATCAATACAAAACTCAAAAAAAAAATTCTGACCGAAATGCAGTCAGGTTCCAAATTTTTGTCATATGTTTTTGCATTGGAAGATTGGGAGTGAGGTGTAGTTACCTCTCATAAGTCTCAACATAATCCATGATCAATTCATATTTTTGTGAAAGAGTAGTAATATATTTATACTGTCACTTTATTATAAAAAGACCTCATTCACGTTCAATCTAGTTTTTTCCATTCCTCCGAAGACGTTAATTGTGCACTAATGGTAGTTGTTCATAAGTTCTTTTGATTTGTTTGTTTTGTTTCCTCATTTTTCGACATTTTGTCTTGCAAGGAATGTATAATGTTTTGTAGTATTGCTTGTCATATTTGCATATATCCCATTGAATGTTTATGCGAGACGCGACTTGCTAATATTGGCAACTCATCAGTTGAATTTTCGATAATTTTTTTGAAGATTCAAAGAAATGGAGCATCATCATCAGTATTTTCTCATGCAGGTATAAGAAAGATATATCATCAATCTTTCTCAATTTTTCTGATATCATTCTCTAAGTTTTTTATACTGAGTTTAGCCGCTTTAGCAGGTCTAAATTCATAGTCAGGAAACTCTCTTTTGTTCATTGCAAGATTGTGACTTGCAGTATAAAAGATACAATTTTTGAGTATTTCTTCAGTCAAAAGACTAAATAAAGGTAAGTAGTCGCTAAATACTCAGCTTTCATGATTTGCTATGATGATTCATTTTCATTTTTCTTTCAGTGCATTGATGGCATTGTTCGTTTTTTCGCTACTATTGATGGTAGTATTTGTCTTATCAAGATAGCCTTGTGCTGTTGCTTCCAAGTTTTCGTCTCTTCAAGACAATACACTATGGAGAAATCCTCCTATAAATGAAATGATAGCTGATCTTACTTTTGGGTGTTTTCGTAGTGTTGAAAGACTATAATTCTTTTGTACTTCACTCATGTATATTTTTTATTTAATAAATAGCATAGTATTTAATTGTTGCAGTAATGTTATCATTTTGTTGTTTCCAATTCCATTATCTGGAAAACAAAGCAAAAAGCTAGTTTCATGAATACGATTATCTATATACTGGTACATATCTGGGCTATTGTTTTTATGATACTCTTTCAATAAGGAGCTAATAAATGTTATTCACCAATAATTCAAAGGAGTTTGATAATAGTTCTTTTTTTCTTTTGCTAGGTTTTGCGCAGTGCTACTACAACCCAATTTATTACATAAATCTTCCATCAATCCCCATGCTTTCTCTGTTGATAGTGATGTCTCATTTTTTTTATAGTAAGTTCACACCATGGTCGCAATTTCATCTGTAATAGATTCTACTTGATTTACCAGCATTTCTACATTGGTCATATATTCTTGAAGATCTGTTTGCATTGCGTACTGTTGCATTGCATTAAATTCATGTCCTCCGTCTAGCATTATTGTTTTATTTGGCAGGAAACTAAGTGCTTCTCGTCATTTTCAAAATGATTTCTTAAATTGTATATCATATTGACGAAAGATTTCAAGAAAATCGGCTGTAGCTTTTCCAGTTTCAAATTTACTTTGTATATGTCCAACCCATAGCTCATTTCTGAAAGAACGAGAAAAAGCTGTTCTTGTATATTTTGCCATATCTGCTAGCGCTCAGTTTAATCCTTGCTTATTTAACAAAGATTTTAGTTTCATAAACTGATAGACATGATATGGAGGTAAACTGATATCTCATTGTATTAGGTTTTCAGGCTCTAGTTGATGCGCCATATCGTGGAACATCAAGTGCATGATTACATGAGTATATTTATATAATTTGTGTATGTTTTGAAGTTTTTCACCTTCTATCCCTGCTTTATTTCTCTTTGCAGCACGCCTAAAATCTTCAAAATTATCATACCTTTTGTTTCAATCTAATGTTTTTACTAATACCTTTTGAAATTCTTTGATCTTAATACTATTAAAGAGATTATTCTCTTTTAATCATGTTATGATCCCTGTTATATGCTGTACAAAATAATCTGAGTTAGGTAAAGACACTGCTACATTGTCGAAGTAGGCTCATCACATGTAGATATCATTATCTGATCAGAAAAGACATCTGACTGCTTGTTTAGTAGGTGGTAGTGACGGGTGTGTATATCATTTTTGGTATATTTTAGATAAATCTAAATCTTGTCATGATTCTGACTTTGTCTTATCTTTAGGAACTTCATACTTATAAACTGTGCTACTTCTTTCATCAAATTTTATTGCAGTCATAAGTGGAATTTTAAATAGTGCTTTTACTTGTGATCATATAGCTTGTGGATTTTCAACTGTGCTAACTTTCTTATAAAACTTTTCGTTTATTTTAGACATTTTGTGTAAATAATTAAATTATTAAATGTTTATATGTTGATTACTTTATATAAGAAATATCTATACATTGTAATAAAACTATGAATTGTGTATTAAGATATATCTTATGTTTGCAAAACTCCCCATAGTAAAATCAAAGATTCTTTAAGTCTTATTATTTCAAGTCCATTTTGCATATATAAAAATATTTATTCAATATTTGGGAATATTATGTGTAATTTTTAGTTAATAGCAATAGATATTGGTCTCAATTCCATTCAGCATGTTAAAACTAGTAAGAGCTATTTTTGTTCTTCGTTCTGATAATCTATATAAATAATACAGATACCTCTTTTATCTTTTATTGCATCGGTTTGAAAACTTTCTTGCAGTATTACAGTATTTTGATCGTCTTTGTATATGCCTGCAAAAAATATACAACATTGTAAAAGGCTATTTTATTTCTTTTGTATCCATGAACGTCCAAAAATGTTTGGAGTATGTATGTGAATGATCAAGCGATGAAGTATATTTTCGTGTGATTTTTGATACGTATCACCAAAAAATATCTGCCTATGTTTTCTCTTTATGCAAAGATAATGCTTCTACAGTAGAAATTGTAAGCAATATACGACTTATTGTTGCTACAAAAATAGGGTCTCTCAAAAGACCAATCCAAGAAGTGTTTGAGTGTTGGTTGTTTCGTATAGCAAAGTCTCGTACCCTAGATTATCTGTGACAAAGTTCTCATATGAGATATCTGGATACTGAAAGTTTACAAGATATAGCAGTGTCTACTGAATCTAGACCAGATCAACTCGCATCTATAGAATATGAATATACTTATCTTTTGAAACTTATGCAATCTCTCCCAGAATCTCAAGCAGCATGTATGAGACTAAAGTACATTAGCTGATTGTCAAATAAACAAATAGCATCTTTTATGTGATTGCAAGAAAAAACGGTTTCCTGACACATTTCACGTTGACGCAAAACTATGTCCGAACAATATCTGTCAGTATAATTTTTTATTTTTTTTGTTTTTTTTATGACAAAGATACAAGATTCTCGTGACTATATAGACAATGATAATCTCTTGCATGAAGCATGAGCATGATATAAACTTCATGAAGATATTACCGAACAAATATATAATAAAGCCTATAGGGCATTTTTACAACAAAAAAATGGCCAATCAAATACACTTTCTAAAATAGACAGTGAGTGTTATCAGAAAAAGAAAAGAGTCTCTTTATTGAGTAGATGGGATACATACAACAAGTCTTTTGCAATCGCTTTTCTATGAATTGTTTGTATACTGCTATTTGGTTTATTTTTTTCACATACCACAAAGCGCGAATGAGATATGCCTTTGCATACATCTGTACAGTGATTTGTTGAGCAAGCACAAGCTGCTCAGGAGCTGCCTGATGCTTCTCAAGATGATATTATTCATATACAGCGTCGTATAACTTTGTATAATATATTAGGTCCAGTTCTTAAGGAAAAGAGAACAGATCAGCCAGATACAATGACTATACAAGAAGATACACGAAGAGATTCTATAATATACGACTCAACAGCTGAGATAGAACATGCATCAATATTAACCAAAGAAACTGTTAATGGTACAGTATTATCTATAAAAATGCAAACTTCTGTTGCAAATGTTGAATATTCTAGTTTAGATGAGGAATATGACTGAAACTTTTATGGTGATAATATTGATGAAGTTGCTATGAGTCAGCAACGACAAAATTCTACATCTGAGATTATGTCACTTGCTATAAGTTGGTATGAATGACTTCTCGGTACAGATGGTTTTACAAAAAAAGACGCTCAAAGAGAATTTTTTTCTTACCTCAAAGAATATGAGAATGTCGCTTATTTGTGACATAGTGAGATTGACTGAAATAAAGTACATGTAGTACGTACATCATTCCCTACTCATTTTGAAAACCAAGGTATACATAAGTTTTCTCCTTATATAGATTTTTATTTTACCAAGTATTATGAACCACTATGATATGATATGCTATTTGTTACCGACAAGGATGATGTTCCATTTCGCTCTGAAAGGGTGGATATTACGTATACACATAAAAGTAGCTCATCTGACATTTTTGATGTAGAGAATCCAGATAGTATTGTTGCTCAGTTGATTGATAGATATAATATTAAAGTAATGAATATATCTGACCCTACTTTGGTATTGTTTGAACGCTTACTTTGATCAGATATTGGTTGAGTTAATCTCAGTAATGATTTATATATCTCATGATGAAAAATAGATTTGACTGCCTATTGATCTTACCATGTACCTATGTGACAGCTTGCTTTTGATAGATCTTTGCGTCTTACTACCACGGATAGCCCATTATTGGTTAAATGAGTTATTGCGTGATATGAAGACCGAGAAAATCAAGATGGTATGTATGTCGATTACACCTTCAATACAACCATCCCAGCGTGAACTGAACGTACTATTAGCTACGAAGACTTACGTGCTCGAGAAAGTACAGACTTTGATGAAAATCAATGACGTGTTATGATTAGTGATTTGGAAGAGTTCTTTATAGTTTTTATAAAGCAACCGTGAAAAGAAGAAGCAACTGATATTACTGTTGAATTACTTGAATAGGTGAACAAAAAAAATCCTGACACGATTGATGTCAGGATTATATTTTTAGTATAGTTTTCTATAATTTGTAATGACTACTAAAATTGATTCATCTACCTCATTCATTACATATATTCTTTTTAAAAAAATGAATCATTTAATTCTGAAGCTGATGTTATTGCATAAGTTTGGTATCAGTGATCTGACTTTCTAGTAATGTATTTCGTATCTCAAGTATCAAACTGTAATCATTGTAATTGTTTTTCTGCATTTTTTTGAGATTCTCATTCTGACGATGCATATCATATCCCATATGCTATATTGTTATGAGTATCAAAAAAATTTGCTAGCTGTTCAGCTTTTGAGTTTTGTATATTGAATCAAGACATACTCAAATCTCCGTTTAGGAAAAACTTTTTTGCTTGATTTCAAGGTAATACATGTTCATAAAAGTCAATTTTTTCTATATTTGGCATTAAATTTTTAATTTGATTAGGAAGTTTTGCACCATCAAAGTTATTTCATTCGATGAATAACTTTTTTATAGTAGTTGATTTTCAATAAATAGGTAAATGAGAAAAAGAATTGTCTTCAATGGTAATACTGCTTATATTTGGAAATCAACTTAAGTTTATGTGTCAGCTTTTATCAGATAAGTTGTTATTTCACAAATTCAATGTCTGTAAATTCTCACTAGTAAAATTATCAGGTATTGTAGATATTTTATTGCCATTTAGGGAGAGATGACTTATACTTTTGTTCTCTATGATTCAATCAAGTTCTGTTATGTTATTATTGTCAAAGTTTACTCTCTCAAGAGAATGTAATCATTTTAAAGCAGATAGATTATTGATCATATTATTGCCCATATTTAAGCTTTCCAATTCTCTAAATTGATCAAATCAAGATAAATAAGAAAAATTATTGTTTCATAAGCTTAAATGTGAAATATGATTGCTATTACTTTCAATATTTGGTAGAGACGTTAAGTTGTTGTTTGATGCATCTATTGTAGATAAGTTTTTGATTTCAAAAAGAGATTTTGGCAAATGTTCTAAGTCGTTTCCACTAATATTTAATCTAAACTTTCCTTCAATTTTTTCTAGTTCAGGAATTAATGTTTGTAACTGTTCAGGAGTAAGGTCATATCACTCTAAATTAACACTAGGAATAGGAAAGTGTTCATTATATTCAGGGTTTTTTATATTTTCTATTGCTCTATAAATATTAGGATTCTGTTCTTTTGCTTTTTCCATTGTTGTGTTATCTTCAGCCAATGATGTTTGAATATCACTTTCTAATTTTCTAGTTTGATTTTCATCCATTTTGATAATAGTAGCCTTCATATAATTAAACCCAATATCTATTGTGCTTTGACCTTGTTTAATCTGAAAAATTTTATGTCCATCTATTGTTTGTGTTGTGATAGCAACACGTCCTTTAGAAATATCGAAGTCAGAGGCTCCATCTCAATCAGCATCTAAATTAATATTATATTTTTGTGCTAGATCTTTTAAAGAATCATTATTAAATAATTGAAATTGATTTCTTCATTCTTCATTTTGTCTTCGTAGTGATTCAAAAACATCCTTACGATCTGTAATAGATATAATTATAGCTTCATGGATTACTTTTTGTCTTAATGTATCTTGTTGTTCTCTGGGCATGCTATCTCTTTTTTCATTTATCATTTTACTTCTTTCTTTCTCACTTTTTCCTTGTGCTTCCTTATCTAATCATAAGTGTTTTAGCATTAGATCCTTGCCAAATCAATGTATTAGATCTCTGTCATTTTCTCTTTGTTCTTCTTTTTCTTTTCATTGTTTAAAAAGATTTTGATCTACAAAGATACTTTCTCAGGTTAAACTATTTTTCATTGTGATTCATCAGTTACTGTTTTTTTCTAGTATAATGTTGTCTTTACCTAATGTATTTGAATTATTATTCCACTTTAAATCGTCATGATGTATGTCTCTTTCTGAATGAGGTAGAGACTTCATAATCAGTCAAACTACGAATTCTTTAATTAAATACTGTTCATATGTTGTAACTTCTCATATATTTGCTACTGCTTCTATTAGTTGCTGACATTGATCGGGACTTTTTATTATGTCTGGAGATGATTTATTTGTATTCCAATGTTTGTGCATTATTTCTTGTTCTTTTTCTGTAACAGCTAGATGTTCAGGAGACATTGGAATTGTCCAGGGTCATAATTCACATCTTATTAGACTTAATTGATGGCTTTTCATTGATAGAATAAAGTCTGGCTTTTGTCAGGTATTTTCCAAAATCTTATTTATTGTTGGATTACTAGTATCAAATGAGTTAATTTTATCTATATCCTTATCTACTGAAGTATTAAGGTTTTCGAAAATTTCAAGATTTTTATAACATTCTTGAATTTGTTTCACTCTTTGTTCTTGTTCAACTTCAGTGTGTGGCATAAGGGATAGATTATATCATTTTGATAAATGATGGCATGCAATAAAATCTTTATACTCAGATTTATCTACTCAGTTTTCCAAGATATTTTGTATCTTATTATCAACAAACTCTGACATAGCCTGAAGTAAAGGAAGGTTTTCTTGTAACTGATCTGCATTTTTTTTTGCTTCTTCAGGATTATCAACATCTTTAAGAAATTCTTCCACATACGGCTCTAGATCTTTACTTCATGTTGTTTCTTGTGTTTCTACATGTTGAGAAAAGTCTATATTTCACATAACTTATTTTTCTGAAATAAAAGCTTGCTTTTATGCATCAATACTAAGTAATAAATTATCTAATTCTTGCTTTTCCAATATTCTATCTTCTTCCTCTTTTTTATTGAGATGTTGTAGATATACGAATGTTGAACTAATTTTATCTTGTAGTTTTTTATCAAAAATTGTGTGTATTTGGTTTTTTAGTACTATCACGATTTGTTGTAGCTCTAGTTCGGTCGAAATTTGAATTAGAGGAATATATTGATCTACAATAGGTCGATACGGCGCTAATTTCCTAAAAACTTGTAATACAATATCCTTATTGTTCATAACTTTATGAGTGTTCTTAAAAAAAGACATTATACAAAATTATAATTCTACCATAAAAAAATGGTATATTTTGGTCTTTTCTACTAGTAAACAAATAGACTATATTGTTTTATGTGGTATATTATGTGTCATAATTTGTTATGTTTTCGGGTTATCTATGAAAAATCAATTTTTCAAACTAGTGATTTTGTTTGAATGCATATTCATTGACTTTTCAATAATCTTATAGGTACATTTTCTTTTTTCTATTCTGAAAAAATCTATACGATCCACAAAAATTTACCAATCCTAACTCTCAATTCCAATAAAAATATACAAAAAAATTCTGACACGGTTGATGTCAGAATCATATTTTTAGTATGTGTTTATTTTGCAAATTGTAATGGGGTAACTGACGGGGATCGAACCCGCGACCACTAGAACCACAACCTAGTGCTCTACCGACTGAGCTACAGCTACCATGTATGAACAAAAGCCAAGAATTGTCTGTACAATTCACCCTATAGATAACAATTTAACAAAAAAATGCAAGCTGTTTGTTTTTTTTTGCCTATTTTTTTTACAAATAAAAATTTTTGCATATACTTGTGAGTAAAGTATGACTTTTATCTCTTTATATCAAATTTATCGTATGTATATTCGTTTGTTGTCTCTAGTGGTTTTGGTGTGTTTAAGTATTCTTCCAACTTTCACTAATGCCTTGTGATGGAGTTTTTATTGATCTCGTGCTGTGACTAGTCTACAATCAGATCAGCAAATTGTTCGTTTTACCAATGGTGGTAAGTGATATCTTGCCTCAGAAAGTAATCAAAAGATTACTATATATGAGTTTGTTGGTTCAGATCGGCAACCTATTGCTTGATGAACATTTGATGGAGAATTTATGGATATGGAAGTATATCAAAGATATCCTATTCTTGCGTTTCAAGACATAACTACTAATAAATGACGTTTTATGAGGTATGATTGATCTTCATGGATAGATATGAATTTGGATACTTTAGGTCCAATTTCTGATGTTCGTGTTGATGCAAAAGGGAAAGTATGAAGTGAGGTATATTACGTTGTCTACAAAGAACAATGATGAACATATGATCAGCAACTCTCTGCCCAAATACATGACGGAACGACCTGGAACTTTGAATGACCACGTTGACTTTCTAACAATACGGTAGGTTCTATGGACATGCAAGTAAAATCCAAAGATATGCATGTGTTGTTTGCTGATGATGCAAACCAACAAAAAGCATGATTGCTTACCAATACAGCCACAGTGCGAGAGTACTTTCAATCTTCAGAATCTTTATGATCTGGTATTTCTGCATGAGATGCAATTGATTTGACAATCGACGCATCTCCAGCGTGAGTATATATAGCGTATATAGATCCAACACAAAGTAATTGAATCGTTGTTAAAAGTCCTTCCAAAAAGTGACGATATGATCTTGCTACTCCAGCTAATTTCAACAATAGATCATTTGTCTCTCTCGATATGGTATATGATGATGCGTCATCGACTCTCTACTTGGTAGCAGAAGACGACATGTGAGTCTTGTGGGTTGCTAGTTCTTATATATGAAAATGAGTATGATCTCGAAGCTGGCTCAATGATCCAAACTACCTTTTTGTATGAAAAAATCCGTCTATCAAATATCAAGACGGTATCATTTATGTAAGTTTTTCTGATACAGATAGGCAATGATCAACATCAGTTGTTCAGTCCGTACTCAAAGAAGATGCTACGCCTGACGCTATCACGTTTGACGCCCAATTTGATGTTCCTCTCAATGATATGAGAGTTTCCAATACGATTACTGTCGCATGATTTGATGTTGCATCAGTTGTGTATGCAAACAATGGATGAGAGGTGAGTGTGAATGGGAATCCATTCCAACTTGAAGATAGAATCCAAGCATGAGATACCTTACAAGTCAGACAAATCAGTAGTTCTTCCTTTTCTAAACAAACCGATGTGCAGGTGTTTTTTGGTAAGTCAACGCCTTTACTAGAATTACTCGCTCCTACAAAAAAGGTGTCGTATGTTGCTATCTCCGAAACAAATCAATTCTTGGCTGCAAAAGTATCAGGTAAGCCAATTTTTAGTGTAACAACAAGACCTGCTGTTATCCCTACAATTGATATCCCAGCAGATGGTAGTACTGTATCGACAAACCTTGTCTCTATTGCATGATTGGCATACAGTGGGGATATGGTAATGATCTATATTGATGGTGTTTTTTATGGTTCGTGACTTGTTGGACCGACGACAGATTATATGTATGTTCCTCGTGTTGATCAAGCAATGACTAATTGAACATATGTTGCAGAAGCGGTAGCATATGAACCATGATGAATTCGTATACCATGAACAGGAACTAGTACATTTGCTGTTGATTTGACGTATGTTCCAATAGTGACTGTTTCACCACAAATCACAACATGAGTTATTACTGTTGTGACGTGAACAGTGACCGTAACTGGATGACTCACAAACACAACTCTCACTGTGACAGTTGATTGACAAACTACAACATTCAACTCACCAGTATGAGATTGGTCTCGAACATTGCCAACTCCATTGTCAGCTGATTGAAAGTATGATGTTGTAGCATCATCTGCAACTAAATCAGAAATATGATATGATATAACAACAGATGAATTAATTATTGATACTACAAAATATGCTATAGATATAACGTCTCCAGCAAACTGAACGAGTGTTACTGTTCCTCAAGTTACAGTGTTTTGAAACTATACATGATTACAAAACATTAGACTCCAATCCCAAGCTGCATGATATAGCGGTCAGATTTTTTCTTGAGTTGTACCATTGGTTCTGTGAGCTAATACAATAACTGCTATTGGTTATTCTCCATCATCATGACAATACACAGATAGTATTGTTGTAACCTATACATTACCAGCACAACCTATCGCGTGAATTTGTGGAAGCGTAAATAATTCAACAGTTTCAACTATGCCACAGCAAGGTTTATGTGCCTCTTGATTGTCTACTGCTGTCAGTGAATGAGAAAGTGTATATATCCGACAATGTTTCTGACAAAATTGATGAGCAACGTCTTCGTGTTCTGCTAACAAAACTTCTTGATCAAACTGATGAGGATGATGAGGTGGTGGATGATGAGGTGGTGGATGAGGTTGATCATGAACTTGAACTCCTCCTGACGATTGTCCAGACTGAGACAAATCATGAAGTAAGTTTGATAGATCTTGCGGTACGAAAACCGATGAAGATCCTACAGAAGATGAAGACGTATGAAGTGAAGATAAAAAAGAAGATGTTCGACATGGAGCAGGTTCTCCTCGTTGTGTCGGAGTCCCACGTGTCACAAACTCAAATAAACAACAAGAGCTTATTGATGCGTATACATATGCATACTGTATAGGAAGTACTACTATAGATGATATTAATGATGCTCAACTTGACTGATTTATCAAAAGAAAAGACTTTGCAAAAATGATTAGTGAGTTCGCAAAAGAAAGATTTGATATTGTTGCAGATCCTTCTAGAAAATGTGAATATACAGATATGTGAGACCAAAACCAAGAAAGACAAGACTATGCCCGTTTGTCATGTGAACTATGAGTTATGTGACTCAAAAAAGACTGACGTCCTGACACAACATTTCGTCCGGAAGAGTATATGACGAGAGCAATGGTGACTACGACTTTATCTAGAATCGTGTTTAGATGAAGATATAACTGACAAGAATGAAAACGATATGAAGCTCATATGCAAGCACTTGCTCAAGCAAAAATCATACAAAATGTTTACTCTCCTACACCAGATACGTTTGAGAAAAAATGAAATGTTATTTTGATGATGTATAGATCTGATAAACTTGTGCATAAACGATCAGATTTAGAATTTATTACCGATACTGTCAAAAAGTAAAAGGTGTTAATATTGTAACCAATATTATACAATTTTTGACAAAAAAATAAAATACCTTACTGTTGTTCGTAGTTCTTATTTATTTTCCCAAACTAGATATGTTTAGACGTGTACGTCTGTATGTGCTCTTGCTAATTGTCTTTCTAACTCCCTTGTATATGCAAGCTGCGGGGTGGAGTTTTTTGTGATCACGCTGAGTGAGCTCAAGTCCATTAGCAGGACAACAGCAAGTGTTGTTTTCTTCAACAGGAACATGATATTTGGCAACGCAAAGCTCGTCTCAGGTGGAAGTATTTATTTTTTCATGATGAGACCGACAACCGTTGATGTGATCTGCAATGACATGATCAATGTTTACATGAGGTGTGTTTGATATGACGTTGATCAACGACTATCCTACAATAGCATTTGCAAGCCCAACACAAAATCTTCGCGTATTACAATTTGATGGTAGTGTTCGACAAGACAGAAATATAACAACTGCATGAGCTGTAAGTGATGTTGCTATAGATATAGATCTTTCTAATAATATATATGTCCTCTACAAAGAGCAATGAACGTTGGATGATTGAGAAATATCTGCACAAATCTTCAATTGAACAACTCGATCCCAAGTTGGACTTCCTTGATTCTCAAATACACGTACAGTATGACTTGCATTTGATATGTACCAAAATACGCCGTTTACTTCATATGGAGAGATGAATAACGGTGATGAATTGGCTGTATTGCAATACAATGGAGCTTTGTGGCAATATCATCAAAGTACTGCTGTTTCTCAATGATTGTCTGTTGGTGATGTTGTCGATGTTGATATGAAAGTTTTGTGACCAAATCAAATATATGTTGCATACATAGATGCTGGATTTTGATCTTCTCTTGTTGTCAAAAGAAAAAACTGACTCATATGGGAGTTGGTGTGACAACCAGCAGACTTTGATAACAAAACCTTTGAATCTGTAAGTATGGATGTTGCTGCAGATGGAACAATATACATAGCAGCAGAAGATGAAAACAATATGATTCGAATTGCGATGTTGATTCCATGATGAAACCGATCATGGATCAATAGTCCAAGTTATATTTATCAATGATTATATCCTTTTATTACTCAAGCTGATGGTAGAGTCTACGTGACATTTTCTGATGTAGTTCAACTATGAGCAACTTCTGTCATACAATCAGTCCAAAACGTTGACGCTCTTCCAGATTCATTTCTGTTTGCATCGCAATCTGATCTCCCTCTCACGTGGGAAGTAGATTCAAATACTGTAACGATACAATGAATCAATGTAACTGTTCCAGTAACTATTACTGGGTGATTATTTAGTATAAATTGATGAGCTTTTCAAGCGTGACCTGCTAGTGTAGACGCTTGAGATACGTTGACTATTAGACAAATATCAAGTTCTCAATTTGGTACAAATACAACTGCAACAATAAGTGTATGATCGTACACAACAAATTTTGTTGTACAAACAAGGCAAGCAATTGTTCCCTCAATCACAAGTCCTGCTTTTTGAAGTGTTTTGACGTACTCACTTGTCTCTGTATGATGAACATGATATGCGTGAGATACATATATGCTATACCTCAATGGTATGTTGTATGGAACAGGTATAATTGTTCCGTCGACGGATTATGTATATAGCCCATTACTAAGCCAAGCATTATCTTCGTGATTGTATAATGCAGAAGTGATTGCTTATGATTTTCAATGAAACCGTATTCCTGGTACAGGATATAGCTCGTTTCGTATAGATAGTACATATGGACCAAAAATAACTGTTTCTCCACAATTTAGTACATGAACTATAACAACTGTCACAGGAACCGTTGATCTAACGTGAACGACGATGATACTTACAGTAGATGGTCAGACGACATCTTTTGTTGCAGGATCTTGAGTTCGACAACGGACATTGCCTACACCGCTGACGACAAATGGTATGTATGATGTGCAAGCCCAATGAGTCTATACGACCTGAGCAATGACATACACGTGATTTGATATAACAACGTGAGAGCTGATTATTGATGATTTCACATGATATGCGATCTCAATCACAACTCCAAACAACTGATTTGTATCGACAACAAATACAATACTGGTACAAGGTCTACATACATGATTACAAAATATTACCCTGACCAATTCGACGGCAACACAAAATCTGTCTGCTTTTTCTGGACAAGTGATGTTGGTTGCAGGGTCAAATACGATTATCGCAAGATGAGTTACTCCTTATGGTATAGTGTATACTAGAAGTATTATTATACAATATACTCCTCCTGCGACTGCTGTATTTGGTGTGTGTGGTTCTGCAAATGCTACCTCGACTAGTAGTATGCCAAGTTCTAGTTTGTGTGCCTGAGGAAGTTCTACTGCAGTTGCTGAATCTACGACACAATATTCACGACAATGTATTTGATCAAATGGATGATCAACAGCTTCATGTGCTGCTAATAAGACTTCTAGCTGAGGTTGATGAGGTGGCTGATGAGGATGAGGCGGTGGTTGATGATGAGGTTGATGATGAGGGGGGTGATGATCATCTTGATGATGAATTACTCCTGACAACTGTCCTGCTTGAGATACATCGTGAAGTAGTTTTGATGGAAAATGTACATCGTGATGATGAACGTCTGGTTGATGAGGGAGTACAGGTTGATGAGAGAGTACAGAGTGAGGTACTTCATGAGGAGGATCAAATGGATGAGGATCAAACGGATGAGCATGAGCTCCACAATGTGAAAAGGTATGAAATGTATCAAACTCTCCTTTTAATCAAGAACTCAATGATGCGTATCAATATGCATTTTGTATTTGAAGTACAACAATTGATGATATTACAAAAGCTGATTTAACTAGACGCATCAAAAGAAGAGATTTTGCCAAAATGATTAGTGTTTTTGCTCAAGATAGGTTTGCTACAGAGCCAGATCTATCAAGATCATGTGTGTTTACTGATATGTGACAAGAAAATACGGAAAGACAATATTATGCGCGTTTGGCATGCCAGCTCGGTATTATGTGACTCAAAAGTGACGGAACTCCTGATACGAGTTTTCGCCCAGACAAATACGTCAATAGAGCAATGGTTGCAACGACTATTTCCAGAATTATTTTTTGAAATACTTATAACTGACAGCCTTGAGAGTGGTTTGATGCTCATTTGCGTGCATTACAGTTGTTGTGAGTCATCAATAGCATCACAACTCCTACACCAAGAACTACAGAAAAAAGATGAAACGTTGTGCTTATGTTATATAGAGCAGACAAAATCGTGAATGAATGGTCTGATCTTGAGTATATAGTTGATGTTACGGAATAAGTTTTTCTTTATAGGAAATATATTAAGCTTTTATGTTTAAAAAAAGATCTCATAATTCTATGAGACCTTATTTCTCTTAATTTTAAGAGAAATAATATTATTGTTTAAGAGTCTTGTAAATTTTTGCTTCTATGTAGATTTCCCTTATATTTTCAATCTTTTCTATTTTAGTATTGATCTCCGCAAGTAATTCTTTCTTTATTTCAATAAGTTTTTTATTAAAAAGTAAGGCATCAATATTATTATCCAATTCTCCAGATTCTATACTATCTATTACTTCTTGAAGGTCTTTTTTATTCTCACTCTGAATATTAAAGTTTAGCAATTCTTCTGTACTCAAGTCTTTCAATTCTTTCGCAATTTCCTCTGCTAATGCTTGAATAGATGCTTCTTGTTGTTGTTTTTCTTTAAGTAATGGACGTAGTTTATCGTCTTCTACATTTATAGCAAAATCAAGGTCTTCCTCTGTTGAATTACTAAACGCAATTATTCTATCTTTTCTATCTTCTCTGTTTTTCATGTTAGTTTTGTAGTAATATAAAGGTATATATAATCTATATTGACATATATGATATATTTTACTTAAATAAATACAAGTCTAGTATATGATAATCTTATTAGAAAATATATTTTGAGCGACGTAGAGAAGTAAACACTGATGATGAATGAAAACAGTTACACAATAAAAAAGAGTTTTGAAGATGTTATTTGTAGCATATATTTTAGATATAAATTCGTTGAAAATTTACTGCGTATATATATTATGAATAAAGTATTTATTTCTTCATATTTTTCTTATGAATAAAATTCTTTATGTATTTATGTTTACTTTGTTTTTTGTTGTATGATGTACTATAAATACTAAGTGAAATTCTTCTGATTCTTCTCAAACTGAACAAGAAGCTGTTATAGAAACCCAATCTGAGACGAATTCTGAAACTACTACCGAGATTGATCCTGAAAATAACGAACAACCTGCTGTATGAGATCAAGAAAATCCAGCTGCAAAAGTTTTGGATGTAACTCTGATGATTGTTTCTAAGCCAATAATGTCACAGCCATTTAATGTGAGTATAATACAAAAAGAAGTGATTACTCTCAATGATACAGCATGGGTAGGAATCGTGCCAGTTTGAACTCCACGTAACGAGAGTGATGCAGATGCTGTTGATCTTTCTTATCAATATATAACCTCTAATCAAGACTACGAATTGTATGCTCCACAAGATGCTTGAATATACGAAATGAGAATATATGGTGCAGATGATTGAGACGAAAGAGAGGAATTATTTAGTAGACCATTTATCGTGTACAATGCTGATTGATCAATGCCAGATGTTGACAAAGAAATTTTGGATCAAGTAAAAGATCAAAAGATTATATGATTTGGTGAGAAAAAATAATATTTTTGTTTGAGATTGTCTATTATGTTATGATTTTTGCTTCCAGTTATTTCATGAATAGAGCAGTCTGTTAATTTAGCTACACAAAAATCATTGAGAAATAGAAATTCTGTATCAAGCCTTATGTTTATACAGTCTTTTTTTTTTCAATCTTTTCTTGAATATTCTGGTTTTTTTTGTGATTTGAATGAATGTGATCGTTATCTATTTTACTTGTACCCTTGGTTTATATTTGTCTAATAAATATACTATCTCGTGTAATTACACTTTATGCGTCCAAATATATAGATATCTCGGTTTTACATCCATTGTATTGACTGATACCATTAGCTACATATTGAATTGAGATTCTATTTTGAGATGGGTTGTTTACGTTTATGCATAGTTTAGCATTGCTGAGTATTGTTTTTTGAACTTTACTCTTATGATATGTACATATTAAAACAGTATGATTCTCATCTCGTCTATTATATTCAATAGCCTTAGGTATATTTTTAGCTATATGATTATGAATCTCCTCTTTTTTGTTGTGATATAGTGTTAGAGATTGACTGTCACCTCGATGAGTATTTTTTGTAATCCAATCTACAATCTTGGTTTTTTCAGGTATTCTTTATATGTCTACCAAAGAAAAATTGGAAGTCAGTAATTCAGATGTACGTATCCTGTTTTGAATATCTTTTTTCAAGATGATAGGAGAAATAAGCATATTGTATAGTTATGGACTTATACCAGTAAGTACATCTTTGAGTATCAAAAGAAGTGGCATCTTATTTTCATTATTTCTTGGTAAGAGGTATTTTTGAGAACAAAATATCCTTTATAAAGCATGTGCAACAATATGTATTCTATTTTGAATTATAGTATTATTGTTTGCTTAATTATTCTGATTTTTCTTCTCATTTGCTTTCTTCCAAACTATACGGTATTGTTGCAATGGTCTGATATATTGGAAGAGTTAGATAAAAGTAGAAACTTACAATAAGTACTGTTCCTCGCAGAGTTCATATCATGTTTGATAAAAAACTCTGTATGATTTTTTTTTGATCAAGAGCTATTATTGATATTGCAAAAAGATGGATTACTAAAATACCCAAAAGTATATCAATGTTTTGATATCCTATATATACAAATAAGCAAAGAACTATATCGATGATAAATATCGCCACAGTATTCTGTAATGATATGTTTTTTGTTCCACATACATATAAACAAGAAAATCTTACTGCTGGGATCAGAAGAATCATACATAAAACTAAAGATACTATGTCGTATATTTGCATCAAGTAATGAAATTATAAATGAATTTTTATATGTGTATATATTGTTGATCTAAATAGCAAGAATCAATCTTACTACAAAAGAAGAATCAATAAGTATACTGGCATAATTGACAATCATTTTAATTTCTACCTCAAAGAATCTGAATACAGATTTAGGTGTTGAATCTCGTACAACGATATTTATAAGCAGTTAAGAAAATTATGTAAAAATTATACTTTTAACTAATATGGATCCATTATTTATAAAAATTCTCAATAAACACCATGAAGTTAGATATTCCACTTGAAACACAAAAAAAAGGATCCCTTGACTGCGGAATTATTTCTTTATTGATGGTCTTCAAATATTTTGGGATCAAAAAGTCATTTATAGAAGTTCAAAAAGAATTGAAGGTTGATGAAGTAGGCACATATGCTCCTCAGATTGGTACTTTTATGTTAAAAAATGGTTTTTCAGTAGAGCTTATGACCCAACATCCTGGAATCTTTACTATCATTGATAGAGGTAAGAGTCAAAAGGAAATCTTACACCATATGGAAGAATTACTCCAAAAGGAAGAAAAAGATCAGAAAAAAAAAGTTCTCAAATATTTTATAGAATTTTTAAAAAACGGCGGCAATGTTACAGTAAAAATTCCAGGAGTAGTTGATATCAAGAAAAGCATTAAGCAAAGATCACCATTAATAGCTTTACTGACTACACTCTTTCTAACTGAGATAGAACCAGAATTTAATTTCCATTTCAATGTTGTTACTGGAATAGATAAAGATTTTGTTTATCTTAACGATCCTCTACCTGATAATTGAGGGGGTAAGAAAGAATGTAATATAAACGACTTTTTGTTTGGGCTTTATGCATCGTCTTATGGCGACCTTGATAATGGAAGTTTGTTAAAAATCTCAAAAAAATAGGTTTATCATTCAAACTGCCTGGGTCAGATAATAGATGTTTTGAATTGTTCTTACAAATAACGATCTGTCAATCCCTTCTGTCAGGTGAAGTATCTTTATCTTGCAAAACAGCAAAAAAGCGCTAGGCTATATTATATGAAAATAATGTTGCTCTATAGTTGTTTGGTATATGTTTTGGCTTCAACCTGATTGATGCAGGTTTTTGCGATGCAAAATATGGATCATATGACGATGAATACAACGAGTTCAATGACGACTATGATAGAAACAGCGGAGGACTCAAAAAACCACGATTGTTGTCCTATTCTTACTACATCACAAAATGATTGTGCTCAACATTGCTTGTCTCAATATAAAGACTCACTTGCAGTTGCTTACACATATACTAGTTTTTCTATAGAAAAGATACCAGTTAAACAATATGTTTTTGATCATACTTCTTTGCATACAGATGTTGTGTATGTGTTGTCATATCCACATCGTTGACCGCCGTATTTGTTTGCTTGACCATATGATAGCTACGTTTGATCAACTCTTTCATTAACATAAAAAATATACGTCCTCCAAAATACACATTTGCATAATGTGTAAGATTTTTTCGTATATTTTTATTAGTTTGACAAAAAATGACCAAGAAAAATACATCAAAGAAAAATGAACAAAAGAAACATACATTATATGTTTCATGAATGCATTGTCCAAGTTGTGAAGTGCTTTTACAAAAAGAATTGGAATCTCTTGATGATACAGTCGTTACCTCTATATCATATGCAACATGACGTGTAGGTATACAAACAAAACAAACCAAAAAGGCGTTGAAAAGAATAGTCGACGAATGTTGATATACTCTTGTAGATTGACCAGCAGAGTGTGTTCTGCAAACAAAAGAGACCAAAGATCTGCATCGACGAGTTCAAGTAGTTTGAATCTGAGTTGTTGTGTGATTAGTGTTTTATATGTTACAAGATATTAAACTTTTTGGGTCTTTTTCTCAGTCTGCTAGTATTTGAACTGCATTGTTGATGTGAATAGTCGCATCTATGTCTAGTTGTTTGGCGGTAACATGAAGTCTTATAATAGGCTTTTCCCGTGAATCAGCAAAACAAAAAACTCCACTTCGACATACACAAGCGTTGTTTCACCTTTGAAGAGTTGGTACATTTTTTGTATTATGAAGTTTATTATGACTTGTTGGTAGTGTTTTGCAAGTATCTCTAACACTTACAACAATATTGACGATAATAACAGGGCTAGTGATTGTCTATATGTGACTATATATGCTGGATCTTACCTGACCATTAGCTCGTTTATGAATTCGTATTCCATCATCATGGTCACAACGTTTTTTGCATCTTACCAAGCCTAAGTTTGCACCGCTTGTATGAGCTGCTACGTTTTTGTTGCCATGTTGATTTACCCAAAGTATGCAAATAATTGCAATGAATACCTGAGATATGTGGCAAGGTTGATTACTCATGGGGTTATTTGCGCTGTGAACAATGCCAGTATTGTTTTTGGTAGGAATGGGATCTTGATATGTAGAAAAATTTAACAATGTATTATGTAAGCGTATTATTGCTGTTTGTATCTTGTTTTTTGGGATATTTAGCCTTTCTAATGCTCGAAATCTTCTATGATTGCCAACATCTCTCTCATGAGTGTCTTGACAACAAATAGAGATAGTAGATACAACTCAAATAACACCCACAACTGCAGATATTGATAAATCTTATGAAACTATAACAGTGTGACATGACGGTCGACTTGTTCAACCTCACAAAATAGAACTTACTCAATGAAAAAATTATACCCTGACTATTATTCCCGATAGTGATTGAATGTGATGTATGAGTACGCTTGTTATTCCCAAGTTGAGTCGTGATGTGCATCCAGTTGTCAAATGACAGGCGATTACCTATACTATAACAAATGCACAAGCATGAAAATACCCAATAGTATGTTGATCAATGTGAATGTCTCAATGAGATATTTTCGTTCAATAACTCTCTTATATGTGATTCGTGTCAGATAATCTTTTTTATACCTTTTTTTGTACTTATGAAAACTTATACAATACGTTATATTGCTCAACTTTTCTTTTTTCTCTGAATTGGTCTTATTAGCGGTTCTATCGTTCATCTTAGTTGGGATCCACTTTTGTATGGTACTATTGGAATTGTCTGAATCTTACTTTTTGTAGGGTGAACATTATTACAAAAGCATATTGAAAATAAAAGTACAGAATCATATCTAAAAACAATCATTTGGTCGGTTCTGTTTGCTGCGTGAGTTGGTATTGCTAGTGGTGGAATACAACATTTTTTTGAAGTAGGAATAATGTGACCATTATTTATTGGAATATGACTTGCTGTTTCATTCTTTGTTTTCTGAAAAAAGGAATCACTGGTACAATCTGTAAAGAATCAAACGTATGTTGGTATTGTTTCACTTATACTCTGATGAGTTTTTGTTTCTTGATGATATCTTTTGCTTCATTCGTTTTCTTCTCATGACATGAGTATGTGATGAGATCATCATGCAAACTGATGAATGTACCAAACTGAACAAGAGTTTGTTGCTATGATGATTCCTCACCATCAAGAAGCTATAGATACAGCAGAATATATAGCATCGCAGACGACAAACCCAGTGTTACAAGAATTAACAAACAATATTATTCAAGCACAAACAAAAGAAATTGCGTATATGCAAACACTTCTTCCAGTGTGATTTGATGACTTTTCTTATCATACAATGATGACTGATCTCACTAATCTCTCTTCTCAAGAAGCAGATCGTGTTTTTCTAGAAGATATGATTCTTCATCATCAATCCGCTATTAATGATGCTATTGCTAGTTTGTCTATTTCTGATCTTTCTCCAGAAACAAAAGATATGCTTGATGCAATTATCACAACACAAGCACAAGAAATAGTAATAATGCAAAATATACTTGAGAGTCTTGAATAAAATAATATCCTTTTTATACTTCTACGATTCTTATGAAAACAGTACGTCTCAAAATAGATGGTATGCACTGCGCAAGCTGTTCTACTATCATTGAAAATACACTCAAAAAAGAAGATTGAATGCAAAGTGTATCTGTAAATATTGCAACACATACCTGAGAGTTTGTTTTTGATCAAGAAAAAATATCAGAATCTGAAATTCATGCACTTATTTCAAAAACATGATTTAGAGTAGTTGAAAGTATCTCGGAAGACAATACTCAGAGAAACTATCTGTATAGGTTTATAGTCGCAGGAATACTTAGTATTCCTGTTGCCCTTACTATGTTTATAGATGTTTCTTCTATCTCGTTTTTGTCAGGATGGTGGTTTGATCTCATTGTTATGCTTGCCGGTACAATTGTTATTTTTGGTGCGTGATGTAACTTTCATGTCTGATGTATCAAAAAGTTGCTTATTGGGCAAACAAATATGGATACGTTGGTAAGTCTTTCTACAGTTGTAGCCTATATCTATTCAATATACGCTTTAGTACAAACATACCTGTATGATATTCATACGATGTATTTTCATTTTATGGAATGAGCTAGTTTTATTATTACGTTTTTGTTGTTGTGAAAGTATTTGGAAACGAAATCCAAAAGACAAGCATCCCAAGCAATCAAAAAACTCATGGAACTTCAAGCGAAAGATGCTATTGTTATCGTAGATGGCAAAGAGGTTTCAAAACCAGTTGATACAATAAAAGTATGAGATATTGTTCTTGTCAAACCATGACAAAAAATTCCTGTTGATTCAATGATTATAGAGTGAACTGCTAGTATAGATGAGTCAATGTTGAGTGGAGAAAGTATTCCAGTTACCAAAACAATAGACGATGAGGTGTTTTGAGCAACAATTGCGACAGATTGACGTTTGTTGTTACGTGTGCACAAACAAGCAAGTCAGTCATTTTTGTCTCACATTATAGCTTCTGTAGAAAAAGCACAAAACAGTAAACCAGCTATACAAAAGCAGGTAGATAAAATCTCTGCAATTTTTGTTCCAGTTGTTCTTTGTATTGCTTTGCTTGCATTTGTTTTGCACTATATGGGCTGGATGGTATGAGTCTATGAGTTTTTTGGTATCGAATATACAAGTTTGTTACAAAAAGCAATGTTAGTATTTGTGAGTACTGTAGTGATAGCGTGTCCGTGTGCAATGTGATTAGCAACGCCAATGGTAATTACTGTCGCTACGTGAACATGAGCACAACGTTGAATCTTGATTCAATCGTGACAAGCTCTAGAAAAATCACAACACATCGATGCAGTCGTTTTTGATAAAACATGAACGCTCACACAATGAAAACCTCGTATCGTACAGACAAAGCGGTCAGATGAATCTTCTTCGTCTTCTCACATATCAGCAATCGTTGCACTATGTACATCTTCTCATCATCCTCTTTCTGAGGCTGTTGTTTCTCACTTTGCTGATACGAAACCCGCGACGATACAAAATGTACAAGAATATCCATGAAAGTGAGTAACGTGATCAGTATGAAGTGTTGTGTATGGTTATGGAAACAAACAATTATCTCAAAAAATTGAGGCTGACTGATATGATGACTTTGCTCAAGATATCACGAGCCGACAATCGCAATGACAGACTGTTAATCTGGTTATCAAGCAATCAAAAGTTGTCTGAATTATATGATATATGGATACATTAAAATCTGATTCTTTTGATGCTGTTACATCTTTACTAGATTCGAACATACAAGTATATATTTTGAGTTGAGATACAAAAGCTACTGTTGCAAGTATCGCAAAACAACTATGAGTGACAGATTTTTTTGCTGAAGTATTACCACACCAAAAAGCAGAAAAGGTTAGTGAACTACAAAGTGCATGAAAACGTGTTGCATTTGTGTGAGATTGAATAAACGACGCGCCAGCACTTGCACAATCTGATCTGGGTGTCGCAATGTGACAATGATCTGATATAGCAATCGAGTCAGCAGATATTGTTTTGGTACATAGTTCTCCTAGTACTGTACCGCAAGCCTTATCGCTTGCACAAAAAACATATGCTATAATCAAACAAAATCTCTTCTGGGCATTTGCATACAATGCTATACTTATTCCTATTGCTGCTTTATGATTGCTAATGCCATGGTTTGCATGAATTGCAATGAGTTTAAGTAGTATAAGTGTAGTTTTGAATAGTTTGAGACTCAAAAAAACACCATAAGCATTGTTACATGATAGTAACCTTTTGACGTTGCAATTATAGTATTTATTGTTAGGAATGTATAGTAAGAATTCTTCCAATCCAATAAATATTTATTATGTTTTTTTTTAGATGACTGCCCAAAAAATACCTATAATTCGCGTAGCAATGCTGTGAATATTTTTACTCAGCATCACACTTGTATGATGTGGACAAGCTCCAGACCAAGCGACTCTTTCGTGAGATATTGCTACAACATGAGAACAGAAACAACCATTTTACGTCAATGTAGAAAAGATTAGCAATTTTTCTTCACAAAGTGTAGTATGGAAAAATGGAAAAATCCAAAGTACAAATGATGTTATTGTTTCTGCTCAAGTTGCTTGAAGAGTAAGAACTATTTCCAAAAAAGAATGAGACAAAGTCTGAATAAACACGAGCCTTGTTCGTTTGACCGATAGTGCGAGCAATTATGCATTGCAAGTAGAAAGATCAAATTTGAATGTAAAATCTGCTGTTATTCAGTTTGAACAAACGCAAATTGATCTGGATACTCGTATAGAAGATACACAACGTGCTTTGCAACAGGCAAAGGATAACTATGAAATAGCAAAAGCTCAAAGTGAACAAAGTATCAATCAAGCGCTTGAAAATCTCAAAAATACGCAAAAGAATGTTTCATGAAGTTTGGCATCATTGACCTTAGATCAAACAAAAACAAATCTAGATTGATCATTAGATCAGTTACAAGATCAAATACTAGCACACAAAAGAAGTTTATCTGACTATTTTGATGATGTATTATACAAGTCTGATGTTCTTCTTGGAGTCTCGTTGGATGTAGATAGTCAAGATCAAACGATTGCTAGATATGTATGACAAAAAAACTCGATTCTAAGAATAGACACCAAAATTGAACTGACAAAATTATATCAAACATATGAGGATTTTCAAAAAAGAAATGTAAGATGATTGTCGACTCAAGAATATAAACAAGAAATAGCATATTATTTTTCTATGTATGATAGGATTGATTTGTTTGTAGAAGCTATGTTGGATGTTCTTGATGCAACAATTACCCCTAGTCCAGAAGTAACCGCTACTGTTAATGGATATATTACAACATTTAACTGATACCAGTCTCAGTCGACATCATTGTATAATGCTCTTGTCCAGATAGATACACAAGCATCAAATTTACTAAGAACTGTCTCTACGTGAGTAAACTTAACTGATCAAAAGATCGCCATAGCAGAGAAAGACATAGAAACACAAAAAATAAATGCAGAAATTGCATACAAAAATGCACTTATTCAACAAAAAAACAGTCTAAGTCAGTCAGAAAATGTTATCAAAAATACGCAAGCAACATTAGATAGTTTATTAAGATCAAAACAAAATCAATTGGATATAGCTCAAAATCAAATTAAAGTCGCAAGAGTTTGATATAATGAAGCTGCAGATAGTATCAAAAAACTTGTTGTCACGTCTCCTATCAACTGAAAAATAGAAGAGGTGTATGTTGATGAGTGACAAGAAGTGTCTCCATGAACACAGTTAGTAAAAATAGTCTGAACAGCAAAACAAGATATCGTTTTCTCTCTAACTAAAGAAGAGCTTTCTCTTGTAACACAAGGTAAAAAGGTATTTGTTCATATCCAAGATACAATCTATGATGCAAGAATATCTTCAATATGAGCTGTAGCGAATGATAATTTACAATACACTGTCAAAGCATCTCTTGCGAAATCTGTAGACAATTTGTGAGATTACGCTCGTGTTGAAATACCTGTCAAAGTCGCAAGTACGTTGTTGCCAATAGAAACTGTGACATTAATATGAGATGGAAAATGATATGTGTATCTTTTATCTGGATCTCATGATTTTAATAGACAAGATGTTGAAGTGTGACGTTTACGATGAGATACGATAGAAATTACATCTCCATTATCGAGAAGGGCAATTATAATAACATCTCCTCTTCAAAATTTCAGTCCATTTGTTTACGAATTGACTGTTGCTTGAACCGAAACAAAACAGTTAGAAAAAAACAACAGAAACAACTAAGAAACTAACTCCTTCCCAAAATGATAAAAAATCTCTTGAAAAAGAGACTGACAAAGATACTGTTAGTGATGTGTTATCACAACCGTGAGAAGCGATGCAATAATTATTGTTGCAATTACGTACTTTTGAATTCTATTATATACAATTATATGTCACAATTAGTTACCTTTAGAAAAGCTATTATTAATCTCTGTGTCTATCGACGAGAGAGGCTTTTTTTGGTGTAACAAAATTTATGTATATAAAATGCATAGCATACACAAAATAAAAAACCTCCTCTCTCAATAGATTGGAGGTTTTTTTTTATAAAGAATTTTGACAGATCCTTTTGTTGTCTGTATAGTGTAGTATAATTGTAAATATAGAAAAATGAACTTTTTAATAATTAATATGAATAAAAAATGAGTAGTACGAAAGTGAGATATAAAACTCCAGAAAATCATAATGCTTTTAGTAATAGAGAGTTGTCAGACAATTTGGATAAGAAAATGGATTCTTTGAGAGTTTTGTATGGTGATTTAATAACTAAAAATTGGTTATATTTTAGTAACTGACCATTCATCGCAGAACAAATATTCTCTGTATTGGATGTATGATTAGAACAAAAAAAAGAATATGTTTCAGTTATGGAAGATCATGTTTATTGAGTTTTGAATATGGATCCAATGAATATACAATTACACACTTTAGAGTTATATCAATGGTTACACTTTTCTTATGTTCAAAAGATTAACTTTTTTGTTGAAAAGTGATTGTGGAAAGTGTTTCCATGTACACAAAAAACAAAAAACAAACACTTTAATGAACTATCTCTAGATGAGGTTTTCTATGCTTCCGAACAATTTGATGAAGCTTTAAAAAGAAAACATGCTGCTAAAAAAGAGGTTTTAAAAGATGATTATTCAAAAAGATTTTATGACAATATATTAGAACAATATAAATGAGAATCTTGAATAATGTCTCTAGTTTTAGCATCTTTGCGTAATCATACACCACTAAAAGACACATCTAACTTGGGAGATGCAAGAGAAAATCAAGCTACAAAGTCTTTTCTCTTGAAAACTAATACGCAAGTTTCTGTAGATAGGCCAGTTGCATTGCCTTTTGGTATTGTGAATACTAGATCTTTGTATAATATACCAAATAGTATTTCTGACCAAAACCTTTTAGCGAATTGAGTTCCAGAAAATTATCTACCGGACTTTAGTTTTTATTTACTATGATCTGATAAAGAAAAAAACCCACTTAAAGATCATTCTTTGCTGATAACTATACAAATAAATAATAAAGCGTTTTTAGAGTTTTGTGAAAACTCAAGGTATGATGTTACCGATGGTTACACGATTCGACATCGATGGATGTTTTTAGTATGGTCTCCAGAGTGAGAAGAATATATGGAAAATGCATGATATACTGCTACTCAATGAGAAGATTTGTGTAAAATGGCAGATGAGTTAGAGAAGTATATTCATTTTATGAAAAGTCAAAGAGAAATAGCACAACAAACATGAAAACCAATACTTGATTCTTTGATGGACAGTGTTGCAAGCATACCAAACCTTGTGTGTAAGGAGTGAACAAATATATCATGAGATCCGACGAAAAAATCAACATGAGTACATAAAGCGCCTATCAAAGGTTTGCCAAGAATGGTAGAAAAATTTCTTCTAAAAGCAAATGGAGATATAAATGCTTTGACAGATATAGCAAGATGAACATTAGAATTTGAAACATTTCCTGATTTAATAAAGTGACTAGAGGTTTTTATAAAAAATTGTAGTAAACATAGCCGTATAAAAAGTTTACATATAATTGATAAGTTTGGTAAAATATTTGAACCAGCATCAATTCCTTCTTGATATAGAGATATTAAAGTCATGATTGTAACTGAAGACTGATGATGTTATGAAGTTCAGTTTAATCTAAAAAAAATACTTCAGTGAAAATGTGAATGAATACCTAAGGCAAAAGAATACTTCGATAATATGAACTTTTCCGAACAAGAAAAAGAATATATAGAAATCATAAAACAAAATGAGGGAAAGGTTTGAAATCAGAAGTATTCCGCAGATTTTTTATATCATATATCAAGATCTGTTCCAGATGTATTTAATGGTTCTATTGATAATTCTAAAATATTTAAAGCAAAACTTTCGATTTTGGAGCGTAAAATACACGAGTATTCATATAAAAGTGTTTTAGATGGATTAGTAATGAAGGATAACAAAAAAGCAGCAGCATAATCCATTTCTCTCTACATGTCAACACAAGACTGACTCATCCGGGTCAGTTTTTTGTTTTTTTGTAGGTAAATCACATACTTGATAAAAAGACTTTATCTTTTCATAAGTGGTGGTATGAAAATAACAAAAAAATTACTGACAGTGATGTGCGTTTGAGTAGTGTGTTTCAATCAGTTCGCTCCAGTGTATGCACAAAATACAACTTGATCGCTACAAGATCCTTCAACAATAGAAGATGTAAAAAAAGAAGACGCTTCAACTGAACAAACTATACAAGCTCCAACAGAGACAACGATTTTTCTGCAAAACCCAGAAACTATATTGGTTGATCCGGTTTCAAGTGAAGATGTGTATTATTCCAAAAATCCATTAGAGTTTGATATAGAACAAGCTCTTGAAACTATGAAGACATTGGATCTTGGTATCAATGAAATTTCCGATAAAATACGTGACCTAGACAAAGAATATTCATCAAATGACACTCAGTACAAAAAAACAAGGGATGAGGTTATGTATGTGATTAATGATATTAGAGATACAAAAGAATCTCTCAAATTAGGAATTCAAAAAATACGTACGTACCAAAGAATTATTTTGCAATGATGACAAAAAATAGAAGAAATTAGATCAGATGTGCAACAAATGAAAGATTATATCGCTCAATTTACAACATATTTGTACAAGTTACATAATGATTTATACGACAAGGATGGTGATATAAATGAAATAAAACTCTATATAGAAGCAGATTGATCTTCATTGATAACTCCATTATCAAATGCATATTTGGTTGAGACGTTCGTCTCCAAGATTGATGAATTGGTCGAAAGATTAAGGAATCATGAAAAACAACAAATACAACGTATTAAAACAAGTAATTCATATAAAATAAACGCAAGGCAAGAAATGGACTCCTACAAAAACAAAATAGAAAACTTGGAACAAAAAAGAAAATATCTTGTAGAATACCTTGAACTATACAAATCCAATAAATCAAAGATTGAGTGAACAATTGCTACATTGTTTGATACAAGAAAAGATGTACATGCAAGTATTGTTGAATCTATTCAACAAATTAAAGAAAAAACATATGTTGCAACCTTTGATATGAAAGAACGTCTGACTGAATTGCAAGCATTGGAGCCATATGCTGAGTATGAAAGAGCTTCTTCATTGTCATGGCCACTTTTGCCTGTCCAAAAGATATGAACATATTACAAAGATAAACAATATGAACAGACATATGGTGTTGAACATTATTGAATAGAAATTCCTGCTCAACAATTGACGCCTTTATATGCTGCTGATGATGGTGTTGTGTATACAATCACTGATGACCAATCATTGTGAGTAAATCGAGTGCTCCTTGTCCACAAAAATAACATCATTACAGTCTACCAATATGTAAATTCATTTTTTATTAAAGAATGAGATATTGTAAGAAGAGGGCAGTTGATTTGATATAGTTGATGAGAACCTTGAACAAGCGGAGCTTGATTTATATCCAAAAGACCAAACCTAACGTTCTCGGTTGTTAGAGATGGGAAATTTGTAGATCCTTTATGAGAACTAGAACTCTCTGTATTCAAGAATAAATCTCTTTTGGCGCAAAAATACCATATAAAATATCTAAAAGATTTGTATCGTAGACCAAGAGATATTCATAAAATTGAATTTATGCCATGAGATACACTCAACGAAAGAAGAGTTGCATTTCTTGAAAAGTACTGAGTTGGTATATATAGACAGCTAGCGTTTTGGTTGGATGCAGCTGCAGATTCAAAAATAGATCCGGATTTGTGAATATGTATTGCGTTTGCAGAGAGTACCTTGGGTAATTATCTGAGTACTCCAAATAATATTGGAAATGTGTGAAATAACGATAGATGAGATAGAGTATCTTTTTGATCAGCATTACAATGAGCGAGTTTGATTTACCAAACTCTTAATAATCAATATCTTGGTCAATATAATACCATTATTGAGCTCAACTGATATGGAAATAAGACAGGAAAGATTTATGCATCATCGCCATATAACCGACAAAATAATGTAGTTAATTGTCTTTCTCAAATCAAATGACGATATGTTCCAGATGATTATTCGTTTAGAATTGCAAAATAGAATAAACTGTGATTAGGAACTACTCTTTCAAAAATAGATCTGACTGCCAATGGTGTCAGGTCTGTTTTTTATGTGACAAAAGTTTGTGTTTGTTACTTTATCTTGCAAATACGTCTCATAACTATACATATATAGCCAGATTGAATTTTTAATTTACTTATAGTATTATGAAAGGATCGTACATCAAACAATTAGCTCGATATGGAGTTTTCTTTGTGATATCGTTGTTTATTATTTTTTTCTTGGGGACCGAAACTGTAGATAACAAGACGCAACGAACTATTAAAGCTGATGCAGTCAAAGATTTTAGACTTGGAATGGATATTGCTTGAGGTATGAGACTAACATATAAATTAGATTTTAGTGAATATGAACAAGTATATACAAATGCTTCAGAACTTGAAACATTCAAAAAAAGCACTGTGGCAATAGTCAAAAAAAATATGTCAAATAGGGTGAATAAACTTGGAGTAAGTGACACAAGGGTAGTTGATAAGACACTTGATTGAGAAAAATATCTTATAGTTGAATTAGGTTGAGTTACGAATGAACAAGCAGCAAAAGATACAATAGGAAAAACTGTTGAACTCCAATTCAAAATGCCTGCACCAGAGGATGTACAACTTATCCAAGAGAGAAAAGATAAAATTTCATCAGTTGTTCAAGACGCAAAACAAAACAATACTCCATTAGAACAACTACAAAAAGACTTGAACTTAGCTGATAGTTATTACCAATCTATTACACAACAATCTTTAGATGATTTGGCGTTGATATACGATGCAAATCGTGATGCAATTGCAAATCTTCAAAAGTGAGATATTGCTATCTATGAAGGGCTGTATGATGTCTGAATGTCTGAAGCAGCTTGATCACCACAAGCACTTAGTGGTACAACGATTGTTAAGCTTATAGATGTAACTTCAAATACATTGCCATCAATCTCTGCTCAAAGAGTTTTGGATATAGCAAATGACAACCAATTAGAAACTACAAGAATATATGAATTTGCTAATTATTGAGTAGAATCTGGGAGCATTGTCTTGTATGATGAAACAACAGCAATTCATAATGCTGGAGAAATGTTTGCAGGACAAGAAGCATATCAATTATCGTTGTATAGTATTGCAAAACAATCCTTGATTGGAGCAGATCCAGCTACACAACAACAAGCTCAAGCTGAAATTGATACAAAAAAACAAAATCTTATTTCTCAATTAGAAAGTGGTGAACTTCCAACTGCTTGAAGTGGTATTGCAAGACTTTTTGTTGAACAACGACAAGATATATCTTCGTTACAAAAAACTATAGCAGGATTTGAGAGTACTGAACCAGGAATACAAACATTTGAAACAGAAACTACATCGTATATTGCTAATATAACACAAAAAAAACTAGCAGATCAGCCATTATATATTATTACAAAAGTAAGCGGTGTAAATGCTACAAGTTTCCCAACATTACAAAATTCTATGAAAACAGAAGTTTTGTATTCATTTGAAGAGGTATTTGTAAGAGATAGACCGATACGAATTTCTGCAATAGATCCACAAACAAAACAAATACTAAATGCTGCATTCTTTAAGTATGCAAATATTGCGACATCTCCAACGTGAGAACCAGTTGTTATAATAAATTTTGATGACACATGAAAAGAGATTTTCTGTCGTATCTCAGAAAAACTTATTGGACAGCCAATTGCAATCTTTATCTGAGAAGATCCATTGCCAATAACAGCTCCTATAATCAATGAAAGAATTTGTGGATGACAAGCTCAAATCTCTTGATGATTTACCCTACAAGACGCAAGAGTACTTGTAGATGATCTTAATGAATGAGCATTTCCTGTTGCTCTTATTCCAGCATGAGAAGAGCGTATGTCTCCTGTATTGGGTATTAATGCATTGACGTGAGCGATGATAGCTTGAGGTGTATGACTTGTTGTTATTATTATATTCTTGTTCTTTATGTATGGTACCAAAAAGGCTATTGTTTGAGGAACAGTTCTGATAGTTTATATTACGTATCTTCTCGCTGTGCTCAAATTGCCATTTATTAATTATGCTTTTTCATTGAGTGGAATTGCTGCTATTATTCTAGCTCTATGAATGTGAGTTGATGCGAATATTCTTATTTTTGAAAGAGTTCGTGAAGAACTAAAATCATGAAAGAAAATTGGTGCAGCTATCAATGCATGAGTAGCGAGATCTCGAGCTCCGATCAAGGATTGAAATATTAGTACTTGACTCATAGCAGCTTTGTTGTTCTTGGTGTGAACAAGTATTTTCAAATGATTTGGAGGTATGATTATTATTACAATGCTATTGGTATTGTTGATCAATGTTCCATTGACTCAACTTATCTTACATCTTGTTTTCTCATCAAAGTCATCGTTTCAAAAAAAATAATGTCTCAAAAAAGCAGCTAGTCTGCTTTTTTTGATTTTTTTGTCTTTAAATACTAAAAGCATGTCCTTGCTCCAGTTTTTGATTAGTCTAGCTTGTGTAGTTTTTTTCTTCATGTGAATAGATTTATATAAGAGAAAAAGAGCAAATATTTTACACTTTTTTGTTTTTGGTTGAGGTGCTATAGGTATTGCTATAGTAACATTTTATCCACGTATACTAAATGCTATTTCGTGATTTGTAGGAGTTGCGACATGATCCGACCTTATCGTGTATATGTCAGTTATTGTTTTGTTTTATTTTTATATTATATTATATAATAAAACAACTACCCAAGATATGAAGATAACTTCTTTGGCGAGAGATAATGCAGTTTTTCATGCAATAGGTGTGCTAAATACCACTACTTCTATTGTTTTTGTGGTGCCTTCTTATAATGAATCTGAAATTGCACTCAAAGTTATACAAAAAATCCTTTCGGCTGGATATGGTGTAGTTTTGGTTGACGATTGAAGTTCAAACAATACTTTTACAGATGCCATCAAAAAGTTTGAGAAAAGTAATTTTGTAGCCATCAAACATCCCCTTAATATGTGACAAGGAGCGGCACTACAAACATGAGCAACATATATACTCTCATATGCTCGCTTTGTTGAGTACGTTGTTCATTTTGACGCAGATTGACAACATAGGTTGCAAGATATTGCTGTTTTTAAAAAAGCATTTAAAAACAACCCAAATCTAGATATTGTCTTATGATCTAGATTTTTGTGAAAGGCTGTTAATATACCAATGTCTAAAAAGATATGATTAAAATTTTGAAGTACGTTATTTACTTGGTTATTTAGTGGTATTAGACTAACAGACCCTCATAATTGATATAGAATGATTAAAACATCAATTCTTCCTCAATTGACTATTACTATGAACCGTATGGCTCATGCTTCAGAATTGGTTGATATAATCTATGCCAAGAAATTGACATATCAAGAAGTTCCGATTACAATTATTTACTCAGCGTATTCTATAGCTAAATGACAAAAGATATCAAATGCTCTAGGAATAGTAAGGAATTTACTTTATAAAAAGTTTTTTTATAGATAAATGCTATTTTACCTTGATTTTGATATTTATTTATCTATATCTGAGATTGCTTTCATATGCGAGCATGATGTAATTGGTGTAGCATAGCAGACTTCAGCTCTGCTTGCACGGGTTCGAGTCCCGTTGCTCGCTATTTTTTTTATAGATGTGGTTTGTATGTCAGATGTTATTCTGGGTTTAAGCATGGCAATTGTCTGAGGATCTTGTATATATTGGTCTGTAGATATAACTATGTTTTTGGGTAGAATACCACGAGCTGAGCAAAAGCTTGGTAGTACAAAAAATCTCTATATTTTGTTTGGTATGTTCTTAGTGTTTCTTGGATTTTTGTTCGTTTTTGGTGTATTTGATGCTGAAGATGTATGAAAGGCTACTGATACTTGATTTAAGGATATATCTAGTATGTAATTTGAAAGAAAAGTTAAATGGGGAGGTGGCAGAGCGGTCAATTGCATCAGACTGTAAATCTGACGCCTTCGGGCTACACAGGTTCGAATCCTGTCCTCCCCAAATCTTAAGTGTGTCTGTTTAATAGCCTGTTACTAACCATGACTGCATGTTATGGGTCCTTAGCTCAGTTGGCTAGAGCACCTGCCTTGCACGCAGGGGGTCAGGGGTTCGAGTCCCCTAGGATCCAATTCTTATTTATAGGCTCTCGTGGTCTAGCGGTTTAGGACGCCACCCTCTCACGGTGGAAATCGCGGGTTCGAATCCCGCCGGGAGCGAATGCGTGGTTATATATGCTCTCATAGCTCAACTGGATAGAGCAACAGCCTTCTAAGCTGTAGGTTCCAGGTTCGAGTCCTGGTGGGGGTATGTTTTCTTTTTAGTTTTGTATTATAATAAATTTGAAGTATCGCTCTAAAAAAAAGACAGATAGTAATCAAGACAGAGTTGTAGTGTATGCTAATGATAAAATTAAAGCATTTACGATAATGGTTATTGATGAAGAGTGAAGTAATTTGTGAGAGTTCTCTAGAGACAGAGCGCTAGAAATGGCGTCTGAGATGTGAAAAGATTTGGTTCAATTGTCTTATAATCGTGATAAAAGAGTTTCTACTGCTAAAATGGTTGATTTGTGAAAACATTTGTATGAAAAAAAGAAAAAGGATAAAGAAAAGAGAAAATCACAAAAAGTCCATGTTACAAAAGAACTTGTTATTGGTTATATGACGTCTGAACACGATTCCTCTCTCAAAGAAAATCAAGCTCGTGGTTTTTTGAAAGAATGAAATGAAGTTAAGTTTCTTATAAAACTAAAGTGAAGGCAATGGTCATATAAAGAAAAAGCTCAAGAAAAATTACTTGCTGTCAAAGATGCACTTTTAGATGTTGGTAAAGTGTTAACTCCTCGCCCAGCTGAAGAAAGAAATTGATACAGTATAATGATAAAACCACTTAAACAATAATTTTATTTACTTAGATTTGTGTTATGGCGAACAAGAAGTTGAAAACTTGTAAATCTGTTTCTAAAAGAGTGAAGGTAACGGCAAATTGATTTTCTCGCAGAAAATCTTGTAAAAATCACCGTATTACTTGAAAATGAAAAACAGTTAGAGATGATCAAGGAGGAATTATGGTTCAATGAGCTAATCGTAAAAAGATTGAAGTTATGATGCCTTATGTATAGTGTTTTTATATCTATTACAGTACCTGAAGTATGGTAAGAGTTACAAATTGATTACAGAGACAAAGAAGACATAAAAAGTTTAGAAAAATGGCAAAAGGTTTTAGATTGTGAAGAAGTACAGTCTACAAACAAATAAGATTGGCACTTGTGAAGCAAGGTCAACGTGCATATGTTTGAAGAAAACTCAAGAAAAGAGACTTTAGAAAACTTTGGATAGAGAGAATCTCTGCTATAGTTAGAGAAAAAGGGTCAAAGTATAGTGTATTTATGCATGCACTTTCTGAAAAAAATATTATGCTAAATAGAAAAGTACTTTCTAATATTGCAGTATTATTTCCAGATGTTTTTGATAAGATATTTGCATTAGTATAAAATCTGACACATTATATATTATAGTATAATGTGTCAATTTTTTGCTTAGTATCTTACGTAGACTTGAGCTAAATTGAGCCGGGGTGGCGGAATTGGTAGACGCGACGGACTTAAAATCCGTTCCTGTTTGTTATGGGGTGCCGGTTCGATTCCGGTCCTCGGCACTTTGTTTGAAAAATAGCTTGAAAATTGCCCTGATATTCTTACATATTACTCTAGTTGGTTTATTTTTTTTTACTGCAACAAAATGTGATTTACAATCTGGAAAACAGAAGAACTCAATACTAATGAAAGAATGATTGCTTTTTATAAAAAAGAGCTTCGATCTTCTCATATAATTGATAAGGCTAAAAAACAAAAACATTATAATACCAAATGGTATAGAAAGAATGTTTCTTATGATTTTCCTTGAAAGAAGAGATATCAAAGAGCCAGAGCTATTGTTTCTTGAGCGTATAGAAAACTGAAAAAGAAATATAATACACTTTCTCAATTGGGTAAGATTATATAGTTTTGATTATTTTTATACATTTAACATACAAAGAATAATATGTACGCAGTAGTAGAACTTCAATGACATCAATATATAGTTACAAAAGATATGGAACTTGTTGTTGATAATGTAAAATGAGATATGTCTGATCTTACTTTTGAAAATGTTTTGTGTATTTTTGATAGAGATGGGTCGGTTATGAATATGGGTGCTCCATTTGTAAAAAATGCAAAAATTATTGCTGAACGTATTTTGGATAAACAATGAACAAAAATTAGAGTTGTTAAGTTTAGAAGAAAGAATAGATATGAGAGGAACTTTTGATTTAGGCCTCATCAGACTGTTTTAAAAATTAAAGACATATTGTTTGATGAATAATGAGGCGCTTGAGGTTATTTGAGAAGTTATTGAGGTCTTACCTGCATGAAAGTATAAGGTAAAGCTTAGTCAGATGGATTTTGTTCTTACGGGCTATAAATCTTGAAAGATGAAAAAAAATAACATTACAATTATGGAAGGTGATTATGTCAAAATAGAAATTAATGAGTATGATAATACTCAATGACGTATTGTCTATAGGTACAAGTCTCGTCCGTATGAGTTAGATGCTCCTCAAGATGTAATTAATAGTGAAGAAGCTCCTAGTGAGTAATTGTATAAGGTAATTAAGGTTTTGTTTCTATGATATGTTATATTTATTTGTTCTACTTTGTTATTATGAAGGTAAAAACATCAATAAAAAAAAGATGTAAATTTTGTAAGATGATGAGAAGAAGGTCTAAGTCTTGAATTTTGAGACTCTATAATTACTGTTCTAATGATAGAAGACATAATCAAAGACAAGGTTAATTTTTTACTCTTTTTTGTATGTGTTTAATGTTAAGATTGCTATGACATGTGATTCCTGATACTAAGTCTATTTGGATATGACTAACATTTGTTTATTGAATTTGAAGAAAAAAATCTAGAACCATTTTAGATGAGCTCTCTATTCCTTTTATGAAAAAAGTGAAAGACATTTCTCCGGAAGATGAAAAAAGTATTTCTATTCGTTTAAAAGAAATGGTTTTGGAGAATGATTTGAAGAGAGAAGTGCAAGGAAATATTAAAAGATTAAAAGAAATTAAGTCATACAGAGGAATGAGACATAACTTGTGACTTCCTGTTAGAGGGCAATCAACTAGAAAAAATGCAAGAACAGCCAAGAAATTACTATGAAGATCTAAAGTAAGACCAGTGCTTAAAAAATAATTTTATATTAATTAACAAAGTTTTTTGATGGCTCCCAAGAAAAAAACTAAAGTCAAGAAAAAAGATATAAAACTTTCATCATGAGTTTTGTATGTTCAAACAACTTCAAATAATACAATTGTCACACTGTGCGATAAATCTTGAAATAAAGTTGCTTGATGATGAACATGAATGCATTGATTTAAATGAGCGAAGCAAAGTACTCCATATGCTGCAGAAGTGTTGGCAAAAGAAGTTCTTGCTGAATGAAAAAAATACTGACTCGAACGTATTAGTATCATTTTCAGATGAGTATGATTGTGAAGAGAAGGTATCTTCAAAGCAGTTAATGAAACTTGAGTAGTTGAGATAGAATCAATTACAGAAAATACTGCTATCAAATTTGGTTGAACTAAATGAAAAAGACCAAAGAGAAATTAATATAAATTTTTACCCAATGTTTGTGTTTTAATGAGATATACAGGTCCAAAGCGTAAGTTATGTAGAAGAGAAAAGAAAAATCTCTTTTGAACCGAGAAATATGTTTTGAAGAAGGGAGAAAAAGCACCAGGTCAACATGGTTGAGCTATGCAAAGAATGTCAGAATATGGAACTCTTCTTAGAAATAAACAAGCTTTCAAGAGAATGTATGCACTTACTGAAAAACAATTCTCTAAAATCATTAATAGTACTTCAAAAAAATATTCTAAAAACAAATGAATAAGTCATGATAAGGCTGTTGTTCAATTTTTAGAAAGAAGATGTGATGTTGTGCTTTTAAGATCTTGATTTGCAAAAACAATTATGCAAGCAAGACAAATGGTTGTACATGGTCATTGGACACTGAATTGACAAAAACATAATGTTCCTTCATATTTCATGAATTGAGGTGATGTATTGTCTCTTAAAAAAGCATTAGTGGATTCTTCATTGTATGAAGATGCTCATAATATCTCAAATGTTCCTGTTCACTTAAAAGTAGATAAAAATAAATATACGGTAGAGGTTCTTCAATTGCCAGATGTAGATATTGAGACTATTGATGCTGACGTGCTTAAAGTTATTGAGTTTTATGCGAGAGCGTAGATATATATTGTTTTTTATTTTTACTATAAGCTTGAATGTTAGACATACAAAAGTATATAGGTTCACCAAAAATCATTGTTGATGAACTTGGTACTAATATAACAAAATTTGAAGTAAGGTTCTTACCTAGAGGGTTTGGGCATACAATTGGAAATGCTATGAGAAGAATTATGCTTTGATACGATATGGGTTGAGCTATAACTGGTATGAAAGTAGCATGATGTACTCATGAATATCAAGTTGTTGATTGAGTAAAGCAATCTATTATTGATATATCTCTCAATTTGAAAATTCTTCGTTTTAAATTTGACGAAAGTGTTGAGTTTTTGCAACGAGTTCCTCAAAAATTTTCTTGAGTTGGTATGTATACTTCTGATGATTTACATTTACCTTCATGAATCGAATTGGTAAGTGAATGAATTAGTTTGTTTGAAATTACAGACCCAAGTATAGAATTTGAATTGGATGTTAGAATTGAAAAATGATATGGTTATTATACTATTGATTTTCTAAAAAATAGAGAACATCAAAATGATGAAGAAGATGTAAATGTTATTATTATTGATAATGACTTTAGGCTCGTAGATTATGTTAAGTACGATGTTGAAGAAGTTATTGATGATTTTGTTTGATGATCAAAAGATAGGCTTACTCTTGAAGTTAAAATGAAATATAAAAATCTTCATCCAAAAGATTTTATAGCATTTTCTTGAGAAGTTCTTGCTTCGTATGCAAAATTGTTTATATTTGATGGTGTTTATGTAGATAGATCTGTATTGGTTGAGTATGAAGAGCTTGAATGAATAGAAGAAAGATTGCCAGAAGAAGAAAATATTAGAACTATGCCTATCGATGCGTTGCCTCTTAGTGAAAGAACGAGAAATGCATTAATAAAAAATGATGTACTATATGTTGAAGACTTGGAAAAGAAAAAGAAATGAGAATTATTGCTTATGAAATGAGTTTGAAGAAAAGCTATTGAAGAAATTAATAATGCACTTTGAAATATTGGTAAAGCTCTTGCTGGTTAAGTTCGAACTATTTTTAAATGTTTATACTGTCACTATGAGACATAGAAAGAAAAAAACTATTGAATTAAAAATTTCTTCTGTTCAAAAGAAATCACTTATTCTTAGAAATATGCTAACAAATTTAGTTAGATATGGTCACGTTACAACGACATCTAAAAAAGCGTTTCTTCTTAAGGCGTATGCAGATTCATTTTTTGCTAGGGTTGTTCGTACTGTCAATATATGAGCTAAAGATGGTCGTAGAGAGGCAATAAGATATATTAAATCTGTTGTTTTTACTGAACCTGAGTGAAAAAAAGTAATTGATGAATTGGTTCCCAAATTTATAGAACAAAAAAATAAAAGCTATATAGCAGATTATAAATTAGGAATGAGAAAAGGTGATAGTGCTGAAGAAGTCATGTTAAAAATTATATAATTTTATTTGTTACTAACGTATTAGTATGGAGTTTACTCAAGAAGACTTGAATAAAACTATGTGGGTAAAGCCTGCATGGATGGAAAAAAACAGACTACGATGGGAAGTAAATGCTAATGTTGCTACTTTATGAAGATTAGCAGTTGAAGTTGCTAATCGTCTAGCATGAAAAAGAAAAGCTCATTACTGTGATTTTCGAGATGCATGAGATTTTGTTGTAGTACAAAACATTGAAAAAATCCAAGTGACATGAAGTAAAATGCTACAAAAACTATACTATAGTTATAGTGGTCACAAAGGACATGTAAAATCAATAAATTTGCAAGATCTTTTGAAAAAGAATCCTGAAAAAGCTTTGCGATTTGCTGTAAGATGAATGTTACCTAAGAATAAATTAAGAGATAGAAGAATGAAAAGATTAAAGATGTTCACTGGATCAAGTGATAAATATGCTCACTTCAATCCTAAAACACTTTCAGTATAAATTTTATTACTATGTATATTTGAATGGCAGAAAAGAAATATTTTTATGCAGTATGAAGAAGAAAATCAACTACAGCAGTAGTTAAATTATTCCCTGCTGGATCTGGTTCTTTTACTATAATCCATAGTGGAAAAGAAGAAGATATGAATAAATTCTTCGGTTGAGCTGTTTATCTGTATGATAATGCAGTTGCTCCTCTAAAAATCCTTTGAGAAACATCAGTTAATCAATACGATGCTGTTATAGTTGTTAAATGAGGATGAGTTATGGGTATTTCTGATGCTATACAATTATGAATTTCTAGAGCACTTATAGAAGAAAGTATGGAAAAAAGATCTCAACTTAAGCCATATTGATTCTTACAAAGAGATCAAAGAATTAAGGAGAGAAAAAAACCTGGTCTTAAGAAAGCTAGAAAAAGACCAAAGCGATCAAAGAGATAATACTTCTACTTATTATACGCAAAAAAACACATTGATTATTCAATGTGTTTTTTTTATGCATTATTTATTAAATCCAGAGACACATAGTAAATAAGTCTATGTACGTATCTCAGATCTTCATTTCTCTTTGGAGTATTCATTCTATAGTAAATCAAAACTTTTTATACATCTTAATTGCAAGGGGGTTGTCTACACGAACGGTTAATGATATCTTTTCTACCGTTTTAATTTCTTTACCGAAAAAATCATTGTTTCCATAAGTTGTGATCAGATTCACTTTCACGAATAAAAATATGTTGCATTATGTGTTTTCAAATAATAAATAAACTGAACTCTTTTTTCATTAACTCAAGAATTTTTCACTAAGACGAGATCATAATCATTGATGATATTTTACTGTTTGATTTTACAAATTTTTATAGCATGTTTTGTTGACATAATTCTTATACAAATAAACCGTAATAGTATGTTTGTATTGCCTGAATGGTCTAAGTTTGCATTGAATACTAGTAACATACTTGATATTCTAGTTATACTAGTATTGTGTCAGTGATTTTCTTTATAATATAATTGATGTATTTACTTTATTGAATTCTAATTTCTTAGAGAATTCTAGAGAAATGGTTCATTCAAATCAAGGCATTTATTTTGCACTAGTATTCTGAATGTTTTTTTATAATTCGTATGTTCATTACTTGAATTCATATCTTCTGTAGATTTTAGAAATCAAATTTGAACTACTAATTGTATAAAAGTTTATTATAATTTCTAGTTAACAAATCTAATTATAATTTTTATATAAACATAAAGACATATGAATAAAAAAATATTTGCAGTTCTTTTACTGTCTTTTGTTAATGGGTTATGATTTTCAATCTTTATACCTATTTTTCCATTTCTTGTTGAACAATACTGACAAGGGGCTTTCTTTTTTTGACTGTTAATGGCAACGTATTCTATGTGACAAGTATTTTGATCTCCTTTATTTGGTAAATTGAGTGATAGTTTCGGTAGAAAACCTTTGTTAATATGGAGTCAAGCATGAACTCTTTTTTCTTTGTGTTTATTTTTGTTTGCGTTATTTTTGCCAGAACATAGTATGTTGTTTTGAATCGCACTTCCATTATGGGTCTTATTACTTTCTAGAATACTGGATGGAATCACTTGATGAAATATTTCAGTTGTGAATGCATATATATCAGATATTACTGCGCCTCACGAGAGAGCAAAAAACTTTGGTCTGACTGGTGCTATGTTTTGATTGGCGATGATTTTATGACCCTGAATTTGAGGACGAGCGGCGTGATTGTGAATGTGATATAAAGCTCCTGTACTTATTGCTATAGTAATTTCTGTTTGTGCGTTGATTTTCTTACAACTTTTTGTTCAAGAAACACGTCAAAAACATAAAGAAAGAAAAAGCCTTCTTTGAGCAAAGCAGTTGCTTTCTGAGCTCCAAATTTTTAAAAAGTTTTTGTTTCTTAAACAACAACCTCTCCTTATCCCTTATTTTGTTTTGTACGCAATTTTTGGAATCGTATTTACTGGCTTTACATCAATATCTGTGTTATATGCAAAAGATATTTTATGATATGATGAGACACAAGTAGGAGCAATGTATTTACTTATTGGTATTTTTCTTATGCTTCACCAATTAGTTACTTTACGTGTAGCGCTCAAGTACTTTAATAATTCTACCGTTTTTTATGCTGGCTTGGGTATTTTATGAGTAAGTTTGTTACAATTCATTTTTGTTCCTAGTGCTGTATTGTATTTTGTGTGTATATTTTTTGTAACACTATGAATTTCTCTATGAATGGCTAGTTTTAAATGATTCATTAGTACAAACACAGACCAGTCGAAACAGTGAGAAATAATGTGACTTGATGAATCTCTCATGGCCCTCATAAGAGCGTCAGTTCCTCTTTTTATTACAAGTATTTATGTTGCTAGTACATATTTTACATTTGTTGGCTTAGGTGCAATCGCAATTATAGGTCTATGTATATATGCAGTTTGGTATAAAATATATAGCAAACAAAATCTTCATTAGTTCTTGAAAATATAAAAAGAATATTCATACTTACTTTTAACAGCGATTATAAAACATCATACCTTTTTGGCAGAGAGGATTTTTTTGAAGCGTGTTTCCTTTTATATTATTTTTGGTTATGATGTCTGCACACAAGACAGCCATTTTTCCTACACAAAAAAACATATGACTACAAGCACGCGCTATTTTGTATGTTAATTCTCTTTCTTCTGACGAGTTAAGTAAGTGTTTTCATGTGCATCAAATCTCTCCTCTTTTGTCATTAGATCAACAAAAAAGAAAACTTACTGATATCTATACACAACAAATTGTTACATTGGAAGAAGATCTACTACTTAATCTTGATTCTAATAGAAAAATTACCGCTAGCCCATCTGCCTCAATTTTCACGACCCACAAAGCTATTTACTTTGCACTTCGCGATATTATTTTGCACTTAGATAATTTGTGAAAGACTCGCATTTCTTCTGATGAAGACTTTCCTCTCTCTTTACGTACACAAAAAATGTTAACTGACACGTTGTATGGTGTTGAGAGCCGATGGAATAATGCACCAATGTTTCATGAATTTTCTATTCTTGATCATAACAAAAAAGTTGCTGAGAGTTTTGCTAGATTGAAGCTTCGAGTTACTCGACTAGGTATGGGTAAAGAATGGGAAACAATACAAACACTACGATGAGCTATATGATGTGACGTTGCTGTGTTATGATTATTGTTGCATGATATCGGCAAATACGACAGAAAACTCAAAGTAAATGACAATGACAATGACAATGGCGAATCTAGCGATATCGTAGCATGTCATACCGATCATGAATCAATCTGAGCAGCATATTTACAATGAGATATGTCTTATTTTCAAGGTGACAAAGTACGTCAAAATATAGCGACTGCTACATCTGATACTTTACAAACATATATAAACTCTCTCTGTACGGACAATCATGATGAAGATGGTTTTTCTGTCAAAGAAGCACAATGATTAGTTGCTGCTATCGCTCAACATCATTTTGCACTTTGAGATTTAAGAAAGAAACTAGGTCAGCATTATACTCCAGATATTGCTACATCTCAAGAAGCAAATACTATTATAGCACAGTATGTACAAAACCGATATAAACAAGAACAATCGAAAGCAGAACGTGAATCGAGCCAGCTATATAATCTTGATATTTATCATACTTTGATTGCCAAACTACTTTTATATGTTGTCGATAATTTATCTAAAATTCAGTTCCGTTTAAATAAGCAGCCATCTTCTGAAGAGTATAGTAAGATTAGAATATACAAAGAACAAATTCTTAAAAACGTCAATAATGGTATGCGATCGGATGATGCGAGTGCTTTTTTACATAATATTTTTTCTTCAAAAGACAAAGAGTTTTTTTTGATTGCTCTGTATGAACTTTATGATAAAAAAACTTGATTTTATCTTGCACAAAGTCTTATCTCTCAAGGATATTTTTCATTAAAAAATGAACATAAGGCGTTTATTTCAGAAGAACATTGGCATTTTTATTGTCAGTCGATTTATGGTATGCGAACTGTTTTACCATTTGCAAAGGTTATTTACGCTAATATTGCTTTATGTTGTGATGTTTCTAGTACATCACAAAACTTCGTGGTAGTATAGTTTAAGTTAATGTGCAAAAAATAATAAATTTCACTTGTAAAAAGAATATATGTTCTTATAAAGAAAAAAGAGTATTTATTTTTCTTGTGGAATATGACAACAACTTCTTGACTTCATTATTTTGTAAACGGTACACGAATTCCTTGTGATATGTCTTGAGTACTTTATACATTACCTTTATATTGATCAGTACAATGTGGTCATGATGGACACGCTCGTTTTTCTGATGAGCCAATTGAGTCTTTACCGTATCCGTGAGAATTATTGTGAAATACATCGAGAGATGGATACTTTTTTATGCAGACACAGTGACGTTCTATGGAACCTGATGTACCAGAATGAAGTCTTGTGTTGATAAAGTCTCGAGATGGATCATATGATGAGTGAGCTCATGTTCTCGTTATTCATAATGACATCCCGAAACTAAAAAAAACTTATTCGTCTGACCAATAAATGGTATTTGAAATCAATCAATAAAGACTTTGATCCGATGGAAATTCTGCCAGCTGATGAGATTCAAACGATTTGATATGTAAAAAAGATAGTAAAAGAATTTTAATAAAACATTTTTACTTCTTTTACGTAAAAAATGATAGATAAGCTTTCTTATAAGTGATTTAAAGAAAGTGTTCGTGGTATAATGCTGATAAAAACAGAAAATGAAGATGCAGTTGTCCTTATCTATAGGGAAAAGATGTGAAGAAAGTACTATGTCGTTCCATGAGGAGGTGTAGAACCTGAGGAAGACAAAAAACAAGCTTTAAAAAGGGAGATGATAGAAGAAGTAAATTCTGATGTTTATGTAAAGAAACATATCAGTACAGTTGTATCTAAATTTCATAAAACGACTCACTATTTCTATCTATGTAAGCATACATTATGAGAAATTAAAAAAGGAAGCTGAGATGAATTCTCTATCCGTACAAATTCTGATAATATATATGAGATTAAGCTTTTACGTAGAGATGAAGTTTTGCAAGCAAATATTGTCCCCGAAGCAATAAAGCCTATTTTGTTGGATGTTCTTGATGGCAAGAAGGTAGAGTATCAAATTATTTTTGAATAGTGACAAAAAAGTATGGCTACTCTCTAGATGTATTAGTAACGCTAAAATTTCTCTTTCGTCCAATATGTTCTTATAATTTGTTGCAAACTTATCAAAGAACCTTACATTTACATTAGTTTTATGTACTATCAATAAAAATCAAGAACATTAGTTTGACAGCTCATACGTGATGGTGAAATAACGATACGACATATTTGTCTGGTAGTGTTTTTTTGTGAACAATAACTTCTCCAAATACAAAATCTTTTTGACAGGTTATAATGCATAACCTTCGTACGTTTTTTTCAAAACCATTACGTTTTGCTCATCTAAAACTCTGTACACCCAAATGATGTAGATATGTAACAACAGATGAAGACTGAATTTGGTATATTCATATACCTACTAAGGAGTTTTTTGATTTAGATGTTCAAAGTAAATGGTATTCTTATTCTATTGAGTATACAACTCATTGACAGGTATATACAACTGAGTGAAGTGCTTTTATCCATAACTTCGCTGCAAGCAGCGTATGAATTATTAGTGATATTGATGATACTATTTTGATAAGTAATGCATACTCCAAACGAAAAACTATTCGAACTTTTTTTGCAACTGCATTTTCTGAAAGACAGCTTTTCCCAGGTATTCAATTATTGTTCGAAAGACTTAATAGTTATGAACCATTTAGTCCTATTTTTTATGTTTCAAATAGTGAGCGACAATTATATAATTTTTTGACACAATTGTTTTCACAACATAACATGCCTAGATGACCACTGCTTTTGAGGTCTCGCCAAAGTGTATGGGAACACTTACGCCCATCAGAAAAAGAACAACACAAAATTACACAAATTACAAGAATCATAAAAAGCTATCCACATTTAAAACGAGTACTAATTGGAGATGCCTGACAAAATGATGTTATAACGTATACGAAAATCGCGAAGTTGTTTCCTGATGCAATCCATAGTTTATATATAAGAACAGTATGATCCATTAAGAACCTTGATCGTCTCCAACAATATGTTGCCAAGAATGAAGTGTGACATCTTTTTTCATTTGGTAGAACGACAGAAGATATTTTATCTTTTATGCACAAAAATAAACTTACAGGTATAGTAGTATAATTTAATATGATTTTCTCACTTGCGATAGAAATTTATATTGTGGTACAAAAAATCGAACTAATTCTTGTAAAAATGTGTTTTTTGTGTATAAAAAAGTATATTTACTTCTTATTTATACAATTGCATGAAAAAATATTTGTCTTATTTTTGGTTGTTTTTGACGGTATGTGTTATTGCTATGAATATATATTCAGTTGTATGACCTTTATTCTGAGTTTCTACTGCAGATTTAAGTGATCAGCGATCCACTCTTATTACTCCAGCTTGATATGCATTTAGTATCTGGAGTCTTATTTATATGTGAATAAGTGCGGTAGCTATATACAAAGTATTTCGTACTCCACATTTGTTAAAAAACAATGAATTGTACGCATATGGAGTATCTTGTGTTGCAAATATTCTTTGGTTAGTTTCTCGACACAGTCAATCGCCTACACTAGCGCTTTTGTGTATGCTCGTTTTGTTGGCAAGTTTGGTGTATTTGTGTAATACACTTCGTATTCACAAAGAACAACGTCGAATACAGTCTGTTTTTCTTGTGTATTTATGATGGATCAGTGTTGCAACTTTGATAAATCTCTTAGTTGTTAGTATTTATGTACTCGGTATATTCTCTTCAGAACATCTCATTGTTCCTGTGGTCTGTTTGATCGCTGTTGCTATGTTGTATAGTGCTGTTATCTATCGTCATAAGCTGTTTGAACCTGCGTTGGTTGTTGTGTGGGCATATGTCGCAATAGTTGTTGCGTCTCAAAATCAAACAATAACTATCGTATGTACTGCATTGTCTGTATTACTTTTGTTAAGAGTTGTAAGTATCTATGCTTTACCTTACATCAATTCTCCAAAAAAATAATTTACTGACTCAGTGTATGTGCAGCTAGCATTCATGTCGATCGAGCAACTTGTAGGTTATACCCACCAGTCACACCATCAATATCCAATACTTCTCACCCAAAAAACAATCACGGACAGATAGTAGATTCCATTGTTTTTGGATTGATATGTGTAGTCGCCACTCATCACGCTGTTACAAACTCGTCTCATGGCCTACGACCAATCAATGTCAAAGGTATTCCATTTCCCAAAAGTCCTGCAAGCTGTTGGCGATCTATTCTTGAGATTTGTGAGGCTTGTTGTTCTCAGAAATTTTCCCCAATCATAGCACATAGTTCTTGAACAAAGCTTTTTGGTAAAACACTTCATAAAACAGTTTGAATTTGCTTTTTTGGGTAGTCGTGACAGAGCGATACTAATATTTTATCCCAGTCAGATATGCTTTTTTGACTATCAGGTTTCAAAAAAATAGAGAAAGGCTCTTCTTTTGTTATTGCTTCAAATGCGCAATGCGCAGCCAAAACAAATGCAACTGGACCAGAAAACCCAAAGTGCGTACACAAAAATGGTCAAGATACGCTCTGTTGTTGTGTATCATTTTTTCGAATCAATCATGCGTTAGCAAAGCTCACTCAACTACATCTATGAATCCAGGTTTCTTGTGTCAAAAAGCTCGATAGAGACGGACCAAGTTGAGTTACATTGTGTCATAATTTCTCTGCTCGTGTATATCAGTCTCATGTAGATCCTGTGTGTCTGTATGCATTTCCTCCTACACAAATAACGACTTTGTCAAAACTGTAGGTTTTTTTCTCTTTTTGCTTTTCTTTTTGTTTGTCTGTTACTATAATAAACTCATCTCAAACTTTACTAATATCTATCACTCATTCACCCAAATGACAGTCTATGTGTCTGGCGAAGTTATCAAAAACATCTATAACGTCTTTGCTTTTATTTGATATTGGAAAGACTCTCATGTCTTTTTCTATCTTGAGCTGACATCATTGTTGTTCAAATCGTTTATATGTTTGTTTTGCAGAAAATTGTTTGTATGCATACGAAAATCGATCCGATCCGCGAATATATTTTGGTAAGATATCTTGTTTTTTGTACAATCCTGTTGTGACATTGCATCTTCCTCATCACGTGATTGCAACTTTTGCTCCCAATACTTTGTTTTTTTCGAATAACGTGACATGAGATCACAGTCATGCTTGTACCAATCATGCCATACACATCATTCAAGCAGCTCATCATCACACAATAGCAATACGCATTATGATCCAAAAGGAAATAAAAATGCTACACCATACTGCAACACAAAAAACACAAACATCGCTCATGTTGTTACCAACATAGAAATACCCCAAAAGACAAAGAAATTCATTTTTACCATACCAGCTGCATAGTTGAGCATGTCTTCTACAGGCAATAAGACGATACGAATCAATAGAAACCATCAAGGAGTACGCAAACGAGTAGCAACAGTATGCAATGTTGTCAGATTCTTTTTGCCTATAAATCGTCAAACAATACTATCTCATCGTTTGTATCATATCCAGTAACACAGCGCAAGTCATATTCCGTTTCATATTGTCATATACACTAACGCATCAACAAGTGGGTACAGCGACATACTCAAAATATAAATTGGTCATCATCATACGAGAGGAAACATAGCGCTTGCTATTTTGGCAACAATAAGAATAACTGGTCACCATCGTCATAACGTAGCAACCCGTTCGTACAAACGTTCTTGTCACACAAGATCTAGTAGATATTGTATAACGATCAAACATCCAATAATTATAAGAACTGAACGAAGTATATGTTTTCGATCAATAGTCTGTTTCATAAAATACAAAAAAAATATAAACTGACTCTGTGTGAATGTTATTCTACTTTTGTAAGTTGATCGCGAACATCTTCTCACCATCTCCATTTGAACGATCACAAGAATTTTTCTCTAAATATTTTGTATATAAGAATATTTTCTCCTATAATTGTAACAAAAAACATAATGTATATAACAAGCCAATACTCAGGAAAAGACATCAAAATACCTACAAAAATAGCAGTATTTCAAAATGAATATGCTAGCGTTGCCAAAAGGCTCTTCCGAGTCGTAACACTATATCAAGCACCATACGCCTTTGCTACAAATCGATAATCAGATAGTTTTTTATTGATTGTTTTTGTTGTCTTGTCTTTTGTTATCTTATTTTGTGTTGTATTATTATTTTGTGCTTCCATGTTTTTGTCATACTAAAAGGCTATTTATACTTTATATATAGCAAAATGTGCGTATCTTTGCAAGCAAGAAGCTTATGTACTTTTTCTAGATTTTGCCTTTAAGAGACGAGATTTATGCAGGTATTTCAATAACAAGAAGCTGTGTTTCTTCTCAGTTCTCTAGTTTGATAGCTGATCAAGATTTCTTGGAAACAAGAAATAGAGGAATCTTTGCTGTGTCATAATATCAAATAGCATCTCTTTGGTTGAGTACTATATCTCAAGCGTGAACAGTTCATGATATAACAAAAACGTACACATATGTGTCAGGTACATATTTTTTGTACTGAAGACTTTCTCATGCGGTTATTGTTACACGACTAATAAATGCATCTTGATGAATCATGAGACTGTCGTCACGTCAATCATTTGAAACCACTAGCTGTCGAGTATTTTCCATAAGTTTTGGATCGAACTTTTTTTGATCGTATGCTGGAGTTATTCATTTTTTACGAGTTTCTATCCACAACTGAAAGAACTTTCATGGTTGATCTGGTGATCCGTTATATTCACTATGTTGTACTCACGTACCAGCTGACATAACTTGTACTTCATCGACAGAAATACGTCATGTATTTCACATGCTATCTTTGTGTTCGAGGACTCATTGGGTAGGAATCGTTATTATTTCCATATCTTGATGGGGATGCATACCAAATCACGCTCAACCAACTATGAGATCGTCATTGAGTACTTTGAGTGCACCAAATCACATTTTGTCTGGATTATAGTAGTTTGCAAAACTAAAGCTATGAAAACTATCAAGTCGTCAGTGTTGTGCATGTCATCTGTCGTGTGCTTTGTGGAGTACATACGTGTTGTCTGGCATATTTTTTGTGAGCTTATAAAGGTGGTTTTATTAAAATTTCGTATAATGTGTATCTTCTGCTCGTTTGTCTGGATTGGTTTGTATATAATATTTAATAGTTTCATACGCCTTCTCATCACGGACGATATGGTCATGATATCTTGATTGTCGGGCAAAATGAATATCTGTTTGGATGGAATATTTGGTGACGTTTCATTTAAATACATTGATGATTTGGCCCAATGTAGGTCATTGATAATTTTCATGTTTCACAACCGTAGGGACGCGCTCTTGGCGTGTCCTAACATAATTCGCGTGACGTATCCTATCATTATTATCAAGACGACCCATTTCATTTTCAGGACAACTCATTTCATTTTCAGGACGACCCGCGAGGTCGTCCCTACGGTATCATTCATTCATATTTTGTGCAAATCACCCCATTCATAACAATATATGCACATGATTTGGCATCACCACCCATTCATGGACATCGACGGTTTTTTTTTTTGGTTTAATTGTTTGATTTCGTGGTTGCACATCTCCCCTATATCGGACAATATAATTTGAGGATGCCCCACGAGGACATCCCTACGAATTTCCCCAAAATAATGTTCCCTATCTTTGGTACAAACCGTCACAAAATACATTCCAGATGACGTATAATCGTATCGTTGGGCGCGAGGTGTTTTACGAGAATGAAACTGTGTCATTTGATAATAAAAAAATGGATAAATGACATAATTATTTCTTTATTTGATGATCTTAGCGACCTGCTCGTGGCATGTCCCACGTCATATTTTTGGGTCAAGGCAATTGGTTTTTATCTCTAGGACAGAGTAATCCCGTGTCTCTAAATGTATTCACCTCCATCAAACTAAAACCCTCTCTGCTACCCAACTTCACCCTTCAACTCAGGTATATCATATCCAATCTCTTCACAGACCTTTTGCCAGATGGCAACCATCGCTCGAGTATCTTGACGACAATAGCGAAGGAGGTTATTGCTTATTATAAGTTATATTATTTTCCCATCAAAAGTAAAATAACTAAATTAACCATCTTTTCTTTTTCTTTTGGATCACTGATTGCAATCATCAAAGTAATTGCAGTAAGGGCTTCTGGAGTAATCTTATCTCTAAATTGATACTTAGATTTTTGTAAAAACCAAATAAATGCAAAAGCTCCACTTCTTTTGTTTCCATCATTAAATGGATGGTTTTTGACAATAAAGTAAAGAAGGTGAGATGCTTTTGACTCTAAGCTTGGGTATACATCATTGCCAAAGGCAGTTTGAAAAATATTTCCCAAAATTCCTTCTAGTGTTCAATATTGTTTTTCTTGTCCAAAAATTTCTGTTGCTTGTTTCTCTTTTATAAGTTCTTGCTTAAAAATTTCTAGATCTTGATAAAGTTTACCTGCTTCAATACCTACACTTTTTTGAGTTTGTTTTTTTGTTTGAACATATTGCTTATCGAACGAGTCAAGTGAAAACCAAGTTTGACTAAATGCTTTGACTAATGCTAAAATATCAGTTGACGATAATTTATTGTGAGAGATTTTCTGAATATCTGTCAGTGCTTTCTCAAAAAGTGTATAATTTCTGGTAAGAAGCTTTTTATTGATGGTATACCCTTGGGTAATATGTTTTTTGAGTGTTTTTGTTGCCCACTTCCTAAATTGAGTAGCAACAACAGAATTTACTCTATATCCAACAGAGATAAGAACATCAAGATTATAGTATTCCACTTGATATGTTTTACCATCACTAGCAGTTGTTGCATTTTTTGCAACAACTGAATGTTTATCCAATTCACTATCTTTGAAGATATTTTTGATGTGTCTTGAGATTACTGACTTATCACGATCAAAAAGTGAAGAAATTTGATCAAGACTTGCCCAAATAGTTTCTTTTTTCAAATCACCTTTCAATGCAAGAGCCCCGTTTGATGTTTGATAAATAACTATATTAGAAATCTCTTTATCTTTTTTCATAATGAACTTTACAAATTAAAACTAATTGTTGTTAATTATAGTAAAACAAAGTGGAATCTGTAGTAAAACGAATGAGCTTGCGATGGATGTATTACTAATGATTGAGCGACTTTTACTTCGTAGTGGATTGATCTAATGTTGGAGATTTAAAGTCGATGCGCTATAATGACTTCTTCCCTACCCAACTTCACCCTTCAACTCAGGTATATCATATCCAATTTCTTCACAGACCTTTTGCCAGATGGCAACCATCGCTCGAGTATCTTGACGACAATAGCGAAGTAAATCGTGACGGATTTTTGTGACGGTGTCTGGAGTCAGATCTTTTTTTGCTAATGATTGTAATGCATCAGCAGCAGCTCATCCATTACCAATATCTAATCAATCGTAGCTAATGTCTGTCAAAACAGGTAGGACTTTTTTGATACTACAGCTTCATCCAAAAGCAGGATCGAAGTATAACATGTCTTTGAAAATATCCATCAAATCAAAAGTATTGTTGTTTATATGCTCAAATGCAGCTGCATGTTCTGGATATAAGACTCATGTTTCTGTGTTTCTTGTATTTTCGAATCATTTGTACCAGACGATGTATGTTCATGTCTTAGTTTGAGTTAAGTCAGCGATAAGTTTGTCAATGATACGTTTGTTGCTAGTTTCTTTGTGATTGAGGAGTCATTCGTGATGAGTAACTGTTCCGTCTTTGTCTATTTTGTGCAAAGAATATTGTACAACGACTTGTTGTCGTGGTGACGTTCACTCAAAGAGAGGAATCGGCGTTGTGGTTGTTTCATAGTCATAAAAATACAACGGGTATGTGAGTGACTGTAGTTGCTGTGTGATTGCAGTAGTATCAAGTGTTTTACCAGCATGAAATAACTGGATAAATCTAACAAAAGCACTATCGGCTTTGCCTCAACTCAGCAATTCAATATCGTCGTGATCCAAGTCAGTTATCATTCTTTTTCATTGATCATAGAGTTCAAGGAGTTTTTTTTTGGAACTAGTGATGCGAGGAATTGTCAAAATTGATCATAGCTCAGGTTTTTGTCCAAAATACAACAGCGGATACTCTCAGGCATACGGATAGATACTTTGAAATTGATCTTTATCTAGTTGTATATTTCTTTTGATAGTTTTGATAGTTTGGAGAACTGTTTCTTGTTGCATAATATCTTGACTCACATCATCAATAATGACTATATCTTGTGGAGCTATATCTCATGACTTTTGGTATGTTTTGTCCAAATACGCAATCGAAATCTTGTTACTATACAGTTCTTTCAAGACTTGTTGCACAACTACGTGTTGCAATCATGCATCGGCTTGCAAATCCTCGTATATCTCAGCCTTTTTGGTTTTTTTGCGGATAGACGTCTTGCTTTTGACTTCAACTATGTCGTATGTTCCTTGTTCATTGCGAACCAAAAAATCAGTCATACAAAAGACTCCGTCTGAGAGAAATCACGCTTGATACACGATATCAGGTTTTTGCTCCAATGCTTGCATGGTGAGTTGGTGGTAGCTGTTATGCCGATCAGCAAAATGTATTTTTGATTTATCAATGTTAATGATAGTTTTGTCTTTTCGCAGACGTGCTGCTATATCTTCGACTTCTTTTCCAATCGAGATTGCGTCCATTGCTCCATAACGCTGATCGTTGATGTATTGATAGGTTTCTTTGTTGTGTGCATGCCATCGAGCAAGCATCGGACATTCTACAAATTCACGAAAAAGTGATTTGGTTATATACATGGCTAATATAGTTCAAATAAAAAATCATATTTCTTTATTTTATCTATGTTACCCACGAGTGTACATCATACCAACAATAACAAAAAATCCAATTCATGTCAAAATAGGAGGGAGAATGTCAGATTGAATTCATATGCCAATCATAACGACAGAAATAACCAACAATGTTATCAAAAGGAGAGTTTGGATATGTTTCTTTTTCATGTAAGTATCTATAAAAGATATAAATACCATATGTATACACATGAAACATTTATTTTGCAAGACCGTCTTGTTTTTGTGGAAAGTTTTGTGTCAATGCGTCTGCAATTGCTTGTGGGTTTTTGTATTGCAGAGGATGATCTTGTCATGATAGCGATATGAGTTTTACTACTCATGAATCTATATGTTCTAACATAAATCATATATTTGCATATGGGACAAGAATATCTTCCGTTCCATGCACAATGACAACAGGCGTCTGTATTGTGTCTAATCACACCATACTTTTCTTTAAACTAGCGACATGTCATAATTTTTCGTCATTTGCGACTCGAAGTGGGGGTCAAATCATCCAATACAGTGGTTGGTATTGCACAAGATATGAAACAGGAAAAATAACTTCCTGACCTGGATCAACGGCTCAAGCAACAATGATTGATCATTGTATGAGGTGTGGGTTATGGATTTGGACTGATAGTGCGATAGGTCAACCATACGAATGTCCCAAAACTATACCCAATTGTCATGTAGGTGCGATGAGTTTTTCAAACAAAGCAGCATATGCTTGAGCGTGTTTGTTAATGTCTGGTTCTGATATTCACCATGATGATTTTCAGTAACCGATACGATCAGGAATAATAAATCTATATCCCTTATGCATTGAACTGATTTTTAAAAGCGGTTTTCGATCGTTTATGCTTCAAGGAGCGCCATGTAATAATAAGACTGGTGTGTCTTTTATGTCTCATACATCCACATAATGGATAGTTTTTCAAGAATAAGAAAATGTTCATATTTCCACTCTTTCGAAATTTTGAGAAAAGTTTTTTGTTAGTTGGGCGTCAGACAAGAAATGCTGATCATATGCAAAAAATCACCGTCAGGCTAATACAATAATACTTAAAGATCAGAAAAAAAATGACCATCATATCACGACATTTCCACAGATATAAAGAAGTCATAAAAAGAGTCGTAAAACTGTTCTTATTATTTTTGAAATTATATTCATGCTATCTTTTTTATTAAATTAAGAGCAATATGATATAAAAATATCTTTGAATTACAACTATTGACAAATTTCATTGCAATTGTTCGTGTTTTGTCTAGACTAGCTAGCAAAGACATGTTACGTGTCAGATTATTTTTTTATTGCTTTGTAAACTTTATGACAGCAGATTTAACGGCTATTTTGACAGCTATTAGAAATATCGCTATTATTGCCCATGTAGATCATGGAAAAACTTCTCTTGTTGATCAATTATTGATCCAATCTGGAACAATGAAACACATGGAAGATGCGACACTTATTATGGATAGTAATGATCAAGAAAAAGAAAGATGAATTACGATTTATGCAAAAAACACATCAATTCGTCGAGAATGAACTGTTATCAATATTATTGATACTCCATGACATGCTGACTTTTCTAGTGAAGTAGAAAGAGTATTGAGAATGGTTGATACTGTATTGTTAGTTGTCGATGCATATGAAGGGCCTATGCCACAAACAAAATTTGTACTCAAGAAATCTTTGGAATTAGGGATCCGTCCTTTGGTTGTTATCAACAAGATTGACAAACCAACAGCAAGACCAGACCGAGTTGTTGATCAATTATTTGATTTGTTCTTTGCTCTTGGTGCTACAAATGAACAAGCTGATTTCAAAGTGATATACACAAGTGCTCGTGATTGATTTGCATGTATGGAAACTGATCAAGTTGAAGAAGCTGCAAAAAACCCAACAATGAAACCACTATTCGACTTTATCTTGAAAAATGTTACTCCAGCAGAAGACAAATCAGATATGCTTTTCCGTATGCAAGTTACAAACTTGGCATATGATGATTACGTAGGAAGATTGTGAGTATGAAGAATCCGTGAAGGAACTGTAAAAGTGTGAGACAATGTTGTAGTATTTAACAATGAAGGGCAAAAAAGAAAAGCAAAAATAAGTAAATTATACACAACTCTTGGAGTCCAAAAACAAGAAGTACAACAATGAGTATGTGGAGATATTGTAATTATCGCATGAATTGGTGATATTTATGTATGAGAAACTATAGGAGCTGAATGAATAGAACCATATCCTGCATTACAAATAGATGAACCAACATTACGTATGGATTTTTGTGTAAATGATTCTCCTTTTGCATGAAGAGAATGAAAATATGTAACATCTAGAAATATTATGGAAAGACTAGAAAAAGAAATGGAAACAAATGTATGATTACGTATTGAACCACAAGCATGATGAAATCGTTGTACTGTTTCTTGAAGATGAGAACTTCACTTGTCTGTGTTGATCGAGACGATGAGAAGAGAATGATTTGAGTTGCAAGTATCTGCACCACAAGTTATTATGAAAAAAGATGGAGGAAAAACACAAGAACCTATAGAACAAGTTGTGGTTACTGTAGAAGAATCATTTGCATGAACTGTTATTGAAATGCTAGCTCAAAGAAAATGAATGATGCAAGACATGCAAACAGAAAACGGAATGACAACATTGATTTTTGATGTACCAACAAGAGGATTGCTTGGGTTTAGAGCAGACTTTATTCTCGAAACCAAATGAGAATGAATCCTATATTCTTCTTTTTCTCACTATGATGATTACAAATGAGATATACAAAAAAGAGTTAACTGATCGCTAATTTCTGGATTTGCTTGAAAATCAATGAGATATAGTATCTGGAAGTTGCAAGATAGATGAACGATATTTGTTGAACCTGCTACAGAACTCTATGAATGAATGATTGTATGAGAAAGTGCAAAACCTGGAGATATGTCTGTAAATCTTACAAAAAATAAACAACAATCTAATATGAGAACATCATGAAATGATGAAAATATGCTCTTACAACCAATCAAAAAACTTACACTTGAAGATGCACTTTCATATATCGGACAAGATGAATATGTAGAAGTTACACCTGAAAGTATTAGAATTAGAAAAATCCACCTCAAAGAAACTGATAGAAAATCTGCTGGTAAAAGAGGGTAGATAAATATTATGCCAATAATTATTCATAAAAAACGCTATGCATTTATTTTAAAATGCGTAGCGTTTTTTATCAGCTAATTTATAAATTAAATATATTTCTCTTTGTATTGACTTAGTTGAAATATTATATATAAATTTTACATAATTTATTAAGTAATGTTATTAAATGGAAAATAATCTTGCTCAAACTAATGCATCTAAATCTATCGAAGTTCCACGTTGATTTCTACAACAAATAGTGAAAGAAAAAGAAAATATTTCTGTTGTACTCGCAGATCCCATCTTAGAAGAGAAACAAACAAAAAGTAAAATAGTAAAAAAATTTTTAAGAAACAAAATTACTATTAAGAGAGCTGTATTATGAACATTATTAGTTGTAGTTAATATATGAACTTACAGACTAGATTCTACTATTCCAGATTCGCTTACTAATCTCTTACATGTAATGTCTTGAGGAGCGGTACTGACAGATCTTGGAGTTTTATATATTGTATATGATGAAGTGAAAAAACTTCGTTCTGACTTAGCTTCAAATTTAAGTTTATGATCTACTTCTTGATCTAGGTTAAAACTCTCAGAAATGGAAGATATTTGAGGTACTACAGACCCAATTAGCTCGGAAATTATCAATTTTAGAGAGGATTGATTTGTCTATAAAATAGTAAAAGATGAAAATGGGAAAGATAATTTCATTTATTATGCAAAAGATATTCTTGATTCTTGACTTTGTACAAAAGTATGAAAAGTATGATCTGTGTCTGCTGCAGAAGTAAATAGGAGACTTGAAGCATTAAAGAAATAGTAATTCTCACATCTTCAACTTCTCTACAACACGCGCAAGCGCGATATGATCTGGCTCTGAGTCAGGTCTCTTTTTGTGTAGATCTCACGAAGCATTCAGTGGCATGACATGGATATGTATATGATCAACTTCAAATCCCACTGCTCGCATCGCGGCTTTGCTAGGAGTATCTAAAAAATTGACATAAAGTATATTTATATGTATACTTAAGTAAATCCTTATTGTCTCATTGTATCGATACTTCTAGATGTATTCACAGTCTAAGGAACTAGTTCAACGATATTAATTATTTTATTAACAAATATATACAACATGGCAGATACTATACATGCAAGAACTAATGCTTCTGAATCTAAAAATGCTTCTGAATCTATATCTATACAAAGACGTTTAGATAAAATTCAACAAGATAACTTAGCAGATACGTTATCTGAAACTCAATTAGTATATAATTTGCTGACAGAAGTCTCAACATATGAAGATAGTGAGAAGACAAAAGCTCTTGGTATATTATATAACAGTTTGGAGTCAAAAAAGGATATTACAAAAAAGTGAGACTATGTATATATACCTGCTACATCAGATAAAGATTGATTTCTTCTATCAAAGACTAAACTACATCTTATTACATTGTCTGATGATGTGGATGCCATTGTACAAAGAGAGTGAAATAAAGATTTTCCTAAAAACTGACAAAAGAAAATTTTTGATACAAAAATTATACAAGAAAACTGGAGTAAATTTAAGGATTTGTGCTTTGGACAAAGAATAAGTACTATAGATGATATTGATGGTTTGTCAAATAAATCTTTACATAAAGTTGTTATTAGGTGAGAGAATCATATTGCTACTTTAGGTACTATTGTCGAAAAAATTGCCACATTAACTCAAAGTGATAATAATTATATTTTTTTAGTTTGAAAGTTAGGTGCTATTTCTGGTAAATACAACTCTTGCAAAGTAATAACTAATTCTTCGATTGACGATGCTGCAAAGAATTGACTTTTCAGTGCTATACAGGTTTGGGATAATACAGAAAAAAAAATACATACTACTGTTGATAAAAAGATATTTACAGACCGATTAAAAGATAGAATAAATTCTAAGCAGTCGGTCAATAATATAAAGATAGATAAATCATTAGTACCAAGTATACATAAAGAAGCTAAATCAAAATGAGTCTATGTTTCCTTTTCAAAAGATGAAACTACTTTCTCTCTAAATTATCAAAAAGAATATAAAGATGTTGAAAAAACAGATTGAGCTACGATGTCGGTTTATTAGGTTTTATACACTTACATTTCATTTTGTATATGAAAAACGATTGAGAAAAGTATTGAAGTCTTCATGGTGATATAAATAGAGATAATAATCTTTATAATAGTGATCTCTATAAAGTACTTTATCCTCATATTGAGAGATTAGATAGTATATATCAGTTTGTAACAAATACCACTTCTTGAGTAACGCTTTCTAGGAAGTCTCATAGTCACTTTGTATCTTATATAGCAAACACCATAGCAAAGAAGATGTGATGCGATGATAAAATACAAGAATTTGCTTGTATATCTGGAATGATTCATGATGTGTGACATCCTCCTTTTTGACACCGTGGTGAACAAGCAATAAATGAGGTAGGGAAGAAATATTGATATGTATTTAATCATGATATTTTTGGAGCAGAATTAGTTGATACTGCATTAAAAGAGTGAGATATTGATATAAGTGTTCGTAAAGTTATAGGTGAGTCGTTATTATGAAGAAAAAAAGATGTAGTACTTTCCGATAGTTCATCTATAAACGACTGGTATGATAAAACTCTTCCCATCGATACTATAGTGTTACCTATAGTTTTATGGTCAGATAGAATTGCTATTAATGTTGGAGATTTGATTGATGGTGTTTTTGTATGAAGAATCTTACTAGATGAGCTAACTAATAAATTGCCTACATTTATTGGAATCTTAAAAAAGAATATAGCTAGGTGGCATGAGAAATACATTTCACAACTACCATATACTAAAGAAGAATTTGAAGATATAATCTTTAAGAATACTGATGTTCAGTCCTTTTTTCTTAAGGATCGAAAAAAAGATCTTACTCAGTTTCTAATAGATGATTTTGTTAGTTATTCAAAACAACATGATACAGTTATGTGCTCTCCTAGTGTGCAGGCTGAAATGAAATCTTTTTTGACTCTTTGTAGAGATGATTATTTTAACAGCTCATATTGATATCAAATTGTAACAAAAGAACTCTTGACCCTAGCTATGGACTGAGATATTACATTTGGTGATTGGACATACAATAGTCACTTATCTGAAGAAGATAATTTTCAATTATTAGTATCTGAGTTTACAAAAAAGACAGATGAAGATATTATACATATTTGTAAAAGCAATATTGATGCTTATCCTTGATTGTTTGAACAGCTTCCTTCTAGAGAATCACCATTAAAGATCAATATGTATTCTGACAAGGATATTATCAAGAAAGTACAAGAAAAATATAAGAATCAGTCTTATATTAATGATCATACTCCTTTTTGACATCCTCTTTTGATGCTTGATGCAATAGATTCAACGTGTCCTCAATGAATTAAAGTAAAAAAGCTCCCTGATACAAAAGTCGTAATTCCTATTCCTAAAGTATGAAATAGTATTCAAATGCCAGAGAACTTTCACACTTTAAATTGAGAATATCACCGTCTCGGAGATCCAGTTTCTTCAAAAAACCAAATCGCATCTGGTGTGTGATATACTTGGACAAATGGTCCAACATGACAGATGGTTGTAGGAAGACCATGAGTTGACGCTGTAATAATTAATTTTTGAGGTGATAAAAGCCTACAGAATCAGTTTTTAAAGAAATTTCCTGATATCTATAATGAAAATACTATTACGAAAGAAACATTTACGCAAATTCAGTCTTATTTACAATCCAACGGTATAGAAAGTTATCCATCAACAAAAAAGTATATTCAACAAATGTATATAAATGATAGCTGAGCTATATATGGAAAAAACTCAAAAAAAGAATCTGACTATTTTGCACGTTTCGTTCCAGGGTATTGTGAAGTTTGAACCAGTACTTGAACAAATCAGTATTTCGAAGATTGAGTTGTTGTTGTTAATGATGCTGATAAAAATGCTTATGCTATAAATCCAGACCAGTTTTGTTCACTGTACAAATTAGATAATTGAGATGCTCTCAATCCTTCAATGCTACACGATTTACCAAGAGTACATCTTGATTCGTGTTTTTTAGAAACAAAAAACATACCTTCTTGAGAATGAATAAAACATATTTCCATAATTTGAACTTGAATGTCAGGGATAATGACATTAACTAATATAATTGAGAAATATAAGAATATTTGAAAAAGTAATCCAATGTTAATATCTCTGTATGACTGAACATATGATATATGATGAGCTACCTATAATAGATTTGGTGCCACAGCTGTAGGAATGGCTAATCAAGTTAACGTTCTATGATTAGATACTCCGTGATGAATCGTTACATATTTAAATAAAGATCCGGTTTTTTGGATGAGAGAAGTGCCAACTCTATTATACAGCCCTCAACACTGATTTGATAAAAACCAAATTATTAGTCATAATGATTATTGAAAAATTGTAAAAAAATATATTGAGGATCTTCTCAGAAGCATTGAAAGTAATTGATTGCCAATAAAGGTGCAATTCATAAGAGCGAGAATAGAGAATGCTACCTGAGAATCTTTATTGATAAAGAGTGGTAAAAAACAGGTATCGGTGAATTCTGATGCCGTATTTGTATGTACCGGTAATAATCTTCCAAATCACCTCTCTGATATGCATGGAGAGACATTAGCTTGAGTTTCTTGATATTATTCACTTGATGATCAAGCTTTATCAAAAAACAATCTAAAAAACTTATCCAAGGATGATATAATAGGGATTATATGAACGTGAAATGGTTCTCTTTTTTCTGTCTTATGGGCAATTTGAAATTGATTTGAGGGTAAGTTTTTTTTAATATCAAAAACTTGAAAAGTACCTACGAAAGAAGGTAAAGTTAGTGAATTATTTTATGAAAGATCCTTATTGACATATGATTCTATAATTGAGTTAAGTAAAAGTAATACCTTTTCGAAAGCTACATTATTACAACTCTGGAAAAGCGAGCTTTCAACGGCTTTAGATAAATGATTTGGTTGGAGATCAGTAATAGATTCTTTGATCCCAGAAATAAATTCCATTTGGAATGCTCTTTGTGATCAAGATAGACAGATATTTATTGAAGAATTATGATCGATTCGAAACAATGTTAGGTATAGAATTCCAAATGACCACCGAACAAAAATAAGTGAACTCATTTCTGAATGAAGAGTTGTAATTTCATGAGGATATTCTTGAATCAATGTTATTCGTTCAGCTGAATGAAATATTTTTGATATCATATATGAAACGAAGGAATGAGTTTTGACGCAGTCGGTGAGTATGATTGTAAATAATACGTGACCGTCTAAATCTACACAAAACAAGTTGGTTGCTAGTATGGCTGAAGCTAGAGTTGTAGCTTTAGATGACTGAATTATCTCTTCTACTGAGAATGTTTACAGTATTTGACCGGTAATATCCAATAAAATTAAACCAGAAAATATTACTATACCAGCAATACGTAGTATGGTATGATCAGTAGTAGATGAGTTCTTTGATAAAACACTTTGAGCAAAAAATGAATCTAACCGGCAGTCTTATTGATTTCATTATTCATGATTTGATCATAGACCATATGATTACACACAACAGTCTCCAGAAGAGTTGTGAAAATACTTTGTCAATTCTCGTTACTGAAAAAGTCTTACTCATTGTACTATAGTAAACTATACTCAAGAACAAAAAGAGCTTTTTTTCTCAATCGAATACGCCAAAGAAGTTGTTGATTCTGGCTTAGTTAAAGCTCCAAAAAATAAAACAGTACTTTGGTCTTGATGATGGATTCCCTGACATCCTCTTTGATATTGATTATGAAGAGTTATGGCTGAACATTTCTTAGTTACTGAGAATACGTCCTATGAAGACGGATCGGCATATGAGACTATATGTGATAATTTATATCACACTGTCGCGATGACACAGTGAGCATTACCAGTTCTTAACCCTATGTGGGACGATAGTGAAATTCCTTATTCTCTAAAAAGTGAAATTACTCCTCACTATATATTAGCTTTTGTTCGTAATGCTGAGTGAAATGTTGCTGTTTCTGTTGATGATACTGATTGTGACTCTTTTTTTAGAACCCATGAACTCATAGAATTAATGGAAAATAATAAGGTAACATGAATAACTAAGATTTGTTATGATGAAAAATGAGTTATGGATACAATAAAGTACAATAATAAATCAGACTGGTATCAAGACCAGAGAGATCAGTGGGTTTCATCAATTAAAGCTCGTTATAATTATGCAAAAAAATTTGGTTCTGAGTCTGATATCGCACGCATGCATAATGCATTACAAAAAGAAAAAGAGTTAAGTAAAAATATACTTAATTCTGGTAGAGATCCATGGATATTATCTGATTTTAATTTTGAGAGAGAAAAAAAGAGGGATAAATCCTTATCTTTGATTACATTTTAACTATAAGTTATATTTTCAATTTCTCTGCAACACGCGCAAGCGCGACATGATCTGGCTCTGAGTCAGGTCTTTTTTTGTGTAGATCTCATGATGCGTACAACGGCATTACATGGATATGTGTATGATTAACTTCAAACCCTTCTGCTCGCAAAGCAACTTTGCTAGGAGTATAGACAGATTGTATCTTTTGAGCTATTTTTTGAGCGACTACCATCATATGAGTATACAAATCCGTATCACATTTGTGAAAATCAGAGACGTGTTGTTTGGGTATAACCAAGACATGTCCTTCGTTGATTGGAAAAATGTCTAAGAAAGCTAGTATAGTATCATCTTCATAAATCTTGTGTGCTGGTATATCTCACTGAACTATTTTACAAAAAATACAGTCTGACATATTTTGATAGTTTATTTTATAAATCTTCACAAGTCTATTTCTTCTAATTGTTGCAATTGTCTAACGAATTCTTGATCATGACTAATAATTAACATTGCTCATTCGTATGCGTTAAGCGCTTCTGCTATGATAGGAAGGTGACGAAAATTAATATGGTTTGTTGGCTCATCCATTATCAAAATATGAGGTTTTTGCAAAACGAAACGCGCATAACACAAAAGTCACTTTTGTCCTTCACTCAAAAATCCTATAGATTTTTTGAGAAGATCTCACGTCAATAAAAATCCTGCAGCAACTTTATATACTTCTTGATCAGTGAGTGTGTCTGAAGATGCATGCAGAGCATCTCGAACGATCATACTCATATCTAATGCAGCAAAATCCTGACTATAGTATCATATTCTGACATCGTCTTTTATAGTTGCTTGTGTTGATGTTACAGTTGTATTTTCATCTCCCAAAAGACTTTTGAGTAAAGTAGTTTTTCCAATACCATTTGGTCACGATAAAATATACCTTTCTTTCTTTTTGATAGAGATATCAACGTCAATGTTTCTGATATTTTGATTTTTGTCCATAAGTGAAATACGGTTTATCTCAACAATTGGTCAGATATAATTTTCAAAAGGAATTGTAAATGTTCTGATAGTTTTATCATCTCTTCTTACTTCTACAAGATCATCCTCAGCTTCTTCAACTTGCGACCTCATTTTTTTTGCAAGTTTACGCATTTTTCATCATTTTTGTGCAAACTCTCCTATTTTTTCTTTTGCATTTTTTATTTGTTTGATAGCACGTGCGTTTTGTTTTTCTTCTTTTTCTATTTGAGCGACAATTTGGTCTTGTACGCTATAATAATCTCACCAAAATTGCTCTACATTTTTGGTCATGATATTGAGGTATAATACTCAATCAGTAAACATATTCAAAAAGTCTGCATCATGAGAAATAACAACAACAGTCTTTTCATACATCAACAAAAAACTTATCAGATCTCAAATTCAGTCCGAGTCTAAATTGTTTGTTGGTTCATCAACCAAGAGTATATCAGGTTCTTGCACCAAAGCGTACCCTAGCAAAAGTCTTGCTTGTTGTCACCCAGAGAAATCTTTTAGTTTTTTGTCTAGAGGTGGGACAAAATGTAACTTTGTTAAGGTGTCTGTGATTTTCTTGTCAAATGAATAGTCTTTTTCGTGTAATGTTTCTTCATACCATTCTCTCACAGAAAGTTCCATTTTTTCTCTAGGAATAACTTGTCTCGAGATCGCAATTTTGATTCATTGTCAGATATTTATTTTTCCTGATTGTAAAGAAAGTTCTCACATAATCAGTTTAAATATCGTAGATTTTCATGCTCAATTTTGTCACATAATTGTAACTTTCGTGTTTTCACGAACACTAAAACTTGCGTCATCTATGATGATTTTTTCTCCATCGTTATATCCAAATGTTGCGTGATCAAAACGCAAAATAATGTTGTTCGAACTAGCGTCCATACGTGCAAAAAAATATACTAAAAATTCCACCTATGTGGGTTTATTTAGTAAGTTATACTTTTGTTTATTTCTGAGTCAACTGGAAGTGAACTTTGTTATAGAATATTGTAACAAAAAGAAAAGCTATCATACTGTGTGATAGCTTTGTTTTTTATTCAAGAGTATTTTATCTACTTTTATCCAACGCTTCATTCCATCTCCATCTCAATGAGTTTGTTCATTTCTCATGCGTATTCTAATGGTAGTTGTTTTACAATGTCAGAAAAAAAACCATTTACGATCATTGCCATTGCTTTTTCTTCGTCAATTCCACGAGATGTAAGGTAAAATAACTCTTGTTCATCGATTTTTCAGGCAGTCGCTTCATGTGCTATTGTTGCACTATCATTTCTAATATCAATATCTGGAATTGCTGTACTTATTGAAATATCATCCAACAAGAGTGCGTCACATTCTGTAGAGTTTACTGCATTGCTCGCACTTGGCATGATTTGTACTAATCATCTATATGCTGCCGTTCATCAATCTTTTGCGATTGATTTGGATACAATTTTTGAACTTGTATCTTTTCATATATGAATAACTTTTGCACCAACATCTTGATATTGTCCAGCACCTGCAACAGCAACTCATAAGATATCTGTTTTACTTCTATCTCATTTGAGAATAGAACAAGGATAGAGCATTGTAGTACAACTTCCCATATTTCATCCTATCCATTCCATATACGCATCTTCTTCAATAAGCGATCTTTTTGTATTAAGATTAAATGTATTGATTGATCGATTTTCTACAGATGAATATCTCATATGTGCATTTTTTGCAACAAAAATCTCGACTAATCATGCATGTAAAGATGGTGTATCAAATTTTGGAGCTGAACATCACTCGATGTAGTCAGCTTGTGCATCTTCATCAATAATAATTAGTGTATGTTCAAATTGTCCTCATCAATACGTATTCATACGAAAATATGCTTGTAGTGGTTGTGTTACTTTGACTCAAGCAGGTACGTGAATAAATGTTCATCACGACCACACTGCTCCATGTAATGCAGCAAATTTATGATCAGTAGCAGGTACTAATTTCATAAAATATTTTTTGACCAATTCTTCATGTTTTTGCAAAGCAATTGGCATATCTTCAAAGATTACTCATTGTTTTGCTCGTTGTTCTTTGATTTTGTGATATACAGTATTGCTATCCATTTGTCATCCTGCTCATGCGAGATAATCTCTTTCTGCTTTTGGGATTCATAATTTTTCAAATTTATCTTTGAGATCTGCAGGAACATCATCTCGAGATTTCGCGTATCACTCATATCATTTTGCAGGTTTTGCATATCGTACAAGTTTTTCAAAATCTAATAACTCCAAATTCGGTCATCGTTTTGGCATAGGTGTAGCGAAAAAAATATCGAGACACTTTAATCTATGTTCCAACATCCACTCAGGTTCATTTTGATCTGCAGATATTTTGCGAATTGTGTCTGGTGTTAATTCTTTCAAAAAAAGGTCATATTTTAGATCACTTGATTCGTTAAGCGCTTTTTGTATGTCTGACATTATGAAAATATAATATAAATTATGTTGGGTTGCAATTACTTTATAAACATACATATTTGTACAAGACTTATCAAGACATTCGTTTATTCTTTTTTTGTTTATGTATGCAAAAAGTCGCTAAAAAGCTACATATGTTTTTTTCTGCGTTATGGCGTAAAGAAAGAAATACCATCTTATTTGCATGAATAGTAGTATTGTGAGTTTTTTTGGTGAGAAATGTTTATTTAGGATTGTGACAACAACCTAAACCTCTCGTTGATATTGTCACTGGTTCATGATATGTTGATTATACTCCCCAAGTCCTAGCTGATGCTCTTGTGTCTGGAAAAACTGTAATTGCATTTTTTCATGCAGATTGGTGTCCTAGTTGCAGAATTTTGGACAAAGTCATACTCGCGAATATCCAAAATATCCCAGAAAATGTACAGATCATAAGAGTTGACTATGATTCAACCAAGGTTTTACAAAAAAAATGGTGAGTTCGTGCACAAACATCATTGGTGTTGGTCTGAGAAGACTGAGAAGCTAAAGATTTTCGTGTGTGAGCCTTTTCCCTGAGTGATGTTTTGTCACTTGTTCCTACTTCATAACATTACTTTCATAATGGTTACTCAACAATACACAGTAGAATATACCAATAACAAGCATGCGTATCTCAAAGTTCTGTCAGATTGATCTTTTTTGATTCGTGTGCCTTATCGTCTCAAGCATGATACATTTTTGGTACAAGATTTACTACAGAGATGAAAAATTTTGCAAAAAAAAATACCTGACCGTGTGCAAGTTATGTCAGATAGTCATGTTTCTATTTGGTGAGAGAGTATTGATCGTGCTATGTTATCCCAACAATATCCGCAATATAGCATACAGCAAATACTGCAACAAAAGCTTGCTGAGTATGCACAGCCTCTTGTGTATGCTTTTGCTTCACAATTATGAAAAAAAGTATATGGTTTTTGGGTAAATAATGTACGTCGCAAATGGGGAAGTTGTACACATGATGATAGAATTATGCTTAATCAGTCCCTTATTCATTTTCCCAAAAAATATACGGATTATGTCATCATACATGAATGCTGTCACCTTGTTCATAAAAACCATTCTCAGACTTTTCGAAACCTTGTACAAAAATTATGTCCAGAATATAAAACAATAAAAAAAGAGATGAAAGGATTTCATCTCTAAGTGTTTACTTTAGGTATTTATTAGATTTATACCATGGTATATATATATAATATAAAAATGAGTATAATTAGTTATGTTAACAGCCTCATTATATTCTTATTTTTCTATTTGTCAATAGAATATTTCTAATTATTTTTGTTGCCTATTTTGTATAGAACTTGTCATTTGTCTATTTCTTCTCATGTTTTCTCTACATAGCTATCAATATTCACAAATCAATGATTTTCTAAAAATTTTTTGAATCATTCAATACTATAAATTCTCATTTCCATAAGGTATAACTCTTGTCATTCTCATATATGTATTGTATCTCATCTCAAAGATACTGTGACAGACTTGTCAAACGCAAAATAGTATATCATCAGCATAGATCCAGTGAAGTCTTCATTTACTACTTTCATTCTCAATGTTCATGAATCTTTAGGAATATTTAATAATTCTAAAGGAGCAAGATTTGACTTTAATTTATCCTCTTCATACAAATAAAATTGCTCAAATCTTTTAAATATCTCAAAATCTTTTTTCTTTGATACTTCTGTCCTAACACAAAAATCAATCCATACATAGTCTTCCGGTCATAGAAGATTAAAAAGACTGTCTCATAATTCTGTTTGATTTTTGCTAGCAAAAGTATATCCCATAAAAGCGAAAATTCTACGATCGTATCATTTTGTTCTCATATCTACCTCTTGCCTAAATTTTTTTGTTGTAAGGTCTGCATAAATAAATTCTTTCTTACCAGGAATATCTTTTAAATTCTTGATAGCTAAATCTAACATTCCTTGTGAGTAATCTACTCAAAAATAATCAATTGAGTGTCAATCTTGATGAAGTTTACGAAGTGTTTCTTTTTCTTGACGTCAATCTCCACATCATAGACTAATTATTGCTATTTTTTCTCATTTTGTTATATGTTTTTCTATAAAAGAATAATAGAAATCATCATTCTCGTATGCTCATTTTACAAATTTACTTCTTCTATCAACAGCATCATAATAATACTTTGCTCACTGTTGGATATAAATAAACTTTTGATCAAGAAAACGTTTCTTTAATCATGCAACTAACTCTTCTTCTTGCTCAAAATCAGATATAACTGAATGAATTTTATTATTCATAAAGTGGTTGTTTAGTTATTAAAATATGCTATTTTTAGATCTGATCAATTTGTATCAAACACTTTTCATTGTAAGAAAATGAATGTAGCTCTAAAATGCTCATATCAATCAGAATCGATTTCTAATATATGTATCGATTCATCAAGTTCATTGTTTTTTAGCATATTTTCAAAAAAGTCTCTACTTTCTATTGATCGTACAATTGATTTGGAATCGCCATATACTAGTCAAAATATCTCAGTGTCAAAGTTGTGAAAATATCGTGAGTATAGGTTTTGTTGTAGTAATATTGGAGTATCAAGTTTTTTTTCTTTTCTATATACACTGAAAAGATCATGTGATGTCCATATATCGATTCTTTCATCTCGTTGTAAAATTTTTCTTAGTGGCATATATATTGACTGAGTTTCGAATCCTATTCTTATTTGTTTATGCGTATGCAGTCACTTCAATGTTGTTAAGTTATGTTCTCTATCAGCTAGTTTCAAAAGTAAACATCTAACATCTTGCATTCACCCATACAGTAACTTTTGGATTTTATCAGAAAACGCTTTTTTTGGTTGTCCATAATAGTAGTTTGTATTATCGGTTACTGCATCTACTAAAAATCATACATTAGTACCAAAAATGTTATAAACATCCTCTATAAAAATATAATCATTATCTTCTACGGTATCATGTAATATTGCTGCAATAACTAGTGTTATATCTCCAAAACGTTCTGCCAATAGTAAAGAAACCGCTAAAGGATGTTCAAGATATGGTTGTCAAGAAATTTTTCTAAATTGTCATTTGTGTGCTTTATCTGCAAATTCGCATGCCTTACGTAGCAATTTCTCTTGTTCAAAAAGTATTGGATACGTATTTTTTATCGTAACTAAAAAAGTCTCAATAATTTCTTGTGTTGATAATATATCATCTTTTTGTTCTTTTGATGTGCTATGTGCTATATGGTCATCATCTTTTATTTCCATATCTTACGGCAAAATCAAATAAAGCAATACTTTTTTAATATTTTGATACTTAGATTTAGTAGTCTAAGTTTTAAATGAAAAATTACAACACAGAATTATTTTTTTAGGGTAAAATTAATGACTTTCCTTTTATTGTTGTGTTGCAGGTTTACTGACTACTTCATATAGTTTTCTTAGAATAACTCTTTTAGAAATATTACCATGAAGATGTATGTCTTTTCCCAGTTTTCCTAATTTACTAATTGCGTCGAGTGGTTTTCTTTATTTCTCTCAAATAAAAACATTCATCTAAGACCTTGAATAGATTGTTTAACTAATGAAAAGTTATGTTGATAGAAGTATTCAATAAGTCAATCTGTATCATAAAGATATTGTTCGACAATAGATATCTTTTCACCAGGCAATATGATAATTCTTTTTCAATTTATTTTTAACTCTACTCTTGATGTTAAATAGAAATATGTATGAAATCTTAGTGCTTTTATAGATGGCTCTTTATTTGTTGAGATTATGAGCTCTCATGATTCTTCTGGTATTCAAAGATCTTGTATTGCATTTATATAAAATTTATGTCTCGCTTCTTTCATTAAGGACTCTTTCATCATTTTAGCATGATTGAGATCGTCTTTTGATGTTAATCCACTTCTTAGGCGTACATCTACCCGCACGTATTCTCATTCTTCAGATAAATTATAGAGAGTATCTACAATATTTGTATGTGGAATATTTCATAAAGTATTACTAAAAAACGAAAAGATCCTACTACCTATTTTGTTTCTAGTTAGGTTGTTTAAATGCTTGTTAAAATCTCCTGATCAAAAATCTGCACGTACGAATTTCTTGTCTGATAACTTAATATCTTGCATTGAATTAATTGAAAATTGTAACATCTCATATGAAAGATCGATTCAAACATACGATAAGTCTGATAAGTCACTTCTTTTTTCTAAGAAACTACTCTCTGCTTTACTATTTCAGCATCAAAGACTTACGATCGCTGCATTAGGTTTTTTTTGTAAAAAAGATTCCAAAAATTCAGTATATATTTCTGGTGAAAATGTGGATTTTTTGTATACAGGGTCGTCTATTCTAATTTTATAATAAAGATCTGCTCAATTATTAAAATACAAGAATTTTTGTCATAACTTTCTTTCCATTAGAGATAGGATCTTTTCTCAAATAAGATCTGGATCAGATACAAATGTGTATATTTTATCAAACATAATCGATTGTGTTAGTATATAAACTATCTTGAATAGACATTTTACCTCAAATATTTTGGAAGGCATCACCTTGCTTACATATAAATGTGCAAGAAAAACTACATTTTAATCAATAAGTTATATCAATTATATCAATTTTTTTATCAAATCATTTTTGAGAAACAACATCATGCATCATGTTCTCGTCTGATACTTTTCGAATTATACTTTTAGTATCTAGATAGACCAAATTGAATATGTCGTCATCTAATTCATTAAAACACGTTAAATATAGCTTTTCCTTAAATTCAATCTCATTGTTTATTTTCTCTTTTTTAATAAAGGATCTGTGGAGATCTTTTACTAAATCAGTAGTAGTTTTTTCTCATCGATGTAGTATTTCTTTTAATGGTACATAAATGGCTTGTGTTTCAAAACTCATTCTCACCTGTTTTGCTGGTTTGAGTCATTCAATAGTCTCGAGATTGTGTTCTCTATCTGCTAATTTCAATAATAAACATCTTATATCTTGCATTCAACCATATAATAGCTTTTCTATTTTATCAGAAAATGTTTTCTTTGGTTTAGTATAAAAATAATTCGTATTGTCTGTAACTGCATCTACCAAGAATCATACTTCATTTCCAAATATATTGTATACATCTTCTATAAAAATGTAGTCATTATCTTCTACTGTATCATGAAGTATTGCTGCTAAAACCAATTCAATATCGTTATAGTAGTCTCGGACTTTTGAAGCTACAGCTAACGGATGGGTCAAATATGGCTCTCAAGAAACTTTTCTAAACTGTCATTTGTGTGCTTTATCCGCAAATTCACATGCTTTACGTAGTAATTTTTCGTGTTCAAAAAGTATTGGATACGTATTTTTTATCGTAACTAAAAAAGACTCAATAATTTCTTGTGTTGATAATATATCATCTTTTTGTTCTTTTGATGTGCTATGTGCTATATGGTTATCATCTTTTATTTCCATATCTTACGGCAAAATCAAATAAAGTGTTACTTTTTTAATATTTTGATACTTAGATCTAAGTAGTTTAAGTTTTAAATGAAAAATTACAACACAAAATTATTTTTTTAGTATAAAATTAATGACTTTTTCCTTACTGTTGTGTTATAGGTCTACTGAGTACTTCGTGTAGTTTTCTTAGAATAACTCTTTTGGGAATATTACCATGAACATGTATGTCTTTTTCCATTGTTTCTAGTGCTTTTATTGCTTTTGTACGCCGGGTATCTCATTTTTTATCGACAGCATTAAGCAAAAGTTTCCTCAAAAAAACATAATAATCTGCATCTTTCTTTGTGAGCTCATATCCTTGAATCATCTCTTCTACTCGCCAATCTTTGGGTACGGCAACAAATCAATCGACAACATCTCTTCCTGGACCAATAAGATAAGAATCACGGTACACAAGCGCAGTACTTAGTCAAGCATCTAGGCTCAAAGCAGTATCACATCCATATTGTTTTCTGATATAGTCTGAAATCTCTCGCATTGAAATATTACGAACAAATCCCATATAAATTGTTTTATTATCTTGTGTATTACAAATAAATCATCTTGTTCAAGGATTGCTAAATTTAGCATTCCCCTCCAAAAAATCGCCATAAGAGTATATTGTATTTATCCCTCAATCTAATAAAATTGGAAAATTTCCTATACCATTGTATATCTCACTACGTCTCTCTGCATTTGTATTTTTCATATATCAAGCAATAAACCCAAGGTTATTTTGTACAAATAAAGGACTTCCATCTTTATCAAATCCAAAAATCCCTCTTGTTCACGTATCATTTGGATACACACTAATATCTTGTCAGTTTATTATTCTTTCACTACTTGTTCAGTTGTTTGCACCACATCGACTATATGAACTCTCAGCTGGACAAAAAAAACTAGCATTAAGTCATGCTTCACCTCACAATTTTTTTGTTTGTTCACGAACATTGCTTGCTTTTCATCATTGTGTAGCTCGTACTTTTATATCATATTTCTCCAAATCTATTTTAAATACTGTTTTATCAACTATTTCTATAGCAAAGCAAGAAATACTCGTCAAAAAAATCGCTGTACAAATACCAAAACTTACAAAAAACTTAGTATATTTTTTCATACAAAAATAATGTGCAATAATAAAAAAAAACTCTAAACTAGCACGAGGGCTAGATTAGAGTGTATATATTTATTTTTGTCTGTAAAGAGCATTTATTTTTTAGTCATCATTATTGTATTCTTCGTCATTATCGTTATCATGCTCGTTATCATCGTCTATAGATTTTCATTCTTGCAATTTGTCCAAGACTTCATCTTTAAGAACTTTTTTTCCTTGCCTCATATCTTTGATACTTTCTTGAATTTGATCTTCGAGTTGTTGTCTTGTTTTTTCATCACTCTCTAGCAATATCACAGCCTTTTCTTTTCCTTGTACTTTTTTACCTCATATTGTATAAAATGCTCATGCTCTAGTAATAAGTTCCAATATCATTGCAGCTTCAATAATATCATGAGATTTAGCAATTCATTGATTTCGTAGTACAGGTATTTCTACTTTTTTGAACGGAGCAAATATTTTATTTTTTCTTGTTGTGATTTTTGCTTTATATCCGATTGCTTCTTTGTTTTCTGTAATTGCTTCACCTTTTCTTACTTCTATTCTTTGTGATGAGAAAAATTTGAGTGCTTGTCCTCCTGATGTTGTTTCTGGATTTCAAAACATGATTCATATTTTCATTCTAATTTGATTGATGAAAATACATGTTGTTCATGTTTTTGCCAAAACTGACGTAAGTTTTCTTAGTCATTGTGACATCATTCTTGCTTGCAATCACATGAAACTATCTCCCATGTCTCATTGAACTTCAGCTCTTGGGACAAGTGCTGCAACAGAATCTATTACAATAAGCCTGACAGCTCATGTTTTAGCTAATTCTTCTGCTATTTGTAATGCTTGTTCTCCATCATTTGGTTGTGACAGCAAAAGATTATCGATGTCTACTCATAGTTTTTTGGCATAATGCGGGTCAAGTGCATGTTCTGCATCAATAAATGCTGCTATTTCTCATTTTTTTTGAACTGAAGCAATAGCATGCAATGCAATAGTTGTTTTTCAAGAAGATTCCGGTCCATAAAGTTCAATGACTCTTCATTCTGGATATCATCCTCCAATAATAAGATCAAGAACGTATGAACCACTATGGAATGTATTTACCAACCCAAAATTCTCGTTGTCTCCCATCCTCATAATAGCTCACTTCCCAAATTGTTTTTCAATGCTTTTGAATGCGTCATCAAGCACTTGTTGTTTTGGATTTTTTGTCATAGGTGCATACGTAAGATATAAAATTCGTACAACAGAATAATAACGTTTGATTTGTAGCATTACAAGACGAAGTGAAATTTTTCGCAGATCTGGTCAGATTTATTTTTGCCACTATGTACAGTAGTTTTTGTATTTTCTTTTGCAAAATTTTGTTTTTTCAACCATTTTGATATAATTATGATACAAGATATTTTTATATTGCATGTTGATTGATGAAAAAAATACTCTGACTGCTTTCGTTGTTTTTGTTTGTGGTGTATTCTTGTTTAGGTTCTTTTGTTCCAGTATTTGCCCAAGATACTGCTGAAGCTACTACTTTGCTCGCAAATTCTGAATGTCCTGATGATCCATATTTAACAACAAGTGCATGATCATCAGCTCCAAGTAGGTTAGTTGCTGTGTCAAACAAGGTAGACACAGAGTCTTGTAGTTACTCTTGACCAGAAAGATGTGAAAGTAAATACAAAAAACGAATAGAATACTTTTTCTTCGAAAAGGATTCTTTGGAGAATGCGAACTTACATCTTCTAAAATGAGAATACTTAGAGTGTATTCAACCATCAATGAATGCAGATATGACATGTAAAGAGTCAGAAACAGCATATGGTAAAGACTTGACCAAATGTTGTAGTTGAGACCCATATAAACGTTTGCGAAGGAATGGTGACAGATGATCTAATGAAGAAGAAAATCGTAGACAAATGACACAATGTTGTGAAGCATGAAGTCAGGTCTACACAGTTGATAGACTAAATACAGACAATACTGAAGATGAACCAGACGAACTTTTTACGTCGCTTTGTTGTGCATGAGAGTTATATGATGACTGAAAAAAGTGTTGCGATTGAGAAATATATGATGATTGATGAAAAGAAATGTGTTGTGGTGCTTGAAGTATACCATTCAAATGAGAAGACTGAAAATACTCATGTGTCAAAGAAGATACCTGTACAGCTCTTGCTCAAAAAATTGGGGCTGCATATGAGTGAATGCAGTATGTACAATGTCATCAAACAACAAAACAAGAAATTAAAGATGAGCAAGCATGAGAAATTCAAAACAGAATAAAAGCACTTTCAGAAGATGTCAATAAATATAAATGTAATTTAGTACCATCTCTAAAGTTACAAATAGATGAAGTTATTGCATGAAAAAAAGATTTCTGACCTGAAGTATGTAATTCCTTACAATGATTGTATACCCAGCGTGAATGTCTAAAGGCTGCATCATTTATGAATGAATTTACTCTTGCAAAATGAGACTTGGAGACGTATACCTCCCAACTCACTACTATAAATTCAAATTTAGATGAAACAAATGTCACGGAAGAAGCACTTTCTCTAGCAGAACAATACGAACAAATTGAAAAAATGGCAAAAAAAGCTAGCAAAGCGGTCAAAAAAAATACAGGAGAAGAACCAAAATACAGAGCAGTTAATGATTATTGTTCTGCTGTATGAGTATGAGATATGCCAGACATAGCTCCTTTGGCAGCTTGTGATGAGATTTGGACGAGCAAGCCTTTGCCAACAAGCACCAATATAGAAAGTTACCTTCGTGATCAGTTAGAAATCATTTCAACCAATGTTTCGAGAACAACTGCAGATATTGTGATGTTTGGTGGTGATAGTGAAAACAAAGTTCTCGATGATGCAAAAGAATCATATAAAACATTGAAGTCTCAAGTAGTGAAATTACAAGAAGATTTTGAAAAAGATGGAGCTCCAGTTCTCATGTCTCAAAATGTCTCAATATGTTCTAATTTATGAGATATCGCTCATGCATGAACCTTGGTTCAAGCTGTAGCTGAAGGTGATGATGAAAAATCAGAGAAAGACGGTGCGGTCAATGCTGCAATTGTTACCAAAGCAGAAAATCTGTATGGTCATTTGACTACATTTTGTACGAGTTTAGAAACATACAGAACTGCACAAGAAAACCAAGAACAAGTTGCAGAATGAGAAACAAAAGAACCTCTAGAAGATACACCAGAAAATAGACGTATAATGCGAGATTTACAAATAAAAAGCTGTCAAGATTGTAAAACATATGATAAATATTGAGTATGTTGTGGAGAGTCAGATTGATTAGCAAGTGACAATCTTTGTTACCCAAAAGATATGATATCAACTACTACAAGAGAATTTTGTCATACATGAACCACCGAAGATGGAGAGTGTATCCGTAACGACTATGGTTCTATGTGATTACATTGTACGCCCCAACAACTCATTAGTTGAAAATGTAGTATGGAAACTTACAAGATGTTACAAATTAGACAGTCAAATCAAGATCCTGATCCAGGATCGTTTATCCAAGATATTATTTTGGCGATTACTTCATTTGTATGAGTTGTTGCAACGATTAGTTTGATAGTAATTGGTATGAGATTTGTAGGCGGAGGAGTTGATGAGTCGCAAGCAAGTACAGCTATACAATGAATCAAATACGTAGTTATAGGTATTATGCTGGTTGCTTTGAGTTATACTATTATTAGAGTTATACAATATATTGCCATGTGAAGATAATACTATCCTAAGCAGAACGCTCATAAATCAAAAAAAGACTGACACCGTGTCAGTCTTTTTTTTGAATCAAATATATGATAACGTTTTTTTTGCTTGCTCTCAATGTATGTTTCTATATACAATTTAGTATATCTTTTATTTTGTATTGCTACTATGAAAACATATATCGTTTGACACACAAATCCAGATACTGATGCTATTTGTTCTGCTCTTGTGTGGGAGGCATTTTGCCGTGATCGTTGAGAAGATGCAACTGCAGTTCGTTTGTGAGAGATGAATAATGAAACCGCATATGTACTTTCACGTATCTCTGAAAAAAAACTACAATTGGTTTCTGAACTGCCAGAGTGATCTTCAATTGTGCTTGTAGATCATAATGATCCTCAACAGTCCATAGCACATAGAGAAAAATATACAATAACACATCTTATTGATCATCATGCTTTTGGTACGTTTTCTACACCATCGCCTTTGTATGTAAGAGTTGAACCTGTTGGTTGTACGTGTACAGTGATGTATCATATCTTCAAAGAACATAATTATACTCCATCTCAAGAGACTGCCTATATGATGATAAGTGCAATCTTGTCCGATACGTTACATTTTAGATCTCCAACAACAACAGATGCTGACAAAAAAGCATGTCTAGAACTACAATCTCTAGCAAATATTAAGGATCTTGGGTCTCATGCTATGGCGATGTTTGATGCAAAGTCAGATTTGTGAGATATGTCAGCACATGATATTGTGCAATTAGATTATAAACAATATACATTTTGAAACAAAGTTGTTGCTATTGGTGTCATGGAGACAACAAACCCTAATTATGCACTACAAAGAAAGCAAGAGTTGTTATCCACTATGCAACAATTGACAAATGAACAATCACTTGATGGATTGTTGTTTTGTATTGTTGATATTATCAACGAAACCAATACTTGTTTTGTTATAGATGAACAGTCACAAGACATAGTACGCAAAGCTTTTGATGTTTCAACTGTAGACAATGTCGCTGATTTGTGAACAAGAATTTCTAGAAAAAAACAACTCGTTCCTGCTATTACTGCTGTGTTTTGATAAATTTTAGTTTTGGTTTTTGCAAATGCTTGCAATATTTTATACAACACTGCTATATTTTCGAAGAAAATATATGCTATGAGCACTCGTTGCTATAGTTTTGGTGACAATGCTTTTTGCTTTAGTGATGGGTTCTTTGGCACTAACAGAAACAAACAAAGTTGTCATTGATTTTTTTCTCATGATGGTTGAGACCGTTGCGTTGTTTTTTGTCTTGTTTTTTGGGTCTCATGTATTGGCCGATGAACGACAGCAAAAAACTATGTATCTTTTGTTATCTAAAAAATACGATACAGCTTATATTCTTTTAGGTAAGTTTATGGCATATTTTGTTTTGGTGGTAGTTATATATCTAAGTTTTTTGTGATGATTTTTGTTGATGTGAGTTGATGTTACAGTCTCGGTTTTGCTTGTTGCTCTTCTTGCAAGTTGTATAAAAGTGCTTATCGTTTTGAGCATGACGTTATTTTTTGTTACTTTTATGAGCCCCTATATTATTATTGTTGTTATGCTTGCTTTGTATTTTTTGAGTCATGCAACGCAATTTTTGTATTGGTATAGTTTGGAGGTTGATATGAATGCATTTATGCAATCAATCACAACATTTGTTTTTTATATTTTCCCTCCGTTTGACTCGTTGAGTCTCAAAGAATACGTATTTTTCTGAAAATTCCCACTAACAACTGCTGAGATTGTAAGTATTTTTGGTATGTCATGAGTATATATTTGTGTATTTCTTTTTTTCTGATGTGCAATTCTGCACCGACAAAGAATCAAGAAAATATAGTAACAGTTGATATTGTCTACATTTTCGTCAGTTTTTATGTTTTTTTGTGCCAATGACTTTGATAGATATCCCATATGATGTGTTCGAATCAGACAAAGAAATTGTGATTGTAATGCCTTTATGATGAATCAAAAAAGACTCTGTGGTTCTTCATCTCAAGGAATATAAACTTTATATGACGGGTCGAAGATATAAACCAGCTTTGAGAGATGATTTAGTTCATGTTGAGAAGAACTGTTATCGATGAGAGATAAAGACTGTGGTAGATCTTCCACCAACTGTTTATTTTAAAGATATGCACACAACTCTTTCTCCTGAGAATATCTTGACCATTATTGTACCAAAAAATATTGAACCTGACACAATTCACGTAGAAATAGAATAATCGGTGTTTTTATCTATTGTTCCTGATAAGTATAACTTTGACAGTCATCAAAAGAATATATACATCTAGTAGTAAATTTCGGTGTTGGATATAATACAAGTCATAATGTGCTTCTTGATCAAATGTAAGAGAATCTCTGCCATGTATTTGAGCATATCATGTTATTCATGGTTTGATACTCAGTAGTCTTTTGTGTCGTGCTTGATATTGTTCAACTTCATGTGGCATATGAGGTCTAGGTCAGATGATAGACATAGTTCATTGGATAACAGAAAATAAATTTGGTAATTCGTCCAATGATGTTTTGCGTAAAAATCTTCCTACTGAGGTTACTCTAGGGTCGTCTTGTATCTTTTGTAGTTCTCACTTTCTGATGTTCTTGTCAGAATTAATAAGTTTTTGTCGTTTGTTTCGAGCAGAAACTCATCCATAATTTTCTCAAACGCAGTCATCAAGATACATACTACGAAACTTAATAAATGTGAATGTTTTTCCTCATTTTCAAACTCTTTTTTGTGTGTAAAAAATAGGTCACGGTGAGTTGAGTTTTATTGCAATAGCAACTGCAATATACACTGGAGTAAAAACAATAATGGCCAATGATGCGAGCACGATGTCAGTTGTTTTTTTGATAACAATTGCCCATTCATCAAGTCTTGATTCTTTGTAACGGAATGCATGTACATTGTTGATAGTAGCGGGTTGATATATAATATCTGTCAAAAAGAAGCTATCAGCAATATGATAACATGGAATATCTTGTCCTCTTAGTGTATCAAAGATATATTCTATATCTGAGGAATTAATTGCTCAAACAAAAAGTACTTTTCCATAGGAAGTTATATTTTGTGGAGGAGTTTGTATATACTCATCAATAGAAATTGCGTCGTATGAAATATTTTTTTTTCGTTTTTTTGTAACTGACTTCATTTTGGATTGATCTGCGTACAATACTAAGATTGATGTTGTTTTTTTTGTTCATCGTTGCATAAGCAATGCATCAACTATAGGAATACATATAAAAGCTAAGCTCGCAGTTCGAACTATAATTAGTCTTGATATTCAATCAACAAAGACTGTTCATCCTCAAAAATATGCAACAAATGTCATTGTTACTAACCAATATAACCAAATTTTTATAAATGTAGAAAATCAGTCTTGTGCATCAACATAAATACGATATCGGTTCTTCAAAAATCAAAAAAATAGAAAAAATCCTGTCGAAATGATCGCATAAATCAACAATTCTCGCTTATTGATTGGAGGAATTCTTATTTGGACTCAAGGAATCAGATCTGTTTGTAAACGGAGTATATACGCTGCATAAAATATAGCAAAGATTATACAAGCGTGAAGAAGCGGTCTAGCTAAACGGGTCCATGTTTTTAGTGTCATTGGGGGGGGAGGTCAACAATAAATATCGCTTATTATCAATTGTATATCAATTGTATATATCTTTGCAAGAAGGTTTCAAATCGAAATGTTTTTGAAAAATAATGCTATCAAGAGTGTCAATATTATTACATACAGATCAAAAATATATCTATATGTTTTTTTTGATAAAAGTACACTGTTACTTTTTAACTTTTGTGAAATTATTCTATTTTCGTTTGCAATCTTTTATAGCATCACTACACAAGTAGTATAAATGAAAGATTTTATATTTTACAGCACGTCCTGATGGATTTGAATAGAGTAATGCTTATTTGAAGAGCTACTGATAGCGTTGAAGTAAAAACTATTGAGTCTAACTGATCATCAGTTGTCAATTTTGTCATAGCAACAAATAGAAAATTTAGAAACAAAGAAGGAAATGATATTGAAGAAGCAGAGTATCACAGATGTGTTGCATATGGAAACAGTGCTGAAGTTCTTTGAAAATATATGCACAAATGAAAAAGGGTTTTTGTCGAATGAAGATTGAGAACAAGAAAACGACAAGATACAGCATGAGCAACCAAATACTCTACTGAGATAATTGTAACACATTTTATCTTTTTGGATGCAAAATGATGAGATGATGAGCTATTTGATTCTCATCAGCACGGTGAAGAAAATTCTTCTCATCACGATGAACATGACAGCGATTACTAAACGGCAAAGTCCCTAAATATTCGTGAATTATTTCACTGACAATTTACCTTTTCTCATCACACTACACATGAACCAAGTAACTGATACAAGACGAAAATGATTTCTTTTTGACGTTTTTGATATAGTTGCTTTTTTGGTATTTGTTATAGGAATTGTTCTTTTTGTTAGATTTTTTGTCTTTAATCCATTCAGTGTTGTTGGTATGAGCATGCATCCAACATTCGAAGAATGAGACTTTATAATCGTTGACAAGATTACCCCAAACTTTTGAGAACTCAAAAGATGAGATGTTATCGTTTTTGTCCCACCAGAAAAAGATGTTCCTTACATAAAGAGAATTATCTGACTGCCTTGAGAGACTGTAAAAGTATGAGATAATACAATCAATATTTGTGCGTCAGATGGTACATGTGCGCCTTTGGATGAAAAATATTTGCCAGCTGACTATATCACAGAACCAAGATGTAATAAAGATACGTTTGAGGTAGAATGAGGGTATTTTGTTATGGGTGATAACAGAGGTCACAGTACAGATTCTCTTTGTTGTTTCTGATTTGGATGTTTCAAGAATGCGAACTTTGTTGTTCCTGACGATCATATCATAGGAAAAGTATTCGTTAGATTATTTCCGTCTTTCCAATCAGCCTTTGATACATATACAACAACAGTTGTTACACAACCTGAATAGAGTATCAAAAAAAGTATCAATCAAAATTAAGCAAACAAACTATGTGTTATCGCCTGTGTGATACGCTTTTCTTTTGTTGCAAAAAAGTCTTGTTAAGAAGTTGTTGATTTTATACTATTACTTCTAATCTAGTTTTATATTTTTGAATCAATCAAAGAACCTATTAAATTGTATTAGTTGTCTTTCAGATTGATCATTTTTAAGATGTTCAAGAATATTTCAATTGAAGTTAGAATCAGAATTTAGCTCAAATTCCGAGAAATAGTCCAAGACTTTTCTTAAATTATTGGGATTATTCTTGAAAAAGCTTGAAGCTTGATCAATTCCGTTCTCTGGGATATAGGGTAGTCCAAATATATAAAAAGCAGGGTGTATTTTTCTCCATTCTATAGCACTTCAGTCTTTCTTAACTGCTTTTACTCAGTTGAATGTTTTTCCTAATTCTTCTATTTTTTCTTTTAAATCAATTTTTTTTATTGAATTCTTTGTTATAGTTGAGTCTTTATTTATAAAACTAACAATTACTTCAAGCAGATCTTGGTTTTTGAGACTGAGATTAATCACCCACATAGTATTACTTGATCAAAGGCGAAATATTCATACGTCATGACCATCATCAATAGAAAGTAATTTGTTTAATAGCTGTTCGTTTTGAGCTGTAAATAAATCTGGAAAGTAACTATATATCATAAAAAGTTTATATAAATCATCACAACTTAATATTCATTTTTCTTTATCTCGATTTTGTTTATAGTTAAATTCTTTTTTCATATAATCAGACAAGAGAAAATCTAATGTCAAATTATTTAATTCATTCTCAGATTCTTGCTCAGATATGTCTTGTTTTCTTGAATTTATTCAATTTATTAGAATATTTTTGAAGCGAGTATCTTCAGGTGACTCTATTGCTTCTTTTAAAACTGTTACTGGATAATTAATAGGAATTGGTTTGATGATTTTAGAAAATTCATTAACCGTATCTTCACTTAGGATCGTTGTCTCTATTTCTTTTAATAGTATCTTATATATGAGTCCTTCCACTAAATCTTCTTCTTTTAACATTTCTAATTCTGAGTTTTTTTTCCTTCGGTCTATATTATTCCTTCGAATTTCTTTTGCCACTAAATGTTTATATATTCTAGTGTCTGTTTTTTCTTCACTAAGCAAATTTCTTTTGCTATCCATAATAAGATCTTTACTGTATTCTTTACTATTTTTCAGAAATTTAAAATTCTAAGAAAGTGTTTTTGGATTATTTCTCTCCAATCAGAATCTTTTCCGCTTAACAATCAGTCAATAATGTCATGTTTTTTATCTAACATTTCAACTTCTTTTGGGTTGTCCTCTTTTGTATTGAATTCCTTTACTAAATCTTTTAAATTTATTTTTGATAATGATGTATCATCAAATATCTTATTTATAAGATTATATAGTTTTGTTTGCTCGTTTTTATCTTCTATTTGAAAGTGTGTATTAAGTTTACCTAAGAATTTATCACGAGAAATGGGAAAGGCCTTTAAATCTAAGAAAAGTTTTTTTGCTTTTTCTAGTATTGTTTTTAAAGAGGCATCTTGTTTATTTAAAGTCTTATCAAAATCTTCTTTTTCTCTCATCTATTTTAGTCAGTAAATAAATTAGCAATTATTAATAGTAACTAAAATATAAGAATTTTCCAAATTAAGCTATAAAAATAGCCCATCACCATTAAATACTTAAATACTTTTCCTTATGCAAACAAACTATGTGTATCGCCTGTGCGATACGTTTTTCTTTTGTTGCAAAAAAGGCTTGTTCAAGGTGTATGAAGTATCTCATTGAAAATGTGGACTGTAGTTTCGGTTTCTATAACATGCGTATGTGTAGCCAATGCAATTGTTTTTTTTGTAAATCCATCGTAAGATGAAACAAAAAATGATTGTTTTTGTAGTACAGTATTGTGTATGTCTTTTTGTATAAGTGTTATTGTAAATCATTCTGGAATGATACGTGCATCTTGATTTTTGCTTTTGAGTGAGTGGTTGATGATGTGGTGAAAGTCTTCTGTTCAAAAATCAGCTGTTATTGTCTCACTAATAAGAAGGTCAAACTTAGGAACTGTAATTGAAACAATATCTCATTGAATAAAGCTTGCTTTTTCTGTATATCAAAAATGAGCAACGACGTCTTTGCACAACTGCATAGTATAAGGGTTTTGTTCTAGAAAATAACAGTGTTTTGCTCACCACAACAAGGAATATATTCCTAAGACACCAGTTCCAGCACCAGCATCCACACTTGTCAGATTTTTTTTTGGATGCTGTTGAATAGCTTGTTTAATTGCCTCCCAAAAATATCTATTTCTTTTCCTATCTTCAACACAAAAGAGAGCATCTGATGTTTGGAGTTTGAATCATTTTTGAGTATAAGACGGATGTCCTTGTTTTTTAGAAACGAATGTCTCTATTTCTTTTTGAAAAGAACTAAAGCTAATCATAATAAACAAACAAATAAACAGAATTATGAAGTCAAAATTTCTTCTCAAAATCAATCTTTTTGGATAGTTTGTGCTAACTCAGCTCATCAAGATTGTTTGATTTTACCTCAAGCAAAAACATGTACTGTATCGACAGGAATATGTTCCAAAATAGTAAAGAGGTGGGTAATAATTATAAGTGAAGTTTCTGCGTTGATTATGTCTTTGAGGAGTCATGCAACCATACGAAATGCATCAACATCTAATCAACTGTCTATTTCGTCTAGTAAAATATATGTCGGCTGTAGTAATTTTATTTGTAATACTTCTAATTTTCTTCTTTCTCCTCAACTAAATCCAACGTTGAGGTCTCTCCACAAAAATTCTTTATCCATGTGAATGTCTTGCATCAATGGCAAAATGATTTTTTTAAACTTGATAAATGTGACAACTTCTTTTACTTTTGCTGCGTATATTGATCTCAAAAACTCAAACACTTTTATTCATTTTATTTCTGGAATAGATTGAAATGCCAAGAAAATTCACTTTTCAGCTCTTTCATTTGGTTCCATTTCTAAGACGTCTTCTCCATCTAGTTCGATACTACCTGATGTAACTTCATATGAAGGGTGTCACATAATCACTTTTGCGAGTGATGATTTTCATGATCCATTTTTACCCAAAATACAGTAGTTTTTTCACATATGAATATCCATTGAGACGTCATGCAAAATAGCTTTATCTTGTACAGAGGCTGAAAGTCAAGTAATACGTAACATATGACAAAACAAAATAATAAAGTGAGTAGTAACTACAAAGAAATCTCTGTAGAAAGTGCTTGTGTAATAGTTTTTTGAAGTTCATTTCTTTCTTTTTCTTGTGTGTCTCCCAAAAATGTAAGAATATAACTTCATATTAATAATGATTGAGCTTGTGTTTCTTCAAGTCACTTACTTTTCATATAAAATAGTTTTTCTCATTCCAAACGCTCTATTTTGGCTGCATGACTTGCACGTACATCATTGTGACGAATATCCAAAACAGGCTTATTTCTGATTCTTGTGTTACTACCAACAATGAGTGTTTGTTGTGTAAGATGACCAGAAGACTTTGGTGTATTTGGTGCAATATACACGGTTCATTCTAATCATAGCGAGGCATTATCTTCAGCAATAGCACCAATAGTAGTTGATGATTCACTGTATCAAACAAGATGATTTGTTGTTATGCGCAAATTTGTTGATGTATTTTTTGTTCCAAGTAAGAGACATTGAATATTGACACATGCATGAGTCCCTATAATATCTACAACAATGTCGATTGTACTTTCTTGTACCAACAACAAATAATTACATGTTGTATCTTGTGTAATTTGTATGTGTTTTTTTCATGTACTGTTCATAAAGACATCAATATAGTCTTTTTTTTTGTCAAAGAGAGTATCTTCATATATATTATGTCAAATAACCATAATTCTGTGTGTATAAAATATACCGTACCAATACTATAGAATATACTTTTGATGCTAGCTTGCAAGCGTATATTCTTTTTTTAATAGAAAATTTATACCATATCACTATATGCAAATTGTTCCACATCAAGACGTGTTTCGTCTCATTTCCAGTTGTGTAAAGCATTTATAATAGCAACAAGTGGCAGAGCTGCTGTTTTTTTTCTCCTCGTCGAGACAAGTACTCACTCATCTTCCAAAAAAGAATATTCAAGTCAACGAATCGATTCTACGGTCATTCAAGGCAAAAGATCATGTAATAAACTCACAACCCCAAGCGCTGTCAGTGACAGATTTCATGTGTAGGAAAAATCTTTTAACTGACTCTCTTCAAGGTCTATATACACTTCAATGCTATCATCACATAACTCGTTATTCTCTACTCGATTGATGTCAGGATTGTCTTTTTTGAGAGGCATAAGTGGGTGTTGTATATAGTCTTCTAGTATATTCATAAAGTGGTAAGTAATCTAAATAGTTGTTTTTATTGTATATCTGCGGTACCAAAGCATGAGACCAAATCACATATTCATCAAAACCAATGAGCTAGGATAGAGTGTTGTAATTATGGTAAAATTATCTAGCGCAATAACACCAAGAAACATTTTGACTCATGAGATCACAAACAAAGAAATGCTATCAGAGTCGGGTTTTGCTCGTCATTTACGAATAGTAGGGAAAAATGCTACGATATCCGCAATAGTAATGATCAAAACAGACCGTAATGGTGTCTCAGTTATATACCAAACTCATATTGCGATTAGCGATATGCTCAAAAAAATATAATCTGTTTTATCAAACTTTTTTTCTCCATAATACAGTGCCAAAAAAAATATAACAAAACAGATAAGGGCTGAACTTCCCATAATCCAAGCTCATATGCCAGCATCGCCCACCACTTGGGCAAAAAATCAAATGGCTGTTAGTATTCACCACACAAGTCGTGTAAATGCATGTGGTTTTACTTTTTTTGCAAAAATATCTTTGAAATAATAGTAATAACTATAGATACTTAAGCAAATTCAGACAAAGGTAGCTATTTCTTTGTATCATATTGGTATTTCAAATAGCATATTCAAAAAATTACTCATTAGTATGATTTAGCAAATACAACTCTTCTTTGTGATGGTTTTCAACTATACACACATGTTCCGATTTCTTGTTTAAGGTCTCCAGCCTCATCAAAAGGTAAACAACGTATTGTTGCTCATATTTCTGTTTGTATTTTTTCTGCTGTTTCTTTTGTTCCATCTCGATGTGCAAGAACAAATCACTTTTCTATTCAGGCTTTTAGATCTTCATATGAGTCGACTTTTATAGTATTTTGTTGTGAAAAAGTTTTATGTTTTGTACACATATCATTTTGTATTTTGTACAAAGCTTTGTCTATATAAGCCAGTAGTTTATCCATTTCCATATGTTTTTTTTCTCATGATCGTCTAATATTCATTTCAACACATCAAGATTCCATCTCTTTTTTACCAACAACAAGTCTGATCGGAACTCCTTGCAGTTCGTATTGTGTAGCTTTTCGACCAAAGCCGTGATGTAAATTGTCATCAAATAAACATTCTATATCAATAGTTTTGTCAAAGTATTTTGAATAAAACGTTAACGATTCTTTTTTGATAAGATCTAGAAGTGGCTGAACATATTCTCTAACAGAGTCCATATCTTCTTGTGTTTTTGCAATAGGTATGATAACAATATGTAATGGAGCGATAGCAGGAGGCAATACAAGTCATTTATCGTCACTATGCGCCATAATCAATCCTCATATCATACGTGTAGATACTCATCGAGATGTCGCCCACACATATTCTTTTGTATTGTTTTCTGTTGTATACATTACATCAAAAGCCTTTGCAAAATTTTGTCACAAAAAGTGTGATGTTCAAGCTTGTAGTGCCTTCCCATCTTGCATCATTGGTTCAAGAGTATATGTAGCTTCAGCTCAAGCAAATCTTTCATGTGCTGGTTTTTCTCACAAAATAGCATACATTCCCAAAAAATTATGCACAAAATCATAATAGACATCAAGCATACGTCTAGATTCTTCTATTGCATCTTGAGCAGTCGCATGTGCAGTGTGTCATTCTTGTCGCAAAAATTCTGCTGTTCTCAAAAAGAGTCTTGTTCTTAGTTCCCATCTTACAACATTTGCTCGTTGATTGATGAGAAGTGGAAGGTCACGATGTGATTGTATCCAATTTTTGTATGTATGCCAAATAATAGTTTCTGATGTTGGACGAACAACAAGTTCTTCTTCTAATTTTGCATCAGGATCAACTTCAACTCATGTATTATCTTCATTTGCTCTCAATCTATAATGAGTTACAACCGCACATTCTTTTGCAAATCATTCAACATGTTGTGCTTCTTTACTCAAGTACGACTTTGGTATAAACAAAGGAAAATATGCATTTTTATGTCCAGTATTTTTGAACATTCTATCTAATATTATCCTCATGTTATCTCGAAGAGCATATCCATATGGTTTTATCACCATACACCCTCTAACAGCAGAGTGTTCAGCTAGTCATGCTTGTGCGACAATATCTAAATACCATGTTGAGTAATCAGTATGTTGAGGTGTGATTGCCATGAGAACAAGAATAATATAAAAGTACTATATTTGTAAAGATTCTTGTCCTCTCTTGCAATATAAAAGTAAAAACAAAAAAAATCTTCCTCATAAGCGAGAAAGATTATATACTGACGTCCTTGTTTGTTGTTTTAGAATGATGCGAGTTCATCGAGAGTTGACTGTTCAGATTGTTGTGCAAGGGTTTGTAAATGCTCATCAACCAATACAACAAAATCTTGTAACTTCTTTTTGATAATACTTCCTTTTTGAGAATCATCATCTTCTTGTCCTCATGGTAACGACAAAAGTGTATGTCCATTGAGCATAACATCAAGTCAGACTTTTTTTCATGGTAAAACAAATTCTAGTACTTGTTCTTGACCATTTTCTGTTCTCGTGATTAGAAAGTGTTCACTTGAATTTCATTTCATATTGTACTCAACTGGCTCATGAGCGATTTGCAGTTCATTCGTTTGTGATAGTTTTTTTGCTTGAGTTGTTTTATCAACGAGATGTTTATATAATCCCACAATAGATGTTAGTTGTGGTTCATTTTCTCTATGTTGTGCTGAAATTGGTGTTGTTTTTTCTGGCTCAAATTGCATTGGTTGTTGTGTTTGTTCTTGATTATTCTCTGTATTTTGTGGAACAAAGGTAGGCTCTTGTACTGTATTTTGTGGTTCAAATGTCGGTGCTTTTGGTTGCAAGTCAAATTGAGGTGTTTCTTCCATATCAAACTGTGGTGTAGGTGTTGTGTCCTGTATTGGATCGAGATCAAAATTTACATCCATTGACGCTTCTTGCGGCATTGGAGGAGTCATAGGAGGATTATTTGGTGTTTGTTGTTGGTATTGTTCTCACATAGATCCTTGATTACTTGGTTCAGATACGGGATCAAGATCAAAGTTTACTTCCAATGGACTATTATCTTGTGCTAAAAATTCTGGAACCGAGTTGTTTTGATATTGTTCTTGTATTGTGTTTTGAGATTGAAATGTAGGGGGAGTCATTTGTGTTTCAAATTGTGGTGGAGTGGGTTCGTCTTGCGTTGGATCAAGATCAAAATTTACCTCTAGAGGTTCTTGTACAGTATTTTGAGGTATCTGCATATTTGGTGGTGGCGTTTGTTGACCATTAGTTTCGTCAGTAGTTGGTCCACCAAAGTTGAAGTTCATTGGAGGCATACCTCACATCGTTGGATTTATCTGAGGTGTTTGCATGTTCTGTGTTTGTTGTCATTGTTGCGTTTGTCAATTTTGGTTTGTGTTTTGGTCGTCCATAATATGGGATCAAAGATAAAAGCATATATATAGTATATACAACAAGTGCTTTTTTTACAAAAAAACGAACGTTCATATGTTAGTATGTTTGACACTTTTTTTGTTTGACATCCAGTATGTTATCATATTCGTGATTATAGTCAGTTTTATTTTATTTTAAAGTTTTGTGTATTTCCATAATGGTTGTATTATTTTTTCTTGTCAAATTAATCAAAATACCACAGCTGATACAAAAATAATGCTTTGTGTTCGCCGTGTTGGCGTTAATCCTACCATATCCAAAAAAGCCATAGAGCTTATGAGTATAATCCAATGAAAGAGGTAAATACTGTACGATCAACGACCAATATATTCCATAATTGTATGGGTTTTTGTACATAAACGATATACTCCAAGACACAAACATCCAAATCATATTAGTCATCGAACATCATTGATTGTTCTTCAAAAACTTCATCATCGATACGAGAGTATTGCGTAAATACCAAGAGCACATACTCCAAAAGCAATAAAAGTGAACCATTGAGAACGTTCAAAGATATCTGAATATTTTTCCCATTTTTGAGCTATAACTATAGCAGATCAAAATTCCCATATATATTGCAAAAAAAATGACTTCCAGACTCTATCAAGTTCTAGGTTCCCTAGTCCAAGATATGGTGAACTATTCAAAAAAATGATTCGTATGATTGATAAAATAAAGCATGCTGGCAAAAAAGCTCTTGGTCGACGAATGGACGTCAGATATAAAAACGGGTAGAGTACATAAAACTGTAACAAAGTTGAGATAAACCAAAAGTGTATACCATAACTCTCTATAATAGTTTCATCAAACATTTTGTATCCTAGCAGATGACCAAAAAAAGCGTACCGAGAATGTATTTCGGTAATTTCTGGTATAAAGAATGCTAAACATGCACTACAAATAACAACAAAAACATATGGTACGTATACTTTCCATACTTGTTTTTTATAGAACTCCCATGCTGTCATAGCGTATTTTTTTGCTTGGAGTGTTAATCAGAACCCTGATAAAAATAAAAACAAATGTACTCCTACACCTCACCCCAACAATATACTTTGTTGTATGTGAGATAAATTTGGAATATACCAAAATATATGAAAAAATATTATACAAAGAATTGCACATCATTTTGCATAATCAAGAAATCATATTCTTTTACTATTGAGTGTTTTCATGTCAAAAAGAGTACAAACGTATATATCTTTATTTTATTATATTTTTACTTTTTATACATATCATATCATTTATTACCGAATGCATCCATAAAATCATTTCATAGATAAATGTGCATTGCCTCTGAATAGGTATCAACTTGTGTCTTTTCTTCAAAAATTCCAGAATTATCAATTATATTTCCTTGTTCATCAATACTTGTTGGAATAGTATTTGCTGTATTTGATTGATTGAGATCTACAGGTCAGATCGCTGTATTAGGATTGTCAATATAACGAACTTCAAAGTCCAAGAACAATGCCAACATGTCTAAAGTATCTTCATAATCTTTGTCTGCTGGGACAGTCACTAGTGTCAGCTCTCTATTTTCATCAGCATTTTCTACTTCTTGTACATCAAATCAGTATCTTTTTAGTTTTCATGCTACTTTACTAGCTATTCCATTTCTATAAACAAAATTTCTAGCGTATGCAGTATCTATTCAATTATAAATATTAATTGAAGCTCATTCGACTAAGTATGATGGATTTTGTAATACCATAAAACCAAAAAATTGTGTATAATCATACATTGCTGGGTTACGTCCACTTGATCACCTTGTCAAAAGTACAGACATTCAACCAAAGTCTGATCTTACTCATGGATAGAGTAAACATCATGGAACTATTGTTTTATAACTCATATCTGCACATTCCATTGTCAAACCAAATGAAAATATCGACGGAGGAGTTTGAGCATATTTAACTAATCAAATCATTTCTTCTGCATCTATATTTGTGTAGACCATTTTTGAATATTGTTCATACAATTGCTGTAAAGATGACGGACTTGTCATTATACCACTTGTACGTAATTTTTCCAATATAGCTTTTATAATCAATTGTTGTCTTCAAGATCTTGAAAAGTCTGACGTAGAATGCCTTGATCTTGCATATTTGAGAGCAGTAGCTCCATCCAAAACTTGTGGTCACGCATCTATTGAAAAAGTAACATAGTGTCATACCGTTGGATCAGGATATTGTGGATCATAAAGAGTGTATGGAATATCAACATCTATACCACCAATACTATTCACTAATGTTTCAAATCAATTAAAATCAACAATTGCATAATATGGTATCTCAACTCATACTATTTCTCAAACTTTACTGGCTAGTTTTTTTGCTGCCACATCATGGTCTCATTGAGCATTACTATATTCATATGCATATACTGCATTTATTCTATTTTGGTAGACTCATTTTTCGTAAATATACAAGTCTCTAGGAATAGAAATCATGGTAGTTGATTTAGTCTGTGGACTAAACGATGCTAAAATAATAGTATCTGCCAAATGTCATCATGCATGAGTATTTCAACCAAATCAGATAAGTAATACATTTATATTTCCTGCAAGATCTTTTTGCATTTCTTTTCAAAAATTTTCACTGACAACAACGGCAGCTTTTTTTCCAACTGAAGTTGCGATTGACTTTGCAGCATAGCCTATATAACGAGCCGATCGTAAGATAAATCCTAGACAAACGAAGAGGACAACCAATCTTATAAGACTTTGTTTTGAGATATGACGAATAATGTCAAAAAATGACGTATAAGATCTTATATATTGTAGATGTTTTTTACGGAATGTTTGTTTCTTTGCCATGAGTCATTAAGTATAAAATTTATACAGAAAGGATATAATTTTTAGTATAGTTCTTTTTCTCTGACTTACAATAAAAAAGTATAAAAAAAAACACAAAACAATGTTTGTGTTTTTTTTTATAAAGTATCAAAATTATTTGTTTATTTGTTTGATCTTTTTTTCTTTTTCCAAGAATTTTTCCAATCTACCTTTAATAACTTTTTTGATAGCTTTATCTTTATTGTAAACAGGATGACAATCATAACAAATTTCTAGTTTGATCGGTCCTTTAATTGTTGTACTAACTTCAAATTTGTTTCCACAAATACATTCTGCTTCAACATGTGAATAATATGTACCGTGTATTCCTTTTTTATCGTTTATAGCAACGATTGTTGCTTCTTTTGCTGCTTCTTTGGTCATATTTTTATTGAAAATATAAATTTGTCTCTCCTAGAAAAGATATGATTTTTGTTTTATATTACAAGTGATTTTTTTATTTTTCTCCAGCATCATAAATAACTCCTTCATTTGAATTCGCATATGAGAATACTTCTTTTTCATCGAAAAATCTTGCAATTTCTTCTTTTGATGCAGTAATATCTTCAGATGCATGCATAACATTTCTCCCTATACTGTTTGCATAGTCTCCTCTAATAGTTCATGGTGCTGCTTTTCTTGCGTTTGTAATTCCTAACATTGTTCTTACAACTTCAACAACTTCAACTCCTTCCCATACTTGCAAGACAACAGGAGACATTGTCATGAATGAAACGATATCTGGAAAAAATGGCTTGTCTGCAATATGAGCATAGTGGGTCTTTAAAATAGCTTCGTCTAACTGTTTCATTTTACATGCTACAAGTTTGAAACCTTTATCTTCTAATCTAGACGTGATTTTTCAAACGATTGCTTTATTTATAGCATCGGGTTTAATAATAACAAATGTGCGTTCCATAGTATAAATATGTGAAATATAAAAAATTATTAATGTGATTGTGCTGTAACTTCACTCACAGCAGCTTCAATACATTTTTTGAGTAATACTTCAATGTCGTCAGTCAATTTCTTTTTTTCAACGATTGTTTCAAAGACTTCAACATGAGATGAATCCATTTTATCATAGAGTATTTGTTCGAAATCTGCTATTTGTTCTACCTCTATTTGGTCAAGAAATCATTTTGTTAGTGCGTAGTTGAGTGCAGATTGTTTAGCAAAATGCACTGGACTATTTACAGGTTGTTTTAGTCAAGCCACCATTCTTGCTCATCTTGCAAGTTTCTTTTTTGTTGCAGAATCCAAATCTGACCCAAATTGAGCAAATGCTTGTAATTCTCTATATGCAGCCAAATCTAGTCTAATTCATCATGATACTTTTTTCATAATTCCAGTTTGAGCAGCTCATCATACACGAGATACAGAAGATCACACATTGATTGCCGGTCTTACTCAAGCATTAAATAAATTTGTTTCCAAAAATATTTGTCCATCTGTAATAGAAATTACATTTGTAGGAACGTATGCACTCATGTCTCACGCTTGTGTTTCTATGATAGGAAGAGCAGTCAAGCTTCACCCTCCGTAGTCTTCATTTAGCCTTGCAGCTCTTTCTAAAAGTCTAGAGTGAAGATAAAATACATCTCAAGGATATGCTTCACGTCCAGGAGGTCTTTTTAGCAAAAGAGACATTTCTCTATATGCAACTGCATGTTTACTCAAATCATCATAGACAATAAGCGCGTCTTTTCCATTATTCATAAATCGTTCTGCCAAAGCACATCATACATATGGTGCCATATATTGCATAACTGCAGGAGCATTAGCAGGAGCATTTACCACAATTGTGTAATCCATAGCTCATTTTTCTCTTAGTGTTTGTACGATTCTTGCTACTTTTGATTCTTTTTGTCAAATTGCAACATACACACAGTACATGTTTTCTCATTTTTGGTTTAGAATTGTATCTATAGCAACAGCAGTTTTACCTGTTTGTCTATCTCAAATAATCAACTCTCTTTGTCATCTACCAATAGGAACCATACTATCTATAGCTTTGATACCAGTTTGTAGCGGTTCATCAACAGATTTTCTTGTAACAACTCTAGGAGCAATAATTTCTACAGGATATGTTGCGCTAACTTTGATTTCTTTTCATCAATCAATAGGGGCACCTATTCCACTAACAACTCTTCCTAAAAAGTCATCTCATACTCAAACAGAAAATACTTTTCCACTAGTTTTGACGATTTGTCATGGTGTGAGTCCTTGTTGACTTCCCAATATAAGTACCCCAACTTGATCTTTAAGAAGGTCAAGTACGAGTCATTTTGTTCCGTTTGCAAAGACAACAATTTCTGAATACATAGCATTGTCTAATCAAATCACCGTTGCAACACCATCTTTTACCTCAAGAATTTCTCATTGTTTTCCAAATGTCTCATGAAGATCTGTTTGAGATATTTGTTGCTCAATCTTTTGCAATATGTCTTGCACCTTTGTCATTATATATCAAGTAATATGAGTAAAAAGTTATTTTATACGGAGAAGCTTGTCTATGTCTTTTTCCAAATTTCTTTCAAAATATCGCCCTTCTCATGCAATACGAACTCAAATATCATTATAAGAATCATCAATTTCTGTTTTAATAGTTCTTTCAGACATTCTTTGTTCAAGTTTTTTTGTCAGTTCTCATCAATGACGTCATGTGCTTTGAATTGTTAGCATGTGCGTATATGTTCAAGCTTGTTGTTTTACAAGTGATATAAGATCTGCAATATCTTTTGCTGACTTTTTTGATGTATGAGCGAGAATCGAAAGCATAGCTACGATATCTCAATCAATATCTTCAATCATGTCAGAAAAATTTTTTTGAAAAACTTTTTTCCCAAAACGAGATATAAGTTTTTTTGCTAAAGAGAGCAAAGACAAAAGCTCATCTGGATGAGATGATTGTTCCAATAGAACAGAAGCTAGTTTTTGGGTACTAATATACATTATGAAGTGTCTTCAAAGCAAAAATATTTTTTGTAGAGTGTGTATGAAAGAATTATTTCACGTCTTTTATAATTTCTGAAACATATGCGTCTTCTAGCGTAACATCCTTTGCAAGTAGTTTCTTGACAACAGCACGAGATGCGCTTTTCACTGCATGTTCAAAATTAGATTCAAGATCTTTATGTAATTTATCAGCTTTCAATTCCGATTCTTGTATAAGAAGCTTCGCTTCAATTTCTGCAGCATGTATGATATCTTCTCTTTTTTGTTTTCAAAGATTACCTGCTTCAGCAAGAAGTTTTGTTTTTTCAGCAACAGCATTGTCTCTAATGGCTTGAGCCTCTTCTTGAGCTTCTTGTAATTTTTGATTATAAGTTTCTTCAGCAAAAGCTAGTTTGTGCATCAGGTCTTTTTTTTCTTCAATAAGTTTTACTACACGATTAGCAACAAACTTTTTGTATAAGAAAAAGAGAATACCAATATTTATTATTTGAGCAACAACAGCTGTCAAGGAAAGATTATCCATACGTATCCATTACGTGTATATAAAAATTTACTTTATCCAAGTATATTAAATGCTATTACAAGTCCATAAATAGCAGCAGATTCTACCAAAGCCAAGAAAAGAATCATAGAAATCATGATTTTTGTTTTCATAGCTGGATTTCTAAAAATTGCATCAATTGCACCTGTTACCAAGTAACCTTCTCAAACTCAAGCACCGAATCATGTGATTCCAATAGCAAGTCCTGCAGCAACAGCTTGTGCACCTGTAATTGCTCCTGTCGTATCTCAAGCAATTTGAAATGCAATAATAAGTCCATAAATAGCAGCAGATTCTACCAATGCAATACCCAAAATAGTAAGGATAGTCAAGAATCCACTTAATTCAGGATTTTTACCCATAGTTTCCAAAGATTTTTTTGCAATAAGACTTTCTCAAATAATAACACCTAGTCACGCAAGACCAATAGCTAAAGCTGCACCAATAAATACATTCATGTCTCTGTATAATATTTAAATAATAAAAAAACGCTTATTTTACGCTAAGCTTACGAAAATGAATATCACTTTCGTAAGCACAGCATACGATTATGCTTGTGCTTCCTCTTCTTCTCAGTCAGCTATTTTGATGAAAATAGCAACAAGAAGTGGGAAAATGAATGCTTGTATACATGCTACCAATAGTCCCTGAATATATAATATAAGCGGTGCAAGTACTGGAAACTGATATCAAAACGAGTCAGTTGTAAATGTATTTATGGCACTTATAAGCAATCACAATAGTACTCATCATGCTAACATATTTCCATATAACCTTGCAGATAAGGAAATAACTTTTGCAATAAGTCATATAATATCCAATAGTCACACAAACATAGATATAAGTATATCAAATATCTTTACTAATCAAGCAACAAGTCGATATGCAACTGTCGACATATTTCATTTTTCTGCAGTCAGGACATTTTTTCAAGTGATTGGAAGATATTCATGAATTAGAGCTCATAAAGACCCCGTACTATTATATTGAACCGCAAGCATAACAAAAACACTTATCACCGCTAGTCAAATATTAAATGTTATATCTACAGTAGGAATTGTTATGTATTGTGTCAAAAATTCTGGATCTACAAACACTATTCTTACTAAATCGAGAAGCAAACTAGATATATTTGCTAGTATAATAATAGAAAATAATGTAATAACATATATTTTTGTTGTTTTTTTTGCTTTCTTTCCCAGAATATCTTCAAAGAAATTATACATATCTTCAATAATAGATCAGAAAACTATACTAGGTCAACTCTTTGGGAAAAGTTGTAGTAATCATCCAATTAGACATATAAAAACGACTTGCAACAAGAGTCAAACAGTTGATGGATTGAGAGAAAGTACTCATAATATTCGTCAAGTTCGAGCTTCAACAAATCATTCACTCACAGCTTGTGGAAATGTGTCAGTCAAAAACGTATATACATTTGCAAAAAATTGTTGCATAGGATGATTATAGTAGTCTAAACAAAAAAATAAACCAAGAGGCAGTGGTAGCAAGTGTATTTCTCTCGAAATACAAGGTGGATGGCTCAGACTATACGAATATAGATCATATCGGCCTCCAGATACTAACTGAGAGAAAAAAAAGCGTTACTACTCACCAACCCCTTAGTCAGATACTACCTGTGATATGATTTTAGTATAACTTTTCAAGAGCAAATCATATAAATTGTATTTTTTTTATGACTTGCTGTATGTTATTTAAGATATTGCTGTAATATTTCTACAGTGTATGGAGTAAAAGGCACGGATAAATGTACTATATTTTTATTTTTTTGTGTCTTGTTTTTTGTATCATTTGTTTTTTGTAAAATCTCCAATAAATCTCATTGCTCTATAAATTTATACTCGCTATGTTCGTCACTAATATGTACATCGGATTTTTTAATCTGAGTCTCAAAGTAAAGAACTGTTGCTCATGGATGGTTTTTGTGGTTATTGTGCAATATTCAAGCATATGTATAGGATTCTATGTTTTTAAGTGTTATTCATAATTCTTCTTGGAGCTCTCTAAATAAAGCACCAAAAATTGTCTCTCAAATATCGACTTTTCCTCACGGCAATTCATAATGATCTTTATATCTTTTACAGATATCTGACCTCAATAAAAACAATATTTGTTTTGTATTATTTATTTGAAATACCGGTATTGCTCTTACTTGTATATTCCCGTGTAGTTCACTTTTACTCATGTCGAGGATGTGTTGTTGTAGTTGCTCTTTATTTTTTGGAATATTGTGAATATATTCTTCATGTGTCATAATTGAAATCTTTTTTGATAAAATCTGTTTTTTCCCTAAAAAGTTTATGATATTGTTTTTATTTCAAAAGTCAATATTTAGAGGGTTGCATTGAGCAAACAAATACATAGCATTTATTGTATGGTGTTCTTACAATTTTTAGATACATGGGCAAAACGTTTTTTGATTATATTGATTCGTATATATCAAAAGACGATTTCTCCAGATCTTTGAATATTATCTCCTATCTTTCGTTGAACTGTTTGTATCCATTCTCCACATTGTAGTGCATATGCTATACAAGTTCTTCAAAGGTATAACTTTTTTAGATCTTGCTATATGATTATGGATAGAATTAGTCGTTGTACGTGATCATCTCATGTTCACTATGACCCAAGTCAGCTTCGTATTATTTTTTTTAGTTCTGCACCAATTTGAGTCCCATTTTTGCAAGCTCTCGTCAAAGATGTTGTATGTGATGTTGTCGGTGTGGTTACGATGCCAGACAGACCTTCAGGGAGGGGTATGAAGATGCAACCAAATATTATTAAGCAAACAGCACGTGATCTGTGAGTTGCTGATCAAAATATTCAAACACCATCTAGGTTACATCCAGAAAAGTCTTCTACTGGCAAAAACTTTTATTCACGACTACAAGAAAAAGAGGCTGACTACTATGTTGTTATTGCCTACGGTAAGATCGTTCCTCAAGCGTTGCTCGATCTGCCCAAAATCATGCCAGTAAATATACATGGTTCATTGTTGCCAGCGTTACGCGGTGCATCACCTATTCAGTCGTATTTCTTGGATCATGAACCACTTCTTGAAACGAAAAATCAAAAAAAAGAAACATGAATCACACTGATTCGTATGGTTCATGAACTAGATGCATGAGATATCCTTGCAACGAAAGCATTTCCTGTTCCTTTTGTGCGAACATCATATGATATTATCAAAGAGATGGAAAAGCAGTGACCTGCATTTCTTATTTCTACACTTGTTGCTTTTCCAAAGTGATATATTGAGCCTGAATCTCAAGATGCTACTTCCGTTACGTTTTGTTGAAAGTTTGAGAAAGAAGATGGAAGTATTGACCCATATGTGGACACACTTTCAGATATCTACCAAAAATATAGAGCATTCGCTTTGCGACCAAAAATCTTTTTCTCTCTTGGTGAAAAAAGAGTCATAGTTGAAGAACTTATTTTAGACCAAGTTATCTACTGACAATATCCAAATGATCCGCTTTTCTCATCTGACCACACGTTGCATCCAAGTGTTATTTCGTTGTATGTCAAACCTTCAGGAAAATCTCGTATGGATTGGCAATCTTTTGTTCATTGATACTTACACAAAAGCTAGTTTTTCTCTATCTTTTTCCTCAATAAACTCTTTCATAATTATATGAAAGAGTTTTTTTTACTTTTTTTGTCACAAAAGGACAAAATAATTCGTAGTACTAGTATATAAAGGAAAAATAACTACTGAATAAAATGTCTTTTTGTTAGTCTTGCCTTTTATGTCTTTTATTTTTTTTAATCTATATCAGAATGATACGAAAAATCGTGAATATTATGACGGAATCTGCATTGTATATGCTAGTTATGTTCGTAGTATGCGCAATTGTTATATTTGGGTAGCGTTGTTTTAGGTAAATGTTTTTTTAAGACTGATTTTTGCTTAATTCTCGCATGAGTATTGCACACGATTGTCATACATTGAGAGATGATTTGACTCATAACATCGGGATATGCACAATATAATCAACAGTATCTAACGTTGTTTGTTCTACTCATTGTACTTCATTTCCAAAAACTACTCCATAGGATACGTTTGTTAACGTAGACATCTCTTGTGTAAAAGATACGAGATTTGTACTACTTTCAGTGATCTCCGCTGCCACCAGCGTCAGGTCATTTTTTTTTGCTCGATCAAGAGCGGGTTGTGTTTCTCGTAGATCCTCCATTTCTATGATTGTAACAGATTTCTCTGCTCCAAGTGAGCTTTTTGCAACCTTGGGTTGTGAAGAAGGACGAGCTGTATATCAACTGATGACAACTCACCACCCTAACGCATCTGCTGTACGAATAATATTTCCTACGTTGTACGCGCTACGTATGTTTTCTAGTATGACAAAATGCATTACTTTTGATGTATAGTAAAAAAGAGTAGTATATACTATTGGTAGAAAAAATCAAAATGATTTATAGTACATCGACAATGAATGGGAACTAATAATAGTCGATGCACTGTGAAGTAAAAGTCGCTTTATATAGACTAAAATATACAACGTTTTGCTCATCTTTTTAGTCTCTATTCCACTTTATTTTACTATAATTTTGATTATTTGCTAAATACCAAAATACGTTTTTTACCTGTACTGATATCTCAGTCTATGACAAGATCATGCAGTGAGTTCATGAGTATTTGTTGTTCGTATGGAAAGTTTTGTCAATGACTAGTTCACACATCATTGGTATAAAAATATTTTTCATCATATCATTTTATAACAAGAACGTGATATCTTGGTCCTCAATTAGTAAAATGTGAATTTCATAACTCTTTGCCTGCGAATGGTGCGACAATTGGATGTCCTTGTGCAAGCTCTCTTTTGATATCTTGAATTGTTGGATTATCTACGATTTTTACATTTCAAATATTATAATACTCTTGGTACATTTTTGCAGTTGCTTCCATATCAGAATCTACATAATCTCAAAAGATTTCTTTTTGAATTTCTACAAGTATTGAAACATCTTGTTTAAATTTTTCTTTTGTGAGAGGAATGTCGTTGAGATAGTGCGCAACGAGAGCAATACTTGCTTCTTCGCAAGCTTCTTTTCGAGGTAAAGACCAAATTCAGTCTGGTGCTTGTGCAAAAAATGGAACATCTAGATTTATTTTCTCAGGAAGAGAAATATCAGAATTTGTATTTCAGGTTTCATTTATTTCTTTAAATGTTTGCGCTTCTTTTTTTAGTGTTGGCAATACGCTACTGTCATCAACGAGAATCTCTGGAAGGTTTGTTCATTCTGTATCAACGATATCTTTTTTTGGCAATAGTAGATCGTCGTCAGATTTTTTTTCTTTATCTATTTCGGGGACTATTTGATTGTTATTTTGTTTTGGTGTTGGTGTGTTATTTTGATCTATTATTGTTTTTTCTGTTTGGATATGTGGAGAAAATAAGTTATCTCAAAGAAAAGGTTCTATCAATAGTCATAAAGTAACAGTAACTAGTGTTATAACCAAGACCATAGTATAATCTTTTGTTGTAGTCATCTAGTTTTGTTTGTATAAAGTTTTAGATTTTTTTATATGCTAATATATTGTTTTTTTGGAGCGATGTCTTGCGGTATTTCAGATGCTTCTCTTTCTGGCTTTGGTATTTTTATTCCTAATATTTTTAGTTTTCTTAGTGTAGATAGTTTTGGAATTGTTGTTCATTTTTTTATTTTTGAGACCATCGTTGGACTTAGACCAGCTTCTAGAGAAAGCTCTCTATCACTCATCAATTCATCGTCTTGAAATACTTGAATAGAATTGATAACTTTTTTGAGGTATTCATTTGTTTTATACGGCATAGTAATAAGTTACAAAATAAACAGTATAATTTGTTTTACGTAAAAAAAATTAAAAATCAATACTTTTGAATAAAAAAATATAAAAAAGTACGTAATTATTTGTTACAGTTTTATGTAGCTATATCAGAGAGATTATACATCTATCATAATGAAAACCATCTGTGATGATCATCATTGTTCTAATAACATTGTTCGTTTTTTGTGGTCAGTGATATGATGTCTGGGTCCTGTGTGATAGATGTTTATATCTGTGTGTTTTTTTGATTCGGTAGTTTTGTGTACTCCAATATGAGTAGCTACTGTTTCAAAACATTGTTCTACTTTTTGTAATCAATGAAACTTTTGTTTATTTTGATTAAAAAAGTTAGTGATGGTTTTCTGGTACAAAAAATAGCTATATTGCAATGGAATAATTGTATCTACTCCTGCATCTTTAAAATATCTACAATCAAATTTGATCACGGTATTTGCAAAATACTCACGTGGCGAAAGGCTAGTGAGCATATAATTTCGTAATGGTACTGTCTTTGTTCGAAATGCAAATTGTGTATGAAAACGTTTTGTATTTGTTTGTTTGTCTGATAATGTATAGTTTTTGATCTCATTCTGTATGAGATTCTGAGTGTGTATAATATCTCATGTGGTTCATAAGCATCATATTTTTCAGATAAGAGATTCTCACAAACAAAACGTATGCAAATATGAACCAAACAGTGGTAGAATATATTTTTTGACTAGCCCAATAGCAGGATTGTCAATATTTTGGAGCAATCTCATTTCATAGATAGGGTGAACGATCACATAGTCAGCTCATTTTTTTATTAACGTTTCTATCAATTTTACATATCTTAGCAAAAGAACATCTGTATCTTTGTCTCCATATGGTCGGTATGCACTATCAAGAAGTACACTATATGTGCAATCGAATCTTTGCAAAAAACGCATCAACACAAGATTCTCTGTTCCTGCACTTATGATTCAAATATGCATTCATCTCCAAAAAAATAAATCTGACTGTTATGTATGTCACAATAGTTAAATTGCGTACGACAACAAGATCAAATACTTATTTTTTATAGTTTTTTTCTTCAGTAATTATTGAAATGAGAGAATTAGTATATTCTTGATTGATTCAAGCATCTCAACTATCGATTCCTCCAATCATATATCAAGTCATCATTTTTTCTTTGATCAAAGATCATCCTATTCATCATGGCAGAAGCACCTCAGATATTGTCATTTCTTTGTTATCGTCAATATCTTTTTGGACATTTTGAACTATTGTTTCTAGTTCTTCAAGAGAAGTGAATGTTTTGTCAGGTCGACCATCAATATTGACGTGTCGTTCTCATTCTTGAATATAAATACCATATCTTTCTCCTAGTCACTTTGTTTCATCAAAAAACTCTTCCAAAGATTCTTTGTCGTTTGTACATTGCCCATGAAGAACTTCTGTTGCGATACGGTACAGTGCGTTGTGCATTGTGTTGTCTGTACGAAGAATATCTTTACTTTCTGGAACAATATATCACATAATTGCATCAAGTGTCTGTATTCCTTGTCATTTTTCTAAGATGTCTTTTGTGAGTTTCGTATCAAAAATCTTTTGCGTATCGAGATAACGAGATTTTTTGCTTGATTGTGCAAGATCGGGATTATCAGGAAGTTCTTTGCTTCCATATGTATCTATCAGTTTTTGATATTCTGTTGCAACTCGTTCGCGGGCTTGTTCTTGTTCTGCCAAGATATTTTCTCTGACTTGTTTTTCTGTTATATTTTGTTGTGTAGCAATGGCTTGAATCATATCGTTACTTGTTTTGTTTGTTGTATCCAATGATATACGAGCAAGCGGGAAATATTTGTACGCTTCTGTCATCAATAGTCACTCAAATGCATCGGCACTACTTTTGAGTCAGGCGAGAGTTTTTTCTTCTCATTCGAGAGTTCATGTAACATCTGAGATGTGTTCTTGGATATATTCAGACCGACTTTTTCACGATTTATGATATCATGCAGCAAAAGATAATAATCTGACTTTATTTTCGAATTGGCTCAATTTGAAGTAGTCGTATTTGTTCATAGCAAACCTATCGAGCACGTCAAAATACACATCTCCACCAATATCGATTATTGTAGCTACTCAACCAATAACTCCACTTACAACTACTCATGCAGGAGGAACAAACATTGCTCACGCAGCTATTGCATACAAGGCCGTCTCCACTCATCCTGTATATGCACGTTGTGTCATGATATCTCATCTCATCTCGTTTGTTCTAGATATGTCTGCAGCAGATTCGAGGTTTCCTCGTGCCTCGTAACCACTTATTCATACTCACAATGCTCATAGTCATCATTTCCCAAGTGCTTTTGCAAGCTTTCAGATAGGAAGGGTTTTGATGGTTGTAAGTTTTGAAACCATACTTGCTATGCGAGGATTTCTCATATAGGGCTTCATTTTGGCAATATTTTTTCAAAGATGACTTGAGAGTTTTGTAGCACGTTCAAGCAAGTTTTTTGCTTTTGCGTTTTTGAGTGCATCTAGATTACTTTTGCTAATAAATGTTGCAAAAGATGTACTATCTGGAAGAACTTTTTGTTGCATGAGTTTTTGTGCGATACTTTTTGCTGTGTGACCGTCTGGTATAACAAGATTTTGTTGTTTCTTGATTGTGTCTATAAGCTCCATAAGTTGTCAGATATCCTTTTTTTTGTAATGTTTGAGACATTCTTGTGCGAGTATTCTTGCCTCTCATGCTGGTATTTTTGCAACATCATCTTGTATTGTCAAAAATGCATTCAAATTGTTTTCCAAAAATGTGAAGTGAGGTTTGGATTTGAGAAATGCAGATTTTCGTGATCTTTCGTTTTTTGCATCAAAAACTTTTGTGAGCATCTCTTTGTTTGTATATGGACTTTCCAAAAATGCAATAATTTTTGCAGTTTGGATATCATCGAGTTTTTCTGCAGCGAAAATTTGCTTGATGAGTGCGGCTTTTTTGTCTGCAGCAGCAAATCATCCTCAGAGTCATAATTGTTTATCTATATGCTTTTTGCTGAGTTTGACTGCACGATCCAACGACATGTTTCATCTCAGAAGCGCCTGCGTCATTTCATGTGGTTTGTACATATATTGTGCCAAAAAGCTTGGCATTGATCATCTGATTGCTTTTGAAGATAATTGTAATGTTTTACTAAGTGTATATTTTCATACGAGTTTTGCCGAGTTTTTGAATCATTTTCGCACAATTCATCTTCCGTGACTTGTTCCCACTAGGTAAATTGGAACTGTTATTCAACCTGCTATCATTCATGCTTGCACTTTGCCAGATGTTGTGCCATCAGTTGCTAAGGCATAAACACTTTCTCAACTTTCCATAAGTTGTGATCATACGTTCATAATAGTAACCATTGTTCATTCTTCTGTATCGACAACATCTATAATATCGTCCTGTACAGTTAGGAGACTTTCTTGAAAATCAAAAAATTTCTTGATGTCGGTTTTGTATGCTTCCAACACTCAGGGTTTTGATCGATCAGCATCCTTGTATTTTGTTGCACATTGGTCGTATCGTTGACGAAGTCATGAGTTTTCTATAAGTGTTTCTTGAGTTTTTTCATCCATACCACATGCAGCCAAATATGGCATATATGTTTGCCATAATCGAGTTGAAGATTGGTCTTCAATCAAGTCCAAAAATCATTCTGCATGACTTTGTACGTCCTCAGTGTCCAGTGTTTTTGCATCACGTTGTTCGATCCAGGTATCCATGATTGTTGTTTCTATTGTTTCCCCATCAACGACAACTTCTTCGACTTGAGCAAAGTCTTTGTATTGTTGTTGGATATCTGTTTTGTTTTGTTGCATTTCTGTAGCTTCTGAAGCTTCGTCATATGAGAGGAGGTTATTTGTCTTGAGATAGTCTAATGTATCGTACAAAGACTTGTCTTTGACGGCACTTCGTTGCTCAGCTGTGAGAATGTCTTTTTTGGTGTGATTGACAAATCCAATTGTACTTACCATATTGCTATATAGTACTTGAAGTAATTCTTTTTCTTGTGCGTTTTCTGGGTTTTGCAGTCGTTCAGTTCGTTTGTCTGCATCAAATGTATCTGGTGAAAACTGTTTTACCAACGAAGGAACTTTGTCAAAAACACCTGCAAATGTCTCACGCATATCTTCTGTAGATCGTAAACGCCATAATTTCTCTCCAAAACTTCCATCAACCATATCATTTGCCAAAGAAAATCACCCTGACAAGATGTCTGTTGAACTAGCAAACATATCGTTGAGCATAGCAATTGACGTTGCACCAAAGTTTGAAAGAGTTTTCTCATTATTTTCTCAATGCGCTGGCATAACATACGATTCATGAAACAACTCTCATGCATATGATTTGACGGCTGTTGAGCTGTCTGCGAATGTTTTTTGTATGAACTCTTCTTTGTTTGCAAGGTTGTCAGAAGCTTGTTCAACGTCTCACGCTGCGTCTCATGTAGATCAAGGCAATCAGTCTTGTTCTGATACAGCAGTCTCATCTTCCTCTTTAGTTTTCTTGTCTATGCCAAAAAGCTCTTTGAACCAATCTGGCAAAAGAGATGTAAGTTGTTCAGATCGGTTTCCTGTTTGTATTGCTTGTTTGATCTTATCTCGTCCTAGGTATCATGCGACTCATATACCTACAACTCATAGTGTTTTGACATATCGTGGCATACCGCTTTCTTTGTCATCGCTTTCACCAAAAATCATTGTTTTTACTTTGTCTATTGCTTTTCAGACAAGTCATTGTTTCTTTTCCTTTTTTTCTTTTTTCTTTTCAGCCTTATCTGTCTTTTCTTCATCATCTTTTTCATCATCGTCATCTCATCGCAACCAATCAAATGGTGCTTTGACCAGTTTTCGACCAAGTGTAAGTGCTCAGACAGTTCATGCAAGTTTGATTGATTGCCCTAGAGTATTCTTTTTTCGTTCTTCAGCACTCAACATACTTTGTCATTCTTTGTACAATGAACTTCACACTCCCGACCAAAATCCTTGTTCTTCCTGTTGTTTTTCTAGGTTGTTTTGTCAATTGTTTTGGGCGTTTTCTGTATTGCCTAGATGTTGTTGTTTTTCTTGTTGTTGTAATGTCCACAGACGTTGTAGTGTTTGTGGATTATATAAGTCAGTATACATGCGACGTCGTTGTTCTTTGAGACTTGCGGTCATGTTACTATCTGGATTTTGTTTCATCCATTGCGTGAGTCAGTTGTCTGGTAATTGTAACAAAAATCATTCTTCTGACCCGAGGAACGTTTGGATATATGCAGTATCTATTTGCTCTACGGTAGTTGCATTCTGTAGTAATTGTAAGGCTTTTGCTCCGATCTGTGGATCAAAAAGAACAGCTATAGCAACATCTTTTTGTAATGCCTCTGGAGCCTTGTCAATGTGTGATGTTTTATTACGTTCTAGATTTTGTGCCAATTGTGTATAATCCACAATTTCATTGCTCTCTATTGTTGCAAGTTCTTCAATCTTTTTGGAATCAAATGCTGTATCTGCTTGCAAAGACTCTTGATGTGTGCGCAGCTCTTTTTCAAATTGCGATGTTTGTACCGTACTCTCAAGATCTTTTTGTTCTTTGATAGTTTCGTTTTGAGCATTTGTGTTTGCCATTGCTTCGTGAAGTTTGACGTCTTCTACGGTTGCACGTACTATGTTTTTTTGCTCTGTTTTTGTATTTGTTTGTTCTTTTTTGGAATATTGTTCAAGAGATTGTGATGACATGAAGCATATTTTACTTATAAAATAATTTACTTGATTGTACCTACAAACTTTTTTTTGTCAAAATTTGTGCATATATAGTCAAAATTTGACCTGACGAGAATTCTGAGTATACTTGACTGTGTCAGATTATTTTTTTATTGAACTAGAGCTTGTTAATGATATTTCGTGAAACTTTTACTCCAGAGCTTGATACTGCCCAACAAGGCATAGAAAGCACAAAAAAAGACACTGAGCAACAAGAGCTCAATGCTAATAAACAAGAAAAAGAGAATGGATTAGCATCTTTGGTAACAAATGTGTCTCTTGCACGAGGCAAAGTAAAAGAACGATTCGAATCAGAAAATACACCTGAATACAAAGAATTTGTCAAACAAAGAGAGAATAAAGTATGAGAATTTGCTGAACAATTGATTTCTAGTACATCTTTATCTCATGATGATTTGCTATCATTACTTGAAGTGACACATGTGACTATACCTGATAGTATATCTGATTTGAAAAGTGATGCAGGACAGGAATTTTTGATAAAAAATAAAGATAACCTTGTTGATAGTCTAGTTATGTTGTTGGATGCTGGAACAAATGAGGAAGATGGTATGGTAGAAATGGCTCTCAATAGTGTTGTTCTTATGACATTGACCTCAGGTGTCTTTACTAAAATACAAGATTATAAGGAAAATTTTTATGATAATGCAAAAGCAGCATATGATAAAGATTATACATTAAGTGAGTGAAAAAAATGATTTGGTATAGAAAATAAATTTGAGGAAAGTAAAGATCAATCTTCATATATAAAAACTTATAATACAAACCGTGATGCTGAACAGAAAGAACGAGAAAAACTAAAAGATATGCCGATCATTCCTTTTGATAAAGTCCGTTCTACATGAATTGCATATAGTAAGTCGTGATGTACTTTATGCTCACAAACAGCAAGGCTTGATATTCAAAAACAAACATGATTGCATATTCAAGACTGAAACGCTGTAGATGCTATGCAAAAAGTTCCTCAACCTCCTAGCGCATACGTCTGATCTATGTATACAAACAGCTATAAAGGATTTAGGAAAACATGAAAGGATTTATGAACATTTAACTTCAACAAAAAAGAATGGTCTGACCAGGTTACAGAATTATCTAATAATTTGTGAGATGGTGAGTCGGTCAATGTTGCTGATGTCTATATGGAAGGATTGTGAGTCAACTGAAAAATGTACGGACATAGATGTTCTGCACACAAAGTCAAAGAACTAGATGGTTCATATGAACGATACATCATAGATCCATATAGAAAAAAGAAAGACTGATCAAGAATGTGAAACTGATTGGTCCCTATGGAAGAATATCTTGCAAATCGCTCCCAAAAAGTACGTAGAATGAATTTTTATAAAACAACCAAGCAAATAGATAAAGCTGCCTAATGTGTCAGTAAAATATTTTTAGTATATTGTGTTTGTTATGGAAGGTGCTTGAGGTTTTGATTATTCTTGATGAAATACTTTGGATGAGACCAATGGTTCGCTTGAGTGTAGTACTGATTTGAAGGCTGTAGACGCAATTTTGGTCAACAAAGAAAATCGTAGTGCATTAGTAGATAAAGTAAATGATGGTAGTGTTTGAGATTTGCTTACATCTCGTGATTTTTGCGATCGTATGGCTGACTTTGCAAATGATTATGTCAATGAACAAAAAAATACTTCAGTAACGTCACAAAACAATTTTCCAATGATGTATCTTTTTTTGGCGACAATCTGAAAAAAAAGTGCTGGAGAACTCAGAGCTCCAGACAAAACCTCATGAGAAAGTCATTTAGTCTCATTGATGGAAAGTATTCCAGAAATTGCACAACTAAAAAACAGTCAAAATAAGAATGATACAGATCCAGCTACTACAGAGCCTGTTGTTGCTGATCCTGTTGCTGATGATATCGAACCAAAAGAAGAAGATCCAGCTCCAATATCTGACCCAGATATAGATCCAAAAGTAGAAGCGACAACAAATACAATTGATGCATTATCTTTGCAAGAAAAACTCGAAATAAGGAATAAATTTGTACTCAGTGCAATCGCTACTACAAAAGTTTTTCCAATTGTTCTTGATTATACGAAGATTCCTGATCGAGAGAAGAGAGACACATCCAAAGATGATGTTGAACGACCTGCTCAGATCGCTTTTGATACAACGACGAGTATAATTTCTTTTTGATCATTGCAGTATAAAATGAGCTGAGTTGGTAAGCAAAGTTTTGCAGAAGTGCCAATAACATTTACGAATATACGTCATGATGGTGTGGATAAATTTGTGATATCGTGAGAAGCGGGTATTGCATGAAAACAAGAAATATCCAAACCAAATAATGATTTAGTAAAAATCTTTTGAGAATTGATCTGAAAAAATAAAACAACTCATTCTATCACTGAAAAGGTTGATAAGGCAGATGTGACTGTTACGTTTACGAAACAATAAGTTGTGTAAGCTATTTTCATTTCATATATTTTTCGCACTTTTTTCGTAGTTATTTAAAAGTGAATATCTATAATAGTTGTATATCCGTGATCTTGATACTAATATCTACTTACAAAACATTCCTATAGATATTTATTTGAAATATATAGAAGATGGTAGCACCCGATGATAATGCATTTATACAAAAACTCGCACAAGAGTATGATTTTTTGATGCAATTTCCGCTTGTGTATTCATGTTTGTCCAAAAACGATTCTCATGAAAGATTGTTTTTCCCTTTGGATGTTCTGTGTTATCTGTGACGAAAACAAACAAAAAAAAGAACTGCAAAATTATATCAACGCCGTCAAAAAAATCATCACTGGACTGCTATAAATCCTGCATGATTTTTGTGAGAAGAAGATTCTATTCTTGATCGTGCGATGTCATGATCGTATGTGATTGCTATCTGATCTGACAAAGAAGTTATTGCTTATATTCCTGAACTCTACTGTTTTTTGTTTGAGATAATTCAAGAATTACAGATGTGAGATACGGATTTTTTTGATGAGCTAGTCCAGAGAAAAAGTACTGATACTCTTATCAAAAAAGTACTTTCTATACCAAAAAAATACCCTTTGGTACAAACACAAAGTCTTGATGCTATTGACTATCTTGTCTCGTGAATATCTATACAGACGTGACCTGTAGTCTTGAGTAATCCGTGATCTGACATTCAACAACTTCCAGTTTGTTATACTCTTTGAACAAAAGACTCATTGGTTGATATCACTATTGTTTCTCAAACAAAAGTACATTGATTATATACAGAATCGTTTCCTTGAGAAGATATTCGCAATATGGTTCTACAAAACATTTTTGAAGAGACGACTGATGATAGACGTATTAGGAAAAAAATGTACAAAACCTATGCACTTTTGCGTTCGCATGACTTTTCTCGTCGTTTTGATACTTCGTATCACAAAATGATTTTTGGACAGTTGCTTTTTGCTATTATTTGATTGTACGAATTGCATAAGGACAATATTCGTATCTTGCTTGATACAATTCAAGAAATAAATTTTTCTCAATTTCGTGTATCTCACAACAGAATGCACGCTCGACACAATATTCAAGAATTGTTTTGATCTGAGTTTTATCGTGATGGAAGAATAGCAATTTTGTTTCAAGATCCAAGTTTTGTTGGTGGTGGATTTATGATATATAGCGACAAAGATCCTATTGTCAGAGAGTATGTTGATTCCTTTATTCAATCATATACAAAACAACACCCTAAAAGTTCTTTGTTATATAGATCAGTTGGATCAGTCCAGTCAACATATCAAGTAATGCAATTTTTGTCTCTTGGCAAAAAATTTGAACTTCATCCTCGCTGACATTACATCCTTTCTTGATATGTATGAAAGGATATTACTTGAGATTACGAAACGTTGCGTGCCAAGCCCTACGATGTGATTCTCGATGAAGTGACCGATAGTATTGTGATTGCTGGTAACGAGGTCACTCGCAAAGAGATGACATCGAAAAGTATGACGATACAAGTACTCAAAATATTGCTACAACACATCAATACTCCTATTTCTCACAAACTTTTGCCAGTATCATCGTACAGCAAAAGTAAAAATGAAATGTATAGCAAAATCGTCTCTCCACTCAAAAAAATAATAAAAAAATATACTGACAAAGATATCGATCTGCAATGTAGATGAAAGTTATATGACTTCCAATTGCAGTTGGGTGAGTCTGACGTGACAATAGCAATTCTTTGATTTGAATCAGAAATGACAGATGTAGACGATATGTAAAATTTGAAACAAAAGTGTTATGTAAAATATCTTGACATCACTTGCCTTTCACACTATAGTCCAATATCTTTATATTCTCACGCATATTCATGCGCATTTATCATGATGTTTCAGATAGAGAAATTGAGCATGAATATATACAGGCGTTAAAATGGAGAAATATAAATCAGAAAGTGCAATACTTGTGAGGAGCTGCAGATAATTATTACAAATCAACCTGAAGTAGAGAAAAATTTTTTGATAAAAATAAGTCGATAATTCTTTGATCTAGTTGAGTCTTTACTGAAGTTTCATGAAAAGGAAAAGATAAGGAAAAATCTTCATATACGAATACATCAGAGTATGAGACCTTTATAGATGAATATCTTTTTGATGCATCAGAAAAAATTCTACTCGTTAGTTTATGATGCTGAAATGGACAACCTGAAAAAAGCTTACTATTATCTATAGTTGAGAAAAAGTTAAAAAACGAATATTTACATATTGATTTTGTGGCAGTTGACTATTCTCTTCGTATGTTAGAACTAGCACAAGAAAATTTGGCAGATATAAATATAAAAAAAACATTTATACGTGCTGATATTATGTCAGAATCTTTTAGAAAATATATCAAAAAATATGTAAAGAATCATTGATATACAGAAGTGTTTTATGCTTTTTTATGACATTCAATAGTTGCTTTTAATCCAACTGTAATAGCAGAAGATTTTTATAATATGATGACTCCTAATGATTGGTTATGGTTTGACATATCAGTAAAACCCGAATTGGAAGCAATTGCTATAAATAGGTATAACTACCTTATACGTGATGAATTTTTTTCTGAAAATCTAATGTATCCTTTACTAGAAGTTTGAATTACATTAGAGCATTGATCTATAAAGTTATATTACTCAAATGAAAAAGAATCTAATGCGATTCGTTTTAGGTTCGTATTTGAGCCAAGAGACTCCATTTATACAGAATATAGCGATCGTATATACCGTTTTATTAAATGAGAACAGATAACATTGTTAGATATCTATATACATGATGCAGAATGAATAAAATGATTTATGAAAAATCATTGATTTTTGCTTTTTAAATCTAGTAAATATTCTTTTGAAAAAGATGTTTTCGAGGAAGCACAATTTCTTTATAAAATTAATACTAATTAGATATTTAGCTTTTTTGTAAAATAATGCGTATTTATCACGATATATCAGATAGAGAAATTGATACAGCATACGTTGATGGATTAAAATGTAGAGAACTAAGCCAAAAATTTTTATATTTAAAAGATTGAGCTTCATGTTATTATAACACTATGGAATGATTTGAAGAATTTTTAGCCAAAAACAGGGAAAGTATTCTTTGATTATCGTGAGTATTCAAATCAGCAGATGATTTTCTTTTGCCGAAAAGTAGTTATACAAACAAATCGCACTATAAAGATTTTATAAGTGCGTATATACATGATTTCTCAGAAAAGACACTCCTTGTTAGTTTAGGATGTGGAAATGCATCTCCTGAGAAGTCTATCTTAGAATGGTTGTCAGAAGAAAAAAAATCGTATGACTCTTGAGGAATAGATTATATTTGAGTTGATTATTCTTGGGATATGCTAGACTTAGCTAGAGAACAACTAAAAGGTATTGATTTAAAAAAGGATTTTATCCGTGCAGATATTACTTCGGATTCCTTCAAGAAATATATAAAAAATACTATACAAGAGAACTGATATACAGAAGTGTATTATGCATTTTTGTGAGCATCCTTTTGAAATTTTAGTCCGACAATTATCGCAGAAGATTTTCGCAATTTAATGACAGATAAAGATTGGCTACGATTTGATGTAAAACAAAAACCGAATGTAAATGACACTGCAATTATGAGATATAATAAACGACTTCATAATGATGAACTTGTTGATTTCATCATGTGACCACTTCAGAGTGTGTGAGTCTCCTTAAATGAGGGAGATATGAAACTTGTATACGGTCTTGAACAAGAGTTAAATGCTTTGCATTTTAGGTTTATTTATGAACCGAGATGAACAATAGAATTTACCCACCGTACTCGTAATTATCGTTTTGTCAAATGAGAAGATATTAGTCTTCTGGATATTTATGTACATGATACTGAGTGATTAACATCTTTTATGAAAAAACATTGATTTTTGTTGTTTGATTCTGTCGAAAATAGCTTCAAAGGAGAAGTAATCAACGACATGCAATTTTTGTATAAACTGCATGGATAAGTTATTTACACTCAGCTGAGTCTAGAATGTCGCGTCGATATGAGATAGTGGATGAAGTGATTATGTTATCAATATATGCTTGTGAGTATCATTGGCTCAATAGTTCTGGGTCTGATCGTTTTTTACGTATTTCTTTTTGATTGTCGTCGTTTTCTACCCATTTGTCACTTGTAAAAAGACAGGCATATGTTTCTCAGTATTTTACACGATTTGTAATATTACTTCTATGTGCAGTAAAATCATCAATATCAAAAAAGTGTACTAGTGATATTTTATATCTAGAGCGTCACTTTCGTTCGATAGTCTTTCACTCTCTATCAATATGTCCAAGTATGATTTCTCAATCGTATCAGGGTCAGTCTTCTTTTTTGTGAGGTGGTCATTTTACAGACAATATGTTCCGAAAATTTGGGTATTTAAAAGAGATAAATTCATTTTCAAAACGTGCAAATGGACGCTCGGGAAAGGATCAAATATAAAGTCATAGTTCCTGTCTAACAATAGTGTAGACATAAAATTTATAAAATTGTTTTTTGACACATCCTAGCTGATCTCCGTCTGGACAAAGAGACTGGTAATATCATGTATTTGTCCAGACTTGACTTTGGTCAGTGTAAATTTTTTTATTTATCATGTCAAAAAGACGGTGTGCAATTGTATAACGGCGTGGTGTTTCTATATCTTCAAGCTCATTGATAAATTTTTGCACAAACTGCAGTGCTATATCAGTATCGTGTTGGGTGATTTCTACAAGAAAACTCTCTCAATTGTCTGTAGGTCACAAAATACTCTTCAAAAACTCATCTTGTCCATAAATGGCGTGGTGAGTGTCAGAAAAATAATAATCTGCGTGCCTATCCACAAATAGATCTAAACCAAAAGAGCCAAAAGGATACAGAATAAAAACACAGGAGAGAAGGAAATATTTCATTGTAGCATATAGTATAAAATGTATAAGTCTTATTTACACTCAGCAGAATTGACAATATCTTCTCGATAAGACGTGGTATACGAAATAATCATATTGTTGAGTTGTTCTTTGGTGTATCAATGCTCTAACCACATAGGATCTGATCGTTTTTTTGTGAATTCTTGTTTATTTTGAGGCTCTGATAGGTAGCCATCACTTGAGAAGAAACAAACATACTTTTCTCAATACAGCATCTTGCTATAATTATATCATTTGTTTTTTTCTATATTTTCAGTATCATCAATAGAAAGAACTGTAACTTCAAACCTATATGATCAGTGATATCAATTTGCATGATCTGCAGCTATACGTCATTCTGTTCGAGATCAAGTTTCTTTGTCATACACTGGCTTATAAACAGACAAAATATTCCAAAAGTTTGGATAAGAAAAAGAGACAAACTCACTATCAAAGCGTGTAAATGGACGATCTGGAAAATTTCAGATATAGTCTCACAATTCGTGTCTAAGAGATGTGTATATAAATGCTCTATATAATACCTTTTTGATACAGCTAAGCTGATCTCATGTAGGACAGAGAGATTTATAATATCAGGTATTTCTAGATGATTGTAGCTGATAGTTCTTACTTTTTTGATTAACTATATCAAATATATTATGTGAAATAGAATAACTAATAGGAGTCTCAAAATGTGAGATTTTTTGTATAACCTTATTATTTAATTCTCTAAAAGCATTCTTGTCTTTTTCAGTAAGTTCAATTTGAAATATTTGTCATTTTTTGAGTTCTCACAAAATACTTTCAAGAAACTCACTTTGATGGTTGATTGTACGATGCACATAAAAATAATAATCTGATTCGCTGTACTCTTGAGAGCTATCGGTTATAATGATATCTAAACCAAAAGAGAAAATAGGAAATAGAAAGAAAACAATATAAATTAGAAGAAATTTCATAAAAAGAATCAAAAATATAAAACGACATATCTTACAAAAAGTCGAGAGAGGAAAATCCTCTCCCTTCTTTAGTTTTTTTTAATGTTAGTACATTGGGATTTCTTTCAATTGTACACGATTCGATTCACGACTACCGTCGGCTAGTATGTAGTAACATGACAAGTGTAAATGTGCTCCATCGGCATTACCTGTTCGACCAAGTGTACCAATATTACTAACACCACCTTGGACTATCTGGTTTTCTACGACATACACATGGTTTAGATGAGCATAAAGTACGATAATTTTTTCATTACCAACCTTTTGAGTAATTTCTACTCTTTTACCATAAGCCCAGTGATAGTCCACTTTTGTAACTCGACCATCAAGACAAGATTTGAGAGGTTCATTTTCGGTATTTACATTTCTTTTTCTCCAATCTTGCGACCAGTAATCTTTGCCACTATGTGTGGAAAGTGGATAATCGTAAACCTTGAGGTCTTCATGAGTACTAGAAGGAAACTCAGTAAATTCCCATCCAGCAAACTCCCAATCCAAATCATTATACCACGTACTTCCATCATGACCAAATGGCCAATAGAGTGTACTGTAGCCAGAGTTGTTTGGAGTATCTTTAGTTCGTCCAATATTGACTCTTGTGACATCAAACACACCTTTAGTCTGACTTTCTGACGCATTGATTGTTGATCTATTTCTTCCAACATATCGATAATCAAAGTGACCTCTATGATTCATTCTGAGGTAGAGTTTACAATAATAAACACCACTACTCATCAATCTCATATCGGTTATACGATGATACTGTGTTTCATAAATATGATCCAAATCAATATTGTAGGTTTTGATCCATAACTCATTACCTATTTCTTGTAGTTTGTCTGGACTCACATATACGACAAATCGAATATACCTTCCCAAAATCGTTTTTTCTGGATAAGGCGTTCGTTGTTGAAAGAAATTGGTGTATGCTTCCGTTTTTTGCAAACTTTGGGTAAAGTTGTGTTCAATACTCGGGAAAGCACGATCCAAAGAATCAATAAGCAAAGAGTCTGTGACTGCTGTGGTTAGTTCGTCTGAATTTCCATGTGAACTGTCATGTACTACATTGCCATTGCTAGGCGAACCGTCGTATTTAACATCAGGACGTTCAACATCAAGATGTTCGCACGATGTAAAACTTCCAATCATTGCACAGATACTCAGTGCAATACATATTGCTCTTACGAGCGTTCTTAGATTTTTCATAAAAAATAAAAATTCGATGTATGATTACTAATTCATATACAAGGAAACCCCTTGTATAGAGTTTGATAACGTAGGACTGTCTACGAAGCTTTTGACTCTGTGCTTGCAGAGCAAAGTTGTTACTACCTTGTAGCAAAAACATTGATTGTTTTGTTAAGGAGCTCGTATCATATGCATATGTGATGCGGTCTTGTCGTGCCTACATCATCTGTAAAGCTACTAAAAGAATTTGAGGTTACAACCTCAAAGGTGCGAAAAATTTCTTCCTTTTTCGTTTTTATATTATATAGTATGTCTTTATTTATTGAAATTTTAGCAAAAATTTTCTCTTGTGTTTTGATATGATTTTTGATATATACTGTTTACTTTATTTTGTTGATCATATATGAAACAATACATAACAACAGTTACCACCACCAATAACTCAGGAGGAACGAGGTAATTTTGTTGTATTGTTTTTTTGCAACATGATGATCCTCTTTCCTAAGAGGATTTTTTTATACTTTCAAAAATATAGTATGCTTGATCTAGAACAGCAAATATTACAGCTTACAAAACGTCTAGTCGCACTGCCAAGTGTCTCTTGAGACAGCAAAATACTACACAAAACTATCAATTGTGTCAGAGACTTTTTTGTATGATATGATTGTGTTACCCAAGAGTATGAGCGAAATTGAGTTCCATCTCTTGTGGTGCAGAACTTTGAGTGAATCCATGCGGATATTATTTTGAGTGGACATATAGATGTTGTTCCTCCGACGACCGAATGACAGTTCGAACCTCGCCTTGTATGATGAAAGCTGTACGGAAGAGGAGCTGGTGATATGAAATGTAGCGTTGCGATTATGATGCATGTCATGCGTGAATTATTACAAAAAAATTATACTGACAAACGTGTATGTTTGATGATTACCGGTGACGAAGAGCCCGGGGGTGACTATTGAACCAAAAAACTTGTTGAAGACATATGATATCGTGGTACGGTTGTGTTTGTACCAGATGCGTGAAGTCTAGATAGTATTGTCTATTCAGAAAAGTGACTTCTGCGTTATGCTATCACAGCTACTGGACAATCAGCTCATGCATCTAGAAATCGACAATGACTCAATGCAATAGAACAAGTATATGATCGATATACACAACTCAAAAAAACTATTGGTGCGGATGTTTTGCAAGAAAACAAACGGTGACAAACTGCAACACTATCAAATATTCAGTGAGGAAATGGTGCAATCAACATGGTGCCAGATATGTGTAATGCAACGATTGATATCCGTTTTACTAATGAACGATCATTGCAAACTCTCCAAAGTGCTATCTCAGAACTTACAGCAAAATATCCAATCTCTCTCCAAAAACTTAGTGAATGAGAGGTACTTCGAACAGATCCACAAAATGTATTGTTACAAGCATATCTCACAAAAGCAAAGAAAAGAATAGGGGAAAATGTAAGTCTCGCAACAGAACACGCATGATGTGATGGAAGATATTTTTCTCCTCACGGAAGCGTTGTTATTTTGCACCAACCTCGTATTGCCAATATTCACTCTCAAGATGAATATAGCGTGGTTGAGGATTACACAATCATCCATGACCTGATGCTGTCATACATTTTGGATGTAGATATGTTGTCTCAAAAAAAATAAACTTTTACATATAAACATTACTATGCATTATATACGTTACCCACAAACAATCTTTTCTTACAAAAAAGCAAACGAAGTGTTTGATCAAGATCAGTTTACACAAAAATTTGTACAATTGGCACAACAACATGCATGAGATATCATTTTGCCTCAGCAAGAAAAACGCCAACAATGGGCAACATCAAAGTTTGACATTGCGCATTGTATCATAACACCTCAACAACAACTTGCCGCAGTTTTTTGCCTTGCTCCGATTGATGTTAACTCTTGATATTTACCAATATGTGATTTGTTCAAAAACCTTGTTTTTGGTTATATTGGTTCTTGTATGGTAGATACGTCATTTAGATGACAAAAATTAGGAAAAACGTTGATGTATCACGTTGTGAAATATGCACAAGATCAAAAATTCGACTGACTGCTATTTGATACACTGTGATATCAAAAGTCTGATCGAGATTGACAGCCTGTAAACCCTATGCTTCGTTTGTGAGAAGACAACTGATTTTCTGTTTCTTCATTTTTTGCACCTTATTACCAAAAAGTACAAACTGCTTTGCTTGCATCCAATATGTCTCACGATCGTATTGATCAAGAACTATTGGCGGTCATGAGAGTCTTTGACCCCAAAACTCAGCTTCTCATGACGAGATATCTAGAAGAACATTGAGTTATGAATCAAGCTACACGTTCCTTTCTCAAGCTTGAATCTTTCTAGTCACCGTTTTGTCTATATATTTTTATTGTATTATTGTGCTATGGGGCGAATTTTTCGCACTTTTTGTCTTGTAAAATATAATATCGCCAGTAAATACAGATTGTCTGTGTTTACCTTTTTTTGATTTATGCATGATAACTTTCCATACTAGATTTATAAAAAGTATGCACTATAATTCAGTCTTTCTTCTTTCTCTATTGTTTGTATTTTGCTTTTCGTTTTCCCTTTTCCTCTCTATACAAACTCATACTCAAAAGACTTTCGCCCAAAACCTCCAAGAATACATACCCACACCTCAAGAAGAACTAGTTGTACAAAGAGGACAAGAATTAATAGACCAGTTGGTCCAACAACGTGAGTGATTAACATACAAAAGTGTCAAATATGCACTCAGGTCATTGTGTGACAAACAAGCAGTAGCAACCAAAAAGTATTGGTTGTATGACACATTAGCTTATCACGCATCAAGAGAAGATGGGTTAGAAAATCGTACCCGAGAGCCACACGGGATAGACTGGTTTTTACACGATCCAGAGTTGTTTACGGTGGAGGATGTGACGGAGGAGTATAAAACTAATTTTAAAAATGATTTTGATTCGAATTTTGAATGAGGATATATATACAGTATTTGTTTCAAAATACATAGTATTTGTTTAAGAGTAATTGATACTAAGATATGATTGTCTCAAATATCAAAAATGATTTATGGAGATTCATCTATTTTATATTGAGAGTCTCCTCTATTTTCTAATATAGCAAGAAAAAAATACTTACGAGCTGATCTTCCATACCATGAAAAAGTATATTATTTTCAAGATTTATATCATTTGATTGTCATAAATATGTCATGACCATGAATGGGGTTATATACAAAAGATTGAATTTCACATATTTGAAATATTTTATTTCATATTGATTATTAATTACTGTTTATAAAAAAAATCTTCCTGGAAACTCCAGGAAGATTTCTCTTTGAAAGAAAATCAGTCAAAGTTGACTTAAACTAGTTCTTAATAAATTTTAAGGTATTCTCTTCATCTACTAAGATAAAGTATACTCCTTTACTAAGAAAAGAAATATCTAATATTATGGCATTATCTTCACAGAGAAAATCAATGTGAACTTTCCCATAGACATCGGATAGTCTGATAGACTTTATTTTCTTGTTTGATACTACTGTGATTTTCTCATTAGAAGGATTCGGATACACAGAAATTTCTGTATTTTCACTATCCTTAACTATTGATACTTTCTTATTCAAATTATTGGTAGTTTGACTATTTGAACAATTTAGAGTACCTAACTTAATTTCATTTATTTTACTTTCTAGGTTTTTACCTGGACATGTGCTTGCATCATCTGCATCGTTATGTCCTGATATAGAATTGAAACTAGTAATTACGCTAGAATGCTCATAATCTTTATTAAGTTGGTGTGGGGCAATATTATACTTTTTACATAGCCAAGTTGTCAGTGCTTTTAAGCTACTTAATGATTCTTCTGTAGGTTCTTTTTCCTCAAAGTTTCCTATAAGTGCTATACCAACAGTTGCTTCGTATGTAAATGTTGTATGATAACCTAATGCTTCTTGGGAATCTGATAGATTTTTTCTACCTTCGTAAATTATACCATCAGACCCAATCATATAATTGTATGCTAAGTCTTTCCATTGAAAGTTATCTCCAGTGATTCTAGAATAATGAAATCTCCATTCTCTTTGAACAGATTCAAGAGATGTTTCATTTTCCTTATTTACTGCAGTGTGATGAATTACAATGTGCGTTGGAATAGTTTGATCTAGTCTAGCATCATCACACCTACCATCAGTACACCACGCTTCGCGCGGAATAATACCAGGTTTGACGATATTGTTACAATCATCACCATAGCCAATAAATACCCAATAAAATGGAGATTTGTGAACTACTTTATTTGGTTTTCCCTTGTCGTTGCGTGATGCTAAGATGACGGTGTATTCATATCTGTACTGATACCATCCAGCCAAAGACATTGCTTGCACAAGTTCATACGAATTCGTAGTTACTTCTTGTAAGTCCTTGCTTGGTTTTTGGTTGTTCGGTGCTTTGAAGAACACTTTGGTGCTTACGCTTTCAAGTGCATCTCCTTGCGGTACAAATAATTCTGGATCAACACGTACATCCATAGCAAATCTTAGGTTTGTTTGACTCACGATTGGTTCATCTCCTGCAAATGTTGCTTCATGCCAATCAAAGGCAGGAAGGACATCACATGATAATGGTTGCCCAATCAGCGTTCTCGTTCGTGGTAATAACCCATTCTCATCTCCAATCCTTGCTGTCGCAATTCCTTGCTTCAGTTTGATTCGATAACGAAACTCATATGTCTTAGCGTCATTCATTGTTTTTTGTAAAACAAATCGCTGACTGCTTTGATCGTATGCGAGTGGTAATGTTGTATAATTACCGTTGTCTTTTTTGAATTGAATGGCGACGTCGTACATTGCATCTGTAAAAGTTTCACCAAATGAAGCACTATTGCTTACAAAGTTTGGATCTGCACTTACAGCAAATGTTAGATTCGTAACTCCTTGTACAAACTCGTTTGTCACAGCAGTTGGTGCGTGAGACACAAACGGAGCTTGTGCAAATAACGTTGTTCGTTGCGATTGATATGCTACAGCATCATCAACATATACTGTGTAGTAATATTCATGACTTCCAGCTGTATGCATCACTTTTTCCAAGAAAAATCCATCTCTTTCTGTGTTTTTTTTCATAGAAAGAGGGATCATTTGTTCTTGTCCATTTTCGTCTGTTTTGACAAAAATGATTTCTGCTCGAATACGATTTTCTCTCAACAACAAACTGATGTCACCTTGTGCATTGAGTCGAAATGGAATATCCGTAAACCCTTGCCATATTGTTGATGGAACAAGTGTTGTTTCTACAAACTGCATAGGTGCTACCTCAAGTGTACGATCAATATCTAAAATCGGCGTTCCTTGATATGAAACTGTATAGGTTACATCATACGAACCAGAAGATTGTAATACTTTGCGAAATACAAAATAATTGTCATCAACCTCTACCATTGGTTCTATAACACCCGTAACCGACCCTTTTCTGATATGTACAGAGACATTATCAAAAACTTGATCATTTACGCTACCGTCAGGTTAAACGACATGCAATACTTTTTGTACAACACCATCAATAACTTGGTAGTTATAGTCTAAGTGTACTGCAAAAGTTACATTGCTCAATTGCTGGTATGGCGTATGAATTACAAACTTGTTGTTTTGAGTTGCTTCGTAGTCGTTGGACGGATACATAGCTAGTTGTTCAAATATTCCATTAGGTTTCTGATGAGATAGTTTGAATCGGTATGAGTATTCTCCTACACGCTCAAATGTTTTCAACAGTTCCCATTGCCCACTGATACCACTATGTGATGCTTGTGTGAGCGGAATATTTATTGTTTCTGCTGGTGTTTGTCCATACGCTTTTCTCTTCAACACTAGTTCTACGTGATCGACACTTTTGGCATTGATTGTTTGTGGAACTTGTACTGCAAACTTGGTCGTTGTTACTTCTGGATACATATGTTGTCTATCTGCAAAATATGTCAAATCCTTGATAACAAACTGCTCATCATACGCACGTACTTGAGTCACTCCTAGCAACGAATAGAGTATACCTTGAATATCACCTCGAATGTCCTGCCATGTCAGATCAATTTTTGCCTCAGATGTATATGTTCCTTGTTGATCAAAGGTTGTTACTCCATCATAAGTGTTATTTGACGACAATTGCAATGGAACGCTGTGCTGTTGTTGCGTGAGTATATTGGTATATACCACAGAAACAGTAGCTGGTAATAAAGCTTCTCTACTATTGTCGACAGTTACAAATATTGGATAATTGACTCCAGTTTGTGTTTGTGCTGGCAGTGCTTCACTTGTAATATCTATTGCAACAACATGGACGGGAGTTTCTTGGATGTGAGTGTACGTACCATTTGATCCGTACTTCGTCACCAAAAGATAATCACCTGGCTCAGAACTTACTGGCGCTTGTGCACGACTAAGGTTGATGGTTTCAGATGCTTGTACACCTTGACCATATACCGCCAAATCCGTTACAAAAGAACCATCTGCTCTATGCCAACTCAAAAAAAGAGTATCTGACTGCTGTTGCGTACTGATATTTTGTACATTGATCGTGATATCTGCTGGTTGAGTTTGAATAAGAGTATCTGGTGATACCTCCGAAGTTACAATACGAAATACGTCTTGATTATCTTCAAATATATATCCAACTTCTTGGGCAGTTAATGCACGGTCATATACATAAATATCATCAATACTACCAGTTAAGAAATCAGTTTTTCCTCCAGCATATGAGTTAAAATTACAGCCAATAAAGATTGGTCTACTTGCATCATAGGGTTTATATCCACCAGCCCAATATTTCTCTACAACATAGAGATTGTCTATATACATTGTGATATTTTGGCCATCTATAACAGTAATTATTTGATGCCAGGTATTATCATAAAGAGTTGTTGGTAGAGAAAATGAATTATCGTTGTAGAAGTTGCTTCCCCACCATGAGTGTAAAAAAACAGAGGATAAGTCATTTATATAATACGTTAAACTTAGAAATCCACCTGAATAATCAGCATTACCGTTGCTATATACAGCAGACGACATACTGGTACTATCGAATTTTACCCACATACTATGCGTAAATCCATGATCTTGAGGTACTAAACTATTACTATAGGGTACGTCAAGCCAATCATTTCCATCAAATGCAAGTGCTGCATTTGCTGTACCAAACCTATCAGGAATAAATGTTGCTCCATGGATAGTTGCGTTATGGTTATTGCCAGACATATCCTGAGCATAACCATTTTGAGTTGCACCATTGAAATCCCAGTGTGCTACTGGACCGAATGCGTTTTGTGCGTGTACATTTGTCATCACTGACAAGAAAACACTAACAATCAAAACACAATAAAAAGAGACTTGTCTCATAAAAACTATTGTTTTTGAAAAAAGCGATAGCGAAAAAAACGTGTGCTATCAATCCACGAAACAGTGTTATTTGTTAAAGACCACCATTATTTGTATATCTTGCGACATACCACACGCGTTATACTCACGAAACTGCGAAAAAGCTACGAAAAAACAGTGAAAAATAATATCTGACGCAGATTGGAGTCTGGTTTAATTTTTTTATACTACATGGTTTTACATTTACATTGCCGAGGGAAATTATCGAATTGTGTACTTATATTTGCTAAAAGAAGCTACTTACATATAATCAATACAAAAGCTTCGTATTTTAGCATAACAATATCATGAAAATTCTTCTCTATATTTGATTACTAATACTTTTTGTTTTTTCTGTGCTTATTGCTCTTGTATGATGATATATATGAGTTGTTATTTCTGGTTTTTGGGCAGCCTTCTTTGTCTATTTCTGATTGATTCCTCTTATGTCACGTTTATGATTAGATTGACCATATGTATCAAAAATCATAGTACTCTTTATACTTATGAGTGGTCACGTTGTTTTTTGGTATGTCGTAGGCAATGTTTTTTTACCACTTTCTTTTGTGTGAGAGTTGTTTTCTCTCAATGATCTGGTATGAACATATTTTCTGGATATTACTTATGAATGATATGCTACATATTATTTTCTAGTTTCATGACTACTGTTTTTTCCTATGAAAACTGTAAAAGAATCTGATTGAGAGAAGCACTCTTCCTCTATTGTATTAAATAGAGCAATAAAAAAAATATTCAGTTTTTTGCTTCTTGTTACTATGATTATGTCGACGATTTTTTTGTATCGATCGTCAAGAATAAGCTGAATGATATTTGAGACAACTATTGGATTTCAAAAAGCAGTAACTCTATCAAAATATTTTTATGATAGTATTGACACTCAAAAGATTCAAAAAATACAAGATCCTACAATATCTGAAGAACAGAAAAAGGCGTATTGAACGTCATTAGTATGTCCATTAACAACAAAAGAAATGGAGTCAGATGATAAGACAAAACTACGATGTATATTTTTTGAGTTTTTGTATAAAAATTGATGAACGACAGAGTGACCGTTGACGATCTCACTGAGATATTACAAACCTTATCCTCATAATACTTATGGTCAAGCTTTTTACTACGTCAAAGATTTGAATTATGTGTACGTAATTTCAGATTCAACATATAATATGGTAAGTGGAAGGTCGCCTCGAAAACGTTATACAACATATCCTTTTACGACTAATGAGAAAACTCTATCAGATCTAAAAGATAATTTTATTATCAAAAAGATCTGAAACATTGAAGATTTTGCTATAATTAGTACTCTCCCAAAAGATGTGACCTCCCAAAACGATACGACAACATCTTGAGAACCACAATCATTCTTCCCATTATCAAGAATTGGTACTACGTTATATTGGTTAGGCTCAGAACTTGCGTGAGCAAACTGAAGCTACTGACAAGATTTGATAAACTGAGTAGATATGATAAATTGAGAACGTGCATTTATGGTCAGTTCTCAGTTTCCAATTTTTGTGAGTGATAATATGATATATTATGTCAGTCGACATTGAACTGTTAGGAAACAATATCAAATCACTAACGAAGAAAATATCAAAGTCCTAAATACGAATTGAGAGTTTCTCTTTACGGATTGAGAAAATACGTACAATGATAAGGAAATGTTAGAGGGTGCAAGTGCTAATACTCAGTCGCTCAATTTGCCCATACTCTACAAAGTCGATGAATCTCCTGACCAAAAAAACTATGAGTGGTTTACTGTTTGACAATTGTTAGATGATTCTGATCGTATCTGAAATAACTGGTCAACTAATATTGCTGTATCCAATGATTCTTTGTATTGCGATGGTGAACTTTTGATAGCTTGATTTGTGTCGGAGGATCTTTTTATATGAGTTCGTGATAAATTTTGAACTCCTAATTATGCTTTTTTATGAGTATATTGATCTGATGTGCTTGATTTTGCTAATTGTCGTGTCTTCGAACATGAAACTTTATCTTCTACATCACAAGAAACAATAAAGAGAATATACCCATTTGAAGATTGATTTACTATCTTTGAAGACAATAAGAATATGACTTTTTATAGCTGTAGAAATTATGATCCTTGCAAAAACGTATGATGATTTGTGGATTGATTAAACATTTCACCAGAATCAACTGCATCGAATGAAATCATGGAAGCAAGAACATTAATTAGCAATCTTAGAGAAAGTGACTAGTTCTTTATAAGATACACAGATGTGAAAAAATTGTCTGACGCTGATGGGAGTTTGGTTGAGTATTTTTTAGCATGAAACTTATTATGAATAATCTATGTATATTGTATATTTTTTGAGCAAAAAATAATCTCAAAGATATGAAAGTAAAAATTAGGAGTAACTTCTATTTCTTTATAATACTCCTGAAACCAACTATTCATCAATTTTCATCAAATCATAAATAATTATCTAGAAGTATTTTTTCTTTTTTGTTCAATCAGTGGGATAATAAATCATATGCTCATTGTATGACCTTTATGTCAAGTATAGGCTGAGGGCCATTAAATCAATCTATATTTAGTTCGTATAGAAATACATTTTTCTCTACATCTATTATATAGCTGACTTCATTATAACTCGTGATAAATTTTATAGGTCTTTGTTTATGGTTATATTCAATCCTTCAGAAATGGTTTCGAAATCTATCTACTAGTTTTAGTTCTTTTCAATTATCCTTTGCACATTTCTCAATATATTCAAGGTCTTTTTGTGTTCGTAAAGTATTTTTTCAATTAACATGTTTTAATATGAAAGATGAATCTTTTCAAATGGTATATGATATATTATCAGAGTTTATTTTTATATGATACTCATTTTCTTCGAAAGAAAAATTATTTTTTTTCGTTTCAGATTTTTTCTCATCAATGCAATATAGTGGTAATTTATATCTCTTGGATAGTTGCTTTAAGTGGTCTATTATTTCTTCATTTGATAAAGGATCATTTTGTTCGCAATTTTTAACCGGGTTAAATAGTATTCAAATAGGTTCTGCAACTCATTTTTCTCATCAAATTCGTAGTTTGACTTCATTATATGGAGAGACTGAACGCTTTTTCTGGTTTGTATCCTCTATGAGTTTAAATGGGCTCTGTACTTGTCATAAGGAACCAATAACTTGATCTGGTCTATCTCAATCAATCGGAGTCCCTCAGTCTTGATCTGATACTCAAATTATATGTTTAGGGTTAAATTTAAGTATAATTGCAACATTTGTTGCTGTATAAAATTTACCATCATATTCTCATGTGTTATTCTTTTTTATTTTGATTAATGAACAAGACATAGAGGTCATACGATCAATATCATGAAGATTAGATCGTAGATTATAACTTTTATCTAAGCTGGGAGAGTTAAGTGATGGGTTACATGTAGTATAGGATAATGATCAGATGGGATTTATAATAGAATGTACCAAAAATGTTCCACCTTTTCATTCTATCATTAGCTTTAATTCTTTATCGTCTTTGAAGTCTGGGTTTGCTATATTTTCCCACTCTTTTAGGTATTTGTCATTTTCTATAAATCAACACCATCCTCATTCTAATAAAAATAAGGGTAGAAATCAAAGTTTGTTGCTAATCTTTTCTATTTTCATTAAACATCTGACTTTTGCTTTTAGTGACGATATACTGTATGTTCCTAATATTTCTCAATTTTTCTTTATTAGGTGAGTATCTAAGATTATTTTAAAAATTTCTTCTTTTTCTTTTTTTGTAAGACTCTTTCGTGATATTCTCTGTTCAGCGGTAATGATTGCGTTCTCATCAATATACGTATCTATAGCTTTCAAAATATAATCTTTTCTTGATACAAATTCGTTTGTATACTCTCACCAAAGAGATGCGTTGTTAATAACATTATCTCTTTTAAACTTATAATAGCTCTTTTTTCATTCAAAATATTCTGACTTATCGAGTTCTTCCTTTAACTCAGTCGTTTTTTGTCCTTTTATTTCATTACTTACTATTTTGAAATTCTTTGGTTTGATTGAATTCATTCATATGTAATAGAAAAATAAAGAGTTTTTTAGTGTAATTTAGCTATAATCAGTATGGTTTTCTAATATGAAAAAATATTGACGAACTTTCTGTTTATTACCTAAAATATAAATTTATAGTATCATTATTATAATAAGAAAAATTTATATTACAATTTTCCATCTGCTTTTTGCACGATACTTCATTGTCTATTGTGAAGTAGATCCTCTTGTTTTTATGACCAAACAAAACTAACTTTCAAAATAAGTCAGTTGATTTTTTTATTGGCTCAAAAGAACACTACAAAATAATTAAAAGACTTATTTACAATTGATTTTAGTTTATATTTTTACTAAAGTAGTGTTTTTTTAATCAAAAATATATTATGTCAAATAACACCATAAGAAATACTTTTGCAACACTTATGATTGCTTCTTCAATATTTTTGTTTTGAGAAAAAGCTTTGGCAAAAACGCTTTCTGCTACAGAAAAATCAACTCACAAAATTGAGTTAACGCACAAATTATCAGATAGTATTACAGTTGCTGATGCATTGCCAGAAGATAGATTCATTATGTTAAGTGCATTGAGTGACGTAGTATCACAAATTGATGTAAAACAATACGCAAATCACTTACAGGATATCAAAAATTGGTTACAAAACGTTTGAATAGAAAAAGCATTATACGATGGTGATTCAGATACATTTAACGAACTTTTGCAAAAACATCAAATCACTTGTGAAATTATAGAATGAAAGGTCTGTTTTCCTATGGTTCCTTTGACATGAAGCATACAAGTATGAGATGAAATCAAAAGATTTTCATTAACATTTTTTGTATACTATGATCCAAGTAATAATGATGCGAGTATGTGAACTTCATCTAGATTTCTAGACTGATCTTGACAGGCATGAGTCAATTTTAAAGCAATAGAAGATTATACTCAAGATATTGAGTGATTATCAGTAATTGTTTTAGGTCAAGAGTCTACTCACACGTTTTTTGATCTGTTGTATCCTGGCCTTCCAGCTCAACTCAATGAAGCATTTGTGGAGATATCTAGTTTTGATAAATCTCATCAGTATCTCAAAATGACAATGAGATCAACTATGCTGTATTATTTACTATATCAACAAGATTGAGGTTCTTTGATAGCAACGTATGATGCGATAAATAAAAATGCATATTGAGTACAAATGAATCGAAACTACAAATTACAACTATCTTTGTATATTTACACATTATATCAAGTTTTGACCCAAGACCAAAAAAACATTATTGATGATTTTTTTGCACAAAAGCTGCTAGTGTGAGATTGATTGTCATTTGATACAGATACATGAAATGAATTATTAGATAAACTTTCGTTGACAGAAGAGCAATATGAAATGACACAAACATTATACAAAGAAACTTTATTATATAACCAAGAACTTATGAAAATCAAAATTCTCAAGAAATAACACCAACCAAAACTCAACAAACCATCATACTTTTCTTTTGCTGTCAAGTACTAAAACACATACTTTGTGACTACGCTAGACAAACATATCATATATGCAGACATAATTTGGGTCAGAATGATTTTTTTCATATTATGGATATAATCTCTGATTTTACCCATACGGTGTCTGTATGTCTCACGATTCAATTACACAAAACTCATCTCGTCTCACATCTATCACAAAATGGAAAAAAACAATAGCGGCGTTTATTGTTGCATATTGTTTGTCCTATGTGTTGCAGGTGCTTTTCCCAATCTATGGATGACCATGACAATACGAGTCAACTCTCTCAAGAACTCGTTTGGTTGCTGTGTTTGTCCAAGATGATGTGTATGATGCTGTCAAATCACAAATAGATCGATATACGTCGTCATATCTGCAACAACAAGACAATACCAAAGCAATTATCTTTCCTATTGATACACAAAACCTCAAGTCTCGAGATATACTAAAAGTCATAGAAAATATGTATTTTGCATGAGAAAAAAATACTCCGTCAGACTTGGAGTGAGTTGTGCTTATTGGTGACGTTCCGATGCCAGTTATCAACGATAATTGATTTATTTTCCCGTCTATTTATCCATACGTTGATTTAGAAGAACAAAAATACTTGCGAAACAAAGACACAACATTTTTTGTACCCAATGACAAACCTGATAGTAAGCCTGAACTTCGACACGGAGTTATCAACCTTGGTGATGATATGCAAGATTATGCACGTTATTTCCAAAAACTCAAAACATATGATGCAAATCGTGATGATTTTGTCGCAAAACAGTTTTGGTATGATGATTTTATCTATCTCAAACAAACATTTGCTACAGATTTGTTGCAATATTATATGAATTCTTTTGTCTTTGCGGAAGATAGAAACTATCATAGATTTACCAATACTATGTTGGACTTTTTTACGCAAGAATCAAACGATGATGTACAAAACGTCATGCAAGATGCGATCAACAACGCAGAAGATAGAATCCAATCTGTAAGAGATCAAGAGGCTTTTTACACAAGTCAAGAAAACGAAGGAGGAGATGCGGAAGCTATCGGGTGATTTTGGAAACGATTGCAATGAATCTTGTGAGAAAGAGACGATGCATATCAAGAAGCGCAAGAAATCATAGACGAAGAATGATGAAATATGTGAATCCCACAAGATGGGTCTGCTCAAGCTCCTGCTACGCAGTCGCCAACTGTGTTTCTCAAAAAGGCATTGGATGAAATGTTCAAAAACTATAACGATTTGGTATGAACAAACTATCTTGCTACGATGAAAGATAATATTTTGGCATGAGGAAGACGACAAACATACGACACACACGTCAAAAAAATGATTCATCAAGATTCTCTTTTTGTCAAAAATAGTGCACAAACAAACAACCCATTGTTGATGCAATACAACTTGTTGCTTGAACGTGTCGTCAACCAAAAAGTAGAACAAGAACAATATGCATTGGATATTCCTTTGCCATTGTTTTACAAAACGGTCAAATATGAACAAAAAAGTGACAAAATATGAATCTGTCCTGCATGTTACCCAAAACTACGATGTGAAAAGACAGAAGACGATCTCTACAATGTCTATTATCATGGTAAAAAAGCAGACACAATCACGTGAGCGTGAGACCTAAGCTTGTATAGATGAACATACGTCAATACAACATGAACGCAATCTATGTCAGATTTCCCTTTTGCAACATATAGAAAAAATGAATTCTGACACACGAACAACGCTTTTGATCCATTACTTTCGTCAGTAGGTGCTACGTATGGTGTGTTCTCGACACAAGTCGAAGCAAACAGAGCGTATAATACACAAGAATGAGTCAATGATGTGACATTGTATGAAGACGAAAAACGCACAAATATAACAAATATCCAATGTCAAGATTACTTTACCATCATTGGTATCAAAATATATTGTCAAAAAAGAGAATCAACATACGAATGAGACGAAGAGGAAAATGAGGAAACTCCGGAGGAGTTTGCATTTAGAACTCGATGATGAGCGTCATTGATCAACTTAGATCAAGCAACAAGAAGACTAAAATCGTTTTTGCCACAAAATGCTATTGAGCCTTTGTATGATATCGCCGGATCTGTCCAAACAACAAAACCACAACCTGATGCAAATACTCGAGAAGCATCAGAAACCTATGCATCTGCTATTTTGGAAACCGATCGTTATGGACCAAGAAAGTATAACAAAACATTAGTATTCAAGGACATAAAAAAACTATGAAGAGATCAAAAATGAAGAGCAGTCGCTGCAGAATACGAAAACCAATATCTCAAACCATATATTGATTTATTAAGACCTTATATGAGTTGAGGATGAGTGTTTTATGAACGTGATGGAGATACGATTACGTTTCCATATGTTGTCAAAACGTTTTTGCCATATGGATATGTTGATTATTTCGATGCATATGAAAGCAAAGGTTTGGCGGATAGATCTCTTATAGAAAGAAGAGAAGTTTATGTTGATTGAACAAAAGTTGAAACTCGATGATGAGCGCCAGCGATTTGATTATGTGTTGGTAAGCGAAAACATAAAACGATGTATAGTTACAAAACAATCGATTCGAGAGTACGAAATGATGCTCCTACTGAAGAGCAAGTTGCAGGTATGAATGCAACAACTGAACATAGACCAATTGATAGTATTAGAAATGTAACGTTCAAATGAATAGGGTGAGATACCGTACAAATCGACTTTCCGAATCTCTATGAAGTGCAAGTGTTTGCATATACCTCAACTGGACAAAATAACAACAAAGTAGAATTGTTGCCAGTCGATCGTATAGAACAAAATATCAGGGAATACCTCCGTCAAAGAGTGCAAGATTACAATAAACAACTCCTAGAACAACTACAAGCAAGTGTAGAATATTTTGGTAATCATGCAGACGCATTCAATGACTTGTCAACAGTCAATAAACAAGCAGTACCAAGAGTATGAGAATCATTCCGTTCGTATAAACTTTTAGATCAAGATTTTTTGATACAACAATTACAAGCACAAGTACAAGCATCACATCCAGAAGACCCTGATCCTATCAAAACAATTGCAACGATATTGCACACCCAAAACACACCTCGACAACAAAAACTTGTTGGTCAAACGGTATGAGCAGACCTTAGTTACATCCAATCTTTGGGTGATATAAACCATAAAGTTGCGTATGTTACGCAACAATATCTTCGTGAAGACGCACTTGATGACGCTAATCCTCAATCTGCAACATCATATTCGCTTCCAGCGTACAATGCTGATTGATATGAAGCTGCATATATTGCATCTGATGGACGTGATTATATAACAACAACACAAACACCAGCGTTTATTAAAAAATTGACTGACTGACAAGAGCGTTTTGCAAGAAACGTCACATTACCATCACAATACGACGAAACAGTAGATGATACTGACGCAGACAAAGTCTGTAATATTCCTGATGACGGAGCGTATTTGTTTATTTTACGCAAAAAACAACCATGAGAATTGACTCGGTTTGAAGCTTTTTCTTGTTGGTTGGAAGAAACAATAAATAACCCTCTCGAAATCGAATTTAGCTACAAAAATGCTGAATGACCTGTTATTCCAATTTTTGGAACGTCAATGAAAGAATGGTTCGATGAACTCTCTCAAAAACAAATTTTTGAGCCCGTAGCAGAATTTACCGGTCAGTTTGACTTTTTGCCTGAGTTGAGAAGATATGACGATCGTATATTAATTCGTATTTTGCAAAATAGACTAGAACGCAAACAGGCACAATCTAATCAACTCCAGATTCGTATTAGTGATGCGCAAAAAGATTGAGACACAGATAAACAACAACGTTTGGAAGATCAAAAACAACCTATTGATGAAGAAATAGCTACAATAACAAGAAGAATAGAGGCTATGTGATGATCCGTTCAATCACAAGATGCAATTGATGATGATAGCCTCAAGATTTTGCAAGATGCAGTAGATAATATAACATTTGAAGTACAATGAACATGAGGAGTATGGATGCTTGATGATGTGTTTGGCTCAGAGCCTACGACAAGTCTTCGTATACAAAGTACGCAATGAACATGACGTGTGTCTTTGGCTTTGAGTTCAACATGAGATAATTGTCTTTTGGTAAACCAAACAAATACATGTCAAAACTCATACAAAATAGATGATTTTGTTGTATGAAATGATCTTCGTTTTGTATCCGATTGATTGTCTTTGCAAACCAAAAAAGCAGGTTTCATGGATATAGAACTTGCAATTTGTCTCCAACAAGATGCAAATATGTGTTTGTATACAACAACTCCTATACAAATTACTCCTTGATATGTAAAACGTATTGCAATTCGTACTCCCGTACAAGATTTGGCTCCTACTGTGGATATACCTCTGGTAGTGCAAGCTTTTGATGCATATGATAATAAAATCACACAGTCGTTACAAAACTTTGTTGTGTCTGCAAGTGACGGAACGATAGATGCAAGTCCCATACAAGAATTCTCTGACTTTGAAAATGCTGTTTTTCTATATAAGGCTCCTGAGATTGAGGAAGATAGTCGTGAGGTAACTATTCGTGTTGCTTGAGACTCTTTTTCTCCAGATGCAGTACAATCACAGACAATATTAACAATACACAAACCAAAACTCACTATCTCGACATGAGACATACAATACACATTGCCAGAATCTCTCGATGCAGTCAAAACAACAAATGACGCATGAAAAAGTATCTTTGTAACAGAATGATGATTTCCATCGGTAGTGCTAAAAATAACAACAAGTGCTGGAGTTCCTTTGGATGTTCCTGTAACACTTTCAACTCGTTGAGATTTATTTGAACCCTGAGTTGTCACCGAGCCGACTCCATGAGTACCGCGTTTTGTCGCCACAGATACCCTTTTGGTTTCACAAACATGATCTCGTGTTTATCTAACAAATCGTATGCGTGCATGAGCAGATGAGCTGATAGTTCGCGTTCCTTGACTTGCTGATGTGACAATTCCTGTCGCATTTTTGCCCGCACAATCCAAAAAATATACGCTGACAATAGATCACGACGCAATAGACCATGAACAAACTGTTCCTGTGAATGTGTCTGTTACCGATGTTCGAGGAAACATACCACTATACCCAACAACTACCAGAATATGAACGATAGGCTCTGTTGATGTTGTTTCATCTACTACAGAAAACCAACAAATAACGTCAGAATTTATTGACAGTGATGTGTGAACGTTATGAACAGAAGTATCTGTTCGTTCACGTATGCCAGGATGACAAGCGTTTGTCTATGCATACAATGCAGATCTTCCTTTGGATCAACAACAAGCTGCTGTACTTCCATTGACTATTCAACAATTAAGTATTCCAAAAGAACACCTCAATGTAATGTATTTGAGTCTCTTGGGTACAGATCGATGAAATCTACGAGGATATTTTTCTCAAAATGACAACGTTGTCTCGGATATGATAAACAATTCAGAAAAACTGCTTTCAGTAACAACATCTCTTATTGATCCAGTCAAAATACACAAATTCTCTGCAATTATTTCACAACAATGATTGATAACAAATATAGAATGATCTGCATTTGGTTTGTGAATAGATGCAGGACGTGTCACAATGCAACACCCAACATACCAATGAGGTATCAATGCTTGAAAACTCTCTCAATATGACGTACAAGTCGTTGTAGATGCATCTTTGTTGAGGCCTCAAATGTTCAATAAAAATACACTGTTGTATATTCCATTGCCATGAGATAGTTTTATAACACAAAATGAAAAGGTAGGCAATCGTCTTGTCGTGAATGGAAAAACTATTCTTGATATCTCTAACTGACGTCTTGATGATCGTGTACGTATTCAGTTGTCAGATGAAATTATTTCCAACAAAAACCTTCGAAATGTAACATTTGAAGGCAAAAAGGTATGACAAATTGTTTTGCATAGACAAGACTCTTTGTTGATGGATCAAAATACAGTATCTGATGTGCAATGAACATTGCGTATGACACAAACATTTGGGCAGTGATCTACAAATGCCTGAGTATGAATAGGTTTGTATAATCCAGAGGATGTCTACCAAAAACAATGATTTGAATCAGTAGAAGATGCAATTGATCCTGAGTTGTATGTTTGATTTAGACATGGAATGCAACATATTACTGCATTTGCATGAGGAGATAGCGTATGACAAGCTACACAGCATTTTGGGTCAGAATTTATGATCAATATGTGAGATCCTTTTGTTAGAAGACTTGATATACCAAATGCTCCAATTCCTGTATGAAATTCTTGAGAATTGTTGCGTTTTGATAGATGACTTGGAGATGTGACATATAGTGATCCAGATGAAGATATTCTCAAGACGTTGTATATAGACTTCAACCAAGATTGACTAAATGATATGCTTGTTGTGTATCGTGACTGAAAGGTAAAACGACTAAAAAATTATGCCTGACAAGATCCATTTACGAACTTGTGAGATTTGTTGTATATTGCAGAGGATATCAAAGATGTTTTTGTTGGTGATGTTGATGGAAATGATTTTCCAGATATTATTGTTCATACCCAAGAAGACAAACTAAGAGTTTATACCAATACAAATGCAGTCGTGGATGTTGATGGAACACCTACATGTTTGCAACTGCCTTGAGCGCAGGAAGCGTGACAAGTCGACGAAGTCAAAACTGCTGTGCAGTTGTTTTTTGAGGATATGGATCTAGATTGACAGATTGATATCATTACCAATGATATAGCATGAGATATCAAGATTCACTATGGATGAAAAGCTAGACAATGAGAATGAGCAACATATTTGTCAGATTTGCTTGTTGCATGTGATGAAAACCGAAAACAAAGACAAGACAATGAGATGAAGTTGATAACGACATATGCATATTATGTTAGACCAGATGACAAAGTTGTAGATGATAGTTTGATACGTCGACAATGACTAGATATTATCGATGAAGAAGATGAGATACAAGACTTTAGTAGTTTTCAATGAGATTTTGAAGATACGTTTCCAGATGAGGAATACTCAGCATTGGAGGTTATTAATTTGGAACCTTATTTACTAACAGTTAATCAAATGCCTTGATTATGACCAATTTGGGCATCTTTGGCAAGAAAAACTGCTTTAAAATTGGGTGTAACTACAATAAAATATCCAATCGAGCATGTGGATAAATTACCTAAAATTGTCAAAAAACTCATCAGACCAGAATTGATGTCTAGAAAACCTCCTGTTCCTGATTTGCAAAATATGCCAATGAATGATTTCATGGCAAAATGACAACATGATGCGTTGAGACGAAGAAGAGATCCTCAAACAGATTATATGCCATTATCTGATCAAGATGTGATAGACCTGAGAGATGTAAGATACCATCCGCTGACTCATTTGTCGCCAACACGTGATGTTTTGAGAGCTTACAAAACCTATGTAGATATTAACTGATGAACATTAGTTTTTTGAGATATGGTTCGTGTTACTGTTTCTATAGAATCTGACACAAGTCTTCCAATAACCTATGCAAACTTTCATGCTGGACCACGAGATGCAAAGACAATAGATTATGATAAAGAACAACCTGTTTGATACAATATGTGAACACTAAATACATGAGCAATCATGAATGTATTGCATACAAAGGGTGACTATAACTTCATCATCGACAATATCCAACCCGAAAACGGTCAGGCAGAATTTTCGTATGATTTGAGATATATGTGAGGTTCTCCAATTGCTCATATAGAGATTGAAGATACGAATAACGACACCTATCCAGACATCAAAGTCTATCCATTTGATGGTTGTATGTGAACATATCGAGAGTTTATCAATACAAATAACGTACGACAATGACGTGATAATAGAACCTACAAAAAGGAAGAAATTCGTCCACAAGATGCAAAAGATGACTATATTGAACAATCTCAAACGAACTATGATGACTTTTTGGGAGATGCTATGTCATGAGTACAAGCAAGTATGGACCAACAAACGTTAGATACTATTCCATGAATTGGATGATTGTTTGAAGACTTCAATCTTCAGAGTTTGTTTAATAACAATATGTATTTGTCTCAAACTTTCACAACAGATGAATTGTTAGATAGTGCTTTGGCTACATTTTGAACAAATGCAGACGATGTTGAACAAAAACTTGATGCAGTATTAGATTGACTGTGTCAATGATTTACTATTGGATGAAAGTGAGGAAGTTGTAAATGACCTCCATTCCCTTTTAATATGTCATTTTTGACACCATGAAACTTCCAAATCTTTGGTTGTAAAATACCACCAATTATTCCGTGAGTCATATGAAACGATAATGGATTTCCTGTATTAGCATATCCTGCGACATTACAAAGCCCAGTTGGACCATTGCCATTACCTTTTCCACGAGGGTGAATTCAAAAAATGACACCTGTTGACACATATGGGTATTTTGGTTTTGCTGCTCCGGGGTGAGTATATCCATCTATGATAAGAATCTATGCATCTCCAACATTGACGATGTGAATGTGATTTGCTATGTGTTTTGGTCCACAAAAAGCAATGAACGCTATTCCATCTCCACTCAGAGATATAGCCTGAAATTGTATTGTTTTTGCAATTCCTTTTGATAGCTCGTGTGGTGATGATAACGATAATTCACAAGATGATGATCAAGAAATAGACAAAAACTTATATGAAAATAAAAATCTGACATGTGATCAAGCTCCGATTAGACCATGAGAAGTTATTCAGTGAATCGTTGATAGGTTTGAGGATGTAACGTCGAGTCCAGTCTTTATGCTCTGATGAGAGACAAATGAGGATGTTTTGTACGAATTTAAAAAAGATTTTGGTTTGATCAATGCGTGAGACACTATCAGACCTGCAAACCCACAACCATTACCTCAAAATCCATTATTGGATTGATGAAGATATGGACCGCGAGGTATTGGGCTAGTAGAGTTTGATATGGATCCATTGCCACCAGAACAATTCTATGTTCAAGATGACCTTACAAGTGATAGTGTTGCTCTTGTCCCATGATTTGATGTCAAAACAAAAATCCAATGATGAATGATGGCAGCCAAATGACTTGTACAATGTATAGTCAATGACCGAATGGATAGACAAATCAAATACATCATCAATAATCTAACAACAATGACGATAGGTGTGTATTTCCCAGATCCAGCAAGTTTATTTGCTTGATTTGACACACTCAACATTGAAACATTTGTCCAAACTATGCAAAATAATTCTGATGTCGCTCAAATTCAAGATAGAAAACTAGAGTGAGATGGAACGTTTTTGTGAGATTTGGATGCAAATGTGAGAAATAACCGAATAGAAAAAGTTAACCTTGATAATTTTTCTCACGAAGCCGCAAACCCGTTTGATGCATTGTCTCAGATGTTTGAAAGTGTACCGCTTGTCAATATAACAACACAAGATGTGACGATTCAAATTCCTTTTATCTATGCAGAGGATATTACGAGGTACAGTGCGTATCTCAAGGCTCGGCTCGACAAAAATACACTCACGTTCCAACAGCGGTCAGAGCTTCTTTTTGGTGCTCTCAATATTTGTAATGTAAGTTATGATGCATATGACGAGACCATTGTTCAACAAGAACTTGCAAAAACAACAGATCCGACTGATACGAGTGCTATTTCCGAATGATATACGACGTTGCAAACCAAAGCAATTGATTCTCTGCAACTCAAAGAATACCGTGTGTGAATCTTGGTTGCAACGCAAGATATACAAACCATACTCAAAAAAAATACTACTGACGTGTTGGACGAAACGGACAAACAATCTATGGAAAGTTCACTGTCAGAGATTGATACAGCAATTCAATGAATCGTTGCTATTATTGCAAAAGATCCTCAGTTGCAAAAAGCTATGCAAAAAACTGTTGATGAACTAACAAAAACTATTGAAGACCTCAATACACATGTGCAAACATATCTTCGTTCTGAATGAGAAAATAAAGCAAAAAGACAACAAGTAAGAGGTCAAATAACAAAAGCAGAACAAGACATGTTGGCACGTACTGCTGAGATCAAAAGAATAGAAAATAGTATTGCTGTTTCTCGTGATAACGAGCAGAAAAAAGCACTTCGTGCTCAAAAATCAGAACTTGAAACAACCAACGATCGTGTTGAACAACAAAAAGAACAACTACAAAGACAAGATCAACAAATTGCACAATCAATTTGAGAAGAAGATATTCAAACAGATATCCAAACTTTGCAAGAACTTCTTGATGATACGAACAAAAAAGCAACAATCGCTCCATGATGTTTGGATCTTGTGTTTGGGTGATGATTTGGTGCAGAAATTGATGCCGTTTTTTCCAAAGCGCTAAAGGCTGGTATCAAAGCATGAATTCTTGCAAATATTGATTTGACAGGTTTGAATGCTTTGTTTGATTGACTTATTCAAATGCAAGAAAACTCAGCGCTATTGATACAAAACGTCAGAGCAAATCTCAAGGTATTGCAACAATACAAAGATTTCCCTTTACAATTAGCAGAGTGGATTCATATTTCTGATAGATACTTGTGAGAAGTTGCATCTATTATTCAAGATTTTATGTGAGATATTGCTCGTCGAATGAGAGAAAATGCAACAAGATTTTCGAAGTTTGTTGATGCAATTGTTCTCTTGATATGAATCATAAGAACACGACAAGCAATCATAGATGTGAGTGTCAATCGACAAAAAAAGTGTTCAACATGTACAAATGATAATTATAACTTTTATGGATGTGGATTTGGATTTATTTGTAAGTTCATAAATATACCGATATTGCCTATCCCTCCATTCAAAATACCGAGTATCTACATTGATTTGTCACATATTGACGCGAGTATAGATATTGCATTACCAGAATTCCATTTTGTTCCAACAACAATTACACTTCCAGACTTACCAGATTTACCACAAGTTCCACCTATTTTAGCAAACTTTGATATCAATACGCAAAAGGATATTTTGCTTGCACTTATTGAGCAACTCGCTGGTATTTTGTGAGCAAAGATCTGAGCGAAAATTATTTGAATACTCGAATGAATTATTGAGTGAGCAATTGAGTGAGTTATTGGTTGAAATGTTGATTTAGGAGAAATTTTGTGAGAATTATGAGATTTTCTCAAAAGTATTGACCTGGCTAATGTGCCTATACTCCCTGGACCTCCTCAACTCCCACCATTGCCATCATTTATACCATCTATTGAGCTAAGTCTTCCTGATCTCCCACCTCCACCAAAAATTCCTCAGCTTATCCCACAAGTAGAAGTAATTCTTGATATTGCTGACCTTGTGTGAAAGATATATTGTATAGTCAAATGATGAATCTGACTTGTATGAGAAAAGTGAGTAAAGAGCAAAATTGAACAGTTGACACAAAGAACACGACCAGTACCTTGGTTTGATAATATGGATTTGACGCCAGCATCATATTTCCCATGAGACCGTCTCCAATGATTTGACTTCAAGATTGATTCGTTTGTTCAGTTTAAGTTTAACTTTACAGCGATTTATGATATGGTCGCATTTTTTGCGGACTACGCAAATGAAGTAACAAACGCAGCTATCGTCCAACCTACAAATGAAGCGATAGAGTCATTTAATGAAGCATCTCGTGATGTACAAGATACATTCGATAGTATAGAAGATACGAATCTAAGACTAGATGCGAATCTTCGAGATAGTGTCTTACAACACAAAGATGTTGCATGAGTATACGGCTGATTGCCAAAAGATATACATGCCAAGATAGAACAGTTTTATTATGGAGAGTATCCATACAAATGAGAGATTAGTTATGAAGCATGACTGTCACAACTTTCATTTGCTTTGCAAACGCTTATTGATCGTGATGCAGATCAAGCGAGAGCACAAAAACACAAAGAGATTCTTGCATTTGTACATCAAGATACACAAGTACAAGCTAACTACGATGCATTAGATACTATCACAACAATGGCAACAGACCTTGTTGAACAAAAACGTACCCAAAATCGTGAACTTGCACTACGTGTCAGTTCATATGATTCTTTTTTGGATAGCTTGGATCCTACACAACAAAAACAAGAAATATTAGTAAAAGATAATACTATTTTTGATCTTGTTTTGGATGCGCCGTTGTTTACAGCAACAGAAGAATTACAAGAAACATTAGCAACACAAGAACATCCAATGAAATCATACTTTGACCTTCAATCAACACTTGTGCAATGATTTGCCGATGCATTGGTAGAAAATCAACCGGCAAGTTTTGGAATGGATGACACAGAATATGAAGCAATCTCAGAAGAGATAGCATATGTACAAAAATCTGTCAATCGAATGCAATCAACACTTGCATGAGAACAACCAACGCAAGATATTGTCGAAATTATAGAAACCAAATGAACGTATGATTTGGATCATGAAAATGCTACCAAAAAAGTCTATGCTCCTAGATATTGTGCAGAAGAAGATGAAACAATACTAGAACAATCAAAACTAGACGTTGAACAATATTCTGAACAAAATGCTTCGCCTGACGCTGTTTCTTATGAACCTGCTGCTCCACGTCAGCTTTTGGCACAAAATACGCAGAGTACATCGACGGATTGACAATCACAATCTCAAACAGAAGAGCATTTTATGAAATATATGGATATAAGCCCATATATGGAATGAATATTTGTGCCAAACGATGACAGTATGGTCAAAGTTGTGCAATCAAAACGACATAGTAAAGCAATTGGTGATAATGTAGATCGTTGAAATATCAATGAACCATCATGACCAGCTGTAGATTATGCAACAGAGGATTTGTTGATGCGAGATAAAGATACAGTTTATATCAAATATGCTAATCAAGACACAGCAACAAAAGACTCTTCAATCAATGAATATTTGTGAGATGTTTATATCACTACAATCTTGTCATCATTGCCTGCAGACAATGCAAGTGATGTGTTACGAGACAAAACAAGATGAAGAGACGGGTATGTACAAGTATGAAATGATACTCAAATAAAAATTGCATCACAAGACTTTGAAGTGAAGAATTTTGAGACAGTATGACAAAGTTTTGATGCCATTACATTTGCTCGAAAAAATAGTTTGTACCAACAAGATGATGTTGCATGATATCTTGTGAGATTGACAAATAGAGCGGATGTTTTTGATACACAAAGTAAAGTTTATCCGTTTTATGATACATTCTTCAAAAAAGAAACAAGTCCAATCAAATACATATTAGTCTTACCTCAAGATCTGGAATGAGATACCGAGTGAGATCTCCTATGAGATCCAACAACTCAAAAATGACGTATCGAAATACCATGAGCAATGAATGGTTTGATTGATTCGTACATGACATGAACTATTCTCAAACGTGAATCTTATTTGCAAGAGTCTGATGCAATCACACTATGATTGACGAATATGGACCGCAAACGATATTATGCACAAGTCACATCTCTCAAAAATCAATGAACAGCCGAAGATCCAGAATACGTACAAGGAGCTAGTCGATCAAATCAAATCTTGGCAGGACGTCAACTAATTGCCGATGATGAACCGCCAGTACCAAACGTCTCTTTGTATAGAAGAACAACAGAAGAAACTGTTGATGAAGGACTAGACTTACAATGATATATCAATTCGTACTATGAAATTCACATCAACCGAGAAGATAATGTCTGAATAGAAAAGAACCGAGTTGTTGCTACATGAGATCAAAGACAACGATCGTGAGAACAAGCAGGATCTGGTTTTATTATGCCAATGAGTAGAGTCTTTTCTGATGAACCACTGCAAAGAGAATTTATCATATGAGCTACTGACTACGAATGAAATAGAACTATCGAAACTGTGACTCTTGATCTAGAAGTACCAACCATTGAGATAGTTGATGTACAGAGAATTAACGATTGATTTTGATCCGTTATATCTGAGATAAGCCAAGATATGGATGAATGAAGCGTCCAATACCAAAGAAATCGTAGAGGAGTCCGGGAGGTTATGAAATGAACCGAAGCGACCAAACAGCAGTCAGGCTTCTATCTTTTCCCTTTGGATACCTTGGAAATAATAAATACCTGACAGGATTTTAGTATGAATAATATGATAGATTTGTATGACGATGATGATAGGGTCTTGGGATCTGTACAACCACAAAACTGACGTATAGTTTTACAAGATCCTACCTTGGATATCCGTGTCTCATTTGCAAGGAAAATTCCAATTATCGAGATTCGAGATACTATTGGTCAACAAAAAGTATTTGATATTCAACTTCAATCACAAGAACTTATAGATATTTCACCAAAAAGTTCATCAACGGTGTTGACTCCAATAGATGATGCGCAAGCATGAGTCTTTGATGGTTGAACATGTATCGGATTTGCCAATGATATGTGTGCTGTATTTGTATGACCACAAGGTATGATGTATATCAACGAGCCTTATAACAACACGCTATCGGCAACGTATAGTTTTGATGAAACATCAAATGCAACTGTCTATACTATCCAAAATGCAAGTGAAGCAATAGCAACTGTGAAATTTATACCAAAGAATATGACAGAATAAGTATTTATAAGTAAAATGTGTTTTTTGATGCTGCTTACACAAGCAAATAGATTTAATACTTTAAATTCCTTTGTTCGTGATATTAGTAAATTGTCATCGGTTGCTTATGATGACTATCTTGCTTTTATTTCTTACTACATAACGAATGAGACTCAACAACAATCTCAAGAAGAACTTTTTGTCTTCTATGAGGAATTTTTGAGGCAATGTAAAATTGATCCAATATTTGAACAAAAAGTAAGAAACCGCGAAGTAATGAAAGATATTTATTATACTATATCACATCAATGATCTGTCGATATTAACCACCAGCTTTCAGAATTGGTTTCTAATGCAATTGATGCATGTGGAAAACCCGAAGACAGTGTTGGAAGATTTGGACAAGGATGAATGCAGATTTGGCAACTTATTATGGATCGTAATGCAAGTGTTGTTTATACAACAAAAAAAAAAGATCATGAACCTTTTTGGGTTATGCTATATATGAACAATGAGAAAAGACATGTAGCTACAGGAACAAATAAAAAAGAACTGCCTGCTAGAGATAGTACTCAAAAAGAAGAAAGTGAAAAAAATAGAGAAAGAATAGGAACTACTTGTCAGATCAATTTTCCTAAAGATAATAATCTTTCAGAAAACGAAAAAGAATCATTTATACATGCAATTATAGAAAAATATGCCTATAGTACAGTTCCAGTATTAATTAGATATACTGATGATTGAAAAAAAAAGACAACTAAAGTATGATGCCGAAAACATTCAAACTCAAAGAAAGTAATCATAGATATTACTACTCATGCAATTATGATTTGGGATCAATGATTAGGAATGAATGCACAAACTGTTGCAAGTTCACTTTTATATCCTCAACTGAGTGAAGGAAAAAGTCATCCTCAATGAGATCCAAATACTACTCAACTTGTTGAGTATCCCTTCGTATACGAGAAAACGTGAAAGTCTCAGTGTGACTTAGTTGTCGGAAATACTGTTATAGATTCTCTTTTTTTTCAGTCTGAAACAGGAACTGAACGTAAAGCAATTCGCTTTCCTGCTGGTATAAGTCTTACTGAAAGCAAAGCGTCAATAGCACTTACTCCATTGGTGTATACATGTTTTTCTTCATTATTACAGTCATGTGCTGATGAGCAAAACATTGTTACAAAGCAACAAACTTTTGAGTTTCTTATACAGTCCCTTGCAAAACTTGCACTTAAGCAACCTAATCAAGTGATCAATCATACTATGTTTCAAAATGAAGAGGGAGAAAATCTTATTGTTGCAATTATCAAGCAACTTCGTATTGCAGGTATCAATGTGTTTCCAGATAATCCAAATGTAATTGATAGTCTACCGCAAGAAGTTAAAGATACAACAATTACACTTCCTTGTGTTTGCATCGGAGTATGGAATAGACAAGTTATCCAAAGCATCCCTTGAGTGACGAATCTAGAAAATACTCACTCAATAGAAAATACGTCAGTACCATTTTTTTCATATCCTTTTGATTCTGTTTCTGAAGCATGACAACGTGGTTATCTACATATTGAAGATAATGGTAAAGTAGTAGCTGTCGCTATTGATAGTGCTGTTGATTTACATAACCCAGAAACGCGTACGATTCTCAATACCGCCATCAATCTCAATGTATGATATGAGCAACCATGAGATAAGGTTTGGTATGGGCGTATAGGTAGTGAAAGATTTACGAAGATACAAACATACGAAAACTGAGTAGTTTATAAGAACATAGGAGAGGAAGCTAAAAATGTTCGTGAAGATCAGGAAAATTTTGAAAGTATAGAATATTCTTTGTCTACTAAGAGTCTTGATGAGGTATATGAAAACTCTGATTTTTGAGCTGGTTTTTATATTTCACAACAGCAAATTGATCAAACGACAGATAATATAATACTTACAGCTGAACTGTCTGATGGTATAGAAAAAAGAAAAGAATATCTTCTGACTTTATCACGAGAGAAGACACTATCTGATGATCAGATATACTTTTTGGTATGGAGTGGGATTGATAGTATAGAAAATATTGATGAGCACATCATGCATCAATATTTAGAATCAATAAACGATATATCTACGACAGATACACAAAAACTCGCTCTCATATCTGCCAGTACGATCATTTCTGATCAAGGCAACCTGAATACAGTTATTCCTCATATTATTGCTGTTATAAAACAGGCGAGTGATAAGGTTTGTGATATGATTATACATCTTCCTAGATCTCCGCAGACAATCACTCTTGCACAGATGATGCTTCTTAAAGACGATATCAATAAAGAACAAGAATATTTGAATATGGCGTTTTCTTATCCTCGATTGTTTGCTATAATTGAAACGTGATGATTATGCTCCTTTGAAAAATATGGAATGAGTCTAAGGAAAAGTGATTTTGAGTACTATATAATTATGAAAGAAGACAATCAACTTACCAAAAAAATTTTTTACATAAAAGAAGGTGCTCAAAAGAAAAATTTACTATCAGTATTAAAAAAAGAAAGTAAATATTCTTGCTATATTCATGATCTTAAAACTGATAGGTGACAGAAAATTGAAAATTGCCTGTGAGAAACCTTTGAATTTGTGTATAGACCAGACGTGCTTTGAAATGGATTGTTGGGTATTGGAGTAAATAAAAAATGAGTGAGTCATCGCTCATATATAATATATAATCTTAAGTCTAAAAAATGACAAACTCTTAAAGACGAGAGTTGAAATGAGATATTTCACTATTCGAGTTTGAAGGAAATAACTATGCTATCAGAGTCTTTAGTAGGGTTTGCTGTAAAAAAGTGAGAAGGTATGTACTCGTATATAACATATGATCTTACAACGGGGATTGGAAAACTATTACCTGATTATAGATGAAATAATACTTTTGATAGGATTTGAGATACGAAGACGATGGCAGATTGATATTGGTTTATAGATATAGAAAAGGATTGAATTCTCTCGTATATTTTAAGTAACGATCTGAGAACTGAATTATCTAAGTATATAAAAAACGATCTTTGATATACTGAATTTGTTATAAAAGTTTCGGAAAGAATATGGCATAATTTACGAGGATTTAAGATTTCTCTTCCAGAGAAAGATAAAGAATCATATACATATATTGTATATGATGCATCAAATAATGAATTCCGCTATTTTCAAGATAATTCTTGAAAAACTTTTATGGATATGATTATTAGTCCTTTTTGCATTTGAGAAGAGTTGCTAGTTTTTCAATATTTTGTATTAAATGTTGGAGGTTTACATGTAGTTTATAACGTAAAAGAAAATACTTCATATAAAATAAGTGATGAAAAATATGATGAGCTAGAATTATTATATAAAAGAAAAATCAAGTCTAATAGAATGAAAGATAAAAACAATAGTGAAGATATTCACTCTGACTTCTCTCCTTATCTTCCACTTTTCTTATGCGATCCCGATTCTCAGTTCCTTGATAGTAAGTCTCATGTATTATTAGATAAAGATTCAACAACCCATAGTTTTTCTCTGTCTTCTTTGCTGTATCAAAACCAAGAATCTACACCAACAAAAGATACTGCTAGCAAATCACAAAACCTTGTAGAGAAATTTAAACATTGATTTTTAAAGTTGTTATGATTGTATTGAGATGTATCAACTGCTTCTGCATTGACTACTAATCTATCACTGGAACAGAAGTTGCAAAATTATAGTAATCTGAGTTCAGATTCATCCAAAAATTTTTCTCTTTTTCATAATAGAATTAGAACTACTACCGGAAGTCAATGAGATATTTGGTTGAGGGAGCGGAGTCAAAACTCTCTTGATGCTATCAAAAAGTCAAAAATTACAAACAAGCCTATATGTCGAGAGTTCTTTCTCAATGAATGAGGTAATTTGGTTGCACAGATTACAGATTCTGTGGGTATGAGTCCACAAGCAGTATATGAACATCTTCTTACTATTTGAGATAGTACGAAGAGACAAGAAAAAGATATTCATCAAGAAGATTCACAGATTGGAATGTTCGGCGTATGATTTTTTTCTGCTTTTACCGATACATGCAAACAAGTCCGTATACAAACAACAAAAGATAAAACAACAACGACACTTGTTATGACTCCCAAGCGTATGTCTAAGACATCAGAAAATCTTTGACGAGATGATATTGATATAGTGACTACTATTGCTTATCTAGATCTTGCCGACGGAACGATAATGCAAAGAATAGATACATCATCTGGTCTTTCTGCTAGCGTAGACGCTATTAGTATGTCTGAGACACTCAAAACCTATATCTCAGCAGCTACTGCTAATCCTATTACACTACAGATTGCTGACAAAGTAGAAAAAATAAATACTGCAAAAAAAGTGTATGAAAGACATTGATATACTATGTATAGTGGTCACCAATCTGGATGGAGTCAGAATGGTTTGTATATCTGAGTATCGTCATATTTAATAGAAACTTTCCCATCATGGATGCAAGATATAATCAAAAAAGAAAAACTTATTATTGATATTCCATCAAGATATTCACTTACGAGAGATAGATCGCAACTGTCTTCTCCCCACGATCATAAAAAGATTATTACTGACTCTTTTGGACATCTCGCTAGATATTGTATACAACTAGTATGTGATGGTAAGTATAATATTCCACAGATTCCACAAGATTTCTTCTCGTTTGATTTTAATTATAGAACAAAATTTGCAAATAGTACAGTCGTAGCAAAAGCAAAGCATATTGCACAAAATGTCAATGATTCGAAAGAGATCTCTCAAGAAGATATTGCATATATTAGTAACAAAAAAGTCATACACAGCAAAGAAGTCGAAGATCAAATACACATGATGTATTTTTTATGTTATATCAGATGATTTGTGGAACTAGACTGAAAATGAATAAGTCTGATGGATATGCAGAAGAATAAAAATAATAGTACGTTTCTTCAAAAACGAAAACCATATTTACAAGGCAGATTCGCTTCTTGGCTTGAGTTTGATACAGCAAGAAGTGAGCAATCATTAGAAAATAGTACTGGCAGAACCGAAACTGTTAATCCCATTGATTTCTTATACAAAGAATGAATTGATAAACCCAGAATACAAAAAGTATTGAATATAATTACAAGCAAAGTTGAACAACTCAATAAAAAACATTCTAATAATCAGATAAAAAATATAGTTTTTTCTGTTCCAGAATCTACCAAACATACTGCTATTGCTTCATATAGCAAATATAACAATACTCTCAATCGGAATATAAAACAATTCCTTCCTTGATGATATTTTGATGATATACGAGATTTGGAAGATCCATTGTTTTCAGAAAAACTTATCAATGTTATTACGCATGAGTATGCTCATCATATTGAATGAGTAGATGATAGCTTGGTTGTTACACACAACAAATGAAATTGACAAACATTTGAATTTTTTCAAAGAAATGCCTTAGCTATTTTATATAATGAGGCCAAAAAAAATTGACGGTAATTGATTTGCAAATGATATGTGTGCTGTATTCGTCTGACCACAAGGAATGAAGCAATAGCAACTGTGAAATTTATACCAAAGAATATGACAAAATAAATAACTATAAGTAAAATTTGTTTTTTTGCTGAAATACGAGTATTGTTATTCTATAAGCAACTTTACTATAATTAATGTTATGAGAACTGATTCATCCCGCCTTCCAGAACAACAGATTATTAATGATTATGCGCAATGATTTGTTAATGATATTAAAGCACTTCTTGAGAAAAATTCTTTTGATACTATCAAAACATGTGATGATATGCTAATGTCGTTTCCGTTTTTCCATGCTTATTTGTTGTATGCAGGTCAATATAGTTTATCTGATCAAGAGAAGAGCTCTATATTATCCACATGGAATAAATTTGTTACTTTAAGTAAAACAAAATGAGATGTTCTCTGATTTTTAGCTAATCAAAAAAACGACTATATAGCATTGATTCTTTCAGGACTAATGTATGTAAAAGAGACACCTGATTTTTCTACACTTCTGTGATTATTAACTCCAGAACAGTACAATCAACTTACTGAGGAGCAAAAGAATACCATTAAAAGTCATCTAACAGAAATATGACTCTCAGATAAATTGGAAGCATATATTGATGCACACCAAACTCTCAAAAATAAAATTGATCAGTTGACCCAAATCCCGAAATCATTTCTTGAAAAACATACTGAGTTCTCTACTGAAGAGCTAAACTATATTCTATCAAAATATACATGAATGGTATATAAGAGACTTAGATATCAAGTTAAAAAGCGTAAACTAGAAGAAGAAAGTAAAGAGGAAGAAAGTGAAGAAAGTAAAAAAGAAAAAGAGAAAAAAGAAAAAGAGAAAAAAATGATTTCTTTGGCATCCCTACTCTCATTACCGGGATCTGAAGTAATTCCTAAACAAAGAAAAATAAAGATAAGACCATATCTTACTAAAGAAGAGAGAAAAAAGGATGTGCTTTTAGAAAAGTATATTGATGTCTTGGGTCAGTGGTCTGTTGATGCAAAGATGCTCGATGAATATGGTTATGTTCCTACAGGAAATGATAGAGAATTGATTCCTGATGTATGGTCTTCAATTCATGTAGATAATAACCCTGTTTTTCTCAATTGAGATCCTTGATCATGAAAGACAGAACTTGCGAAAGTTATTGCAACTATGACTGCCAATCGTTATCGTTCCAAACTAGAACAAGGTAGTACGTGACCTTCAGTCAGTGATTATTTTTTGATATCTTGTAATATTGATACAACTGTCCAAGAAATGACTATGCAAACTCGTACTGAAGTATGAACTGTTTTGGATCAATTTAATACAACAAACCTAACTAACAAAGTAGAATCATTAGTTTCCAAACTTATTGAGGATAAAAAGAATGTTGATGAAATTAGACAAGCTCTTACAGATTCTTGATTTACTAAAGAAGAAATTTGAGAAACAATAAAATCACTGACTACAACCGCATCAATGCAAATTCGCAGGTCAGTTGCTGGTATTTTGCTTGCAATGCAAGAGGGGAAAGTAATCATTCTCGATGAATTTAATATGCTTCCTATTGCAACACAAGTGTGACTCAATGCGTTACTACAATACAAGGTATGAGAGGAGAAAACACTCTTTGGTCAAACGGTCAAAGTCAAAGCGTGATTTGGGATTATTATGACATGAAATATTTGAGAAGGGTTTGATGTAACCAATAGAACTGCACTAGATTCGTCAGTTATAAATCGTACTACTATGTACGTCAAGAACCCTCCGACCAATGGAGACCTAAAAGTACTTATGTATCAGATTATGCATGCACGTCGTGAATGATCCTCAGAGTTTTCCAGCAAATGATTGCTTCTTACCAAACATAAACATGAAGAAATTATTGATAAGATAGATTGTCTTACAAAGATTTCTGATTGTATCAATACAAAAGATTTCGAATGCGTTAAGGTAAGCGAAGGAACTATCCCTGTGCCTACCTCAGCAGTACGAAAAGCCTTTGGATTACAAAGTTCACTTCGTGATATCAGCGACATTATAACAAAGTATTCCAAATCTCCTTATACAATGGAGTACCATATATATCACAAATATCTTGCAAGCAAACAGCAAAATACACAACAAGATACTGCTAAGCAATACCGATTTCTTCAACTATGTCGTTCTATTTGATTATTTCAAGATAATAAAAATTGGATTTCTTGTACTGATACAAGTAGAATGAAAGAAGTTATAGCCGCTAATATAGCACCATACTTACCCAAAAATATATCCTGACAGCCGTGAGAGTCTATTATACTACCTCGTGATATGATGGCTATCCAATCATATAGTAAGGAATATGAATGAGATCTAAAATATCAAATAGAAACTATCGCTACAGATCCAACAGTTATAGAAATGAAAAAAAATACGGAAATCCAAAAAAAGCAAGATGAAATAAAAGACAAAATTAATGAGTTATTGGTTACTGATATAGAGACGTGACCTTTTGATAACAGGACCGATTTTCTATTATCTGTATGAAGACGTCGATTTCATAATGAATTAATAGCTATTAAAGAAAAAATTATAGATCAGGGTATTCTTTCAAGAGAAGAAATATCTATATGTAATAATCTTGATTCTTATCCAAGAGACTTCCAATATACAAACTATTATGCACTTCTATCTGCATCATATAATAGATTACTTAAAAATCAAGATTTGGATGATTTGCAAGTATTTCAAGATCGCTTGTGAGAAAATATTCATGAAAAAGTACTTAGTCCCTTTCTTTTAGATGATGTAAAAAGCAATATACCATATATATATGGTTCTTTGGTAGATAAGAGAATTAGTGAATTATGAGAAGAGACTATATCGTTTAGTAGCTTTAATCAAGAAATAAAAAAGTATCATAAGTATACAGCAGATGTTAAGTTGTTGATTAAAGATCACCCAGATACTATAATTAGTTTCTTAAAAAATAAACAAAAGAATAATAGAGACGCTGATTTTACAAAAACGTTTGATACTTTAGAAGAGTATATAGCGGAGTGTAGAAGGCAAGAAAAAGCAGATATTATAAAAGATATTATAGACTGAGAACTCAAAGATATTAGTGAAGATCAAAGTAATTTTCTTCAAGACTTTCTCAATGATAAAAAGCGAACAGTAAATATTGCCCATGAGGATATATTTATTAAATCATATTGTCAAAATATCAACAAATCTGACACGTTATTTGAAAACCTACCTTATAAAGATACGGTTAAAGTAAAAAAAGAAGTATTAAACAATCTTAAGTATGTATTTCCCGACGATTTTAAACATTGAGACTATGTTGAGGTTCTTGTCCAAAAGTATCAAGAAAAATATCAGTGAAAAGATATTTCAATTACCTCTTTTATTGATGAGGTAAAAGAAATGAGAAAAAGAGTTCAAATATATCATAAAGAGCCAGATCGTTTTTTTATAGACAATATTAATCTTGTCTACTCTTTATCTCAGCAAACTTCTTATAAGCTTGCTAGTGTACTAAATGCATCAGACTATCATTGAAATCAAAGGAGCACGAAACAGACTGATTCTGAATCAAGATTTTACCATGCTTATGAAGTAGTCTCGGCATTTTCTTCTCCATCTTGGAAAACTTTAGACTTTGATATTAAAGTTAAAATTTTAGATAATTGGAATATTTATCCTAACAGTAAATTAAATAGGCTCTTTCCTAAAGCAAAAGACTTTTTGAGGAGTGATGAACGAAATAAGTTTATACTATGAAAACTAAGAAAAGAAACAGAAGAAATCTTTGATGCTATGACATATGCTAATTATGATTCTTTTTTAGGCGCTAGCTTCGAATCTAGTCTTTCAAAAATAGAGAGTCTTTCAAAAACAGAGAGTCCTTCAGAGTTTGATGTGTACTCCAAAAAAAAAGTAGATACGCTTATAAAATTAATAACTGAAGGAGTCACTAAGGATGTGGATGTAACGCATTGAGAACGTTATTATACTTTACGTGCAACGGAATTAATGACAATTGATAGTGTTGTAAAATCACGATCGTTAAATGATAACGAAAAAGGTGCAATTGAAAAGGTTCTTGATAAACATAGTCGTCAAATATACTTACGAAAACAAGAAGTTCTAAGTTTGTTTAATTTATGGCCGATTTATGTATGATGACTTCCTGAAAAAGCTAAAAAAAGTTGACGATTTTAGTTGCTTATTCTACCTACTTATTTTTTCTACTTCTTATGGTTTCAAATAGTATATCAGATAATATTCCACGCATTGTTCCACCTAAGGTTCCTCTCATTGTTCCGCTTGAATCACTCATTAGTTGAATTTCTTTCAGAACACGAACTGAACTTCGTGATGCTTTTGAAAGTATTGATGAGAACTGATCTTTTCCTCTTGCGTTGCTAGACGATCCAGCCTTTGAAGAACAAATCAAACAGACATTGGGGTCAGAGGAGATTTTTTCTAAATTTCGTATTACAATAAACCCTTCATCCAAAAACTACTTTTATATCCCAAATACTTATACGATCTCGATTCCTTTTCAGAGTTTTAGGCGTCATAGAATGGATCAGGTAAAAAAAATTAGATATGAAAAGAAAAATAAAGACCAATGATTAGCTATTCCACTGACTGCATATCAAGATCATCATATGCTTCACTATATTATTCATCATGAGGCAAATCATCTATATGAGTTTTCTCAAATTCCTGAGGGACAAATGCAACAACATCTCAATTTGTATCCTCGCAAAGATAACCTTATGGTGTGAGAAAAGAGTATTAGTATTAATACAAGGTTAAATGGGTTTTATAACCGGTTGAACGATGTGATAGTAGATAAGCGTACTAGTGCATTGCATCCAGATCACTATCCTGAGCAATATCGCCAAGATATTGTCCAAACAATGAAAATTCCTACTATGTCACTAGTTGAAGATGGTTGAACGTGAGAATATACACTGATAAATTGATCATGGGTTTTTTCTCCTACCAAAGGTACACACCGTTTGATGCAACCATGAGATGTGAACGACCGATCCCAAAAGACGAAATATGCTGATGCTTTTGCTATGTATCGATATCGACGTGATACTTTTCCCGAATGGCAAGTGACTCTTCCAAATGGTCTTGATACTATAATCAACGAGAGTCCATCTGGTTGTATTGTCGAACTAAAAGAACTAATGAAGAAAGAATTTGCTGGTCTTTTGAGAGAATATCCAGAGAAATTTGCAGACAAACAAGATTTTGTTGCAACATACAATACTTATATCTGATCTTTGGCGAAAACATACAATGATTCCATAAAACCTACTCGAACAAAAGCTAACAAAAACAAAAGCCGAAGCAAAATAAGTGATATGATGGATGATATGCTCATGATGGATGCAACGACTCCGGTTTACTCTCTCCCTCAAAGAACATATTTGACCAAAAATATTCTTGAACCTATTATGCACTGATTGATTCTCTTGGATATCGCCAAAGGGATTGCTTTTTTTGATCATGATGCAGAATGATCCGAACAGGTTTCAGAGAATCCCTGATGAAATCCGTATCTCTCAGATTATGCAGATGATGACAATACTACAGATTCTATACCACAAGAAGCATTTGATACTATGATGCAAGATCAGCAGATGCCAAATAATCAATGATCATTTGAAGACTTTTTTCCTTGATCAGATGAACAATCTTCTGAGTGATGAGAAACTCTAGATACATGATGATTTTCATTGCCTAGCATAGAAGACGATACTCCACAAATTGAACCAAAAGTTCCATCTAGACCAATCGAACAAAAACCAGTATATGAATCACCAGATATCCCTGACTTAACACCTGAAGATCGAAGTAATTATCAAACGATTAAAAATCAATATGCACATCTTACAAATTCGTTTATTGAAGCATTTGCATCGCTCCTAAAAGATCAAATTGCCCCCAAATTAACTACAACAACTAGACATAGTAAGAGATGAGATATGCTTGCTGTTGAGCCTACTATTACATGAATACTTGCTGATTGATATCTTAAGACCCCAGTTTTTAGTAAAAAAACGAAGGCTTTAGAAACTACGAATACCTACAAAGACATGGTAATGGTATTGATGGTAGATGTGTCACGAAGTATGAATCAATATAAACAAGGTACATATGGGCAAAATCCAATTTTGAATGGTTTAGTTATGGCTTTGAGAGAAGCAATACAACATACAATCAATGTCCAGAATATAAATGCTGATTGTGAAATACTATTATATACTAGCAAAGTTGATTTTATGTCTTTTGATTCGAATCATCCAGATTTTCATAATGCAGAAATATATCATCAGACAACTAAAGTTAATAAAATGATCAATTCTATGTCATGATGAACAAATGATAGTACTGCACGATCGATGATCGCACATACTATGAAAAATAAATACTTTACAGCTAATCCCGAAGTTTTAGATTGACTTATTTCCTGAAAAACCAAAGGACTATTTTTACAAATATCAGATGGCGACGTTGTAGATTGATCTTGTAAGTGATTAAGAGATATTTTCCGTGGTGTAGATGTCTCTGACGAATCAATATTACTGAGGAGAATTATTATATGAAAGAGTAATGCAAAATTTCCAGAATGAAAGCAAGTTATAGTGGATCCTAATACTATTGATGTTGATGCTATTACCTGATTATTTTCACAAGATCCCTAATATTCAATCTTATCATCTTTCTCTTTCCATGCTACAAAAACATCTAATGCTTCTTGACTATGTATATGTTCAAAAGGGATCGAACGAGCTCAATAATCTGTAAGCTTAAGTTCTTGATAGATAAAATCATCATCAAAATCTATAGCAGCTGCGTCTGTTTTTGTATTTGCATAGACGACTCTCGCTGGTCTTGCTCGGTATATTGCACCCAAACACATTGGACATGGTTCGCAACTAGTATAAATTGTACAACCTTGTAGCTGAAAGTCTCATAGCTTGGTACACGCATCTCTAATTGCTTGTATCTCAGCATGCGCAGTAGGATCATTGAGAGACGTGACACCATTTGCTCATTGTCCAATCACGACTCAGTCTTTGACGATTACACACCCAAACGGTCATCATCTTCCAGATTCTATATTTTTTTGACTCAGCTCTATAGCTTGTTTCATAAAAATTGTATCGCTGTTTTTCATGTTGTTTCGTTAGATAAATAAATAAATACTATCTAATTTGTACCCAAAAAACAAGGACGCAGTTGTATAAAGATGCAACATATGTTTGATGTTTTTTAGTATTGATTGAGATTGTTATTCTATTTTGTATGATATTCGTATTTATGTTTTGTTGTTGTATCTATGAATATTTGTTTGATTTTAGAAAACTCAAAAGCTGTCAAAAAAGAATTACTCACCTGACTGCCTTCGCATCGAGATCTGCAATATAGTTCAGACTATTCTTGACCAGATAGTGAAGTAATTGCATGTGTTATCCGTTCTACAATATCTATAGATCAAGAGTTTATAGATACTTATCAATCATGCAAACATGTACTTAGAGTTGGAGTATGATTAGACAATGTAGATCAAGATCTCTGCCAAAATAACAATATAAAGGTTTATAATACGCCATGAGCAAATGCACAAAGTGTTGCAGATCTGGCAATCCGATGAATGTTGAGTCTATTGAGAAATACTGTTCGTTTGCACAAAGATGTTCATAACTGAGATGTGAAAGAAAGACATACGTACATGTGAAGACAGGCTGCTCAAGAAAAAGTGTGAATTATGTGATTTGGTGCTGTATGAAAAGAAGTGTATCAGAGGTTAGTTTGATTTGGAGCCAAAGACATATGTGTGTATGATCCTTTTTTTGATAGTGTAGATGCTTACCCATATGTACAAAAATACGACTCACTAGAAAAAATGTCTGCTGTATGTACAATTTTGTTTGTTCACGTTCCACTAAACGAAAAAACGAAACATCTCATCGATGCATCGTTTCTTTCTAAGGTTCCCTCACATACTTTGGTTATAAATCTTGCAAGAGGATGAATTATTGACGAAAATGCTTTGTATAGTTTTTTGCAGTCAAATCCACATGCGTGAGCGTATTGCGATGTGTGGGAGTGAGAACCGGAAATTACTCAGTCTATACAAAACTTATTATCATGTGATAATTTCTTGTTTTCTCCTCATGTTGGAGCTATGACACACCAAGCAGAACAAAATATGCATACGTTTAAGCTAGACTAATTAAGATATGCTAGTGTTGTCTCTGTTATCTATACTAATCACGAATGATTTTCTACGAAATCACGTATATTATTTTCTACAATTGTAATAGTTTCTGTTTGTTCACGATAGTCATGATGTAAATCTACATCATAGAGTATTTTTGGATTTGCTGCGATGTTGTAAGCTTCATGTATTTTTTGAGGTATGATTGTTGTGTCTTGCAGTCATGCAACAAAAAACTTTGGTTTTGTACATTGTTGTAAAAGGGGAGTTGCATCGTATAGTATCACATCTTCTACGTAGGCATATGGTAGCTCAAATACTGTCGTTTGAGTTGATGAGGTTACAGATTCTGGATTGTCTCTTTTTGATACTTTATATCATTTTTTGGCTCGTTCTTGTGTGCCTTCTTTGGTTTTTATATTTTTGTATGGTGACATGATTGCTCATCGTGCAGCTATGTTTTTGTTGGTCATTCATGCCATCATTGAGACAAATCATCACATACTATGTCACAAAACGAACGTCTTTTTGTTGCCAAAATGAGTGACTATATCGTGCACAGTTTGAATATATTGTGTGATAGTGTACAAATCAATTAATCAACTGCTATTCCAAGTTCACAAAGGATCAAAACTAAGCGCATGTATTCCGTATGAAGCCAAAAGTTTGGTATGACTCAACATATGTGCATATGCACCAGTATCGAGTCTTCATGGACAAATAATCGCAAGTATGTCTGCTATGCTGTCTCCCGCCTCATAGATTGCAACTTGTTCTTCGCCTATATTGATTTTTCTCATCAAATTTTTTTTGATCAAAACTAAAGAGAATATTATAAATTCTTTTCGATTTCTTCTCACGTGATAAGGTTTTTGATTTTATAGATTCCTGCTTCTTTTTCTTGAGATCACAAGATAAGACAATGAGAGTAGTTCTTTTTTTGTGCAAATTGGAATGCTTTATTGATTTTTTGTGTTTCGAATCATAACAAAACTATCTGTCATGCTTGTCTCAGTTCGTATGCAAGACGTGTATATTCTGACAATAATGACTCATCAAGTATCGGAATATAATAGCGATCAGTCAAAGTTTTTTTTTGTATTGCGTCTATACATCCCCATGATTCCAAAAAGAGCGCAAGGGATTCATCTCAGGGTGCACATCATACTGCAGGCAATTCATCAATCCCAAAAATAGAAGCCAGACCGTTATAACGTCATCCTCCAAACAATGAACGATTGTTGTCTGGATGTGTATCGAAAAATTCGAATACCATACCGTCATAATAGTCAAATCATCTAATAATGCTCGGATCAAAGATAATATGTGTGTATCATAATGCCTCTAGTGATGAGAAAATTGTTTCTAAATCAGCAATACCATCGGTGTCTTGTATGTTAGTGAATAAGGTACGTACGTCTTGAAGTGTTTTTGCGTTCATATATGTTGCGAGAGTTTGTTGTTGTGTTTGATCTAGTCATATATGAGTGAGTATTTTTTGTATTGCTGTAGCATCGAGCTTCGCTCGTTTGTCCATACATCTGACAACAGCAGATTGTTGATCTTGAGCAACTCAAATTGATAGTAAAACATGTTCAATAAGTTTACGGTGATTGATGCGACATAGCCAAGATCCATCAGGAGCTTCAAACGCTTTCATGATTTCCAAGCAAATCATAAGTATTTCTTTGTCTGCATTGATATTGTGTGATCAGAAGATATCTATATTTAACTGCCAAAATTCTCTATTTCTTCATCTTTGTGGTTTTTCATTACGATAAAAGTTTGCTATAGAAAATCGTTTGAGGGGTTTTGGTGATTGGGTATAAATTTGAGAAACCATACGAGTAACCGATGGAGTCATTTCTGGTCTGAGAACAATATTTGTGATGTCTCATGCTTTGTTTGTTGTACGAGTCAATTCTGCTCATCAGACGTCTTCTCATGACTTTGCCTCATAGATAGCTGCATCTTCTACAAGAGGTGCCAAATATTCTTCAAAACCAAAAGAAACACACGTTTTTCTCCATGTATCAAAAATATATTTTCTTACTAGAAACTGTTCTGGAAATCGATCTTGTGTACCTTTGATTGGTTTGTTAGAAAGCGTCTGCGACATCAAAAATAGTGGAATATAAAGGAAAGAGGGTATACCAACTATAGTTATTATATATGTTTGCAAATCAAGACATATTGTATATACTTTGTGGTATATTTTTTGTCCTTATATCAGCTATATCATATGAAAACACTTTGACCAAAATGATTACAAAATACGTTGTTTAAAAAGGTTCTTTTATCTTTGTTTCCCAAAGAATTTACTGCACATGGTATTAGTCCAGCTTGAATGTTTGTGTCTTTTATTTCTGCGAAGCAGTTTTTTTCTCTTGTGAATAGAAAAATCATAGAAAACTATAAGCTTAATCTATTTGACATCGCATTAGATCCATTTGAAGTCAAAATTTGATTTGGAGATAAACCTGCAATCAAAGTAAAAGATGTAGAAAATTATTATGCATATTGTGCAACAGCAAACCTCAATGGTTTCAAAATGTATAATCCTAGTTCTATGGCTAACATAATTGCTATGATGTCCAGTATTTATATAAAACCATACTTTGCTTCAAAAGATGCAATATATTTTTCTCACATACTGATTACAATTTATTTGTTGACTTTTTTGTTTGTCTCAAGGATAAAAGTTTTCCCTTTTCCGCCAGAAGATAGAGAAAAGAACTTTAATTGGTTTGTTGATTTGTTTTTTTCTTTTTATATATACGTGTTCGAAAAGACTCAAAAAAAAGTATCAAAAAAAAAGGTTATTGCCATCAAAAAAGAAGTAATGAAAGAAATGTGATTGTTTTTCTTTTTGTTTCATTTTTATCAACGTTGTAATGAAGTCTTTTCGGTAAGCTTTTTGTCTGAAAAAGAATGCTTTAGTCGACTTTTTTATGATGAGTTACAAAAAACTAGCGAACATCCTGACCTCAAGCAATATATGCTTCGTGTCGGTGAGCTGTCTCGTGAGTCTACTATTGACCCATTAGAAGCAGTTGCGATTGATCTTATTTTGCCAGCTGACTTGTTAATTAGATATATTTTCAATTCGGAAGACGTTATGTTGTCCACAGAATATCTGTGTGGGCGTATTTTTGATAAAGACCAATGTGATGAATATCTCATGTCTTTTTTGGAAGGTGATGCAAAACTTGAAGAATTTATAGAAGTCTTATTGTCTTCAAATGCACTAAAAAATGGTTTCTTTGATGGTATGCACAAGCTTATAGCATATAAATTTAGAAATAAGATTGTTCCTGATGTTCTTGGTCCTCAACCAAATGATCTTGCATCTAGTGTTGGTGGTATGGATGGAAGTGATATGCAATTTGCATCTATGTCTGAACATCTCAAAGAAGAATCAAATATGATAGAAAAGCTTCTCAATTTTTATGTAACACTACTTGGGTGATTTGGTGTTTCTCGTGGTGATACTATGTTTTTAAGATTTTTGAGACCAAAAATCTTGCAAGATTTGCTCCATGGAGAAAATATAATCGGAGAAAAAAAATGATCTTTGCAATACTATTGATGACTGTTGTATTTATATAGTAAAAACGTCTTTTACTACAAATATGCGTATGACAATATAAGAGCATGAAAAGATAAGTTCAATTTGCCATTTAGAGCAGCACTCAAAGAGGTATATTCAAATATGTTTATTATTACATTGTTTGACCAAAACTTTATTGCAACTGTGCTTCAAGATATCAATCCAAGTGATATGAAAGTCTACCTCAAAAATTCTCATATTATCAAAGAATTTGATAGTCATTTTTCACAACGTATACAAAAACTTATCAATACCAAACAAAAAGATTTTTTGGAACATGTATATGCTCCCTTCAATAATCTTTTGCCAGAAAATGTAGGTTTTATGGAGGTTATAAAAAAACATCTGACTTCTTTTGATATTTCAACTATCAAATCACGTCTGTATACAGCAGATTTCCGAATTATGCAAGATATGTATATAGCAATGGAACCATACAAACAACAACTACAGGATATGTATGGATCTATGACAATATTTTGAATATGTGCATGATGCAAGGATACAATATTTGGTTTGCTATTGAGTATGGCACATATCCAAAAAAACGCACCTAAACAACACGCAACACAGTGGTTAGAATTTCTTTTGTCTGTGTATGTTGTTGACATTCTCAATATTGCACCAGAGCTACAAGATATTTTTTTGAAAGTAATTCGTGCACTGTTTGAACAATATACTACTATGTTGCATCAACGAATCCTAATTGATGATAATCCAGTATATTTACAGTTCTTGACTGATAATCTTGCAGTTTTTGGTCTAAATAAAACTATGGATGATATGTCTCATGACGTTGTTTGAGAAGATATTATATGGTGTAAATGATTTCTTAAAAATTGCCATTACTACAATAAAAGATACATACTTCCACAGTAGTTCTCTTCTACAATAAAAAAAATGAGTGTGCAAAATTGTCAAGTTGTTATTTTTGTACAATGTTACTATTCATGATCTGATCCGTATATAGATATAGATACCATTTTTATATTCTTATATATTGCGTATGAATCGTTTTTTATCAACTACACTATATGCTGTTCTTGGAACAGTATTACTTGTAAGTAGCACATGAGTTTCATTTGCACAAACAGACACACAAATTATCGACAAAGAAAAAGAACAACAAGATGTTGTTGAAACTAAGGAACAATCTCTAAAGTTTGAACAATTTTCTTCGTGTAAAGAAATGGATACTCTCTTGTTAGATTACATCAAAAAAATGCCTCAACCTCGTTATTATATGTATGATGATATGGTCGATGTGGAAATGTCAGAAGCGGCTCCGGTTCAATGAGGTATGGACGCAGATTCTAAAGTGTCAAACAATACTGTTACATCCTCATCAACTGATTTTTCTACCACAAATCTCCAAAAAGAAAATGTAGATGAAGCTGATATTATCAAAACTGATGGGACACACATTTACTACTTTAACGCTCAAGAAAAGAAAGTATATATAGTTGCATCTCCACTTGATATCAAAGCAGCAACGCTTGATCTCAAAAAAGTTAATATTTTAAACACAATTGTATTGCCAGAAGACTTTTACAATGTCGATATGTTCTTGCAAGACAACACGCTAGTAATTGTTGCATGAAGATATTCTGAGGTATTTGCTCGTTCTAGTGTACAACCATTATTAGACAGATCTAGTAGATCAACAGTAGCTTTGTATGACGTATCAGATGTTTCTAATCTAAAATTACAAAAATTGACTGACATCGATGGATGATATAGAGAGACAAGGATAGTTGATTGAACATTGTATGTTTTGACTGATTTGTATATAAATCGACGATGATTTTGGCAAAACGACGTATTGGACGAAAAAAGAATTTCCACTGTACGTCCATGAATAGTTGATGCAATTATTGATTGAACTTCTACAAAAACTTCTACTATAAAAACCGATTGTAACTCAATTTCATATATTATGCCAAGTAATGAAACAATAGAAAATATATGAACAAATCCTCAATTTACTGTTATGGTTGCTCTTGATATCAAAAAACCTCAACAACAACCAAAAACAAACGTTTTGTTTGGAAATATAGGTCAAATTCATATGTCAACATCTTCATTGTATGTATGACAAGATATTCGAATGCCTGCAATGAAATCATGTCCAATAAACGCAAGATGTGCAATGCCTACTTTCGATGATTGATCTCAAACTCTTATTCATAAGTTTGCTATTGATTGATTAGATATCAACTACAAAGCTAGTACGTTGGTTCCTGGAAGTACATTGACACAATATTCAATGGATGAAAATGAAAAGTGAGAATTTAGAGTTCTGACAAAGAAAAACCGAACTGATTGAACTAATTTCTTTGTTCTTGATAAAAACCTTGACGTAAAATGAAAGATTTTGTGAATAGAGCCATGAGAACAATTTCAATCATCTAGATATATTTGAGACAAATTATATCTTGTAACATTTGAACAGACGGATCCTTTATTTGTTGTAGACATAGCAGATAGCTCGAATCCACGTTTGGTATGAGCGTTGTTTATGCCTTGATATAGTACGTATTTGCATCCATTACCTTCACAAGAAGTTGGAAAACAATTTCTAATTGGTTTATGATATGATACAAAACCCACACAACGATGATGAGTACAAAACGCCTGACTTAAAATTGATTTATATGAAGTTGATTTTAATAGAGATGAAGATATTACTGTCAAATGTTGAAAACTACAATTCCAATCTGAAGAATATAACAAATGTGTACAACAATATGATCCTAGTAATATCTATGTTGAACAAATAGATTCAAGAGTTTTGTGATCTGTTGGTAGCCGATCTGAAGCTCTTACGAATCCAAGAATGTTCGTTATGTCTAAAAATGGAAACATTACACTTCCAATGGTTTTGGCAGAAGAAATTGAAACATGACAAAGATGTAACGTGTACAAAGATACATCAGGAACAGAAACAACTGAAGATTGTTATCCTATTACAAAAAGACAAACAAACTTTGTTTGACTCAAGACATTTACAATCACTCCATCAGCGTGAATTAGTGAACAATCATCAATTGATTATCTTCCAATACTAACTCCGCTCTACAAAAGTAATAGTGAATATGAAGATATCGAATATCGACAACTATATAATCTAAATATGAGAGTATGATTTGCATGAGATGCTTTGTATACTTTTACAAATGATTTTGTTCACTTTGTACTACCAAACAAAACGAATCAAGAAGCATACATATATTTTGATAAAGCTCTCGCCTGACAAGAAGATGATACGAGATCACTAAAGGATATCAAAAGTGATATTGACGAAGTAGTAACTCTATCTTGTACTGAAGATGCTGAGTGTAAAACACAATCATATTGATATAAGGCATGTGGAGGGTGAACAGACTTTCTGATCTACTGAATAGAAACTAACGCTTCAAAGCTAGATCTTCTTGTATCAGAATATTACAAAAAAGATAAAGCGCTCAAAGAGTGAATGGTGTCAGATTGTTCTGTGACATCTGCTCCACAAGTTGCGTGTGTCAACTCTGTTTGTACTGCAAAATAATCCAAACATACTATAAAAAATCTGACGTACAATTACGTCAGATTTTTTTTGTTTTAGTAAATAGTAAATTTAATTGAAATAAGGTTAAGACACTGTGATGCGTACATAATTTTTATCTCTAAGAAATATGATTATGCTTTACTAATAAGTTCATTTAGTTTGGGTAGTATAGTTTGTTCAATAAATTTTATTTCATCTTCAGTAGCTTGTTTTGAATCAAAAGCCAAATTTCATCATTCATAAAGTTCAACCCCAATGTAACGTAACTGCTTACTAATATTATTCTTTTGCTGTCAGATAAAATTCTTTTGGTTTTCGCTAAAATTATCCTTGCCTTCCATCTTCCCGATTATACTTTTTAGTTTTGGTATAAAAAATCTTTTGATTAGTATGTTTTCTTGTGGTGTCATTGTTTTATTATTGAGCCAATATTCTATTGTATTTATACCTTCTTCCATAGACTTTAACCCATGTCTTACGTTATTTAAATTCACTTCTTCGTTGTTGGTAGTCTCTTCAACTCATTTTATAAATTCTTTTAGTTTGGGTAGTATTGTGTGTTCAATAAACTTTATTTCATCTTCAGTAGCCGGTTTTGAATCAAAAACTAAATCTCATGTGTCTGTAAACATTTCAGTTCCTATATATGACAAACCAGTCCTAATCTTCTTCTTATCCTCTTGAAAAACCATATTATAAGTTTCACTAAAACTATCATTACCTGTTTCTTTTTTGATTATACTTTCTAGTTTTGGTATAAAAAATCTTTCGATTAGCATACTTTCTTGTGTCGTTATAGGTATATTGTTATTGATCCAATGTTCTATTGTATTTATACCATCTTCCATGACATGCAGACCAGATCTTACTTTGTCTGTATTCACGTTTGTGCTTGTGAGTTCTGTGAATACATCAAATAGATCTTGAGCTAATCAAGCGTACTCTTTATTTTCTAACTTCTCTTCCATAGTTTCTTTTGTGATTGTTCAGTTAGTTCAGTTAATTGTTTTGTCAAAATTGTTTGCTATCAATAATCATAAGTATTTATCAAGTGATTCATGATCATAATCCTTGTACTCATTTATAAACTTTAGGTCAAGATGAGCTTCATTATATTTTTTTTGGATGCTAGGACCTCATTTTTTCATAGTATAATATATATAAATTAAATATAGCAATTTTATTGCTTAAATTTGAGTATAAATAAATATTTTATAATGTCAACTTTTTTCAACAAGAATTTTTCCTTACTAATACAAAAAAGACTACATTTGTAGTCTTTTTTATAGTCTAATGCTCTTTTTTTTTAGATTGTTATAAACATATCTTCTTGAGTAAATCTTACTTTATCTTTGTCTTCATAGCTATCACTATGATCTCTATATCAGACAGGACAAACTACCACAGAACGAAGTCAGTGTTTTTCTAACCCTAATATTTCATCATATTTTGCTGGAATAAATCATTCCATTGGACATGTGTCTATTTGTAGTAGCCCTGCAGTTTCCATCAAAAATCACAAAGCAATATACAACTGTTTGTCCATTCGTTCTTTTTTTTCTTCTTCAGAACGATTCTTTAAAGATCATATCATCATATCTTTGTAACCAGCAAGTGATTCTTCACTGATTCATCTTGTTGCAACAATACTGTCAATATATTTTTGAATATGTGTTTCATCAACTGTTGTCAAGCTACATAAGACAAACAAAGCATCACAGTCAGCGACTTGTTTTTGTCATCGAGAATGTTCAACTAATGCGTTTTTTTTATCTTGATCTGTAACAATAACAAACTTTCGTGGTTGAAGTCAAAATGATGATGGACTCAATCTCAATGATTCTTTAAGTGTCTGCATATCTTTTGAAGATATCTTTTTGCTAGGATCGAATTTTTTGGTTGCATACCTTCGTCAAAGTGCCTCTTGGATAGATGTATTATCTGTAAATCACATAAGTATATGATGAGAATATAAAAAATAAGTATATGGACATTTTTTGTAGAAACAAGACTAGTCGTTTATTCTCACAATAAATAAAAATTGACCGAGAATACACATCTTCCAAAAACAAATACAAAAAATACAAAAACTAGCTAAAATTTTGCAAAATGTTTTTTACTCTGTATACTCTTTGCTATATACTATATATTATATCAAATTTATTACTTGCATAGTGTTCATGCATATACTCCGTACAAACTTTCTTCGTTTTTTATCACGTCCATTATCACTTATACTATGGTTGGTTGTCAGTAGTCTTCTTTTTTTGTTTGGGAGAAATTTATATGACTTTGCTCTTATTGCATGAAATGCATGACAAATATATGCATTGGTAGAAAAAATTCTTTTTGGAATGTTTGTTGTTTTGTTTGGTTTGTTTATCTCTCTTACTTGGTATAAATTCTCACTTTTTGGTTCATCGTCTCCATCCAAAACGTCTTCTATGTGATGATTTGGTTGAATTCTTAGTATCTTAGTTACCTGATGTTCCAGTTGTAGTATAACATTAGCTTCATATATATGATTAAGCTCACTGCTGTCCTTTTTGCCTTTTGGAGGTATCGAGGTTAATATCATCTGAGTATGATTGCTTGTGTATTCTTGTATTCGTAGTACAAAAAATCTGTTTGTATGCGATATGAATATTTCACCAAAAATGCAAAACAAAAAATCTTTATTCTGACCTTTTTCTCGTTTTGTTAATACTATTACGTTGTTATATCAAAAGATAATTCTTGCTATGTCTGACGTATTTGTACAAAAGATAATAATTGCATCGTGTATTGCTATATGAATTGTGTCTGTAGTTTTTTTGTCTACACATATCACAGACTCATGTAACCAAACAAGTATACTAGCATCTTTTATGGATATATTTTCTTGAGAACATGCATGTTAGTTAAATATTAGTGGTTTCTTTCATCTCCTTTTTGTTGGCTTCAAAGTCTCATACGTTTTTTGCAACTTCTTGAATCGTAATAATACCTTCTGAGAGTTGTGTAAATTGCGCCTCAAGAAAAGCTAATTCCTCTTTGTGTTCTTTTATAAGATCTTTATTGTTGTGTAAATCGTGAACTAAGTATTGTATTTTTTCTTCTATTTTTTCATGTTTTTTGATAATGTGTTCCAAATAGAATAGATCTGCCAAAAGTTGCTTTTTTATTTCTAATGCTTCGTTATTATTATTTTGTATATATGTTTTGTATCTTTCTTCATATAAATAATCATATTTTCCTCAAAAACGTCATAAATGCTGTACTATAGAAGAAATATCAATATCTTTTGTATATTCATCAACATTTCAAGTTATAAGTATTTTTTTAAAAATACTTGGTTCAATACAGGGGAGTTTTGCAATTTCTCAAATCATTGCCGACTGACTTTCAAGAGCTGCTAAATTATAAATAATCTCTTGTTGTGTTGATCCTCCAATTACTATTTCATTAAGTGCTTCGAGTAGGTCTGATCTCATCAGTACAATAGCATTTATTTTATACATATAGAATCTTGCTTTTTCATCATCGCTTTTTCATTCCATGATATCTCGACTATTTGTGAGGTTTTCTCTAGTGTTACGTATAACCTTATGTGTATCTTCTTTTTTGTTATGTGAAACTTTACCCAAGATTATAGCAAGTTTTTGTGAAGTGCCATAGACTTTCTCATGGGGAGAATAGGAACTTACATTTGCTGTTCAATGTCAATCAGAAGTAAAGGTTGTATCAATGCTTTGTGCTGATGCTTGTGCTGCGATCAAGAAACCTGTTGTTAAAAGAACTTTGCTAGTACGGCGCAAAAAAGATCTGGACATATAAATAATAATAGAAGAGAATAAAAACGTATATGGTATGAATATGTGTTTTTCTACTATTTCTAAATGTTTTATTTAGTCTTTACTGGCAAGTCTTTGTTGTTCTAATTCTTCTGATTCCGACGGGTATAGGGCTTTTAGTTGTTTTAATGTCTCAATCAGGTGTATATTTTCTATTACCGCAATTTTCTTGAGAAGTTTTTTTAGGTGTACATAGTGCTGTTTTTCTTCAACTGACATTTTAGTCCCTTCATCTTTTAGATATGTATAATATGAATGCTCATGAAGAGCCATGAGAAGTAGCTCTACATAAATCATGACGTTATCTTTGCTTAGTGTTCTATTCTTGTAAGCAATATGTGCAACGTCAAATCAATGTCTATTGTTTTGTACTATAGTATCTGACGCTATCAGGTTGTCAATATAACAACTAAGATCAACATTTTGATTATATGTAGTATAGTCTCATGTTGTAAGTAGATTTGAAAATAGTGTTGGAGTTAGACAAGGGAGGTTTAGTATTGCTGTTATGTCTTCTTTTGCTGCATAGAGCATTATGCAATCATTTCTTCTTTCTTCTTGTGTTCAATCTGCCACTATTTTCAAAAGTTGAGATGCGTACGGTTCTCTGATTCCTGCATACTGTGTATTGATGAGTCATTTGATTGTATTGGTATCTAGATCACTTCAATATGCAAGTTGTAAATTTTTTTTAATAATACTTGGGTTGGTTGTATATCAACTGGTGTCTGTTTGTTCCAAAAATAGTTCTGAAATTTGTTTTGGGTTTTCATGAAGAACTTTAGATGTATCATTTTGTCATATAGCATTCTGTGTCAAAAGACACAAATATGCAGCACAACCAATGATTCAAATTTTCATACACAACAAATCATATATAAATGTGATGTTTTTATATACAATAAGTTTTTTATGTCAAGTCAATTTTGAAAAATGAATTTTCTATGCTACTTTTTTTTTGAGTGAAGAGACTTGCATCTCAATTGGGACTGTCATTGAGTCGTCAGTTGTCTCAGATAGTTCCAGTAATAATGATTCTAGTTTCGTTAAGGTAATATTGATATACTGATCATATGTATCATTATCTTTTTCATCTGAGCGTAGCAAAAATAGTCATGCTAGTGTTGATGTGAAACCATTTATTCTATGAGAAACTACCTCTTCGATTGTTTCAAGTGTCGATGTATCATCTTGGTTTGGGTTTTCTATGTAATCCATAATCTTCTCTGAAAATATATCTAAGAGTACAACTGTATCTATATTACCCAGAGATATGTTTTCATTTTGAAAAACTGTATCTAACTTTTTTTGTCAAGATTCAATGACAATGAGTGTTTTTTCTCGATCTAGAAGATTTCGATATTCTCATGCATCTTCTATGATTTCTTTTATTTCAAGTGACTGTATAGGAAGAATATTGGTATTATTGTAGAAATTTTGTACTATATTTCTTGCTATATCTTTCATTTGTTCTCCATAGCCTTGTTTTGTATTAGATCAGAGTTCTTCCATTACATAAGCAAATCACTCCAATGGTGTAGATGACATAAGCTATATATGAGAAAATAAATTATTTTCCTCATATTATGACTTGTTTTTGTGAATCCCTATGCAAAGAGTATGGTTAGTATGTCTATTTATTGTTTATTTGTATATGTGTATAGACAGATGTTTTTTATATCCTAATCTCTATAGACAAAAAAATTAATCTGACGGGTAATCGAGTGGTGGACTGTATGAAATTTCTAATTGAGTAGTGATTGCTAAACTTGCTAATCAATGTAGCATAATCCACAATGGACTGAGAATCAAAAAATTGTACATTACTTGATTGTTTGCAACCTCACTGGCAAACAATACCAAAGATGGAATATGAAAAACTTTGCTTCCCAAAAGAACAATTTCTAAACCAAAAATAACACTTCATACCGTGAGTGGGATCAAACTAACCATCACAATGTTTTTTTTGAGTTCATTACGAGGTATGTGAATATGAAGATCAACTTTTGTAAATAATATAAACAAGAGTCATGCATACAATGCCAGACCCAGTGTAAATTGTCATGCCTCAAAAAATGCTTGCCATTTGCTGCTTGTGATTGCCAAAAAAGAAGCATCAGGATTTTCTAGACACCATTGTATCAAAATATTAATTGATGTGGAAAATCATAATGAGATAATACTCAAAATATAGTTACCAATAACGATTTTTACCATTTTTTCATGGCCAATCAAAAATGCAAAAATACATAAGAGAGTTAGTAGTCAAATTATAGCATATTCAAATCAAAATTGCATACTCATAGTCTCAAAATAAATAGAACTTGTAACTTCAATGCAAAATCCTATACATACTAGAGTATAGTCAGATGTTTTCTTTTTAGGATATACTCTTTTGAGCTATGTTTGCAAACAAAAAATGAATTACTTTAATGGAGTTGCTTATTGCAATTGCCATTTTGTGAACATGACTTGCCTCTATCATTGCAATGATGAATGCAGGTATTACCTATGTTGATAGGTCTAGACAAGAAATTCTTGCTATTAATCTGGCGAGAGAATGAGTGGAATGAGTTTATCAAATTAGGAATAGTAATTGGTTGAGATGGTGATGAGATAAAGATTCTTGTTGGCTCAAAAGAGATCCAATGATAGATGAATGAGTTGATTGATGTGGAGACGATGCTCGAATGTCTAATGAAAACTATATTTTGGTAAAAGAAGTGAGTCCGTCGAATCAATATTATTTTGTTTTGAGTGGTGCTCCTGCTGCAGATTTTGATATTGCACAATATGATCCAGGTATTGATGATCAGTATACGTTGTGTTTTGGGACAGGGCAGGGGTGGTATGCATGTCCATGACAGTTGCAACCAAGAACTGAATGAATGTTTTTTAGGCAAATTAAGTGACTTGGTTTATATGAAAAAGATACTTCGACTGTAGGGTGAAATTTGCTTAATTGTACAACTTCTGAGACAAATACATATTGTAATGATTGAACAGCAAAAGAATATCGTTTTTGTTCAAAAGTATGATATATAAAGAATATTAACTGAGATGTAGAGTTGTGTTGAATACTTACGAACTTTGAAGACTAGCTTTTTGGTTTGTTTCTTCTTTTTTTTGTTTGAGATGTTGACCTATATGTGCTAACGCAATATTCGCATCAAGAATATCTTTTCCCAGTTTCGTGAGGGTATATATGCTAATAGGTTGTTTTCCATCGTGATATGTTTTGCTAATACATCAATGATCTAACAAAATCGTTAATGTTGTCAGTAGCATTTTTTCAGATATTCAATCAATGTTTTTTTTGAGTATGCCGTACCTAAGCGGTTTTTTTCGTAATACCAAAAGAACAGAGAGAGATCGCTTATTTCATATAACTTTATTGTAAATTGACAAAGGACAGTTGCTGCGAGGTTCTTGTTCATCCAACTGACAATCAACTCATTGTTGAGCAATATGACAGTCTTTGCATTGTTTCTGTATAGTACGTGGCATAGTATATGTATTTTTGTGAAAATTGTATTACCTACAAAAAAGTAGGTACTTGTGTTTTTATAGACATGCGAATACACTTTGCAATATACTTTTATTTGTTTGCTATGTATTCATGCTACAACTCTCTTATGTATCGATGACTTGTGTATCCACAAAATGACAAAAAAGTTATCTGACTGCTTTGACGTCAAAAATCGTTACTTTCGTTGTGTTTTTCTTGTCTTTGTTTGTATTTTTAGGTTTTTCTTTTGCCAAAACTGATATTGTTTTGTTTGGATTGGAACAATGTCCGCATTGTCAAGACGCCAAGAATTTTTTGGAAGAACAAAAAGTACAAAATACTATTCCTGACTTTACGTATATTGAAATACAAAAAGATCAAGAGTGACGTGATATGTTTAATTCATTAGTAACTCGTTATAAATCAACAAAAACTGTTCCAGTTATGTATATTGCTTGAGATATAGTACAATGATATACTAGCGATGATGTAAGTTGACAAAAAATATTACAATTATTGCAAAAAAGAGAAACAAATAAAGCCGTAATTTCTTTAGAGGATGCTTTAGTTAGCAATGCTTGAGTTAGTGTTTCGTTATCTACACAATGATTATGTGACGACACACAAGATGATGCGTATGCTTGTGAGGATACTGAACAGACCAAAGATTCTTATATGATCACTGTGCCATTATTTTGATCAGTTGATCTAGCAACATTATGATTGTGAGTATGATCTGTTTTGTTATGATTTGTTGATTGATTTAATCCATGTGCGATGTGGGTACTTGTATTGTTTTTAACTGCATTGATACAAGTTGGTGATCGTAAAAAGATGCTACAAATTGTATGAATCTTTTTGTTAGCAGAAGCGATAATGTACTATATGATTATGAATGTATGGATGTATAGTTGGGACTTTATTGGGTATGATGCAATAGTAACACCAATCATATGATGAGTAGCAATAGCTGCATGATTGTATTTTTTGTACGAACGAAAAACATGAGATGGAACTTGTAAGGTAGGATCTCTTGAACAAAAACGCAAAACCAGTCTTAGAATCAAGGAACTTGCCAAAAAACCTATGACCCGAGCAGTATTTTTTGGTGTTCTCTGATTAGCGTTGTCTGTTAATGTTATTGAGTTTGCATGCTCAATATGAATACCTCAAACTTACACAAAACGACTTGATATATATGACTTATCTTATCTTGTGAAGCAAGCGTATTTGAGTGTTTATATATTATTTTATATGATAGATGATCTCATTGTTTTTTGGATAGCGATCTATTCGTTTGAAAAAATATGAATGACTACAAAATATAGTAAGATGTCTCATCTTGTATGATGAATTTTGATGCTTATTTTGGGTATGCTTATGTTATTTGCACCAGGATTATTGTTTTAGTGACGAGCTCTGTAGGGACGCATTATTAATGCGTCCTTACATATTTACAATATGTTTTCTTATATTCGTCACAATATTATGCAAATACACAATATTATGCAAAGAGAGAAGTGTTCATGCGAGCATTTCTTTTTCTTTGTGAAGATGATGTAAATATGCTTTGGTGTACGTACGACAGGTATAACACTGACAATCTCTAGTGAGACGTTCATGTTTATGTTTATTTTCACTGAGTCAGATTCTTTTTTGTTCGTTATGTTGTGAATTGTTTTTATCAATATGTTCTCAAAATATATCATTTGGATCCAAATCATCTCAACAAAAATACACTCAGTGTCTTCACAGTCTTGTTGGCAAGACACAATCAAACATATCGAATCCTTGTTGGATTGCATAACGAATTCCTGCAGGATTTCATATTCACATCAAGTATCTTGGTTTGTTGTGGGGGAGTTTTGGTCAGCAAAATGCAGTAACTCTTTTGATGTCTTCCCATGATTCTCAAACACTTACTCATCATACAGCTATTCCATCGTGAGCATAGTTGGAAAGTGTGTCTATACTTTCTTGTCTCAAATCTTCATACAATCATCATTGTACAATAGGAAAAAGACATCATCTGACGCTATCGTATTTTGATTGGTGATATTCGTATTGTTCTTTGGCTCGTGTATGTGTGAGTCGCATATCTTGTGCAAACTTTTTTTGTGAAATTCATGGTGCTGAACATACATCTAACATCATCATAATGTCTGACCCTATATCACATTGTATATCAACTGTTCATGTTGGCGTAAACATATGCTTTGATCAATCATGAATACTACGAAAATGAACTCATTCACGAGTATTTTTGGCAAGAGACTCTCATGTTTTTGTCTTTTTTCCTCATCCCAAAGAAAATGCTTGAAATCAACCACTATCGGTCAAGATAAGTCAGGGTCGATTTTCAAATGTGTGTATTCATCATGCATCTTTGATAATATCTGACCCTGGACGGAGATATAAATGATATGTATTTGCAAGTATCATTTGTATTGCTGGCACATCTCACAAATAATGCGGATCACGTAGCATATCCAAAATCAATCACTTGATAGTCGCTTTTGTTCATACTGGCATAAAGACTGGTGTCTGGAACTTGATTCCGTTGAGAGTTATTGTTCAAGCTCTTGCGTGTCAGTGTTGTTTCTCTACTTCAAATTGTAATTTTGACATAGTATTTCTTGATATAAAGATAATACTTTATATCATAAAAAAAAAGTATATATGAACAAGACTTTTATATAATAACTAACAAACACATGATATTGATTCGAGGATGGGATAGTTCATATCTCTGAGAATATAAAGATCCTCATTTGGTCTGCACAGCTTGTGATTCAGAATGATATATTAGATTTGAATGTCACTGAACTTATTTTAGTATATTTTGGGTACCAGTATGTAGTTTAGGAAGACGTGTGATTTCTGAATGTGAGAATTGTGGTGCTGTAATCAAAAAGAATCAACCTAGTAGCTACCTTCAATCTGTTGAAAAGCTCTATGAAGAATTTCCAATTCCAATCAAACACTTTTCTTTTTCTTTCTTTGTTTTTATTGTTGTTTTTTTGGCTTCTATTGCTTACATATCTGACCCTGAAAAATATCATAAAGAATTTTGACCTAAGAGGGAAGTTATAGTTTCAGATCAACAAGTAAATACATGATTTTATAATAGACTTTGACTTGGTGCATATACACTTATGTTTGATACTAGACCTGCAATATCCGAACTTAAATATTATGATATTGTTATTTTTGATACCCAAAAGCTATTTTGACTACAAGATAATCCATGTGTATATACGTGATGTACTGTTCCTACAATACAAACAACTATAATTAATTTTGATGAATTTGTACATACATTCCAATTTAATATATCAGATTCGTTTGCATATACTTTTTTTTCGTGATGACAATTTTCTCTGACTCCACAACAACGAGATGTATACCTTGATCAATGAATTGTCAAATGAGTAGGCTATCTTGAGTTTCAAGATACATAAAAAATAATTACTAAAGTTGTACACCTATAGTATTGTGTGATGAAAACCATATATTGTAAGCAATCTCTTTATTTTCTATAATATTTATGACTAATATCCGTCGTACATTTATCAATGTACTTGTGTGAATTTGTATCGGTGCTATTTTGTTATATGCTTTTTTTTCTATTCGCCAAAGGTTTTTGCCCCAAGATGCTGATATACAAGTCTCATCTGATGGTAAAATCGTCTCTCTTATGTTTGAGTCTCGTGATATGTCAGATGGGTGAGATGATTCTATAGATTCAACATTCCGTTATGTTTTACAATTACAAAAAAATTGAGACTGACGGGTAGTCGAGTCTCAAAAAAAGTTATGGAAGTGTATGCTATGAAGATGACGTCAGTGGTATGATACGACAAATTGTAACTAAGATTTAGCTTGTTTTTATATAGAAATCAAACAAGAATTCAAAAGAAGTGAGATATATTACATCCCTCGTGGGTCAATGTTTTTTCTTTTTTTCCTTTCTTCTTCTATTGAATCGTCAAAAACTAATGTCTTCTCCTTGAGTAGAATATCGAAGAGCTCTTGTTTAATTACTACATTTGGTTTTTGTCATTTGCTTATGTTTTCGAGCGATAGTGATCCCTGTAAGATCAACTCTATTGCTTGGTACTCGTGTTCAATTTTTCATTCTTTCTTAAGAAAACTAATTATAGTTTCTAATAATATTTTAGATATTGATTTTTTAATAGTTACTGTTTTGACTGAGTATTTTGTTCCTTCTTGTATTTGATGTCAATCTAATTCTAGATTTGAATGATTCACTACAGCGATTTTTAACTTTTCTTTCATCTTTTTCTTTCTAATTCTAAAAATATAACTTCTTATCACTCTTCGTGTGATAGTAGTGCTTCTGCATCCATAGCTGCTTTACATCCACTTCATGCTGATGTGATTGCTTGTCTATAGTGGTGATCTTGCACGTCTCAACATGCAAACAGTCAGTGAATACTTGTGTGTGTACTTTTTTCTTTAGTTATGATATATCCATTTTCGTCTTTTTCTAGTACTGCATTGGATGCGTCGAGAAATCATGTTGCAGGTGTATGTCCTATTGCATAAAACATTCCTCACGCTTCAAGTTCTGATTCTTCTCACGTTTTGTTGTTTTTTATACGAACATGTGTAAGTATCTTTTCGTTTCACAAGGCTTCTGTTACTTCTGTATTTCGCATGACTTTGATTTGAGGATGATTAAGGACTCTTTCTTGCATTGCTTTGGAAGCTCTCATTTGGTCACGTCTCACACAAAGATAGACAATTGATCAGTATTTGGTCATATAATGTGCTTCTTCTGCTGCAGTATCTCACCCTCATACAATTACAATGGGTTTGTTACGAAACATAGGCAATGCTCAGTCACATACTGCACAAGCTGAGATTCACCTCTGTCGATATGCTTTTTCTCCTTCACATCAAAGGTATTTTGCTGATGCTCAGGTTGCTACAATAACTGTCTTTGCCAAAATTATTGTATTTTTGATATGGACTTTGAATGGTCTTGATGAGAGATCGACTTTGTCAATTGTTCTTGTCTCAATACGAGCTCAAGAATTGATTGCTTGTTGTCTCATTGCTCCCATAAGATCGCTAGCCATTACTGGTTCTGCAAATCATGGCCAATTTTCTATGTGAGTCGTTGTCATGAGTTGTCATCATGCAGGAACTCATGCTGCCATAAATCATTCATAGACTATGGGATTGAGCAAAGCTCTTCATGCATATATTGCTGCTGTGAGTCATGCTGGTCATCACCCAATAATAACAACATTTTCAATTATTTGTTCTGGAATATGATCATGTGCTTGAGTTGTCATACTTTGTTCAAAAGAATATAAAAAGCTTTGTTTGTACTTGTCATTATACCAAAAAATCGCTATCCTACAAGTATACTTTTGATTCTCATTATTTTATATTTTACGTGATACTCTATGGAGATTTTGGATATTATATTTATTATTCTTTGATGAGTTTTGGTGCTATGAGGTCTTGTCTGATGTATTTTGCCAATATTGCCTTGACCAAATCTAGTATATATTTGACTATTGTTATTGCAAGCGACATCATATCGTCCATTTAGTGTGGAGTTTTTGGTATTGTGGTGAGTTGTAAATATTGCTATGATCTGACTAGATTATGTAATACCTTTGCGATGAACCAAAAAAATGTGAGGTTCCTCTTGGTGAAAACGATGATCATTTTTGTGAGTGATTGTGTGATTTTTCTTTGGTATTCCCGGTATTATTTTGTGACCATTTGCTTGAGCATTTTTGGGAGAAATTCTCTATACCAACAATTCAAAAAAAGCATGGAATGCTGCATGGGGGGCCTTTCTGTGACTGATGGTATGAGTTGTGTTCAAAGTAATTGTCGCGGGTATTATGGCGGTATATTTTTTTAAGGCAGTGATATTATTGTTTTAAATCAATACGTACAATACAAATACATACTTGCAAGTCGTATAGATTTTTGTACAATCCTGTCAGATACGTTTTTTATATTATTTCGTATGTCTATATGATGATGTCAAGTGCCTTTTGTTTACTGATGTGATTTATGTGTTCGTCAATGTACATGGATGCTCCAATGTACGATGAGTCTTTTGATACTGTATACGAAGAACAAGCCTATGAAATGGAAGTTTCTGACGGCGTTACAGTAAGTGCTTGAACTGATGAAGATAAAGCAGATGCTTTGCCAGAAGACGTTTGTCTACAAGGGTTTTCTGAAAATCAACAACAAAAATTACAAACAATGATTGATTCTTTGCGAGAAGAACAAGACATGATGAGACAAAATGCTTCGCCTGACACAAATGCGTTTGCCAATGTTGAAATTATGTCTGCTACAGATGAGTTGTTATCTCAATTGCAAGCAACTATGTATTGTCGATGATATGACGAATTTGCATCATTTGATGAAGTTCTTGAAGCAACTCGTGACTATTATGCACTCATAAAGACAATCAAAAAAGATACAACTATGCCAGAAGCTATGTATCCAGAAGCTCAAGCTGCATTGTTATCTCTTCAACAACAACTTGTACGTGATGGAATCACTAATATAGATCTTTTTAAAGATATCGTTAGATATCTGTCTACACAAAATATTGCAATCAATGTTATGCCTCAACAAGATATGCAAGATATTCCAACTATCAATTTTGCTATGCAATATGATATGGATGCAACTGTTGATGTTGCTCAACAACAATGAACTGTATGAGCTGTGATGAAAGGTTCTTTTTCTATGGAACAACAACAAGCATGAGAGCCAATGTTTCTAAAGGCTGATGCTGATGCTGCATTTCAAGTAACGTACAAAGACAAAATGTTGTATGTTTCTGTTCCTCGTTTGGATGTGCAAGTAGATGGAAATGTTACTGATGATATAGAAACAAATAGAGTTCAACAAACAATTCAAGAGTTTAAGAATACACTTGGACAAAAATCAATTGCAATCGCTTTGGAAGATGAACAAAATCAAATGATTAGTTCTATGTTGTCAATGCAATGACAAGGAATTGTTGCACAACTAAAAATGTTCAATATGTTACAAACAACTCCTATGTTAACATTCGTACACAATGAATGAACAAAATATTATGCTATACCTAGTATTGAAATGTGTGAAGTTGTTCGTACAATTGATCCATATAGCTATACTGATTGTGTTCGTTCTATAATGACGATGCGACAACAAACTGACAAAAAATGATTTATTGTATTGGATATGCAAGATGCAACAAATGCTATTTCTTTGTCAGATATGTATATTCAAGATGAACTTACTGAAGATGATATGTGGATGTTTAACACGCCAGTCATAACTCGAACAACAAATGCTATTCAAAAAATCCATATCCCTATGTGACCGCAGTCAGACAATTGATTTTTGTTTGAAAATAATGCATTCTCATTGAACTATCAAGAAGAATGATCTAGCGATATGGTTACTATTCAATGAACAATACAAGACAAGGATATACAAGCACAAGGAACAATTCTTGTTGATGATGTACAAGTTGATCTAACGGCTTTCTTTGATATGAAAGATATGCAGGACGCATCTGTCAAAATGGATATGTCTGTTATGATGGAGGGTGAACAACTAGCTACTGCAACATATACATCTGATACAAATGTTACTATTGGACAATCATCTATGATTCAAGTTCCAAATGATACTATATCATTTGTTGATTTTGATGCATTGATGCAAAAACGTATGCAAATTGTTTTTCCTGAAGATGCTATGCACAATGAAGATTATATGATAATGTCTGATATGTATACTATCGATGCTGCAATTATGTCGTTTTATGCTGATAATGGATACTATCCACAAACGAGTTCAAATGAATTTGTTTCTATCCAAGAACTTGCACCGTATCTACAAGAATATATTGTACCAGAAATATTACAAAATATATCTCAACGTATCATGTACAAAACTGTACAAAAATGATCACAACTAAAATGATCATATGTATTGGTTGCTGATACATTTTTGGAATGAAATATTATGACTGACTGAGAGTTTTCATGATTATGAGACTATACGTATCATAATTTCAATGAATGGACAAAGGCGGTAACAAATGACTATTATTCTCAAACTGCACTTCCTGACTCAAAGAATATATTCTACGCTATGATAAGATAATCGAAGTTGTTACGTTGCTACATAAGAGTAAAAAAAAGCCACACCAATATATTGGTGTGGCTTTTTGTATATGTGTTTTTGAGGTGGAGTTTGATATTTATTGAGATGCGGCTTCTTTGTATTGACTGCTAGATACTTCTTCCCATTCGTCTTCATCGTCTTCTGTGTGAACAAAAAGTGTTAATATTCATTGCATATCTTCCATAAGTTCGTCGTATTTTTCTTGTGTTTTTGCTTCTACACTAAATCTTATTTTGTCTGATGTATTTGATTTTCTAACAGTAATATCAAAGTCTTTGTGAAAGATATTTACTCAATCTATTTCTACTGGATCATAGTTACGGAAGTGATGCTTGATTCAAGCGAGAGCTGCATCTTTGTCGATAACAACATAATCAATAACTGGAGATTTGAAGTATCTAACATATGATCTATACATCGTTTCAAAGTCTTTGAAACTCTCTGCTTCTTTGCAAACATAATATAATGCTAACAAAGGAAGTTCGTATCCTCACTCATTTCCAAACAAATAGTGTCAACTACATTCTCATCCAAATATAGCGTTTTTTTCTCTTACTCTTTTGTTCATAAAGAATCTTCACATTCTGATTCTTTCTGCCATACCATCATAATCATCAATCACATCTTCGATGATTCTAGAAGACATAACATCGTACAGAATAAGTGGGCGTTTTCTTTTTACTTTGGGTTTGGTTCTAATGTAGTCTGCTCAATACATATCTATCATTTTTTGTTCTTCTACGCGTTCTTTTTCTTGTTCAATTTTGGCTTCAATAAGGAGTTGTTTTCCAATAATAGCAGTGATAATATCTCAAGGAATAACTGATCCTGTATTGGTAACAAATCATATTCTATCAACATCTCCATCAAACATGACTCAAAAGTCTCTTCCTTTGCTGACAACATCTTCTGCAAGTTTTTTGTAGTTGTTTGCGTCTTGTGTTTCTGAATCATGATCAGGAAATGTACCATCAGCATATGCGTTGATATGTGCTATAGTATGGTGTCTATTTGCATAGTTTGTAAAATATTCGTATTCACATGTCACTCATGCTCCATGACAATAATCAACAGCGAAATTGAAGACTCTGTTGAGAGAGTCTCGTTTTTTGTGGAGCATTTTGTGTAATTCGTCTTTTTTTTCTACAATACTGTCTGGCATGCATATATATGATTCATCTTCTTCTGGGAGATGAAATGCTATTTGACTATAATATTCGTCTATAAATAGTCTTTTGAGAAGTTCTGGAGCTACGAGGTTTCCATCTTTGTAGATAAATTTCATACCTACGTATTCTGCTGGATTATGAGAGGCAGTAAATGAAACTCACAGATCATATTCTTCATAAATCAATCAATATAGATAACTTGTGCTACAGGCTCACCATTCCAATGTAATTCCATCTGGATGACGATTTTCTGGCTGAAAGTACGCACAGTGAAGAAATTCTACTCATACATCTCTCATTCCCATCCAAAAATATCTAATAAGTTCGTCGTTTGCCTTTCTTGTATCTCATCAAAACAAAAACTTTCCATTGTGTCCGTATTGGTCCAAAAATCGTTTTCACAGACCTCTTCACATAATGTATGCAAATTGCGTATCGATTTGTCTGTCGTATAATCATCTAATGTCATAAGCTTTGAAAACAGGAATATAGCGTTCTATCAACATAGCAATGTAATGATCGAATAAAAACTAGCAAAATAAAGAACCCTCAATTACAACATAATACAAATTTTTTTGTATGTTTCAAATGAAAAATGGGTACTGGTATATGACAATATAAAAAAAAGACACGAACTGTAGTGTCTTTTTTGTAATAAATTGAATTATAAGGTTGTAAATATGTATCTACTAGTATCAAAAAAAAACGAATCTTCTTATGTTTGTTTTTCAACTCTACATCATGCGAGATATTGCTTAAATTCTTGAGGACTGACTTCCATACCATGTTTTTGTACCAAATCTTTAAAGTTGATTGTATGATGCATCTTTGGTGTTCAATCTATAACCTTGCCGTAGGCAAGTTGTGTAGGACAGTCTTGTTCTTTGCCTGGTTTTGGTTGCATGGAGACAGGATCAAAATTTATTTTAAACTGCAAAAAGCTAGCGTATGCGTCTTTGCCTGTAGACATTGTTTTGATTTCTCAACGAGTTCAATTTGGCGTGATAAATGCATCTGAACTTACTCAATCTGTGCTTTCTTGATGTGCCATCACTTGCTCTTTGAATGGTCATTGTAGCGAGTCAAAATTGGTTCATTGATCAATACTGTTTACAGCTTCTTGATTGTCTGCGTTGTCTTTTGCTGCTTCTTGGGCTACACGTTGTTTGATATTCTCTGATGTGAATTGTTCGTATTCGGAGCTGAGTTTGTTACGAAGTTGTTCTTGATTGTGTTTGTATCATTGATCGAGTTTTTCTCAGGGCGAAATCATCGAACGGACCTTACTTTCAAACCCTCACGTGGTAGCAGTCAGGCTTCCAGATTCTGTTTGTAATGTTTCCACATAACTATTCAAAAAACTTGTATCAAGGTGGTTTTGACTTTGTGATACAGATAGACTGTCTTTGGAATCGATAAGGTTTTGATTGTCTGGTCACATCATAAATTTGCTCAATAGCGAGTTTGTTCTCGACACAAAACTTTCTGATGGATTTCATCCATGTTCTGGATTTGCAACAATATATTTTTGAAAAAGATGATCTGACACGCTGTTTGAGTGCGTAGACAAATTGCTTACTATATCTGTAAATCACTGTAATGACTCAAGAAATCATTGATTTTCTTGGATACTATTAAACGAACTTGTATTGTCTGCCATTTTGAGATAACGAAAAAGATCAGGTTGTATATTCGCTTGTATTCCTGTATTTTTCAAATCTTCTCGTTTGATTACTTGTTCCGTTTGTCCATTTGCGGTAGCCAGGTTATTGAGCATACCGATCATTGCTTCACTGGCTTGATTTTTTTTGAGATGGTGCGCGAATTGTGTCTGTATCAATTCTTTTTTGTCCTCAAAGTTTTCTTTCATAAATGATTGGTTCTTGTCTCTGAGTGTCTTGCGAAATGCATCTTCAAAGTTCCCCAATGGATTATCAGTTCCTATGCTGTTTTCACATAGTTCTCACATCGTGCTTGGTGTCAACATACTCAGTGCGTTTGTCTCAAGATCTTTGACCGTTGGGATTGTGATTCCAATGTCTTCTGTATCCATTTTGAAAACATCTGCAGATGTGTTGTTGTTGAGCAAACTTGTGATCTGGATTTCACCTGTATTTGCACCACCAAGAGACGTATTGCGATTGACTTTGAGGTCATATGTTGGTCAATCTGGTCACATACTAAATTTGCATGCGAAGTTTCATTGTGGATCTAGTGTTATGGTGTTTGGGTCAAGTTCCACTTCATTGATGAGTGAATTATCGCTATTGAGCATCATCGACATACTATCAACCACCGTATTCAAAAAACTACGGACTCATTCTGTACGTCAGAGATTGGAAGCCATCTTTGCGACTTTGACTTCTGCGTCTTGTACATTGTTGTCTGTGATTTCGTGAGCGTGTCAGTCGTATTTGTTTTGGAGGTTATGTTTTACACTTTGTAGATTAGTATATTGTTCTATTTGTATGCCTGATAGTGATTTCGTTGCACTAGTAAATGCAGCTTCTTGATTCTCAGCACTCAAAACAAAGAAATTTGGATCAATATAATTTGTTAGCCAGCTTTTGAGTCACGTATTGGCTTCATGATATTGTTGTGCATCGCCGGAGGACATTGGACTATTGGCTCAGAGTAGTCACATATTGGTTCTGATATCATCGCGTGAGCTAGTCATATCATCCAAACTGTGGTATGCTCACATCTCAAGTGCATCGTCGTTGTCCAAACTATTGCGATCAATAGCGTTGTAGTTTGTCTCTGCTTCGCTGATTTGTGCATAGTTGTTGAGTCATGACTGCATGATTGTTGCATTATTGACGTCTCTGAGCTCTGACATAGATGAGATATCTGATGCATTGATTGCGGCTGGGAGTTGCAAATCTTTTTTGATTTTGTCAAAAGAGTTGACAAACGGATCATCAACTCATTTTGCAGACAATTGTGCCTGCGTTCGATAAAAAGACAAAATCCCTGCCTCCATCTCTTGATCAGAACCGTATGACTGACGATAGTTTGCAAATCACGGAGAGGACTTGACTTGCTGCATCATCTGCTCAGTGGATGCAAATCACATAGCAGACGAGATTTGTTCTCATTTGTCAGGGGAGTATGCTTCGAGATCGTGTTTTTCTTGGGCTTTGAGTTCATCATCTTTTGCTTTCTCGAGTTTTGTACGAGCAAATACTGATTCACTTTCATGCTGTTTATCTATTTGCTTACTAACAAGTAACTGTATTTCAGATTTCATTTTTCAAAAAGCTTTGTCATAGTGTTTGTGACGTGGGTTTGTTTCTTTGAGTGCAATTGAAAAAAGATTGAGAAATTTTGGTTGAGATGAGACATTATTTAAAAATGCTTGGAGTGGATTTAGTCATGTTGTTAGGTTTGATGACAACAGTGTATTTAGATCTACTCAATTATTTGATAGTTCTCTAAGTGCGTCTTTTCATAATTGCATGACCTGTTCTGCTTGAGTTGATTCTATTCACGTAGTAATAGAGTTTATACTATTTTCTAGTTGGAGTTGTGCTTCATGTTGTTGACTAGAAAGTAATTGTTCTTGTTGGTTATCAATGCTTTGTCATAAGGTATTGCTACTCATGGTTTAGAAAACAAGAATATAAAGATTATATATACTTATACTCTTTATTTCGTTTTTTTGCAAAAAAATACCTCAACAGTTTAGTTGAGATATTTTACAGAAAATTTAGTTTTCATTATTTATTTAGTTTTTTTCAATTTTTTTTCAGTTAGCATCAACACCAAGCTCTTTTCTTATTTTAGTCAATGCTTCTTTTTTTGCTAATGGATCTGTATTTAAGATAGCTTCATCTGTAATTCATTTTAATATCATACTTTTTGCTCTAACTTTTCGTTCTTTCATCATTCTTTCTCTATTAGCATCAACATCTTCTTGTGTTATGGATCCTTCGTAATCAGCAAAGGGATCTGCATTTTCAACTGTTTCAGTATTTTCTTTTTTACCTCAAGTTGAAGCTACAACAGCTGTTTTTTCTGTTTTTATTTCTTCTGTAGTTGTTTTCGCTTTTGCTTCAGCTACTGCTTGACTAACTTTTGCAGTTAGAGCAGGGTATGTTCAATCTAATGTTTGGTCATTTCATCCTGCATTGATAAAATTTGCCATTGCTTCTTTGAATTTCTCTGCAGCTATTTCCGGATTTGGTCGATTTCCTACACTATGTTTGTATGCTTTTTCTAGTGCGCTTGTTGCTGCTTCAAGCTCTGGATTTTCTTGAGTACCTAGTGTATCTGTTGGAGTTGCGATAGCTGTTGTTTTTGGTTGTGTTGTTTCAGAAAGTGCTTGAATTGGTACATGTTGTTCAGTTTTTGTATCAAATACCCCAGCTTCTACAGCTTTTACTGTTCAATAGGTTATTCATGAAGCAATAAGAATTCCCGCTGCCCACATAGCGAACTTTTTAGCTGCTTTTTCCATTTTTGAATTGTTGTAACTTTTCATTGTCTCAGCATAACTAAGGTCGTTATTTCATCCAAAATCTTTATATGCTTCATATGCATCTTCTAGTGTTTTTTTCAATTCTTCAGTTTTTTGTGGTGCATAGGGAGTTATACGTTGTGTTGGATTTGCAGTTGTAATGCTGTACAATGATAGTGGATTTGTTGAATTTGTTGGCATGATATAGTTATGTAATGATATAAAGGCATGTTTTGGTATATTTGCTTTATTGAACTACTTGATTACTAATATTTGTATATGTTTTTATATAACTATGTCAAGTCTTTTTTGAAACATATAGTTTATACTATAAAATATACTGATATATTTTTGCTTAACCAAGAAAGTATATCACCTGATATATTGACTTATTTTTGTAGCTATTATTGCAGAATAGTCTTTACTCAAAAGAAAAAAACACATTCTTTAAAACTGAGAATATGTTTATTTTCCTTTTGTTAATATTTTGTGAAAAAAAAATAACTATATGTATTGTATAGCTGTTTGTTTTATATTTTTTTTTAGTTTATTGTTTTTTTTACAATATTAAGTTTTTAGTATATAGAAAGTCTTATCTAGATGCAACGTATTATTCTTTGTTTTGATTGTTTTTAATTAAACTCTGTAATTTTGCCTGGTATTCTCTTAGTTTGTTGAGCAGTTTATCTAAATTCCCGTTTGCATCATTGGTTTGATGTAGTGTTTCATCTTCGGGAATAATTCATAATTTTCTGTATGCATCTTTGGCTTGAACATAAATTTTCGGTAAGACTCTTGGTAGTGAAATGGAAAGAGTAGTTCGTCATTTATTTTGTATGGAGTTTGCTCAATCTTTTTTTGTTTCATATATTGTTCATCATAATTTCTGTATAATAATTTCTATATCATGACTGTCAGAATATTTTTTAATAGGTTTATGAAGTGCAATTTGAACATCTTTTTTTGTAAGATGTTTTGCTTCTTCCCATTTCACTCAAATATTATGACTTATTTGGATTACAACATGTCAGGTTGTTGTATCAAATATCGATCAAAAATCAATGTGATGAGATTTTTGATTATTTCATAAAGATGCCGCATACAGTCTGTATATTATTCACAAGAATGTACTTTGAAGTAATTCAAAATCTCAATCTAACCTTTCTTTACAATATGATGAATATGATATATGAACGTTATTTGGTTTATATTCTTTGAGTGTACGAATACTTGATAAATAAATTATTTCTGGTGTGATAAATGTTGGGTGAAAAGAACTATCCATAGAAATAATTTGAGTATTAACAAATCTATTGATCCATCGTGCAATCTTCTTATGAATAGGTCAAATATACCTTTCGGTTTTTTCAAGTGATAAAAATATCTGTCAAATTCAGGTTTGTGTTTGTTCTATTGTACCATGTAGCATGTTTCAACGCCCACTCATGATGTTTGCTCTAAAATCTTCAGCGACTAATAATATTGTACTAATAGATTCTGCTAATTCTTTTAATACAGCAATAGTATAAAAACCTCATGGGTTTTTATCTATATCAATAATAATGGATTCAAGTTTTATTAACTCTGTGTCCAGTTTTTTTATAGACTCATCTAAATTGACTATTGCATTTGATAGTTTTCGTTTTTTATAGAGAAGTTTACTTGCATTAATATGAGTTTGTTTTTTTCATATAATTTCTATTACTTTTAATATTCTGTTTTTTACTTTATCAATGTTCTTTGATAATCTTAGTTGCTGAGATATTAATTCGTTACTTACGTTCTGTGTCTCTCTTATTTGTTTTTCTTGTTGCGGAATAATATTTGTTTCTATTCTAACTAGCTTTCACATTTGTAATTATAATTGTAAGTCAAAAAATATTATAAGAAAAACATAACGTACTTTAACTCTCAACAATATTGAGAAGAATAATGTTTAACCAAGCAGCAAATTGTTCAAGTTTTGTTATGTGTATGGGTTTTAGTTTTTTATTATTTATATCTGGATTTTTATCATACTTGTCTGTATACACAACAGCTGGTTCTGGTAATCATTCATTTGGAGATAATCATATATAGAGACTTCATGCGAGTTGAAGAGTAGTCTGTTTACATACGTGTTGACCATATTTTTCCAAAAATTTGTTATATACTGAGAGACCATCAATAGCTATTGTTGTTCAATCTTTTAGTTTCACTAAATAAACGTCTTTAGCTGTCCCAGCATCAAGATATGATTTTCTAGAACTCTCACTTCAATTACTCATATGTGTTTTTTAATGAATAAAATGCTGCCACAATTTAATCTATAAAATTGTATATCACTTTTTGCAAAAAATGCAAGTAGAAATGTGTTTGTGGTAAAAGAGAAGCTTATTTTGTTCGTTTTTCTACTCTTTCAAAACATTTTCTTGTTATATATTCAGCTACTTTTGCCAACAGTTTCATATGAGGCGCAAGTTTTGGCTCAGGATCTATATTTTCTTTCAATTTTCAAGATACTTCTTCGCCTACTTTTGTACGAGAATCAATCGTTATATGTATAGGTATTCTTTTTTCAAAAGAGTTTTTCCCTCCATCTCAATCACTTCACTTTCTCATCTACACATGATAACAATATAAAACAATGAATTTTCTTCCTTGTAATGCTTTTTTCCAAAACTACAAGTCTAAAACACATTTTTTCGCACTACAAACTTGGATCATATATTGGAACTCTGGTATCTCTTTTATATAAGGTTCTTTCCCATTAAATATTGTGATCAAAAGTAGAATGTCAATAGTAAGTCTTGCATTCTTTTGTTGTTTCTGTAGATACAAAGTATCTATTTATTTGTATACAATTTATATATGTCAAATAATATTACCCCACAAACACAATATCTACCTACTGTAGATGCACCTACAGATACTAGCCGTGCGTCAACTCTGTCAGATTCATTTTTTTTGAAAAAATATTATCAAAAAGCATTGCTGACTGGTGTTTTTGTTTTGAGTTTGGGGTGAGTTGCGAATGCACAGACCTTGGAAGAGAAATATGTTTTTCCAGGTGATATGTATCCATGAGATATTTATTTGAAAGATTCTTTGCTTCATGTACTAAAAATTGCTCCAAGCTCAACACGGTATACATTGAAACAAATGCCAAATGGGGATCTAGTTTCGTATGATTCTTTGGCTTTGTGATCAGAAGAGTTTTATTACAATACAAATAATTTTCAAGTTGAGGATGAGATTTTGTATACATTTACTACAAAGAATATCTATGCATATAATGAGAATTGATATAGTGCTATTGATTCTTTGGAAATGTCTGATAGAAATAGTATAACAGTATTTAATCCAATATCAAAAAGAGTTGTTTTTGTGAATAGGCTCCAGTCTGAACAATGAGTAATATCTACCTCATGAATATATGATTTTGCTACTGACTCTATTATTGCTACTACCGATGAAAAAATATATACGTGAGTTCCTTTTGAACGAGACTGAGATAAAAAAGATATAGCATATTTGAAGTATGAGTGAAATAATACTTATATTGGTTATTATAAACATAGAGTAAATCAGTTTACATCTTCAAATATACCTATTGTTACAAGACAAGCATATTTGCATAGTATATGAGTAGAAGCTAGATCAGATGATTACCAACCACTGATAAAATCCTGCATCATAGATTGAGTAACACGTAATATTTGTTTTTGGTCATTATGATCTTCAAAATTGAGATTGTATTGTATATGAATTACTTTGATTTGACTCATATAGTGAGGTTGTTCGTATCCCAAAAAGTGATTCGTTTCATCTTTTGACTGATGTGTGATATGATAGTAACTGTAATGCGTTTGTTGTTACTTGATTTAAAGCAAATATTGATACTGGTCCAGAATGATTTATATACAAACAATATGACTATGGACATTCAGAATATCTCAATACGTGAAAACAATTACAAGCTACTATAACTGATAATGCTAGTTATATATGAACATATGAGGATGGTCTTTTTTCTCTCAACACTCTCAACTATCAACTAGATTCCAATCTCATACCTCAAGTGATATGCAAATGAGACGTGTTGTCTTTGCCTACACAAGATTGATATGATATTATAATCAACGGTAACCCATTACCAGAACGAGATCTGGAGAATTTACCAGTTGGACAGTATCTTATAAATTACACAAGATGTGAACATACAACGTCTTTTGTTGTAGATGTTGTTCCACAACCAACGATCACTAATATAACTCAAACTGTTGAAGAAAACTGTCAAATACAAGTACAAGCTAGCGTATCAGATACAAGTTGACTCTGAAAGTTTCAACGATTTGACGCAGATGGTAATGTGATTGGTGATGCTGCGGATATCTATAGACTTGCTACGCCATATGGTGAAGAGCTGACTTTTGTATATACAGTTGGATCATGTGAGGTGTCTCAAAGTGTGTTTGTACAAGAATCTCCATCTCCAGTCTTAGACCAAGAAGATATTGTATCAAACCCATTTGTTGATTTTCTCAATCGTATCAATGTTAGCTATCCACAACCGTGTAAAGTACAGACTGCATCGCAGTTTTTGGAATTCATCCAAAACGATACACAAACTATCTACTTAGAGCAAAACTGACAAAAGCTATCGCCAGACGACAAAATTCAGTCAGGTAATCTTTTGGTGTATGTGATTGATGAAAATGGTTGTAAAGCTGCGTATGATTTTGTTATCACAATAGGTCAAGATATGACAGTCGTCTCAAACGTCTTTACCCCAAATGGTGATGGGTTCAATGATACGTTTTTTGTTCCGGATGCATGTTGAAATCAACTGGACTTCACCGCATACAATAGACAGTGATCAAAAGTGTTCGCTACAGATATCAACAACAAAGAGCGAGATTGAGCCAAATTACCAGCTGGTACGTATTATATACAGTGGATTGATGCAAATGGTGATGCACAAAAATGACGAGTTAGTATACTGAGAGATTAATGTAATTATTATCCAAAGACTAGTTGAAAACTGCACTATGAAAAAAAGTATAAAAAAGTCGCTCTAAAATTTGACAAAAAAGATATCCTGACTATAATGATGTTGTTGATGAGCAAGACATATGTCTTCTGTGGTGGGAGTATGTGTCAGCACTCAACAACATAAGATAACAAAAACTAAAGCTATAAAAAATGTATCAAAAAAAGTGTAAAAAAATTTGACAACAATATTTGTTTTGTATATACTTGTATCAGACACAAGCGACATAGCCAAAACAAGCTAGTCAGAAATAAGGTATACAATCGGTCTTTCATATCAAAATATATCTTCTTCCCATGTGATAACATGCACATCGTATGTAATCATATGGGAAGGAGGTTTCCCAATTATTTGTAGAATGTTTGTACGCTATTGGTGTATGTGACGTGTATGATCATGTTGGAGATTCACTATAGACAAACTGTTTGGAAGTAATATATATGCATTATCGGTGTATATATATGAAAAAAAACACGTGTATATAGTATTGTATCAAAAACGGTGATTATGTGTGTTGTATATGCTTTGCAAAAAAAATGTCCTACAAAGCTTTGTATCTATATAAATGCTTGCGTAATAAGATGCTATATTGTTTATCGAGATATAAGAAAAAAATATGTACTGTTGTCGCGACAGTGTAGCCGTTCACCAGATGGCTTCGTATAATATTATATTGTATGTACATTTATGCTTATATCACGTGAGGAATATGTTCTTTTATTGCGGATAAGTTCAAGTTACGTGAACCAGCATGTGATTGATTTATATAGGATCTGTGACGAACTTATAAACTGGTACCTTATAAGTTATACATAGTGGTGTTACGTTGGTACCTCTGCTGTGTGGTTATGGATTTTACAGGGATTCCTCCTTCTTACTTTGATTATATTCTTATAAAAGTATATGTTGCATCAATATGTATTTTTATAGGAAGATGGTCTTTATAATTACAATATATAAACAAACTTTTTTGTAAAAGTCTGCATATATATTTACAAATAATTAATAGAACAAAAATAAAAAAATATTCGTTATAAGGAATATTCTATTATTGTAAATATATAGCGCGTATTATAACAATAATACTTCAAGACAATATACTATCAATATATACTACAAAAAAAATTGTATTTATACGTAATACTGCAATTATTATACCAAAATGTATATACAGATATTACCATATCAAACAAAAGTATTATATAACTAGAAACTATATATTACTGTATACACAAAAATATAATAATAATTTGTATGAAATAGTACTATATATTTATATGTCTATATATTAACGTATGTAGCACAAATAAATTATATAACATATACCATACAATAAGCAATTATTTTTATAGAAAAAGATAAAAAAATTGATAATAAAAAAAAGTACAAACATCATACAAAATATGATACTACTACTTTGATTATAGTAATACTATAATCTATATTATCAAAATCATATCTGCTAACAATATATATTATCTTGTAAGAGAAACTTTATAAGAAAACGTATATAAAAGCACATATATTTTATCTACAAAACATCACAAAATTATATGTTGGTATAACAAAAGATGTTCTATAAAGATATATTACCAAAAAAAATATATATTGTATTATAAAAAACCATTTTCCTAGTGTATAGTATTCTATACAAAAACCATGTTGATCACATGAAAGAAGTCTCTGCAGAGACTTCTGTTTTTTTTATATTGAAAAAATAGAGTAAAACTCTACATTTACTATAGATCTTCAAAAAATAGTTTTGTTTTTGCTCATACTCTATGCATATTCTGTTCTTATTAGAATACTTTACCCCTCATTTATGATGAGTTGAAACTGTTTTTGAAAATATTGTAAACTGACTGGTGGCACGCTGATATCGCATTAGCATAGTTACAACTCGTTTCAATGATCGTTTGCCACAAACAGAAACACATACGTGATATACGATTTACAGGGTGTGATCCACAAGAATAAATTTTATGCGATTTTGATTACTCAAATGAATGTCTTTGTTGAGATCAGACAAAACTATTACAAAAATATATACCTCAACATATACTGCAGCTTTGCCTGCTCGTCTTTTGTGATTTCTCTTTAACAAAACAACGATTATTACAGTACATGAGATATTTGGTGCGTTATGGACTCGTTATAAATGACCCATTAGATGAAAACTTCGACAGCGGTCAGAAAAATTTTTGTTATCGTCTGGTTTTGATGCATATCATTGCGTCTCTTTGTATACTTACAATGCGATGAGAACAGTGATAGGAGTACAAGATGATCGTTTACATTTGATTTACAATTGAGTGAATCATGAAGATTGGTCTCGTTCTGAGCTAGATACAAGCCGTGTACAACAAATGAAAAATATTTATTGATTTCAAGATAAATTTGTTTTGATGTATTTTGGTCATAGTGGAAAATCCAAATGACTTGATTTTTTGATACAAGCAATTCCCGCTATTTTGGAACAACATACAGACGTTGTCATTTTGCTAAATGTAATTCCTGCCAAAAGAGACAATGAAATTAAACAAAAAATAGCTGCGATATGAGTACATGATCGTTTGATCCAATTCAATGGAATGCTTCGCAAAGATCTTATTCATAAAGTTGCGTCTGTAGACGCGGTAATCATGCCTTCATTGTCAGATGGATTTGGGCTAGTGGCTGCAGAGGTAAGTAGTTTGGATGTACCTTTGATCATATCACATACCGCTTCTTTGCCAGAAGTTGCATCGTGAACTATCAGGCGAACCGTTCCTTGATCAGCATCAGATATTCAACAAGCAGTCTCTGATCTTAAACAATACCTCCAAAAAGATATCTTATCTGACTCAATAGTCCGTATTGCTCCCAAAACGTTTGATCGACAGAAAAGTCTCGATAAGATTGAAGTATTAGTAGCACATATATAAGAAAATAGAATGTTTAGTTTGCACTTGCTCCAGTAGTAGTAGCTGCTGGTGTTGTTGGTCCTATATTATTTGTTCACGTTTTCTGTAAACATCAACTCAATAGCAAAGCACACACTACTCATCATATCACAAACAAAAGTCTACTCTTGCAAAGTTGTCAGATATTTTTTGTTATATATTGCATATGATACTTATTTAGTACGAAATAAAACTATGTTAGGAGATTTGAGCAAAGGCAGAATCCTGTCGTCAGTGTACTCTTTGCGCTCATGGCAGATCGTTGGCATAGCTCTGATTTCGTGGTTGATCCATTATAAAACCTTGTACTCATAGTTTTTGAACAGCTCAGGTTACTTGTCTTCGACTATCGTCGATTATATAAGAAACTCATAATCTTTCGTATCGTTCTTTTTTGGTAATTTCGTGTGGTAATGATGTATTGCATACGTGTACGTCCGTAAAAATTCATGGAAGATGTGTGTCTAGGTATGTATGTATCGCTTTTTTGTGTTTTTCATGTCTTCATGTTACAATGTGTAATGTATGTCCAGCATCCTGCAATGCTTGTAGTTGCTGTTGTGCATGTGGATACATAGGAGTTTGTAGATGTAGATCTGATTGGATAAATGCGTCTCGCATTTCTAAATCTTGTGCTTTTGTATGCGACATTCCATCAAGTTTTGAAAAAAATATATCTTGTAGATCTTGTTTGTACAAAACACGTCCAAATATGATATTATTTTGCATCTGCAAAATCGCTTGCATTGTTTGCAAAATAGTATCATCAAAATCTACGCTAATTATACTCATATCTACTTTTTTTATGAATGAAACAAAAATGTATCTGACGCTAGCAATGTTGTTTCTCGAAGTCAAAGACTTTCTTGTAATGAATGTTGTGCAAATACAAAACTTGGAGTATCTACAATAACCGTCGTATGTTCCATTGCACGATTTGATTCGTAGAGTGCAGTTAGTGATCTTATATTGCTTGGATGTTTGAGTTGGTAGTCTCGTATTTTCATATCATGGCTAATATCTCACATACGCAAAAAGTCTTCAAATTCTCGGTTTTTTTGCACGTATTGCGCAAATCACCAAAATAAATATCACACACGATGGTGAGTGATAATATGTGTTGTAGGATGCTGGATTATATGATCTGCTATGGCACGATGGTCTCATTCAACATCATATATGTCACAATATTGCTGAAAAATCTCTACAGACGCTTGTGTCATACTGATAAAAAATAAGATAAAGTCTGCTATTGTTGTTGATTCATAAGTTCAAGTGGTGTGGGTAGTGCTTTTAGAGGGTCAATACTTCCGGTTACAGTACTACCAGATTGTGTTATTGGTAGAGGATCGGGTATTTGTACGGTAGTAGGTAGGTTACTATTTTGTTGTGAGATAACGTCAAATATAACAAAAACTCACGTAAATAGTGTTGAAATAACGAAAATTGCAAGAACCGCTATAACTGCTATTTTGATTCATTTACGTTGTTGTTGTCCAGTTGTTGTCATAATAAAGTGTGATAAGGTATATAAAATGTAGGTGTTTTTTTGAGCAAACTATGTTTTATAGTGTATGTAATTTTCTTCTAGCTTTTGTATTTGTTGGTTCTAATTCCAAAATATCAAAATAGAATTTCTTAGAATTATCAATGTCTCAATGTTCTTCATACAATCAAGCTATAGCCAGCAAATAACTCACATTATTTGGTCTAAGTCAGATTGCTTTTTTCATAAGCGCTATCGCTTCTTCTATTTGATTTGCATTGTACTTAACCTCAACAAGACTAATGTAGTATTTTGGTCTGTCAGCTGCAAGTCAAATTGCTCTTTGAACCAATAAGTCAGCTTCTTTGAACTCTCATTGTTCAAGATATATTTCTCCCAATTGCCATAATGCCTCATGGTCATCAGGGTTATGCTCAATTGTTTTTTTGAGGAGACTGAGTGATTTTTTGTGGTTATTGTTGAGAAAATATCGATCAGCGAGTTTTTTATTGAGTTCTGCATGAGTATCATCAATAGCTAATCATTCTATAAGTTTTTTTTCATATGCATCGAATTGTCCTTTATCTTTGTACATCAGAGCTTTATGTATTATTCTTTCAAGGAGTGCATTCGTTTTTCTTTGTTTTGGAGAGAGATCTTCTTTCTTTGTTGTTTGTAAGGGAGAATGTATAATCGTAGAGGGTATTTGTTGTGATAGAGTTGTTTCAGAAGTTCTAGTCTGTTGTTCATCTTTCAACTGATTGTCCTCTAATGTCTTTACAGTTTCTGTGTTTTTTGCTACATCTTCAAGTGTGATTATTTTTTGTTTTGTAAGGTTTTGTATCCGATCTTTTTTGATATATGCCAGTTCTCGTAGCATTTCAATTTTGTTTTTTGTGTACTTCCAAAATGCTGTTAATCCTTTGAATCCATACATACTTGAATAGACAATTGGATATAAGCACAGCAAAAGACTCAGAAAAAGTCGTACAATCAATAAGATTTTCATACAACAATGAAATATAAATGTTTACTTTTTTAGAGATTCATGATATTTCTTTTTGACGTCTGCAAGTTCAATTGTAACATAGCTATTATTCTCATCTTTGACAAGCATAGTTCACGTTATAACATTGAAAGACATCACACTTCCACATGTTCCACAATTACTTTCTACTTTTTCTCATCTTTTTGGATATTTTTTATTTTCTTCAAAATATAACTCAGCTTCATACATCAAACTACATTTTAGCTTTCCGCATCTTCATTTCAACCTTTCAATGTCTCTTCATTCGAGATGTTGTACCAACAACACTTCTATATCAATACTAGGAAGTGGTCTGTTGCTTTTACAACAAAGGTTTTTTCAATTACAACCAACGATACTGTCAGTTGCTGGAGACATTTTGACCATATCTCTTGCTCCAATCTGAAACAAAAAGAAACTTTGTCCAAGTTCACTTCTAAAGTCTCTCACAAACTGAGAAAAATTATATCTATCTTCTCCATAAAAGAAAAAATAATACTGACCCGTGAGTATGTTAAACCTAGCTGTTACAGGTATTGTATCAGGAAATGCAGTTTTAAATTTTTTTTTGAAGAGAGGGAATTTTTTTCTAGCAATTGCATCCATTTTATCAAACTGTTCTTTTTGAGCGTCTGAGAGTTTTTTTTGAAATGTTCCATATCTGTCAATTTTCTTGTTAGCTTCTAATCATAAGTATTTAGCAATTGATTGTTGGTTTTTTTTATCTCCAGGTACGTCATATATAAGAAACTCTCCTGCAGAAAAATCTTCTTTTGTTTTGTCTGTTTGCAGTGCAACATGTTTGTTGTTGTGTCGATCAAGACAAAGTAGTTTCATACACGACAAAAGAAAATGTAAATATACTATTGAGATCAAGAATTTTCTTTTCTGCTATAGTATCACTAAAATAGTGATTTATCATATAAAAACAAGAATAAGTTTGTTTTGCATTCTTCGTATGTCAAAAAATAATGCAAAAAAAAACACCGATAGAATACTATCGGTATTTAATGACGGCATCGGTAGGGTTGTTATCACACACCCTGACGTGAATAAAGATATATACCTTTATACATATCAGCGATATGTAAGAAAAAAATCCGATGCCGTCATGTATTTACATGCATTGTTGGGTAACAATCCTATGTAACAAGCGCGAGGAATACCTCTATACAATCACCCTCCAGTAAGGTTTATGTGGTGGACCCGATAAGAGAGCTTCTTGTACTAATCTGAGTGTAGTAACAATCCTTTTTTTTGCAAAAAAAAATAACAACCTGACTGCTTTGGATTGACAGATTGTTATTTGTATGTTTTTGTTACTTGTTTCTTCTGAATATTTTTGTAAGTAAGTAAATATGTCACTTTTTTTTATTCCTTTTAGACTTTTATATTTATAGAGAGACTTCTTTTCAATTTTTCATTTCTTTGATATATTTTCTTTGAGGTCATTTTTTATCACATGTAGGACATTCTCAGCTTTTTTGATATGCTTCAGATACAGTGTTGTTTTTGTCAGCTTTTCAGATACTAAAAAGTAGATTACATAATCTTTTTTCGTTTACTCAAACGATTGCAAGACAGACTTCATGATGATCTGTTATGGGATCTATTATGTCTGAAGTATAGACACACTTTCTTTCTTTTTGTGGATCAAATGTAAGATTTCTCATTCATTTTGGGTTTTCTAGTGCTTTTTGCAATTCTTTTACTTGTTTCTTCAGTGATCTCAATTTCAGATATCACTCTACAGGACCACATATTGATATTATAAGTGCTTGAGCATAATCATCTCTTTTACTAGTTAGCATTTTCGCAAACTCGATGCCTTGTGTTATTACGATTCATCCAAATACTACAACAAGACTTTCTAATTGATTGTATGCATATGAATCAGCAATAAGTGTTCAAATTACTCAAACTGTATTAATAATCACACTACTGGTGTCTACTTTGAACTTACTTAGTTCTTTTTGTGTATCTATTCTCTTTTGTAGTTCATCTATCGCTTTTAATGCTTTTGTATTATCTTTCTCATATGTTACAATTTCGTTTTTTCACTTTCACATCTCATGAATTATTCAATAAAACTTACTCTTCTTTACTTTCTCTCTTTTTTTTCTCTTTTATCATTAGTTTCTTGAACTTCGTATCTGAAAGCGCATAAAATATATCATTTGTGCTTCTTACCAAGCTAAATTCTTGCAATTCATCTACATGGTATAATATTGCTTCTACAAGTCATAGTGCTCCTCAACCTAATCAGAGTATAAGTCATATACGTTCATTGTTTCCAAGAACGATACTCATTATTGTTGCAACTCATACGCATAGTGTTGCCATGTTTGCTATATGATTTCATTTTTCTTTTATTGTTTCATTGTTTTTTTCTATTTCTTGTTCCAGTTCTTCTATTGTTTTGTCATCCGCTGTTTTTTGTCGTTCAGGTATCTCTCTCATCTTTTATATTTTTATAAAAAAAAATACCCTTCGCTGAGTATGTTTTGTTTTTATGTAATTAAATACATAAGTCAATAGTAAGTATCATATAAATAGGGAAGAAAATAGTGATTTTTTATTTTATCCAAAATAGTTTTTGATTTCTGATACGAATGACTGTTCTTTTCAATTATGATCTACAAAACTGTAACGATGACAATGAAGTATATGTTGTTGGGGATGTTTTTTGAATAATTTTCTGTTTGCTGAAGGCAAACCATAGACAATATCTCATAAAACGGGAAATCATGCATGAGCAAGATGTACTCTAATCTGGTGCATTCTTCATGTTTTGATTTGTACTCTGACTTTAGAAAGTGTTCAAATCTCTGGGTGTTGTATTTTTTGGATCAAAAACGACTCGCTATACGATTCTTTTCATTGTTCTTTGCTAACAACCATTTTTCATCTTCCAAATTTTTTGTCAACAACTTTATGGAGAGGTTGGTCATGGACGAGACGTTGTGGATGTTCTCCAACGACTCGAGTCAGATACTCTTTTTTGACATGTCTTTCTCTAATTTGTTCATTGAGCCATTGAAGAGCTTGGTATGATGTTGCAGCGATTAAAACACCTGATGTGTCTTTATCCAAACGATAACAAAATGATGGTGTAAATGTTTGGGTTGAAAGTTTTTTGTCTTTGAGGTATGCTTGCATTCGTGTATGTATGCTGTTTGCGTGTTGATCGTTGCTGTGTATGACAATTCATGCGGGCTTGTTTCGTACAAGTCGATTCTCATCCTCGAACAAAATATGTTTTTTTATTTCTCAAATACTAGGAATACTGACTGGTTTTGGACGTGCAGTGTTTTTTTTATGTGCTGGCGTTGCGAATGTGTCTTTTTGAGGAATTGGGAGAAGTAGTTTATCTCCGGGTTGCAGTTTGTATGATTCACTTTTTTTGTGACCATTTACCTTCACCTCTCACTTTCTCACCCAAGAATAAATCTGACTCAATCCAAGTCAGTCTCGTTTTTTGTACCATTTTCTACAAAATCTGTCTAATCTTTGATGTGCGTTGTCTCACGTTACTGTGATACTTTGTGTAGGAGTGTTCATAAGAAGAAAAAAAGCAAAAATATATATTTAATGTCTATCAAAAAGTGTATCAATAGTTGATTTGGGAATTCACACGAAAAATGGTCTTCAGTGTTGGCACACAAATCATCAAGGAATGTGCGTGTGTCCGTCTTCCAAAAGTTGTTTCATTTCATCGCTAGAGAGTTTTTGTCATGCTTTGATAGAACTTTTACATGCTTTGGTGGCAAAAATATGATCAAGTATATCTCACATATCAAGATGTTCCATAAGGGCTAGTTTATCAACCAAGGATTCGATATCAAGTACATACTCAGCAAAAACTGTAGGAATTCCATAAACAACCATACTATGATCACTAATCATCGCACAATCAAAACCATATTGTGCCAACTCATTAAGTTTATGTTGAGTCATAAGTGAGGATGCTACTTCGATACGTAGAGGGGTCAATAGGCTTTTGCTTATGTAGTTGTTCGTATGTTCTAGTTTTTTTTTGAGCTTTTCAAAAGCTATTCTCTCGGCTAAGGCATGTTGGTCAACATAATAAATATGATCAATATCTTGGCACAAAATATACATATTTCGTACTTGTCAGACTATTTGCAATCATTGAGACGTTGTGAGGAGTCTGTTGTCAATGTTACGATATGTTTCTGATGGTGTTTCCGATTGTATATGATTTTTTGTTTGGTTATTGTTTTGTCACATTGATGTCGTCATTGCGTCGAACATTCAAAGCGTTTGTTCTGATGCGCGCGGAATGTGTCTAGTGGCGTGCGTCATATCAAAGCGTTTTGTTGATGGGACATACGTATGTGAATTGTTATTCTGTTTTTGACTATGTGATTGTGTGTCATAGCTAATTTTTTTGTCAGAAAGGCTTGATTGTACTGCACTATATATTTTACCAAAAACATGCTGAGTATCCAAGAATTTTACTTCTTTTTTTCTTGGATGAACGTTGACATCAACCAGCTTTGGATCAATTGTCACAAAAAGAATAGTTAATGGATATTCTCTCGGCGCAAACTGGTTTTTGTATGCTTGCATCACAGCTTTTTTGATAAGTTTGTCTTCAACTGGTCTTCAGTTCACAAAAAACTGCATCATACTTGCATTTGGAAAACGAATGCGAGCATTTCCCACACATTATGAAATCTGCAGGTGATCGGTTTCAGTATATATTTCAGAGACATTATCTGCTCGATTTTTTTTGTAAATACTTGCTATACGTGCTTGTGTAGAACTTTCTGGGCGAATATCGTACTTTTTTTTGTCATTATGTCGCAATTCTCGATGGATATCTTGACGACACATGACATACGCAAAAAATAATTGCTGACAGTATGTATATTCTGTTTGGGGAGTTTTGAGAAATTTTGCTCTTGCGGGTGTATTATAAAATATGTCTTGTACCATACATTTTGTTCAATGTTCTCGTGAAACACTTTCGGGACTGTGTTGCAGTCAGGTCTGGGTTTTTTGTATGCGAGTTCATATTGGTGCATCTTGTGTTTTGGTTTGGATTATAACGTTACTTATCTCTGCGATACTAGCCAAAGCTTCTCCTCTAAATCAATATGAATATAAACTTTGTAAATCGCTATCACTCGAGATTTTGGATGTTGCGTATCTTGCCAATACGAGTCATGCATCATCGGCAGCAATTCATGTTCAATTGTCTTGCACATGGATAGCGGTATTCCCTCAATCAGTTAATGAGACAATTATATGTGTTGCTTCAGCATCGAGTGCATTTTCTATGCATTCTTTGAGAATAGAGGCTGGTCTTTCAACAATTTCTCATGCTTTGAGTTTGTTGATAACATGATCTGGTAAGAGGTGAATCATACAAAAATATCCAATAAACAAAAATCTTTTCAAAAATTTGCAAAGATGATAATATATGTGTACACTTATATCAGAAAAGATGCAAGAGCTTTTATTATGTATTATTACTATTGATGAAAAAGTATTATGTGTGGATTGCAGTCGCTGTTCTTGTTGTGTGAATTAGTTGATTTTTTGGATACAAACAATACCTCAAGTATCAAGCAGACAGCAAAGGACATGGGGCTTGATGAGATCCAAGTTTGGAAGATTTATTAGACTTGGCAGGAGAAGGATGAGACAAAGATGCACAAATCTCATGTCTACGCGACAAAGGCGTGACATTCTATGGAGGTGAATCTTGTGGTACATCATGTGAAGATGTCAAAAAATATGGATCTGATATGAACAACTTCGAATGTGTAGATTGTGATCTTGATGAAGCTAGCTGCAAAGCTATGGGAGTCAAAGATTTGCCAGCACGATGATCAAAAGATGGTAAAATCATCCAAGATATTACTTCTCTAGCTGATTTGGCTGTAGAATATGGATGTAACTAAAAAAAACAATCCATTACAAAAAAATAAATTCTGACACGAATGCGGTCAGGATTTTTTTTCTTCTCATTTTTTATCAGAGTATTTTATGGATGTAAGAATTGTACTAAATTATCTATATAATCTCTTTTTAAGATAAAATTGAAATAATAGTATTTTTATGTATAAAAAAATTAGAGATTATAATAATATACACCAATAAACTCAGATTTGTCATTTTCTAAAAAAAATATCGTAAATTCTTTACATTTCTTCTTGCTATGAATACGGTGTTTTCTCCCTCTAAAGATGGTAGGCTCGACATGATCATTAGTCAAGATCAGTCTCTGAGTATTGCGTTTACTCGTTATCTCATCACCAAAAGGTTGGTCTGGATCAATGGGAGATATTGTCGTAAATGATCTGTTCAGGTAAATCCTCACGATATTATCACCATTATCCAAAAAGAAAGGAATCTTGACCCAAGCCTTTTGATTGATGCTCCAAATATTGATATTCCTGTGATGTTCGTACATCCCGATTATCTCGTTATCCACAAACCCAAAGGCGTTCTTACGCATCCAACCACTATCAAAAATACGACCAATCCTAGTGTCACTGGATTTTTGTATCATTATACGCGCAAGAATGCTCCCCAATATCACCATTTTATCAGATCAAGTATTGTTCATAGATTGGATAGAGATACTGATTGACCCATGGTTGTCGCTCTAACAGAAAAGTGACTATTTCATTTTCGCGCATTATTTACCCAAAAATCAGAAGCAGTAAGTATTGAAGATAAAGAAAAAATCCTCCTTACCAAAAAATATCGCGCTCGTGTCTCCCGAACACAAAATCGTGAAGATTGGCTTAAATCAAAGCTATATCCGTGGTATCATACATCATCAATTCTCTCAAAAACACCAGATGCAATACCCAAAGAATGAACAACGAAGCTTTGTTCCTGGTATCGTATTTGAGCCGAGATAGTGCTTGAATGCGAAATACTGACAGGAAGAACACATCAGATTAGATACCATTGTGCAGAACGAGGTATGCCAATTCTATGAGATCATTTATATAATCCTGATACAGAACCTTGATCAATGATTTGTTTGTCGGCAGTCTACCTTTCATTTCTGGATACTGATGGTGTAGTGAAAGAGCGAAGTGTTTAATTATTCCTTAGATTATACTATATTCGTATTAGGGCTTTTTGTTTATCAAAATACTTTTTGTGTGTATATTTCTGGTGTATAAATATTTTTGATATCTCAAAATGCAGTTACGACTTCGTTTCATGAGACGGCACAGTGTGTTGTTTGCAAAGACCTATGAGGCTTTTGTTGCATACGGTTGTTGTGTCTTGTGCGAGGGTGTTGTTTTGGTAGTGAGATATTGTTTTTTTTGTAAAACGCGACTTCTTGTTCGAGTATGCGATACGGCTTATTTGTTTCTTCTTCGATGAAGATATTTTTGTAATAATTTTGGTCAATAGCTTGTATATTCGTTTGCATCTCAGAAGTCTGAATTGTATTGCTGTTTTCTGGAATACGGATTGTATTTTCGTTTGTTTGTCGTTTGAAGCGTGTATTGTCTTCTTGTTTGATTGGGAAGTAATCTTGCGCCAAGGTTTCATTGTATCCAAAGTAACTTAAACGTGGATCAAAGTATTGTCATCGTTCACCTGTTTCTTTCATGTGTCAGATTATTTTTTGTTGCAATGCTATATATTCTTGTTGTGTATATTCTTTATTGAAAATTGCATATTTTACACCACGTAATCATACGCATCCAAAACAATGAGCTGTTTGTTGGTAACAATTCATACTGTACAAAAGATGATCTACACCAAAACATGATTTTACAAACATACTGTTTTTTGTGTCTCAAACTTCTTCGGCTTGGTAGATTGACTCACAATTTTCTAGAAATTCTACACAATCTAGTACATCCGTAGAATCCCAACCATCATAGACATAGCGTCAGTTTTTTGTTTCAGAGCAGTCAAATCACATATGTATGTCTTTGCAATTGTACAAAAAGTTTCATAGTGAGTTTTCTGATTGAGATTGTACTGAAGCTGGCATGTGTTCTGTTTTTTGTCGGTCTTGTTTATTGATGTTTTTGAGTGCAAGTTCATAGTCTTCTTTTGTACATTGTTTGTTTTTTATTCGGTATTTTTTTCAGACAATATTGTCACAATCTATACAATAGCTGCAGTTTTGACAGTTTGTTAACCCAATTGAGTATGTACAATTCATACAATTGTACAAATATGAACTACTATAACATTTTTGGGATTGTACAACTTGGTAACACTCTCTGCAATCCAAAATACAAGAACAATCAAAGCAAGAATCACATCACCCAAACCAATTTGAGTAATATATATCTTGAGAATATGCTCACGAACTCGACATGTATCCATTACGAACCTCAGCTACTATATTACAATAATCACTATTTTCACATGGTTTATTATGTTGTATATTATAAATCGGTACATTTTTGATGAGCGTATCCATATTTTCTGTAAATGTCTTGGAAAAATCGAAAGTCTGACCAAAATCAAGTGCGGATCGTTTGTCTGATCGTCGATACGATTTGTCATACACCTTGTATGGAGAGTTTTGCTCATATACTGACAAAATGTCTTTGCCTGTTGCATCGCATTTTCTTTTATATAGGTTTTTTTCGTTACGAAACAAAAGTCTTAGGCGTTGACGTTCTTCTGGACATAATGTAGGTAGCAAATATCAAATATCATTTTGTTTTGTTGCTTGTGTTATTCATCAGGTAGCTAATCAGATTTTTTGTAACAATTCGATATCTCTTTGAAAAATTGGAAATTGCGTACCCGAGACTTTGCATGTACGTCGTTGTACGATAGGGTCTTCGTTGTTTTTTGCTATGTGCTCATACGCTTGTTTTGTTGTATACATCCAAATATTTTTATCAAAATAAAATAATATGTCAACATGATAATTTTGTGTTTGTATTTCACAATAGATTTTGTAGTATTTGTGTGAAAGTATTTTTCACAACACAAAAATCATGATTTCAAATAACACCAAAGTTCTCATCGAAATGTGACTAGGTGAGAGTCAGTCTCACTGTTTTTTGTATGTATATGCGTATTGACCAAAACCTGCATCCAGTATTGCCAAAGCAATCAATATAGAAAGAACAGCAACTTACAAAATGCTTGAAGTTTTGGTCAAAAAGTGACTCCTGTCAGAGTCTATTTCCAAGTGAGTAAAGCAGTTTTTCGTCTCAGATGAGTCTGCTTTTGATCGTATGGTCCAAAAAGAAGAATCAGTTCTTTCCTACAAAAAATCTAAGTTGCCTGACATTCATACACTGTTGCAAACTATGTCTACATTTAGAGATTCTCAGATGCCGCCAATACAATTTTTTGAATGAACTGATGGTATTTATATGTTGTTTGATGATATAGTAAAAGAATTTCAGTCGTGAAAGTATCGCGAGATAATATGTTTTATGTCTCAAACTCTCGACGCACATTCATTATTTGACACAACAATGTGAGTATATGCCAAACAACTCATAACATTTATCCAAAAAAATAGTCTTTCATTGAAGACTATCTTATGACAGTGAATTAGTATTTTAGAGCAAATAGATTCAACATATGATATTGAAATGTTTTCATCTATACAAATTTGATCTGGTTCGGTTAATTTTTTTATAGTAGGAGAATGTGTGTATATTTTGATTCACAATAAAGTCGCTTTTGGGCAGAAAATACGCAGCAACCAACTTGCACAAGTCTTCCATTACTTTTTTTCACTGTACTAAAAAAAAACTATCCTGACACGAATGCGGTCAGGATTGTTTTTTGTTATTTGTTCTTTTGTTCAATGTTTCATATTATAGGCGATGTTGAATGTAATTTTTTGAGTTCTTCCTCTGTAAAATCTCCAAAAAACTTTAAATTCTCTGCTTTTTCTACAATATCAGGAAAATCTTTGAAATCAGTAATGATTCATTGTCTAATTTCTTCAAACTTTTTTTTTAGAATAGGTTCTATTTGCGCTCTTTTTGTTGTTGCAGAATTTGCCTTATCAAGTAATCTTTTGTTTACTCCCAAGATAATACTCATATTAAGTCTGACTTTCTCTTTTTTTTCTTCACTAATATTTACTTTTGTATTTACAATTGCTATTAATTTAACAAATAGACTATTTATCTTCTCTGATTGTATAGAAATTGAATTGTAATCAAAAACAGGTCATTGTTGGTTTTCATCTAATTTTACATTTGAACTGATTTCTTTTATTAATTCTTTATTTAAAGCTTTATTTTTTCATTCCCCATTTAGAATCGCTTTTTCTATTTCTCTCTGCATATCCCTTTCTTTTTGTTTGTTAATCATTTCTTTTTTGTGTTCTTCGCCAGACTTAGGTATATATTTTGGTGTTTCATTCATTTTGTAAAATGACTTTTATAAAAAATTCTAGAAAGATATTCTCTAGTAATCTATAATACGATCTGCTGTTATTATTTGTGACATTTGTGATTTGTATGTAATAAGTATGTAACATCTTCTTGTCTGTATAAAAAGTAAGATACATCATAACATAACCTTGCAAAAACCTGACTATTCATGATACTTATTTCTATAATTTATTATTAGAAATACTATATGCAATTTTTTGATCAAGTTGAAATTTACATTGCTTCATGAAAATGATGAGATGGATGTGTTACATGACGTAGAGAAGCAGGTGTGCCATTTTGATGACCTTCTGGCTGAAATGGTTGACGTGGATGAAGTGTTATATTGGTCTGAAATCAACATCTTAATACACTACAAGCATTCAAATTCAAAAAGGAATTTGTTGCAGATGATGGTGAACCAGGAAGATCAAAAGATCAATACGGAGCTTGAGCTCAAGATCTAGTGTTAGAACTTCCACTTGGAACTTTGATTAAAACTCAATGATCTGACACGGTGTTGGGGCAGATTGTCACTCATGGTCAGCGTATAGAGTTGTTGCAAGGATGACGTGGGGGAGTTGGTAATATGCATTTCAAAATCTCTACCAATCAATATCCAACATTTGCATTGACGTGAGAGCCAGGACATGCACTGTCACTACAACTTGAATTACAACTTTTGGCAGATGTGTGACTTATTTGAACTCCAAGTGTGTGAAAATCGACACTTATCAATCATATAGCTCACACCAAAGCACAAGTCGCAGAATATCATTTTACGACATTGGTGCCAAATTTGTGAGTAGTTCATACGAAAAATGGTGGATTTACTATCATAGATATTCCAGGTTTGATAGCATGAGCTCATTCATGAAAGTGACTGTGAAATACGTTTTTGAGACATGTCCTCAAAGCAAAAGTATTTGCGCTTTTGGCAGATTGTTCTAGATTTGAAGATTTATTTTCAGAACTGACAAGTGTCTTACAAGAAATCGTGCTGTATATTCAACAAGAATTTTCTCACAAAACTATATGAGATGTTCATACATGAGATATTGTTTGTCGTTTTGTTGCTCAAAACACATCAATTGAAACAGCTCAAAAGAATACTGACAAAAAAATACTTGTCATGCAAGTCATAAGTCTTACAAAGGATGGTCCAAATCTCGACCAGCAGTCAGAAACAATCTTGTTTGAAAAGGTACTTGTTATAGTAGTTTCAAAAATAGACCTCCTTTTTGATAAAGAAATCTTGCAAGAGTATACAACGCAACTTATTGATCATGTGCTTGCATATTTTGAGACAAATAATGCATCTACGCATGCAAAAAAGGCTGCAAAATGATTCGAAATATCTCCACAGCTTCTTCTCGATCAGACATTTTTGCTTTCTGCTGCTACTGCAGAAGGTGTTGATGTGTGGTTGGACTATTTAACAACGATGTTACATACGGTTACCGTACAACATTTGGCATGGGAAAGTTTGTTGGAAGAGACGCCACAGTACGAAATACTCAACAAACACAAAGATTATGTTCGTGATTGTACAAAAGACCATATTGAAACACTAATTCACAATTGATACATCCAAGAAGCAACTGCTAAATACGTCAAAATACGATACGTCGCTGATCCAGAATTTACGAGATTAGTGTTTATGTTGCCACGATGAAATGATGAAGCTCAACAATGGTTTTGGAAAACTGTTGATAAACAATGACATATAAGAGTTTTTGAAAAGATGTGAATAAGATTCTGAGATATTTTGTGTGTCAAAAGCTTTTATAGCTGATATCCTGACAAATATATTATGTATCAAAAGTAACAAAAAAAACTATCTGACGCTTTCTCGTTTTTTTGTAAAAAAGGTATTCCATTGTTGTGATGGTGTTAAGATTTGCGCTTGATTGTCATTTATTCAAGCATTAGTTCTAGCTTCGGTTTGTGTTTCTTGATTCTCTGCTTCTTCTTTGGTTTGGATACGAACAAGTATTTCGTTGTCATACATTCTATTGTTCTCATGTCCGAGAAAGTATGCAGCATACTCTGACTGCAAATATGATCTATGAAAGTTTTCTACATATGCATTACGTTGTATAATATATGCTATATTTTGATATTCTTTATCAATATTTTCATTGATATAACTATAATTTATAAACGCTCTTACTGCAACAATCATAAAAAGTACATTTATAACAAGTATTCCATACTTTACAAATGTATCGTGCCTTTTGATGATCTCATATCGAGATTGTTTTTTTTTGTTTAAAAATGGATTAAGCATCTCATATATCAATAGATAAACCAGCACACATGAGCGAAAGAGATCAAGTAGTGTCTTGTGAGTTTAGAGATGTACGTTGTTTACGTATAGACGGTGGCATGTATATATCATCGTTAAGTATGGGATGTCATATACTAGCTAGATGACAGCGAATTTGGTGTCTTATTCATTTTTTTATTTTGAGCATAAGTAATGTTGTATGTGCCAGAGGATTGTATTCACATTGACAATACTCTGTCTGTACAAAGTGTAATTTTCCTCTGATTGCATATGTTTTGTGATAGGGTGTCAGTATACTTTTTTGTTTCGTATTTTGTTCAATTGGATATCAGCATACCATTTTTTGATCGTTGTCGCGCATATGAGCAATGGGGTAGGGAATGGTTCCAAAAAGAGCTTTCATATGTCAATGTACTGTTGCATAGTAGATTTTGTCTACATATCATTGTTTTTGTAATAATTTGTATTGTTTGTAAATTTCTGCTGTTTTGGCAAAATATAACAATCCACATGTGCCATTGTCTAATCTGTTGACCAGTCAAAATTCACGCTGTGTGCTACGACATATCTGTGTGGCTATAGTGTGTGTGTATGTAGTCAATTTTTCTAAAAAGCATGGTTGTGTGCCGTATGTTGTTGGGATATCATATGGTTTCCATACATACCAAAATTGTCCATCTTCATAAAACATATATCCAGATTATGCTTAAATACTTTATTTTTGTTTACAAAAATTGTTAGGTGCTCCACAACTATTACAATAAGGAAAATCATCAGGATATGTGTTTTTACACTGTTTACATTCGTGCGCTAATGTATTGCTACAATACACACAATGTACAAATGTATACAAATTGACTGTTTTGCATTTTTTGCATCTCGTTGTTTGTATATCCAATGCTTCTCTTCGTGCTAGCGTATTGAGTTTGAATTCGCTTGGTCTAAGCGCAAGGTACAATGGTAATCCAAATAGTGGCGTAAGCAAAGTAACAAGCATAATGCTTCATATTTGTCATCGAATCCCTCTAGATCTTGAAGCTGCATCTTTTGCTACCCATACTACAGTAATAAACCAAAAAAATACAACGCATCATACGACAATATACGTTATAGTAAGACCAGAAAAAAAGTCCTCAGGTGATGAAAGTGCTTTGTCTATAAATCACATATTCGATCAACTATTTCACGTCAATATTTCTTCGCTTAACGTATCCAAATCTCAAGGTACGTTATTAACATTTGTTATGATCTCTTGTGTTAGTTCTTCTTCCATTACTATTGCGTTGAATAAATACATTCACTATAAAAATTGATAAGCATATTACAATATGTTTTCTTGCATATGCAATACCATTCATTATATATAGTGTAATTTATTTTTGACGCGATTTGCTTTTTTCATGGAACGAGAGTCGATATTACTGTTTATATGATTGTTTATTTTATCTGGGTTTTTTTCTTGAAGTGAAACTGCATTGATGTCGCTCCCTGCGCATAAATTGCAAGCTCTCGTAAAACAAAAAAAACGATGATCAAAAGCCCTTGCATATATCAAGTCTCATAATGAAAGATTGCTCATTACATTACTAGTTTGAAACAATTTAGTTAATGTAATTACGGCATCATATGCAACCGTGCTTAGCGCGCAGATTGCAGCTACTTCATGATATGAACAAAATCTTGTTATAGGAGTTGCAACTTGAATAATTACTTTGTTGTTATTATTGTTTGGGGAAATAATACCAAAGACATTCGCTACACGATATTGAGAACAAATCTCTTTGTATACGGCAAAACTGTTTCAAATTTTGTGATATGTATTGTTTCCATTAGTTATTGTTATAGAACGAATTATCAAAATATTACAAAATAAACCTGACCAAAAGGCTGTCACAGAAGAGGATGTAAGTGCATTTTTATCTATGAGTTATGATTCTGGTGTTTTTAGTGATGATGAATATCAAACGATCAAAAAGAGTCTATGATTCTATCAAATGGATGCAGAAGACATTATGACTCCTAGAACCAAAATAGAAGCATTTGATGGAAATCTTACGTTGCAACAAGCAACAGATAAGATTCTTTTGTTTTCTCATTCTCGTATTCCTGTCTATGAATCAACAATCGACAATGTCAAATATGTTGTTACATTGAGAGATTTGATGCAGTTTTCCAAAACCCATGATAAAGAAGAAAAATTACAAAATCTTCCCCTCAAAGAAATAATAAAAATTCCAAATACTCAGCCTATTCACAAATTGCTTCAAAATTTGCAAAGTTCTCGCACACAAGTTGCGATCGTTATTGATGAATATGGTGGAACTGCATGATTGATTAGTGTTGAAGATATTGTAGAAGAAGTTTTTTGAGAAATTCATGATGAAACTGACAAAGAAAAAGAATCTATCAAATCTGTATGAAATGATATCCTCGTACAAGCTGATGTGAGATTGTGAGAAGTTCTTGATGAACTAGATATTGATCATACTGACGTTATTGACCCCAAGGAAGACTTTTTTATACATGATATGATGTGAGAAACTATGTGATATGTCGTTACAAGTGTCTTGGAGAGACTTCCAGAAGCATGAGAAACTGTACGTTTATTTTATGAATCTGAACACACATCAACAACAAAAGAAAAAGATAAGACTGATGAAGAAAAAACCTACTTGGTGTTTTCTGTTCAAAGTGTAGCTGATTCATCTATCCAAGAAATTCATGTACATAATCATGTACCCACAATTTGATAGATTTCACTTTTCTTATTTATTAGTCTATGTATTTTCATATTGTTTCTATTTTCCCAGAAATTTTCAATAGTTTTTGTGAAAGTTCCTTGATTCAAAAAGCTCAGCAACAATCTCTTATTTGTATCAAAACATACAATCCTAGAGACTGGTGTGAAGATAAACACAAACAAGTTGATGATACAGTTTATGGAGGTGGACAAGGAATGTTACTTAAAGCAGAACCATATCTACGTGCAGTAGAATCTATCCTTACAACTATACAAGATCTATCAACAACAAGAATTATACTCTTGTCACCGTCAGATCTTTTTTTTGATCAACATGTTGCAACAAAATATGCACAAACATACGAACATATTATTTTTATTTGTGGAAGATATGAGTGAATAGATCATCGCTTTCGTCTTTTTTTGCAAAAAACATATCCTGACATATTTTGTACGATGTCGTTGGGGAAATTCGTTTTGCTAGGAGGGGAGGTTGCTGCTATGACGATGGTTGAAGCAATTGCTAGGTTGATACCGTGAGTTATCAAAGAACAAATGAGTTGGGAAGAAGAAAGTTATACTCCAAAACACTGACTCAATAATATAGAATATCCGCAATACACAAGACCAAGAACTGTTCGTGGTTTTGAAGTTCCTGATATTTTACTTTCTGGTCACCATAAAAATATTGATGATCGAAAAGATTCTCAAACATCCTGGTTAGATACTATTTCACAAGATGAATGAAATCACGATACCAAAAAAGACTAGCATATTTGCTAGTCTTTTGTTGGAGTAGTATTGTTTTGAGGTAATTCTTTATGATATGTTTTGTATAATTTCTTGTAATGTAAATAATCATGATATATTTTCTTGTGTTCAGTCTTTTCTAAAGTATGTATATGTATGATAACTTTGTACATCAAACTTGTTAGCAAGTGCTTGATTATCATCCCAATCTGCTTTCAAAATCACTACATTGCTTGGTATGTCTGAGATGTTTGTATTGATATCAGTATCTGCCTTTTTACAACTTCCACATGTTTTTGAGTGAAAGAATACAATAACGTCTTTTCATTCGTTTTGTGCATCTGTAAGTGCCTTTTCGCTATATGATATGTAGTTCGAAGATGCAAGTCTGATTGATGGACTACTTGTTTGTGTAATAGTCGCTGTTCCTTTAGGCGTTGTTGTAGAAACTGGTTCTTGTGTACTACATCATACAAATGCGAATGCGCTAACTATACTAAGTCAATAAATGATAAATTTTTTCATACTATGTAATATAAGGTGTAAAAAAAAGGCTATGTTTGGTTGTTGATGCAAACATTATATGTTATTGTTATTCTTTTGCATTTTCTACTTTTTTGACTTGATCATATTCTCGTTGAGTCGTATCTATACTATATCATTGCTCAAGGACCCATGCTTCTACTTGTTTGTCTCGTCCAAGAAGTATACTAACTCATACCAAAATCAGGATTCATCATATAATTTTTTTGAACCATCCATTTGTGTGAGATGCTCGGCGCAATTTATCAACTACAAGTCTTCATCCATATGCTATAGCAAGTAAGATCAGAACTAATCATGCAACATACGCAAGCGTATATTGTAATCACGTTATAAAATCTGTTTGAATTACTCAGCTAATCAAAATTGTGTATGTAGGGGAACATGTATTAAATATTGGACCCAGGCTTACACCCAAAAGAATATCTGACCGCAGTCAGGTTCATTTTTTTTGTCCATGTCAAATTTGATTAATTTTTGTTTTACTTGCAAATCGTGTCCATGCATCTGGAAACATAATTGTAAGTCAAAATACTATCAAAATGACTGCAGAAATAGTAGTGAGTGTTTGTTGACGTAGTCCAAAGGTCGAGAATAATCGATCTAAAAGTACCGTTAAAACTATAACTGAGATTGCAAAAGCTGATATAATCACTAATGGACGTTTTTTATTTGTATGTTGCGCAGAAGAACCTATAATCACTGGCAAAAGTGGTAAAACACACGGTGCTAGTACTGTAATTACTCACGCAACAAATGATAACCAGAGTGCTCCCATAATAATTTGAGATGTATAAAGATATATGGTAGTTTTTGTATATGTTGAAATCTCTCTGTTATCATATATTTTTAATAATTTCTATATAATTAGCAAGAAAGTGATGTTTTGTAGAGTCTGGAGGAGCTAAGGTTTTGTATAAATTTACATCAATATGTATGATTTTTTTGATATGTTGCCATACTTTTTTTTTGCTTGTGTCTAGATATGCATAACCGTGTGTTTTTTCTTGTATAGGCGGGACTGTCCATTGAGAAAGTGTATGTTTACGTCGACATCAGTATTTTTTTTCTTGTGTTTCAATTCATATACTTGATACGTATGTTTCGTTTTTAACCGTTATGTTGCTTGCTATATTTCAGACATTTTTTTGTGTTTGCGTTATTGAAAGTATGTTATTTTGTAGTAATTGTATGTCCGTAGTCAAAAATGCCTTTATAGCAAATTGCGAAAAGATTAGATATATACAAAAGACAAAGAAAGTAATAAAACGTTTCATGTAATGAAGTATGAGCAACAAAAAAACTATACTTGCGTATAGTTATGAGGGTATAGTTTTTTTTATGAGTTACAATCGATACTTTCTATTCTCACTATTTGAATATCATTGTAGGTGTTGTCTGTATTGTAGCTTCTTGTATAAGTTTTTCAAATGAAGAGTTTTCATATGTTTCTTCTGGTAATGAACCAACTGGAAGGTCTTGCACAACAACAAGCCGTTCTTTGATCGCTTTTAGATTATGTAAGGTGCTATATGGAACGATGTATCTTTTTTCTAATATTGCGTGCAAAATATCTACACTGTGGATGATGGAAGCAATATCATTTCCATTATTCGGATTGTTATATTCCAATATACCATAGATTCTATGCACTCTGCTCATAAGGTTTGTGCGAGAAATGGCATATTGTTGTTTTTTTCATAGGAGAGAGTATTTGACAATATTTTGTATATCATTCATCACAAAAGTTCCGTGAATATTTTGTTCCAATGAATAAAGTTGATCTTCTGTTAAGACGCGTTTATTTCAAATAGTTGTTGTTTCTGTTTGGGGTATTGTTTTTGTTGTGTCATTTGCTGTTAGTTTTGATCATGTGTTTGGGTTGTTTTCGTTTGATATTAGGGTTCATGTGTCCATTGTGCTAGAAAATACTGGGGTAATATTTTCTCAAGTAGGTTGGTTTTGTCAGTCGTTTATAATATTTTGTTCTTCTCCAAAAAGTCAACCAAGTGTAGATCATGCGCTAAATATTCAAGAACCGTTCGTTCATGAAAATGGTGATCCTCATATATCAATTCATGATCATGTTACTTCTCAAGATCAAAGTGTTCCTGTTGTTTGAGATGTGAATTCATGTTCTTTTATGATAGATGCAACCTCATCCAAAATGCTCTTTGTGTTATCTGTATTTGCTGATTTTTCACTATCTTGAATTCCTAGTTCCATTCATGGAGACAAAGAACGAACATTTACTGTATCTTGTTGTGTATCAACAGTTGCTATATGTTTGTCTTGAAGCGTTGTTTGTGAGTTTTGTTTTTTTGATGCAACATTAAGTGCGTTTTTTCATTTATTAACAACAACAGGATTGTTATTTTTTTGCATAACAATAAAGTCTGTATCATTATCTAGTTCTGATGGTGTGTCGTTTTGACTAACAACGACTCATTCTGCAGTAGTCACTTGTATCAAATCTTGAATATTTTGATTTGTCAGTGATTTGATTGCAACAAAATCTCATTTTATCATATGGATATTGTAGATGCTTTTACCAGCTTCGTTGGGTTCCAAACGTTCTACAGAGAATGTTGCTGGTCATACGACTTGTGCATGGATGCTTTCACTAATAGTTATATCCAAATATGACTGTTCATCCAAGTTTATAATATCTTGACTCGCAATGTTGTCAGATATAATTTTTTTACCATCTTTTGTAATAATTTCAAAATATCATTGTGCATTTAGGATTGTTCAGATAGTGTCTGCATGTGTTATATTGTTCGTGTAGAATGGTAACGGAATATCTTGTTGTAAATATTCAATATGATACATCCCATACATACTTACCAACAAAAAACAGGTAATAGCGATCGTATATCATGCTTTTTTGAAAATAGTGGTTTTTGTGTGTAATGATTGTTGTGATGTACGTTGTTTATCCAAAATTTTTTGATACAGCATAAACTTCTCAGTTGTACTTAGTCAAAGTCATTTTTGTTGTTTGAAATAGTCTTTGAGTAGCATGTATCATGATAATATTTCGTAAAAACTTTATCTATATAGTAATACGACTATAGTCCAGTTTTGTGACAACCAAAAATAGTATTTTGTCAATTACTTTATTAGTATGTTACATTAATATATCAAGAAGCTATTGTACTGATGTTTTGATATGTATTTGATAAGTTTTGCAGTGCATCTAACACATAACGTGTACGATTATCAGGTGCAATGACTGTATTTCAAAATTCAGACGTATACAGTGGAACAATGTTAATTTTTTGTATTTTTTTGTTTTGTATTTCTAGACTAACAAAAAGTCATTCTTGTGTATCTCTATTACGAAAGATATCAAAAATGGCATTTCCTAAGCTGTAAAATATGTATCAATTTTTGTATGCTTGTATTCATTGATAGACGTGTGGATGGTGCCCTATAACGATATCCGCTCATGCATCAATAGCTGCTTCATACATACTAATTTGCTTTAGGTTTGGTTTTTGGCTATATTCTGTACCACAATGTCCATTAAAGATTATAATATCTACGCCTTGTTGCTTGAGATTTTCTATGTTTTGTTCCATAAATTGTGTATCTCGTTGTGCATTTCATGCTTTATTTGTATCAGTTGCAACAAATCAACTTCATGTTGCTTCAAAATTTTGTGGTTGAATACATGTTTGCCCAATAAGACCAATACGAGTTGCATTCAATGTAAATATGTATGGCGTATGTGCTTGTTGCTTAGAAACACCTCACCCAAAAAAATGTATCTGACGCTGTTGTAGGTGATGCAGAGTATCGAGAACTCATTGTGGTCCATAGTCTCATATGTGATTGTTTGCAATATTTGCAATGATAGGAGTCTTTCGTAATGCAAATCAATCGAGATGGTCAGGATGTGCACGAAATGTTCGCAGTTTATTTTTTTTGTTTCATCCTGTTGTAACTGATGTTTCAAGATTGATCACAACGGTGGCTTGTTGAGACGCCAGTTCCGCAAGTCCACTAAAAACATATCAGATACCACGAGATGCTATAGCGTCTCATACTCTTGATCATAACATCACATCTCACAAAAACCCCACAGAAAAGCTTTGTACATACGCCATAGGAGCTCAAACTGTTGTTGCATATGTATGAATATCAATGTCTGTATCTCACGTGCGAGCGTCACTTGTTTGAAATACAAAAAGTAAGCAAAACACACAAAAACCACAAGAAATAGTCTTATTATATCTAAAGAAAATAGAAAACTGTTTTGTTATATTTTGCAATAAAATTCATATTTGCATCAGTAATCTGTCGTACAAAAATAAAGAACTCTTCCAAAATTTGTCAGTATAGATTTTTTTTGTATACTTATAGGTATGAAACGCAAGCGAAGAATAACACCTTATACAACCGTATGAATCAAAACACGACGAAAAAAATGAACTTCGTTTTTTTTGGGAGTATGTAGTGCTTTATTGGCTGTGTATATACTTTTTGTGTTTTGGAATGTTTTTTTGCTAATGATATTTATTATGTTGTTGTATGCATGGCGACGTGCGCGTCGTGAATGTGAGACTATTACATATCACTTTGAACAAGATAAAATTCGTATACAATACGACGGTACTACCAAAGATATTTTGAGAAGTGATATTGGACGTGTGAGAAAAGTACTAAAATCTGCAGACATAGTTTGAATCCATGAACGTCAAAATCAAATAACCAAAGATGCATATTTTACAACTGCTACTGAGAATGTTGTATGTATTTTTATGCGTAATCATACTAATATTCTTATCTCTCCCACAACAATAAAACCATGGATATTATCGTATTATGATAGTCCAAGATTGTTGGATAGATTTTAGTTAGCGGAAGAATACAAATCGCTATTGTCTCTTGATGCCATATGTCTACATTAAATATAGTTTTATCCTATACAAATGTATTTATATGTCTCTAGAAGCAAAAATAGTAACTATATACTTTTGATCAATTATGCCTCTTGTGTGATGATATGTTTTTGATAGTATGTCTTTGTATGTTTTGGGTGCTATAAATGGTGCTTTATTACTTATTGTTTTCTTGTTAGGTGCTACTGTACGTTATTTTTGACGTGCATCAACTATCCTATTACTTCAAGAAACTAAGCAAGAAACTAAGCAAGAAACTAGGCAAGAAACTATGCAAGAAACTACAAATACTTCTATCTCATCCAACAAAAATATTCAAGATACGTCTACTAGTTTGTTACAAGAACAAGAAGCTATAAAAGCACAGATATGATCTGATGAAGAAATTTTTCCAGAAGAAACGCTTATCAATACTGTTGTTTCAGAAAATATTTCTATTCCAGTTGTTTCTACCAAAAAGAAAAAGTCATCGTATATGTATAGCAAGTCATCATTATATGTTCTTTGTTTACGAATAAGTTGATGTCTTGTCGTCCTTGCTTGAATGTGAATAGCTCATATATCCATTGCTATTGCGGGAGTCTGTTTCGCTATTATATATAGTCTCTTTATGGCAAAAGCTATTCGTCGCAAACGTATCTATATCTTCAAAAAATTATTTCTTCCGAAAGATTATATACTTGTTTTTTCTATGTATGTTTTTGGAGGAGTTTTGATTCTTTTGCAAGATATCCAATGGTGGTATAGTATTACATTGGCGAGCTGTGCTGCCTTTGTTGTTAGTTTTGTTATTATAAGGTGGTTTTTGTGATTAGCATCATCTAGATTTTGGAGACAATGACTTCCAAAACTATATGTACTTATGTTTGTGTCAGGATTTGTTTTTTCATCATTTGTTGTCTATCGTACTGCAGATGATCTATTGGCCCAATCTACTGATACCAAAATGTGATTTGTTATACAAGAAGTATACGCTGTTGTCAAAAACATTCAGCAAAATATCCAACAAAGATTTGAATGAACGTGAACTGTCCAAGAACAAATAATAGAAGATGTTAATGAAACATTGACTTTTACGTGAACAACCACATGAGTTATTGTAGATAAAATATCTTTTCAAAATACATGATCAATCAGTACTTGATTAGCTACTACTTGATCAGATCAGGCTTCCATAAGTTCTAGTGACATAATGAGTGATATAATAAATGAGACTACGTCTGACACGATGACTGGTTCGATAGATAGTGATGAACAGATACAAGATTCTATACCTATAGAGATAGAAAGTACTAATAATGAACTTGTTTCATTTAGGCAAGCAATTGTATGATTGTTCGTTGATCCAAGTGTGTTGACTAATAATTCATACACATTTACAAATATATTATCTACTGATCCAGACTACAAATACTTTGCTACAGCAAAATCTTTATCTATGATAGGAACAACAATACAACCAGATAAAAATGTTTTGTGTGAAACCTATATCGTTATGAAGTGATTGAGACGAAGGCGAAATGTGAATGTTATTGATAAAAAAGATCCTTTCTCTCCATATCGAGATTATGCTCTCTCTACAGACCAATTACAATGATGTCAAAAATGAGTGTATGTCAAGAAAAAGAACCTGTAAAGGTTCTTTTTATTTTGCAAATAAAAAAACAAGACTATACTAGACGTAATATATTTTATATCGTATAGATGTGTACATGGACTTTATGGCAAACCTTTTGGATAAATTAGTTACAAAATTAATGGGTATGATAGGAATTGATCGAGGACAAAAACCTTCTCAAATTCAACAAAACACAGCACCACAAACTCAGGGACAACCTCAGACGCAACAAGATTCTACTATGCAGCAAAATAATACTATGCAACAAAATTACAATGCTCCGCAAAGTAATGTGCAACAAAGTAGTGTTCAACAAAATCAATCACAGCCTCAAATGTATCAACAACCTGTTCAACAACAAGCTAATCAACAACAATGATATGTTCAACAACAAGGTTTTTCTCAAAATCAAAATCCACAACAACAGCAACAATACATAAATCCTCAACCAACGTATCAACAACAAAATCAACCACAGCCACAGTATGTTGCTCCACAAGCACAACCAACACAACCAACACAACCGATACAACCGACTCAGCAGCCTGTACAAGTTCCACAAGCTCCCGCATCTCAACAAGTTGTTGCTCCAAACCAGCCTCAACCGCCTATACAACAGCACGTACCACATGATACAGAAAATACAGGAACTACTCCGTAAATATAATATTGGTCAGGTCAGTATTTTACATTTTGTTTTTTTTCTGTATTTATGTTACCTAAAACAAAGGCAAGATTGCATACTATTGCAAGGAATATACATTCACAAATGTGTACTATGTATGCACTCAAACAACAACACAGTGTGCTAACATCAACAGTTAGTAGTATGTTGTATGACAAAAATTTGAAACCAGAGCTTGTGTTACAAGATATAGATGCGTTAAATTGCTCTATAGTGTCTATGCTTTCTCATACACAACAACTAATAATTGATTATAAAGATTTTATTCAACAAAAATAAAAGTATGGCAGAATTTGTTTTACATAAAGATATTGCTCACCGTTTGTCTCAGTATCTCATTATGTGGCAAAAAAACATGAATAATTCAATACTGCATGATGCATCTCAGCAACCAATTTGGTTAAAGAAGACTTCATATCTTGTGGATGAAGAGTTAGATGTAGTGTGAGATTCTCTTTTTGTAGATGAAATTTTGAGATATACATTTTGAGCTGATCGTGCCATAGCACCATATCTCGTATATATTTCTTTGTCAACTACCGAAAAAAATGAACCAATGTCTTTATATGTAGCTCAGAAAACATATAATCGTCTTCCAAAAAAACTAGATATTGGTAAATGACTTATAAAAATAGCCTCTATCTGACGAAAAGTACAAAATAATACTTTATTGTGTTGTATTAGTCCGTTGTATGATACTATTGCTCTTGATGTATTTGAGTCTTTGTTGTCAAACTATATTCTCTCTGATGATATTTGGTACATAAATGGAATACAAACACGTATGTCTCTTACGGAAACGATTGAAACTATTTCAACAGTGACGACTGTAAACAATCAAAGATATAGTGTTTTATATAATGCCTTTGTAGATTATTTTCATAAATTACGAGCAAACAAACTATTGCATGTTTGTTACGATGAAGAACAAACATCAACATTTGTTGCAGATTTCTATTCCCGTTTTATTGCAAATACAGCAACTTCTCCAACTACTACCTCTCAATATATTAGTGTGAATGCTAATTTATGACTCTTGTTGCATGATATGCAAAATTTTTTGCAAGAACAGAAAAAAAGATATGCTGACATCCGTCAATATTCCGATAGTTATGTGCCAAGTTTTGTTGATGATTTGGGTATAATTACTCTTCAAAAGGCTATTCAACAACAACAGTCAGTGGATGTGTCGTCAATATTTGTCTGTCAGTATTGTAAATCTTCTCAACGTTTTGCGTATGCTTCTAGGTATACGTTGCCGTATATGACTATAAAACAGCTCATTCATTTTCCCTATACCTTTTTTATTACTTATGATGGTACATTTAGATCTCAAGTATTTGAGCGTCTTTTTGAATACAAAAAAAGAGCAATTTTATTGCTCGCTTCAAGACAAGATATGTGATTGCCTACTTATACAAAAAGTAGAGTATCTTCAACACACTAGGTGATTTTTTATTGATAGTAGTTATGTTATTTTGTAGTCTTTCTAACTGTTTTCATAAAAAGGTCTTCAATATCAGATGTTGCTGTGACCTGTTGTTCTAATACAATATGTCAGTTATGAAGAACTGCAAATTTGTTACATACCGCTTGAACATCAGGCAATATGTGAGTTGAGAATAATATAGTTTGTCCAGATGCGTGCAAAGAAAGTATTAGTTCTTTTACTAAAGATCTTCATATAGGATCTAATCAACTCATAGGTTCATCTCGAATAAGAAGATCAGGTTTATGTAAAAGAGAAATTGCTAATCCAAGTTTTTTTTTCATGCCAGCAGAGTACTTTTTGACATATGAGTCTTTATGTTGTCGCATATCTAGATGTGTAAGCAATACTTCCGATTGGGTCAGAATATCTTTTTTTTTCATACCAGATAATGTTCATGCGAATATAATATTTTCCATTCATGTTAAATGTGTGTAATATTGTGTATTATCGGGAGCGTAGCCAATACGTCATAATTGTGAATGCACTGTTGTTCCCCCAAAAAGCATAATGTTTCCACTATCGTATCAGTGAAATCATAAAATACATGTAATAAGAGTTGTTTTTCATGCTCAGTTTACTCAAAGCAATCAATAAACATCTCATGTTTCAATATTCATAGATATGTCATGTAGTATCTGTTTTTTTTTATGGAGAAAAAATCAGTCTCTATAAGATTTGTCTAAATGTTCTACGTGTAAAACATGTCCCATATGCTAGCTAAGAGTAAATGGTAGTATGTATTAGTTCACTTTTCCTGTCAAAGTATTGACCGTTACGACGTCTCCTTCACTTTTATGAAGAGGAACTTGTATTTCCATCCCAGTTTCTATGATAGCTGGTTTTGTTCAGCTGTTTGCTCTATTCCCTTTGATTCACGGAACAGTTGATGTTATTGTATAACTAATTGTATTTGGCAGAATAACACTGATAACATTTCCATCATATTTCATCAAATAACAATCAAGACTTTCTTTGAGATATCATTCGATATCTTCTATTGCATCTCTTTCTAATTCAAATATTTCTCCAGTATCATTTTCCATAAAAGAGTAGCTTTCTCCTGCATTATACAAAAAAACAGCAGCATTAGTTTTTACATTAGCTTGTTCCAATGTTGTACCAGAATGATATGTTATTTGTTTTGTTTTTCATGTTGTTATTTCTTTGACTTTGAATGTATCTGTAGCTCATCCTCTTCAGGTGTGCGTGTGCGTCATATCTACAACTTTAAATAAGCCTCAGTCTACTTCCAAAATCATACCCATACTTACGTCAGATGTTGTAACTTTCATACAAAATACCATAAAAAATAAAACTGACTATTTTTTACGAATTAGGATTGTAAACTCAACATCTTCTCATGTGATTTCGTCCGATAGTGTATCACTAATTCATAGGTAGACACTATTACCATCATTATCTTTTATTTTGTATTTGACATCATTTGTTGGTTGTATTGTTACCGATCACACAAATGTATAGTCAGCGTCAAAGTTATTCATCATTTCTTGAGTTACTTCTTGATTTGCAATTGGTTCTTTTTTGTCAAAAACCCAACTTGTTATAGTAAAATTGTCTCCAACTCATGTATAACGAACATTGAGAGTTACATACCATCATTCAATATCTTCTTTTGTAGTTTGTATTCTTACATTTGTATCTTTGATCATATAATCATATCTGCTGTCAGGATGTTTTATAAGTTGTCCATAAAAACTGTCAGCTTGTCATTCTTCTTTTGCTTGGACTTGTATACTATCTTGCAACAACTCGAATGCTTGTGGTGCAATATGAATACTAAGAGCAAAAAATACAAGACTAGCCAAAAACGCACATCATGTCTGTATAAATCTTTTCATTAATAAATCTAAGTTATATAAAAAGTATTGACATATATATACAAAAAAATCACCTAACAACAAGTCGTGAACACAAAAAGTGTTGACAAATTATAAATATGGGTTATTATATATCTATAAAGTCAAGTAATACATATCAGTTTTTCTTTTCTAATTTGCACAAAAGATTTTATCTCAGCATACTATAGTATATATTACCATGTTTACTTCTTGATCCTTGGGCTATGACAATCCTAAAAAAAATGATGTATATGTTATGTATGTGAGTAGCTATCTTATGATTGACGCGATCGTCTTTTTCATTTGCAGCAAAGGAAGGCTCTTGATGATGGGAGTTTTGTGGTTTGATACAATGACAAGTTGCTTCAAAGTCTACAGCAGAAAATCCTCTCAACAATGTGCGAAAAACGTCTCGAAGTTTGGCATATACTGACAGGTGGTTCAATAAGTGAAATAGTAACAAACTTGACTATTCAAAAAGACAAAGATCATTTACCTACGATGGAGAAAGAGTCGAGTGTTACAATCATTTGTGGTTTAATAATAAGTCATTTGGTTCATGATATCGAGATAATATAACACTTGGGGTGTGATGACCATATGCAGATAAATGAGCATCACGAAAAAAAACTATATGAAAAAATTTTGATGAGACCAAATTTTTCGTTGCGAATGAAGAGGCTAAAACAGAAAGTGTATGTTACTCAGAGTTTTCTGCGTATGCTGCTGATATCTGAAACTATACTTCTTCAAAGACATCAACTGTAGCATGAAAAGATTGAGGAAGAGATAGATTTGATTTTTTCTTGCAAAAGTGAGTTGTCTCTAAGGACCAGTTTCCAACGTATGAAAGTTTTGCACAATACATAGCATCATATGTGTGATGATTGTGAACTGCTGTCAAAGATTTTGATCACAAAGACATACGACATTTACAGTCAGCTGTAAATCTTTTGGGATGTGATGAAATCATGCTTGATGGTAAATTGTGAAATTATACAATCAAATCATTTTGTCTATGTGTAAGCAAAAAAGCTTGTATTCAAGTTGAAGAAAAAGCTTTGTGAGATTTGAAAACTACCGAAGGACAAAAACCACTTATTCCTGATGTCTTTACTGATATATCAATCTTGGAAGCCTGTAAAGAATGAAAAATGTACCCATGAAGTTTAGAATGTTTATTGAATGTTGCACCAATTCAAGATTATCCAAAGTGAGAAGAAGCTCCATTTTGTTGTGCTGCATGACAACCAATGAGAACAATTAATATGTTAGTAGATGGAAAACTTGTTTCCAAAAAGAGTTGTTGTATAAAACCTACAGACCCTGACTTCAATAAATGTTTGAATACGACTGCTAAAGAAATCAATACTTGTTGACCCTGAGCGCCTAGTAAAGTTGAAAATTGTGAATATGACGAAAATTGAGATAAATTCTGGGATGAAAAAACAGAGCCCCTTATACCTATTTGTCCTTGTGATTCTGGGGTATTTCGAGAGAATAAGCCCTGAGAAAATGATACGCCAAATTGGTCATGTCCATGTGTAAAAGATCCTGCGTCCGAATGTGTTCAATCGTTTATCGATAATATGCCCGTTGGTGAATCGTGTGTTGAGGGAGAAAAATTTGGTTCATGTGATACAAAAGTTGGAAGAACTAATGTAAGGATTTGTCCATGTGCTGACTGAAACAATCGAGTTAAACAAGCTGATTGAACTTTCTCTTGTCCTTGTTGACCTAATCAAATTAGAAATAATGCTAATCAATGTCAAACATGTGAAGAATGAAAAAAACCTAATGCTAGGTGAGATGCATGTGAATGTAATGATTGATGTTGTTGAATAAAACTCAACACCAATGTGCCATGGATATGACGTTGTATAGAATTTGGGAATACAAATAACAAAGATAGAAAGTTTACAGATGATTATAATAATGGTAATACAACAATTACAGTGAATATTCTCAATGCATTTCCTTTGTTGATGTGATGATTAGGAAAGATTTTGTTGACGGTTTTATTGTTGTTTAGTTTTGGAAGTCTGATCTATGCAGGTATGTTGCGAACTACTGATGGAGTATCTAATGGAAACGCTTGAGATGCCAAAAAAATCGTACGAAGAGTTGTAATTTGAATTGCTTTGTTGTGAGCGTCGGGTGTGATATTGCATATGATTAATCCAAACTTCTTTTGATAAGACCAGAGGTTATACTATATAATGAAGTTTTACTTTTGTTTTGAGATGTTCGTGAAAGCAGTCAGATTAGTAGTTTTGGTTCGTATATTATTGTTTTTCTTTGTTATTGTGTGAATATTGTTTGTTGGCTGATGTGGAGTAGTTCCATGATCTAAAATCGGAGCTGACAAACAAAATATTTCAGAAAGCGCAACAAGAGATTTTGATGAGACTCTTACTGTCTCCAAAAAGATTACAATGAGTGATTTATTGTGAAAACCTAGTGTTTTTGTATGGTGTGAAACGAGCGACCCTTTGTGTATACAGTTTATTCCAAGTTTTGAATCTCGTATATTTGATGTATATAAAGATGAAATTCATATGTATGTGGTAACAGATTCCGAATCGTACTTCTTTTCTGCTATTCCTCAACTTTCACCATTGTGATTGCCATTGTGATTGATAGATAATGAGTTGTGATCATGTAATATTATTCCACGTCGAATTGTATTAAATAGTGCATGAGAATTGCTTTTGGCAAGTTGTGGTTGAGAAAAATCACTTGCAGATTTGGAGAAAAAGCTTATGCTTACACGTAGTGAGACCACGAACTAATTACTCGATTTTGTATAAAATTTACTTTATATCTGTTACTTATATGATACCAACTCAATGATGATTTTTGTTAGAAAATACCTTTTTGTATAATGCAGATGAACATAATCCAGCATACATCAATTTGTCGACGACAGTATGAGAGCCTATGCAATACAACAAAAATGATACCACATTTATAAACTTTCCAGGAGAATATGATGTCAATGGATGTTTTATAAGAGCTATTGTAGAAAAGGATATGCTTCATTATATGATACAAATGCAAGACAAAAAAATTGCTATACTTGGTAATAAAAGAGCAGTGCAACATGATAGTATGGATATTGCTGATATTTGGTATGTTACTGATGCTTCAATTCAAGAAACAATGGAAAAAATGGAAATGGAATGAGATATAATTCTTATGGAAATGATATAAAAAAAAACAGATGCTGACACGGTGAATGATATTAGTGTGTAAATGCACATATAATCCCGTCGTCATCGTCAAGTTTTTCTGTTGTATATTCCCATTGCAATTTGTCTAACAATCAATAGATTCATGATAATTTGTTTTCAAACTTAATTACATCATCAAATATAAGACACGCATGTGAGCTTATATATGGCAAAATAGCAGCAAGGTGGATATCATAATGAGCTTTTCTACCATCCAAAAATACAAAATCAAATGTGTGTCCTGCAAGTAAACGTGTATGATCTACTAATCAGAAATCAAAAGGATACAACGAAATATTAGAAAGACTTTGCTCTTGTATATGGTGTAAACATTCTCTATATGCAGGCATGGAAATCTCAAAACTCGTTACTCTTCATCACCATTGCTTCACAGTAGAAGCAATTATGCTCGTGCTATATCATATAGCACTACCTATTTCAAGACAATGTTTGTATTGTCAATTGGTAAGCGTGCGGAGTAGAAACTCTTCTGTATGTGGTGAAATACAGGGAATGTTTCTTGTACGACATATGTTGTGTATATAAGCATGATACGATGATGTTCCCATTTGATTCTCTTGCGCATTATTCTTTTGCATTGATGTATATTCAAAACTAAAAACAAAAATAATTTTTATATATTATATTTAATAAACCATGAACGATATTCAAACGAATGTCTCGATCGATTTCGAACCAAAGAAATCAGTTACTCCAAAAGTACCACCTACACAAAGTAGTACTAAACCATCCACAACGGATACTACAAAGCCAGCGCCAAGCAGATCATCAAGCCCAAGACCATCTTCAGCTCGTGGAACTAGAAAACCTACCTCTTCTCAAACTGCTAAAAAATACAGCTGAGCACCTGCTCCTGTTGCAACTTCTGCACATACATTTACTATCAAAAAATGAGAAAAACCTGTAAAAGTATGAAGTCTTGCTTGACTTGAACAAGTTTGACAATGTATTTTTATAGAATACGAAAATGATATTATATTAGTAGATGCAGGTATGGAATTTGCAGCAGATGAACTCACAATGTGAGCTGACTATATAATTCCAGATATATCATATATCAAAAAAAATATCAAAAAACTTAGATGAATTGTGTTAACTCACTGACATTTGGATCATATTTGAGCATTAAGAGATATTTTGCCAGAATTGAACCGACCTACTGTATACACAACGCCACTAACGCTATGAATTATCAAAAAAACATTTGAAGATCCTAGAAATATTGCAAAACTTAAATTCAAAATTGTTGATCCAACTGTCGATATTGTAAAATTGTGATGTTTTTCTATCGAATTTGCAGAAGTAAATCATAATATCCCAGAAACATATGCGCTTTCTATACATACTCCAAAATGAATTGTTTTTACATCTGCTGATTTCAAATTTGATTATACACCAGCTCTTGGTAAACCAGCTGAACTTTCAAAAATAGCTAGAATTTGAACTGAATGAGTTAAGTTATATATTGGAGATTCTCTCAATGCACAAAAAAAATGATATGTACCATCTGAAAAAGAAATCTGAAAGACATTGGAAGATATTATCCAAAAAGCAACGTGAAGATTGGTGATTGCAACATTTGCTACGAATGTAGGTAGAATTATTCAAATTGTAAAAAATTCAATTAAACACAATAAAATCTGCTTCTTGTCAGGAAGATCTATGCTTAATAATGTAGAAATTTGTCAAGAGTTATGATATATCAATGTACCAAGAGATAAAGTTCGCAAACTTGATAAATCTGCTGATGAAATGCCTGATGGTAAAGTTGTTATACTTTGTACTTGAGCACAATGAGAAGAATTTTCTGCTTTAGCTAGAATGTCTAGAAACGAACATCATCAAGTTACATTGAGAAAGTGAGATACAATTTTGTTGTCTGCTTCTGTAATTCCATGAAATGAGTTATGAATGAAAGCTATGAAAAATAACTTGGTAACAAAAGATATTAAGTTGATAACAAATGATGATATGGATGTCCATGCAAGTGGACATGGATGAGCAGAGGATCATAAACTTATGTTGCATCTTTTGAAACCAGATTACTTTTTGCCTTTCTATTTGGACGCAACTGCGAGATATGCCCACAAAGATTTAGCATTGGATATGTGATTTCCAGAAGAAAAAATATTGATGCCTAATGAAAATGGTGCAATTATTGAACTGTATGATAATGGTGTCAGACTTTCTGACAAAAAAATAAAAATGCAAACTGTAATGATCGATTGAAAATGAGTTTGACATCTTTCTTGAGAATATGTTATTAGAGCTCGTAAAATAATGTCAAACGATGGTATGGTTGCATTTATTCTAAAGATCGATACTTTAACCAAAGAATTGATTTGAAATATTCAAATTGAATCTAGATGATTCGTATACTCATCTGAAGTAAGAAAAATCCATACAGAAATTGTTAATTACGTAAGAAAGAAATATAACGCTTGATACAAAAAATGATCAACGAGAGATGTTCTAAAAAGACTTAAGGATGACCTAGGCAACTATATAAATAATCTCATCTGAAGATCTCCAATGATAGTACCTACATTTGTTTACATCAATAGAGACGCTGTCAAAAATGAATGAGTCGATGAAGATGAAGCAATAGTTGGAATGACATTAGAAGAACAAGGAGAGTAATATATAAATAGTAACGACGCATCAATAATGCGTCCTAAAAACACATCAGAAAGCTATTCTAATAGGTAACGTACTCAAAAAAGACGGTTTAATAAGCCGTCCTTTTTCTATGTGCAAAAAAAAGGACGCATTGTTGATACGTCCTTACAATTAGGTATCTTTCTTTCTTATCCTTCTCCACCTGCATCATTCTCATGAACAGGTTCATCCTCCAGTAGAGTATTCGCTATACGGTCATGAAGCGACTGATTTGTTGGACTAATCATAACAGAGACAAAATGTCATAATAACAATAATGTTATATAGATAGATCATAATGTTCAGATCGCTGGTACAAATTTTCCTACTAAAATCATTAGTATTCATAGTCATAATAATCATCGTTGAGCAACAAATCTTATAATTGCATGTTTCAATGTCAATGTGTCATTGTCAATACTTGATGTTTTTGTCTTTTCTTTTGTTGGTAGTATTTTAATATCCAAGAACTCTTGTAGTACAGTTTGTCAATCTTTACGTCGTGCAACAATTGTATAGAAACTATAACAAATAATTGCTATAATTCACAAAGCTCATAATATAAGCATAATAATGTTTTGTGGTGCTCATAATGCACTCAGTATACCAAATAGAACTCCTAATGGCAAAGATAATCCTATAACAAAGAGTAATGGTGATAGTATTGCTCTTTTAATAATCTGAATAAGTTTTTCTTTTTCATAATACAGAACTGGGACTCCTACTAATGTCATTATTGATCATACAGTGAGTCAGAACATAATCGTATATGCAAGTCACGCTCGGAATTCATCTTGTTGTGCTATGGTTTGTAATCATAAAACCGTAGTGAGCGTTGTTAGGATAATAGGCTGTAGTCTTGATTTTCCTGTTTCTGAGATTGCGGATGTCTTATCCATTCATCTTTGAATGTTTGTGTTTACTCTAGATATAAATACGATTGCATCATTTACCACAATTCACGTCAAAGAGAGGAATCATATCATCACTGCGAGGCTATATGGGTTTCATGTAACTAACAATCATGTATTTACTCAAATCATAGCCATCACAACACTATATATGATAACTGCTGGTTGCATATAGCTATTAAATTGCAAAACAAGCGTTGCATAAATAAGTATAATAGCAACAAAAAATGCAACAATCATGGCTGTTATCAAGTCTTGATTTTCTTGATTTTCTCACCCTGCTTCATATCAAACTCAACTAGGAAATGTATATTGATCAGCAAACTCTATCAATGGTCATTGTAATTTGTCAGGCGTTAGTCATGCCGTTACATCAGCTCAGACGGTAATCAATAATTTTCCATCTTCTTTTTGAAGCGAGTTGATTGCATTTGTTGGTATATATGTCACGACATCTCCAATACGAATCGGACCTGATTGTGTTTGTACTATCAAGTTCATAATATCTGATGGACTAACATTGTCAGCAAATTCTTCAAATTTTACTCTCAATGTATAATCATCAATTTCATTTTTGAATACTCATGCTACAGCTCATTGTGTTGCAGCTGCTATTTCTCATTGAATTGCTTGTTGTGTGAGTCCCAAAAATGCTAATTTATTTGTATCGAAACGAAAAACAAACTGACCCGGTGTCGTATCGCTCGAATTTGAGATGTTTTTGCTTCATTTTTGTTGTTTGAGATAGTTTTCAAAGTCTTTCGATACGTCAATCAATTTATTTAAATCATTTGCTGATTGTCAAACAAGTTTGATTCAAACTGCTCATCAGTTCGCTGGTGGTCATCATGTAGGTATCTTACTTTCAATATATAATCATTGCGAAGCAAATGTCTGTAGATCTACGAGTAGTTCTTTTTCTACGTCAAATACTGTTCAAAGATTTTCTTTTTTTCTTTGTGATTTTGCTACAAGTTCTATACTTATATTTATATTTTGATCACTGATTGTATACGACCGATTATCAATAATCTTATGTTTAACGAGCATTGCTTCTATTGCTGGTATGTATTTTTCCATACTTTCTGTAGTTGCTCATTGTTGTCCTTCAATCGCTAGATTAAAATTATCTACATCAGATGCTGGGAAAATTTCGAATCATATTTGTGATGCAGGTAAGAAAGATAGTACTAGTAAGATAAACGGCACAAACATAGTTAAGAATCTTGTTACAGTACTTTTCAATAATTTATTTAGCACTCATTCATATCGAGTTCACATGCTTCAGAGTCGTTTTTCACGTCGTGAAAGATCACTATGGTCATTTTCTTGTTTTCATTCTCTGTCACTTGCTAGCAAAATCTTATCTTCCTCAGAAAAATAATGTTCAACCTCTGGTTCTTTTCTATAACTCTTTGCTTTTCATGATAGTTTGAAATAGAGTGCAGAATTAATAGTAAGAGAAATAACCAATGCTGCAATCAATGTTACGAATATTGTAATTGGTATATACGCCAAGAATTTTCATAAAATACCAGGAAGTGTCAGCATAGGTAAAAATGCAAAACATGTCGTTGCTGTTCAGGCGATCAGTGAGTATCTATATTCTTTGACAGCCAACAGTACAGCAGACATAGGGTTATATCATAGTTTTAGTTTTTCGTGTGCTCATTCAATCACAACGATAGTTGTATCAATGGCTATTCAAAAACAAATAATCAAACTAAAATTTGTCAAAAAATTCATAGTAAGACCAAGCTGCCGTAATACAAAGAATGTTATACAAAACGCAAGAGGTATTGTAATTGTTGCAATAATAGACTCTTTGAACCCAACAAATATAAGCAAACAAATAAACACTATAACTACGGTTTGTAATCAGTTGCTAGCTAAATCATTATAATCTTGACTAATATTTTTACCGACATCATTGGTAAAAACATATTGCATATCACTAAATGATTCTTGTGTAAGCAGTTGCAAGATATTTTCTTTTGCTTTTTCTGAAGCAGCGAAAATACTCATACTATCATCTTTAATGAATGTCAAAGTACTACTTATATATCAGCTACTTTGATATCACCCATACGCACGAATACTTTCATCGTTATAATCTATAGACATAGTTGCAATATCTCTTAATGGAATTGATTCATTATTTCATAACGGAATCTCTAAGCGTTCTATATCTTGTAATTCTTTAAATTCTCATTGAATTCTAAAATCATATTGTAAATCTCCAATAGCATAATTTCATAACGGTTGGTTTTGGTTGTTTGCTCTTATCGTTTGAGCTATTGCACTTAGACTAATTCATATTCATTCAGCTTTCTTTTTATCTACAAGAATCTGTATCGTATAATCAAGTCACCCTCATACAGATATTTCTTTGATTCAGTCTTTGCCTTCTAGTGCTTCAACTATTTCTGTGGATTTTTGTTTCATATATGCTTGTGTATATTTTTCTGCGGGAGCATACATAACCATAGAAAATAGTACCTTAGGTTGAGATGCTTCAATTACGAATGGATCGTCCGCTTCAGATGGTAAACCTGCTTTATCTACAGCATCTTTGATATCAGTCAGTGCTTCGCTTGTTTTTATACCAGTTTCCAATTCAACAGAAATAGAAGAAGATCATAATCTGCTTGTAGATGTTACTTTTTTGATTCCATCCACATCTTTGAGTTGTTTTTCAATTTTTTCTGTGATAAGTGAGTCAATATTGATAGGATCTACTCATCTATATGACGTTGAAATGCTAATAATTCATAGTTCTACGTCAGGCGAAGATTCTTTTGGTATAGAAATGATTGCATAGATTCACATGATCAACACAAGCATCATACACAAAAATGTTACTCTTCGTCTTTTGACCCAAAACCCATAAAATCACTCTTGCATGTTTTTTATAATATCTTCTGCTTTTATCATTTTCTTAACCTATGTATATAAAAAACGTGATTGCATTCTATGCAAGATCAGCTGGAATTGAACCAACACCATCGCTTTCGGAGGGCGATATTCTACCATTAAACTATGATCTTATTTGACAACAAATCATATATAGACTTTTTTATCAAATGATCAGCCTTTTGCAACCAATTCGTAGCTAATTCATTCTCAAAAAGGTGTTGTAAATTGCATATCAGAAAAAATATCTCAATTGATTGTAATATCAGAGCTTTGTTTTGGTAAATACACGACTCAACGATTCATAAATTGTGGATCTATACACAATATGGTTTTTTCTCTTTGTCACAGTTGTATGTCATATGTCTTTGCTAATCAAAATATAAAATCGTTGTATTCTTGTGGGATATTTAGTTCGTATAGTAATTCTAAGGTATAGCTTCAAGCTTGTAAAGGTCAAACAGTTACAGTTTGTCATGATAAAACAAAAGATCAGTCATCTTTAGAAAGAACAAAGCTTTTTTTAACAAACCCGTCTATTTTATTAAACCCCAAATTATAATCGAACAAAAAAATACGACCAGACTGGATCGCAGTCAGGAGATTTTTTTGTAGGAGTCGATTGGTTGTATCTGTGTTTGCATCTTTTATGTAAGCACGAATATATCAACTTTGCAAAAGTGTATGTTGTTGGACAACGAAAGACATACCCATACGAATAAGTCACAAAGGACTTATTATTGCATTTGTATCTTTAAAATATAGCTCTTTTTTGTTTGGTGCATAGTCATCTCTTATGAGATCTATGCTTGCATTTTGAAACTGTCGCCTCCATGTAACTTTTTTGAAATCTGGCAAAAGAGACTCAAATAATGTACTTTTGACAAAAAGAACTCAATCAATAGAGGTATTGTACGTTTTATCATAAATGTCAGCGATATTCTTCCCGTCAATGTCGGTAAATCCAATCATATTTGCACCCAAGAATCCAATATCTTTTATTCAGAGTACTGGTTCAAACCAAGCTGGAAGAGAAACACGAACATCCTTTTGTGTTTGTGGCTGATAGCTATCAAGTAATTTAATATCAAATATTCTCGGTCAGAGATGAACAACAGCAAAAGATCAAAAAAATCATCCATCTGGTTTTTTTTCATTTGTATTCATCAAAGCAACAATGTATCTTTTTTGTCAATGCGCTCATAGTAATTCTAGTCTTTGTTGATAGGGTAGTCAAGATCGTGCGGGTTGCAATGCAATCGTGTGAATCAAAATATTATAACGAAAAACATATACAAATACAAAGAGAAGCACAACAAAAAAAAGCGATATTCATCGCTTTCTCGTACGGGAAGTAAAGTTTCTTTTGAGACTATCCATCATTCATTGTTAACATGGAACTAAGTTTTTTTCTGTAATATACCTGTCTAATACGAGTCGGTGAGCTAAGTCTTTTTGATTTTTTCATAATAAAATGCATCTTTTTGATGACTTTTTTGTGAATATGTTCTTTATGTTTTTGGGCAAAGGCTTTGAGTACTTTTCTTTCTTGGTAGATAACTAATTGAGCACTAGCCAGCAAAAATAGCCAACCAGGAACTAATGGATTAAATAAGCTAACAACTCAAATCAAGAACAAGAAAATGGCAATAATTCGTCTTATTGGAGCAGGTAGTTTTTTGAGTTGTTCCATAACTCTCTCATACTTCAGTAGGAGAGTTTGTTTTCGTTCTGCTATGCGTGATTGTAATGCATGAACCATACGGACACAATTTCAAATAAAATACTAAATTGAGTATACACCAATATACAAAAATTACAAGTAAATAACAAGTGTAAGTATATATAATCTGCTATTGATTTCGATTGCTATTCTCTTTTATTGATAGGTTTTAGATTCCTCTTGGCTTTTCGTACTTTTGTTTAGATTTTCTTTAATTGCTATGTTAGCATATATGATCTCTGTCAGAAAGTCAATCTTATTTGATAAGATTTATTGACTATTTTTGTGTTTTTTTGCAAAGGTTTTATAGTTATTGTAGTTTTACTTTTTGTTGGAATTCTCGTTATGTTGACTACAATTGAGCAATTAGATGCATATGTAGATTGATCATCAAAATCTTCTAAATCAACAGGTATCCGAAAAGAAATAAAGATTTTTGGATGTATTTTGTTGAGTATGACTTTGATTGTTACTGTGTTTACAAACTGGACATTGTTTGTTTATTCATTTCAGTCTTTATGGTCTGATGTTCCTACTATTGAGACTGTACAACAAGAACATACTTTTGCTGCTACGTCTCAAATACATCCATCATGATCACCATCTAATAACCAAAATCAACACGCTCAAGTTGCTTCTTCTCAAGATATAGAAAAACAGAAAGTCGATAAACTTATTGATACGTACAACCCACTTTTAGATCAAGATGAGGCAGCAGAAACGACGTACAAAAACACACTCAAACAAAAATTAGATACTTATGCATTGGGTTTTAATACCCTTGCACCTACGAATAGACTTATAATTCCTAGTCAATGAAAAAATGTTCCAATAATTATGACAAACTTTGAAAAGGATATCAAAGATATTCATCAATGAGATTTTGATAAAGAACTTGAAAAATGAGTTGTAAGATATCCAACAACTGCATTACCATGAACAAAGTGAAACACGCTTCTGTTTGGTCATACGAGTTATGATGAGCGAAAAGACAATACGTATGGTACTGTTTTTGCATGACTACCAAAACTTGAAGCTGGTGAGATTATACAAATAGTATGGGATTGACAACTCTATACCTATAGAGTAAAAGAAAAAAAGGTAGTCAGACCTCGTGACGTTAATGATACGTATTTGGCATATAATGATCCGGATACGCACTTACTCACATTGATGTGATGTTATCCTTTGGGTACAACTGACAAAAGAATTCTTGTAATTGCAGAACTAGTCGAATAAAAATAATTACTTACAATACATTACTTTATAACAATATTGGTCGCAAAATCATATCGTGCAGGATCCATGATAGCAATCAGATACATTCTTTTGTTTTCTATATCACGGTGTACGATATATGAAGACTCCATTTGTTCTAGATATGTGTCTGTATCGTTACAGATATATAGTTTAACCGCTGGTTCTACATCAAGATTGTCTTTGTTCGCGTATGCTACTACGTGAACATATGCATAACAATAGAGGTTGTCATATCAAAGGTCTTCTTTGCTATTTTCTGAAGTAAATCGAATACTTTTTGAAGGGAATTGTATTGTGTATCATTCTCTTGCATAAAAATCTAATGTCTTTTCTGTTGTTATTGCAAATTGATCTACACTTGTATCTTTCGTTACTCCAAGTGGTTGGCGGTTAACAATATTTGCTCAACTGGTAGTTGTTTCTTCTGTTGTTTCTTCTGTTATTTGATTGTCTGTGTCTGTAATGTTTTGTTCAACTGCTCAAGTTTCGATATCTATTTCATCATCATTTTGTGGTTGTTCTGAGACAAAAGACAATAATGTTCCTCACAGTCTTTTACGAGGATCAAGTTCGATTGTACATGTCACTTCTTTGCTGTCTGAAGTACGTCCTGTTACTTTCACCGTGTCAGTAGTATTTTTTGTTTCAACTACAATGTTATCTACAGAGTACAAAGCATCCTGTGTGTCAAAACACAATTCTTTTGAAGCTGATCAAAAAAAGCTTTGAGCCCGAGTTTGTCAGATAATTTGTACGTATTGCATAGCCTCTATCAAAAACAACTTATCGTCTGTCTCCAAATAATATCACATAGTTTTGTCAAATGATCCAAACCAAGACGCCGTTTCTGGTACTTTATAAAATTGATGTCCATCTGTAGTTGTGTAATCAATGCTTGATGTTATTTCCATTGCTGTTTGTATTTGGTCACATTGTCATCCTTGGCACGGAAAGTATTTGATCAATAGTGATTTTGTACCTTCTTTGTCTAACGTAACAGTATTTTGTTCTGTATCAAAAAACATAGAAATAGCAGATCCGCTCAAATCTCTGATGAGTAAACGTCCATCTTTTATATATTGAATTCAAGGAACTACATTGTTTTCAGTTGTTTCTTGTGTGGTTTGATTATCCATAACTATGGTATTAACTTCTATGATATATAAGTCATTTTTGATATCACGAACAATTCATCCTACACGACCTGTTCACAAAAACTTATCAAGAGAATATGTTCCACTTTTGAGTCAAAAAACTGTTCCATCTTGTTGTTGTAATGTATGAGTATAGCTTGTACGATCTCCATTTGATAGTATCTTTCAATACAAACTAACTTCTTTACCAAAAAAGTATTCTCATTGCCCCAATGTTTGTCATGTTTCGCTGCCTGTTGTTTCTTGATTTTGTCATACAAAGTAACTAATTCTTTTTCGATTAGATACTCAAACAAGTCAAATAAGAATAATAACTAGTATGATGAGTACTCGAATAACAATATTATTTGTTTTTTGTGGGTGAAGTTGTTCTGACATAAGGAGATATTCTATCTATATAAAAAATTTATACCAAAATGTTATATGTTTATTTGTGTATTACAAGTGTTGTTTGTTATTTTTCTCGTCAATCTATCATATATTCAATTTTGCAGTGTGTTGACCTCTCTCGTGCAAGACTTCACAAAGAAACAGTATATACATTATCTAAAATGCAGTAATGCAATATATCTCCCTCTATTTTCAAAAATTGTATCATCGATTTTTCCCATCATTCGTATATGCTAGGTTCTATCAAAAAATCATTCACACTATTTGAAACAACCTCTGGTTGTGCCATATATTCTTCATAGATAAGTTTTGTGAATACAAGAGATTCATCTTGTTCTTCAGTTATATCGACAAGCCATATATTTTTTTTCTGTCAGATATACAAGCAAATATTTTTTTTGTCTTCTCGACCTTGCGTGTTGGTTTTGTATAATTGCTGATAAAATGCAAGCTTATTCAAACCAAAAAATGTAATCTGACTCTGATGTAGGATATTGAGTGTATTGAATATAAGGCTTGCTATTCTAAGATTGGTAAACGATCACGGTCCATGTAGCACATATACTGTATCAAAATTATAATGTGTATATAGTCTTGTAAGTAATTGTGAAAATCTAAGTTCTATTGTGTGTTTTTGTAAGACATGTGTTACTCCATCTATACTAAGCCATACGCCATCTCATCACATATGACAAAAAAGAATACTTGTTTTTGATATGTATTTTTTTGTAGTATCTAGAGTCATTATCTCTACATTATGTCTAAATAAAGTTATTTTCATATATCCAGCTTGCAAGTTCAGCTCTTTTTTGTTACATAGTATGTATTTACCTTTTGTTTGCAACTATGAGTCAGCTATTGCAAAAATATCTATCTTCTACGTTTATTGTCCAGTATCTCAAAGTGTTTTTTGTTTGAATGTTACTGCATTTTTTACTTCAAACATTTGTGACATATAAGTTGTGACGAGATATGTGATGGATGGATGTGATACGAGTTCGAAAAGAATTATTTGTCGTTGTTGGCTGATGTGCATTACTTGTATATTTTTTCCGTACAAGAAATTGGTCTCGTTTGACACATTCTCGTAATGTTTGGTATATGCTGCTTGTATTACTAAGTATTGTTATTTTGACGTTTCTGTTGACACTTGGTTGGTATGATGCAGACATATGACAGTATGTTCTAGCATTCAAATACGACTTTTTTGGGTTTGGTATGTTTTTTGTCTCTTTCTTCGTTGCATATTTTCTTTCCAGTCAACAAAAAATTCACCTTGCTGATTGGTATGTACTTGTTATGAAATGGTGTTTGGCGTTTGCTGTCTTGTGGTGGTGTGTTATCTTAGTCAAACCTTGAACGTTGGAAGTGTTTTTTGGGTATGATAGAGATTTACACGAGTCTGACGTCTGAATGGCTCCTCCCGCAGTGTATTATACGCAAGAACGGTTTGGGTATACGCGTAACCAATTTTTGTTTGAAAGACCAATCCATTTGTGATTTTGGCTTGTTGCGTTTTGGCCATTGTTTTTTGTTCTTGTACTCAAACGTAAGCGTCTACATGATGTTTGGTGACGATGGCTTGTCTATTGATTCAATATTGCTGTAACTTTCTCCAGAGCTGCATGGTTGTCTCGAGTAGTCATCACCATATTGCTGTTGTTTTTGACATATAAAGCAACATTCAAAAAAATTCTTATCAAAGCTATTATACCTCTTGCACTAGGTTTTTGACTCCTGTTATATATTTATGCAGACAATATTTTGCATAGAGAGTATTCTAATACCTGACACATAGAAATGGTACAACGTGGTCGAGATATGTTCTTGCAAAAGCCATTTCTGTGACATGGTCCAGCTACAGCATGACCGGGGTCTCACCATTTATGAGACAAAGCGTTAGAATTTAACCCAGAAAATCAATTTTTACAAGTTCTAGATGAATTTGGTATTGTTTGATGATTACCACGAATTGTTATATTTACATGGTTTGTTCTTGGTGCGTATCCAGCAGTCAAAATTATTCGAAAGACAAACAAAAAATCTAAACTGACAAAACAGTACGTACAAGCTCAATGGTTATATGTTGCAATGGCATTGTGAATGTGATGACTTGGTATTTCGTGACTTGTTTTGCATAGTTTTAGTGATAGAATGATTGTTTATCCAGTTATGGTTATGTATGGAGTCATTTTACAACATCGATATAGTGAACAACAAAAAACTCTAAAGTTTCCAGCTAGTTAGGTAAGTACTGCTTATGTTTATCTTTTTTGTTTTTGTTGTTTCTTTATTCTTGCCATTTGTTTCCAAAAGTATATACTAAACATCAATCTATGCAAACTAAACCTGCAAGCATGTAGTGTTTTTATGTTTGTTTTTGATCTGACATGGCTGTTACTTTGCTTCGTTCTGCATGAGAGAATATACAACAAATGGTATCTTCTTTGAATAGGAAAATATCTTCACATAAAAACATGCTTTTTGCTCTTCTGTTGCTTTGATCTATATGTTATTGATGTCAAGACTCTGATTCTAAAGTTGCGTCTCAAAGATTAGTAAATCAAAAAACACAAACATATTCTGTAGATTACGAAAATGGGAATACTTACTTTGGGTGATTTGTTGAATGAAAGCCACACGGTAAAGGTGTTTTGAGACTCTGAGATACTATGAAACTTCAATGAGTTTTTCAAAAAGGGAAACTTAGTGGTCATTGACGAATGAAAACACCTTCTTATCAAATTATATGAGACTTTTTGCAAACGTGAAAAGTGATAAACGCTACATCAGAGCGGTCAGATACTTCTTTTTATTGATATTATTGATGAAAGTTCTATTCCGGTACAATATCTCAAGATACATGACTCCCAATAGAAAATAATCAATCTTCTATGGAATGGTCTCAAAATTGAGAGGATTATTCTTATGTTTGAACGTTTGTAGCTTGATATCCTCAGTGAGATTGAGTACTAACGATCCATCAATATGATGACAATAAAAATATTGTAAAAAAGACCACTATTGATGGTCAATTTAAAAATTGAAACCCAGTTTGAAAAGTGAAAGTCTCAGTTATAAAACAAGACCCTGTGGCGAGTTGTATAACAACAACTGTATCTGAACAAGTATTATGAGCAAATTTTTCAAATGAAGAACCCTTATACTATAAACAAATTTCTGAATCTGATACGTGTTCAGAAAAATGATTGAATACAATCTTATGAGAATAAAACTATTGAATAATAACTTTTTCATACAAATCTTCTAGATCTCTGGCTCAAATTCGTCTTTCTAACATTTCACCATTTGAGTCTATCTGTACAAAGCTCGTTTGTGAACGTATATTATGTTTTTTGACTATATCATCCTGTGTATCATAATCAACCTCTACGATTGTAAGATTTTTTGGTATTGGATTTTCCAAAACATTCTTGGTAAATGCTTTACATGTACTACATCGATCAGCATGAAAAAATAACACAACAATATCTGTGTCAGATAAGTTTTTTGTATTATTTTCGTCTTTTGTTAGTTCTTGTCGTTTTTCGTACTCGATATATGTTCCTCATTCTCAAAAAGTATCCAAAGCTTCTTGATATGTCATACGCGTTTGCGTACGAGAAACTGCATCATAATCTTTGTCTGACGGAGTATATTTGTAGTCTGGATCAAAGAGAGGAATGTATTTGGCATATCATTGTTCTTCCATATCTTCCAATGCAACAAAATCTAATGCAGCAGAGTTTATACAATACCTTTCTCATCAGTTTGGTCAGTCATTGAAAACGTGTCAAAGATGGGAATCAGCATTATCACTTCTAATTTCTGTTCTTACCATTCAATATGATGTATCAGTTTTGGCAGCGACCATGCTTTCGTCTATAGGTTTTGTAAAACTCGGCCGTCCAGTTCACGAATCGAATTTATCTAAAGAGCTAAACAATGGCTTTCTATCAACGATATCAACATAAATTCCTGTTTCTTTGTGGTCTCGATATTTATTATCAAATGCAGGTTCTGTATAATTTTCTTGTGTTACTTTGTATGCAAGTTCATCTAGTCATTCTAGGTTTTTTTTGTTTGTTGTTGTATCGGATTCTTTTTCGAAAATGTCATCATCTTGCCATGTGTTGTCTTTATAATCTTTTCTTCACGATCACTTTTCATATTGTTTGTATGCGGCGCTACGTTTGAGAAAATAGTCTTGATGGTCTATCTCCGCAGCAAAAAACGTTGTAAACGGTTCTATAACAGTTGCAACTGGTGTGTCAAACTTTTGGCTTGTGTTGATTTCATCGATGACACTTTGAACAATATTACGTTGTTCATCATTTGTTACATAAATAGCTGTAGTGTAATGAAACCCTCTATCCGCAAACTGTCATCATTCGTCAGTAGGATCTATTTGCTTAAAAAAATGTCTGACAATATCTTTGTATGAGATTATGTTCGGGTCATATATGACTTTGACGGCTTCTCTGTGTTTTGTTGTTCATTGAGCAACTTGAGAATATTCTGCAGTTTCTTTTGTTCAACCAGCATATCAATTGACTGCTTCTATTACTCATTCTTTGGTTTGAAATCAAGATTCAATACACCAAAAACAACCTCAAGCTATATAAGCTATTTCAGAGGTTGGATTGGTCATTTCACTTTGACTCACTTCATTTCTTAAGTCTCAGTTTGTTTTTTTCATAGCGACAAAGAAAAGTAAGTAGATTGCGATGGCTACAAAGAGTAGTACATTTAGTACGTACCGAATAGAAACATTTCATCGTGATTTTATCATACTTTCTTATACTGATTTTTTGTTAAAATTCAAGTTCGTCATATCTATCACGATTGAAGTGTTTCACATTGAGAGGATTTATGATGTTTTCAACATCTCGTTTGTATTGTCGTCTTTTTCATAAAATATCAATTGAAGTTGACACTTTTTCTTTTCTTTCTGGTAGCTTGTTTTGTCTAATTGCATCCAAATCACTCAATAGCCTATATTTTGTCAGTCAATAGTCGTTAAGCATTTTGTCAGGAACCCTTTTGAGTGCAATGTTTATCTCTTGCATGATAGACATTCTTTGTGTCATAGTCATATCTTTTGTATATTCGTATATTGCTTGCAGTAGTTTTGTATCGTATCAGATTGGCACGTCTCTATATTGCTCCAACAGTCTTGTTAAAATATGAGCAGCTTCGCCTCTCGTGATATTTGTACTACTTGCGTATTGTATTCACTGTATCATTTTGTTTGCAAGTCAGGTATCTAGTCCATGAATCCGCAAAAAATGCATAAGGAGCTTGTTAAATTCTTGTTGTGTAATTGCTGGTGCACAGTCAAGAAACATTGCATCATCAGTTTTTATATCATCCTTAAATGTTGATCATATCAATATGTGTGTTCCAGGTGCAAGTTCTACATCTTTGTCTAGTATTCGGTCTGTTTTGTATGTATGAGGTGAAATTAGTGTACTTTCTTTTTCGTTTATTATGTCTCATTGCAACGTAACTCATGCTACAACTATATTAGAATCAATAATATTTTGAGATTTGATAAACTTGGTTCATGGTGCTAGCGTTGATCAAGCTTTTAAAAACGTTCCTTTTTTGACAAGAAGACTTTCTTTGAGAATAATATCTTGCTGTGTTGTTGTGTTTGCTTGTGCAAGCGTTTGTCATTTTTTGAGTGTCGGTGAAAGAATTTCCAAAAGTCACAATCTTTCTGCCATAAACAAGTGTGCAGCAAAGCTGTCTCATGCAGTTATTCATGGGAATTTTTTTCATCGTTCTGCATCCATCGTTTTGTCTTCATAATACGTGATTGCACTCCCAAGTCTCGTCAAAGACGTCATTGCTTCACAGCGATTCATGTTTTTTTCTGGCATGAAAACATGTTTGTCAGGATAGTGATATCAATGCATAACACAATTATTGAGCATAGTAATTATATCAATTGTATATGGACTTGTACGCATATCAGTCAAACTAATATGTTGATAATTTGGACACATACTTGCTTGATATGTATCTACAATCTCCTCCAAAATATTGACGCGATTATCTATACAAGACACGGTCGCAGTCAGATAGTTTACTTTTCCATCAGCCTCCAACTTAAAAGTAAATTCTCAATTACTTTCAAAAAGATATGCCTGACTCCCATTGTTGTTTATAACGTTTGTTCATGGGATGTTAAATCATGTAAGTGTAGCAACAACGTTTCCGTCAGTTGGACATGTTGGAGAATATGAGATTTTTGCGGTTGGTAAGATATTATTTGTTGCACGACAACCAAGGTCATATGTACCTGTATCGCTAGAATCTGTTATACAATCTCGAGTTCGTCAGGTTTGTGTTTGTTTAAATGAGGATACTGTTCATGTTTCACAAATATCTTGCGTATATTGATTGACATGCTGTATAGGATCTGGAAATACTTTACAAGATGCTTGTGTTGGTGTATCTGGTCCATGATCTCTAATGGCTGTACATGTTGCATCTTCTCACCCAAATCCAAGACATTGTCGTGTTCGTCGTTGTCATGTTCCATGTCATCATGTCGATTCTTTGACACAAGAATATGTTGAAACACTGTTTGTTTGTTCGTTTGTTTGATGAATACAATTGACGTTTCATATTTGACATCGATTTTCTATTTTTTGATTTGCAACTTTGAGTGCATGTGTTGTTTCTGGTCGAAGTGATTTACAATATGTCAAAGGATCAACTTCTCGTTGTCATCGTTGTGATGTGTTTGTTTGAGAGCTTGCTCGGGATGTATATTTATGTTGATTAATATATCCACTTTGTATAGCAAATTGCCCAAGTACATCTTGGAATCATCCAACTCGCAGCAATTCTCATTGCTCACATAGATTGTATTGTGGTATGTTTTTGTATGTTTGTCCAACTGCAGTTCCACATCTTCAAGGTGTACTATCACACATACCAAAGTTATATGAACCAGATAAGATTCAATCATTACATGTTCTAACTTGTGCTTCACAACGGTCAAGACTAGTTGGATTTTGGACATTTCGTCATGTTACTGATTCTCCATGTTGTATAACCTGTCCATTAAATGAACAATCTTGTCATTCATCAATTCCACATGTATAATATGAGAAATCATCAATATTTCACGTATTACCAGTACCATAAAGTGTAAATTCTCCATCAAAACATTCCAAAGCTGTCGTAAATGCATCACAACTTTCATTTGGTCAGACATTATTTTTGCTATATGCTGAGAAAACATCTCCATGGTTCATTGCAATAACTTGTCCATCAGCTGTTCTAAATGTACATTGTTGAGGTTCGTTGTTTTCACAAGTGAGATATGGGTAATCTCCATGGTATCATCAGAACCTTGTTCATGTTAATATTCATCGATTACATGCAAAAACTTCCATATTTCATCAAATACCTGGATCTGTACAAGACGTTCCATAGGATTGTGTTTGATTTCTGTATCATCTCACTGTTTCTCAATTTTGTAATGTTTGTCCATTAAAATCACATGTCCTGTTTTCACTATCATCACAATAGTCAACAAAATTTTGAGCAAGTGTATCTCAGGACAAAAGACTTGTACCTGACCCTACTGTCCAAAATCAATCGTAACATGTCAATCACCCAGTCACACGTACGTCTTCACAACTTTGTCATGCTGGTGGTCTATCTGTATAAAAATACTCATCGACAACAGCATTGTGAGGATATTCATGTCCTTTTCGCACACATGATCTATGAGCAAAACAAGCTTCTTGATCAATAAGGTTTCCATCATCTGCAGAGTAGTTTTCACAACCTCGTCCTCGTCGTCATGTTCCCAAATTGAGATCGTTTTGTCGTCCTCGATACCCAGTACCCAAGTCAGTTCAGACGAGTTTTTTTCATGTAAGTTCAACATCTCCATATCAACTACAAAACCAAGAATCTGGTCATGCAACATCTATATTGAGCATACTATTTTGTGCCATTTCTCAACAAATAACGTCATTTGCCTCTAATGTGGCTTCACAAGATGCAACCAAACGCACATCATCCCAACATTCTCGTTGTTTTTGAATGTCTCATGTTCTTAGTCTCTCAAAATCGAGAATTGCATTATCTCAAGAGAATCTTCACTCTGCACAAAATCATTCTGGATTGGCGTTATTCCATACTGTTCTATCTCGAGGAAATGATGTTGCATTGATTCCACATGGTTCATATTTTTCAATTGTTGCTTCACATGCAACTCTTTGATCTATACTATTGCGACATTCTCGAGCAAATGTTTGATCATCCATTCTAAATCCACTTCGTGGAAATTGCGGAGCAATTCACACAATACTTGTTCCAAGTACAGGAGGAAAGTTTGGATCGATTGTTCATGTACAAAATCATATTTCGCTATTGTTTCTTCGTTGGTTAGCTATAGAAGAATAGTTTCATGTATTAATATCACATTCTGGTACTGCATATATAGTTGCACTACAACTTTCATAATCTCACCCGATTCATTGGTCGATTGCGTCATCTCATTGGTCACTTACACAACGTCGTTGCAGTGTTTGATTAATATATCTTTCTCCATCTTCAATATCAGGAAAATCATAGATACGAGTATCTCATGAAAAATTTCCTACCTGACAGAATCAGGTTAGTGTAGCTTGATTTCGTTCTGTTTGTTCTATTCCGTATGATGTCGCATTTTCTCAACAAGATCCTTGCGCAACTGGTGCAATAGTAGCTTCACATAGTGTTGATGTATCAACATACCCATCTGGTGTTGGAATACTACAAAACCGATTACGACGAATAGGTTCAAATCTTCTTTGATTAACATCTGGGAATCATACGTATGTATACCATCCAGGTGTTCCTATTTCACAAAATCATGGGTTGTTGACTCCATCTTGAAATGTAGTACCGTTATGTCGTTGCGTTTCAGAATAAAAATATGGTTTTGTATTGAGTCCACATGCTTGCACTTCAGGCATGCTTGCTTCACATGTTATTGTTTCATCTAATGCATTTGTACAATTTCGTGCAATTGTTGCTCAACTTAGTCACTTTCTTTCATACGGATAAGGAAATGGTGGATTATTTCCATTTCGATATCATTCATATGTTCATCAGGTACAAAATCATTGTACTGAGTTATCTCTTCGATCTAATTCTCGATCACTAAACTCAGTTGCATTGACTCAACATTGCGGTACCGGATAAAAAGTTGCACTACATTCAGTATTAGATCATCCATCATGAGCAATACACGATCGGTTTTCTTGAAATGGAGCGACTCTATCATCAATTGTAGGGAAAAGCATTGGTTGATTGCTTTCGTGACGACCAGAGTAGTATCCATAATTACAAAATCATGAATAACTAGCATCACGTCGTTCGTTTGCTTCACCACTATAGCTTCATACATTGACACCACAGTCAGCATTAAATACTTTTTCTATTTGTGCAGTACACAAATAATCAGTATTTAAAATTCCATTTGATTCTGCTATAGAACAAAACCATGAAAACTGCATATCTTGTTCAGTTCTTTGTACGTCAGTAGGAAATGGTATTGCCTGTAGTTCTGGGTATCGAGATCCGATCCAAGGAATTCGGTCACGTTTATACCATCAAGGAAATCATACATCACAAAATCCATTGGCTGTATTGTCAGGAAAATCATATCCGGCGTGCCAGTCTTTTTGTCGGTAAAAGTGAGGTCTCGCGTTGTATCCACACGGATCGAGTGGTGCAAATGACGCTTCACATGCAACTGAGTCTCAAATCGCGTTTTGGCATGATCGGTTTTCTTGAGCTCAAGAGAGTCTATCGCGAATCATAGGCATGTCTGGAACATTTAATCACGTATATCCTTGTATAGATCATACTTCACAAAATCATATTACAGCTCAACTTTGTCGATCAACTTGTTTGTTTGTATATGTTTTTTGATTTACTCCACAGACTGGTTTTGGATACACTGTCGTTTCACATAGTTCAACTCTTGTATCAACTGTACATGTTCGTTCGAATGTGTTTTCAATAGTTCTATCTGTTGGAAAGTCAAATGGTTCGTATCTTCAGATGTCTGGTCATGATCATTGAAAATCTCACCCCTCACAAAATCATGTAAGAGTTCATGCAAACCAATCGTCTTGTGCTGCAGTATGATCGGCTGTATTTACTCAACATGTTGGGCGGGGAATCATTGCAACATTTGCTTCACAAAAAACTTGCTCACGGTATTGATTTTGACATCACCGTTGTATATTTTGGTCTGTTCGTCTTTGTTCAAATGTTGGAAATCATGGGTTTGCACCTCCTCGATATCCAAAAAAGTTCCCCTGACTACAAAATCATGTAGCTCAACTGTCACGTCGGTCAGTATCATATATTGTATAGTCGTCAGCATTGTCTCCACATATTGGTACTTCAATAAATGTTGCATCACATGAGACACTTGTATCTCACCCATCCAAAGCATAACATTCTCGTTGTATTCATGTTTGTATCGCTCTTTGCGTGTCAGTAGGAAAAAGTGGTATATCATTTGGACTTCCAACTCAAGAAAATGTTCATACATTACAAAATCAATCATAATCATATTGATCTCGTTCTTTTTCTTCAGCTGTGAATATCCTTGCGTTTTGTCAACAAGCTGCATGTTGTATTTTTTCTACAACGGTCGTACAAAGGTATGATGTGTTGTCAAATCAGTTTCATTCATCTACTCCACAATACCATCTCAACTCTAGGTCTTCATCTAATCTCATTTGATCGTTTGGGAATGGTGTTAGTGCTGTAGGATCATACCGTCCTGGAGTAGCAGGCGATGCTCAATCTGCACAAAATCAAAACAATGTATTTGTTGGAAATCATTCTCATGCATGTCGGTCTTTTTGTCGATAACGGTGTATGTCTGAGTTGAAACCACAAACATCGTAATCTCCAATAAAAGCATTACATAATATCTCTTCTTGGATGTCGTTTTCACATCACCATGTGTATTGTGTTCCACTTGCAGCAAACGGAAAGGGTGGTGTTGGTTGTGCTTGTGTATTAAAAATTGGGTCTCAATTGGCACAAAATCATGTGCTGGAATTGTCTGTCCATCATGCTGAACCATCTACATATGTATCAGCATTGACACCACATTCTGGTCTGTAATGAACCCTTGCGTTACATACACTTGTAAGTCCATCATTTGGATCAGTACAACTTCGTTGAAAAAGTTGTGTTCATGTTCTACTTGTCGGAAAATTAAAGATAGCAGTAGCCCCAGAATTTGTTCATGTTCAGGCAAAAATTCCAGTATTACAAAATCAGGCGTCTCCATCAAGCCTCCATTTGGTGGCTCCCAATCCATAATAGATTCATTGTTCCGATCAGTTTGGACCACAACTTCCTCTCGTAAATCATTGTCATGGCAAAAATATTCATATGAGTCCAAAAATACAGACTCCGAAAATAAATATTTTATATAATGATGCTATGCGTCAAAACATATACAGTACTCAAAGATAAAGAATAAGACTTTGTCATAAAGTATACTCAGATTTCGTAGAAAGAGAAATACCTAAAACAACTCTCAAATATATAATTTGCTTTTTTTTGTTTTTGGTATATAATATGTATAAGCAGAGTAAGTTTTGTATTACTTTTCCCATGGATTATGATGACACGTACCAATCAAAACACCCAATGATACAATTCTTCAAACCTTTCTTGACACCAGTCACCACAGAAAGGTCCAAGTTTTTATAAAAAAACAAAAGAATATCTGATAGTGTCTGCGGCAACACTAGCAATGGCATTGTGATTACACGTTGCAAAAGCATCAGGCACTCATGTTGATAAACTCACACCCAAAGACAATATTACCATCAAAAGTAGACATACACAAACCACTGATACATTACATGAAAAACTTCCAGCCGATATTTTTTTGTTTGAATATACTGACCAGCAATACACTGAAATGATGGTAGGGATACAAGACTTTGACTTTGTACATGCGAATGAGGAGTGATGACAAAAAGCAGAAATGTTTCTTGATAGTCTATTTGAGAGAATGGATCAAAAGGCATGGTATGCTATTTTTTTGCAAAATATAGATAGGTGGGATTTTTTGTCTCAAGAGTATATTATCCAAAAGTGTACTGCATTTGCCGCATCAGATAAAACAAATTACTTTTTGTTGTATACAGATTTTTGAGTTTTGGAAAAAGCATTACCAAGAGAATATTTTTTGGAAATAGTAGGAATAGAATCTGTTCGTGTGCCATCAAAAGTAATAGAAAATCTATGAAGTTTAGATGTTTTGACACAAAAAGAAAAATGAACTATGCTAAATAAACTTATCAAGAACACATGGTGAGAAGTGTATGCACCCAAACTTTTGGACAAAGTTGCACAATATATGATAAAACACAAAGCATATACACGAGATGATTGAAAACTTCTCTTTGATTTGCTGTTTATGCAAGCTAGGCTTTGAAAGTGAGATGCTTGTTCATATTTGCATTACATTCACTTGCTTCCAGCAGATTTTCAACAAAATTTTACAAAATATATTGCAAAAGACCTAGTTCAAGCGCCTTTGTATAATCCCGTTGACTATATTCAGCACGTTTCTCGCCTCAAGTCTATTGATGATACAGAAAGACAAAGATTTTTGGATGTTTTTCACAAAGATAGTGAGGAATTGTTTTTCGCCTATCTCAAAGATGATTTTTACTTTGAAAAAACAAAAAAATATCTGACAGATAGCGTGCTTTTGTCAGAAGTTATAAAGTATGAGCAGTTGTTCGACACAATAAAAAAAAACAAAGTACCTTGTTGTTTGACAAAAAAGAATCCCAATAAACCGTGTACAGCAACCTAATGCATATATTTCTTTGTACAAATGATACTTGGAATTGGTAGAGCAGGCGGGTGAACATGACTTTGCTTTGGAGCATATCGAATGTAGATGAAAGATTGGTATTAATGCACTAACTGAATACTTTATGATAAAAGTTGATGATTTGCTTCTTTTGTGAGAAAAATTTCATAAACAAGATCATGCTGCAATTGTTATAAGAGGTTCCGAAACTACATGAGGCGACGCATCTTGAGCTTTGAGTCATTATCAACAAGAAGCTCATGACAATATTGAACGTACTCCCTGAGTAGCAAAAATATACCCTCTTTCCAAAACAACGCCCAATCTACATCCAGATACCTTTTTTCAAATGGTTGATAGTTTGATGGCGCAATGAAATACGAAGGTAGAGATAGCACTACATGGTTCCGATGCTTGAGCTGGTCTTTTGACTAAAAATACAAATATCGAAAAAGAAGATTTTGAGTATCTTTTTACAAAAAAGTTGGACCATATGTCTATGGTGTTTATTAATAGTTGTAATTCACGATACAAAGTGGATATAGATAGTGTGGTACGCACGTATACTGATAAGTCACCTTTAGTTATGATAAATTCCAGAAAGCATTATGCGAGTGCTGGGGATGAGCATTACGTATACTGAGATCGAGATTTTGATTGAAATGTTGCACAAGTATATACCGTTGAGCAATGGGTATATTATTTGTTACATGGAGATTTGTCTATAAAAACAATTGTATTTTTTAGTCCTAGTTTTGCTAGGTGAGTGAAGTTGTAAAGATTTTTTGTTTTATAGATGCTAAGAATATTTTGGAATATTCTTTAAAAGATTACTTACTATTATATCAAGCAACAAAGTTTTTTATGTTCTCGGCGACGTCATCATGATATCAACCTTCCAAAACAGCAAAGGTTTTTTTCTGAAACTTGGCTATACGTTTTCATAATTCGAAATAGGTTTCATTTGTACATCATAAATCTAAAAGCTTATCTTTACATTTAATTACATATCTATTGTATTTAAATTGTTAGAAAATAGTGTTTTGATTATTTCGTATTCTTGAGTTATATTTGTTATCATTTTTAGTTTTTTTATCTGGCCTATGTGTATAAAATGTGCTCAGTATGCTTCATTGTCAATATATTCTTCTTGAGAACTTTTAATTGCATATATATCACGAATGTAGTTTGTTTGATGTGCGATAATAAAGTGTTTAGTTTGTCAAAGATAAAGTAACTCTTCTTCGATAATTTTAATTCACAGTTCTTCTTTTATTTCTCTTTTAATTGCTGATAGTGTACTCTCTCACTGTTCTATTGATCATCAAAAAAAAGATCGTTCTTCTCCGTATTTGCTATACTTTCATCTTTTTTGTAAAAGTATTTCTTTTTTATTATTATATATTATTATAGCAACAACATGTTTTTTAATTGTCATAACTATCTATAAAAAAATAAAGTTAATTCTTTTTATAAGAAACTAGATTCTCGTTGAGAGATTATTTCTTTGCTTTTTTCTGGATCGACAGTATGAATCTTATTTAATGATAGTTCCTCTGTATGTAAAATTTTCATTCATTCTAACATTTCACTAAAATATGGATCCATTACTTCATCTGGACAACTTTGTAACATATAGTTCATAGCAATTCAGTTATATAGTACATGTATATATTTTCATTTTTCATTTTTAAATGTTAACACACTGCCTCAATCTTCTTCTCGCCGAGTTCGTTTTTGTTTCATTTCTTCAATTGGAAATTCTCTTCATCTAGATCACATGGCTGCTAATATTACAGAATCTTTACAATATAGGCTAATTAATTCTAAAGATAAACTAGTGCTTCAAGTTGATGCTATAATTACTTCTGAATTTTCTAATATCTCTTTTTGAGAGAAAAATAGCTTTCTTGCTGGATTTTCTGACTTATTAAATTTAGGGTCGTATGCTTTACAAGATTTTACTCAAAACTGATTTAATCGAGAATGTACGTTAGAATTAATCATTCAGTATCATAATAGTCAGCACTTTTTGCTTCAAATTGTAGTTCAGTATTTATGAAGTAGTAGGTCGATTCAGATTACTCACATTTTTGCTACATAGTTTGCTTCTATTTCTTTAATTTTTGATTCAGCGATTGAAACTATTGGTACAGGAAGTTTCTTGTGTGTATTTAGATATTGAAGATAGCGATTATGTCAGAACTTTGTAATTTCAACAACTCAAAGGATGTTTTTAATAATATCTTCTTTTTGTTTGATAAGTGCATTGAGATGGTATCCTCAAACTTCCAATACACATAGCTCTTTTTCTGAGTACTTTCATAATAATCTAAATAAAAAATCTGAATTATCTAATTGGTCATAAGGTATCACATCAACAGGTATGTGTAATTTTTCAGCGATGTTCCTTCTTACATTTTCATCTACAGAGTTTGGCTTTCAGAGAACATGAGATATTTTTATGTTATTGTTTTGTAGTAGGTTTAAAAAGTTATAAGTGTCATCCCATAAGTGCTGTAGTATAATTTTGTTGCTATTGTTTATCTCTTTGTATTCTCAGTGCAATAACCTCTTTTGTGTAGTTTGTAAACGTGAGTTGGTAAATAACATAATGTTTTTAGAACAAAGTAAATATGATGCATCTATTTCCATCATACTCTCAAAACAAAAGAAATCTATTGCAAAATGTGTGAATAATAAAAAATTTACTATTAGTTAATATTTAATTGATTTTATAGTGGTTTAATTTTTTTTAAGAAAAAATAATACAAAAAAAAAATTTGTAAAAAAATTTTCCTATTTTCTTGTTTTCTTTTTTTTCTTTATTATAGTAAATTGTGTTTTATTCTCTTTCTTTTTTGTATGGTTCCTATGCATTTTCGTTGTGTCAAAACCAATAAAACCTTTCCTTTTAATCTAAATCTCTATACAAACCCTCAGGCAACTAGTGAAGAGTACAGCAGTTTGGTGCTTGAGTGATGATATGATGTAGATGGGTTTTTGTGTAAAGTACCATTTCAAGATAGATTTATAACTATAGATGCGACTAAAACTCCATTAAAAACCAGTCAAGATCTGTCTGAACTTATGAATATACAAAATATTTTTTACAAAGATGAATGTTTTAATCCGTATTGAACACATAAAGATAGGAGAAGTGAGTTTATTGTAAATGTTGCAAAAGAACAGTGAGTAGACAAAATCGTTTGCCTGACTGCTGGTAATGCTTGATATTCATTGAGTAGGTATTGTGCAAAAGCAGAGATCGATTATACGTCTTTGGTTTTCCCTCGAATCTCAGAAGATAGAGCAAAAGCTCTTTCTCACTGGTGACATCTGATGTATATTGACTGACTCAGATATAAATGAATTTTGAGACCAAGAGACTTTGTTCAGATTGTTGCGGAACATGATAAATATGAACGTCAAAAAAAACGAAAAAATATACGGGCAGTAACGAATAGTTTTGAGCCAATAAGTATCAATGCATACAAACAACTGATGTACGAAATTGCAGATCAAAACCCAGATTATATAGTTTTGCCATGTGGAAGCGGTGACCTAATTGTGTGAGTGTGGCTTGCTATAGAGGAGCTTGGGCTAGACACTCGTATTATTGCTGTGTGACCACAAAACGAACATCCATTAGGGTTTGCTCTTCAGTTTGGAAATGATGAATATGTTATCAAAAATTATAAAGAACAATCAGTTGCAGAAAAACTTACATCTCCATTTACTGCGGTTTTGCCAATTTTATACAAGATATTTTTTCAGACAAAACACATATATATAGAAGTTGATAATGAAACAATACTCAAAACTCACCAAGCACTTGATGATATTAATATCAAAACAGAATTATCTGCAGCTACAGCGTTTGCTTGATTAGTTGGTCATTCTAGACCCGATATTCCTATGGATGCAAAAGTAATAGTTGTCTCAACTGGTAAGTGATTAGAACTATAATTTATTTCCTATAATCACGTATGAATAGTTCTTATCTCAAAAAAAAGTTTTTTGGTGCATATCAAGAATTTTTTGGCTCTCATGATATCGTATTTTCTATTCCACTTAGCTATCCTTTGTGGGATGATTGAGACTTGCAAATTGGCTGTACAGTCTACAAAAAACTACCTTTACGTTGTTATATTGGTATACGTACGCGCCGTCAGTCGAAGACTCTTTTCCAAAATATATCGTATTATGATTTTAGTAAACAAGAATTTGTCACCAAGTTGTGAATAGAATTTCATGATCAGCTCTCCAAAATCGAAGAGTATTTTGTTCAGAAAAAAATGTTTGCTGACCAAGAGTGGTCGTTTTTGATAGAATGACAAAAATATGCAAGTCTTTGAACGCTCAAACGTATATTGGTGTTGATTGCGTATTGGGAAAGTTTGCAGTCGTATCCACATGATAGTGCTTTGCGAGATTTGTCTTCCGAACGTATCAATGAACATCCCCACTACAAAGCCATTATGAAAAACTTTGACGCACTATTGCGTCGTGTTCGTTTGACTGATTATCCATTGGCATATATAGATTGTTTCTCACATCTTCACAACTGACATTATCCTTCTGTTGTCTTTGGAACGCCTACTCCATACATTACTAGGTTAAATGATTTATTTCCGTATTTGCCAACTAGACCGACGCTGATTTTTGATACAACGCTCATTTATACATGAATACCAGCATTTTCTTCGATGCAACAAACGAGTATTAACAATACTCCGCCAGAAGTTGACATATTGCTTCATACAATGTATCATCAAAAGTTACCTGTTTTTCAGCCAAAGTTTTATGCTTTGACTCGCGCCAAAGATTCATATTTTGAATATCTAAAAGGAATTGCTAGTCATTTGATTTTGCATGATATTGATATTTTGCAAGCAATTTATAATCCTTCTACTAGAGAATTGCGTCAAAATGAATACACAGATATCTTGCGTAAAAAGCAATTCTTGCATAGAATAATGTACGACTTATCGGAAGATGTGACAACACTTGTGTCTCATATTAATTCTCATTTTCTTCATCATCAAAAATCTATAGCTTGGTATAGACTTAATCCCAAAAACAACTGAGGAATGATAGCTATTGTTACACCTATTGAGAGATTTAGAAAAACGTTGCAAAAAGATCTAAAAAAAATGCTTATGAAAAAATATCCTAATAGTCTTGTTTATTATGAATCTCGAGAAGATTGAACTGCAGGGTCTGGTATTCGTCTTGAACAGCATGTTCCAAATGGAATGTTTTCAGAATTTGTCAGTAGTGGGTATGTAACTGTCACATGAGCTACAAAAAACATAACGCATCCAACTCGTTTTCAGTGAGAAAATCATCCAATCGTTTTGGATATGATTCAGTCCAAAGTATTGTATCATGGCAAAAAACTTCCTTCTTCTCTACTCCCAACTCAAAAATATACTGTAGAAGTAATTCGTCTATTGCTCAAGCATCAATGAGAAAAAGTTTACAATACACAGTTTCCAGTAAGTACATATAGTAAGCACAAAAACGATATGATGGCAAAAGTTGTTTTACCACGGAAAAAGTTCATCAAACAATTTTTTGGTATTCCGTTTCCATTACATTGTGAATGAAAATGAAAAGACTTTTGGCTGACTATGGACAAAGATCCTATTGGAATTGTCGTTGTGGATGAAGTTTAGGTAAAAGAGAATAGGTTAGTAATATCTTTCTTATACGGTGTTTGTATTTCATTTTTCATTAAATGGCTTATTTCTTGAGGAAAAGAAACTCAATCTGGTGTCTTATACGTAAATATAGTTAAACATTTCTCTGAAAGGCTTTTTGTATTCGTTATAATATCTTTCTCTTTTTTACACCCCAATCTCTTAATATATTCTTCTATGTTATTTTCATGAAATAATTCTCACACTGTTTTTATTGCGGTTTATTATACTTATTTTTGCTCAAGGGTATTTATCTAGTAGGGAAAGTATCCTTTCTGAAGCACTATTAGATATAAATCATAAACATATATGAATATGAATATTATTTTGTGTTGATTTTAATATAGCTTCAAGATCATGGTAGATTTGATATCAAGAATAAGATCCGTCGTCAGTTATTAGTAGATTATTAAAGTTTTTGTTTTCTATAGTATAAATAAAGTTGTTATATAATTTTTCTCAACTAGATATTGTTATAGATCCATCCTCATTCTCATGAGGACAGTACGATGTCTTAAGGTTATATCTTTTTGAGAGGTCTGTTTTAAATTGTTCAAAAAAATGTTGTCTAGATTTTACCCAGAGTTTTCAGTGGTCATCGTGGATTAGGGTGTCGTATAGTCAGAGTAGATTTTTAATATTTCAGTTTTCTTCTATAAAAAAACTTATATTTGTTTTTAATCTTTCATAAACTAGCTCTTCTGAGAATATTTCAATATTATCTAATAGTTTAGTGCGAAAATAGTTTATAAACGAATCCGAATGAGACAAATATTCTTTAACTTTACTGTCTATAAAAAGTAACCTAGAATCTACTGATCATGATTTACAGATATTTTCACTTTCTTTTTTATATCATGTAGGTCATATTCTCATGGTAAATTTGACTTTAAATTAAATAGTTGTGACTTTTTTATAGTAAGATACTACTTTTATCTTATATCAATTCTCTTATTTATGTTTATCTCTCAAAAACTTTAGATATTTCTCGTAGTTTTCTTTTCAGAATATGGATTGATTTCGATCATCTTTTCAAAAAGGATCTATCAGGTCGAATAGAATAGCTTGAATCTTATTAAGTCTACTTTTCGTTTCAATATTGAATTGTTTTAACTGATATCTTAATAGCGGTCAGTCTTTATAAACAAATCACTTTCTATTTATTCCTTTCTGTTCACAATTGGCATATGTGATTTCTTTGTCATTTAATAAATTAGTTATTTCTTTTATTTCTTTAGAAATATCGTTACAAATTTCTTTATTTGTATCTATTTCTTTTCTAATTCGTTTAAATAATTTCATTTAATTAAATATCTACATAAACAACTTATTCACCAAATACATTAGTTCCATTGTCTCATTGTGTATCTTTTTCAAACATCATATCTGTATAAATATCACTATCATTAAAAACTTCGTTGTTGAAAACATCGTCATAATTTCTCAAAAAGTCATCCATAACAGTTTTGACAAAAAAGAATGGTTTTTTTCGTTTTTTTGGTAAACGTCATTCTGCAATTCACAAAAGGTCAGCTTTGAGTTGGTTAGGTTCGAGTCCCACTCTCATAATCATGCTATCTGGAACCTGCTTGATTTTGAGATAAATTTGTATGACAAATTTTTTGAGTTCTTGCGGACTCATTCCTTCTGTTCTAGAAGCTAATGCTCTCAAAAACGACACATTATTCCCCAATGCTACTCATTCTTGATTTTGTAAAAGTGTCGTCATCAAAAACGCCATATCTCATCTTGTAACATCGTCAGCCTCAACCATGATGCTATCTAATATTTGTGGGTTCATACCAGTGATACGAAGAGCTTGTTTGAGAATATACTTTGCCTCTCTTGCAGAGACATTCCCATCAACATTTATCATTTTTTGCGTTCAAACTTTGATAAGTGGTGTATAAAATAGCAATCCTCGTGCATCTGCTTCTGAGATCTCAGGACCAAAAATACTATTATCACTTACACCAATAAAGTTTTGTGATAATGCATTGACTGCATCTCATTCGTAGTTGGTTACGAGCCTGATGTATCTTCATACAATCGTCAAAAACTCTCAACGTTTGATATGTTTTCTTGGATAAAAGTAGGTATGGTTGTTTTCCAATGTGTATCACTTCATCAAACAATTCATGATCACCGTAGTGATATGGTAGTTGAACTCATTTCATTGAATATCTACCGGCAGTCTCTTTTTAAATTTTGAACAAACGTTATCTGTATATTGTTTGATAAGAACTGGTAAAATATCTCATTGTATCCAATCAACTTTTGCAGTGACGCTTCATTTGTTTCATACCGGATCCTCTAGATAGAACGTAAACTCATGGTTATACGTAAATGTATAGCTGTTGCTTCAACTATTGTTAAGTATTTTTGTTCAAGTTTTGTTGAATACAACTGTTGCAACAACAGGGTCTGACGTAATTCACGTTGTAGAATAGAATATCGATGCTGTAGGTGCTTTTTTGTCTATTCGGTTGACTGTGGCAGTAAGATACGAGGTATTTCAAGCCATATCTGCAAACGCAAATGCAAACTCTCAGTTTCATGTAAAAACATACGTATTGAGTCAGGAATTATTTTTTATTGTTATAGATTCAGACTCGTTGATTAGTGAGACTACTACATTTTCTGCGGTAGGTTGTGTTGTGCTGTATTGGAGATTTGCGTAAGGAGCATTTCTATCTATTCATGTGACAACTACTGGGATTGTAGTTTTGATTCAGTCGGTATCTTTGATATTAAAGTATCAATCACTATTGCCAGAAAACGTCACTGTCCGATTTTGTGGAAGGTGGTTTTGTTGGACAGAGCATAATCAGTATGTCACACAGTTTCAGGTAAAACTTATTGTGTCGATTTGTTTGGTAAGTCACGTAAGTGAAGCAACGACGTTTCAAGTTGTTGGACCAGATGGCGTGTATTGAACAAGTCATCATGGTGCCTTGACGTTTATTCGGTCAACATACGCACGTACAAATCAAGGATTTCACGCTCGATCTTTATAATAAAACGTAAATCATGTGTTTTGCGTAAAAATATATGAGGGTTGATTGAGAGGTGTTGTTATGTTGATATACAAAGGATTGTACCCTGTAAGGTAAGCAACTACAGGTCATGTCAGCAACGAACCATCTGCAGGTTTTGGTTTGTTATAAACAACACTCACGGTTGGAAGTGAAACTTTTGCACTACATACAGGAGAATTGGTTCATCATGCTGTTGTTGTAACACATGTTCGAGTTCGCTTTCAGGTTGTTGTATTTGGGACTGGCAACATTGGAGATGCTACTCATTGCGTACAAAGTCAGCTATTGATGATGTCTTGTACGTTTTCAAATCATGCTGTATTTGTTGTTGTTTCTCGATTACACATACCGTTGACGATTCTCGGTGCTTCACAACTTGCTATGACGTTTGTTCATTGTTCTTTACAGGACCGTTTTCGGACAGGGTTAACTCAAGATTCTCATTCTTGAATAACTGGAACAGATCATGATTTGCATAATCAGTCTGTTGGGTATAGTTTCCAAGGTGTATTTTGAGCTCGTCCACACAAACGTTCTTTGGATTTACTTGCCTGACAAACGTCCTCTCAACAAGATCGTACTCGAAGGTCATCTGTTTCTTGAAAATAATTTGGAACAAGATTTCACTGACATAATCACTGTGCAAATATTTCATGAGCGCTCGTAAAGGTTTCTCCGTTTGTACGAGTATTACATGCTTTTCAGGCAGAACCGGAAAATGTTGGATATGATACGTTTGCACAAAATGAACTTTCATTAAAGTCAGTTTTACATCTTCGTTGTGCCTGATTGTTTTGTACAACCCAATAAGATAAGCTTCAAACAAAACAACCATTTTGTCATGGAAAAGTATTTATAGTTTCAGATCACGTTTGAGTAGCTGGTTGTATAATGACTCAGGGATTACATGATGGTTGCATGGTTGAAGTGTCATCGGTGGTTCGTGCCTGACAAAACGATTTGTTTCCATTTCCGTTTCAATCACAACTTCGTCTTCGTAAAAGTGAATTTGTATCCAGACTTATATTGCCAGCAACAGATCATGGTGCACATAAGTTTGTTGTTGGGATGGTTGCGTGTCAGGTATTTGCAGAAATACCACAGTATGAATGTTGGTACAAAGGAGTAGAACATTGGATTGGATCTCACAAGAAGGTTGGGCACTGTCGTGTTCGTCAAACTGGTGTTTGATTGAATTGTACTGGAGAGCTTGGAAGTTTTTGTCATGAATTTGTTGTTGTGATACATAAGTTTCACAAAAAGGTATTATTCCGATTGGTATATGGTATTCATTCGATAGCTGTTGTTGTCATATATGGTGTTCATTGTGCAGTTCCACATGCAGAAGCAAGTTCGTTTGTATAGTAAAACATACTTCATCATGCCTGACAAGATGTGCTTGTTCATCAATTCAGTCATTTACATTGTCGTACAAATTGCTGTGGTTGTAGTGGATTTGCTTGATTGATGTTTGTTCGACGTCGTTCGTCAAATTCTCATGCAGCACAAAATGCGTTATATTCCCATCTATCAGTAGGAAATGTTTGAACAGTTTTTCATTGCATTGTTCAACAAGCTCCGTTGATACGAGTTGTATCAAAGTCGTTATAGTTTGGAGCGTATTGAGTATATCAAATATTGCAAAGTGCTAGTGAGATAATGCTCAGTATTCCTCAAATAATTATGTGTTTTTTCGTAAATATCATAAGATAAGAGACGAGTAAATTGATATAAAGTGTGTAGATTGTGTACACTCTATGATAAGTATACCAATAGAAACATATTTGTACAAAATAATAAGGAATACTTTGCTTCAGGTGTTGACAAATATTTATTTTACCTTGATTGTGGTATATAAAAATATATATATTTACTATTGACAATAATGATGTGCAAGTTGTGCACACATTTTTTTATTAGTACGAATAATATGAAAAACGTAGTTACAGAATATATACATGAAAATATACTTGATTGATCAAAAAAATCACTGACGTGGTTGCAATCCTTATTCAAAAAGACGTTGCTATCTAACTTGCAATTTTGAGATGGACCAAGAAATTTTCGTTTAGTTACAACAAAATGAATCTCTAACGTTGCAGCAGCAACTGTTTTTATGTTGCTGAGTCCACAAGTCAAAGCAGCATCAGATATGATGAAGTGACTTGTAGATACATCATCAATAGTTACTAGAGAGACAAACAAAAAAATTGAGGAGATGAAACAACAGAATCAAGCGATCGTCGAACAATATACTCAAACCCTTAATAAAAACTTTAGAGAATACAATCAAATACCCCTTGATATCCCAGATGCAAAGCTCCCGATTGGTCGACAGTATACAGCAATTCATCAACTAGAAAAAGAGTCTATGTATATCAAAGACTATGATTCAATACCAACAGATCTGTACGAAGTCAAAACCATGAAAAAGCTACTCAACCAAGATAATATTTCTCAACTAGTGAGCAAAGCAAGTGATAAACAAAAGTTTGACTTTACGATCTATGGTCTCACACATTATGCATCACTATCTCACAAGCAAAAGCTTGTTTTTGATGCGATTGTAGGAGAAACGATGATATATATGACAAAAGCATGATTGTTTCAACAATACGTAGCAAGAGTCAAAAAAACGTTTGAGTGACAGAGTATCAAATGAGGTTTTACAGCATGAAGCAATCTTTTTTTGTTGGCACAATGTACGCACAATGCCACTGTCTATAAGTCTTTCTTACAAGAACACAATCCCCAAACAGATTTTGTTTTACAAGAAAAGAAAGCCGTGACAGCTGCATCGGTCAATCTAGCAGCAGCTCAACAAAAACTTGATACTCACTTCAAAAATTGACAACAATATACACAACTGCTCAAATATATGGCAACGTCATTGACACCAGGCTGACATGATGATGCTGTGGTGGCTGTAGAAGAAATGGCTTTAGAATCAAAAGAAAAGATCTTATTGCAAGAATACTTATCACAACTCAAAAACTTTACAACAGCGGTACAAGAACTTGAATCTGTTACGTATGCATATACGCAAATCTGACTAGAAAGAACATATGCCATTTTTGCAGCGTTGTGATTATTTGACCAACAAAAACAAGAGTTTACGCCTACTGATTCGTATATGATGTGATTGATGCTTGATTATTTGCAAACATCGGATCCACGGGCATACTCTCAACTCCTATCACAAAGTGATAAGACGCGTTTGGATGATTTTTTGCGAGACAACTACGAGCAACTCTCTGCTCAAAAACGTATATGTTTGCGTGTTTTGATTTCGTACAATACGTCAAAAACCTACCTGACGCAATCAGGGAAAGAAATCATTGTACAATCTGTCAGTCTTTCAGAAACAGTTTCATCTTTCAAAAAAGAGCTATCGCCTGACCTGGCAGATCAGTGACCTGTGCGTGTACAACAGATTATGGATGAAGAATTTCAACAATATGTTCGTCCAAAACCTCCTGTATCAGAAGATCCAACTGCAAGATCAAGACAGCAAAATGAGCATACTGCACAACTACTACAAAAATATGAGGAAGAAAAAGCAAGAACAGTTCTCATAAAAAATCCTGATGCTACAAAAGACGAAGTATTGAGTATTGTCCAATTCCCAACGATAGAACAAGCAGACACTGCTGAACATAACTGAAACATAATAATTGAACAGGCACACAAGTCAGGTGAAATTTTTGTCATCGATAAAAGTTCGATTGCAACGGATGAAGTCTCGTCTCAGGTCTCAGAACAGAAACAACTTGTTGATGCAATCATGTGAGTAGTACGTACTCACCCAAATAATGCGATAATGGAATCAATAGACATGAAAGCGATTCCTCTCAAAAATGTCTTAGATTTTTCTAAACACGGACAATATACGACAGAACAAAATAAACACATATTATCACAAGCTATCAATACTCGAAATGTAGAGAATCTAGAAGAGGTAGAACAGAAAGCAGACGAATTGGTATTTTATATGTCAGCACTCAAAGAACTCGTACAGCATGAGGGATTGGCAGCAAATCACGAGACCAAAGTTTTGTACGACTATATTGCCAAGCTAGAGTATTATGTATCATTGTTTGCAACAGATAGTAATGGAAAATCAATATTTAGGAAATCTCATATGTCTGCGATAAAAGAGTTCGGTAATGCAGATAGATCTGCCTTGTGATTGTTTGTCAATGATCTTGCAAGGCCTGGATGAGCAATAGGACTGTGAGTAATAGCAGGGATGTTGTATGCACAGAGTTGATGAACAAGTCTGATTATTTTTTCACTCTTGACGAGCGCGTGATGAGTCACATGAAATGAATTAGCAGCTATACTAGCAAAACAATATACTGATGCGGAATTGACGTCTGTCTATCTAGAATTGCAAGCATGACATATTTCTAAACAACAAGCTCTATTAAAATTATGATTAGGACTGTGACAAGGAGCAATTATGTCATATTTGTTTATGTGAGTATGAAAGTATCTCTGAAAAAGATTAGAATCTTTTGTTCGTGCTAATCCGAATGATCCTTTGTCTCACAAAATAAATTTTGTCTGTGGAAAACTAGAACTCGATCCACAAAAAATCATGAAAGAAATGGCTGAAAATAATAATTTTTGACGTATGTTTGCAGTACAGTTTGTAGAGGAAGTATGAGAAGAAACTGCAGAATATCATCTTGAAAAACATATGTGAAAAGCTATCGCAGCATTCTTTACTGTTTTTATTTGTACGAGAGCATCGTTTGGGAGAAATTATGCTAGTATGACTGTTGACCAACAACATGAACTCAATACAGTCTTATTTGCTGATATGATGTGATCACAAAATACTGCCAAAAGAACTGTTTTTGAACATATGCTAGCCTATGAGACTTCTAAAAATACAGATACAGATATGAAAATGATACAAGCGTATTATAATGCAGTCTATGGTGAAGTGCATAGTACAGCCTCGATAATAGATCGACTTAATCAAATCACTAAAAAAAGAGGAAAAGTATGGATAGACACACAGGAGCAACGAGAAACTCTCTCTGTAGAGTTAGATATGGAACATACATATACATACGCTATCGAAGTATGAGGTGTGATATTCTTGAATACACAAGCAATACAAAAAGCTAAAGCTGACGCCAAACCAGGTGAGTATTTTGCATTGTTGAGAAAAATACATAACCACGAAAAGCTTGGTCATGGAAGTTTTGCAGTTATGACACAAAATATTACTCTTGAACAACAAAATGAGCTGTGAGCTTTATTGAGAAAGCCTTGAGACTCATATCAACTTTACTTTTCTCTCGATCAGCTTAACGAAGCATATGCAAGATACGCAGAAAATCTCTACAATCCAGACCCAATAATCAGACAAGAAGCGTTTGAATACGTCAAAGCAGTCTGTAATATTCTTGGGTATGATCCAAGCCATCCACTTGATTTGTTGGATATCTCAAAGCATATTGATCAAAGAAATCCAGATGTGAAAGCTGCAGCGATAGATATAAATAAAGATATAGAGAGGAAGTGACCAAAAGACTTTTGATTTACCATCGTATGAAAACCCGAAATTTTACAGAAGACTGCTGAAGAAAAGCAGTTTACTTTTGTATTACAAGCTGATGAAAATGCTGATGTTGTTTGATTAGAAAATCTCTATGCACCGTATTGAGGATCAAAATTAAAAGCGTTGGAAGATGGAACATATACATTTACATTTAGCACGAGTAAAACTCTAAAAAAACCAAAAGACTTAACGGAGCAAGAAAGCAATGCACTTATGCAAAATAGTATTAGAAATATAGCAGAATTTTTATGATTTACTGATATTTCTCATCAATATATAGCTGATCAGGTATTGCCTACAGAACAGCAGAGACAAACAACACAAACGACAGACAATATCTGAGGAAATAACTTTATAATCAACAGGGAAATTCATCTACGTAGAATAGAAAACGTATGGAAAGCATACAAAGAGCTATGATTTATGGGTGAAAATATAACTATTTTGACAGGTGTTGTTCCAGAAAATAGTATGAGAACTGGAAGTTATGTATGATTGTTTGTACCATCAAAGAATCTTGTTACGTTTACATATCCATGAAATGACAATGCGTATTTTGTAGTACATTATAATCCTGAGGATATAAAAATGCTGATGGAGCAAGAATGATATCAAGATACGTGAGAAAAAGCTATGTTGTCATTTATTGCATCTAACTTTTGAAAAGAGGCATTAGTACATTATTTTGATGCTACAAGAATTGTTGAATCGAAAAATAGTAGAGAGAGATTGATTGTTGCTTTGAAAAAAGATGTGGTTGATGTTCAGAAGGAGTCAGAAAATGAATCTAATATACCAAAAATATGAAAATCAGAAAATGTAAGTGAAAAAACCGATAAAACATGAATGGAACTAAAAAAAGAAAAGGCACAATACTATTATTCTCTTTTAGAGGAGGAAATACTTATAGATGGTGAAAAACAGTCACTAAGGGATGCTGTTCTTGGAGGAGCGACTCAATATAGAGCACGAGCAAATCAATATAATAGCATAAGTAAAGAAGAACAAGTTTCAACGAAGCTCAATACTTTACTTTCTAATTTTGTTGTATGAGGAGAAAGAATTACTGTTGATTGAGAAATTAAAAAAGTTCGCGACTTTCTAATAAATCCAACGATAGCTAAGCTAGTGATAGAACACTATGAGACATTGAATAAAGATAAGAAAGAATGAGAACTACCTATACTTGTTTCAAATAAAGATCTAGTATCTCTCATTAAACAATCTCAACAAATAATCGAAGAAAAGCCAAAAAACCAAGCAAATACTTACTATACACTTCTTACTCATACGATTACTTTAAATGGAGAAAAACAATCACTAAGAAATGCTGTTCTTAGATCAGAAGAACAATATAATATACGAGCAAATCAATATAATAAAAGTAGAAGTAAAGAAGAACAAATCCCATCTAAGCAGAATGCCTTTCTTGCCAGTTTTATTGTATCAGGAGAGAAAATTATAATAGATGGAAAAACAAAGAAAAATTACGCGCTCTTGACTAATTCAACAATAGCTAAGCTAGTGATACAGTACTATGAAAAACTGAATGAAAATAAGAAAGAGTGAGAATTGCCAACACTTATCTCAAATGAAGACTTAGTATTTCTTATTAAACAATCTCAACAAATAATCGAAGAAAACATAAAAAGTCAGGCTGATACTTACTATCAACTTCTTGATCATATACTTATTATAAATGGCAAAGAAAAGCAATCTCTGAGAGATGCCGTTTTTGAAGGGTACTATCAATATCCCAAACGAGCTAACAAGTATAATGAAAATAAAAGTAAAGAAGAACAAATTACAACGAGTCTCTCTACTTTTCTTGCTGGTTTTATAGTGTGAGGAGAAAAAATTACCATTAATTGACAAACAGAATTTATTAGTCGTTTTCTAACAAATGCAATAATAGCTCAGTTAATGATAGAACACTATGAGACATTGAATGAAAATAAGAAAGAGTGAGAATTGCCTATACTTGTTTCAAATGAAGATTTAGTCTCTCTTATTAGAAAGTCTCAACAAATACTTGCAGAGAACTCAAAAAATAAAACTAAAACTTACTATAAACTTCTTAATTATACACTGATTGTAAAAGGAAAACAACAGTCACTTCAAGATGCTATTCTTGGATGAATATTGTCATATAAAGTACGAGCAGATAAATACAATGAAAATAAAATTAAAGAAGAGCAAATTACCACAGTATTTAATGCATTTCTTTCTAGTTTTATAGTGTGAGGAGAAAAAGTTACTGTTGATAAAAAAACCAAACTTATTAATGCTTTTTTAACAAATGCAACAATAGCTAAGCTAGTGATACAATACTATGAGAAAATAAATGAAAACAAAAAAGAGTGAGAATTACCAACACTTGTCTCAAATGAAGATTTTATATCTCTCATCAAACAATCTCAACAAGTAATTGAAGAAAATCTAAAACATCAAGCCAATACTTATTATACACTTCTTACTCATACAATTACTATAAATGGGAAACAACAATCACTAAGAGATGCTATCCTCTGAGGAGCGGCACAATATCAAACACGAGCAAATCAATATAATACAAGTAGAAGTGAAAAAGCAAAAATTTGAACTGATTATAGCTCATTTCTTTTTAGTTTTATAACATGAAAAGGGTGAATTACCGTCAATTGAAAAACAAAATTTATTGTTAGCTTTCTAACAAATGCAACAATAGCTAAGCTAGTGATAGAACACTATGAAATGCTTAATGAAAATAAGAAAGAATGAGAATTGCCAACACTTATCTCAAATGAAGATTTTATATCTCTTATTAAACAATATCAACAAATAATTGAAGAAAACATAAAAAGTCAAGCTGGTGCTTACTATAAGCTTCTTGACCATACACTCATTATAGAAGGGAAACAAAAGTCACTAAGAGATTGTGTTCTTGCAGGAGGATCACAGTATACAAGACGAGCAGATGAGTATAATAGAAAAAGCAAAGAAGAACAAATTACAACAATATATAGTACATTTCTTACTAGTTTTGTGTCATGAGGAGAAAAAATTACTGTTGATAAAAAAACAAAACTTATTAATACTTTTTTAACTAATAAAACAATAGCTAAGCTTATTATTCAATACTATGAAAAACTAAACGAAAACAAAAAAGAGTGAGAATTGCCAATATTGATTTCTCTTGAGGAAATAGTAGATCTTATTAAACAGTCAAAAGATATTACAGATAAATAATGATTAATAGTTATCAACTACTAACAAAAAAAATCACCACTACCAAATCAGGTCAGTGGTGATTTTCTTATTTCTAACCTTTCCTAACTTCAACTCAAAATCGTATCTGACCCCGATCACGTTTGTGACGCTGATCATGTTTGAGATTGATCTTGGTTGGTAGTTGTACCGAAAAGTTCTTGAAGACGTACTTCGTAAGGTGAAGATTCTCCATAAATTTTGGTTCATAGTTTGTTTTTGAGGACGGCTCTGACTTTGTCAGATTGATTGAGTTCTCATCCAAAGTCTGCATATGGACATGGACATTGATTGCATGTTCATGCAGCTACAAATCATTGTGGAATCTCTGGAAACTCAAAACATGGGTCTAACGCTCCAAGTTCTGGACAACCATCAAGATCCTGGTATCAGTTGAAGTTTTCTGGTAAGAGTGGACAAAAGTCATCTTTATCAAGAATTCAGTCTCAATCGGTATCTAGTTCTGGACAGCCATCGGTGTCTTGCAAGCCGTTGACGTTTTCTGGATCATTGATACACTTATCAATCTCATCTATGAGACCATCTCAATCGGTATCTGGTTCTGGACATCAATCAATATCTCCAATACCATTGTATGTTTCTGGTTGCAAGGGACATGTGTCATTGATATCCAAGATGCCGTCATTGTCCCTGTCCAATAAGGCAAGGTCACTATCTCCAAGTGGGGTATCGTCATCGTTGTTTTTGATTCCGTCATTGTCGCTATCTTCATCTGATGGATTATCTATTCAGTCACCGTCAGTATCACCATCAAGAGGATTTGCTATTCAATCACCATCCATATCTGGGTCTTTGTCATTGGGTATGCCATCTCAGTCTATATCATCAGGTGTCGGTGTTGATATGTTCGTTTGACTTTGATCTGTCTCAGGTTCTCAAAAAGGAGTCGCATCTAGACTACACGATGATACATTATACGCGTCAGGATTTATATTTTTTGGTATTTTTCATGTTCTAGCTACGTTTGCAATGCCATCTCCATCAATATCGGGTGTTGTTGGAAGTGGGGTTGTTGTCTGGTCCGTTCCATTTGGGTTTCCATTTGGATTCGAATCTTGTGCGTTTGGGATCCCATCCCCATCGATGTCAACGTCTTTTGTGTTAGGGATTCAGTCACCATCCATATCGGGGTCTTTGTCGTTCGGAATTCAATCACCATCAATATCACTATCGCGGATATTTGGAATTCAATCTCCATCTATATCTGTATCAAGTCACGTATTGTCTCAATCGTTTATTTGTCCATAAGAACAATCTTGATTTTCAAAAAGAATTAGTCATTGTTGGTTCGGAATACCATCTCCATCAATATCACTATCACAAATGTCTGGAGTACCGTCTTGATCCATATCACATCTAAATTGACCAAGTGTATTTGAGAGTTTAGCATCCAAACAATTAACTCAAGGTTCGATACGAATCGTTGCTTGCGCCTGAAAGGTTGCACATGTTTTAGTATTAATTGTCACAAGAGGACTAAAAACTCATGCCCTGGCATACGTGTGTTCAAGAGGTGTGTTGAGTTGTTCAAATGATAGTGTATCTTTTGTTCCATCTCCATAATCTATTGTTATATTTTGTATATTTTCTGACAAAAAATTTGTTAATCAGGGGACGATTGTAAATTCTTCTCAAGCTTTTCATATTGACTTGGGTAGTGAGAGTGTTGTATAAGATGTCGCGTTACTTGTATTTGCAGCTATGTGTATTGTAAGTATATTGCTATGTATTGCTCCATCCACAAAACGAATTTCTTGCCTGATGATTTTGTTTCACGGTGTGTCAAAACTATATTCTAGATTGATTCATGATGTAGCAATAGATTCTTTAGAGTCAAACCATTGTATAGAAGCAACATCGTTGGGTTCTCGTCAGCTTCTTTGCGTACTAATACGAACGGTTTGTCATACAGTTGCGTTGAGTGTGTCTGTTGTGATGATACTACCACGCTGTATAAATTGTCAAATGTCTGTCGTATATTGACTGAGTCCAACTAGTGTTCCATTGCGTACCAAACGTGCTTGAATTGCATATTGACCAGCTTCTTGTCAGATGAATTTATAAGATTCTTCCAATGTGGATTCTTGTGTTTTTTGGTTGTTGATGTATCGATGTATATTTGCGTTGGACGTGCTTTCTTGTGATGTGAATGTTTGGGTTCATAATGTTGTTTGATATGGCTGAGCTGAGCTGATAGTACGTGATGTTATTGCCAGTCAATATGGATCTTGTATTGCTTGTGGTATATGAACTGTCATTTTTGCAATTGCTTTTCATTGATTGTTTTGAGATGTTGTTGTGACAACATATGTTCCTTTGTTGATGTATGTATGGCGAGTAGAACTCGTATATGCTACTGTTCCGTCACCAAAATCTCGCATAATTTTATCACTTTGACCTCAAATAGTTGGCACAAATCCATGTGTTAATCATGCTCAAGCTCATTGTGCTGACGTCCACAGTGTTAGACTATGATTTTTGTTGTTTTTGGGTGTAGATGATTGTTGTAAATTTCACTGTGGAGTAGATCCTGTTGAAGTATTTGGTTCTTGATTTGATCAGTCTGGATTTGTTTGAGGGTTTGTATTTGTATTTCCAGTATTTTGTACGGGTTGTTGTGGTTGTTGGTTGGGTGTTTCTTGCTGAGAAAAAAGCGTTGGATCTGTTGTGTCGTCATATAATTCGACAACAACAACTCATCCATCGTCGACAATTCCGACAGGATTTAGTTGTCCATCATTATCGATATCATTATCACATACATCTCCAATTCCATCATTATCTCGATCATTTTGAGATGGGTTATAGGTACGAATACAACTATCCTCTGGATTTGGAATACCATCACAATCATAGTCTCCATCCAGAACACATCATACTTTTTTGTGTAATTCTCACAAAACATCAACAACATACGCACCATTTACGGGTTGATGAATATCGTCTTGAGGAGTATCTCAAAGAGGTAAAAGACGTTCTTGTTGCATGATATTTAGCTCAGATACCGGTCGATAGTTTTCTTTGATCCATCCAAAAGATGAAAACTGACAGCTTTCGAGGTTGAACATACAAAATTTGAGATATGTCTCAAATTCATAACGTGTATTGAGACGACAGTTTGCGTTGCTACATTGTTTATACGCTATATCTATAGTATTTATATCTTCCACTGTAAGGTTCTTGGATGCGTAGGATGACTGTTCAAGACTATTTTTCCATTCATAGATTTGGGATCGATCGGTTCTATAATTTTCATAGATGTATTTTTCTGCAATATTGATAACTACTTGTATAAATTCAGCTTTGGTGATTGGTCTTTCACCACAAAATCCTCAACGACATACAGGACTCGTTTGAAGCGGGTATCATCTCATATATTCTTGATCTCATACATATGCAACACAATAATAATACGAATCTCACTCTCGTAGTCATTGTTCAAAATCTATATCTTGAAAGTCTCTTCATGGTAGTGTTATAAAGTTTGACCAAAAGGGGAGTGTGTAATTTTGTATCATTGATTGATTTGGGTCAAGACAGTCTTTACATTCTACCAAATTTAACAACCTCGCTACTTCATAACGTGAAACAGATGCTTGATTTTGTATGGTTTGTATGTCAATACCATATTCTTGTACTTTTTCTACAAAACTTTTGTCATATCTACTTTGTGTTTGCTGTCAAAATGTAAATTGCGGAATTGATCAGCATAAACCTATTATAAAGAGTACCCAGACTCCTATTCAGACAAAAAAAGAACGTAGATGCATAAGAGCTTGTAGCTTGCAAATAAAGTATATTTTTATATTATTGTCTTAATAATACTGACTTTTGTCTATTGTGCAAAAAATCTATACCAAAGATACATGCAAAGTCATATTTGATTTATTCTGGTAGCTAATCTATGGACATTTCTGTGTTGTTGCGTCAGATACGCAAACAAGTACAAGGTGAATGGTATGGACAACGGCAAAGTCGTCGTTCATGAGAATGATATGAGAAAATAGATGCACGCCCATATGCACCATGAGATAGTGCAAAACGTATTGATCGAAAAGCGAGTGCCAAGTTACAATGAACTACATCTCACGAGCTGATGACATTCCAATTGCTCGAAGAAACAGATGTTCATATAGATGTGTTTTGTGATATAAATCCCAATTGGTCTACATGACATGATCGTCTTATCTGGCTACAAATTCAAGATATTCTCTCTACGTGTCAGTTATTTGCTATTCGTTATAGACTGCCTTTGCAGATAACGTATAATCATCGTTGAATAATCAAGCCCTTGCATCAACTTGCAAATTCTCAATCTCGTACACATAGTCAGCAGATCGATATTTCACACATACTAGATACAAGCAAAACATACACTTCGTCGTTAGAGCAATATGTTATTCAGGCACTTCAAAAACCACAAAAACGTATTATATTTCTTTTTAGTGATTTTCTCTCTCGGAATACAACAATAAAAAAAAAACTGACTGCATTGTCTGTTATCCATAGTGTATTTGCATGACATATTCGTATTTCTGAGATGTGATGATTCAATTACGATGCATATTCTCTCAAAACGAAATCCGTTTCTTTCCCGTGTACATCTTTTATTATTTGATAAGTTACTTCTTATGTTTCAGTTCCTCGCTACATCTTTGCCTATCTCAAAAAAGTCATCAAAAAGACTTGCCAAAAATTTTATGTTTTTGATGTGTACGTTGATACTCTCATATGTATTTTTGTTGTTATGATCTGTTACATTTGGACAATCACTTGCTCCAACCCTCAATGATATTTCTACCGGGGCACAGGAAGATATTTGTTCACAATACAAATTAACTATTCAATGATCTGATAGCATAAAACGTGATGTTACAAACCATTATGTGACCTCTTTGACACAACAATCAGGAGATATAATACAGCAGTATACGTGACTATTTACTCTTTATTATCAAGGAAAACAGGTAAATGTTGTCCTCAATGAGAATGCAGAATTATATTATGCTTTCCCTGATGTTGGATTGTACGAAATAAAAGCTGACATAACCTATGATAATTGTGTATTAGAACAAACAAAAGTGATTAGAGTCTTCGAGGATGTAGGTGTATATATTGGGAAATTTCTGCAAGAGTACAACTTTGGACTTTTAGATAATATACAAGAGAACGATATATTTTTTTCGACGTTGATTTTGGATGCTAATACCAAAGACTTACAAACAATCAAACCACAGCTAGAAGAGATAAAAAACAGCGTCCAACAAAGTCAGCTTATTTTTGTTTATTTACAAAACTATTCACTTATTTTTGATATACTTGCTTATTTTGAATCAGAATGAGTCGATATTTCACAAAAAGAAATAATAATAATTAATACCATAGACAGTACGTTAACAAGAAAGTTTCTTGCGCCATTTATGTATCAGGCACAAAGACAGAATGTCTTTTTGATTCAAGAAGATGGACTCAAAGACTACTTGTATAATATTTCTATAGGGAAAGATACAACAGATATAGCTCTGTATACAGAAAACTTACAGTTTGATGATATATGACGACAATATTCTTTTGGAAGACTTATTGATTCATTGATTTATTATGGAGTTGATTTTTCATATATATGATATATTTATATTGCTGTTTTGTGTATAGCCATTTTGGTGTTTTTGAAACAAATTGTTTGAATTACTAGTTTCGGATTGTATTATCCACTGTTTTTTGCTGTGAGTTTACATGTTGTGTGAATCAAAATTAGTGCAACATTGTTTTTGTTTGCATTGCTAGCACATATTATAACCAAAGCGCTTTTCGAAAAAGTTACTTTTCTCATTTATGCCAAAATATGAATATATATGCTCGTATATACGATTATAAGTATTGTTGTTGTATGATCTCTTTTGCATTATACTTCTTATCAACTGTCTTTTGGTGCAATACATGAAGCGACGTTCCTTTTGTGTTTTTTGTTGATTCCTTTGTGTACAAAAAAAGTATTTTGAGATATTAAATCTATGTTCACATTTACACAAGTCAAACAGTGTTTATGGTTTATGGCTTTGAGTTATTGAATGTATTTGTTGTTTGACCATACTCCATTGCAATATTTCTTTTTGATAAATACATGGTATATTTTCTTACTTTTGTTTTTGGTAGCAGCATTTTGAAAATTTACATGACTTCAAGTAACAGAATATATTCGTTTCTGGCCTATAATTCTTGCCTATTTCAAAAAAACACTTAACAAAAAAAAATAAACATCGTTTTTATTTCTACATGATACAATGTTCAATTTTGGAATTTTGTGACTCAATGCAAGAAATCTCCGTTACATCAAAAAACACAATCCAAAAAAACAAATTCGTTTTGTCCATGATAAGTCAAAAACAAAAGACTTTCTTTGACAAAGAGGTATTCCTGTGCCAAAAACATACAAACGTATTTTGAATAGGCAAGAACTCTTTGAAACAGACTTTTCTACAATTTGAAATGGAAAATTTGTCATTAAACCAAATAGGTGAAGTAAATGAAATGGAATTTTTATAGTCAAGTGAGCAAGAAAAATAGAACAACCTCTACAAGAGACTATCCAGAGCCAAAAACAAAATTCAAAACAAAATCTAAAAAACAAGATCTCTTGACATAAAAATCTAGAGGTGCCTCTTTCTTTTTTGGAGAAATACACACAAAAGGCTCTAGATATCTCAAAAAATGTTCGTGGTTTTTTTGCTGGAGATGTAGCTTTTCTTGATAACATTACCCCTCATGAATTCTTGATAGGTAAACAACGAATCGATGATCATACCTTCAAACAAATGTTATTTGGTATTTTGGATGGACAATATACCTTATGACATTCGCCAGATACTATTTTGGTAGAGGAAACATTGATTGCTGGAAGCGGATTTGATGCATTTTGCACATTTGGTCTTGCTGATATTAGAGTTGTTTTGTTTAATTTGGTACCAATTGCAGCGATGCTTAGAATGCCTACTCCAGAATCGTGAGGTAAGGCAAATCTTGCACAGTGAGGAATTGGTTTTGGTATTGATATGGGGACGTGAGCTATACAAAGTATGTTTTTGAACTGAACTTACTATAAGTCAAAATTTTTGCCAGAATACAAACATTTTCATCATAAAATAATTCCATATCGGAACGATATTTTACTTTATTCTTCAAACGCTCAATATTTTGTCAATATGTGATATATTTGAGTGGATTGGGTTATCACCGAAGAAGGACCAAAATTGTTGGAAGTAAATGGAAGAGTAGGAATTGAAATACAAAATATAACGCAAAAACCCCTCGCCAAAATAATGGAAAAAATACATGATATCAAAATAAAAACACCAGAAAAATGAGTAGAGATTGCCAAAAGTTTGTTTACGAATACTAAATCTGTTTGATCTCATACTAAAATTCTTTTTTTATCTCAAAAGGCATTGTTACAAACACAAGTTGGTCCTTTAACCAAGCAAATTGAAGCAATTGCAGTCGTAAATCCACAAAAAAAGAGAACTTATGTGTCTACCTCAATTGCCAAAAAATTATGAAATCTCAAAAAAGTCGCAATTCACTTGCCAGATAGCACCTTCAAAATAACGACGGACGTTTTGTTGAGTAAAGGATTGTCTTGAAACAAAATTAGTTTATGAGCAAATCAATTGCAGGACGTTCTTATCAAATCAGTTCATAAAACTCATGCAAAAAGTAAATTTTTTGGGTCAGATAAAATTTTTTCTCATGAATTGGATGAATTACAAATCTTTGATCAGAAGTTACATGATTTATATAAAAGAGTAAATCTAAAAAAGTGTCTCAAACCTTCAAATTATTTGGAAGAGTTTGATATGTTTGTTAGTCATGGGTGAAAGTATGATCCAATATTTACCTATGTTTACCCCAAAAATAATATTATTGCTCTGCGAGAAGATGAACGAAAAAGAATAACAGACACATATCCAAGCAATTATTTTGCTTCTCCATTTGCTACGATCTTGTACCAAAAGTTAGACGAAATAAAAATTAAAATCTGACTCGTATGGGCGTATAAAAAACAAGATCTTGTTGCAATTGAAACTCTCAATCAAAAGTATTATTGAAGTATGAATAAAAAATATCTCCAAGAAGCTATCAATAAAATCAAAGAACCTAAAGGATGGACTCATAATGATATGTGACAAATTATGGGAATTCATATGGTCTATCCTCTCGTAAAAGAATACTTAGAACACAAAAAAATGCCGCATGTCGAGGTACTAACTACAACAACGGCACTTTCGAGAATTGCTGTTTTATACAAAAAGGGGAAGCCTTTTATTAGACTATTGAGCAATACAAGAAGTTTTTTTAGAGAAAAAGAGCTTGATTCTAAATTGGTTCATGAAGTTGATGTTCATCTCACAAGATATCTTAATGCCCAAAAAACGTGACGACATATTTTCCAAAAAGGAACTGCATGATATATTACTGATGAAGAGGGGTTAGCTATTTGGATGAGTGAAAAATATTTACAATCCAAAATACCTGCATATGTCAACTATAATATTTATAGAAATTATATCTATTTGTATAGGTCTAAAGAGCTTTCATTCCAAGATTTAGTATCCTTTATAAACGAAACAGAAAAATGAGCATACTATTCATGAAATAAATTACTTGCACTTTTCAATAGAACACTTAAGTTCAAAAAGTGAATACAGCAAACACATATTGTTCATCCTTGAACAGCATATATCAAAGATAAAGTTTATCTTGATTGATATAAGATAATACAACAATTTGTCCAAGATGGGTGAGACATACAGCAGCTTATGTTATGAAAAATCAAAGTGAGTGACATATGATATATTTTTTAATTTTGCTACTATTGGGATATGAATATTTATAAGAACGTTTTCTGGCATATGAAAAACGAAGATATATCTTTGAAAAAAATTTTTTGAAAACAAAAATATGCCATATTAAAACAACGAAATTCATATGAGAATTCAAAAGATATTACTTTAACTCTCCAAGATGTTGTTGTAGATTCTGACCAATTTTGTTCTTTTATTGCTTTATATACTTCTTTTATAGAATCAAAAGAAAATCCACATGTTTATAATATAGCAAAAAAAAATAAAGTTCTGACAAAAAAAATGAAGAACATATACTTTGCTCTGACTCTGGAAGTGAGACAAGCTAGTGTGATGAGCAGTTTGTAAGATGCACACTTGAAATTTTCAACTTGGGTATAGAGCATACGACACAACTATTCGTATTAAGAATCTCTCTTTGTGATATATTCTTGAGTATGAGTATTTTTTGTATGGTCTCTCCCATGATGTTCAGGTTTTTTCTAGATGAAAGTCTGCTAATATTGCTTGATATTTAGGGACTGCTATTGGTGTATGACTGCATAAGATGTCATTATGATTTTTACCTGTCGTTTATACGACTAAAAACACCCAAATTGAATTTGATGAAACCTCAATAACTGGTGAAACTCTTATTTTTACACAATATGAAGACTATTCTTTTACTCATGCTGCTGTACGAACTACTAGATCACCCGAACAAGCTGCTATTTTCTATAATGTACTTATCAAAAGGTGAATACAGGTTACATATACATATCTCTAAATTATTAGTGTTCTTTTTCAAAAAGAGTTTGCGTATATGGTGATAGTGGATCAGATGTTGTATGTGGTTGTTTTTGTAGAATACTTTTTGTTCTCATAAAAAAGTCTACTCTGACTGCTATGTAAGGATCGCTTAGACTTGTGTGTGTATAATCTCCATATGCCCACAAAGATCAAAAATAACGTACTGCAAGTTGTATGTCATTTTGTGCTTTTTGCAAACAGAGTTGTCGTTTTTTATATAAATAGCTGATAGATTCACATTGATGTAAAAAATTGAGTCTGTATTCATGGTATGAATATTTTCATTGCGTTATTTCAGCTAGCATAGCAGGCATGATTTGAAATATTCCAATTGATCAATCCATATTTTTTCATACAAAAACGGCAGTATGCTCAAACTCTCATGCCAAAACTCCTGAAATGTTCTTGTGTCATGCTTCGGTTGCAATGATACTGTATACCAAAGCAACAAATGCTTTATCATGACTATATGGTGCAAGATGTTTTTGTAAAATAAGTGATTTATCAGACGGAGAATATGCATGTAGTTCTGATGTTCGCTCAGTAGATGGAGTTTCATGTGTTGTTGTATAAACAGGGATTCAAGGAAGTTTATCTTTTCATCATATTCGTCTTGCACACAAATCAAAAAGCACGTGATGTGGGTCAGTATTTTTATTATTTTGTCCAAAAATTTTGAGGTATGCTTGGACGATTTCTTGTGTATGATGTTGGACAGCATGTTTATTATATTGGTTTTTGAAGAGAGGATATCTTTGTTTATCAGGAAAAATATCATCAGTTGCAATATCTCACGCGATACAAATATCAGCCAATAACAATGGATCAATACAATCAATATGCTGAGATAGTAATGTATTTGCTTGTTCCAATACAGTATCTGGTGTTGGGTTGTGACTTGTAATATATGCAAGCCATGTGTATTGTTCACGAGAATATCATCAAAAGTTATTACTAAGTCAACATATGTTTCGTATTTTCCACAAATAATCTGTGCTCACATCAGGGTAGTTTCCATATCTATGAACAAAAAGCTTCTTATCAGCAGCCTGTTCGTATTCCAAGTGGTAAAATGGTCTAATTTGTTGTAAAAAATGCACGAGGTGGTCTGTTGGAATACCATCTGGAATATGGAATTCACCATCACGCGTGTAGATGGTGTGATTTGTTAATGCCGAATAACTATGAGGTTCACGAAAAAGACGTACATGATCTTGATACGATAATTGTGTAAGTACGTCTGGGTGATTTTTTGCAATTTCCAAAATTTTCTCCTCTTCCAAAAAATAGTCATCTGGACCGATTGGATTTATTTGCTCACTTTCTAGTTTATATTTGTCGTTATGGTAATAGTGATAGATATGTGATGCAATTCTTTTTGATACAACATACTCTAAATCTCCAAATTTTTGTGTCTCTCTGTGATTGTTTGCTCCAAACGGCTCATTGGGTGGCATATATAATGTGTCTATAGTTTTTTTTATAGGTATTTCAATTTCTCATTTTAGAGAAATTGGTTTATATGATTTGATGATTGTTGCAGATTGTGAGGATTGTAAGAAAAATATACCCAAAACAAAAAAAAGATTTTTAATAATAAATTGTGTCTTTTGATTTGTAGTATCTAGCTTTTTATCCAAATATTCTTTTTTGTTTGTATTATATTTCAAAATATTAATAGTATCTAAATTTTATATTTTATATAAAATAAAATATAAATGTCAATGTTTAGTTTTTTTATTCTATTTATTACTTACCTCTGTTTCATTTATGAGATAAGTTAATGAACAAAAATTTGACATATGTTTATTTTAATGTAAAATATAAAAAAGTTTTAAATTATATATATTAATTTATGTCTAATTATAGTGTATCAAGACCAGCTAATCACTCAAGAATAATACCGATAATACCTATAGTTACTAATCCTAACGATAGTAAGTCTCAACTTGAGAATGTAACGGTAGTTGAGAAAAACCTAGATAAAGCAAAAACTGAAGCAATAGATGTTAAGACTAGAGACAATCTATTTCGTGATCTTATGATGGCTGAAGTACGTGGTTTCAAAAAAGTTGTCGAGAGGCTTACACATCGATTTGCTTCAAAAGTGGATTCGTATAATGATTATGCTGCTTATGCTAATCATATGGCAGAGTGAGTCAAAAAGATTCTTGATCCTACTAAGGAACTTGATAAAACCACATATGAGGCATCTTCTGAAGTAGCTACTATACTGGAGTCAATCGATAATCTGAAAAGGTGGATTAACATATTAACTACTCCAGCGGAGTTAGATAAGATAAATGACGATCAGTCTCTTCGTGAAATATATACATATATTGCTGAAAATAAAAGCGCTATTTCTTCAAAGAGAAACTTTATTCCTGAAGAGGACAGGTTACAACCCCTTGATGATATACAAATTGATAACAAGTATAAAGAGCTATTAGATCAATTAAGTGCACTGGCTAAATATGAGAACAATTCTTCATATATAAAGGAGATTAACTATGCAAAAAGTAATGTTAACTCGCTAAAATCAAAAATAGTAGGTTATCTTAATATAGGATCTAACAGGGAAAGATTATTAAATGATTTACGTGAATCTATCGCTAAAAAAGAAAAAGCTATAGAAAGTATCCAGAAGAAAGAGAAATACAACCTATAGTTGTTAGGCGTCAATATAGTTAAGGATTGAGATAGATAGAGGAAACGGATAGGCGTTTGTGTAATTATTCACTCTAATTGTTTCGTGATTTTTATTATACTTTCTACGTAGTTTGTTTTCTTAGTGTATGTTTTAATTGTGTTTCTACGTATTTTTGTTCTTTTTTCGTTCTTACGTATATTTTGAGAATATATGCGAAAAAATAAAAACATTTCTTTTGTTCTAAAAAAAATATACTATAACTAAGTTTATGCTAGACTTTTTTTTGTCAAAAATATTTCCTCCAGTTTGTGTATGATGTCATAATCAATGAGCATATATCTGCTGATTATGCAAAAAAAAGTTGCTACTTCATCCAGAAATCTGTTTGGTGTGCAAAAAGCCTAATAATGATTTTTTTATACATAGGTGATGTGGTCTTGTCTCAAAAAGTTCTCTTGTATGATGTGTGATAGTGTTTTGTTACTACTCGTTGATTAAAAAAATATTGCTAAAAATAAAATATAGTCATCGTCGACATTATCTATCTTTTCTTGTTTCTCAATCTGCATTGTTACTGCGCGCTCATTGTGTTTATGTAAATGATATGACATGTACCAACACAATTATAACCTGAGTACCATCTCACTGGCGAAGACATTACTTTATCAAGTGATATAATCAATCAACTATGATTGCTAAGGCTTTAGCTACTGAGTTATGATATCAGTACAGTGATATAACTCGCAAAGTACGTCATACCTGATCACAAGTGTGACGCACAAGACAACAAAGACAGCAAAACGTGTCAGATGTATTTTTTTGTCATAAAACACTCCCAAAAAACGTAGAATATATAATCATATGTGATGATGTCACAACGACAGGTGCGACGCTTCAAGCTCTTGCATTTGCAATACAACAAGTTAATCCTCATGTTCGTATACGATGATGTGCTGTGGCTAGACATGCCTAAAATAACTTGACCTCATATGATATTTTGATATAGTACTTGATAAGTATTGAGAGTGCTTTTTCGTAATTTACTATTTTTGAACTCAGATGTATAGTTGCAAATTGCTTATGAAATCAAGACTGTTGTTTGTAACACTAGTATTTGTGCTATCTTCATTTTTGCACTTTCTCTTGTTTGTACCTATAACAGTTGCTCAAGATGATGATGTGTTTGGAGAGATTGAGGAGTTATTATGAGAGTTTGATGAATCAACTCCTCAAATTGATGTTGCTATCCAGCGTGCATTTGTTCAACGTGTCGATAAAGATTATAATTATATAACTGTTGAACTTGCTATTATTTGAAACATTGCACCACAAGATATTCAATTGACTGTTCCTTCAAAATGAACTATGTCTCTTGATAGGCGAGGTGATTGATCATATATTGGTTCTACATATACTATACAAAATATTTCTGTTAGATCGAGTGAACGTAGTAATATAACATTGATAGTTGATAGCGCGAATCTCATCCCAGAATCAAATGAAACGAACAACTCATTCACAGTAGGGATAACTCCTTTTGTAGTAAAAATTGATGCTATGATAGCAGAAATCTCATACATGCAACAACAAGATCAGTTTGAGGTTACGCTGTGTTTTAATTGAGATGCTGTTAACGAGCAAACAGTCACATTGGAATATACACTAACAAATCCTGATCAAGAAGTTCGTAATCGAACAGAATATGTCTCACTTCTTAATTGATGCCAAGATAGACCAATCTGACTACAATGATTTGCTAATAAATCCTGATGAAAATATATACTACGTGCAACGATCACTACCGATTCGTCTTTTGAAGACATAAATATGTCCAATAATACAAAAACATTTGAGACTACATTGTACAAAAAAATACCAGCTCCTTCCGACTGAGTAATAGCTTCTCCAAACACAGATCCTATAAAAGATGATTTTGATAAAACATTAGATATTTTTCTCAAAAAGCCTTCATATAATTTTGAGGATCGTACTATCACTGTGCCCGTATGTTGGCAAGCTTCAACAGAACGTCTTATTAGTCAAATTCAACTTGATATGCTGGTAGAAAATCAAAGTTATACCAAAAAACATACAAATCACTTATATAGGTCTTCTTGTAAAGACTATATTTTTTCTCTTCCTGTTTTATCACCCGCAACGTACGAATCAGATATCTCTGCTCTTCTTGTGTGAACAACTAAAGAAACCGATGTTTCAAATAATGCGTCGATGTTTACATTTGTCATACAACAACCACAGCAAGAACCAGAACCGACAATTTTGTTTGATCAACAATCTCAACCTCGAAAAAACAAAGATTTTCTTGATGGAGTTGAAGGGCCAAATACTACACAAACTACGTGATCAACTTTTGTACAATCTTATGATCTACTTGCGGCATATTGTGTATACGAAAATATACGGATTCGTTGATGTAGCAAGCTATTTGATTTGTACGAACTTAGGTGAAATATTCATGAAATTATGAGTTTGTTTGTCATTTATATGGATAAGAAGTTCACCTCTACTGCACAAAAACGTCAATATATTCTCACATATAGAAAGGCAATAAATCAGCTAACACAACAGTATGATATACAAAGTTATGATACAAGGACATCTATTCGTATGGCATTTTTATTTGCATATATGGACTATTCTCTTGCAATTCTTGATCAACAACTTATGGCACCAAGCCCCCAAACAGTCAAAAAATATTTTGCACAGCGATAGTGTCAGTTTTATTTTTTAATTTTTATGAGAGTGTTACATTTGCTTGTACCTTGATTTGCTAGTGTATCGTGAGTACATCGATGTTTTGATAGATCTTTTTTTGCGTTGTTTGACTATGCAATTCAAAGAGAATGAAATAATGCTATGGCATCAATTGAAAGTAAATATCTGTCTCAAAAGACGCCAAAAGAACAAGTACAATCTGTAGCACTAAGGTATACTGATGCTTTGTACAGATATATTCGTTATACATTTAGTTTGGATCAAATGACAACGGAGGATATCGTCCAAGAGTTATTTTTGCAACTTCCCAAAAAACTACAAAAAATTGATACTGACAAGCCGTTTGAGCCTCGGTTATATAAAGTGACGCATAATTTTGTTCTTGATCGATTGAGAAAACACACAATACAAACTCATAAAGAATGAACTCGTATGCCAGAAGAGGAGTTTTTGGAAAAAATGTCTTCGTATACATGAGATATGTTGCCTACGAAAGTAGAGCAGGTCTATAAAGACTCTTTGCTCAAAGTACTATTGAGTTCATTATCTCAAAAAAATAGAGAGTTAATTATTTTGTATTACTTTGAACAGAAGCCATACGAAGAGATTGCAGCTATCTTGTGAGTAAAAGTCTCATGACTAGGAACTCTTTTGCGTAGAGCTAAACAACAATTGCAACTCAAAATATCAGAAAATCCACTTTTGGAAGAGGCATTGATTTTTGATCTTATTGTTGACGAGTAGTTTTATTTATAGTAGATTTTTTTTATGACAAATACAGCACACAAAAAAAAATATCACTTGTCAGAACTGCTCGAAGATAATTTTTATCATCAAGAGCGCGCATCTGATTCTTTGTATAACACCGTACAAAGAAATGCAGAAGTGATTGAAGTACAACCCATACAATCATTGTCAAAGCGTACTTTGGTAGTTGTTCTTTCCTTGCTGGGGGTTGTTCTTGTAGCTTTGTTGCTTTTTGTGGCATTTTATTCACCAGCAAGAAAATCAGAATTTCGACAAGAACGTTTGGGGTTGTGAGCTCATGTGCAGATAGAACAAACTCCAGAACAACAGTTATTGTGAGATATGAAATCTATATTATTAGATGCAATTGAAAATACTGATGAACCTCAAAACCAAGATCCAGAATCTTTGCTTCGTGATTTTTATATTTTCTTAGAAAAAAAAGATTATACATCAATGTATGAAATAACACAGACGTCTATTTCCGAAGAAGAGTTTATTGACCAAATGAAGACATGGTATGATGATGTTTCCAAAGTATATATGTGAAATATAACTTATGTGCCGTGAGATATTTACGAGTTTGAAGTTATGTTAGAATACACTGATAAAACTCAAGATATGTTCTTGGTTCAAAAACAAGTTACTGATAACAAAGTTGTGACTGTAGATTCAGAAGAAATAAAAAAATAAAGTCTGACTTTTTTGTCAGTTTTGTCTAAAGAAGTTCGTAGTACTATATGAAGACAGACTAAATACTAGTTCCTGTCAGGTTTCAGTTCTTTTTATTTAGTAATATTGCTTTTGTTATGAAAAAATTATTATTAGTGTGTATGAGTTTTATTATGCTTTTGACTGCAACTATTGCTCATGCTGACTTTTGGTCGGATATAGAAAGTATATTGACTGTTACCACGACTTTTCCTACTTTGGAAAAAAATTGCCAAAATTATAGAACGGTATACTGATATTGAAAATATCAAAATTGTAACTGAAAATATGGAAGGCTAGAAACAAGAATCATGCCAAAAATTACTAATCTTGTAGATAGAATAACAATCCAAACACCAGATATTACTCAAAGAATAAAAGTAATAGAAAATCTCGATGCAAAATTAGAAAACATCAAAAATAAACCCAATGCATCTACAACAAAAAAATTCTTGGTTGAATTGATTCAGCAAGAATTTGTTATCTCACTAAGTGCTGCAGAAAACGATGAAGATATCTGTCCAACGATTGATAAAAACACAAATCCACAGTTACGAAATTTATTTGAATGTGAAAATGAGCAACAAGATGAACAAGAAGATGAACAAGAAGACGATGATAATGAAGATGATGCACAAGATGAAAATGAAGGTACATACGTAGCACCAGAAATATATTACAACAAATGATTTGAAAATAGAGCAGAAGTATATATTCCGGTTGATGCATGAACAAGCTACACTTTATGAATATTTGCATTGCAAACATCAGAAAGAAGTACTTTGGATAGTGTGTCTTTTGCTATACAATGATCAATTAATAAAAACGATCTTGCAAATATTACACTCAAAACTCTCTATTGAGATACTATTGTTTGAGAATGTCGTTTGAATACAAATCGTGAATGTATTGTACAAACTAATCTATCATTTCCAAAAAATACAAACGTAGACGTCTATTTAGATGCAGATATAAAAGAAAGTGCAGCATCAAAAACAATTGAAACTTCTATACAAAAAGTAAGATTTGAAGACGTAGCAACAAATAATGACTTTGAAAAAAATATTAGAAAGCCTTTGGCGTATAACAAACTAAATGTTTTACCAGTTAGTTCAGATGTTCCAGTCGAACCTGAACAAACACTACGTGTAATAGAAAACAATGTACCACAAATAAGTGTGAAAAAATCAACATACAATACAACTAAATGAATTATGATATACTGAGCAGAACTTCGTCCTGATATTGTTTCTAATAATACTATTGCCCTAAAAGATATAAGATTTGATCTTACAACTGATCTGAATCTTGATTATTTAGTTGTTGCACAAGTAGATATTGCAGAAAAATGAGATATTTATTGTGAAAGACCAATCTATTCTGAAGCAAGATCGGTTAATACTAAGAAACTTTTCATTGGGAAAAATGTTTTGTTAGAGAATAGAACATCAAAACAAATATGTTTGTTTGTAAGGCTTAATCAAGATGTTTTTTCTCAATCAGTTGATAGTTATATACAAGCAAAATGGGATATAAATAGTGATATTGCAGTGATTAAAAATGACTGATCATCTGTAAGTATAAACGAAAATATTCAGTCAAAAAGCCAATCTGTAACAATAAAGAAAACAGAAGTTGCTGTAAACAAAGAATTGACACTAGATATTATTTGAAACAATCTATGATCACAAAGGGATATTGTAGAATGACAATGAGAACGTGAGGTTCTTTATATATGAGAAATGACCTTTGAACACAATAATGTGTTGTTTGATAATGCGTACTTTTTGTGAGATATGTCTTTCGATTTTAAAAGAATCGAAAATTGAGATATTTCAAAAGTCAAAGATATACAACTTGCTATATGAATAAATAGAGACGCATGTACAAATACTTATGTGGTTGATTGAAGAATTATGAACAACCAAGCAATGCGTTTTATGTTTGAAGACTTTAATGCATACCAATTTAAGTTCTATAAAATATATGTTTGTGTTAGTGCAATTATTGAAGAATGATACACTATACAATGAGATCAATCAGAGCTATGAGTAGAGTTAAACAAAGAAAAAACATCTATGTATATAGAATTGAATCAATCCATTGTAGAACTAAATGAGCAAATAGAAGAGAGACCTGCAATGAGATTAGTTAGAAAACCAAAAGATGATGAGATTTGTAAAAATGAACTATCTACACAACAAAAAGATAATTATACATTTGCACGACATGATGGTTTCTATTCTCTCAATTGAGTCTACAATCCATGTCAAAAATGGTCTTGAGTAGGAATGTATATCAACACAAGACAAAATACTGCATGATGAGTGAAAATAACATTTACGCTACCTATAAATAATTATACATTTACATATATTGTACCAGAAGCGTGAATTGATGCAATATCTTTGCAAGAAGAATTATACACTCTTTTGAGTTCTACGCCAGAAGTAACACAATATTATAATGTTTGAAAAAGTTTATCAATTGTAGAGAATCGAGACAATAACAATCACTTACGAGTACGTTTACAATCCAAAAACAATGATACGACCGGACAATACGCTGTTAGATTGTCTCGTTGAGTTTGGACATATCCAAATTCAATGGTTCAGTTTCAAACGCATGTTGCGTCTATTCGCCAAAACTAAATAGTAAATTTCTCACAAAATTGATACTTATTACGCCAAAGTCGTCCTCTTATTGAGGGCGTTTTTTTTTTGTAGAAATAGTCTGAAAAAAAGTCTGACTTTTTTGTCAGTTTTGGTTTGTTATATTCGTAGTATTATATGAAGCATGATAGTAATACTAGTTTTATCAAGCTTTATATGTTTTATTGCCATTGTACGTACTCCCAAAATGAAAAAGATATTACTAACTATATATATTTGACTTGTTTTTTTTGCTATATGAAGTATTCTTGTGTTTGCACAAATGAGTATATGGGATGATATTTCATCAGTACTCAAAGTGAATACATCATATTCTGCTTTGCAAAAGCATTGTACATATGATAGGCAAAAACAGCAGTATGTAGTCTGTACATGAATATATGATTCTCTCTACCAAAGAATTCAGCCTAAAATTGAAAGTCTTATCCAGAGAATAGATAAAAAATGACTTAATCAATCAATGAAAACAAAATTATCACTATTATCTTCACTTGAGAGAATAAAAGCTAAAGCCAATCCTTGATCCAAGAAGATATTTATTATTGAACTTATTGAACAAAAAGTTGCACTCACCTTGTGGATGTCATATCTCTGACAAGAGTATACACAAGATGAATCTAATTCAAAAGCAGATATAAGAATAGATTCAAACGAAAATAAGAATGATGTTATTCTTATGAGGTTGGATAGTTATCAATGATGAACCTGATCTCAATGAGTATACGAATGATCGAAACCTATCTCACTCTTTCATGCAGAACTTACAAATTCGTCAGAGTCAGTTATTTTTTTGTGAGATACCGTTGTGTTTGATATGTTTAGGGCAGATAACATTAACCCAAGTTTTGTGCAGGATATCACATTATACATATGAGCAAAATGATCATGAAAAAAAGTTTCTCTCTGATCGCTATCCCGTCTCAATCCAGAGTCAATTCAAATAGCTTTGAATAGAACGATTTCTCTTGAAGTCTGACAATCTATGAGTCTGATAGTGATGGCAAGAGTGAGACCATGAACACTACAAGATCCAACTAGATTTGGTAACCTCAGTATAATACGAAACTCAACATTAACTACACTATATCAAGAAAGTACATCAAAAAATATAGAAGAATCAGTTTTTGAAACGTATTCGACCAGAAAAATAGAACCTACACCATAACTTTTTATTATTACCCTTATTATTATGAAAAAATTATTAACACTATGTTTAGTTGCAACACTATGTTTCGTTACATACGCATCAGCGTATACCCTCACTACCAATGATGCACAAATTATAGACAAATTAACACAAAAACTCACGTTTAGACTACAATCTCAAAGTGTAATACGTTCAGATAGTGTAACAAAGGCTTTATTGTCTTATGCAAAAAGAAACAAAGAGAGTAAACCTAGGTATTCTGCAATATTCTCACAAATTGCTACCAACCTTACATTGTGAAAACAATATTCTCCATTGGTACCAATAGTTGATGCTATTTACGCTTGAGAATATATGTGATCTCCTGTTGTGTACTCACAAAACCAAAACTGATATGAAGATCTTATTGATACAGTAACACAAGATCGCATACAAGACATTCAGTCAGAAAATATCTTTCAAGAAATAGAAAATAAACGTCTATTATACACATTATCGTCTACAGAATCATTGGTCTCTGTACTAACTAACCAACAAGAATCAGTAACATATCTAACAATTCTTTCTTCGGTTTCAGACCCAGTTACATCAGATGTTAGACAAATGACGTCTATTTTGTCTCTATATATACAAACATGACAAAAAAAGATAGTATCTGAAACGGAGTGAATTTATAGTATATTTGACGTTGAGTGACAATACATTATTATGAATGAATTTGGTTGTTACGGATGTGGAGGATCTATGGCACCATTACCAGTTATTGTTTTTGATACTCAATCACAAAAATCTACGAATTTATGAGCTGTTGCGTATAAGTGAATCAAATGAAAAACTGTATTATACCAAGAATATGTAGAAACTATTGAATCATGTGACCCTATAGAAGAAGCATTTTATTGTACAAGTGAAAATAGTACAAAGACTGTCTATACAGAAGATGAAGAACTTAAAACAAAAGAATTGTAAGTAAGTTTTGCAGATGGATATATCACTATGTCCATCTGTTTAAAATATCTAAAAATTTTTATTTATATAAATAGTATTGACTTTTGTTTATTTTTATTTATATGTTGATATAGTATGGAAGCAATCCACGGTATTTTTATAAAAAAATAACAACTCTAATGACACTAGATAAATATATTCCTAATTCAAAAAGAATAAAAAAATACTCAACAAAATTATGAGTAGCAGCATTGCTATTTTTGTTGCAAGCATGTTGATCGACGTCACCAAAGTTAATGAAAAAAAGTTGATGAGGAGAATCTCAATGATGAAAATGCTGAGTATGAATAGAAATGAATGATCACTTCACAGATGGATGAAGTTGATCTGAATGATGACCCTGATGAGATTCAGATCTCGTCTCTACAGTGCCAAAAGCGAGTGGTGCTTGATTTACGTATTGAAGTGATGCTGATGTTTGAAATCAGAATATGGCTTGATGAAATTGATCAGGAAGTTGATATGGTAGACCTTATGACGATTGAATAACAAATTACTTGATTTCTAACGATACATTGCCAGCTATACTTACAGCTTGATTGCATACTGCTTGAGAAACTTTGAGTGATAGTGCTGAGGAAATGGATCCATTATCTACGAATGATGCTTTTGAAGTACTTCCAGATACGACTCATTTTCCTGCATGAGTTCAGAAGTTTTGGATGACAACAAACGTTCCTTCTACGTGACACATACGTCTTCCAGTTCCTTTGTGATTTCAGGTTGATAAAATTACTACTATTAATTCTGATTGAGCTATTATAGCACCTTATATAGGGTCATGAAATACTGTTGATCGAAGATCTTTAAAATGTTACGGTGAGAAAGTAAAGCTTATACGAACAGTCAAAGAAGATACTGACTTTATATCTTCAGTATCAAAGCAAGCTTTTGAAGAAAAAGAGAAGCAAATAGAGAATGGTATGAGAGATGATGTAAGATTTCAAATGGAAAAACAAGCATCAATATTCCCATTTTTGACTGATATTCTTGCAATAGTAGATACTCCGTGATTGACTTCACTTGAAAAGTTTGAAAAAATTAATCAAATTTTTGATGCTAACTTTGTCTACAATATTTCTCCAGCAGTATGAGCATATTATACTGTATGAGATGGTGTTGATTTTTTTACAACAATGATAGACCAACCAAGTGCTACGATTTGATCAAAAAATGCTCTCCAGTGAGTATGTTCTACAACACCAAATTTTTGGTTAGCTATCTCATCACTCTTTGAAGATCTTGTTCTTATTAGCGTAGGTACAGATGCAAATCCAATATATGCAATGAAGTGGTGAAATAAAGCTCATGCTGTAATATTAGCTATTGATAAGACAGGATCCTTTGTTATTCGTGATATTACTCCTCGTGTAGCAACTATATCATGAAATAATAATACGCATACTGATGTAAAGTTTCGAAATCCAAAGTATAATTTTCGTCAACAAAATATCTCTTGAGAGAGTACTTCAGAAAATGAAACTAGCAATGCTCAATCGGAGGGTTTGAGTTGGGAGAATATAGATAATGCAAGTACTAATATTGTAGAATCTAAAAAAAGTAATCTTTGGAAAGGGATTGATCGTATAAAAGACTTTAATAATTTATCATTATCAAAAAAAGAACAAGATCTTTTTTGACTTTTCTTGTTCGATTTACCAGAAGTATGATATTCTCTTAAGCCACTATCAAATGACATGCAACAAAACTTTGAAAAGAACTTTGATCAAAAACGAGTGAATGACACCACGTTTTTTTATCAAGATAGTGTATCTATTTTACCAAAACAACAAGAATTGTTGTATAAACTTTATACAACAGTGTCAAAAATAGATCCATCTTTGTATAAGATATTATCCCAACCAGTTTCACCAGAAGAAAGAAAAAGAGTGTTGAATAGTTATACAATAGGAGAAGCTACTATTAGTCCCAACGAAATAAATCAAACGCTTTGATTATTTGGTGATGAAGTAACAATGCGTATATTATTTGATGAACGAGATAAAAAATTCAACAAAAAGAAACTAAATGAAAATAATAAAAAGCTTTCTTGTGAAATTTTTCCTACCCAAAAAAATATTCTGGTTCCTGATCCTAGTATAAAAACTAATCTCACTTTTTCTTTTCCACTCTGTAACAATGAGGATAAATTATGAAGTGTAGATCTTTCGCTATGGTGAAGCTGATCTAAATGATCTGCGCTTGCGCTCTGAGACGCTATACCAGTAAATTTTTCTCACGTAGGTCTACGTTTTCTTTATCTTTCATTCACTAAAAGAAATTTATTACCGTCGTCTCTTTTGTCAGTTTCACCTACTAACGAAATACAAACTGATATTACAATCAGATATCCAGTTATAACTCAGGATTTTTTTCAACAAGCTAATAAAGCATATAAAGTTGGTTTAGAAAATCCTACTATACTACCTAATGGATCTAAAAATAACCAAGTACCTGATAATATATTTTTTAGTAATGATGGTGTTTATACTAACAGACTTTTTTGAGCTGAAGATTTAGAGTCTTATTTCAAAAAAGCTCAAAATTATTCGAAGAATAACTTGGGAGATCATGGACTTGTTGAATTGTCACTAGAATACTGATATAGTACAAATACAATTTATAAAAAGATTATTTGTACTGTATCTGACCTTCCTGCCATATGAAAACAGCTGTCTGATAGTTTTTCTGAGAATGTAAGGAGTTTAAAGTTAACTACCTCAATTGCATCAATAAAGTATTGAGATATAGATCAAAATATATTTGTAAGTTGAGTTCAACAAGATGATTACTGAAAGTATTTTGAGGGATTGATTGCTCCAAATATACATATTCAAAATCCTGAAATATATTTGCCTGATCCTACTACAATTCATGTTGCTCGTACCGTTCCAGCGGAAATCAAAAAGTATCTAGAATCTACGCCAAATCTTTCCAATCCATTGTTTGTAGTAAGTCCTTTTACCTTCGATACATTTGCTACAGAAGAAATTCCTTTCTTACACTTTGTTTTTGGAGAAGGTCAAAAAGAAATTCTTCTTCCAGAAGGACAAAGCGTAGAGTCGTGATGGTATAAATTCTATCATGATGCTATGGTTTTGATTGAGAAGACACAAGATGGAAAATTTATGATACGTGCGAAAATTTTAAGAGCTAAGTAGAACTAATGATCTAATATACTAGTAAAATTACTAATTAGTTTACTCTAAAGTAAAAAAAGTGTTTAATTGTTATGGAACTATTTTTGTCAGGCGTCTTTTGGTGATACTAAAACAAAACAACTATAATAAAAAAGTCACATACATTTTAGTATGTGGCTTTTTTTATATAAGACTTTTTTCTAGCTCCATTACTTGCTCATTAATTATTCAAGTATGCTTAATAGTTCAGTCACTAAAATCAAAACTATCGTCAAAGCCATATCCTTGTTTTCATCACGCATCTGTTGTATACGAACTTCAATCAACCATAGCATATATTTTCATTGTTGTAAACAATGCTGTCGGTGAAATGTTTAGTTTATCTGCTAGTGAAAGTACATAGCTATATGCTTGATCTTGACTAATTTTTCATCTAATCATATCTCCTATAATATCTTGACATGCTATTTCTGATGCGATTACTATTTCTTTTGGGTCGCTAAATCAAAGCTTCTTTAAGAAGCTTCAAATGTTTTTCTTTGTATATGCATGTTGTCAGTCTGATTCATCATATATTATGCTAAGTGGTTTGCCTCCATCATGGTACAAATACATAGCAACAAATAGTTCTTCCGATAAAATAGTATTGTCAAAGAATCATTTTCATTTGATATATTTATCAAATTGAGTTAGTCACATTTTAGTGTGTTCTCAAAGTGTATATCATTCTACAACTCATACATCCATGGCAAGTCGTTGCTTGATTTCTGGATATGATTCTAATATGTCAAATATTTCATCTACTCATAAATGTAAGATATTTGATTTGTTGATTTTTAGCTGAAGATCCTCTGGAAACTCTCAATTAAGTACTTTTCAATATTTTTCAATAGAGTCAAAGTCTGATTTTCAGAAAACACATATTCCGTCCATGTTGTATATAGGTTTTCGTCTTCATGTTTTTGCCATCATAGCTATTAACCTTTTTTTTGTGATATTGTCTTCTAATAAATCTTTTTTAAGCACTATAGCGGAGATTGAGTCAATTCAAAATCATCACAAAATAGAATAATTTCATGCTGACGCGAAATGATTTGCTACTAGTTCATCTTGTTGTGTTAGATTTATATTGCTAGTCTGTTCTATAGTCATAAATTCGGTATTAACGAATCTTTTCGTATCATTTTTTATTATAAAAAACATTCAATCTGTGTACTTGTCGGCTATATTAGATGTTATATTTTCAGAAAAAGTACTTTTGGGTTCTTGTATCCTACCTAGATCTGCATCAAACCATGTCCAATCTTGAAAAGATATTTCTCATAATCATTCTGGACATCTCATACCATTTTCAAAGTAGCTTTCTATCAATTGAGTACTAACTCATTTTATTAAGTCTCATTGCTCAAAATGTAATCAACTTTTTTCTAGTTCTTCAGCATGTATATTTGCATTTCTCATAGATCTTTCTTTTTCTTTAGATATATCTTGGAATGATTCAAGTCAAAGTGGATGCATGAGTATTTTTTCAATATTTTCTAATATTGTCTCTCATTGTAATTGTATGTTCAAGGTCTTTCATATTACTTTAATCTTGTGAAGTATCGCATAATACGAAGACATAGGATTGTCTCTACTAATAGCAATGCGTAAGTCTGTATGTCAAGAAACAAAAAATTTCAAAAGTTGTTGTATATTTTGTAAGTAGTGAAAGATTAGTTTTTTGTCACTGTTATTTTTGGTGATTTCAATTTCCCCTTGTTGCAAGAACTCAATATATTTTATTAAGTCATCATTTGCAGAACTGATACTAATTTTCATAAAAATTATATAAAAAGTTTTTATGAAGTTTTTATACAAATCTTTTCAAGACAAAGATCTTAAATACTTACTTCATGTTCATGTTTTTCTTTCAATTCAGTCAGGTATATCTTCTTTTATAAATTCTACCACTTTTGTTTTGTTATTGAAAATTTGAAACGCATTAAAAATTTGGTAGGCCATTGGAAACTCACAATAAGGATTATTGTTATTTAGTATCGTCGATTCTTCAATTTGGTCTAAAATATAATGTCATTTTCATGATAGTATAATTTCGCTCATAATCTTATCCTGAATGTTTGGATTCTGTAATAATGTTGATTCAGATTGTGATATTCTTCCAAATAACTCAAAATATTCTGCTATTATTCAAGGGTTTTGTTCTAAAGTTTCGATATGTTCTCATATCGAAAACATATTGAACATAAATCATGGTTTTTGAAAATATTCCATTGGTATTTTTTCCATCTTTCAGATTGACTTTCTAAGAGTGTCCTTTTCTTGTATGTTTGCATTGTCTATATACTCATCAAAAATTTTATAAAACTGTAGATAATGAAGACGGCTATCAATTTTTTCTTTTGGTATTCAAAAAGCATCTCGCATAGGTATGTTTTTTAGACTGCTTTGCGTTAGTTTGTTTTCATATATTGATGCAAGAGTCATCCGGTTAGGGTTTTGTTGTGCTGTATCAAAATTCTCTATATAATATTGAAAATATTGAAATCTTGGGTTAAAAGTTACATCAAACCTTATATAATCTTTATCTTCATAACTGGCTTCAGATATTTGATTGATAATATGTACGTACTCTCAAAACTTTTGTGGTGTGTCTTTACAAAAGTTTAACATTTCTCTTAGGTTATCACTTCGTTCTTTTTGGAAAAAACGATGTATTGTAAGTACATCTTTAGATGGTTCAAAGTATGGAAGTACATATGCTTCTATTTGCTCTACTGTTCGTCAAATGGTTCATAAATTTGAGTATATATTTATGACAATCTCTATATATGTATTGTTGATTTTATTATTATAAAAATCCTCAATATTAGCGAATTTATTAACAATTTTTTTTATTTTTTCTAAAACGCTAATATCCAACTCTTCTTTTGATTGAACAAAAGATGAAATATTATATACTTTTTTGTCATCAGTTTTATCAAATTTACTAATCAAAAATTCTAATAAATCTTTATTAATATACTTTATAGTTTTTCATGACTTTTGATCACAATATCAAAAAACTTGAGTTGCTGTAGTAAAGAGTCAGTTCTTTTTGAAAATAGCAAGTGTTTCTTGATCAAGTGAATATAATCAGCAAGAATCAAGTTTATAGAGCATTTCTTCTTCAAAGTCTGGTAAGTTTATAAAGTAATCTAATATATTTGGATCAATCTCTACTACTAGACTACTTAACATTGCAAGATTATGTTCTCATTCTAGAAAATTCTCTGGTTTTAGGTGTGGGAGTGCTTTCATCAATAACAAAAAGTTTGTCTTGTTGAAAATGTTCTCATTATATTCTTTTTGACCAGCTTTTATTCGACCAGTGTGATGCTTAAATAGCTCGTTTCTAATTTTTTCTAATGTTTCATCTTCTATTGATATTCCCTTTTGATCAAAGTAATTTACAAAGTATTTTTCTGCCTCTTCTGAATGCAATATCTCTGATTCTAATAACTGTTTTCATAGAATACTAATATCTCCTCAAACTTTATTAGCCAAGGATACTGCCTTTTGTTTGATTCAACTTCTATTACTATTACTACGTGGTATATCTTTCATTTTTACCAATACTATAAAAGTGAATTTAAGTTAGCTAGCGTTTCTGTTTTGTCTTTGTGTCGTTGTTTGTTTTCACTTTGCAACATTTGCTGGTATTGTTTTTGCTGAGCTTTTTGTTTGTACATATTTTTGGTATCGATTTCTTGTTCTTTTTTTGAGATATTTTTGTATAATGCAATAAGTATTTCTGTGTTTTTGCTTGTTTCCTGTTGATTTGTAATATCTTCAATTTTCTGTTCAAAAAGTTTACGATCGTTTGTGTTTTTGCATTTAGGCAAAATTTCTTGATATAACGTTATAAGAAATTCTTTTTTTTCTTCCCAAGTATATCTTTCAAATGTCTGTATATTTGTGATCATGGTTTTTTTTCATGATAAATAGTTCTAAAATAATATACTATTTATAATCGTAAAAAAATCAATTTTTCTCAAAATTGATTTTTTTTCTTGCTTCTTTTTGCTAACTTTACTTTATTTGTATAGTATCATCTTTGACATATAGTTCAACTTTTTCATTATGTTGAGTATGTTCCAATAATCGCATTGCAAGTGGATCCAAAATATATCTTTGTATAGCACGTTTGAGTGGTCTTGCACCAAAAGCTTGATCTTGACCGTGCGTCACCAAAAACTCATTAACTCACGAATCTATCACAAGTGTCAGATCTTTTTGTTTTTTTAGTTGTGTAACTACGTGGTCAAGTTGAATTGCGATGATGTCACGAGTCATTTGCTCTGATAGTCATTCAAAAAGAACGATATCATCCAATCTGTTCAAAAATTCCGGACGAAAGTGAGATTGTAGTTGAGGCATAAGGTCTTTTAGCGTTGTGTCTTGTTTATCCAAAAGTAATTGAGATCAAATATTAGACGTCATTATGACTATTGTATGCTTAAAATCCACTGTTTTTCACATACTATCTGTCAAACGACCATCATCCAATAATTGCAACAAAATATGAAAGACATCAGGATGTGCTTTTTCTACTTCATCAAAAAGTAGCACACAATAAGGTTTTTTTCTGACAGCTTCTGTAAGTTGTCATCATGCTTCATGTCAGACATATCATGGAGGAGATCCTATCAGACGAGATACTGCATGTTTTTCCATATACTCTGACATATCTATCCTCGTAATCGCTTTTTCATCGTTGAAAAGGAGTTCTGCTAGTGCTTTTGCTAGTTCCGTTTTTCACACTCATGTAGGTCAGACAAATAAGAATGATCAAATTGGTTTATTTTCGTCTTTGAGTCAAGCTCTTGCACGACGAATAGCATTGCTGACGGTTTTGATCGCCTCATGTTGTCATACGACTCTTTTGTGTAAAAATTCTTCAAGATGTGATAGTTTTTCATGTTCGGATTGTGTAAGTGCAGTTGCTGGTATTCATGTTCGTTTTGCTACGACTTGTGCTATGTCCTCAGCTGTTACTCTATCAGATCAGCTAGGTTTTACTTCTTGTATCTGTTCAAGTTCCTTTGTGATTTGAGGTATTTTTGAGTATCTGATTTCTGCGACTTTGTTGTAGTCTGTTTGTTTTTCTGCTACGTTGGCTGTATGTTCGAGTTCTTTTAGTTGTTTTTGGAGTTCTTTTGCGCGAACAAGGTGTTGTCTTGTTTGTTCTCGTTCTTCAAATCATCAAGCGAAACGCTCTTTGATGTCAGCGATATCTTTTTCTATAATTTCTAGTCTTTCTTTGTGTTTTTGTGTATCTTGCTCCATTTTGATTGCTTGTTTTTCTATTTCGAGTTGAGATAGACGTTTATTGAGTGTTTCAAGTTTTTCTGGCATGGAGGTGAGAAGCATTTTGACAGCTGCTGTTGCCTCATCCATCAAATCAATTGCTTTGTCTGGCAAAAAACGATCAGGAATATATTTTTTGCTCAAATCGACTGCTGCAACAACAGCATCATCAGTAATCGTTATTCAATGATGTCTTTCATAGACAGATTTTATTCATCTCAAAATCGCAATTGCATCGTCACGTTGTGGTTCTTCAACTCTTACTGGCTGGAAACGACGTTCTAACGCAGCGTCTTTCTCGATATATTGGCGATATTCTTTGAGAGTTGTAGCTCATATCATTTTTATCTTTCACCTAGCAAGAGAAGGTTTTATGAGATTTGACATGTCCATTGCTCATTGAGTTTTCCCTGTTCAAACAATCATATGCACTTCATCAACAAAAATAATTATCTGACCCTCTGACTGTTCGAGCTCGTTGATGACTGCTTTGAGACGCTCTTCAAATTCTCATTGGTGACTTGCTCACGCAATCAATGCTCACATATCTAGTTCAATAATTTTTTTACCCAATAGGTTGTCAGGAACTTCTTCTTGTATGATTTTTTGAGCCAAAAGTTCTATAATTGCAGTCTTTCATACTCACGCTTCTCACACCAAAACAGGATTGTTTTTGGTCTTTCTAGAGAGTATTTGAATAGTGCGTCTAAGTTCATCATCACGTCATATCACAGGGTCTAATTCTCAATTGAGCGCCATGTCTGTGATATCACGTCAATATTTATGCAATGCATCCAAGCTTGCTTCAGGATTGTTTGATGTAACGTTTTTTTTGTTTCCCCTTATTGCTTTTATAGCTTTTTGTATTGTTTGTGTGTCAAAACCGTGTTGTTGTAATAAATTAGCACTTGCGTCACCAATCGTACTAAGTCACAAAAGTAAATGCTCAGTGCTTAGGTATAAATCCTTCATGTCGTTCATATACGATTGTGCTTTTTGTATTGCTTTTTGTGTTTCTGGTGTTGCTGATGGGTCAGTATTTGATCCCGATATTTTTGGTAAAAGTTTTATTTGTTGCTTGAGCTCTTCTCAAAGATGTCATAATATCAGTCAAGATTGTCTTGCTATTGCTTGCATATATCATCACTTTTGTCCATATAGTGCAAAAGCTAAATGTAATGTGGTTAGGGAGCTGTTTTGGTAAGCAGATGCTAAATCTGCTGCATCTTGAATCGCTTGTTGTGCCATGGTTGTAAATTGAATATTTTGCATGATTTGTTTGGTTAATATATAAATAGCACTTATCGTATGTACGTGCTATTGTATTCCTAAAATGGAAAATTGCAAGAGTAAAAAAAGAATTATAATTACTTGCAAAAATTAATATTGTACATATAGTGTTATTATATATTTTACTATTTACATAATTAAATTATGACAAAAAAATGAATAGAGAATTGGGATAAGTCAACCTTGCGTATATCAACTATAATAGCGGCAAATTGATGATATGCGTCCGAAGATTCATTAAATATATTAGACAAAATAGTTAAAGATAAAAACACTATGGATTTGATAAGTGAAAGTCTAAGTTTAGATAAGAATACATCAGAAGTTGCAAATAAGCTCAGAGAGGAATATTGATTGTCAGATTGTCCTACAAAAATTACTCAAGAAAAAGCATTATCATTGGATACTAAGATATTTATATATAGTTCAACTAATCACATTTGTGAATATATTCCACCGAATAACGATGATAGATTTTATACTATTACTTTAAGAGATAAGCTTAAAGAGGATAATTGTCAGTTTTTACCTAAATTAAAAATTGATGTAGAAGCAAAGAAGTTTTTGTATAAAGATAGGAATTTAAATCTAAAATCCTACTCTGAAGAAGAAGTATTAGAATTTTGAGCTGAAATAGAAAAAATATGATCTTTATGAGACTTTGATAGAAGAAATAGTTCATATTTCATTTCATCATTTGAAAAAACAATTTGAGAGATAGTAGAGTTAGTTAAACAATATGTTTACTCTACTGCTAAGTTTGGACAAAAGGGCACATATGAACAAATAAAATTAGATCTCCACTCCAAGTGAGTTACATATGATAGAAATCTGTTTAATCTTTATATAAAATTCTTGGCTGCACATAGAATACCTCATATAGATACTGATAAACGACATTATACAGAAATTATAAAAATGTACGAGAATTATTAATTTGGCAAAAAAGTAATATTAATACTTTTTTCTAGTTTTAGTATCTGTTCATCAATCGTTCCTACATAATTGATAGTTCAGCCACTAAAATCAAAACTAGCATCAAAGCCATATCCTTGTTTTCATCATGCATCTGTTGTATAGGAACTTCAATCAATCATAGAATAGATTTTCATTGTTTTAAATAACTCAATTGGGGAAATTCCTAACTTGTTTGCAAATCAAAGTATCTTATTCTGTGCTTGATCTTGACTGATTTTTCCTCTAATCATATCTCATATAATATCTTGACATGCTATCTCTGATGCTAGTATTATTTCTTTATGATTAGTGAATCATAAAGATTTTAAAAAGAATCATATGTTTTTTTTCGTATAAGAATGTTGTCATTCTGATCAATAGAGTATACTTAGCGGTTTACCTCAATCATGGTATAAATACATTGCAACAAATAGTTCTTCTGATAAGACAGTATGATCAAAGAATCACTTTCATTTGAAATATTTATCAAATTGAGTTAGTCACATCTTTGTATGTTGTCAAAGTGTGTATCCTTCTACAACTCACACATCCATAGAGAGCCGTTGCTTGATCCCTGGATATGATTCTAATATATCAAATATTTCATCTACTCATAAATTTAAGATATTTGATTTATTTATTTTTAGGTGAAGATCCTCTGGAAACTCTCAGTCGAGAACCTTTCAATATTCTTCTATATCGTCAAAGTCTGATTTTCAGAAAATGGAAATTCAGTTCATATTATATAGAGGTTTATAAACTCACGATTTAGCAATCGTGAGTTTAAGTTTATATAAAAATTCTTGATCGCCTAAGAGGTTGTCATTTAATACAATAGCGGATACTTTATTTATGCCTAATCATCATAAGATAGAATAATTTCATTCGTGGGCATAATGGTTTGCTATAAATTCATCTTGTTTTTTTATGTCAATCATATGTGTTTCTTCAACTGTCATAAACTCTGTATTTATAAAACTGTCTGTATCTTTTTTGATAATAAAGTACATTCAATCTCAGTATCAACTCGCTAGATTCGAACTTATTGTATTTTGCACTGAACTTATATCTCCGTTGGTCATTCAAAAGTCTGTAGATAACCATGTATAATTTTGTCATGAACTCTCTCATAGTGCTTCTGAACATCTAATGCCGTTATCAAAATAGCTTTCTATATATTTTGAGCTTACTCATTTAATCATATCTCATTCTTCAAGTTTTAACTCATTAGCTCCTAAAACCTTTGCTTTTTGATTTGCTTTTTCCTTCGAGTCATTTCTTGATCTAATAATTCATTCAAACCCTCATATTCATAAAGGTTCTGTTATCAAAAATTCTACTGACTCCAATAATGTTTTGTCTGAAAAGTCATATCAGAGTATTTTTCATATATTTTGCACTCTTGTTGTTACTTTTTTTTCGTATTCATCAATATTTAGTTTACTGGTATCTATTGTATAAAATATTTTTCAAGGAACAAACATTTGAACTAACTGACTAATGTTGTTCAAGTAAGTAAAAGCAAGATCTTCTTGATTTTTAGTATCAAGGGCGATCTGTCATTTTTTGAGAAAGTCGATGTAATTGAGTATGTCTTTGTTTGAAGAATCTATACTTATTTTCATAAATATTATATAAAAGATTTCTATTAATTTTGGATAGTTGCTTGTATAATTTCTTAAGTATTTGCTACCTACTCATTGTTGTGTTATATCTTTAATATCTTGACTCACTTTTTTAATAATTTCAGTTTCGTTTTGTATTATACTAAAGGACGTAAATATTTTATACACATCTGGGAATTCCGTTCGGCAATTATTATCATTAATAATATATGCATTCTCTAGTGACTCAAGAATTTTGACTCAGTTTGAGTTTTGCAAGATTTGCTTCATAATAACTTCTCCTAATAGTTTATTTCTGAAAAGTTTTACTTTAGAATTTCATAATTTTTCCAATATTTGAAAGTATTCTGATGTTTTATGCGTGTTTTGTGAGATATAATGCAAGTGCTTTTCGCAATAGTCATAGAAATTACCATTTTCATCACGCCCACTTCATAGCATGAATGTACTCGGTAGTTTTTTAATTTTTCATATTGCTTCATAAATCTTCGCTATTTCGTTTTTTGATAAAATATGATTCATTGAACTTAATTTTTTGTGATATTCTAGATATAGTCAAAGATAGTTTGCTTTCTCTTTCTGTCAATCAAGATTTATATTATATTTTTCAAATATTATATTGAGATCGCTTTGAACGTAATCATTGTAATATAAGATATGTATCATACCAGGATCAAAAATACAATGATTTTCAAAAAGATCAAATTCATTTATACACCACAGTAGTTCGTTAATATTATAAGATCATGAATATCCCCCCTCATGGTATATATCCCCATTGACCTCAATCGTCTCAATTAAATCTTTATAAAGTATAAATTCCTCTATTTTTGGAGCTATATGTTTGATAATATTTATTATAATATCTTTTCTACTCAATCGAAAAATTCATTCGCATACTATCTTTTGTAAAATATTTGTATAAAAATATTCAAAATTTACTTCATTACTATGTGAATAGAATTTATTTATTAAATGAATTTTTTCTATAAAATCATTATCATCAAACAGATCCTCATAATTTGTGATATTTTTATCAGCGATCGTTTTTTCTGTAAAATCAATAAGGTGAGATGACTCATTAGTATTATTGTCTATAAATAAGCTCTGCAATATCATGGATATGTCTTCCTTTTTTATACTAAATTTAGAATGTAAATATTTAAACATTTCAAAGCAATTTTGTTGTAGTAGGTTTCATCTTCATGCGTCATTAATTGTATGTTCAACTTCTTGTCGGTTATCAAAATCATATCTATCTATAATAAAAGAAAAATTTTTCCAGTCGCATTGGCAACAAGTGTTTAATTTATGTTGGGTTATACATGATATTTCTGTATTAGGTAGATTTATTAAATAGTTTAAGATATTTGGGTTTCAATCTCTATTTATTAACATCGGAAAATAATTTATTTTTCAATCTCAATTCTCAATAGTAATTTCTGTGAAATAGCTTAAAGGAATATCTTCAAACTTTTCTGTTAGAATATCAAACTTTGTTTTATCAAAAGATTCAAATATGCTAGGCCATGCTAACTCTATTTTATCCAATATTGCATTATCAACCTCAACTCATTTGCTCTCAAAGTAACAGGTAAAATATGTTTTTGCTTTATTTGAATCTAATATTTCAGATACTAGTTCGTGTTTTCATAAAATACTACTATCTCATCAAACTTTATGAGCTAATGATACTGCATCTTGTTTAATTCTCTTTGAATTTATGTTATTACTTGGTTTCTCTTTCATTTCAATTTAGTTTTATAAAAGAAAATGTAACTTGTTTAGTTCTTTCGTTTTCTCTTTGTTTTGCTGTTGAATCTCAGTCTTTATTGTTAATTGTACTTTAAATTTATAATAAAATCAATTTTTTTTAGAGTCAACTATTATTAGGAAGTCTTTTTTTGTTTTTTATTATACCATATCTTTTGGGCTTAATTTTTCTTCTATTATTTCTCATAAAATTAAAATTGTATTTGATATAAAAAAAACCACATACAATTGTATGTGGTTTATAATTTTTATAATAATCTTTTTTCTAAACTAAGTGATTAGTTCAAAAGGTCATTTATTGTAGTTTCAAATTCACTGTAAGGATATGCTCCAGAGATAAGTTTTCGTTCTCAAGTTCTTTTATTGATAAGAACATTTCCAGGGGTTCCTCTTACACCAAATAAGTTAAGTCATTCATTCATTTGTCCAGTAACTTTGTCTGCAAATTTACCAGAATCTACACATTCTGTAAATACCCCTTCATTTGCTCCAAGTTGTACAGCAAGTGATTTCATATCAGCAGGTGCGTCAAATCCGTTAGTAAACGCTTGTTCTACGTATGTAAAGTATTGGTCATTTCCTAATTGTTCAGCTACACATTCAGCAGCTTCAGCAGCTTTTTGTGCATTAGCATGAAACGAAAGAGGGTAGTGTTTGAACATAAATGTTACTTTTCCATCAAAGTTTTCCATTACTTGTTTGATAGTTCCATTAGTATGATGTCTTCTACAGAATGGACATTCTATATCAGAATACTCTACAAATAAAATATCTCCATCAGCATTTCACATTTTGTATCCTTCAGAAATAGCTGCGATAGTATCTTGTGTCAATGTAGCTCAAGCTGGAGCTTCAGGTTCAGATGGAGTTGGTTCAGTAGGTTCAGTTGGAGTTGGAGTGTTTGTTCCAAGATCAGCTGAATCTCCTTCCAATTGTTGCAACATAAGATCGAATTGTTGTTTGTATTGTTCTTGTTGTTTTTCGTTTGCCATGATTTTTTTAAGAAGTTTGTAGTTTTCTTCTCCTCATACTTTCATCGCTTCAACTTCTTCGATTTGAGATTTTACATCATTGTTGATGTTAGCATTGTAGTTGAGAATACTAAGAAGTGTAACGACGATCAATAATACTATTGAAACAGTTTGAAACATTCCATTTTTCTTTTCCATTTGATCTCATACTTTTTTAGCTAGCTTTGCTTCATTGATATTTGCATTCGTAGAAGCAGGTGTAGATTTTTTTGCTGAAGTTTCAGCATTTTTTTTAGTAGGCATACATGTGTATAAATAAGTAAAACTATATAACAATACTACTATAGGTAGTATTGCTTTTTTGTACAAAAAATCTAGCTGTGCTGTTGTTTTTTGATTGACAAAAGCACTCTAGCTTGTTTTGTGCTAGACTTTTTGAGTATTACTCGTCTCGGGTGTGTTTTTTTGGGGTATTGTTCACCATAATAGTCCATATGGTACAAAAAATAAGTAAACAACCATACTATCTTCAAGAATATGCAAAAACATTCATGTACACAAAAGTCATATTCGTCATATCGTCATAAAATAAGAATATTTGTTTTCATCAGAAATGTTGCTTAATCATTTTTTATAAGATGTATATGTTTGTTGTGTGGTTTTTTTGAGCCACAAAAGACTGCATGTATAAATCCACAAAAGTAATCAGACTATTCAGGAGTCAATCCACAATTGTAAGAAAAAGTTTTCTGGTACGACTGAACCGCTGTGATGCACTGCTGGTCATGATGTTCATAATCAATGACCCAAAAAAGGAGCTGATCTGACAAATTGTCGTCATTCTGATCGTTTGTGGAAGCGTTCGACAGTAGATCATCGTTTGAGTAAACTAAGTGCGACCAATAATCCTCATACTATACTTGCTCATACCAGCAAGAAACGCTTGTATGTTTGTCGTCGTTGTGTTGTAAGAAGTGGTATTGCTAAGAATATAGATTGCACGAATCGTCAAACAATAACTCATCTCGATAGTGTCAAAAATCCACTTCCTAAAAATAACGCACAAAGCAGTCAGAGAATTATTTTTGTATGAATAGTTGAAGATTGCCATTTGCTACGTATATAGTACATATACAAAGGCATAAAAACTATCAAAAAATACCCAAAATTATTGGGTCATGCAAAAAGTCCTGAAAATCTCGCTCGTCATCATGGTCATGTACGATAATACAATGGAGGAGCTTGTGCGTAGTGCCAATCTCCAACCGGTCAAAATCACAAAAAACTAAATATATCAGGAAAGAGATGTTTTGCTCATTGCCACAAAAATCCTCACATTAACAAAAAAGTTACTAACCGTATTATATAATGAACGACTTTTTGTGTTGTGAGAGTGGGCATGAGACAATATCCGACACATCGCGCACTAACAAAAATCCACAGAGGAAGTCGACTTGATTTGAGTCAGATTAGTATGTTTGCTATGCTAGCATCATGCACAAAAAAAGAAAAAGCAATGACAATTACGCTTGAGAAAATTACGGTACATATATGATATCGATAGTTTTGTAGCCAAACTTTTGTTCTTTTCCAAAAGACAAGCGCTACGACGGTTGCGAAAAGAAATCGAGAGACCTCTCTGATCATTGCCACCAAAGATGCATCGATTGCTCGTCATGACCCAAAGTTGATTCGTGTAGAGATTGGATGGTATAAACTTATTAAGACTCCAAAAATTAGAACAAATATTCCACAAAGTTTTTGTATTCGTATTATATTAGGTGCATATATGTTTTCTGTGTGGTTTGATAGATTATTCTTGTTCATAAGCTCTATTTGTGATTAAAGGCGTATTGATAAGCATTCCATCTCCAAAACTATAAAATTTGTATCTATGTGCAATAGCATGTTGATATATGTGTTTGTAGTCTTGATATCATACTGCTGCTGCAACCAACATCAAGAGTGATGTTTTTGGGAGGTGAAAATTGGTTATGATACGTTGCACTATCGTCCACGTGTGTCAGATGTTCTTACTTTTTGAAGTGTTTGTTTTTGGGTAAATGAAAATACTTGTCATGCATCTGATAGTATCCTCAGAGATGTGAAAATCTTGTATAATCTGTTGTGCTTGTGTTGGTGTGATGTGTTTGCTACGAGTATTCCAAAACGCTTGCGTTTCTATGTCGTATCTTGCTTGTATGTTTTTGTGATAAAGTCATATATATACTCGGATGTAGACGAGTGATTCTAGTGTCCTTGTGACAGTTGTGCCAACTGCAACGATTGTTTTTTGTTGTTGGTGATAGCTAGCAATTGTAGCAAAAATATTGCTATCAATATTGATCTGTTCTTGATGGATTGCAAAGTCTTGTATGTTTTCGACATCGACGGGTTTAAATGTTCACAGTCAGACATACAAACTCACGTATTCGTCCTTGATACCTGCGTCAGATATTTTTTGTAATAATTCTTTGTCAAAATGTAAGCTTGCCGTCGGTGCAGCGACAGATCATTTGTGTTGTTCGTTGGCGAATACGGTTTGATAATGTGTGTCTATATTGAGTGATGTCTGATGTCAGGTTTTACTTTTTTCTGTATTTTGGTCTATATACGGAGGCAGTGGCATTGCTCAATATGATTCCAATAGTTCTTGAACTGTTGTTCATATTGTTTTGATAACGATTCAATTTGGTATAAATCCAATACATTGTAATTGTATATGTTTGTTGATTGTAAGGATTGTTCACGGACGAAAATGCTTTTTGTCAGATGCGATTGCAACCAAGTAATATTGATAAGCGTCTGTTTCTCTCGTATCTATACTCAGCGTTTGTTTGCTGATGAGTTGTTGATAACGAGCGAGGTCGTGAGGATGTAATGCTACTTCACTGACAAGCAATTCTCACTTTGTGATAACAAAATCTGTCAGAGGTTTATTTTTTCTCTCAAGCATAGCTTCGGGTCCTGTTCGTGGTCTATGTCCAGTAATATTGTGCAAAGCCAAACGTGCTTTAACAACATAAGAATTATTAAAAAAAAGAATATCTGACGAATCAAGAATGTTGGGCAACTCTGCGAATGTCTTGTCTTGGATCTGAGTATGTTCTTGTTTGGTGTCTTGTGTCTTTTCTTTGGTGTATACCAAAAGGCGAGCGGAGCGAGCTGGTATTGCGGGTGTATGAGCAATCAACTCATCTGGTAATTCGTAATCATAATCTGACAATTGGTGCATGAAAGTTTACCAAAACAAAAAATTATATCTTTGATTTTAGTAAAAGTATGTATAAATAACCAGTGATTTTGAAAAGATAAATAAAATATAAAAGGTGTTGACATTTTTGTCTGATAATTTATATATTTAGTACCCTGTTTGGGATAAAAAATAAAACATTTATATTATTGCTAAAATTAAAATATAAGTTGATTGTGAAATTGAGTAAGAAATCTGACAAATTCTGCTATAGAGAGATATGAAGCTGTGAAGAAAGATGCTATTGTAAGAGTTAAGGGTATAACTTTATCAACACTTTTTAATATTTCATTGGCACTATCATCTCCTTTTTTGATGTCTACTACATGTCAAGATAAGGAGGATCCTACTCCAGATGTCGAGATATTGAATAACTTATGAAAAAAAACTGCAGAGATTATAGAAAATTGAAGAGAGGCAAGGGTTGAAAAAACTATCCCGCAAGTAATGCCTGCACTAATACCTCAAATAACTGAACAGATACGAATTGACTTCCAACAGGATGACGAGAAAATTAGAAATAGTATTTATTTACCTAAAGATACAGATTTAATCCCAAATAATTGAGTGAATAAGTGACCAAACGATTGATTTAAGAAATTTTGAATCTGATATGATAATATAATGACTGATTATTATGAATTAGTAAAGGATTGAAATATTCCAGATTATGAAACAATACGTAGTGATGCAAGATTAAAGGTGGAGGCACTTATATCTCAGGTTTTATACGCTGATGTAGCTGAAGAGCTTGAGTGAGAATAGTTAGTTAGTTCTCAAAAAAAAACTTAACAACCAAAACCAAAAACTGACACACACAAGCTCAAACTTGCACCGTGTCAGTTCCTTTTTTTTATTAAAATTTATTATAATGAGTGAAAAAACAACATGATTAGGCTTGAGATTAGAAAATACAAATGGTCAAAATCAAACACAAAGAAATGCTTTGGCAAAAGAGGTAAAGTTGAATCTATCTTCAGAAGCGCTAAAAGCATTACAACGTGCTACTGAACCATGAGCAAATAAAATAAAGCTAATTGGTACATCTTTAAAGAATAAAGAAAAAATAAGTTAAGAAGGACCAAAATATTTTTTAATGTACATTATAACTTCAAACTTAAATGAACCAAAATAACAAATGACATTTTTCAGAAAACAAAAAACAAAACATTACATTTTATGGAGGTTGGATAACTTCTGCTGTCGGGTTAATGACTATTTATTCTCCATATATTGAAAAAGCAATATCAGATATAACTGTACAAAATACAGTTGGTGTATCTTTGTTTGCAATATGAATATGATCTTGTATCGCGTCTACATTTATGAACGATGAGAATTGAGAGTATAAAAAACATATCAAAGAGAGACTTCCTTGGGGCAAGAAAGGAAAATAAATAAAATATTTTACTAATTTTAAATATATATGTCATTTTTAAGATTATGATGAAGGTCAAAGGAACCAGAAAAGCAAGAAAATTCATTGGAAGTAGGATTGTCGCAAGATCACATTCCTTTAGAAAAAGATAAGATGCTAAAAAATATAGCTGTAAATCAACAGTTAATAGATAGGTTATTGTCTTTTAATGTTGTTGTTGTTCCATTAGCTTTTTTGTGATGGTATAACGATATGGCATTCCCTTTGTATGCTTGTTTAACTTCCCTATTGGCTGTAAATCCTTGAGTTGGTTATTTAATGATTCGTAATAAAGTTCTAGAAAAGAAGTTAAAGTTACCGTCGTTAGAAGTGCTCAGTGATTGAAATGAAGATGTTCAATCCCAATTGTTAGCAAATGATCCTACTCAAAGTATTGTAGAGCTAGAAGAAGATTTCCAATTTAAAAAAACTCCTTTCTGATGATTCAAACGAGTACAACAGAGAATAATAAAGGTTTTTAAATAAAAAAAAACTTGTATCTCTCAAGAATCATAAGAAATACTCAAAAAACCTTTGGTTCATAATAATAAATACTTATATAAAAAATATATCTGACTCAGAATACTATTTAGCTATATAATTGATGTTATTATAGTGATTTCACTCTTTGCGTGAACAACAGTTAATGCACTTGTGGGGTGATGTCACTTTATAGCAAAGTCAAAAACAGAATTGAGAAAAACCCTCCTCGCTAGCAAAGCGTATGCACAAAGAAATAGCAAAAAAATATAATATTTCACATTTCTTTTTTATTAATTTTATAATAATCTTGCATATGTTCCAAAGATTCCTTCCCAAAATAATAACTCAAAAACTATCTAATAAAGAAAAAGAAGATACAATTAAGGTGTCTAATGTTATAAGTGCAATAGTAGTATTTGAAAGTGATAACAGGGCAGTTATTTCATATTCTGAAGCACACATAAAATCTTTACAGAAAATATTAGCTGATCCTGACTGAGAAGAGTTCTTGTCTAACTTGCTTCAAGACCAATCATTGATTCCTTTACTTAAAAGTGATTTGAATAAGCATGCGATATCAAAAAAAATACTTGATATTACGACCATAGGTTCAACCACACTTTTGGCAGCATTAGTTGTGTATACTGCACAAACATTTTGACAGCAAGAGCTAGAATCGCTCTATAAGTTATTATCTGGAATGGGTGTAAGTTTTTTGTGAGCAGTATGATCTATGGTAGCTGATTCAAAACTTATTCAAATAACTTGAGAAAATATAAGAAGTCTTGTAAACTACAATGATGTGCAAAGACCTAGGTTAGAAAGTAAAGAAGATGAATTTTGATCTTCATAATCAATCCAATATAGATTTTACCATAAAGTATTTTAAATGAGTAATATAGTTCCAAATAACTGATGATTACACCCAAAAAAGAAATTAACACCAAAGCAACAAAAAAGTTTGAAAGACTTTTTTGCATGAGTTTCTTATTCATCTGATATTACATCAACTCATATAAAAGCACTTTTGGCAGCTGATATTGCTGATATTGCTACATATATTCCACAAGAGCAACAAGAAGTATTTTTGCATGTCTTAGGAAATGCAAAGACCAAAAATAAATTAATTAGGAATATAAGGGCATTTGCATCCTATACTTGAATTGCTTCTACATGATTTTTTTTGTACTCAACTGCATATACGACAGTCTCATCATTCGTTGAACTTGCTTTAGCACTTTGACTTTGAGTATGAGGAATGACAGTTAGTTTAGTAGCCAGTACTGTTGTTTTAGATAAAATGAGACAAAGCTTACGTGATAATCTTTTTGATGCTAGGTTCTGAGAAAAGACTGTGGCTTTGCAGTGATATGGATTTGAGGAAGATACAATAGAATATTCATTTGTAAATAGTGAGTTCGATGAAAATGTATATCTTCTGATACAACATCAATTATCAACTCCAAAGTGAATCAAAGCATTAGAAAAAATTTTTGACAAAAAACATTCGGTAGCTTTTTTGCAACAGATCGTAGATAGCAACAAATCTGCTTCTGAAAAAATTACCGCTCTCAAAGCTTTGAAAACTCGAGATGAAGATAACTCTCGTTCAGCACCAGAATTTGAAGTGTTGTTATTAGAAAAAGATTTTAAAGCCAATAAAAGCTTGTGAGGACGGTTTTCGAAGTTGAAAAATAGATTAAAGTAAAAACTCATTTCATAATAAATTTTTTTAATTAAAATATACAATAAATGAATAATATAGTACCATATAGTTGATGATTACAACCAAAAAAAGAGCTAACACCAAAGCAACAAGAAAGTTTGGAATATTTTTTTGATAGAGTTAATTCGGCTACAGATATAAAGACAACTCATATAAAAGCACTTTTGGCAGCTACAGATGCTGAAATCTCAAAACATATAACAAACCCAAAAGAACAGGAGCTGTTTTTGTCTGCATTGGCAAATACCAAAATCAAAAAAAAAGTAATCAAAGTTCTTGAGGCTTTTGCCTGATCTACTGCACTAGCTTCTACTTGAACTTTTCTTTATTCAATAAAGATGTTTTCAACTTGATCAGCACTTTTCGATTTTATGTTGGTATGTTGAGCTTCAGTTTGAACTCTAGCTATATCTTTAGTTACGTGAGATAAAGTAGTTAAAAAACAGACAGAAGAATTGCAAGATAATCTCTTTGCGGCTAAAAGATGAGAAAAATCATTAAGAATACGGAATAACGAGGCTGATATAATATCAGAATCTTTTCAAACCTTAGTATTTACTGAAAGAATTATATCTATTATCAAAAAAGCACTATTAAGCAACAATTGAGTAGGGATTTTACATGAATATCTCAATAAAGAACAAACTGTTCTATATATAGGTCAAATTGTAAATAGTGACAAGACCTTATCAGAAAAGCAAAATTTACTGTCTCTGACTCTTTTACGAGACAAAGAGGAATCTGATGTAGAATACGCGGATGTTTTTAATGATTTTCAACTTGATTTGTTACATGAAGATTTCCAAGCTAAAAAATCTATATTTGGTTGATTCAAACGATTAAGAAATAAACTTAGATAAATCTCACTTCAACTTCTAAATATACTAGCAAAGTGCTTTTACAAAAGCTAGTTTTTTTATGATATATAACAAAATGTCTCCAAAAAATCAAAAAAATACACAATCTCTTCAAAATACATCAATTTCTATACAAAAAAACTCTGACTTAGAACAGTTGAATGAGCTAGATAAGCGTAAGATACAAGCTATTTTTTATAGTACAAATAGATGAGTTGCTAGCTATACTGATGTCCAAAGTGATGTTTTGCAAAAAGCACTACAGACACAAGCATGAAGAGAATATTTGAGTTCTTTTGCAACTCCTGCCGTCGTTAAAGAATTAGACGTTGTATTCAAAGAGTATTGATGATATGAATCTATTCTAAAGACACTATGAACAGTTTCTTGATTTACATGATGAGTAGTCCTTTTGTTGGCACTTTGAATATTATGAGACTTTGGTGCTGACGAAATACGGAAGTTTTATGTCTGATCAGGGGCAAACTTTTTTGCAAGCGTAGTTGCTTTCGCAAGCACAAAATGATTGCAATGACCTCTTTTAGAACAGATAAAAAGACTTGCACATCATAATGATGTTGAAAATACGTAAGAGAACAAAAATTTATATACTATATTTGTAATGAAAAAACTTGAAAAATGATCAGATAATACACCAAAAAAAGTTTCTACAGGTGAAAAGAACCTACCTACTACGCATGAAAACCTGCTACCAGAAGAGCTGAAGAGCGTTTTGTCTCAAATATGATTTCCTAATGTAGATAAACTTGAGCAGATGATTCAAAAAAATTTATATGAAACGTTTAGCGAAGAAGGTCTGCAAACTTTCTCTGAAGAAACCTATAACGATATTTTGAGATACTTACAAAGAGATTTGTCTGAAGATGAAAAGGAAAACCTAAAGTCGTATGTTGAATATTTACATAGGAATCCTTTGCTCGTACTCTGATTGTTTAATGCATGACTCGGTGTGCCAGTTTCTTTTATATTACTGATATTTACTGGTGTGATTAACTTTTTAATTGACCATATATTTAAATTTAGACTTGATAAACATTACGAGGAGATACTTGCTTATATAGTCTTATATTGAAGTAACTTAATTTATACTTCAGAATTCCCACTAAAATATTTTAAGCAGAAGAGATTGACCAAAGAATGAGTGGAGAATTTTATCAGGGAAAGACTAGAACAGTATAAATTATTATCTGACCCAAATCTAAAAGACGGTGATATAGAAATAATAGAGCAAAAAAGAAAAATAGAAAAATTGCTTGAAAAAGAAATGAAAAACTCTCGCAAACTAACGTTCTCAAACTTCAAAAAAGCGCTAATGCAAATTCTTAACGATACGAAAGGGAACTTTACAAAGAAAGAGTAAACGCATCTCATCCATATAGTAAAATAGTCTTGATCTATTTAATTCTTCTTAATTATGTCACTTTTCCCATCCATTTTCAAAAAACACACATTGCAAATTCCAGAAAAAGAAGATCCTGTAGCTAGAGATTATCTTGTTCAATGTCTAAAAGATACTCTCCAAAATGAAGATCTTATGTTATCTACAATGAATCATTTTTCACAAGTACATCAACAATCATCTTCAAAATTAACTAAGATGACTATAAATCAACTTGAACATGTCCTCACAAAACGAATAAAAAAAGATGAGGCGTTAGGTTATGTATGACTTTTGTTTTCTGGTTTGTTTTGTGCTTGAATGGGTACAAGCTTTTTGTTACTTACTTTACACAGTGCAATTAGTGACATCATTCCTCTCGTCGTATGATGAGCATCTTCACTATGAGTTGCATGAGCAGTTGATACTATTCGTACCAAAGTCCGAAAAAAAGTTATAGCATCTAATAAAGAGCTGGTACAGATTTTGATTCAAGATCTAGAAGACGAAAAACTTTCTCTCAACAAAGTACCGAAAAAAAAGAATTTTTTCCTAAACAATAAGTAGGCTTGATTTTTGTACTCTACTTGCATTCTTGTTTTTTACACATAAGATATGTACTTACATTTAGTTTTTGTTTCCTAAAATGGGTAAATTTCTTACAATCGTGTCAGTAGTTTTTTGTGGTATGGTGAACGTATGTTTTGCTCGAGTCTATCCAGTCAATCAGATTTCTACACCAGAGTGTTATTATTCCCATCGGTCCCAACATGACGTGACGTGTCAAAGAGCTTTGCCTCGTATCCAGTCAGGTGAATATCTTTCGTATGTCAATAATTTTGACTATCGTACTGCGTATTCTGTCTTGTGGTGAGCAACGTATGAAGATTGACGAGATCCGCGTGCTGGGTCTCATTTGGGTGTCGATATTGTCTCTGCTCGTGGTACACCAGTTTTTAGTATTTGAGAGGGAAAAATAATTCATGCCTGACCAAGTGGCGGATGGTGAAATGCTATTACTATACAATATCCGTATCTTGACTGATTTATCTATGCAAGTTATGCACATTTGGAATCAATTTTGGTTAGTGTAGGAGATACAGTAACGACATCATCTCAGATATGAACCATCGGTGATACATGAAACGCTACTGCGCCTCATTTACATTTTCAGCTAGAGCGTGATACTGTTGGCTCTCATCCGTATTGGTATAGTACATGTAGTGGGATTTGATGACTTGGTATTTTTGATATAGTAAATGGTGGATTTTGTCGTACAGAAATGCAACAATTCACGTTTGATCCTATTGTGTTTTTGGAATCTCAATGAGCAGATGTTTCAACCTTTGAGATAAATTGACAAACGTATTATAACTATCTAGACGCAGCTGATGTTCTCTCACAACAAGAGATAGAACGTTATCAATTGTCACAGTTTTTGGGTGTGTATGATATAGAACTTGTTAGTCCATCAAAAAAATTCGTGTTTAGTGATACGCAAAGCAGTACGCTTTTTTTCAACAAAGTGACACAAGCTACTGCGGTTTTGTTGCCAGAACCACTGCGTTTATTGGTCGAAGATAAAGATGTCGTTGATGTGTTTCCCGAAACATTATCGTATATACAAGACCAACAAAGTATATTACTTTTGCCAAAACAATCGTGAACAACAATGTTGCATGTGTATTTTGGTAAAGAACTTGTACGTAGTATACAACTCACATTTTGAGATGTTTCGATTCCTGTTGCTACCAACATAACGACAACATGTATTCCATCTCGTAGGCAACAAAAATTTGATAGTTTGTGTCTGATCAAAGCACGTGACGATGATGGGCAAAATATTATCACATCCGACCGAAATGGTATTGTTCAATTGCCTGACAATCTCTATATCCCCCAAAGCAAACAAGATCTTATTCGTATTCGAAAATGAGCTCAACCATCTTTTTCATCACAAAAAAGTTTGCTGACTGCAGAGGACTTTTTGCTTGCGTGACAAACGTTTGTTTTTGTTAGATGAAGTGATATACTCGACATCAATGTTTTATATTAGGCAAAAGTATGTCCAATAAATTTTTGTTGCGGGTTTTGATACTATGTACATTGCTTGTGTATGCACCATTTTCTTTGTTGTATGCACAAAGTAATTCTCCAAGTAACTTTCCAATCAATTCTCAAGACAACTCTCAAAATACATCCAAAACACCATCTTCTTGGTCTGTATATGATCTAATACGCACATCATCACAAAAACTCACTACCTCATACAACACCTACACAAAAGACATTTTTCCTTTTGATCTACGATCCGACTATTCTCTCCAAAAGTACATCAATCCAGACATATGATTTGATACGCCAAATTATATTCCTTCTCCATTTGCATATATAGACGATACATATGTTATTTTGTGAGCAAGAAATACGCTAAGACAAGAAGCTGCGCTTGCGCTTGCCCAACTTTCACAGTCATTTTTTCTTCAATTCAAAAAAAAACTGTATGTGGCAAGCGCATACAGGACCTACGGTCAGCAATTATTTTTGTATAATCAAGCTACAGACAAGCGTTTTGTTGCCAAAGCATGACATAGTGAACATCAAGCATGATTGGCTATCGATATGTTGCATGTCAGTAACGAAGCTGGGTTTTTTTCTGATTCTGATCGTGTGACGTATTACGAACGATTGGATACCTATGCACATATCTATGGATTTCACAACACATACCAAAAGTGACCTATCATTGACTGATATCATAAAGAACCTCGACACCGAAGATATGTCTGAGCCGAGCTAGCAACACTTCTCAAAAATGCCAATCTGACACTGTGACAGTATTACGCAATCATGGACGACACCAAAAGACAAGTCTATCAGACTCGTACTTTTGAGTAGTTATGATGTTTTTAAGTATCTAATTTGTTTTTTCTAAGTTGGTTTACAAAGTTGACGAGTGATCCTTTGGGGTTTGGTCCTGCAAGTCAATAGTCATTAAGTAGTTTTTTGTCATCAAAGTTGTCTTTTGGATAGATACCATCTCTTATCATCACAACATTTCAAGCTCAAAATTCTTCACTGATTGAATATCATTTCTTAATAATTGTTGAAACTAAACTCAAAAGTTTTTCAGACTTTCAACTTTCGACGCAACCAGGACTCATTTTGATTTGTACTCATCACGCATCAATAGTATTTGCTCATCTGATGAAGCGAGAAGAATTTGTTATATGATTGCTAAGGTTGTTTTTATCAAATTTTCACGCAACAAAATCTCTATATCCGAGTATTCTATTATTTATACTATTTTTAAGTTCATCTGTTTTTGTTAGCAACAAGTCTTTGACTTGAAGTTCATTCACGTTTGTTATTTTGCCTGCATTCTGTTCGACGACTTTTTTGGCAGCAATCATGTCGTTATACTCCATTTTAGCTAAATGAATATCTCATCAAGCAAGCATTTTGTTTCATGTTTTGTAAGACTCATTCATTGTTTTCATCGCTCAAATAAGCAAATCTCTTTCGTGAATATCTGGATTGTTAAGAGTTTCATCGTCTCGCCTAGGATCGGTTTTTGCTTCTCTTCGTGACTTCACTCTCGCATCAGCTGCGGCTATTAGCGAACTCACATCCACTCAAAGTTTGTTTCATAGAGCTGTAAGTGAATCTTTCCCAAGCATCCCATCTGCCTTATCTTCAGATATTCATACTGCAGTTTGAAAATCTTCAATGTTTCATGCTTTGAGGAGAGATATGAGATTGTTTACTATGTTAGTTTTATCAGCTGCTGCATTATTGAGTGTATTTGCAAAGTCTTGTTTGAGAAGTCAGCTGTATATTTTTGTATTTTTCAGATCGTCTACTGTTATTGTTGTTCTCTCTGCTGTTTCTTTGGTTTCTGCACCTGTAGTTGCTACTTTATCAATTGTAGTTTCTCCTGTTGTAGTATCCTCTTGATTTGCATTTTCATCTCAATTTTTAATGTCAGCTATTTTTTGCTCCATCTCTGCTATTGCTTCTTCACGAGTAGCGCTTATATTTTTTACTTGTTCTTCTAATGCCTGTAGAGTTTTTTGTCCAAAAGTCTCCTCTGTGTCATCCATTCGAAGTCCAGCTTGTAGTCATGCAAGGTCTCAATCATTCAAAGCTTTTACAAGACTATTATAGTAGACAAAATTTCAGTTTTCATTCTTATATTGACTGAGGACGTTCTGAATATCTGGAATAGTTACATCATTTGCTAATATACCTGTAATTTTATCGGGAGAAAAAGTAGTTGCTTCAATTTCTAGATCTTTTGAGACCTCTCTATTCAAATCATCAGTAATATTATCTATTTCTGTATTAAATTCATCCATATCAACTTTCATAGCTTCATTAGCTTGAGCTGCAATTGCATCTGCTTGCGCTTTGGCTTCTGACGATATTTGTACCTCACTCTTCTCCTCAGTTATACTTGCAGCTTCATTCTCTTTGTTGTCATCGACTTTGTCTTTTTTCTTAAAAAGACTTCATACTTTATCCAAAAATCATTTTTTTTCTGGTTTTGAGATATTATCAGTTGCTTTTGCTAGTCTGTCTTTTTCTAATTGTGTTATTTGTACATGAATGTCTTCTGCTGTATTGAATTTGTCTGTTGATGACATGTAATATTAAAAAATTATAAATAATAAATAGTTTTCGTTGTATATTATAATCACTCCAAAAGAGTATCAGGGTCTTCATTTTGATCGTCGTCTGCTTCTTCTTTTTTGAGAAGTTTGAGATAGTGTTGCATATGTGTGAGGTGGGTTTGCGATTCTGCTTTGTCTTGATCGATGTGTTTTTGTCACATTTCAAGTACATAGCTGTATAACTCGACCATGGCGTCTTGGTCTAGCGGTTCGGTATATGCTTCAAATTCGTGCAACATCTCGACAAAATCCGGATCGGAGTCAGCAAATTTTTTGATAATATTCGCTATGCGATCGTATTGTTCTTGATACGAAAGTTGCTTAAACGCCTGTACGAGTTGTTCGTTATTCATCCAAAATATATGTTATAAAGCTATGTACTATAAAATTAGGAGTATCCCAAAAAGTGCAAGTGAGGTGATGAGGGGAGTGAGGAGTTCTTTTTGCGTTGCGATGTGTTTGTACAAACCAACGAGTGACAAAATAACAAAGATTGCCATCAGTCAGACATATCCCAAAAGACTAAATGAGCTCAATAGATACACCCAGACATAATCATATTGTGCATACAGTTCTCAACCATTGTACAGTGTGATTGTTGCCAATATCACTCGCAATACCGTGAGCACATAAAAACTATAACGCAAGATTTTGCTAACGATGTGCATTCGTTTTGCTTCTTTTTTGCTGTTTGTTTCTAGTTTGACGTCTTTTGTGTCATCTTTCTTGATGTTTTTCTTGACATCTTTTTTTGTAGCTGTTGCCATATGCATATATCCAAAATAAAACTTTTGTTGTTTACTCAACTATACCAACGATTTATCATTTTGTAAAAAAAGAAGCCTGACTCTTGTGATATATTGATTGACATTTTTTGTATATATTGTTTGTTTTTATGTTTGTGGTTTTGTATCTACAAAATTATCGTTTGCAATATCCTATGATGTAGCTAAAATATTTTCGTAAACTACATATTGTCAAAATCACATACATAGCTTTATACAATTTTCATATTTATGAGTATTCCAAAAGAGGCAACCTGCGTTTTCTCGTGAGAGATATTTGATGTTTACCAACGACAACAACAAATGTTTGATTGAAGTTTTCAGACGTTTGAAAGAGCTACTAGACCGGATACCGTCAATATTATCGCATTGTTGGATACGTGAAACATTGTTGTTACTGAAGAAAGGCAACCATGAAGTTTGCCATTTTGTGGATTGGTGTGATGAAGATGTGACGAGTGAGAGTCGGCTCTCCAATCAGCAAAAAGAGAGTTGTTGGAAGAAACGTGATTGGTGAGCGAAGATTGGTCTTTATTCACTACATATAACTTACAGTCAAAAGTTCTTTATCAAAGTAGTGTGTATATTGCTAGAAATTGTACAAAGATCTCAGAACAAGATTTGGATGTATGAGGAGAGAAGATCAAACTTTTGGAATTGTCGTGGGAAGAATTTTTGGATTTTATAGCAAGAGAGGACTTTAGATCGTCTCAGTTTGCTTTGGATCTATTGAGATCTGTCTATCTATGACAAGAAGCTCAGATCAAAAAAAGAATTTTCTGATAGCGTTTAGGTACAAATTGCTATTGTTATTGTTTTGCATCTGTATATAGTGCAATCTGGTATTGTACGTTTTTATATACTATCTTTTTTTCGATGAAAAAAATCCTTTTGTTCGTTATGTGAACGTCTTTGTTGGTAGTATGATGTGCCAAGACTGTCAATGCTCCTACGTCGCCAACTCTCTCTGATACTCCTACTATTATAGAGACTGAATCTCCAAAAATGGCAGACACTGAAACTTGAGATATACTAGAAACCACAACTTGAGATATAATAGAAACTTCAACTATATGAGCTACAGATAATCCAAATGAAAAAGCTGGTGGTTTTTACTATTCTGAAAGCTGAGAAATGATCTCGGTTTCTGGTTTGGAAGAATGAATGACAATAACGTCACCACTTATTTTCCAATGATCAGCACCACATACGTGGTTTTATGAATGAGAAATTACAATCGCATTTCTCGATAAAGATAAGAATATGCTTTCTCAATGGTATGGAACAGCATCTTCAGATCTATACACCGAAAATGGTGATTATATAGAATGACCAATTGCATTTAATGTTGACGCGCCATTTGGTGATAAGAGTAAGTTGTTTGTTGATGAAAATTATAATCCAGACAACATTGCGTATGTTCAGATTTGAAACAATAGTGGGCGTCTACAGTTGACTGATAGTGTGTTGATTCAGGTAAATAGTAAATAGCTTAGCTCTAGTATTATTTCTTATCAGTATATACTTGAATACAAAATAGGTAGTAATGTTTGTACATATTTTTATTAAAATTCAATATTATTGATGAAAAAACTATTTTTTTTGGTTCTACTTCCTCTTTTGCTTATCTGATGTTCTCAACCAATAGAACACACAAATTTTGCAACAATAACAAGCCTCACCGATCCAATGTTTGAGGTTTTACAAATGAGTGGGGACGTTGACATGACGACTATAAATTCTATGTCTGATGCTGCCCAAAAGGATATTATAAGCGTGAAGTATTATATAGAATCAAATGTGCTTCCAGTATATGGACTACAATCATGAGATACGTCAACTTCGACAATAAGCTTTCAGTGAACTATCCCATATACGCGAGTATCTGAAGAAGGATTTCTTATCAGTTTCTTGGATGAAGATAGTACTGTTTTACTATCATATTACTGAAAAGTAAACTGAACAGACAATGATAATACTAAAAAAGCTTGAGTATTTGATTATAACACAACCATTACATTTACGAATAAAGATGTTGCTCTACAGGATGTTGTGTATATTAAAATTCGAAGTAGTAACAATCCAAAACGTCCTACAAACCAATATGATATGATTTATACAGAAAAATAATTAGTTTTTTCTAAAAAAGCCTTTCACTTCTCACCAGACTAAAAATATAAATGCTACTGAAATATATGTATCTGCGAGGTTGAATATAAACCAATCAAAAAAGACAAAGAAATCTCTTACACCGTAGTATATGACTCTATCATACAAATTTCACAAAGATCAAGCTAACAACAATATCAATACCAGTCAGGAAATATATTTTTTGTGCCATAAGTATACAAATCAAAATAGTGCTACCAGAGTTATGGGAATCACTATCATATAAGATAACTGTACTGATCGAGAGATTCATGTATTGAGAATAGGCTGCAAAAATACGCTATCAGATCACAAAGCTTTGTTATACAAAAAATACTTGCTGACGAGGTCACATGCAATGAGTCATAGGACGGTTGCTATCATATATACGATTTGTTTATTCTTCATGAGTTAGTTATGAGTATAACAAAAAAAACTATACAATCTGTATAGTTTTTTTTGTTGTGAATTCAAAGATGTTTTTATTTTCAGATGTTTTTATTTTCGAATTACTTCTAATGAGTTAAGTTTTCAAGGTCAGATGGCAGGACTGTCAGGATTGATTATTCATAGTTGTTTACGTCATTCAATTTCAAAAGTATCGAAATGTCAAGAATCTCCCATTCATAAAATAACCGTTGGAACAATACTTTTGAGAGATGTAGTAAGTAAAGAATTGATACCGTCTCAGACTATATTATTATATCAAGAGCTTGATCATATTTCTACATCTACAGGTAGTTTATAAACAAAAATACAAATAGTATGACCGCTTTTTAGCATGTATTGCAAACCAATTTCTCAGTTTTTTTGAATGATTGATCATATGACTTCTTGACCAAATGCTTGCTTGATAAGCGCATCATATCTACTTTGTAGTCAGCTTATATCTTTGATTCAAAAGTCAGTTCTGTTATAGTCTGGGTTTTGCATATCATTTTCATCATCTCGCAAAAAAGATCCGGTACTATTGTACTTCAGATCACTAAAGACACCAAATCACGTCAATAAAAATGTATGATTTTGAGGTTGAGCGTTATATGTTCTTTTGATTGTCTCTGCTAAGTATGTTGCATAGTCCTGCAATATTTTTTCTTTGGTTTCTTGAGTTATATTTCAATAAAATTCTGATCAAGGACAGTGTGTAAATCATCATTGAATTCATGAATTTTCTTCTATGATTGATGCAATTGTATATGAAGTTTGATCACAAGCATAATTTCCTCATGCATTAAATTCGTCTACAAAGACCCACTTATTTCATATTTTTTGTCCATATATTTGTGCTGCTAGCTTTTTACTATTGATTCGTTTGTTTATACTTGAAGGGTAATGAGTAGCCAAACCATAAGAAAGTAGTCTTTCAAATATCTTTCAATTTTGAGGATTGGATGTATGTTTTTGAACTATAGTACGAATCTTTTGTAGTATAGTATCTTCATTGTCAGAGTCAGCTAGTGTATAGTTTCATAAGAAAGCATTGTTGTTTTTACTTTCTACAATGAGCTTACTCTTGGTTATTTCTTCAAAAAATGGTTTGTAGTATATAGTAAAAATAGGTTTATAGAAATCATATGTCTCCAAAAAAAATGATAGTTCGTGGTGATTTAAATTCAAAATGAAAGACTCGACATCTTTTTTGTATGCTTCTGGGATTGAGTCCGTTTTGCTAATACCATTAAAGAACGAACGTACATCTTTGTTATGGGTATGTTGTATAATATGCTCTTCAAATTGCTGGTATTTTTTGACGAAGCTTTCAATAGCTAGAGGGTCTGTTGATTGAGGAAGTATGCCAAAGGTGGTGTAGAAATAAGATAAAGACTCTTGTATATCAATATCCAAAAGTGAGCTTCAATTTATTTTTCTTGTCATTATTAGATTGGCAATATATAGTTCATTATGTTGGATTTGCAGTAGTAGTTTTGTGAGTGTTGACTCATCAAGATCATATTCCAATTGCGATACATAAAATAATCCCAAGGCTTTTTTGTTTGAACTAAGATCTTGTTGATGTGTGTGGATATGATTTGCAAGTATAGTCGTGTTTTTCAAAAATAACTCTAACCTCTGTGGAGAATGAGAAAAAATATCAGACATAAAAGAGTATTTCCAATTCCGATTATAACTATCTTGTCAGATGAATCAAAGTATGCTTTCATCAATAAGGTTTAATAGCTCAATAGACTCTTCTATATTTTTATTATCTACTTTTTCTGCAATAAGCTGACTTACAATAGATTGAATAAATTCTGATTGAAGACCTGGTAATTCAAGATCATCACGCATATATTCTCTATCATGAGTTGGTATGTTTTTTAGGTATGATCTTGGGATTGCTATATTATACACAAAATCTTGCCGTACTATAGGAGAGAATTTTTGTAGTGAAGCAATTCGTTCTTTCTTTGAAAGAGGAATATCATACAGCTGTAGCTCTTTTTCGCCTAGATGAAACAACCAATCATAGTTCGTAATATTTATATCACGTCGTCTCTCTACTTCAAATATCTCTGATGTAGCATTCGTAAGTATTTTTTTTTCAATAACTTCAGCTAACTTTGCATATATTTTTTGTGTGTTTTCTCTTCTTGTACTTTCATCTATATTCTCATTTATTGTATGAAGTTGTTCAAATAGCACATCATTTGGTATATCAGAGTTAGTAATGACTAATGTGTTATTGTACAAGGTATATGAGCCATATGGAGAGAATTTACTAACATCTGGGTCTGCTTTATAGTCTTCAAATATTCTACTAGAACATATAGCCTCAAAGCGATTTATTTTTCATGTTGCATCATCAGTGAAAAGTATTTTACATATTATTTCTGATGCATATTCTTGAAAAATACTTTTTATGTCATAGATACTTCGTAACTCATGTGCATTATTGAGTGCTTCTTGAGAGATTCAAGTTTCTTCGTGAGTATTCATATAATAATTACTTTGCAGTAGTTCAGGAATATCATTGAGTTGCAGTAACGATAGTAGTTTTTCCATATTTGTATTCTCCAAGAGAATAGTATGTGTTGTTACTATTTCTAGATAGTCGTGAATAGTTTCTATACCACGATTTTCATGTCGATCAGCTTCAAAAATCATTTTACATTGTTCTGCTGTGAGTTTGTTGGTAGTATACTCTTGTGCCAAGAGATAGACTATTGATGCGTGTGTATATGACAATTCATGAACGTCTCATAATAACAATTGTGTGAGTCAGAAAAAATTTTCACTATCTACTATCTTTATATCTTTTTGAAGAATGAGTTGTACAAAAGGATGTGTGTTTGCTGGTATCTGAGGACGATCTGGAGTATTGTAAGCAAAATCACCTAGTTGAGGATGAGTAAGTTGATTGATTTTTGACGAAATATTAGCGAAGAAATCATCTATTGAGACTGTTTCTTTACCCGAAAATGATGCAGGTAAGAGATACTTTTCTAGTTCTTGTTTTATTTTTTCATCACTCAAAGATCTTATCTGACTGAGTGTTAGTGCAGATAAACCATCAGGAGTATTGGGAGAGGTTGTTGGTACCTCTAGGTTTGTTTGAGCAAAAACTCCTTGTATATCTATAGCGTACAGTGCACCAAAAATTGCAAGTCCTGATAACGTTTTTTTTGCTCGTTTTGGAAGTTTTAAAACCATGTGTAATAAAAATCAAAAATATTTAATAAGGAATGGATGCTAGTTTTATTTCGTTTCTGTTTCTCATGCAGGTTCTTCATCTCCTCATATTCATAGTCTTGCAGCAATTTCTGCATCAACAAACTTTCTTTTACGTCAGTATTTTTTGGCAGAGTATTCCTTCAAAATTGCGGATAATTTTTTGTTTCTATAATCTGTTGTATAGATTGCATTCATACTAAAAACACGTGTTGTAGTATTGTTGATATTGAGTTTGATATACGCTTTATAGTTTGCAATTCACACAATATCTTGTGCTCACAACACCGGCGCGTATTCTTTTTCTAAGAATTCTGCATCTCACGCTCATACTTTGAATGATTGCAATGTTCAACAGTTACCGAAAACAGCTGCTTTTACATCTGCTTTTCATCACTCTTGTTTTCATGATTCTAATTGCGCGATATATTGGTGAGCCATAATCAAGCATAAACGGTACTTACGAGCTTCAGACAAGATATCTGCAAATGTTCAGGATACGAAGTTCTGGAACTCATCAACATAAAGCATAAAATCTTTACGATCTTCTTTTGCCATACTTGCACGTCCCATCGCTGCATTATAAATTTGTGATACCATAATCATACCAAGAAGCTGTGCATTGATTTCTCAAATCTTACCTTTTGACAAACTCACAAGAACAATTTTTTGATTATCCATGGCATCCTTAAACCTAATAGCAGATTTTGTTTGTCCAATGATATTTCTAATCAACCTATTTGTATTAAATGACACAAACTTTGATGTAAAGTACGGAATAATCTCTTGTTTTTCTCTGTCTCACATCGAGTTATATGTTTTTTCTCGGAAGTTTTTTACAACCGCATTTTTTACTTTTTTTGTTTTGAATTCTCTATATGTTTCATCCGTAAACAAACGAGGAACGTCCAAAAGTGTCGGTTTGTCATCAAAATCTTCAAGAATAGTCAAACTTCCATATTTGAAGTATTCTTGTATACGAGGACCAAATATTTCTGGTCAAAACATTTTCATGAAAATTTCTGTTGCATCATTCACTGTTCTATCTGCTTGATCGGGATGGTCAATTTCATACAGATTAAGACCCATGGGTCTATCTTCGTTTCATGCATCAAAAAATATCACATCTTTTGCTCTTTCTTTTGGGATATATTCTAGCATATCTTCTGCAAGATCTCCATGAGGATCTATCACACAAATTCCATCACCATTCCAAATATCTTGTCTAGCAACTCATTGGATGTATACAGATTTTCACGTACCAGATTTTCCAATACAATAGTGATGTCTTGTTCTATCATCCCTTTGAAAGTAAATAGGTGAATATTTGTTTCTATAAATATTGATTCACAACAATACTCACTCTTTATATAACTTATATCATCGCACTGTCTTTGTTTTGAATGTTTTCACGAATTTACGTCAGTTTTCCTCTTTTATATCTTTTCACTCCAGTTCACTAGAAGAAAAATTTTCAATCGGACTCCATGTGTCGACTTTTTCTTCTTTTTTACCGACTGCTCGGTGAGGGCTGTCTTTGAGAATGTCTGAAAGTCTCCCACCCATATATGTTTCTGCCAACATTCATGACATAATAAATCCATTGAAATCTTTGAGAACTGGAAGATTGTCTGGTGCTGGAAGCATTTTGTAATCCATCCAAGAAATCACGGGAGAACGGTTGTACATTCAATCTGGGAGGTGGAAAATTGATGCTAACGCATTGAGAGTAAATGTATTTTTTGAGTAGAAAAAATGTGGCATCACAAAATTACACGCAAATTTTCGTAAAGGCTTAAACAAAAATCAAAAGATATCTGCTTTGACGTGCGGTGCATCTAGTTTGTTTGTATATTCACTATTGAAGATGTTAAACGCAGTAATCAATGTGTCAACATTTGATTCTGCATTTGCTTGGACATCCGAAGATGAAATAAGCATCAATCATGAAACAAAAGCTGGAAGTGCTGCTTCTTCTCACATCGCATTGACAGCATCTTCTTCTGCTTTTACCATACGAACCATCTTGTCTCATTGAGATCAATCATCGTTGTCATAAAGAAGTTCTTTGCTTGGACCATGAATAAAAAAATCTAACACTTTTCGTGGCATCAAGATATATTCTCGCCATGCATTTTGATTTATTCATGTTTTGTCTTTTCTATAGATTGCATCTACCAAAAGTCTAGCTCTGTCATTAAATGCTTGTCATGCAGGTTTGAGTGGCATGACGATACTTATCGTGTCATATCTATTAACCTTTGCTATCGCATCAATAATATTGTTGATAGGATCATCGGGCATTGTCTTAAATGTTCTTATAGGATATGCTTGTTCTCTTGTTGGCTCAAGCGGTATAATTTCTGTATGTTTTTTGGAAAAGTATCTGGGTTTTGTTATCGTTTCAACGGAAGAATTCGAGTATTGTGCGGCAATCGCTCCTTCAAGTATCGCTTTATATTCAGGATATGTTCCTACTATAAAATTGAGTATTCAATCTTCATAGTGATAAGACAAGACAACTTTTGGTTTGTTAAAAATCCAAGATAATAGTTTATCTCACACTCATAGTTTACCAAGTTTATGTAGATTGTTATACACTTGTGACATACGAGAAATTTTTTCTTTCATATCTTTTGCAAGCTCTTTTTCTACTTCACGATCACTTTTTGTATCTTGTCTTGTTTGCAAAACTTTCATGTAAACCATTCTAGTTGCATTTACAACATCATACAAAAACTCAAAAAGGTATTTGAAAAACTTTCGCAAAATAAAGGTAAAAATAACAAGTCATACAATCCATAACCCTTTGATTGCTATTCATTTTACCTCTCACATGAATGATCATTCACTGGCAGATGTAGATGTTCCGTGCCATGATGGTTGAGATGTTGATTCTGAAGATCGAGATGAACTTGTATTATTGTTGCTATTATTTGTTGTTTGAGAAGAAGATGTATCGAGAGCTGGTAGTGTGTTTTTGAGTCTTGTGATGTGACTTCTGACACTGATCATTCATCAAAATTCCTGCATACATTCAGCTCTTTTTGTTCACCAAGAATCTGACATAAACTTAGAAAGATTATCCGCTGACCCAGGATTGCGTTGGTAATTTTTTGCTAGTTGATCTTTACACCACGTCACGATACATTTCACACAAAATAAAACCTTTTGTACAAGTATACGAACAAAAAAACATACCGCTACTATGTGGTATGTCTTATGTTTTATGTACTTGCCTTTTATATGAAATGTGGTGTGTGATGTTTTATATTAACTTTTTTACAGCACTAATATTCATATTTAGTCCAATGAATTGTTTGTGACTATTATTTAACCGTTTATTGATGTTTTCGTTATGTTTCATTTTTGGGTCTTTTTTTGCTTTTTCTATCCACTTTATATCTAACTGTCTTGTTTTTACTGTAAATATTTCATTCTCTTGTTTTCATTGTATTATTGGAGCTATTTCTTGAGAGTTATGGAAACTTTTCAATTCTTTTTCAATTTTATCTATCGTATCTTGTACATTTTCCATATGCTGATACGCTTCTTTGTTTGTCATTTCTTTTTTACTTTCGATATAAACTCATGTTAAAAATAGATTTAGTATTTCTTCGTTACCTTCTGATTCATTTAGAAAATCATGCCCAATAGTGAATTCTTGTTCTCAGAATATATTTTGTAGAACTCATTCTACTTTTTGTTTAATATGTTGTTTTTTTTCTCACTCATCAAGAAATGAGAGTTTTTCAAAAAGATTATCAATTGATGTATTTTCTCTTTTTTGTTCTTGTGGTTTAGTTTTGTACTTCAGTAATTCTAATGAGCTCATTTTTTTATTTTGATGTAAATTATATATTGACATTTATATTATTAAAACTATAAAATTCAAGTACAAATAGTTTTTTTGTTACCTTTTAATATTATAAAATAAATAATGTCATTTTCAAAATATATTAAAAAGCTTTTTGTACCAAAAAAATCTTCAGAAGCTGATGATAAAATACTAGATCTTAATGTTCAGTTTACACAAGAAAAAAAGGAACAGGTTAAGGAAAACTTTGTTTTAGATTTAAAAAAACTGGATGTCGCCTCATTGCAAGCGCTTACATCTCAAAAGCATCATGATAAAGTTTGATTTAGTCTTAAAGAGATTATAGATATTTCAGAAAACCCAAATATAATCCAGATTAATATGGTTTACGGTGCAAATGATGAACCTCGCTTAATATTGGAATCTATGAAATATAACCCTGAAAGGAACACTTATTCAGTTCCAAGAGCTTATACGTCTCTTAGTATAGAACAAAATAATTTTTCTATAAAAGATATAAATTACATAATTAATATAAATAAATGAGAATTGTCTCATTTAGAAAAGATAATAGCTATTAGGGAATATCTTGAACGTATATAATCAGCTCATTAGTTCTTGCAATACAATTGTGAACTGTCTATATTTTGATCAAAGGTTTTATATCTTTGGTCTAATTTATGGATATATCTACAAACAAAATCTCAGTCGCAATATTTTTTGGATGAGATTCTAACGAAAGAAATATTTCTTTGGATAGTGCAAGGACATTTTACGATTCTTTGAGGTATGTATATCAAAATTGTACAATACATATCTATTTTGTATCGCAAACCTTAGAGTTTTTCCTTTTGCCACGAGAGTACATATATTCCAATACGATACAGGATTTTGAATCGTGACTTCTCTCATCACATACACCTCTTACACTCGATCAGATCATCAATCAAAACGATATCTTTTGTCCGATGATTCATGGTTCATATTGAGAAGATTGAAGATTGACTGCTGAGTTACAACAAAAGTGAGTCATTGCAATTTTGTGATCTAATGCAAAGTCTCTTGCTTTAACTATGAACAAAAACCAAACTGCGAGAGCAATACAAAACCTTGGATTACATGTGCCCAATCATGTACTCATTTTGCAAGACGATCGAAAAGTCAATCATAAACAAATGCTCACCACTTTACAAAAGACTTTTGCTGACCTTGAATTGATAGTCAAACCAAACGATTGTGGTTCGTCTGATTGAGTACAAAAAACTTCAATATCTACGTTAGACAGATCTTTAGAGCTTGCTTTTCAATTTAGCGACAATGTTTTGGTTGAAGAGTACATCACATGACAAGAATTTTCTATCATTGTTGTGCAAGATTTAGAAAATAATATTATTCCGCTTTTGCCAACAGGTGTCGTTGTTGCAAATAGTCTGTCACAATCCAACGACTGAGTATACACAAGACACAAAAAATATATGCCTGGAAGTGGTGCACATCATATGACACCAGTCACGTTGGATGCAGATGTGATCGCAACTATTAGAGATCAAGCAAAAAAAATCTTCTCGTGATTAGAAATGTCTGATTGGTGACGTTTTGACTGATTTATTGATCAGACGTGATGCATCTCTCGAATCGATATTAATAGTATTCCGTGATACGGTCAGGATTCATTTTTGTTCCAACAAATGGCATTGTTTGGGTTTGATCATGTGTCGTCTACGCATATGTTTGCACAAAGAACTTTCAATAAACTACCTCAACAAAAAAGACCAATACTGTCAGAAATAAGCTGATTTACGAATCAAAAACATATAGCAATCGTCTGATGAGGTCAATCTTCAGAAAAAAACGTCTCAAGAATGAGCCGAGCAAATGTCACCCAAAAACTATCTTTTTTACAAAAGTATTCTCTCCATAGAGTTTTTCAAACATCGACGTGAGAATATCGAGAAGTCCCGTTATTTGTTGCATTGCAACATACAATTGAGGAAATTGAAGCAATCATTATTGATCGTGATAGGTATGCTGAGACTGTCAAGTTATGTTCTTCTATTGTACAAAATGAGAATGTATTCTCTGAAAATGCTCTTACTGAGATGAATAAGATGAACTTTTTGCCTTTTCAGGTTTACAAAAAAGATCGAAAATCGACAATAGATTTTGTTTTTATTGCTTTGCATTGATGAGAAGGGGAGGATTGAACGTTGCAATGAGAGTTAGAGACGTTAGGTATTCCATTTAACTGATCTTGATCTGATGTTTCTGCTCTATGCATGGACAAATACAAAACAAATTCTCTTATCAATCAAGCTAATCTTGTATGAGTGCAAACTCCGAATCAATTACTTCTTGATTTGTCAGAACTAAAACAAGATTTACAACAATTTTTTGAAAAACATTGAATCAAAATACAAACATTTATATCTGACTTTGCATTAGGTATTAGTAGAGGAGACGACGTTTTTTCTACATCATGATATCAAGAGTACAACACGTTTATGAAAACATATATTGACTCATTTATGACTGAGCTATGAGTACAAACAAAAGTTGTTCTTAAACCTCATAATGACTGATGTTCAAGTTGAGTTTTGGTGTGTATAGATCCATACAACCAAATTCCTCTTTATATTGCTTGTATTTTTGCCTGAGTCCAAAAGATCCCTTTTTGATTGTTACACGACTGATACGCAAAAGACTCTGAATATTATATGAATATGCCCACCTCGTCTATGACATCAATCATGGCAGAGGAGTTTTTGGATGCATATCAAACCAAAAAGTATATAGAAATGACAGTTGGAGTGTTATGAAAAAAATGAAACCTGACTGCATTGTTGCCCTCTGAGACTCCATCGAGTGTGACGTGACTCACCGTAGAAGAAAAATTTAATAAGTGAGTTGGTACAAATCTTACACCTCCACCAAGTTTGACTCAAGAAGATGTTGCTATCGTACGTGATGCAATCACACGTATGAGTACGACAATAGGTATCAATTGATATGCAAGAATAGATATTATGTTTGATTGTTCTACCAAAGAAGTCTTCTTGATAGAAGTAAATTCACTTCCGTGACTTACTCCAGCAACAATTATTTATACACAAGCGATTTTGACTCCAGAAACGAATTTAGATCCATCTGGTTTTTTGGATAAGATTATTGATTATTCTATCATATAAATCATTAACGGTACAGATTTTTTGATACCAGCAGCTTGTAGTGAATCTGTTGTATGTGTATCAATAGACATGAATCATGTTTTATTATACAATTCTGTTACAAAATTATTTGATGGGACTCATGTTATAGCAGAGATAGGAGTTTGCTCTATCTTGTTATAATTTTTGACAAAATCAAATGTCTCTTGTATTCGATCTTCATAGAGTCATGAATTAGCATATTTTCTATTACAATGTAATCTTTTTCACGCCAATACCAAGTATTTACCCCCGTCAAAAGTCAGAGATTCTTTTTTTGCTGCTCTATATCAGATAATCTTTCACGATTCATCAATCATAACTTTATGCATTTCGTACTCTTTTTGTTTGCATTTGGTACGCAATCTCTCAGCAGTATTGAGTGTTATATACCCTTGTTTTTCAGTCTCTGACAAGAAATCTGCATAAGGAGAGAACTTTAAAAAATTATCGCGAAGTAATGATGCTATCTCATCGCAATCAGCGAGCGTTACATCTCTTATAGTGTAAGATGGTTTCATGATAGAGAAAAGAATAAAGTTACCTTATAAATGTTATAGAGGATAAATGATTATTTAAGACCCCTCTGACTTCGGCACCTCTATCCCAAGGGCACTTCCGTTGGGTACCCTCAGAGGGGAGGGGTTATACTTCTCCATCACAATAGTCTGCAATACAACGACATACATCATCAAGTTGATGATAAATTTGATCGTTGCTAAATCTTATAATATGCAATCCATACAAATCTAATAGCTCTGTTCTCATTGTATCATATTCTTGTGCATCATGGTCTGCATGAGTCTCACCATCAATTTCTATCACAAGACTCACTTTTGCACAATAAAAATCTACAACAAAGTGATCAATACATTTTTGTCTCAAAAACTTGTATTCATACTTTCTTAAAAAAGCAAATCGCAACTTAGATTCTGCTGGTGTCATTCCCTTTCTCATTGCTTTTGCTCTGGCTAAGTTATTTGGGTTATAAGGAAAATGATTACCATCTCGGACGAGTCATCTCGCACGTACAGATTCTTGTGTCAGTTCAAGTGCTCGTGGTTTGGTCATTGATGATTCATGAGATATAAAATGATTTTGTGACCCCACCCCCCAGAGGGTCCCCCCCTCCCCATGACGGGGAGGAATAACAGCGGATTTTTTTTCTGTTTCTATCACAAAGGATTCGTGGGCATTAATGTCCCTCCCGTCATGGGAGGGGTAGGGGTGGGTTTTTATCGTGCCGAATTGGTTGTTTTCCATACGGCAAACATGTTTTTATGACACATGACAAACCCAAAAGGTTTGCCCTACACATCACCACATCAAAAAAATCTATACTGACAGCGATGGTGGTGTAGATTGATTATTTCAGCAGTTCAATAATTTTTTCGTTTTTGATGCTTTTTGCATAATCCAGAGCAGTAGTTTCATGCTGATCTTTGATATTTTTATCTACTCAATGTTCCAGTAAGAATTTTACTACCTCAAAATGTCAGTTCATAGTTGCATCAAATAAGGCTGTCCATCATTGTTCATCTTGCATATTTACATCTGCTCACTGTTCGATCAAAAATTTCACAACATGCAAATGTCATTTTAATGAAGCCCACATCAATCAAGTTTTTGTATCTTCTCATATTGTATCTATATTATTTGGACAACTGTCAATATATTTTTTTACTGTGTCCAAATCTCATTTTCAACATTCAAACATAAAATCTTCCAAGTATTCTTTGTATTCGTTTTTTGAAAGATAATATGGATTGTCTATTTGCGTTTTTATATTCGTTTGATTTGCAATTTTAATCATATTGATAATTGATTCTTTGTCTTCTATAAAAAAATGATTTGAACTAATAAAGTTATTCAACTTATATAAATTGAATCAACAAAACTCAAATACCTTTCGAAGAACAAACCTTTGTAAATCAATATTTCCTTTTGTTTTAATGCTCACATAAAAATCTTCATAAACCATATACAGTCTCAGTAAATACAGTATAGGAAAAGAAAGAATTGTTAATATAATTGGCAGAAGAAAAGATTTAAAGTTTTGTAGTGTCATAACTTGGATATCGTTTTTTATTATACTAGTAACAGAAAAGATTATGGTACTTCCAACAATGACTGATAAAATTATAGAAGCAAACGATTTTACTTTTTGATTTTCTTTATTTACATCATCTACTGTCATTCATCAATAAAAAATTACTAATATTGGTTGCAGTAAAATTTCCCAAAATAATGGTAAAGGTTGAAGATTTATGAAAAAAGAAAAAACAAACAAAAAAGATATATATTCTTTGAAAATTTCTTGAATATGTTTCTTTCAATCATCAATCTTTTCAATGTTTAAGAATAGGGGAATCAAAAATCATATACTAAAGAAAATAGTATCTTTAAGTAAAGAAAAATCCCATATTCAAATTATACTCAAAACAAAAACAAGAAAAAAAACAATCAAAAAAAAGATAAGATAAGTACTGAGAGATTGCCTGTTAAAAAGTCATAAAAATCCCTGTTTTATTTCTTTTTTTGTTATTAAAAATACAAAAATTATTAGTAACCAAAAGAGTGTTGCTATATCTCTATGAGTAAACTGATTTATAAAATCGATAAACATTTTTTAATAAACAAAATAAACCTCTACCTCAAAAGCCTCAACCTCCTACTTATAAACCCCTCCACCCTGCGGGCACCTCCCCATGACGGGGAGGAAAAAGCAGAATTTTTTTTCTGTTTCTATCACAAAGGACTGGTGGGCATTGACTTCCCTCCCGTTATGGGAGGGGTAGGGGTGGGTTAATTGTATCAATAACGGTGCTTTTGGTTTATTGAGTGCGTTTCTGATCTGGGACTATTCTACGTCTGGTATATGAGTTTCACTATTGTCTATGTTTTTATACTTTTTTTGCAATTCTTCATCCCAATAAAAGTTTTCATATACTTGTTCTTCTCTTTCTTCATTTATATCATCCACATAGATTATTTCTTCATGTTCTATGGTATTAATCTCTACATCAATGAGTAATTCTCATTCCTCATGATAATGATTGGAAAAAAAATCTCGTTTCACTTTTATCTTTTTACATGTTTCTTTCGGAATAAGCAAGATCTTTCTAAAAGTATGTGAGTTTTTTGATGCAAGTGCTTTGCTTTCAGGTTCCCATAACTTTCAAGTGTTGTTTTCATAAATGATACAATCTATGTATATATTTGGATTTAGTATCCATGGAATGTCATCAGAAATACTTTCAATATCTCATTCAAATGATAAACTAATTTTATAGTTCTCTAGTGGCATTGTTCAAGTATTTGTAAGTTTGATCTTGAAGGTAAATAAACTAAAGTTTTCTCATTTATCTTCTCAAGAAAAGGGATGTCTTGCTATACTTGCAATAGTAGCCATCAGCTTTTCATGATCTGTTTTTGGTTTATAGATGTACTTTTTAAGAGTATGTAAAATATCTACTTCTTTTGAAATTGTAGATGTTCATTCTTCAAATTGCACTGATATACTATATTGGTTTTTGAAATTGATACTTTTTACATACCAGTCAAATGTATATTTATTTTCGTTTATCAAATCCACAATATCTTCTCGTGAATATATAGCAATTCAAAATAATCATTGATTATTATGTTCTAAATTTTTTTCTCTTATATACTGTTCAATTGCAACATCTTTATTTGCTGTTGTTGCAAAATACAACATTTTTAACGATGGTATGAATTTTTTTGCTTTTTCTATCTCGGCATTAATTTCTTTTTTTGTGAGTTGTTTGTCTGTATAATCGTCTTTTCATTTACATTGTATCCCATAATATCAATCTTTTCACGTTGGTATTCCATATACATCAACACCACATTGATTTTGTCATGATCTACCATGTTTTTTAGTTTCAGGATCATCCCAAAGCTCTCACCATAATTTTTTACAGAGAGTTTCAAAATCTTGTCGATTTTCAGGCTTTGCAATATATGTTGGTGCTTGCATAAATACGAACAACTAAAAAATAAAAACTATTTATAAACCCCTCCACCCTGCGGGCACCTCCCCATAACGGGGAGGAAAAAGCAGAACTTTTTTTTTGTTACAAAGGACTGGTGGGCATTGACATCCCTCCCGTTATGGGAGGGGTTGGGGTGGGTAATTGGAGTACTGATATCTCATACATAATAATAAATCATCAGTTATCTACAAGAAAAGAAAAAGGACGGTTTATAAAACCGTCCATACATATTGTGTTGTATTAATAATCCGTCCGTACAAGTCTTTTATATATATGTTTCCTATACTCCCACTCTATAGTATAATTCTTTTTCTGCTAGTTCTCTTTTTGTTCCTCGTTTGAGAGAAGATATTTGTTTGATAATGTTTACTTTTTCTGGTGAGTTAACGACTGGTATTGCGAACGGGTTGGTACATGTCAATGTAAAGGGTCTACTAGGTTGAGTATCGATTGATAATGTCATGATTCATTTGAATCTATCCATTCCCAAAAGATCTGTTTTTGAAAATTCTGGTGAGACGTTTTTTTCCAAGAATTCTGCATCTTCTGGTCAGACTTTGAGGTATAATTGGCTACCAATATTACCAAAAATAGGCTTAGAAAGATCCATACTTCCACCGAGTCAGGATTGTTTTAGCTGTTCGATATACTGATGAGCAATAGAAAGTCATAGACGATATTTACGTGCCTCAGACAAAATACTCTCAAACGATTGCGATACGTAATTTTGGAACTCATCCACGTACAAAAAGAATGGGACTCTGGCATCTTCTTCGATAGCTGCACGTTTGAGGGCGTGGAGCTTAATTTGGATCGAAAACATACGTCAAATCAATTGAGAATTGATTTCTCACGTTAATCATTTTGACAAATTACACAAAATTATTTTCTTTTCTTGCATAGCTCTTCAAAAATGAAACGCTGACCTTGGTTGTCCAATAACATTTCTTACATACACTCACGTGGTAAACGAACCAAATTTCGCTTGAAAAAACGGTATCATTTCTTGTTTTTCTCTATCTCACATAGATTTGTATGTTTTGTTCCATCGAGCTTGAATAACAGGATCAGTAAGGTTTTTGAGTTTTGCGTCAAGATAAGCTTCATCCGTAAAAAGCCTCATTATTTCTGGCAATGTTCATCAATCCGGTTGTTCCATCAAAAGCATAACGGCATTACGAAAATAATCCTGAATACGTGGTCAGAAAATCTCTTTTCCATACATGTTTTCGAACATCTCCACCATATCGTTTGTCACAATATCTCTTTCATCTGGAGTTTCAGCCTCAAACGGATTGAACGCAATAGGGTAGTCAGTATTCGCAAAATCAAAATAAATTAGATCTTCTATTCTTTCTTTTGGGATATGTTTGAGGATGTGTTCACACAAATCGCCATGGGGATCTATCAAACAAAGTCCATTACCTAGTGACAAATCCTGCTGTGCCATAGCCAACATCATAGTGGATTTTCACGTTCACGTTTGTCAGATAGTATAAAAGTGTCTAAATCTATCCATATGTTTTGCATAGATCGCCTTTTTGACTCATCAATAGGTATTGTATCACAAAAGAAGTCATTCCGTTGGTACATTATCAGGTGCTGGGACAATCTTGTATTTTTGTCGTCTAATACGAGGATTGAGATTGTATCTCGAATGGGGAAAGTGAACAATTGATGATAATTCTTTGATATTCAAAATCATTGGATTTTTCCATGCTGCAATTTTTTCTGAGAGTGTTCATTCACTAAAAAACGATCTCAAGACCAGATTTTTTGCAAATGAGTGGATGTTTTCAGCTTTTTCGTATACAAAATAATTCAGACCGATATTATTGTATTGGTGAAAGGATCTTGTAAGATCTGCGATGATTTTTTGTGGACGGTGTGATTCGGGAGAACTTGCAAATATTCTTATATTCACTTCAAAAAGTTCATCTTCTACTTTTTTGTCCAAATCTTGCAGTTGTTGTTGAGAAAAATCATATTTATTTTCTTCTTCTCACTTTCATTCATCTTCATTATCAGAAAACTTTTTTAGAAAGTCACTTCGCATACATTTATACCAAGCTTTTTTACATTTTTTGTATCAATCGACATCTTTTCTCATTTCTTCGTACATATCTTTGTTGATTGGAGCGAGTAGGATTTGTAAACACATTTTTTCGTCTGGTCATACCCTTGAATATGCTGACAGTAAGCTATCCATAGGATCTACTCAAAATGACTCGTATGTTTTTATTGGTGCAACTGTACTATGAGCAAGTTTAATATCTCAACCTTCCATATATTTTCATGCTTCCAAAAACTTTGGTTGTTGGATTATATCAATAATCGCACCCGCATAAAAAGAAGAAATCAATTTTTCAAAATTTTCAACGACATCATCAGGTACTGCCATATTAAAACCTATCATCTCTTTTTCGATAAAGACTTCTATTCCAATATATTCTCACCCGAATGTCCTATTTGCTCGATTATTTTCATAAATCGCATAGACGTTTTTGTATACTTGATTCATTATTTCAACCACTTGTTTCATATCTTGAATATGATCATCTGCTTTGATGTCTGAACTGCTTGATGCCATAGATTTTGGTACTTTGATACTCAAAAATCTCAAATTCATGGCTTGTCTATATCTGTGTTGTTTTTTTTTGTAAAATAATCGTTTTCTATGTGCAAAAAACCCCATCCAAGGTACAAATAGCATGCCAAAAACTATCAAAAAAAGGTATTCTCGTTGCAATAATTTTCAAAACACAAAAAATCGTACGAGCGATCCTGCGATACTTACTCAAGCTACGTACAACATGTACATAAGTACTTTTTTTGGGTGAATTCATAGAGTAATCATACTCTTATTGTAGAAATTTTTGACTATCTATCAAGAATAAGTTGTATTTGTCGTCATGTAGTTGTTTTGATTGTATATAATGATATTTATATATTGACATAGTTGTAAATATTATGTATTTTATGTATATATACTGTTTACACATCTCAAAAGTTTTTTGCTTGCTTTTGATTGTAGACACTGTACAAAATAGAGTATATTTTTATCTTATTTTGTATGACATGTTGCTTTTTGTTACTACGTTTTTTTGACAATGTTCTCGTATGTTATATCTCAAACGTACATTGCTGTCAGTTATTTTGTTTTTTGTAGGAGGATTGTATGTTTTTCCACAGTTTGTATCTGCTCAATCTAGTGCGATGCAGTCTGTTGTCTCTCCAGTTGTACAAATCAAGTCATACAATGCAAAGTTTGGTACTCATTTGGCTGTACAATGACGATGAAGTGCAACAATTATCAATAAAAAGTGACTTATTTTGAGCAATAATCATGTTGTGGATGATGGAAAAGGTACTGCACATACAGCTTTTTCAATTTGTGTAACTATTGATGTTGATAAAAAACCAGATTGTCGTTATACAGCTACATTGATAGCAAGAGACAAATTTAGAGACATAGCGCTGTTGCAAATACAAAGTCAGGATGTATTTGGTAGACCGGTTTCATTTGGAGATTTTCCAGTAATGGATATTGATTTTGACTATGTCCCAACTATACAACATGATATAGTAGCAATAGGATATCCGCGAATTTGATCAGAAACTATTTCTGAGACAAAATGAGTCATTGCATGAACGGTTCAAAAAAACGACTTTACATATATCAAATTTGACGCTTTGATCGCGGGGTGAAATTCTTGATGACCACTTATTCATGACTGAAAGTTAGTGTGAGTTAATACCTATGGTGTCGGATGATGAACAAATGATCGATTGAGTTATGCATTGTCGATACAAGAAGCACAAGATTTTATCCAAAAAAATACACCATCTTGACAAGCAACAATTAGCAAAAAAGAAAAAAAACAGCAAAATTATTTTCGTGAGTTATATCGTATCAATGAGTCGACAACTATCCAAGATGATATTTTTTCGCTCTCATTTGCACCATGATATAGTATCTTAGATTATGAGCCTAATACATATATTAGAGGAAAAATCTTACAACAAAAAGACTATAGTATACAATCGTTCTCTTTACAAGTTCTCCATACGCCAGAACTTACAAGTCAGTCAGATACAATTTTTTATGCATCAAAGATTTTGTGATTATATGCAACAGAATACCAAAAGCTTGTCAAAAAAGAAATTAATGGAACTGTCTGGTATGAAATAACATACAAAAACGATGTGACGCAATGAGCAAGTTCTCAAAACAAAACATATATTAGTCAGATCACTCCACATGCATTGGTTATGATGTCTGTACAAGCGCCTACAGCTGATGAAACTGTGTATCAAGAAGTGTCTGATGAAATCGAATTATTTTTGAAATGAGTGTCTCTGCGTCCAGAGACAGCAATATCTCTACCAAAACAAACATCAATGTTGTTGCCATCAATTCCTTTGTTTATACAAGATGATGCGTGAATTTATAATCCATCGTTTGGTTCTGTGATGCGAGTTGAACCAAATCTTCATGAATTTATCGAAATGTATGCCGTCAAAAATACACTTGTACAAGGAAAACAACAAGATATAGATACTGTTTTTACAATAGTTACACAAGATATTCCATCTGCAGATAAGATGCGTTTTCGTATCAACGGTCACGAATGATTTTTATTTTGTGAATCGCAAGATGTTTATACGCAAACGAAGCAAGGTGCTGATATTATAGTACAAGATTGTACGGCTCGTTTGTATATTACAAAAGCAAAAAACAAAGAAAATGAAGAACAAGCAGTCGATGATATACTGCTCATCAGGTTACGTAGCGAACCTCAACACAAACAAAAAACAATAGAACAAGCACAACGTATTCTCACTTCATCACTTCGTTTGAGTACTGCTTGAGATGGAGAGACAACTTCTTTTGGTTTTGAAAATCAAACAACTCCATTGTTATTTGACACACAACGACAAACTGCTTGATTTGCCTCACTATTACAAAATCTTGTTCGTTACGAAATTGTACCAAATACAGCAGATTTTTCTTTGGAAAAAGCACTGACACGGTGAGAGTTTTTGCCATGGTATTTACATACTATTTACTGATTTGCATGAGATAGTTTGACCCAAAAAGTCACACAAATTTTGTCACAATCTCATATTGTTATAGACGCAAATGCTTACGTTAATACTGATATGCTAGATTATTTTGCTGATTTTGTTCAATTGGAACTTGCGTGAGCGACGCTTCCAGACTATTCTGAAAAAATGTTGTATCTGTATAGCATCCACAAAGATGAACAACAATTTGCAGAACAAAAACGTTTAGTAGATAGTTTTTTGTATAGTGTATATGGTAACAAGAAAATTGATCTAGATGAGACAGGGATGCAACATGGACGATTTACGTCAACGCAGTCAGCTCTTTTTTTTAAACATCAATGATTAGTACAAGAAACTTTATATAGTCAAGATATGAACTTTGGTGCAAACGTACCACAAACAAATCGACACAAAGATTATGACGCATTAGATACATGTTTGCAACAAAATATACAATCTACAGAACAATGTTTTGTTTTATATAAATGAGTTATAGCTCGTTACCTCGCGTATCCCGTCTTGACTCGATGAAAAGCAATTGATTATGTCAAACGAGATATCGATTTTGGATTGTTTGATCCAGCGTATGCAAAACGTAAAGACACAATTGTAGAGTAAGAATATTTAGATATTTTAGCTGATGGAAGATTATTTTATCTACAAAAACATTGCTGACTTGAGCGCATATATAACCTGATCATTGGTGTCATGGTTACGAATGCGTTCAGTCTACTACAAAACGTATTTTGCAAAGTATACAACGAGTGTATATGACAAGATTGCTGATCGTAAATCATACATTTATTATATACTTGTGTGAGCTTTTGCTATGGCAATTGTGAGTTCGACGTTTGATATGTGGACAATGAACCCAAACCAGTGATTAGTCTTATCCAAATCTATTGTATGATGACTATTTGGGTGAATTGTCGTTGCAGAAATCTATAAATATATACATGGTATCTCATGAAGTACGTGATTTAGAATGTTGCCATGACTCGTGTCGGGTTTGATAATTGGGAGAATATGAGCTTTTTTGATAGGGTTAAGAGATCATACTCATGGTATAGAAACAACTCTTCCTTGGTGATGGGATTATGGTGATGGGATACTTCGTCACCCAACCCAACTATACGAAGTTGGAATTTTGTTGTTGTTTTGAATACTTATATCAGTTATCTGATGGTATGCAATATCCCACAAACATAAATCTTTGCTACAATCATTGCACGATACATGATTTTATTGGTTTATCTTGGTCTATAGTCTGTATAGATTTTGTATAGATTTTCTCAAACCATATGGTGATCGACGATGATGACTCAATACATATCAAGTATTGGCTTTGCTTATGATTGCGTATAGTGTGTGTATGTTGTATAGAAAGTATAAGAAAATCTAAATTTATATTGTGGGTAGTTGATACACTAAGAAGCAGTAAAATTAATAGATGAAAATCTCATATATTACCCACCCTGTATCCCTCCCTAAAATAGGGAGGGGGAAGTCGGTCTTGAAAAGTCTCCCATATTTTAGGGGAGGTTGGAGGGGTAATGTATGAGATGTATATAGATTTACTCGTCTTTTCTGACTAGATTTCACTTTGTATTATATAATGATAAAAAAATATACCAAAGATAAACCACTTATTCCAAAGTTACTTCTCTACCTAGCACATGTATGATGAGTTCTTATTATATTGCTTTGAATCTTTTTGAGTGCATGTGGATGAATGTTGTCTCTGGGCTGATGGAATTTTTCTTGAGTAGATAGAGAGTACTTTTGGTATCATTATGTAATGGCTCGAGCAATACCAATCATCTGAATTCCTTTGATTATATATTGTGTCGTCAAATTTCTCAACTTTTTGAGAGTAGGTACTCGTGTTTCTATAAACCCAAATAGTATAGAAGAAGATGTTACAGAACCAGATACTATAAAAAAAGACACCATAGACCAAGATATCCCAAAATCAGATAGTATAACACAAGCAACACAAACTATCGTTGAGAATAAAGCCTCACTCAGTGTCAGAATATCTTTTTTGCTATTATTTATATGATTGTGTGCTATCTGAGCAGTAATTTTTATACTTGCAAATATACTTACAAATTTGGATGTTAGTTTGGCTAATGCTATACCTATGGACGCTATCTCAGCTATTATATTGATAGTTTTAGCACTGATTTTCTTGTTTGGACTTGCATGTGTATGGCATGCACTGATTGCAATTTCTTGTTTAACTTCAAAAAAGAAACTTTTAACTACGTGAATAAAAATTATTATCTTGTTTCTATTCTTCCTATTTTTGTATTCATTAATTTTTTAGTTTCTCATTTAGTATCAAAATGCATATCATAAAAAAAATATACTGACACCTTTGATGAATAGTGCGATGTCTAGTTGCGTGAGTTATTTTTTATTATACTAATGCTTTTTTGTTTGTAACCGGGTCTGAGCTTAGTGCTGATTGATTGGGAGCTATCTTTGTTGTACTCTTTGGTCGACCGTTGGCAATTGTGAGTTGAATTATCCTTGTGTATCTACTATCATATTATATTCGTATGGTACTCAGTTATACTACCCAAAAAGTATATGTGTATGGTATTGATACATTGATGGCACTTGTTTTAGCATTTTGTTGATTGTTCTTGATGTGAGTTGTCTGTATATCAGTTATTGCTAATGTCAGTCAGTTATTATGATCAGAGTGGTGGCAAGAAAATGGAATACAACAAGCACTAAAATTGGTATGAATTCATGTGTGACTTTTGTTATGATTTGGAAGTATGGCATATTTTGGTGCTTGTACTATCAAAAAGAAATAAACTTTATAAAGTTTTTCTAATACATGATGAACCTCAAAAACCTAACAGTTTCAAAAGTATTATGACATATATGATGATTGATCATTCTGTTGTGATGATTATTTATGGCAGGATGTTGAGGATTTTTTGCATTTCTGTTTTTGTCTGATTGAGGTGGTTATAGTTGACTCCGATTTATAGGTGCAGGATCGGCGATTGTTGGTGTGCTTTTTTTGTTTCTTCTGTGACGCTACGTTGTGTACAAAAAAAAGAATGCTGACACTGTGTCTGTTGCATCTCATAGATCATGGAATGTGGTATGATGGATGTTGAGAATTGCTAGTATTGGTTGAATGCTCCATAGCATAAATCCTATTATAAAACTATGAGTAAACGAGTGGTTGGTTTTTTTCGTGTTTTTTATATTTGCAAGTATGCTTACTATAAACTTTATAAAAATACGAAAATGACAGTCTCTTTATAGGATATATAAACTTATATTTACATGATTCTTTGCTATTCTACTTATATGACTTGCTGTTTTTTCTATATACTCTAATCTTAATGCTACTGATGAAATAAGTGATAGAAACATAGTACACTTTATTGTTGAAGCATTTAATAACACAAAAACTCTCATGGCTTCATATTCAATCGAAAATTATCTTTTACTTGTTGTTATGGTTATGTGATGTATTTGTACTTTGTTTTTTGCAAACAATATGATACAATATGCTAACATCTGAGTACAATTAAAAGAAAAGTTAGACGTACAAAAAGAAGAGAGTAGAAACAATAATTAATAGTAGTTACAACAATTTATTTTCCATTTCCACGTATGAAAAATGTATCAATTTTGACAAAAGTACTGTGACACATTTGATGAATCATCATACTATGACTATGACTTTTTATGAGTGGATGTGGTGGTATCATGTTTGTAAATATCTTTGGTTGATGATCATATGCGTGATTGTGATTGATATGACTTCCATTTCTGATATGAGGAGTGTTGTCTGTTTTGCTAGTTTCTATTTTCTATATCCGTTATCGCAAAGCCACTAGTGTAACATTACGTACTCATTTGTCACGACGTGCGTTGGCGTATATTGTGAGAATATGTATAGTTATTGTAGTATTGTTTGGAACTTGAGGATTTATAGCATCGATAGTAGATTATCAACCAATATTATTTGATGGTGAATTCTTTTTGTTGGTATTACCTGTTCTTTGTGTACGATATTTTAGTTCTATGATACTACAAAAAGCCAATCCATCAATAGAAAAACTAAGAACAGAACAAACAAAAAACGAAGAGAAAAAGCAGTCAGACTATAGTACATCGACAAAGAATAAAGATATAGCGTAGTCTATATATGTAAGAATTCTAATGTAGAGACATAGATTGTATATATTACCCACCCTGTATCCCTCCCTAAAATAGGGAGGGGGAACGCAGTCATGGAAAGTCTCCCCGATTTTATGGGAGGTTGGAGGGGTAATGTATAAGATAGTTACACTTCGCTCGTGTATTTTGACTAGATTTCATTTTGTTTTACTATAATTTTTAATTGTTTTATACGAATATCATGCCGCAAAGAGACTATATTTTTTATGAATTGACGAAGTCGGTCTGCCATCATTGTCGCAAACTTTGTGATGCGAAGATTATTTTCCGTGATAACAAGGTCTATATGCTCAAGCAATGTCTCAAAGAACGTTGTCGTACTCGCAAAGACAATCTTGTGTTGGTTGCAACAGATATTGAGTATTATAAATCTCAAAAAGACTATTATAAACCAGGAGATATGCCAGAGTATTTTGCCAATGAAACGATTTTGTGATGTCCGTGGGATTGTTGAATCTGTACAGATCATGAACAGCATGCCTGTCTTTCGATTGTTGAGATTACTGATCAATGCAACATGCGTTGTCCTATCTGCTTCGCAGAATCTGATGCGCAATGACATCACAGATCTATGGAAGATATCAACAAAATGTTTGATACCGTCTGTCGTAACGAAGCTGAACCAGATATCGTACAGATTTCTGGGTGAGAACCAACAATTCATCCTCAATTTTGGGAGATTTTGGATGAAGCCAAAAAAAGACCATTTCGTTACCTCATGGTCAATACGAATGGTATTCGTATAGCACAAGACAGAGAATTTGCCAAAAAACTTGCGACATATCAGCCAGATTTCGAAGTCTATCTGCAATTTGATTCGTTTGAAGAAGAGGCGTTGCGTGATATCAGGGGAGTTGACATGAGAGCAATCAGGCAAAAAGCTCTTGATCATCTCAACGAATTTGGTATTTCTACAACCCTTGTTATGGTTGCCAAAAAGTGAAAAAACGATCATGAATACGGTAAAATCATAGATTTTGCACTCACCCAACCCTGTGTCAGAGGAGTAACGATTCAGCCAATCCAAGCTGCATGAAGAACCGAGCATTTTGACCCTGCACAACATAGATTGACCTTGACCGATGTCAGACAAGGTATTCTGGACCAGACGGATGTCTTTGCATCAGAAGATATTATTCCACTTCCGTGTCACCCAGAAAACATTGCCATGTGATACGCTCTCAAATACGAGGGCAAAGTTATGCCACTTGCAAGGTATATCCCCAAAGATGTGTTGCTACAAGGTACAGAAAATACAATCATCTTTGAAGATAACGAAAAGTTTAAACAACATTTTTTTGATTTGTTTTCGTTGTGAAGTGTCTGAGAAGACAATGCAAATTGTTTTGGGTCTCTTTTGTGTTGTTTGCCACAAATCCAAATGTCACAAATGATATCTGACCAGATGTCTTACAAAAATGTGTTTCGTGTATTGATTATAAGTTTTATGGATTTGTATGATTTGGATATCAGATCTGTCAAAAGATCATGCATTCAGTTCGCCACACCACAATGACATATGTTTCCTTTTGATACATACAACCTTTTTTACAGAGATAAACTGTCTCGTTCCGTTATCAAAAAACGCCGTCAACAACACAACAATACAGAGTAAGAAATAACTATATATCCAAAATTTTTTTTTAAAATTACTATAAAAATATAAAAGTCAACAAGATAAAAAAAAAATCTGACAAAAATTGACAGTAACTAGAGACTATGTATACTTGAACTCAAGATAGATAGTTTTTTAGATTTGATCAAAGAATATGGAAAAGTGAAGTAGTTTGAACCAATCGTTTTTGAAGAAGGTATTATGAGTTACAAAAGAAGTTTCGACAAAACTTATGCTAGAGGCAAAAAAGGCATCTTTGATTTTGGTATTGGGGCTATCTTTTTTGCAAGCTGATTCCAAAGATTTGAAAAGCCTTGATTTCTCAAATATCATCGCATCTCAGATAGAAATGATATGAGAAGACCCAATCAAACAATTGGATGTATATCTAAAGACATATAATAGAATGTTACGTCTGTTGAAAGATTGAAAAATCACAGAAGAAGAGTTTGACGAATATTCAGAAGACGTTTTGTATTATATAAAGGAATTAGAAGCACAAATAACTGATCCTAGTGCATTAAAAAAGATAGAGGCAGTAAAAAAAACTATTGCATTGAGTGAATCAACAGATTTCAGTACTTTTTCAAAAACGATTTCTGTTACAGCTACGGGTGAAATACAAGTCTCAAACATCACAATTCCTCTTGATGAGGAATGATCAAAGCAAGCAAAACAAGCTATTGCAGCAAATAGTTCGAATACTAGCAATACTACAAATACCCAAACACCTACTCAAAATAATACAAATTCGACTACAGGATCAACGACTCCTACTATTTCAGTTCCTGTTACTCCAAAAGAGAAAGAGAACCAAAAATTTGCAGATATGTATTTTGATACTTGAGAAGATTTCTTATGACCTATTCTTTTAAATGCTCCTGTGTTTACTGATACGACATCTGCAGTATTGTATTGAAACCAAGAATTACCCAATACTACTCAATCTAGAGATGTTTTAATAAATGAAGCTGAAATTAGTAATTTGTATCCCAAATTGAAAATATTGCCAACTACGCTAGATAAGTCTACATTTAGCTTTATACTCAACAACTCATTTTCTAGTAATGATAGGTCATATTTTATGGCAAATGTTGAAAATGATCCAAAACTAAAAGAACAGTTTCTTAAATACTATAAAGATAATAAAGACAAAATAGACTCATCAATGGAGACATCTACTAGCATGGCACCATTTTATTTTAAAGCGAATGAACCAGATTTAGTAACAAATCAAGATGATATAAATGTTTTTAATAACTGGTTAGATGTGCTAGATGAAACATCAAAAACGTGGTGAGACGCAGTAACACTTACTATTTATACATTTACAAGTAATAAGTGGGACAATAATCCTACTAGCGAGTACTATCAATCTAAAAATAGTTGATTTCCTACAGACTTGCAGCTTGCCGAGGCAAGAGCTAATATGCTTTACAGCAAGTTTTCTAAGTCAGGTAGTACAAAAATAGTCAGAAAACCTGTATGAGCAGATCCTAGACATCGAAACTCTTACAAAAAAAACTATGATTGAAACGTTATTGACCTTCCAGAATATCGTTATGCACATCTTGTTCTTAGTGTTTGAGGAAGAGATGTGAAGATAAATGACAATGTGTGACAGTCTTCAATACTTAGATTGCCTCAAGCACTCCCTCCAAGATTTGTACCTGCGAGAAAAGAATCAAAGTATCCTACTAGCAATATGATAACGATGAAAGGATTTGAGTGAAAAGCATGTGTGTTAACACTCGCTAACAAGGTAGAAGTGAAGAAATGAGGTAAACTAGATATATACTTTGCAGATACTGGATGATATGATTGAGATATGTTTCAACTGTATATCAAACACTGAGATAAGATTATTAAAGTAAATACCAAAAATGATAAGAAAACTGTAGCATTTGATGATGACGATAAGAATATATTAGACAGAGAAAAACAAATGAAACAAAAAAGTCAAAAAGATCAAAAACGGTTTCCTAAAACAATAGAGGAAAGAACCTTGGCAAGAAATGTGAAGAATAATAGTGTAGATAAACTATCGATTTCCATGGATTGATTACCAGCTTGAACATATAATTTGGTATATATTCCTGTTTCTGATGGTTATTATCATCCAAATACTACAACGTTTTGGTTGCAAGATGGCTCTCAAGTAAATTGTTACGGATCAATTACTCAAGGTCATTACTCAACATTTTCCTTTAATATTGTAGACAAATAAACAACAAAATATACCTACCATTTTATACAAAATAGTAATATTATGAACCAAATATGATGAAGAAGTGATGTTTTTTCAAATATGAGAGATGCTGGTGAAGCGATAGGAAGTGAGTTTGAATCAGGTAGGTATGATACTGATTCTTACAAAAAAGAAGCATCTATGAAGATCTTTCAAGATCTATTAGCTGTCTGATGAAAGAAATCTTGATGAAATTTAATGACAAATATGACTGATTCTGAGAGAACTGCATATCGAAATACATTAGACAAAGATTTAGATAAGACAAAGTTATTTGATCTAAAAGAATTAGTTCAGTGATTATCACAAAATAACGATTATAATTCTACTAAAAATAATCGAAAGCCGTTAGCTACGTGATTGCCATGAGTTCCATATGAATTTGATAATAAAAAGAACACCACAGAAATGGCTGGAATACTCAATGGCGATATGAATGCTTATTTGCAGACAATATGAATCACTTGACCGTTGGATTGGACTGCTTCAAATTATTGTACGACAATAGCATCAATTTTTGCAATATGATCTCATTTAGAATGATGAAAAGAAAACGTTTTCCCAAAACTTGCTTCAGATACTATCGATACAACTGTAAACTGAACTCCAACTGTATATGAGTCTCCTGCTACGCTCACTCCTAAAGGATCAAAAACCTTTAATTTTGATCAACATGACAATGTAAAATGACTTGTAATGGCATTCCAAACTTACAATAAATATCATGTAGGTATAAAATCGAATCTTGAAAAGGTATTGCCTTCATCTAAATCATTTGGTACTGATGCAATACTATGAGAACAGACAATTGAAGCACTTCGTCTTTCTCTCAAAGACCTCAATCAAAAATTTGGTACATTTTCTGCTCTCAAAATACCAACATCATTGCCGTGACCATACGCAGTTGCAAAAAATACTGCCTGACAGCTATCACTTACTGGTCCCAAAGGAGTGCTACTCAAGTCTCCATGAACCATCTCAGCTGGATGAACTGTAGATATAAACTGAAAAACATATACACTCCAAGACAATGCTTGATCTTACGAATTGGTAGAAACTATAAAGAAATCAATCACTTTGAAGAATTCAATGAAGTTAAATTTGACTTTCGATGCAAATGAGTGATGGAAAGCAGATGTGCCAGCAGGACTTAGCAAGTATAACATAACTTTTGAAAAACCTAAGGATAAAAACGATCCATGAAAGATTATGTCTATCGATCTGCAGCAAACAAACAGTAATAGTCCTGAATTGATTGATGGTTTCTTCCCAACTACAATCACAGAACAAAACAAACTAGGGCAATTGAATATATCATGAGCTTTGTATTGAAGTATTTCATCAAATACAGTAGAGTCAGTGAAAAACAATAACACTACTATTGATGTTAATACAAATTATGCTAAGTCTGATGGTTGACTTATGTTTGCAACGGATTCTAGTGATAAAATAGTTGTTAGTATGCTAAAAAACCTTACTTGAGTTGATGAGACATGAGCACCTAATAAATGAAAAGGATATTTCAATGAAACAAACCTCAAGATGATACAAAGTATTGATTCAATTCCAAAGTCTGTCTCTACTAATCGTTATGGTCAAATCGAAAACATTAGGGTCGCTGCCTGAAAAGATCAATATGCTCAGCTAAATACTCATTGAGTAAAGATGAACACAGATAAAACTCCATCCGAGATTATTACACAAATGGACTTTGCTAATATAGGCCTAAAAACATCGCTATCTGCTATTGCAGTAGGTCAAAAATCAATGGAATTTCAAGTAGTAAATAATAAAGTTACAAGATTAGCTGTGGATGATTATAGTTCTACGTGGGTAAACACAGCACCACGACTGTTTTCTGAATGAAAATTAGATGTACAAAAACTTATTATTGGTTGAAGTAGATGAATTCCACTTTCAGATCTGTGAACAAATACAGAGATTTATATTCCTTGATGATTTAGTTTATGAAGAAAAACTAAGGTTCGAGATAATGCTCCATGAGATGGGTTTTGAAAAGTTTCGTCTCTTTTGTCTCAATATAAAGACAAAAAGGACAAGCGAGAGTATGCGAACCAATCAATAGAAAAACAAAGATAGATATATAATAAAAAAAACCAACTGAGTCATTGCAGTTGGTTTTTTTACTATTAAATTTTTTTTATTGTTCACTTCCTCCTTGTTCTCATTTGTTACCATTATTTCCTCAACTTGATCTTTCATAACTACGGAACGGTTGTGTAAATGAATCAGTCATTGCATTAAATGGATTGTTTCATTGAAAATATATTGTAAGTCAGAATCAAACATAATATGTTACATATATCTTTCAAATAGTGGTGTACGGATTCTGGTTTCCAGCTTCATCTTGTCACAGTCATGAGAGGTTTTCTCATATGTATCATCATGCTCCTCATTCAATAAAGAACTTAGCAGCAGATCTACTTTTTCATCATTGTTTGAGTGCTGCTAGTGAGGACGGATTTGCGGATAGTCTAATGTTTGATCAAAAAGTCATTACTCATGTTTTGTTTTGGCTAGCTCATAATCATCGATCTTCCTCTTTTCGTTCTTGGTCAATAGTAACATTTGCTTGAGTCGCTCATATTCAAACATAACTATCGCTTTCTACTTGAAACCTTCAAGCCTTAGTTAGGTTCATGACGTTTCAAAGAACCCCAAATTGTCAGGTAAAATCAACATATCTTCCATAGTTATATTCAGTTCATACAAAATTCTCATCTGGATTTTTTCACAAAATGAATTTTCCTCATAGATATGGATTAACTCCACGTGATTCGTGAAATTGTAACTTTCATTCAATAACTGCATTACTTATATTTGTTTCTGCTAGTATTACTTGGTAACCTGCATTGATATTAATACCAAAATTTGCTGGTGGGTTGTTTGTTGATGGAGTATATGCAAATGTTTGGTTAGGATTTTTATGTATACTTTTGTTATCAGCCATATAATCTAGTTTTGGTGCTTGTTTTTCGAACCTAATTCATGATTTGAATTCTGTCATCATCTCTCTTATATCTTCAGCGGTCGCTACTTCATTAAGTCATTGAGTACTCATTTGTTCAGAGATCAAACCAGCAATATTTGCTAGTGTGTCTTGGTCATTGAGTAGTGAATCAATTCCTTTCATAAATCATTTTTGTGCTTCTTCAGGAGATTCAACACTTTGTGTCGCTACAAGATCTTCTTTTGCTTTGTTAGCAGTTATCTCTGTTTTTGGTGCGTTTGTTAGTTCAGGTACTTTATCATTACCTTCTGCAATTCACAACATTGTAAAGAATCCAGCTGTCGCTAGTCATGTATTTTTTAATCGTTGTGGTACTGCACTTTTCTGTTGTGGTACTGCACCTTTCTTTTCAAAACTTTCATTTGGTTTAACTGACTGTCTATTATTACCTGCCATAATGTTTTTATATAAATTTAAAAAAAAAACGATGAACCAAAAAAAGATACTTTTTGTGCTCATTTGTCAATGATGGTAATGATGTATATATTGAATGCAAGAGATTTGTAAAAAAAAAGTCAATAGTGTTTACATTATTGTAAGATATTTATAGCTTGCTTATTTTTTGAATTGAAATACATAAACAAGAAGAGTATACATACGTCATAATAAATCACCCCAACCCCTCTTTATCAAAGAGGGGCTACCAGAACACAGCTACCAGAACAACGAGATACTAGAACAAAAGCATACTAAAAAGCATCTGTTCCCTCCTTTAGCAAAGGAGGGTGGGGAGGATTAATAACTTTATTTGTTTTCAAACTGTCCGTGAAAAAAGGTCATGAACATCCAGTAACTCAACAAGAATCAACAGATCAAGAAACTATTTTTCACTCAGAAAAGAATCAAGCCAGTAGTCAACAGCTTGATCAGCAAGAGATATCTCAAAAGAAGCAACAGTTTGAACAATCTGTTGTAGATTCTTCTCATCAAGAGATGAAATGACTTGAGACACATATCTCTCTTATCGAAAACAAAGCCGAGACAACACAGCTTCGCAATGAAGTGCAAGCTTGACTTCAAAAAAATGAGTCTCCTGATCGTAGCCAAGAATATGACCAAATTCGTGCATTTTTTGCACAAGAGTGACTGACGACGACTGATTTTGAGGCGATATTTGATGTGATGATAGATGATCTTGATGATTTGGATGATGTGTTGCAGAAGATACCGTGAGTTGTCACGACCAAATCTATTGCTCGCATTATCAAACAACGTCGCCTTGAGCGTTCTCGTACAGCAGAACAATCCAAAAAACAACATCAGACTCTTTCGGACGAACCAAGTCTGGGTCAAGAACGAACACAAGCAGTCAGTGAGATTTTTTTGTGAGAGTTGTTACAAGTCAATGGTTCAGAACTAAGCGACCAAGAATTTGTACAACAACAACTTGTCGAGCAACAACAAATCGTGGCGTATATTATAGATCACCGAGACGAGCTGGATGACAAACAAAAAGAAAAATTCAAAAAACGACTTCAAGAGATCATGGCAATGTACCTCGAATGAAAAATACTAGAAATTTATGAAATTCAGGTTGACGAAGACGGCAATATCACTATAAAAACAAAGAAGCTTGGAAAAAATAGTTGATCTGACTGAGAAGAAAGTGTGACGACGATTCCAGCGGAACTTCGAAAGAAGAACATCAAAGCATTGATGTCCATTTGATGAGAACAGGCGAATTCCAATACTAAAATGTAAAGAATCCTCAGTCTCGTACCTCGACAGCTCCTTTGCAAAAGGAGCCAAATATAACAAGAATATAAGGCTCCTTTGATAAAGTACCCCTAGGGCATAAATACCCGTAGGGCATAAACACCCAGAGGGCATAAAGAGCTGCCCGCAGGGCTGAGGATAAAAAAAAACTTACTTTTATACTATATTCTATTACAAATGTCTCACAAAACTGATAAAAAAAATAAACATCATGAAAAAAAACATGAAAAACAAACGAATAATCAACTAGAAGTCGATTTTGATACCACAGAAGAACTTGAAATTGATGATATTCAAGATGCAGATACTCAAAAATGAACTGATTCGTTACAACAAGAAATAGATAAATTAGCAAAAGACCTGGCTGAGATGAATCAAATTGCAACCAAAGCACAACATGATTATATCAATCTCAAAATGGATTTTGATTCGTATCAATCTCGTACAGAATCTAGACAAGCTGACCAAAAAATCGATACACTAACTGACGTTGTCAAAAAGTTTTTGCCATTTGTAGAGTCTTTGAGAAAGTCACTCGATACAATTTCGGAAGAAATGCGTGATCAACCTTTGGCTACGTGAGTACAAATGACATATGACAATTTTCTCAAAACACTAGAATCACTTGGAATCTCTCAAATACAAGCTTTGGGTTTGGAACCAGACTCGCTTTTACACGAACCGGTCAATGTCCAACCAGTACAAGACGAAGCTCAAAAATGAAAAATCATAGCAGAATTTGAAAGAGGATTTGTGTATAACAAATGAGACATCAAAAAAGTAATCACTACATCAAAAGTTGTAATCTGACAATAATCATGTTTATGTAGATTATGTACGTTTTTGCTTTTTTTCTTTGTATATGGCTGGATTTGCTGGTTTATTGGAAAATATATTTATGTGATTTGCAATTGATGCAGATACCAAGATTTTGCAAGAACTTAGCGAAGCATGAGAAACAAAAGTCTTTATCGTCAAAAAAAGTAAATATTTTATCACGCTTTGGTCACTCCCATCGCTTTTGATTGTTGTGTTGACTGGTATGGTCAACGTTTTTTTGTTTTTTACAATCAATATATTAGGAACGACCTTGCAACGACTATTGGCTATAGTTTTGGCTTCAAATATTTTTTTTTGGTTGTTTACGATTTTTAGATATCTGCATCTATACGAAAAAATCTATGGAATTTTTACGATCATGCCAGCTTCGGATCGAATTCCTATTCTCAAACAGTGAGATGATCTATTTAGACGTTTTTTTAATCAGACTATTTTTTTGGTATTGGTGTATATTCTTGTAAGTCTTGTGTTTGGTGTGTCAATTTTTCTCAACCTTGAACAAATAATTTCACCTGACTGATTGGGAGTTTTGGCTAGTCTCGTGCTGTTTTTGCGACAGTTACATCAAGTGTTTTTATTATTGTGAAGATTTATAAATCTAGAAATGGATTTTGTTGTTGTCACAAGAGAACAACTTAAACATTACAACCAAGTAAACCTTGGATTGCAAACGACGGCTCTCGATGCAGACAAAATAAAAACCATCAAAAGTGTTACATCTTGATGGTTTAGATCGTTCTTTGATTATGGAGAGGTATTGATTTTGACAGAATGAGACGCAGTTTCACAAGCCGATATTGCTCTCACATATATCAAAAAGCCAAACACAATTGAAAAACTTATTACTGAACTCAAACAAGAATGAGATAGAATGTGAACTGTATCAAATGTACCAAACGAATAACGTAGTCTCAATTATCTACTACTTATTCTAGAGCATCTATTACATCCGCTGGAATCTTATTTGCTTATGCGGTAGTTTCGGTGTTCTCTTCTCGTGTAGATGCTTTTTTTAACCAACCAAGACTATCTTTCCCAAATTTTCAATCTATGAGGTCATCGTGATTATCTTCTGTAATCTTAACTCATGCATGTGTAGCTATCAAAAGCTGAAATGATTTTGCTTTGTTTTCAACTTGTTCAGCGTAACTTAAAGAGCTGTCATTATATGGTTTTTGTTTGAGGAGATCGTGTGCCTTTGTTTGCAGTGATTTATCTTTAATGTTGTTAACATATCTTAATACTTGAGACTTTGATGCTCATCTAGAAATCTTGAAATCTATATCTTTAGCTGAAATAGCAGTCAGGTTATCATTTTGTTCATTGTTTTCTTGTGTATGAGATATTGTAGTTATTCAGTCTTGTTCTGATGTATGTACGAGTTTATTTGTGTCTCATTCTGCATATTGTGTATGTTGCCATATTCATCCATCACCATTAAATCTTCGATATCATGTGCCTCCTTCGTCAGGAATAAGAGGGGAGTTTCACAAAGAAAAAGTATTTCAAACTGTATAGATTGGTAAATCTATTGCGTAAATTTGTTCATCTTTTTTTAGCTGAACAGAAACTTTATTGTTTGTATAGTCAACAGCTCATACTGTTATCTTATATCCAAAATCTTCAGACGCTGTCATATTGAGTTTTTCTCAAATTTTCTCAGTATCAAAAATATTCTTTTCATCTATGTTGTTATCTGTTAGTTGTGTGCTTCATTGATTTTTTTCATTAGGAAAAATTGTGTTGTATAATAACATATACTCTTCTGCGTTTTTTTTATCTTTGGCAGAAGATGTTTTTCTATCCAATACTCATTGATGGTGATCTTTTCGCATAATTAAGTTGGCCTTGATTTGTGGCTTATCAAAAAAACTCTTTAGCAATAGTGCTGTATTTCACTTTTCTAAGTCGTCTTTAATTTCCTGTAAATCCATTTTATTGACTATGTAATTCAAATCCGCCGCATCGACTCATCCAATGGAATTATTCTCTTCTGTAACAATCATGTTTTCGAGTTTGCTCATCTTTTCCCCAAATCAAATAAATTCTTTGCTATAAGTATACATACAATAAGACATATATGCAAATTTTGAGTATACTATAACGTAATGGTGTGTCAGATTTTGTTTTTCTTGTACTTGCAACATATTGCTTATTATGTATAGTATGTAATATTGGAAGAGTGTTTTTTATTATTTATACAAGCTATGTGAACACAAAATAGATACAACCCACAAGAAAGAGAGGCTCATCGACAACAACGACGATTAGAACACAAAACATATGCATTTGATATTGAAAATGAATCCAAAGAGGTTTTTTCTATTGATACGCCACCGCCAACTATTTCTTGAAAATTACACATCTGACACATATTTTCGTACACCCAAGCTGAACTTATTGCTAGATACAAACGTATGAAATGATTCAATGTTTTTTATCCTATGGGATACGACAATAACTGAATTCCTACGGAAAATTTGGTAGAGAAAGAATTATGAATCGATATCAAAAATGTAGAGCGTAGAGACTTCATCAAGTCATGTGCAGAAATAAATAAAAAGTACAAAGAAGTATATAAAAACCTCCGAGTAAGTTTGTGAATGTCTGTTGATCGAGATCAAAGTTATGCGACTATATCTCCTGAAGTACAACAGTTGGTACAGCAAAGATTTGTCAAAATGTTTGAAGCATGACAGATAGTTAGCAAAGAATTTCCTGCATTACGATGTACCAAAAATCAAACAACTATCGCACAAGCAGAAACAGAAGAAATTGAATGTGATTCTTTTTATAATTATGTTCGTTTTGCTATTGAAGATGGTTGAGAAATTGTGATTGCAACAACAAGACCAGAACTTATGCCTGCATGTGTTGCTGTTGTCGTCAATCCAACTGATGCAAGATATACAAAGTTTTTATGAAAATATGCAATTACTCCCTTTGGAGATCGTGTTCTAGTTTTGTGAGATGAACTTGCTAAAATTGATAAATGAACATGAGCATTACAATGTTGTAGTTTCGGAGATGAGATTGATACACAAGTCATTATCAAAAACAACCTTCCAACCAAAATAATCGTGAGTCGTGATGGATATATCCAAGATTCGTGAGTTGCAGAACTTGATTGATTAACTGTCTTGGAAGCAAGAGAAGCTATTGTTCCTTTGATTGAAGCTACATGAGCAATGGTCAAAAGAGAAGCTATCAAACAGTGAATTGTTTTTTCTGAAAGAGGAAAAGTACAGGTTGAAATATTGCCAGTTCGCCAACGATTTGTCAAAATTCTTGATCAAAAAGATGCTCTCAAAAAACTCAATGACAACATGAATTGGTTCCCAACAACTATGCAAAAAAGATCAACTGACTGGATTGATAATTTGCATCGAGATTGGAATATTTCTCGTAGTAGAAAATTTTGAATCCCTATTCCTGTATGGTTTAGTACTATAACATGAGAAATTTTTGTTCCAAATGAAAGACAGCTCAAATCATGAGCAGTAGATCCATTTGAAAATACTCCTGATATATTGCCAGACGATCATACAAATGGAGATATTATTTCAGAGACAATGGTTTTTGATACGTGGTTTACATCTTGATTGACTCCAGATATCAACCAAAGAAGTCTCGAAAGACAATGATATACCAAAAGCATACTTCCTTTTTCGTTGAGGCCTCAAGCTCATGATATTATACGTACTCGGTTGTTATACACCACAGTTCATAGTATGTACAACAGCAAAAAACCGCCATTCAAAGATGTGATGATGTCAGGTCATGTTTTGGCATGAAAATGAGAAAAAATAAGTAAATCAAAAGGAAATGCATCTTTTGAACCAGTAGAACTATTGCAAAAATATGGAGCTGATGCGACGAGATATCGAGCTTTGTCTGGTCAGTTATGAAAAGATATGGTCTTTGATAACACATCTATTGAAAATTGACAAAAATTGATAACCAAACTTCGAAACGCTCATAGTTTCGTTGCTATGCAAACAAAAAATATTAATCAATCGACTCCAGTACCAGAGTTATATCCTACAGATGCACGAATCATCGGTTCATTGCAACAAACAATAACAAAAATGACTGACTATCTTGATCGTTATGAATACGGACTTGCAAAGATTGCTTTTGAGGATTTCTTTTGGCATGATTTTTGTGATACATATCTAGAATATATCAAGACAAGACTCTACAAACCAGAGACTATGACCAATGGTGAACAAAAAAAACTATCTGCACAACGAACCTTGTCAGTCGTATTTTTTGCAATTATCCGTTTGATAGCACCATATCTTCCTCATATCACAGAAGAAGTATATCAATCACTGTATGCTTCATCAGAAAATATGTCATCAATACATACAAGATCATTTCCTACTACACAAGAGTTTCCTAATGTTGAAGACGTTGCCACTAGCTTCAAAAAAATCAAAGAGATTGTTGATGCTGTTAGATCTTACAAGACCCAACACCAGCTTTCTTTGGGTTCAGAACTTGATAAAATAGACATTGTGACTTCTTCAGATGCGATTGCATCTATTGAGTTATATAGAGACGATCTAATCTGAGTAACAAAAACCAAAGTTCTTAATCTACAAACGTGAAGTCATGATATTAAGATTACGCATACACAAGTCGACAGTAAACAGACTCAAAAGTCAAACCTTGATACACAAGTAGCTTCAGATGAAACTACTATCACAGATGAAATGGCATGACACGACACTCAAAATGTTGCATCTTGGAATGAATCAATGTGAGTAAGATGAATTGTTATTGATGACGAATGACGTATTGGTTGTGTTCACTCCAAAAAGGATGCGACCTACCGTTTGCCATGATGACCTATCAACCAATGAGAATTTGAACAACAAGCATTTGCTCGTGAGATGTATGAAGAGCTCTGAGTCAAAGCAAAGATGCATTCTAAAATATGGCGTACAGTAGAACATCGTTCTCGTACATCATTTCTTTATACGAATGTGTGTTTTGTTGCTACTATCAAATGAACAAAAAAATGACCTGACCTTACCGATGAAGAAATTGCAGCTTGATGTGAAACACTATGGTTGACGTACGACGAGCTTGTTGATCGTCTCAAAGATTGTGCAGTCCTTTCATATGAACAATCATTTAGAACAGCAAGAGATCTTACTCATCTAGAAAAGGCAAAAGATGTAATACAAGATATTTGTAATAACACAAAATAGACGATAAAAGAAAAGATATGTCAGTACATAAAATATTTTTATACATCAAGAAGTTCTGATGAAAACTAGTTATGTGAAATAATTTTTAAATTCTATCTGATATTTTTTCACCTTGAATAATTGGAGTTGAAAATTTAAAGTGAACATAAACGTTTATTTCTTTTTTAAAGTAAGAAAATGACAAATCTTTTAGTTGCAATAAAGAATATAGTAAACAATCCAATCACAGATATAATTTCTCATTATAAAGGCTCAAATAGAGCGAATAGCATGGGAGATGCTTTAGAAGTTTATGTAAAAGATGCTTTTTGTAATTCCTTTCCTAATAATGATGAAGAGAAAGACAAGCTTTATAGCAAAAACTTTTCCTATTTAGGAAATCAAAACAATCCACCAGATATAATAATAAAAGATGGTGACGCAATTGAAGTAAAAAAAATTGAAAGTTTGAAAAGTGCTATTTCTCTTAATAGCTCATATCCAAAAGATAAACTACATGCCGATGATTCTAGAATTACAACAGCTTGTAAAGATTCTGATGGAGGTAATTGGAAACAGAAAGACATAATTTATGTAGTTGGTGCAGCTCCACAATCAAATCTAAAATCTCTTTGGTTTGTTTATGGAGATTGTTACGCTGCGAATAGAGAAATTTATCAAAGAATATCTACAAAAATTTCAAATGGTATCAAAGAAATACCAGATGTAGAACTTATTAAAACAAACGAACTTGCAAAAGTTAAAAAGGTTGATCCTCTTGGAATAACAGATTTGAGAGTTCGTGGGATGTGGCATATAGAAAACCCAATAAAAGTTTTCAACGATTATACTCATAGTTCAGAAAATTATGAATTCTCTTTGCATGTGTTACTACTCAAAGAGAAATATTTTTCATTTCCAGAAAATGATCGTAAAACTCTTGAAACAATGGAAAATGAACAATTTAATATTTCAAGTATTGAAATAAGAGATCCAAACAATCCAGCTAAACTTTTAGAAGCTAAACTTATTTTTTATGCAAGATAATATGAAAATAATATCACTTTTTACAGGTGCAGGAGGTCTTGATCTCGGTTTTAAGAAAGCTGGATTTGGGACAATATGGGCAAATGAATACGATAAAACAATTTGGAATACATTTGAATATAACTTTCCAGATACTTTTTTAGATAAAAGAAGTATTGTTGATGTTCCAACAGAAGATGTTCCTGATTGTTTAGGAATCATTGGAGGACCTCCTTGTCAAAGTTGGAGTGAGGCAGGTGCTGGAAGAGGAATAAATGATTCAAGAGGAAAACTCTTTTTTGAATATATAAGAATTCTCAAAGAAAAAGAACCTTTATTTTTTCTTGCTGAAAATGTTTCTGGTATTTTATTACCAAGACATAAAGAAGCTTTTGAATCTATTTTAAATGAATTTAAGTCTCTAAATTATAACGTCACTTACTATCTATTAAATGCAAATGATTTTAATGTACCACAAGATAGAAAAAGAGTAATAATAGTTGGATATCATAAAAAGATGGGTAAATTATTCAAAGCTCCTGAGGCAATCTTACCAAAACCGACCTTAAAAGACGCTATATGGGATTTAAGAAGAGCAAAAGCCGCAAAAGAAAAAAATTATGCAAATGAAATAGAGAATTTACAATGTCCAAATCATGAATATATGAATGGTGGTTTTTCTACTATTTATATGTCGAGGAATCGTGTGAGAAGTTGGGATGAGCCAAGTTTCACTATACAAGCAGGTGGTCGCCATGCACCAATTCATCCGCAGGCTCCTAAAATGAAGTTTATTGAACAAAATAAAAGAGTCTTTGTGCCAGGAAAAGAAGATTTATATAGAAGGCTTTCTGTTCGTGAATGTGCAAGAATACAAACATTTCCAGATAAATTTATTTTTAAGTATCATAATGTAACTGATGGATATAAAATGGTAGGAAATGCAGTTCCAGTTGAATTTGCAAGACAACTAGCAAGTGTTATATACAAAGATATTTCAGAGTATTTGCAATCTCTTAAAAAAATTGAAACAAATGTTGTAAATTTGAAGAGGAAGGAAAAGGTTTTTGCAAAAGAAGAGCTTATTAGTGTTTAATTTATACTTTAATAACAATGAGGCTTACAAAACTTGAAGTTAGAAATTTCCGTCACATTAGAAATCAAGAAATTGAATTCGGTGATAAGTTAACAGCAATCTCAGGACAAAACAGTACTGGGAAAACTTCTTTATTATGATGGATTGCTCAAGCATGTAAGTACAAAGGTAAAATTAAAACAATTACAGGGAAAAGCTTTCAAGAGAAATATTCTGAAATTTTTCGTTTTTGTCATGAAAAAGACTATTTAAATACATATGATGTGAAATTATTTTATGAGGAAGGTCAAAAAGAATCATACAAAGTAATGAAAACTAGACATGTAAAAGAAACTCAAAAAGGACCAGAAAGATATAGAATAGACTATGATGGAAGAGGAAATCCACTAAATTTTCCTATCATTTATCTTGGTCTAAAAAGACTTATTCCATTGGCAACAGAAAGAAATATCTCATTGAATGAAGTACAACTTAATTTATCAGAAAGTAATTACTATTCAAAAATTTCAAAAGAAATACTTATCTTACTTGATAGAAATATTTCATCAGAAGGAATAAAGTCAACAAATAAAGAAAATTTATCTATGAAAACAAATAACTATGGACATCTAGGTAACTCAGCAGGTCAAGATAATATTGGGCAAATAATTTCTGCACTAATTTCTTTTATGAGACTAAAAAATAAACAAAAAGAAGAATATCAAGGAGGTGTTCTTTTGATTGATGAAATTGATGCAACTTTATATGCAGGATCTCAAATAAAGTTAATTGAAAATCTTTTTAAATTTGCTAGAGATTATAAAATACAAATTATTTTTACTACTCATTCAATTGAGATCTTAGAATTTATTTCAGAAAAAGCTGGAGAAGATTCAAAAATAAATTTTCTAGAGTTGAAAAATGGGACAATAGAAAATATCATAAATCCTGCAATTCATAGAATCAAAAATAAAATAAAAGTACAAATTGGTAAAAAAGAAAGTGTTATTAAAACTTCTTTTTTATGTGAAGATAAAGTAACTGAATTATGGTTTAAGAACTTACTTAATGGTACTAGTTATAAAAGTGAAATCAGTGTCTCAAATGGACCATTTCCAGAGTGAACGCTTGTAGAAATGGCTAATTCCAAAAGTCCAATATTTAAAGATGTTTTTTTTGTATTAGACGGAGATTGTAAAAAGAAATATCAAAAATTGCCACAAAAAACAATAATCCTTCCTGGAGAATTTAGACCAGAATCAATGTTTTTTGATTTTCTGAAAAACCTATCTGATCATGATCATTTTTGGAATGAAGAAAGAAATTTCACTAAACAAACATGTTTTCAAAACTATCAAACAGAAAACCACGATAAGTGAGTTATCAAAAGATGGTTCCAAGATAAAGAGTTTTCTGACTTTTTTGGAAGAGGATATGCAAAATTATTTAACAAGTGGAGAAGGGAAAATGAAGAAGAAATTATAAAGTTTCATGAGCAACTTGATAAAATAATGAAATCAGAATAAGGTGTTTTCAAAAATAGAATTCACCCAAAAATCCTCCTTTATTTTTGAAAACGAAAAAAATGACTAACGGGAATACCCCTGCGGTATAAATTTTTCAAACAATAAGGCATAATAGACAAAAAAAATAAAAAAAAGAGCTGAATACTCAGCTCTTTTTTTTTGTAATCATAACTTGTATTACTCTAACTTTTTCTATAATCTTTTTTATACTGCTTTGTTTCGAGTCAAGTCTAGTGTAAATTCTATAAAATCATCAATCACTCCTTTTGATCCATCAATCCCTCGCAAGTTTCTATCAATAAAGAATGTTGAAGTAGCAGTTACTGTTTCTTCATTCATAGCAAGTACTGATTTGAATTCAATAGTTTGTGTTTTTCCTTTGATAGTTAAGTCTCCTTGAATCATATGTGTAGCTGTTTCGTCAGCAGCAGGTTCTTCTATTGGAGTTGCTTTTTTTACAACAAACGTAGCTGTAGCATAATTTGTTACATCAAAAAAGTCTTCTGCCATCAAATGGTTTTCAAGATCTTCACTTTCAATATCTTGTACTTTGATAGTTGTCATATCAACTTCAAATTCTCAACCAACAATATTATCGTCTTTTACTTGTAAATTTCCATCAGTTATAAGAGCGATTCCATAGTGTTCTCCACCTGGTTTTCTCCCTTTTCGTTGTAATTCACTATTGTCTGCTATTGTGTAGATAACAGCTCACTCGATTGGTTCTTGTGGTAGTTCTTCAATAACTTCAACATCGTCAGCTTCAATAACATTATCATCGCTATCAGGAGTTGTTGCATCTTCAATCTCATTTGTATCAACTGCTTCATCTTGAGTAATAACTGTTGCCATTTGATTTGCATCTGGAGCTTTAGGTTTCAATACCATATATGCTACTCAAAGTCATGCTACGAGCAAAACTAAAACAATAAGCGTAATAACCGATTTTTTCATCAAAAAAAAATAAATATAAAATGTAACAAAAACCTAATTTTATTCTTTTGAATTGCAAATGGTAAGATCGTTTTATTTATTGACTCTTTGATGAGAGTTTGTGTATTGGTGTTGCTATTATTCAACAGAACTATATTTATATAGTATATTTATTTTTTAGTTGTTGTGGTGTATGAAATATAATACAAAAAAGATTTTTCTGACACTGGTGTCGATAGTGTATTGTCTCTTGATAGTTACTGCTAATGTGTACGCACAATCTCCACAAACTCTACTAGAAGAATCGACGTCTTCTCTATGACAAGTATCTCAAGATTTTGATACAGTTGAGCTGTGAGACAACAAAATATCTTATAATATTTGATTTGCAAATACACTTCCTGAAGGAAGAGTTCTTGCTGAAGCGCAGTTTTATTTTGAAGAAGAGTTTGACTGACAGTTACTAGTTAGTCTCCCTATCGAACAAGATTATAACTCAAAACGTATGAAATACGAAGTAGTCTCTATTCCACTCAAAGGAATATGATTACAAAAAGTATATGTTCCTTATAAATCTGACTCTACAGTGTATGTTGATGGAACAAAACAACTTCAAACTATCAAAAACTTTACGCTTGTAGATAAAAATAAAAATAAAAAACTTTTGTCTCTCAAGAGTTTTGCTTACACAAATCTATGAATTTTGACAAGAGAGTCAGTATCTTGGTCGTTAGCAAATAGCTCATTTGTCAAAACCGAAACGCTAGATTATTCGCTTCGTAGTATACAAGACTACGCATGATGAATTGTAATGCCAAGTGATGTCACAAATGCTGAACAGGAATTGATTGAGACATACACATTTTTGTGATGATCTATGTTTGTTAGCCCAGATACATTCAAAAAGATGTATGGATCATTAGAACTTAACGCATCTTTAAAAGATACGTATGAATGATATGATCCAACAAGAAAGTGTCCAAGTGCATATGATTTTGGAATATGAAAAATATATGTCATAAATGACACCACACAATATACTGACATAAATTGTTATTCGATGTTTCCTCAAATGTGATTTTATGAAAATGATGAAAAACAACTTTTGGTTGACTCAGTAGTAGCATCTTCTTTTTTGGATTATAGAATTATAATCGCTTTTATGATTTTCTTCTTTTTGACTGTTGTTTGTGTATTTATTTTCTCAAAATACCTACGTCAAAAAATGAAAGAAACGCCAAAACTTATGCTTTTGTATACATTGCCGTCAGTTAGTTTTCTTTTTGTTTGTATTTTTTCTATTGCAAATCTTCTTGTAAAATGAATCACCCCCATACAAAACACCGTAGAAATTCAGCACTTCAAGGATTGAAAAGTACAACAAATTATTACAAAATGAGTCTTTTCTCCACAATGATGATTGTATGCGATGACTATCCCACTTGATAGCGTATGAAATAGATATAAACAAATATCTCCATCAGTCTTCAAAGAAACATCATATATGAACCAATATGAAATGTGAATGGTAACGGATGATTATAAAAACTTTTTGTATAATTTCCCTGTTACAAAACCATCTTCATTGGTATATGGATCATATATGAGAGTCAAAGAACCATCAAATATACCAACAGAATATACACAAGAATATACACTAGAATTTAAAAATGATGTCAACACCAAGACATATAGAGACTTTGCATGTGAATATTTACGTAAATGTGGAAGTGATTTTGAAGATTATGTTGTAGGTTATTTTGCAGAAATAAAACGTATTGCTGTAACAAAAACTCCAAGTGATGAGTTTTATAAAACATATTGATTTGATGTAAAAGATAATAATTTTATTAGAATAGATCTGTACTATTAGTTTTTTATCGCTTTTGTATTTTTCATGTTACGTGTTCATAACCTTACCAAACGATATGGTGCATCTCTTGTCTTAGATAATGTGACATTTGAAGTTCCAACCTGAACAATCTGTGGATTTGTCTGAGATAATGGTGCTGGAAAATCTACAACGATGAAAGTTATAGCAAGTCTTATTAGTCAGTATGAATGAGAAGTTTATATCAATAAAACTCTCTTAAGATGACATGAACAAACATTAAGAAAAATGATTTGATTTATGCCTGATCAATATGGTTTATATGATGATTTGACCGTTCGAGAATATTTGGAGTTTTTTGCATTAAGTTATGGTCTCAAAAACTACAAAAAAAGAATTTCTGAGGTGTTGTTGTTTGTGCAACTATCTGAGAAAGCGCATACTCCAATTAAGTGACTTTCTCGTTGAATGACTCAAAGAATATGTCTTGCAAAAGCAATACTCCCAGATCCATCTTTGTTGATTTTAGATGAACCTGCTAGTGGTTTAGATCCAAAACTCAGAATCTTACTCAAGAACCTCTTACTAGAACTCAAAGATCAATGAAAAACGATTTTAGTTTCTTCTCATATTCTCTCAGAATTATGAGATTATTGTGATAGTGTCTTGTTTATCTCTCATGGTAAAATCATTAAACAAGCGACATTGACATGACAAGAACCTACAAAAACAATAACATTACAAACAGCAAACAATAAACATACAAGAGAATTGTTGGATAAAGAATATCCTGATCTAGAATGTACAATGTTATATAACAAAATCATTATTCAATATGGAAATCATACAGCAAACACTATTTTGTCATATTTGATTTCTCAAGATTGTCACATACTTTCATATGCTGTCGATACTTCGAATTTAGAAGATTTGTATTTGGATACCGTCAAAGAACAAGCTTAATACATTTTTATCTTTCTACTCGCCCTAGCGATGTTAAAATCTAATCCAATTCTTTTTAAAGATCTTTTGATATGATTATCTTCCAAGTCAGGAAGATTTGGAATTATGTTTTTTTTGATTATATATTTCGTTTTGTGTTTGTTTGTTTTGATAGAATATAAACAAGATACGTTTTTTTCTGAAGCGTGAATCAATTTGTTTCGTGTAGTATGAGTTGCGCAACTAGTCGCGTTATCTATTGTATGAATCGTTAAATGATTGTTGTCTTTTGCTCCAGAAAAAGAAAACAAAACACTACAGTTTTTGTTAATAACACCAATCACACCTACAAACGTTGTTTTGTGAAAGTTATGATCTATTTTCTTATATCTTTTTGTTCTAATTTGTCTTTCGCTGCCTTTTTTGTCTTTAGGTCTGTTGTTGGGGTGAGTTAGTATTCTTGATGTGTTTGAGTATTTATTGTACAGTGTAAGTTATGCTTCACTAAGTATTTTGCTCTGAATGGCAATTTCTGTCATCTCCAAAAAAGCCAGTCAGGCGATTTTATTTTTTGTTTGATTTGCTGCATTTTTGTTGGCGTGGGGTATTTTTTTTGGTGTAAATGTATCATATCTCAATATTGGAAGTGATTGGTTTGCAGAAGCTTTATGATATGCTATGTTTCCGATTCGTGTTTTTGCAGATTCTTTGTATTATTCATATAAACCACTGCAGATTTTTGGAGTAACTATTCACTATCTCGTAGAGCATGTAGTGATTTTTTGATCACGAATAGTTATCTTATATAGATATGTACAAAAAAAAATTCAACAAGAAACAAATTCTGCTATTATCCCTTTTGATTATCTTTCTGCCGGTTTGAGTCTCGTTGTGTTTTTGTTGCTATGATTTGCTGTTCATGATTCACATTTTTTGCGAGTATATTTTTGGTCTCTATTTGTTACAATTATATATACGTACAGTGAAACATTTACACAAAAACTTGCTTATAAACAACCAGCAATCTTTTTGTGAGTGATTTTGTTATGTACTGCTGTGATGTATATAGCTTTATCTTGAGTATTTCCTCTAGCTTTTCTTTCTTTGACTGTTGTGACAGTTGCTCTTGTCTACTGATTACATGTTATGTGTTTGTGATTGTTCAAATGACAACGTGTGGTTTCTGTTTTGGTACATGTTTTCATATGTGTTTTGATTTGGTATGCTCTCCCAGTTTTGTCCACAGAATTACTTGATCTAGAACTCCATACATTATCTGAAGTGATAAAGGCTGTAGTTTTTCAAGCGAAAGTATTTTCTACAGAATATATGAATGCATATTGAATGTATCAAACTATCACATACCAAACATATATAGTTGTTTATCTAGCATTGGCAGCAATTGCTTGAATAGTATGACACTTTTCTATAGAAAAAAATCTTACTACTCATAGCGACGACACAGAAGATTAGATTTGATTTTATACATTGTTTTGTAACATGTCTTGAAGTATTGCAGATTCTATAGTATACAATGATCCTTCTCTTTTGTTACAAGAGATAGGCATCATGCCTTTTCTAGTTTTCTTTGTGTTGTTGTGTCTTGTTATGTGTTTTTATGTATTTGTTCTGTACAAAATCTACATAAAAGCTGGCAAAAAATGACGAGAAGTTCTGGTTCCGATATATAATTGATATACGTTTTTTTCTGTTGCTTGGCGTGGTCGTTACTATTGGGTGGTATTATTATGTTATATTGTCTGATTTAGTATGTCATTGTTGTATTTTGCAACAGTGGCTGGGATGCAGACTCCACCATTTATAGCGTTGTATGGTACCGAAATAAGCATGGTATGTAGTATTTTGATGATAGTATTATACGCAATAGCAATATATAAATTATCAAAAAGATTCTGACACGGTGGATGATTTGCAGTGTGATTGTTTTTTCTACCTGCTATTTTCTATCCTATTCTTGCATTTGGGTGATCGACGTATCACGATGTTTCAGTATGAAATACTGCATAAAACCATATACATTATTTTTAATTTTTTTATTGCCTATGTATAGAAAATATACATTAGACCAACTTCTCCAAACCAAAACATCATTTTTCCAAAATCTCTCGAAGATTTTGTACAGAAAAAGATATGAAACACTCAAACAATACCTCAAAGATATGATAAAAGAATGAAATCATGTCTATTTCTTTAACAGAAGTAACCCAACATTCTCTATAAAATATGAATGATGATCGTCATTTGTATTTTATGATGAACGTGAAAAGATCCAACTCCCTTTGCAATGAGAATCACTTTCAAAACTACACTCTCTACTCAAAGACACGAGAAAAATAAAAAAACATGCTACATCAGCTCAAAAAATTGATAAAATGCTTCAAGAATGATTCAAATCATGAAAGCATTTTGGACATATTAACAACAAACCGTATTTGGTATATGATATCGAGACAACTCTCGCAACACAAGATTTGTCTCAAACCAAGTTTTATCTTGCATATGCATATATTGTGTTGGAACCTTGAAAATGAGTATACAAATATATATGACCAGAGGCAATAGATGCTTTTGTGGATTATATGTTAGCGTTTGATGGCTATATTGTGTGATTCAATAACATACGATTTGATAATCCCGTCTCAGTATATAATACAAATGCCCCAAGTAACGAAAAAATACAGGCACTTAACGCAAAAAGTATTGATCTGTTTTTGTTTTTGCGAAACCTAACGTGAAGAAGACTTGGTCTCAACAGAGTTGCATCTGCACTTGTATGAGTAGAAAAAACGCTTTCTTCTTGAGCAGAATGAGATGTTTTGATGCAAAAATATTATGAGACGTGAGACGAATCCTTTCTCAAGGAATTTAAAGCGTATTGTAAAAACGATGTCCAAATGACGGTTCTTGTTCTCTTTTACTTTATGTACAAAAAATCAGTCCATCTTGATGATGAAGATTATGAGTATACATTGGATGAATTTGTTTCGCTATCCCAAAAACAAAGATGAGAGACAAATAAATACGAAGATGAAGATGGTTGAATGTTTTCATAATTTGAGAGAATAGTCTCTTTCAATTTCTTGCAATTGTGCAAAAAATTGCTACACTGATAGCATCTGTAGCAAATACGTGCTATCTGTCAGATATGTTTTTTATACATAATTAATGAAACAATGGATTTCGATCCCCAAAAAAATTATTACGATATATTGGGAGTAAGTGAAGATGCGACCGATGATGAAATCAAAAAAGCTTTTAGAAAATGAGCTGTTAAACACCATCCTGACAAATGAGGAGACAAGGCACAATTTCAAGAAATAAATGAAGCGTACCAAACGTTATCAAAACCAGAACAACGTCAACAATACGATGCATATAGAAAGTGATGATTTAGTTGATGATGATTTAGCGGAGGAGGCTTTGGTTGATGATTTGGTTGATGATCGTGAGGTTTTCAAGTGGATTTGGGAGATTTGATGTGAGACTTGTTTGGAGGTGGTATGTGATGATCTAGATCAAGAAGACCTGCCGAATGAGAAGATGTTCAGATCGGACTTGTTATCTCTTTTGAAGAGGCGTATACAGGAGTTAGCAAAACAATCCAATATATAAGAAAAGTTATTGCAAAATGAGTAGAAACATCGACATGTTCGACATGTAAAGGTAGAGGTACTGTCGTTCAGCAAGTTCAAACTCCATTCGGTGTTATGCAAACACAAGCTGCATGTCCGACATGTGGATGAGCTTGATCAATCTACAAAAAAGATGGTAAAGTTCTTCAATCAGGAGGACTAGAATCTAGCAAAGAAACAATCGATATCAAAGTTCCCGCAGGGATCAAAGACGGAGTATATATCAAATTTGCAGGCAAAGGAGATGATGGTTTGTGAGCTACATGACCATGAGATTTGTACATCAAAATACAAATAAAAAAATCTGACACCTATGAAAGAAAAGATAAAGATTTGTATGTTACAATAGACGTGACGCTGTTTGATCTTGTTCTTGGAGGTGAAGTCAAAGTCCCACATCCAGACTGAACGATTCAAGTCAAAATACCAAAATGAACACAAATACACAACAAAATAAAAGTAGCTGGTAAATGATATTGAGAAAAATGAATTTTTTCATGACGTTGAGATATGTACTTGATACCATCTCTTTCTATCCCCAAAAAACTCAGCAAAAAAGAAGAAAAACTTCGAAAAGATTTACAAAAAGAACAAGGCTCATAGCCTTGTTTGTTTGTTGTAGTTCGATAGTAAAGAGACTTATAGATACGATGAAAAGGACGGATCAATAATCCGTCTCTACTACTAACTAATTCTTACACTTGCCCAAACCACCCATTTGACATCTGTTCAAATGTTCATAAAGTTTTTTGTAATAGTGCATGTATTTTTTCTTTCTTTTCCTCGTCATATCGCATGATGAGGATTTTTTCTTCTTGTTGAATGATGCTAGATTTTTTTTGTTTGGTGTCTGTTGTTTCTGATATATTGTCTAACATATAGTCTTTGACATATTGAATTCTTTTGATACGGTGTACGAGTCATGATTTTAGTAAAGCTTGAATAGCTCTTTTGCAGATTCTCCCATCTGCTGGAGTACTATAAACAACTGGTTCCATATGAATATCGTCAGATAAAATTTTTTGTACTTTCTATTTTTTTGTTTGTGCAAGTTGTTGTTCTTCTAATTCTTTTCACATCAAAAATTTGTATAATTTGTACCAAAATGTCATAAAAAAAGCATCTATAAGGCTATCGACATAAACAATAAACAACAAAAGTACAATTCAAATTCACATTGCAATGATCAGCGCTGTTTCATAAACAATCAAATTAGTAGTTATGAGAAGATATGCGATTCACGCTGGAACTCCAACAACAACTACCATATTTATAAAAAATCTAAGTTTTAGTAACATTTGTAACAAAGAAAATTTGATTGTTGTTCATAAATGTCCAGAAACAAGTCAGGCACTATTTGATAGAGCGTTTCGAGCTTTTGTGTCAGGTCTATCTGATCCATGGTCATCCAAAAGCAATGAATATGTTGCAAATGGAAACAACAACGTGCTAGACAAAATAATCAGCCCAAATATTCCCAATACTATTTGTATTAAAATATTATTCATAATATCCATGATAAATAACCACGTCATTCAAGATAAATGCCACCCTGAAAAAGTTATCAAAGACAAAATTCAACTCATAACGACAACGCTAAAATAACTATCGAATCATTTTCTTCGTTGAACTTTGTGTGTGTCAAGCTGATATACCATCATAGCAACCCCAATAGGATAGAGTATAATATATCAAACGAAAAAAATTAATCATATAACAAACAACAAACCTCACATTCAAAAGTCCAAAAATACGTTGACTATCTGGTTTATAAAAAACATGCTGTCTGGTGTCTGTTCATATCTATAATGCAACACGTTGTTGATTTTCCATGCAAGTCATACAAAAAAATATAAGTTATGCACAAATCAGGTTAGAAAAGAGATTCTAACGAGTGTATAATTGTGTGCTACTTCTTTGATAGATTCCCTTAGGATTTTTTTAAACATGATTTATTCGCAAATGAATACAAATACTATACGTATGAGATTGGAGTATACAAGACATTTCAAGCTTTTTGCCATCAGCCCATCTGCTGTATGTCATATGTATCTATGCGGGTTCTTCTGAGTTGTGTTAGTATTCATCCAAGTCAGTGTGAGCGTCATAGCCGATGTCAAATTGATCTAATATATGTTCAAGATCCGACACTTATTTCAAGATCAATAGTTGGAAATGCGTATTGCAAAACACGTGCACTGTGAACAACCATTTCTTGATCAACAAAAACAGGTTTTCACGATCTTGCCAAATCGTACATTTTTTGTCAGTTTATTTTTTTGGCACTAAATGGTGTCAATGGAAGAAGTCATGATGGAACGATGTCTGCAAGTGAAGTTTCTATTTGTTCCAATGATGGTGCCTGTACCAAAGTATTGTCTTTTTTGATTCCTATAGCTTGTTGTTCATCATTGACCACAAGCTCATAGGCTATATGGTCATTCCAAAAATCCACATCTCGTGTATCTGTGTGTTGCGAAAAATCTATAGTTGTTTCATATGTTTTGTCCAATCATTGGAGATGGTGGAGCAGTTTTGTACCTTCTTTTGTTACTCACACGAGCATTAGTCAGCTTGCTAATGGATCAAGTGTTCCACTATGTCATATTTTCGTTTTTGGTGGCAGTGTTTTTTTGAGTTCGCGAATTACGTCAAAACTCGTAATTCAACTTGGTTTATCTACAGCGAAAAGCATATATAACAAAATATAAAAGTAATTCGTATTATTCTACGAGAAGGCTTGGTCAAAACAACTAATTTTCTTCTTTTCTGTTGTTTACATTTTGTTGATTTTGTGTATAAAAAACTTATACTGACTTCATTGAATGTCAAACTCCTTATTCTGTCGCCTCTTTTTATTCTCAACTTGTGTCGTATGATTTCGTACAAAAAATACAACACTCCAAACACAAGCGGTACATCAAATACCAAAGAATATATTGTTTTGCATCATACAGGAACTGGTCGAAATAGCATCAATTGAGTTATTAATTGGTTTACGACTTGACCAGTGAGTGCTCACTATGTCGTTGATACAAACGGGGATATTTACAAAATGAATACTGATGATGATATTTTGCGACACGCCGGGATGTCTGAGCGAGATGGTAAAAGCTGAATGAATTTATACAGTATTTGAATCGAGATAATTTGACCTCTCCCTGGCTTTACAGACGCACAACGTAAGTCAGTCAGAATGCTTTGTTTGGAACTTATGAAAGCACATACTATCCCTCATACGCACATCATTAGACACAAAGATATTTCACCTGGAAGAAAAGTTGACGTTGATGATGCATTTTGGACAGGACAATACTGATCCTATAGTGCGTATCAACAATCGTATGCTGATTTTTGGTCTATTATGTGACTGTACGAAAAGCGTTTTAAGCAAGAATTTTGAGATATTATTGCGGAAGGTGCAACTATCTTGTCTGATATTCCATGAGCATTATGAGAAATTGTTACTCCTACATGAAGCTTTAATCTCAAAGAGTTTTTGTACCTCCATCATATTTGATTAGAAAGAACTAGAAAAGAATTTTTACCTTATATATACGCTATCATGGGAAGATATGAAGAAATTTATAAACAAGAATTTGCTGATTTGATTGCACAAAACAAAACTGTTATCAGTGATATTGATGGAGCTGTCAAAAGATTAATAAACAATGATGGGACACTCAACCTCAAAGAACTTATCTATTTCATGAATATCTGATTCGAAAGAATTAGAAGAGAAATACAAAAAAAGTAATAAAAGCATTATTCTATGCTATTGCAAAAAAATAAAGAAGTCTTATATTTTAATTCAAGATATACGTTTTACTTTTTTCAAAAAATAAAACATTTTAGATTTTATTTTTTATCAGTGATGTGATGAAATTCCCAAAACAATCTTCTATAAATAACGGCCTCCATTATTTCAAAAATATTTGACAAAATATCTCTAAAAGATTGCCAAAATCATTGCAAAAAAAGATTCATTTGCCATATATGATTCCACTCAATCCAATCCAACCTATCAAAGGAATGTATGCTTTTTTGATTACTCATATTGCAAAAGCTTCTACATTACGTTTTTCTCAACGAATATATTTTCAAATTCAGCAAAAAATTTCTCGCCAAATCAAAAAAGTATGAACTGATGTTGATCTGATGATGATCTGAAGTTTGGTAGCGGCAAAATGGATTGCTCCTATTCAAGATACAACAGTCGCAAATCTCGCTGTAACAAACGCGACTATTTACCAATGGATTTCTGTCTTCAAAAAGTGAACTGTACAACAGTTTTCTCCCAAAAATATCTTTATAAGCCTTGGTTCTGCAGATGTTGCACGTCGTGCTTTACGTGTATCTAACAAAGATATTCAATTGGCATATACGTATTTGTTAGATTTTGTACAAAATACATTTCCTCGTGCAACTATTTTGGTAGCGAATATAAGAGTTACATGAAACGATTCTATCTCCAAGAGAACAACTATCACAAAACTTAACGAATTTATACAAAAAACATGTCAACAAAAGGGATATGCTCATATTGACCTGAATGCAATTCTAGAAAAAAGTGACTATCAGTTTAAATCTCCCCGTATCAAAGCCTCTTGATACCAAAAACTAACAGTCGCTGTCAAAAAATATATGAAATTATAAATTCTTTTAGGGAAAAGTACCTAATATTTTTCGAAAAAAATGCGATCTGACGGGACATATGCTTGAGCTAGTCTTTGTCTTACATCATCTACCATTTCGGGTTTTCCACACAAAAAACATGATAATGAATTCATATCTTGTATATGTAAAAAATCCAGAGCATGACGGAGTCATTTTTGAACATATCAGGTTTTGAATCAAGGATGTTGCTCTCTTGAAAGATATATATCAGATACTATTGTCTCAGTTTTTTTTTCTTTTCGTTCCGTTATGACATGTGGCATAATATGATTTTGGTAACTTTCTCAAAAGATATTAGCAATACGATCATAATTTCCACTTTGTACCAAAGAGTTGTATATCGAATAAATTGGACTTAACCCACTTCATACAGACACCAATAGATATGATCAGCTTTTTTTTGTATCTACGAGATGTCAAAATGGTCACATAATTGAAACTAACATTCATGGTCTCGCTTGTTGCGTAATCCGGGTACTAAACACTCATTTGTCTACGCGCTTGATACTAAATCAGATTACTTTTTTTTGCACAAAAAGCAGAGGAGTTGTTGCGATACTATACGATCTTTTGATGTCTTCACCATTGATCTGGGTTCCCAAAACCATAAATTGTCATGGTGCAAAAATAGTTGCAGGATCATGTCACTTTACAATCATATCATCATATAGCACACGACAGTCGAGACTAATATCTATAACATCTCATGACTCACTATAAGCAATATGTGCTATTGGTATTTGAGCGTTGTGCATAACTACGAATAATAAATAAATTTATACTTGAGGAGAAAATCTCATACATACACCAACCTCAGAAAATCAGTTTTTTGTATATCGTCAGACTAGTTTTGTATCACAATCCAAAATTATCTTATAAGCCTTGTTTTGTAGTGCAAATGTACGAGCATACTCTAACAAAAGAGATCATATTCACTGCTTTTGATAGTTTGGATGAACAGAAACGTCTTCTATATGAGCTGCAATTGCTCCTTGTCTCAAAAATTTTTGTTCCAACATCACACTGATCGTTCCGATGACATCCTCGGTTTGTGTATCTATTGCAACAAAAATACTAGTTCACTGTTGTGTAATGCTTTGTAAAAGTTGTTCGCAGGTATCTTTGTCTAAGATTGGTGCATGAGACAAAGCTTGCAATGTCTCAAAAAAACCTTTCTTCTCAAAATGTTTTTTTTGTAGTTTTTGAATTGAATATGGAATCTGCATTTCTAACGAAAATATCAAAAATAGGTATACTTTTATCTAACAGTAACACTTTTTGCAAGATTTCTTGGTTTATCAATGTCTCTTCCTAGATTGTTTGCAATATGATATGAGAGTAATTGCATAGTGATTGTTGTAACAAATGGCATACAGACGATATGTGCAGACGGTATTTGCAAAAACCAATCTGCTGTATCTATTTTATGATCAGAAACAACAAGTACTTTTCATTGTCTAGATTGTATTTCTGCCAAAGATGACATATTTTGTTCAAAGATGTGATCGTGTGGACTAAGGAGGACACTAGGAAAATTTTCATCAATAAGTGCTAGCGGTCAATGTTTTAGCTCTCATGCTGGGTAACTTTCTGAGTGAATATAACTTATTTCTTTGAGTTTGAGAGATGCTTCATCAGCGACGTTCGCTTGATAATGTCTTCACAAAAAGAAAAAATGTTTGTAGGTTGATAGTTGTCAGGACAGACGTTTAATATCTTTTTCTGTACACAGTGCATCTTTCATAAGTCATGGAAGATCTTGTAATGATTTGAGTAGTGTCGTGTATGTACTATAATCCATGCTGTGTTTTCTTCACAAAAATAGCACCAAAAACAATATGTGAATCAACTGTGCAGTGTAGGCTTTGGTAGAAGCAACTCCAATTTCAAACCCAGCTCTCAAAAAAAATCAACAATCTGTCATTGTAGCAATTGTCGATCATACCACATTTACAATTCAAAATGTATGTCATTTTTTGGCTTGTATATGTTTAAGAACTTCAATACTATCCGCAGTTTCTCAAGATTGCGACAAAAATACGTGCAGTGTCGTTGGTTTTGTGTCTATGGTTTTGTAAATATATTCGCTTGCTATTTCTGCACTTGCATCTATTCACACCAAATCTTGCATTCGTTTTGCACCCAATGCTCAAGCGTTATAGGATGTTCAACATCACACAAAAATTACTTTGTGAATATCCAAATCTTTTATGTGTTCTAGCGAATTGGAGTATATATTATTGTTTGCGAAATCGACTCTTCATTTGAACGCTCTACTTATAATCGCTGGTTGTTCAAATATTTCTTTTAGCATAAATGTTGCATAATCTCACTTCGATTCTTGCATTGCTTTTGTATCAAGTCATACAAATTGCTTTTTTACTATTTCTCATTCTGACTTGATTGTGTAGTTCTCTGCTGCTATATGTACAAGTTCTCCATCTTTTAGGTGAATAATATTAGTTGCGTATCAGCTTAATGCCTGCAGATCAGAAGAAAAAAAATATGCTGACTCTTGTGGGTGTATTCAAAAAATTAATGGACTTCATCGCTTGACGGCAACGATTTCCTTTGGAGTGTGCGTAGATGTGATCAATAATGCATATGCTCAATGCAACAATGGAAGTACTTTTTCTACTGTTTCCAATAAGTCACCCGTTCGATGTTTTGCTAATAATGCTGGTATAACTTCAGTATCTGTATCAGAATAAAATCCATAGTGGTTTTCTTTTTGAAGTTGTTTTTTGAGTTTGACATGATTTTCAATGATTCCATTGTGTACCACAAAAAATTCTTTTTTTTCATCACAATGAGGGTGCGTGTTTACCAATGCTGGCGCTCCATGTGTTGCTCGACGTGTATGAGCAATTCATAATGTCATTTTGTCAGGTTTAATTTTTGGTAGTTTTTCTTGTATGACGGGCTCTAAAGCACTTACTTTTCATACTGCTTTGCATAATTCATACGTTCCATTTGATTCGTTCATCACAAGAATTCACGCAGAATCATATCAACGATATTCTAATCTTTCTAGTCAATGTTTGAGAATAGGGAGAGCTGATTCCTTTCACTTGTATCCAAAAATACCGCACATCGCAGATAGTATGAAAGTAAAAATATCATGTAATTGAGGATCTACTTTTTTGCTATTTATATATAGTTTATGTGATGCAATATGCAAAAACAAGTCAAAATGTAACAACATTATCTTCTCTAATAAGAGAAATGTTAAATATATTGTTTTTGTTGTTGACTAAAAAAAACCACCCATTTTAAGGTGGTGACATTTTTGATATTAATTTGCGTTGTTTTATTGCTATTGTCTGAGAGATCATCATATAGTGTTGACTTTATTTATTACTATATCCATAATCCTATTTATGTGGTCTGTTGTTAGGTTTCCATCTCACGATATGGCAAAAGAAAATGAAATCGATTTTTTGCCATCAGGAACTCACACTCATGCATACAGATCAAAAATTTGAATGTCATGAATTTCTTTGATTGTAGAGACTGTGTCTAGTATTGTATCAAAGGTTTGGTTTTTATCGATAACGAAACTGAGGTCTCTACGCACTATCTGATCTTGCAATGTAGTATACGTTGTCAAAGATTTTGTTTCAGACGCTTTATTTCTTGAGTCAATAATGTTTTGTACCGCTGTCATATCCAATGATGCAAAAACAACTTCCGATTGTGTGTCAATTTTGCTTGCATGTAAGATATGAGGATGTATTTGTCATATATCTCGAATCGCAATGTCTTTGTTGTCAGCATGTACTGAGATAGTTCATTGCTTTGTTGGGTGAAAGTATGAATTTGAGCTAAGGTGTATTGTAGTATTTGTGAGTCAAAGTGCTCTGTGAATACGTTCAATATGTTGTTTCATTTCCAAGAATGTATCTTCTTGTCGTGAAGTTTTTGTTGATTGCTGTGTTTTGCGATAGAGTAGTATTCCGCATTGAACACGCTCTCATGTTTTTATAGTTGTGTGTGCTGTTGTGTCTGAATTATTTGTTTGTGTTCGTACCTTACCAATATCAAATAAACTCATAGTGTCAAAAAATTTATGATTTTTACGAACATGGTGCAAAAGATTATATATGAGAGAATCTCTCAAATAGCTGGTTTCTGGTGTCATAGCATTTTCTAGTTGTAGCAATGTATCTGTTGGTGTTCCAAAAGTTTCATAATACGTATCTTCTGCCCAAGGATATGTTTCTACATGATCCATATGACATCCATCAACTAGTGTTTGTTCGATTGTTCTATGAACTGATACTTTTGTATCCAATGGGACATACGAGATATGAGAATACAAACTACGTGTCGCAATATTCTCAAATCCATATACTCTTGCAATTTCCTCTATAATATCTTCAGCAATTGTCATGTCTGTATATGATCTCCAAGCTGGAGGTGTTACTGTTATGGTCGTTGTTTGTTCGTCTATGTTATCATTATCACTAGTGTTGATGGCAAATCATAAAGATGTTAGTATGAGATGTGCTTTTTGTACAAATCCTTCTTCTATGCCTCCAAAAATAAGCTGTTGTGCTTTGATAAGATTAACCTCAATAGTTTGTGGTGTCATCAAACGTTGACGAGTTGTTTCATTATACCAATCTGAACTTCATGCATAGGTATATCAAAGACTATAATGTTTACACATATCCAAGAACAACTCAAACATTTGTAAAGAAAACGTTGGATTTATGTTTTTTTCGTATCTCATAGACGCATCTGTTCTGTATCACAAACGTTTTGCTGTTTGCCTGACAACAATTGGATCAAAATTCGCAATTTCTGCTATGATATGTGTTGTATGCTCATCAATTCAACTGTCTTTCCCTCACACAATCCCAGCCAGCGCAATAATTCATCTTGCATCAGCAATCACAACGTCTTGTGTTGTCAGGCTATGTTTTTTTTCAAAAAGATCAACAAATGATTCTCACGCACTTGCGTATCTTACGCTAATATCTCACGCAATCTTGTTCGCATCAAAAAAGTGAATCGGTTGCCCCGTGATGTACATAAACAAATTTGAAAAATCTACCCAGTTGTTTTTACTTTGTAATCACAAATCAGCAAGTTGCAGTCTCATAAAAAACGGAGACTTTTGGATACGAACATCTTTCAAATCTAACAACAAATAACTACGCAGTCACTCACAAGAACTCGTAATTTTTTTGTTACTTTGCTTTCCATGAGCCAAAAGATTGAAAATATTTTTATCTGACAATTTATGATAGTATGAGCTTACAGTATGGAGTCATATTTTTGATGGAAAGTGAGTTTTGTAAATCGCGTACAATTCTGTCGATAATCCAAAATGACCTGTAAGATCTGGTCTGTGTGTTAGTGTTTTGTTGTCAACATCCAAGATTGTGTTTTCCATCCATGGAAATTCATCACACATACGAGCTCAGACGGTACAAGATTCAAAGTCTTCTGATAAATTTCGAATCCAATGTTGGTCAAGATCTTCTTTGATACCAAGCTCTTCTTTTGCACAAATCATACCATTTGACTCTTCTCACCTCATTTTTCTAGGACTGATATGCAAATCAATCGCCGGAAGGTAACACCCGGGTAATGCAACTGGTACAAGCATGTCTTTTGCAATATTCGTTGCTCAAGTACAGATTTGGTATGTTCCATGTTCTCCACAATCCAACTGACATACAACAAGTTTATCTGCATTTGGATGAGGTGCAACGTCCGTGACGCGTCAGATAACCAGCTCTTTTGGCAATGTTCTATGTATAACTTCTTCAATTTCACATGATTTGAGAATAAGTTGTTGAGCGATTGCCTCGGGTGTATCTTTGAGGGACAAAAATTGCTTAAGGAGAGTGAGTGAATAGTACATTACACAACAAGACATATAAAATATGCAATAAAATGTAGTGTTTTGAGTGGTAAAATCAAGGTTGTTGTGAGTTATTGATTATTGGTTTATTATGTATTTATTTCTTGAGTTTTGTTTATTGTATTTTGAACGAACCTTATGACTTCATCAGGAGATATGAAGTAAATTTGTAAAATATGTCGTTCTGGAGTTCCTTTTTGTATAAAGTATGTGTTTTGTATATTTATTATATCAGTATATGTTAAATTGTTGTGTTTTCGCTGTTGCATTGTTTTCAAAAATGATTGCTTAGTGTATTTTATATTGTCATGTAGTGCATCGACATAAATTTTATCTAATTTTGCAATAATCTCATTATGCTGATAATATGTGCTATTATTATTTGTAAGTGTAGCTTGTGAAGGTTTTTGGGTTTCTTCGAAAAGAATTTCAGTTTCTTCTTGGTTTAAAAACTGTAGGTTTCCATTAAAACTACTATCTCATCACGTAGAACTATCAAAGTAAAATCTATGACTTTTTCATTCAAATATAGGAATGTCAATGTGGTTAAATGAATGAGCTGATGATTTTGTAGGATCGCTACTGTTTATCAACTCAGTCTGGTTTTTTGCTAGATATCAATTACTTATTCCCGATGGAATATCTAGAACGGTTAAACACGCATGCCTTAGTTTTGCTGCTTCATAACATATGCCTGCATATGGTTTCGCTATTCATGACTTGATTGCGTGTTGTTGTGAAAAATCTAAGATATCTGTCAATGTTGTATGTTGAATTGTTCAATATTCTTCTTCGTCATAATGAAAAAAGTCTTCTATAATTTTAGTTACTCATACTATTTTTTCTTCAAAAGAGCTATGTTCATAAGAAGCTAATATTAATAACATTGAAGGAACTAAACTTTCTTTATACTTCCTTTTTTCTGATTGGTTTATGTTTTTCTGCATACTATCTAGTACTTGCTTTGTAACGAATGGGAAAGTGTTTATTGGAAAAGAATGTCATCTGACATAAATTTTTGTTCAAGATTGGAGATATTGTGCTCATATTAATTGCAGTCATGGTGCGTCTATTTCAACGTCATTTTCTTTTATATCACTTTCAATTGCTACCTGTTTTCATTTTTGTTCTATAAAATACCCGGAGATCTTTTCAGAGAATGTTCAAAGTATTCTTTTCTCATCTTTTTCTTGGTTATATCTGTGATTGTTAGTTTTTAGTTGTACTTTTGGTGGAATAGTAACGCGTTTCGCTAGAAAGCTTATAGCTGATAAGTTTCAATCTTCATCTTGTATATTTTGATAGATGTCTTCAACTAATGTTTTGTATATGTCTGGCTCTAAGATATCAGTCCAATAATTCATTTTCTCATTTTTGAGGTAATGTTTTCTTCTCTCTACAGCCATACTATTTGCAAAAAAACTCTCTCGATATGCTGTATCTGACGACTGAGATAAAAGAAAATCTTTCACGTTTTCAATGTCTTTGATTGTATGTGGTAAATCAATAGTATCTTCATACTCTGTAGCATCATATACCATTATATCTTCTCATAGCTTCGTAACTCGTTTTGATCAATATACTAATATTTTATCATAGATACATGGTAGTATTTCTTCTCATGTTGGTGATATTATTCCAAACTTTGTAGATCTTTCTCAATCAATTCATTTTATCCGTTTTGTTGTAATGAAGTCTCATGTGTCAATTTCTTGTATAGAATCATATCCTTTTTTACAAACAAATCTTCATGTTTCTGTATTAATAACTCTCGTTTTTCTATTATCGTCATTTACAAGAAATAAATACTCTTGTTTTGTTTCCATTATATTCATATTGTCAAATTGAGGATCTACAACTATTTTATCTTCTACGTTTATAAATCAAGCGACTAAACGTCGTGAGTTTCATTCTCAAGAAATTGTAAAAATAGTTTTTTCACCTGAGTAGAGATGAGATATGCTTTGATATATAGGTTTAGTTATTTCATTTCAGTTCTCGTCTATGATTCAATATAACTCTTCTCAGAACATATTTTCTTGGTATGTCATATAATATGATGTAGTATTGTTTCTCTTTATTGATTCAAATGGTATATCTGATATAAGTTGTATCTCTGCTTCTGGATTGTCAATATCTACTACTCAATATCTCCCGTCAAGGCACACAACAATACTTTTTAAGGAAGATCTTCAAAATCTTAGACCTATTCTCCATTCGTCATCCTTATGTATTATTGAATACTTTTGCTCTATAAATTTTTTGTCTTCTATGTTATATGTATATACTTTATTCTCTTTCTCTACAAGAATATTTTTCTCTCAAAGACATACTTTATCATAAATACATGGTAATATTTCTTTCGCATTTGAGTCGTAGATTCAACATAAGTTGTTTTTATATGCTCTGATGTACCCATTAGCTTCTCTCAAAATCTCAGTATATAATTCATCTGTAATCTTTTTACCATCTATATCCATAAATCAAAAGGGACCTTCGTGAAGTCCACCTCATTCTTGTTTATTTGTTGTATAAATAAATAAATCTTTTCATATTTCTTTGATTTTTTCATATATCGCTTCTATGATAAGTTCTCAGTGTATAGAATATACTCAATACAACTTTTTTTCTTTAGCTATCATATATCAAGTATTTCATATAATCTTGCATAATTCATCTATATCCTCAAATGATTTAAGTTTGTTATGATTACCTATTTGATCTAAAGGCATAAATGATTGAAAACCATTTCATAGATATAAAGAAAATCAATTCTCATTTGAACTAATACTGTTGTACTTGCATGGAATAATCTCTTTCCCACTTTTGTCAATAATTCAATATGATCTCATGTTTTTGACAATAAAGAATCAATCTTGAGTATGTCTAATGGTATCGACTCCATCATATATTGGAGCATAAATTCGCTGTCATGTGTTATCAATAATTCAGTATTTTCCGTCTATCACTCCTATATAGTATAACTCATTACTTCTATAAGTAGTTATATAATCTGTTTTTGCCAATTTGCATATATTTCCTGCATTGTCAGTGTACACAAATTGATCTCAAATCTCTTTTGCATCATATGATATTATATTTTTACTTTTACTTGGATATTGTTGCCAAACTTTGTGTATTTGATTCTTAAGTTTCTCTCGTTCTTTTGTGGTGTTTTTTCTTTTGGAGCTTATTGCAATATCTGCTAATTGTTGTTCTACCGTATAAAAGCTAGTATCTATATATGTATGTTCTTTTCTTAGATTTTTAAAAGATTCTTCAAATTGCAGATAATACATTGATAGTATGGTATTTGTTAGGTCTCATGGTAGTTTGAATGATCTACGTTCTGATATACTGTTTGAAATGTCACTAAATACTTCTCCAATCATTAGTGTTTTCTGTTGTATTTCTCGTTTTTGTTCTACAGAGAGTTCATTATCTTCAATGTTGTCATAATTAATATGGGTCTTTTTGTTTCTTTTATTCTCTGTCTCTCATTCTGGAATATCTATAGAAAATGTTTTTCATATGTTTTCTCGCCAGCTTTTTGAAACTGAATCAAATAGGTGATGTTTATGAAAGAGTAATTTTACTAACTCTCAAGGTTTTCTTAAATATATATTTCTTTTTCGAATCTGCATAAGTGCGAAAGCATCGTCTATTGATCGTTGTGCAACCATACGGATACACGATCTTTTTTGGGTATTTGTTAGGTTTTTGAACTGAGAGAATAATTCGAGACGTAAAGTTTGTGCATCTTTGTTTATATATTGTATAGAATGTAATGTAACAGACTTTTTTGCCATGGCTGCTGCAGATAGGTTTGTATTTAATTCTGCGTGTGTTGCTCATACAAGAATTATATCGAGAGGTGATTCAATATTATGGTATCATAATATTTTACAAATCTGTGAGATGGTGATTCGTGATATATTTCCCCTATTGTATTTGTTAGTAACTAGTGATTCTGATAGCTCAGCAAATATTTCATTTACAATATCTAATGAAGTGTTTGTATTATTGGCTAGTATGTTAGTAATACTACTATGTTGATTTTCATTAATTCAGACTGTCATCATTGAAAATAGTCTGTGAGCATATTCATGCATAGTCAGTTTTTCCAAAAAAAATTTATACTCAATACCTGACATATCTTTTTTTCTTACACATAATTCATCAATGTTAAAGTAGATTTTTCAGTTTTTTTCAAATGCATAACTTGATGTGTCTATATTGTGTTTTTTTGCTATTTTTTGCCATTCTTCTGAGGTACAGAACTCTTCGATTGGTTCTTTTGTATATATATTATTTTTTAATTTCTGCATTATGTAATATAACAATAAATTTACTATGTTTTTATAATACAAAATATATTGACTTTTTCAATAGATTAGTAATATATACACCAGTCAACTCCATCTTCTCTTGCAATTACTCTCTTCAACCTATACAAACTAGATATAATTATTGCTTTATCTTGTTGTCTGGTATGGCTCAACGTGGTATTCGTGAATATGATGCAAAACGTATGTTTGCAACGTATATGTGATATGAGTATGAATGATATCTGATTCAGTCAGTTGATGATTTGTATAATATTCCTGATAGTGGTAAACGAGTTATAAAACCAGATCATCTCTTTGGTAAAAGATGAAAATATTGATTATTGGGTATCAAATTGTCTAGAGTAGAAGTTGCACAACGATACAACAACCACCTCAACAAAGAAATGACTATCCAATGAAAGACTGATACATTAGATACGTTTTTGGTGGAACCATATCAAGAAGCTAATCATGAGTTATACCTGAGTTTTGCAACTCACAAAGAATATGATGAGATTTTGCTTTCATTACAATGATGAATCGAAATTGAAGATGAACGAGAAAGTGTTCTATCATATCGCGTTTGAACTTTGGATAACATACAAGGCAAAGAGCTTCGTTCATTTTTGGATATGGTGTGAGTACAAACTATGTATATAGAACCTTTGATGGAATTTATCACTAAGGCATTTTCTTTTTTTCGTTTGTATTGATGTACGTATCTTGAGATAAATCCACTCGCAATCTTGAGACACAAACAGCTACTTCCTCTTGATATGGTATGTAGACTTGATACATGTGAAAAATGATCTCAAAAAAAGAATCGATCTGACATCGTTCGAGTCAAACCTTTTGGTTCAAAGTCTGATCCTTTTGAAGAGTATATAGAGTCGTTGGACGAAAAGACATGAGCAAGTCTCAAATTTTCTCTTCTTAACCCAGAATGATCGCTTCGACTTGTGTTGTGAGGTGGCTGAGCATCGGTTGTGACTATGGATACCTTGTCAGATATGTGATTATTAAATAAAGTGTGAAACTATGGAGAATTATCAGGAAATCCAGACAAGGATAGTAACAAAGAATACATACAAGCAATCGTTGAGTATATGCTCAAACAAAAACATCCCAAACAGTGGTTATGTATTGTGTGATGAATAGCGAATTTCACTCGTATTGATGTTGTGTGTGATGCACTTATCGAAGTTATTTCTTCAAAACTAACAGCTATTCAAAACAAAAATATTCACATTTTGCTTAGACGTGGCGGACTAAATGACACCCAAGCATTGGCTCGTGTCTCAGCGTTTTGCAAAAAACATGCATTACCAATTGTTGTTGCTGATGGTGATGTTTATCTTACAGATGCTCTAGCAAAACTTTCATTTTAGTCAGTAATTTTTTTGATAATGATTATTGAGAACTGAGTGGGCTGTGTTGTGTTTTGAACGCACATTGAAATTGTGCAACACATGCTAGATTATGATTATCTCTGTGGTAAAGAACCTTCAGTCAAGGCAATTTTGTCTTTTTGACCCAAAAGAAGTTTTAAGGTTTTTTATGGTGATACAGAGTATCTTCTGCATACCATACAAACTCGAGATGAACTTAAACAACTAAATAATGCTACTGTTTTGATAAATCTTGCAAGTTCTCGTTCAGCTCCTGATGTCACGATGCAAGCCATGAAGTCGTGATTTGTTAGTCATGTGATCATCATAGCAGAGTGAATTCCAGAAAGACAGACAAGACAGATTCGAGCAGAACAGCAACGCATTCAGGAACAAGAAAATAGGTTTGTTGCAATACTATGACCTGCAACTGTGTGATGAATTTTTGCATGACGTCTTCGCATCTGACATACGTGAGGTTCTCTGGATAATATAATCGCATCAAAACTCTATCGTCAATGATCGGTATGATTTGTTTCCAAGTCTGGTTGAATGACCAACGAAATGTGTCGTGTTATTGCAAAACACACCGATGGAGTTCATACTGCAATTGCTATCGGTTGAGACAGATTTCCTCTAATGACGTTTGAGGAAGTTGTTTTGTCATATGAACACAACAAAGATATCAAAATGATAGTACTACTTGGTGAAGTTTGAAATGATAGTGAGTGTCGTGTTGCTGATATGCTGATACGTTGAGACATTACAAAACCGCTTGTCGCTCGAGTTACATGAACATCTGCTCAATATCTGACATCTGATATTCAGTTTGGTCATGCGTGAGCAAAAGCAAATAGCGAAACCGAGACTGCATCCTACAAAAATGAGTATCTAGTAGCTGCATGAGCGCATGTTCCCGATAGTTTTGCAACATTGGGGTTGCTTATTGGTGATGTGTTTTTGCAAGAAGTTGCTTCGCAACACAAACATACTTCACACGCAATCTCTCAGACGATTTTGGACAAAAAAAACATCATAGAACATCGTCGTCCAACTCGCTTTAGTAGTAGTATCAGTGATGAAAGGTGAGAAGAATTGCTATACAATGGGCATCCTATCAAAGATATTGTCAAAAAAAACTCTTTGGCAAATGTGATCTGACAATTATGGCTCAAAAAAACTTTGCCTGACTATGCATTACGTTTTGTAGACACGGTGTTGATATTGCTTGCTGATCATGGACCGGCTGTATCATGAGCGACAAATACTATCATCACTTCTAGAGCTGGTAAAGATGTTGTTAGTAGCTTGATCGCAGGACTGGCAACAATATGACCACGTTTTGGTTGAGCAATCACCTGAGCATGAACGTGTTTTTTGGAGGCAGTACATACATCTGAGTCAGCGATAGATTTTGTGAAGTCAATAAATGCACAGTGATGATACATCCCAGGAATCTGACACAAAGTAAAATCAATCTATAACCCAGATAGCAGATGTGAAATCTTGGCAGATATTCAAAAAACATTTCCGATTAGTACGCATTATGATTTTGCAAAGGAAGTTGAATCTATCACAACAAGCAAAAAACCAAATCTCATACTAAATGTCGATTGAACCATTGCAGCCATGATGTTGGATATGTTTGTCTCACTTGATATGTCACACCAAGACATAAAAGATTTTGTAAAACATGACTGACTCAACGCCTTTTTTGTCTTATCAAGATCAATCGGACTCATCGGACATCATCTCGACCAAAAAAGACTCAACGAGTGACTCTATAGAACAGAACGAGATGATATTTTGTATTTGTAAAAAAAAACTCCTGAGGAGTTTTTGTTATATCTTACTTGTTGCCATATCTCGATCGATAAGTCTTACAATAAATTTATATTTCTGTTGGTCTTTTATTGCTTCTGCTATGTCAACGAACTTTTCAGAATCATATTCTAAGGTATTTACTGTTTTTCAGGATGTTATTTGTTGTTTATAGTAATCATTATCAATACACTCAATTACAAAGTTTAGATAGTGTGTATGTCAGTGTTCTATTTTTTTATCTTCTAATGTTCAAATGATATTTTGACGTTGTGTTTCTAAGTCTTCATAAAAACTAATATCATTTTTTATGATTTGCATAGATCCTCACCAAGGCTCTCAGCAAAATCTAGAATACACACGAACTGATCAGTTTTTGTTTTTGTTGAACGAATATATAGGCGCAACTGGTATTAAAGAGTCATGTGCTTCTTTCCACACATCAAATGCAGTTTCTTTTATTTCATTTACTAGATTAATTGAATTGTTATGCATCATAACCCATAGTTTCGATCAAGTTTTTTGTATCTTTTTAACAAGTTTTCAATCTCAGTTTTTTACTTTTGAAAGATCTTCTAACGTAAAATTACTAAATAGTCTAACATTAACATTAGTACTTACCAAAAGAGGAAAGTAATATAGTATTTCTTCATGTGGCATTCAATTAGATAATAAGTACGAAATTTGGTCTTTTGTTGGTTTCATAGAACTTGCAAGATTTGGCATAACCTTTCGGAATTTTGGTATATTTTGTAAAATACTCCATATTATATAATCTTGATCTCATTGTCGTATCAAAGATAATAGAACGTTTTCAGTGTCTCCTGCATGATTGTCATTTCGTGGTGATATTATAGATACTAACATCTTTCATGCACGTTCTTGGTGTCATTCTTTTATGAGGAATTTAAGTATATTCTTTAAACCTAATCGCATATTGCTTGACATTATTCATTCATAATTCATCAATGGTTTTTCTATATTATCTAGAATCTGTTTTCCGTATCATTTTTCAATTAGCTTGCAGAGACAATCTGACATTCGTTGAATGCAATTTATATCTACTAGTAACTTATTGTCTAATAATGAAGTCAGTATTGGTTTTTCATGTCATTTATTAAGTAGTTTAATTAAGATCTTTCTAATAATACTTATGTGTTCTATGTTTCGTAAGGATGGAGTTTCAATTATTTTTTGTAGAATTTCTTTCTCATATCAATAGTCAATCAAGTTTATTAATAGATAAGAAATATCCTCAAAATTATCAACTCACCAATGCTTTTTAGAGTTATTTATTTTACTCCAAATATGTTCGTTATATGTTGTATTATCTAATGTAATGAGTTCAGCTAGTATAAGCTGTGTTTTGTAAATATTGTCTGAACTGTTCAAATGTTGATTTGAAAGTAATTTTTGTGCAATTATTTTATCGTGTCACTTTTTGATAAGTGCTACAAAAACAGTCTGAAGGTCATATAAACTCTCTTCCTCTCGAAGCGATGGAACTTTTATTATATTTTGTAAGATTTCTTCACTATGTCATGCATTGATCAAAGTATTTATAATATTCGTACAAGTATTTGCATTGTTTTTATTTTCTAGAACTTTGTTGTTTACCAATTTTTCTAGGACAACACTACCATATCCCTTTTCAATCAAGGAATTTATAATAAACTGAATTGTATAAATATTTTCTAGTTTTCGTACCGATTTTATGGTAACTAATTTTTGCCAAATGTTATCTTGATGTCAATATTCAATTAACTTCTTAACAACATCATCCATTAAATTAATATTATTAGAGTTTCGTATCATGTTATTGTTTTTTAACTTTTCTCGAACTTCATTACCATATCAATTTTCAATAAAAACTTCTAGTAATTTCGAAATATTTCAAATGTTTGTTCTATTCCGAAACGTTTTATTGGTAAAAAGCGTATTTAAGTACTCTTTATTAGTGATTTGTTTGGGCAAAATTGAAAGTAAGTTTTTGAATCACTTGATGCGTGCAGGCTCTCGTAATTCCTTGTTATTTAATAACTTTTGCCAAATTATTTCTTTATGTCATTTTTTAATAAGTTCTGAAAGAATATCAGAAACCAATCAAAAATTTTCCTGTTTTCGTAAATAATCAGTTGCTAGTAATTTTTCTAAAACTTGTTCTAAAACTTGTTCGTCATTACCTTTTCTTATAAGTATAATATAAATACTTGAAACTCTACGAATTGCATCTGTATTTCGTAGAGTTTCAACTGTCAATAACTTGTCTAAGATTTTGTTACTATGATTTGTGTTAGCAAGATCACTTATAGTGCTAATAATATATACGATATTTTCTGATTCCCATAAAGATGAGTTGCTATATATGTAGTCTATCAACATTTTTTTACTTCAATCTTTATCTCAATGTAGATATATTTTGTACAAAATGTCATTTACATTATAGTGAGTGTTTGCTTGTTCTAGAAAATTATTTTCTAAAATAATATTGAAAATTTCTTTTAAATTATATCCGTTTTCACTAAGTTTAATAAGTACTAATAAAACATTACTATTAGATATATTTTCTTTGTTATACGTAATATATTCGAAAACTTTTTCTGGATAATGTTCTATTCATCGTTGTAACAAACTTCCATTGATTGTATAGATGTTTTTAGGAGTTACAATAGTCTCAAATGCTTGCTTTTTTTCTTCTATGAAGTTATTAAGTATTTTGTCAAAATTTCCACTATTGATTTTTTTTGAATCAGGTGTAAATTCTTTTAATATATTTATATCTATCCCTTTAATAAAATTACTACTTTTGAAATCAGCTCCTTCAGAACAATGTTTTTGTTTAGCTATCATATTTACAAATTTTTATAATAAAATATCTATATATATTCTTTATTTTTATTTATTTGATGTATATTACTATCAAAATAGATTTAAATTATAGGTACATTATGTATATATATTAAAAAATGTCAAATTTTTATGTACATTTTCATGATAACGCTTGCTACATCTTATATTTTCTCAATATGTGTAGTCTTATAAATAATATATGTGTCAATATGATTATATGTATTAGTTCTTTCTTCTTGTCTTAGATCACGTGATTAAACAAAGTCTAGGTTATCTTGTATGTAGGGATGAGAATTGTTGTCTCAATGCGTGTGTTTCTATATGATAATCACAGTATAATTTCATTCTCAATCAATAATATTCATGCTATCACCAATCATATATACAAAAAATAAACTGACTCAAATTGTATCAGGTGTACAATTGTTTGTTGCGTTCTTTATTTTTATTTTTGTGAGTTTTGTTGCTGTTTTTTCAATTTCTATTGATGTACATGCTGCTGCCAATGCTGATATCTTTGAAGAATACAAAAAAGAATTGATGAAGAATGGTTGATTTCCTCTCAATGCGAACAATGAAGTACAAAAAGTTATTGCATGATCTCCATATCAAAAGATATTTATGTATTTTGACCAAAAAGATTTTGAGGATTTGATTGATATTGACGAAAGAAACAAGGTAGAAACCGTTCCAGTTGCATGATTTATTATACGCGAAAAAAAGTTTCACAACAAAGATACGCTTGCGTGACGTCTCAAAAATACATTACTGCCTTCTCAGGTGCAATTTTTTACATGAGATACTTCATTGAGATGATGATTGTCTTTGCATTGTGGTAAGGCTTCTTTCAAAATCGACAATGACGCGCTAGATTTTACGTACAAATTGAAGTGATCGTGTTGAGCAAACTATTGAGTAGAGGAGCGTTTGTTTGGTTGACTTATCGAACATCTTTCTTCGCCTCTATTGCATCCATATCATGTGTTTTTTAAACAACAAAAATACGTAACAACCTACGTCAATGGTAGGTTATATGGCTTGTATCTCAATGTACCCGCATTTGATAGTGAATATCTCGAAGAAAACGGTGTTGCATATCCTAAAAAAAAGGACAACTGTCTTTTGAAGATATGACGTTTTGTCATACCTAGGCCAGAGACACCTGTTGTACCCATAAGTAGTAGATTAGAACTCAATGATCCAAATGCGACTGACGATGAGATCGAATTTGTCGTTGAAACCAAATACGGTAATGATGACACTTGTCTTGAAACCAAAAAAGAATTGTTGCAAACTATCAATCAAAAAAGCCCAAAACGAGAAGATTTAGAAAAAATGATTCATCCAGAATCTATACTTTTGTGGTGACTTATTTTATGGAATACAAACAATCATATCTCATTTACTCACAATTATTTGTTAGTTGAACACAAAGATAAATTTGCAGCTGGATTTTGGGATGTAGAGGATTTTCAATGATGCAAAAAACAAGACATCAATGAATATCGATCCAAAGATAACCGAACGACCAATGCATTATTTACCCGTGTTTTGCGTCGATATCAACAAAACGATCCTGAACGTATCAAATTTTTTGAAAATATGATAGACGAACGCATTTGTAACTTTGATCCGTATCATTATTTCAAAAATACTGATTTACAATATGTTTTGGCTGACAGGTATTTACGAAATGCTTGAAATATCACTCCAATCGATAGATTGGAGGATGGTGAGTTTGTGCAAGATTTTTTGCAAGCATATGAACAAAAACTCGACTTTACCAATTTCTTCAAAAAACATTATAATTTGTTTGATTCGTATTTTGGTGTGAAAGGGGAGTAGTAGTGTATATTTCTATTCTTCAAGATATTTTTGTACAATGCTTTTAGTTGAGATATTTTCCAATAATTGTTGCGTGAATGTTTTTGCTCTACCAATAAGATCTCTGTCAATAAGGTCTCTGTCAATAAGGTCTCTATGCAATAGCTCTTTTTCATTTATTTCAGGATCTTGTCTCATAATACCTAGAATCGTATCTTCAGCTGTTAAGTTTAGTCTTTCACATTTGAGTGCAAACGCTCATAGTATGAGAAGATTTTCTTTGATTTGTTCGTTAATAATTGATAATGTACTTTCATTTCATGGCGTGTTACTACTAGTAAATAGTGCAAGATACAATCCATTGTTTTTATCAAAGTCTCTCATCGCTTTTTTTTCGTGTTTTTTTATTTCAAAATTTTCTTTCATGATAATTTTTTTCTAATTGTATAAAAAATAAGCCTTCCAAAAAAGCACACATCAAATGTATGCAGTCTTTGTATGCTAAATAGTAGGTTCGGGTAAGAATTGTACTTATATTGTCTATTGTTGGTATATATAATGGTAGTTCATCCTGACTGACTATAAGGCTTCAGTTGTTAAGTATCAACCGTAGCTACGTATACCATAAGTATTCCATTTTCTTTTGCAACTGAAATTTTTTTTGTAAATATGTATGTGATTGTATATTATATATGTCAATTTTTGTTGTTTGCTTAATGCATTCCAATCATAGACTAAACAATGTTTTCAACACTAGCGAGAAGATTTAGTCCAGCGATAGCAAAATTGTTGTTTATTCTAGGTAGAACTTGCTCGTCGTTGTTACATGTGAGTACACCAAATATGATAGGAGTTGTGTATATGAGTGATAGATTTGTAATTCATCTTGCACATTCACCACAGACATAATCAAAATGAGGAGTCTCTCCTTTGATAACCACACCAAAACAAAATATCAAGTCAGCATAATCTTTTTTTAGTATTCTATTTGCCATTCACGGCAATTCAAATGCTCAAGGAACATGGTATTTTGTAATATTTTCAAATCAGTGCTGTTGCAAAAAAGTTGCTGTAACTTCCTCAAGTTGAGATGTGTAGTGTTTGTTAAATTCTGCAGTGATAAAACTGATGCGAGTTTTTTTGTCCAAAAGTGATACTCATTCATGGAGCTGTTGTTTGTATGTAGACATAACATAAATACGATGATAAAATAATGTAGTTAATCCGGCGAGACCAGAATCTCTCTCATATCAGAATCAAGATCTCATGCACTAAAGATACAGATTATGTCTTTTGTATCAAGTGCGTCTACGTATAAGCTAAGTTGTTGTTTATTTGCAAGAAATCTTCATTGTATCGTATGTGCAAAAGCTTCTCAAATCTCATTTTCATTGGTTGGGGGCGTTGGTGATTTTGCAAAGATTTGTGTAAATCACTCACTGTTTTTTGTTGTTTCTCGTGATTCTCTTGCACTATATATACAGTATATTTGTGTGTTTTTGTATTTGTACAACACGTCTGCAAACTCTTGTCGTCAGGCAAAGAGTCTTTTGACTTGATGTGGTTGAAAGACAATATGGAGTTGTTTGTCCGGATATTTTTGTCCAAGAGCTTCGATTCCAAAGGCAATTGCCGGTGCGTGATGTCAATAATCAGAAAATACCAAAGCTCATCAAGTGCTTGTTCCTAGGAGCTCGCATCTTCTCGAAAGCGTAGGGCTTGTTTGGATGGCTTGCGTGATTGCTAGTGTGCTTTCAGTATTGTAATACTTTTGTTGTACTCATGTACAGACTGTATGTACCAAGTTGCCATTGGTTTGTTGTATTGTTCCAAAAATATGAGCGTATGCAAAGTGGTGTGTGTTTTGTACGACAACTGGCAAAAGATCGGGTTCTGTATAGTTGTACTTTTGCATTTCTTCAAGCGCTTGAGGTCCAACATACGATTGATATCTTGTTTTGTTTATAAATGCAACAAATGACTCTGCATATTGTTTTTCACTCAAAAAATAATCTGTATGGTCTCTATGTATATTGGTAATACAAGACCAATCTGTGTCCAACAACAAAAAGTGATCTTTATATTCACATGCTTCGACGACAAAAAAGAATTTTTTGACAAGATCATAGTCAAGGTCTCATTTTCATGTAAGCATTTTGTCAAAAATCTGTTGCAGTTGAGGTTTGTTTTGTGTGCTAATAAGACAGTTTGTTTCTCACCAATCTGGAACAATTGCTCAAACGATACACATACCAAAACGATCAGGAAAAAGAGTGCTGACACTGTGTCCGAGCATACTTGTTACTGTACTTTTGCCATTGGATCATGAGGTACTGATCGTAATAAACCGTTTGCTGATTTCTGCCAAAAACTGATTATAAGAAAACTGTGTGTGGTATCGTTTTGGGTCGTGTTGTTTTGAAAGCGCATATGATTGTTGCAATTCTGGTCATTGTTTGATAGATTCGATGTCCGAATAAATCACAATGTCTTTGAACAATACCTCACATTGTCCGTGTCAGATATATATTTTTATTCATAGTTTTTGTAGAGCAAGAGTATTATTGTTTACGACGTCATTTACTCAAATAACGGTATATCACAATACAAAAAACAAACGAGCTAATGCGCTCATTCCAAATCATCATATTCAAATCAATAGTATACGCATGGGTTTTGTAGTAGAAATAGAAGTATTGTATATCACAACTCTAGTATAATGTAGCAATATGCGACTGTTCTGCAAATCATTTTCTTGCTTTTTGCTAATGAAGGACTACTATATGTGTATACTCTGTGTTTTATACTTTCTTTGTAAGATGTCGGACAAAAATAATCCATTTCAAGAAACTCTTCAATCTCAATCTGAACAATGACATTCAGAAAAAGAGCAGTCTGAACTCAAAAAAAACGAAGAAAAAGTAAAGAAGAACCTTGTTTCTCGTTTGAGTGAGGAATTAAAGGAGTTTCATAAAGCATGATGAAAAAATGTTGAAGATAAAGATGCTTTTTTTGAAGAGTATTTTCATCATCTTACAGCGAAGTATGGTGAAAATATCATAAAGAAATTAGATCCAAAACGACTAAAAACTCGTACTTTCTCTTTACTCAAACATAAATGACTTTCTTTGTGAACGCTTTCGAAAGGATCACTTCATAAAGAATTATCTTTGTTACATAAGTCTCAAAAAGATGCCATGACAGAGCAGTTGTCTGCATTGCAGCGTGAGGTGACGCAATGATCCTTTAAACACATTTTTGAACAGACAGGTTTGTCGTTTTCTGTGTTTTTGAAAGAGCAATGAATAGAGCTTTTGGATGGTAAGTTTATTTTGAGACCACAAAGAACAAAAGTAAAATCATTAGCAGATATTGAAAAAGCACGACGTGCATATATATGAACAAAAGTTACGCAAGAAAGCCTTGGTATGACGTGAGCAGATGGTGCGATGAAGCAAATTTTCTCTGTTTGATATGATCATTTGCATACATTGCTTGTTACAAGTGCTGTACGTCAATATGAAGATACACTTCAGCAACATGGAAACAGAAAACAATTAGAAGCATTTCGTCAAAAGTTCACTGACTATACCGAGTGACATACGCCAACAATCTTTTCTGATTACCAAACAATACCATCATTTCAATCTGCACTGCAAGCGTTTTTTGCACAGCAAAATATTGATGATGCTCTTGTCAAACAACTAGAAAAAACCACAGTAACGTACAAGAATATGTACAAAGCAGGAGTTGATGTTGGTATTTACAAAAAAAACCAATCTATGTGAGATACGATCCCTTTATCGGAAGTTGCTCAAGATTTTTTTACTGACTTTGAATTGTTGAGTTCAAGACAAATTATTAAAGATTTTGTCGAACAAAAAGAATTTGCCAGAGAAGTTGCATGAGATCTAAGAGATGCGTTCGACGCTCCCAAAACACTTAATCAGTTTTTACAAAAATGAAAAGAACTTGAATCGTATTATTCCTCATTAGATTCTCAAAAAAATGGAACTGCTACAGAAGTCTCTTTGCAAGATTATAAAGATTATAAAAGCATTCAAAAAGAGATATGAGCATTGTATCTCAAAAAGGACGAAGAAAAAGATCATATTGAAAAACAAAATATACAACAAGAAATACTTACAAAAGAAAAAAAACAAACCGAGATTCGTACTCGTATCTCTAGCAAAAATCAAGATAAACAAGCATGGGCAACATATGCAGAGGATCTTGCTGACTTATTATGAGATCCATCACTAGCTCCTCTTCTCAAAAACTTGCAAAAACATGCGTTTGACCCATCAAAACTGACTACAAAAGAACAATGAAAACTTTCTACATATATGATGCAAGAACAACTAAAGAAAATTGAAGATATGTGAGATTTTGGAAAACATCTAGGTTTTGATATGAAATCATACAAAACGTTCTTAGAATGAATTTATGATTTAGATGTTCCTTGAGTAGAAATTGAATTGTGATCTAGTGGCAAAAAACTTGACTTTGTTTTTGCTTCCAAAAAAGGAGCTGATGGTGATACTTGATTACAAAAGGGTTTTTTGTGAAAAGCAATTACGCAACAAGATGTGACGGTCAAACAAATAGCAGAAGCTGATACAATGCCTTATACTGTTTCTTTGGATATGGCAAAAAGTTGACAAGAATCTGAAGATTTTTTGGAGAATGTTTTTAAATTAGCATGAACAACTTCTCCATTTTGGAACTTTGCTGGACGCGATACTCAGAGTAAAAGAAACTGAGTTCGTGTTGCAGATTGATACAAAGTTTCGATTACTCATCCGGATACATGAGAAACTGTTTCTTGATATCTCTCTCGTTATTGAAATGTCGTTGATGAAAAAAACAATGGTCAGGAAGTCTTTTTGTATGATACTTCTCCATCTCTTCCTTCCAAAACAAGAACATTATTATCTTGGAAAGATGGATCCCCAGTTGTTTTTTGATCCGCAGAAGAAGAAAAAAAATACACAATTACAGTTGATGAATCTGAAAAAATATTGCATCTCAACAAAGACAACCTTACAGCATTTGTTTCAACCCATCTTATTGCAAAAAATCTACCTGACGATGATAACTTTGATTATGTCAATCACGAAAAAGAAATGCAAGATAGCATCAATGATTTTATGTCAGAGTGATCTATATGAGCTGGGTGATATGCAGATACCTTTAACAAAGATTTGGACAAAGAGACAGTATTTGTTGATCAAAATGCTCCTTCTGAAATGAAAGAAGATTTGCTTCAAGATGATGTACTGCAAGAGCGAGATGAGATCGCATGAAGCCCGTCTCCAGACAAACAACATATATGAGCGACTTTACAACCTTGAGTGTGCTTGTGGATAAAAACAGACTATCGTTCAGAGTTTCCACCTCTTGGTTCTTCAAAGTACCGATCATGTATGGAAGTGGTAGATGTTGATAAATCATCTTTACCACGAAATGTAACACGAAAAGCAAAACCATGACATGGTAGTATTGGAGATTTAGAAGGTAAAACCTACACAAGACCATTTAATGAATCTTTTTTGAGTAATGTCAAAAAAAAATCAAGTAAGGATGGTTTGTTAAGAATGCCCCCTTCAGGAAATCTATCTTTTGATCAATACCTCAAATCAATACAATCTCAAGGTACTATCAAACCTGACTTATTTCATGATCTTATGGATGTTAATTTTGATGGAAAAAACTTTATCAAAGATAAAAAGAAAGTTGTATTTTATGTTCCTGAAGAACATGCTCCAAGTTATACTCTCAAAGAATATGATGGCAGGTTAGAGCATCAAAAAGTGTTTTATTCGATACAGCAATCAGGAACTTGAAAATATGAAATTTCATGTGAATATATAGCCAAGGACAAAGATAATACAGACGAGAAAAAGAAGAATGATCTTGTTAAACTTGCATACAAAGCAGAAGTTGATAATGCATGATTGGCAACATTTTTTGCCGAGAGAGCATGAACACTTGCAACTGCAAGTTTAGAAAAAGAAAAATGAGAAGAAAAGTCTGAATATGAACAAATGAAAGATCAAGAAAAAGAAAGACAACAAGGGTTTTCATGATCTATGCCTCCTGGTAAAATCTACCCAATAACGATCAACTCTATTGTTTGATCGTTCAAAAATCTTTATTCAAAAATCCAAGATCGGTTTAAAGAACGCAATACAAAAGAAACGTACGAGTTTACAAATATGCTTATCTGATGAGAAGATGGTTTTTTCAAATCACTTTCAAATCTACCAATTATTTGAGGAGCACTGGAAGAAATTTACTTTCAACACAAAAAAGAAAAAGACGGGAAAATGATGGCAAAAATTCAGTATTATCTAGACAATAAGTTTAGTACGGATTTGCATCATACTCTAGTTATCAATAAAGAAGTCACGCCTTTGTTCCAAAAAATTGCAAAAGTAACTTCAAAGTGAGATTTGATTGATCTAAAGTGAGCGTGAACAGAACTGTCATTGGAGGAGCGTTACCAAGCTGCAGCTGCATTGTTGTATATGAATGACAAAGATGGTATGTATGCAAGATCTATGGCAAAATATATGAACACGTGAATTTATGTGAGAGCATTGTTGTGACATAGTGCTTGGTTGCGTTACAAATCAGAACGTGAAAAGCTTGAAAATATGGCAAAAAATCCGACTGACAACAGTAGGGCGTTGACAGCGCTCGCAAGACTTGAGATAGATTTTATTGTTGACAATCTCAGGTGAGGGTATTATTTTAGCAAAGCATGATCTCCAAATGATTTGTTTTTGCAACAATACCCTCGTGAATTGGCAAAAAAGATTTTCAATAGTTATGATGAAAAACAAGGAGAAAAATGATGGAAAGATGAAATGGATCATAAATTGAAAATATGAAGATTTGAGTTTGCACTCGAAGAGTTTGAATGAATGATCAAGTCCAATAGATTTTTCCCTGCATATTGATCGCTCAAAGCAATGTACACCCTGGCTTCAACACCCCAAGACAAAAGCATATTTTATAGGTGCGCATTTACGTTAATGATGTCAGGTTTACAATTTTTTGGAACAGATTATAATTTCAAAAATGATGAGTTACAAGTATTTTTTAGGAGTATACATTTGCCCATTGCAGATCGAGCTGTCCGAGATTGACAACACCAAGAAAAAATAGCTTCAATATTTGATATTGCAACGGGGTGATCTTTTACAGACAAAAAGTGAGCAAATTATTCTGCAAAGGATTTTACATATAACAATGTTCACAAAAACCTATGATGAATCAATTCATTTGCTAGTTGGCGAGATACAAGCGGTACAGACTGAAAACCTCACTGAGATCAGATACTAGAATTCTTGTCATGAAATCCTTGAGAAGATAGTATGATTCGTATTTTGGATCAATCACAAAAAAATGAAGACTATATGTACAAATGAAAAAAACTATCTGATACGCAACAAAAAAATCTCAATGAACTCGTAGGTAAATATGCTGAATCTGCTAGGTGAAAACAACTTATCCCCCTCAATACAATGTCAACAAAAGATGCATTGTATAAAAATATGCCATTACATGCAAAAATATTTGATACCTATTCAAGTCCATGAGATTCTCCTGAATCTTGACAAGTGTATGATTCTATTCGAAATAATCAAATCGAGGAATCTGAAGACCAACAGCATGTAAAGTTTGACGCTATACAAATTGAAGAGTTAAAATTCACTACTATAAAGATTTTGACAATACTATGATCTGTGATTGATAAATCAGCGGTTAGTAAGCTTGCAAGAGTTGCCAAAACAATTCAAACATCACCAACTATGTCAAAAACGGAAAAAGATCGTTTAGTTGCTTCTACTTTGTATTGAAGTGCATGGCAAGGTAAAGGTCCTCATCGGAAAGTAGATGCTACATTTAGAAATTATATACAATTTTTTTGTAATAATATTGAACTGATGCAAGAGGACGTACGAAATGAAATTGATGATTTTAATAGTGCTCCTGATACATCTTCCCTCGCATATAAACACAATCCATATGTGTATATTGACCCAGTCATACGATGAAGGTGAAATTCTCATGAACTACAACGTAGAAGAGAAAAACGAAGACAGCAAGCAAGAGCTGAAGATAAAGAAATTATCAATGAAGAGTTGGAAAGATTGTCTGATTCATACAAACAAAAAAAAGTACAAGCCTTGGATACTGCAACACCTCGATGACGTCAGTTTCTGAAAGATGTATATTGAATTTGAACTGCATCCAAGAAAAACCAAGATGATGTTTCTCAGCTCAAAAGAGAACAAGAATTACAACAGCAAGTGCAATCTGAAAGAATCCAATCTATTGAAGAAAACAAAACGAAAGTTGCAGTTTTGAATCCGGAGGCATACGACAAAAAAGATGCATATACACTTGAAAGTATACAAGAAGATTTGCCATTAGATACTTTATTGGAGACTGATGAACAAATTGTTGAGTTTATAGAAGGACGTTATAAACTAATGGATGTAAAAAATATTGTTGAGAGATTGAGAGGTACTATGTTTGTGAGATCTCGTCCAAAAACTGCTAAGGACTTGATTTCTAGTGAAGATGTTATCAATTATCTCAAAACAAGGTTTGAATGAGCGGATGAATATCGTCAAAAGGCAATTGCAAACAAATTAGAATCTAGTATACAAAGATCTGATTCTCGATCAGCTGCTTCCTAGGTTCTTTCAATGTATTATTACAAAATATGTCTTTCGTCTTGCAAAAAAATCAAATTTATGTATCACTTATGATGTTTGGGTGCTATATACAATAACAAGATACTAAGTATACATTGTATTCCAAATTATATGACTATGTGGATATTCTTCCACCGTGTCAGTTTATTTTTTTTCAATTAACGAATGGTTAAAAATACACAAAATACAGACTCTATTGATACTAATGACAATAATCCCATAAGTGAAAAGAAGATAGAATATACAAAAGATTGTAAACAGACCCTGACGTACGCTAGTATTATTTCTGATAGTAAACAAAATAAAATAGGTGCGGATGATTTGTTTTGGTGATGTTTTCATGTTATGCACAAACATAAACATGGGCATATTTTTTGGAAACTATTGTGATTTGATTCGATAGATGCATTGCAAGATGTATATGACAACAAAGTTGTGTGAAAACAAATCAAACAAAATGTTAAAAAGGCTGCACTTGTGACATCAACTGATAATGTTGATGCAGAAGCTGCTCAACAATTGTATCAAGAACAACGAACCTTGGTGCAAACTTTAGAGAATGAAATAGTTCGTCATGTCAAAAAGTGAAACAAAAAGATAGATCTCGTTTTGCTCTTATCTATTGCAATTTTGTATATGTCTCATGATTTGAGACAGTTGATAAATGATGAAGTTGGAGATGTTGATACTATATTAAACAACATAAAAGTATTTTTGGCAAAAATCAGTGCAAATAAAGTATGACTGTTTGCTTTTTTGCAGGAAGTTGATAAAGTTTTGGAGAACCTACATTTAGATATTAGCCAACTTACCACTATGTACGTAGCAGACGATGATGCAATCAAAAAAATGCTCGAAGATCTTGAAACTATGGAAGATAAAAATGATGTTGATTTTCAAAAAGAATCTGTCGTTTGATCTGTTCCAAACAATTGAGATATTGATATAATGGATCGTGATGATATGATCCAAGATGCAAACAGTAAAACAAAAAAGAAGAAAAAGAAGGGTGCTGATGAAAAAAAACTCACCATCGAATATTTTGGTACAGATTTGTGTCAAGAAGCACTTGATGATCACTTGGATCCTTGTATATGAAGGGACAAAGAAATACAACAAGTTATTTACACACTTTTGAGAAAAACAAAAAATAATCCTCTGTTGATTTGAGAAGCGTGAGTTTGAAAAACTGCAATTGTAGAGTGACTCGCTCAAAGAATTATTCAATGAGATGTTCCAGAAAAAATAAAGGACAAAAAAATTTATATGCTAGATATGTGATCTCTGGTTGCATGAACCAAATATAGATGAGACTTTGAAACCAGATTTAAAGCAATTTTAGAAGAAGCAGCAGACCCAACTAACAATATTATTTTGTTTATAGACGAAATTCATACCTTGATGTGAGCAGGATGACAAGCTTGAACTGATGATGCGTCTCAACTTATCAAACCCATGCTTGCAAGATGAAAAATCAAGCTTGTTTGAGCAACAACATTTGATGAATACCAAAAACATCTTGAAAAAGATGCTGCACTCAAAAGAAGATTTCAGGAAATTCATGTCAATGAACCTACACCAGAAGTAACAAAACAAATATTAGACTGACTCAAAAAACGTTATGAAGACTTTCATGGTGTTCAAATCGTAGATGCTGCAATTGTTAATGCAATACGTCTTTCACAAAGATATGTTCTCAATAAGTTTTTGCCTGATAAGGCAATAGATATTATTGATGAAGCAGCAGCAAGAAAGTCTACAATGATTCAAAAGTTGTGAAATGATGATGAATATCAAAAAGTTCTTCAACAAGTAAATCAAATAGACAAAGATATGGAGTTGTATGTAGAAAAACAAGATTATTATGCTGCAGCTGAGCTCAAAAAGAAGCAAGAAAAATTAAAAGATACAATGCATCATTTGAGAAATAATAAAAATATTCCTATACATATGAGACCATTAGTAGAAGAACATGATATTGGACAAGTTCTTGCAGACAAAACATGAGTGCCATCTGACTTAGTTACTGAAAATGAAATTGATAAGTTAAGAAGATTGTCTGCAACATTACAACAAAAGATTCTGTGACAAAATGAAGCAGTGAAAGCTATCGTTAAAACGTTACAAAACAATAGATTATCTGTAATCGAAAGAAACAAGCCAATTTGATCTTTCTTGTTTCTTGGTCCATCTTGAGTTGGTAAAACATATTTGGCAAAACTTATTGCTAAAGAATATTTTGGTGACGAGAAGTCTCTAATTAGAGTAGATATGTCCGAATTTATGGAGAAGTATTCTATTTCTAAATTGATTGGATCTGCTCCTTGATATGTCGGACATGAAAGTGGAGGAACATTAACTGAATCTATCAAAAGACAACCATATTCTGTCGTGTTGTTTGATGAGGTAGAAAAAGCAGATCGTGATGTGCTAAATATTCTCTTACAATTGTTAGATGAGTGACATATCAAAGACTCGAAATGAAGATATGTTAGTTTCAAGAGTACAATTGTTATTATGACTTCAAATTTGTGACATAGTGAGTTTTCAAAAAAAGTAACAACTATCGGTTTTTCTTCTTCTGATGCTACACTTGAAAACAAAAAAGATTTTGAAGAAAAAAAGAAAAGAGTACTTGATCAAGTAAAAGAATACATGTCACCAGAACTGCTGAATAGAATTGATTATAAAATTGTCTTTAGACCATTACAAAAGCCTTTACTCCAAGATATTTTCTCTTTGAAGATCAATGAATTCTTAAAAATTCGAAAAGAAAAATCTTCTGTCAAACTTCCAACATTCTCAAAGAAAAAGATTGCAAAAATTATTGATAAAATACATGATCCTGAGTATTGAGTGAGACCAATTGAAAAATACATTCATGATGAAGTTGAGTCTGAGATTATTGAAGAACTAATGAAAGCTAAATAATATTGTCTTCTATATAATAAAAACCAACTATTTTAGTTGGTTTTTATTTTTTTGTCAAATGTGTTTTTTATTTTATTAGGAAAATTAATCTTTTTCTGTGATTGTTTTTGTAAAAAATACTTGAAGCTCTCTGTTAAAACAATACAGTTATATTGTATATGTTATATATATTTTATTTATATTATTTATAAAAAATGAAAAAAACTTTTTTGCTTTGCCTAATGATGACTAGTGTTTTTGTATTTGTAGGATGTTCTTCTTCAGATACACAAGAACCAGTTGTTGATGATACAACTACAGTTGAAGTTGAAGCTACAGTTGATGGTGATACTACTGAAACAGAAGTTGAAGTTGATACTGAAACAGAAGACTCTATGGAATCATTTATCGATAGCCTAGAAAGTGATATAGATGAAGAAATAGAAAATATGGATGCTTCTGCAGATGCTGATACAACAGTTGAAGCTACAGAAACAACAACTACTACTGTTGTAGAATCTAACTAAATCTTTGTTTTGTTGGAGTTGTGAGTTGTTTACATGTCCACATATATCGAATGGTAATTTTTTTTGAGATAATAAAAGCTATATTTTTTGGACTCACTATATTGGTGTGAGTTTTTTATCTTAGATGAAAATACCTTTGATTAGCTGACGGTCAAACACAACAGCTTCAACAACTTCTTATGCCATGATATATGGTTTTTTGCGGTATTATGTTGGGATATATGATTGCTCATGTTTGGGCGTGAACGTTACAAAATGAAGAAGATAAGAAAAAAATATATATAAAGTCATTTATAATTGGAATTGGATTGTGACTATGCTTGGCTCTCGTATATATATTCGTCTAATTGGTGTTTTTCTCTGATTTTCTGCGTTTTTTTTGGTGTGATGTGGGTCTGGATTTGAGTGACAAGTTGTTTCTTTTGATGTGTTTTTGATGGATATTGGTCAAACCTTTGAACCAACATACACACAGTCAGTAGAAAATAAAAGAATAAAAGATCGTGTTATAGCTTCGTATGCATATCCTGCACCCGAAGAAAATCCTACGTTATTTGAAAAAAATATAATTATAGCTACAATTAGAAAAGAAGATGATGATTTAAATCTGCAAACGTTTTCACAAGTTGCTATACCGCAAATACAAAGAACCTTTGCATGATATATTGAATTATCTAGAGAGACAATTGATTTTGATTGTGCTGAGCAAACGAAGCAATGATTTATTCACAGTTTCTCTTTTGTACAAAATAATTCACAAGAAAGTGCGACGTATTACATTAGTCAATTGTATGTCGTCGGACAAGATACAATATTTGTTGTCTCTGCAGCGACAGATGTAGAAAGTGAATTGGGAACGTATGCATCATATTTCAAAACGATCCGCTGTGCAACGGATACATAAAATTTATTCATGTTTATCTTATATTTTTTTCTATGAATTCTACACCTGAGCAACAAAATTCACAACAAATCCCTTTTGCACCACAAAATTCTAACCCACCACAACAGCAGCAATATGCACCAGAACAGCAACAATATCAACAACAATATCAACAACAATATCAACAACCACAGCAATATGCACCAGAATTTCAACAACAACCAGTAACAGCATTTGTACAAAACGCCTTTATTCCTCAACAAGCGCCTGTGTATCAATCGTGACAAGTAGCTTGATCTGGACAAGGTTTTATGGAATGACCTTATGATCCTTCATGAGGTGAAGTAGTTGCAAAGACGTTGATATGATTGATAGTGTGAGGTATGATAGCTGCATTAATCGCTTTGGTAATTTTTGTGCTTGATACTGATTCTTTTTTGTCAGAAGTACAACCACTTTTGCCATTTATTTTGATATTAACTGCATTTATTTGTACATTGATTGGTAATGTAATGGTGATGTGAGCATATAGTTTATTTTATCCAAAAACATACTATGACTTTAGTAAGATGTTTTCTTCTGTTTTGCTAAGTACAGGTATTTTGTTTTTTCTGTTTGCTATAGTATATTTTATGTCAAATGTTCGTTGAGAAAATACGGTGTTTTTGGCATTGGCATTTCATGTTTCTTTTTCGGTTTTTGTGTCATATACAATGATGCAGTTTGTAACCAATCCAAATTATGCTAGCTCATCGTTTATGTGAACGGTTATCGGTTTTGCTTTGTCTGTAATTTTCTATCTTGGTATTTATAACGCAACCAAACTCAGCGCACAACAAAATCAAGTCTATTATCTTATGCTCTTTCCTTCTATTTTGTCCTACAGCCTTATTCCTTTTGCTACTGCAATTCGGGAAAAGATCTATCATAGTTTTTACGAAATGTGAAATGATTTTTTCTATACTCCAACATTGCAAGAAGCTCATCAAATTCTACAAGCAGCTTGAGAAGAAGACTGATTACAAGATGTAAACGTTGATATTTAGTTTTTTTAGACACACATGCATTCCGATCGATCTACACAAATGTCCACTATTATCCACAACGTTCATACGCAATTATGATACGTTCCTTTTTTGTCAGATTTATTTTCTCATACAGTATTTGGACCAATTTTGTCTACATTATCTTCTGATGAACAAAAAAAAGTTGACTGACTCCTCCGTACGTATGTCGAATCAATCATTTTAGGATCAAAAACAAAGTGATGATTGTATTTTAAGAGGTTTTATGAAACTCAAAAAGATCTATTTTGGGAGTTTAGACGCTTACAGCAAAAATTAAAAACTGATGTTGATTTTGATAAAACTGAATTTCAGTCTGTATGAAAAATTATAGAAGAAGAAATGTTTAGATACGAATGACTTCTCACTCAAAAAATGACAAATCAAGCGCAATGACTCAATAAAACTTTGGATGCTTTTTATGATATAGTCTACTGATTTTTTCCTTATTATAATGATATTGAATAATTTTATTTTTTTTGTATCTGTTGATGAAAAAAATTATACCGATTTTGTTGTTACTTACTACACTTTTGTTTGTCTGATGTGCCAAAAAAAGCGATCCATTAGATCAATTAACCCAGGTTCCGACCGATGATTCACTTGTTGAAGAAATAACATCTATAAACTCAGATGTATCTCAAAATAAACCGACAAGTGAGTCTGATTCAATTCTTGATGCAACGGTCCAAGAAATAGTTGAATGATGAGGAGTGTACGTTGCTTCTGTAAATGCAGAGCAACTTGATTCATTGTTAGAAACAGAATCTAATACGCAAATAATATTATATTTTCATAGTGAAACGCATGCTACAAGTCGTGCTTTTGTTGCTGATCTTGAAAAGAATATTTCTCGTATTCCACTTGGAACTGCAGTTGTCGTAGTTGATGTTGACGAATATCCAGCTATCGCATCTTGATATGAAGTAACTACTCCAAACACTTTTGTTTTTCTTGATGCTGAGAGAAGTGAGACGAATAGATTAAGTTTGGGGGTATTGCGCTATCAGGAACTTGCGGATAGATTATAATTTTTATATTACTCGTACATTGCTTATGCTTTGTCCTCAATGTCAGTCTAAAGATACAAAAGTTATTGATTCTAGAGTAGTTGAAGATGGTCATACTATTAGACGTAGAAGGGAATGTGAAAAGTGTGAGTTTAGATTTACGACTTTTGAGAGAAAAAGTTTTGCTGATTTGATGGTTGTGAAAAAAGATGGTACAAAAGAGTTTTATGATAGAGAAAAACTTGCAAAGTCTATTTCTTTGGCATGCGCAAAAAGAAAAGTTTCCAAAGATCAGATAGATGAAATAATTGCAAATCTAGAGAATAACCGAGGACAATCAAATAAAGAGATTCCATCTGATACTATTTGAAAAGATGTTTTGGTGGCATTAAGGCACACTGATCCAGTAGCGTATGTGAGATTTGCCTCAGTTTATATGGATTTTGACAACTTTGAGGATTTTAAACAAATAATATAACATGCACTTATATCTAATAAGACATTGACAAACTGAAGAAAATAAGTATAATATAATTGCATGACAATCTGATGGTACTTTGTCTGCTTCCGGAAAAAAACAATCACTTGCTATTGCTAGATTTTTTTCTGACATTTCTATTGATGCTATATATTGTAGTGATTTAGGAAGAGTACAACAAACGGCAGCGCCTACATTAGACCAACATTCTCATGCATATAGTGTTTTTGATTCTCGCTTGAGGGAAAGAGATCAATGAATACTAACGGGTAAGTCAAAATCATCTATTCAAGAAGAATTTTGAGAAAATTTGGATAATATAAGAGAATCTCACCCTTCTGTTGAGACCAAAGATGCAATGAATCTCCGTATGAAAGAAATTTTTGATGAAATTGTTAGTAAGCATAAAAATACTAATGATACTGTTGTTGTTTTTTCTCATCATGCATTTTTGCATGTTGCAATCAAATATTTTCATCAAGAATATTTTGCTACACGTCTTGTTCCTGGTCGCATAGAGAATGCTTCCATCACACATTATCATATAACGTGAGAGAGTGCTCAAATAATTATAGAAAATGATACATCTCATTTGTAAACAAAATCATCTTTTACTTTCTATGTTCTACATATGCTTTTAGGATTTGTTCTGATTATGCTCGTTATATGAGTCTGAATAAGTCTCAGCATATACTCTATGTTTGTGCCTTTTATAAAGGACTTATGAGATGTAAAATTTTATAATATGGCGTATTATTGAGCAGTATCTTCATTGGAAAGAGCAAATTTAACACTGAGATATCATGAAGCGTGATTTGAAGGTTCTTGATGACGAGCATGAACGACTACTTTTGGTCCATCTAGTGACTATATTTCTGGTTCATTTTGATTTTTGTCGAAACAACAAAATGGTATGAGACGACAAATATGATCAAGAACAGTTTCAATTCCTGCAACGTGAGATGGTAACGTCAGCGTTTTATTCAATGCAGAAAGTAAAGATTATAATGTTTTACCATACTACGCTAGAGAAACTATCGCATTAACTCGTGATATTACTTCAGATCCAGAAAAATTTTATACTGTACCAACGTACCCTACTGATTTTCAATCATTTGATGGTCTACGTATTGATCTGTTTTTTAGACTAAATCCTACGATTTACTCGTGATTTGATGCATGATTATGATGAGCATGATCTTTAGATGACCAACAAGATATTGATTGAGACAGACTAGCCAATGATGAACTAATTAATTGGTCTTGGCAATGAAATTATAACGCAAACTGATTTCGTATTATTCCTACCAAAAAAGTTACGTATTTTGGTACAAGTGCTGTAGTTTCAACTGATGATATGGCAATTAGAGAATCTTTAGTAAATGAATTATATCCTGCTTCTGCAACTGATACTGCCAATGTATCTTTTACTGATTCCTTTCAGCCTTTAGCTGTTGCTGGTGCCTCGGATGCATGACAGCATACTATTATTTCGGAACAGGCTGCTACTATTCAAACAGATACGTTTGAGGATATATTTGCAAATGGTTCATATACGGATATGACATTAACATTTTCTCTTATAAATTTTTTGCAAAGTAAAGTGTGATTTATTTACCCTTTTTTGGAGTATAAAGCAGAGTTTAATGACTTTGAAGTTCCTGATAGATTTTTTACGATAACATCAGTCTGAACTGTATGAGACTTTACCGTCACAATTGTGACCAAAAAGCCAACGTTTGAATGATGAGTTGCTGGAGACTTTACTGTTATATTCTAAAAAAGTACTCTGTATATCTAACTTTTTTTGCTACATTGAGAATAATCTATATCAAAAAATCATCTAGAGAAGTGTAAATTAGCTCAATGATACTTTTCCAGTTGTCACTCAAAGAAGTAAACTCTTGATTTCATATAGTATATGTTCAGCCAAAACTAACTGTTGCTCATGATGCGCACACATGACCTCACCCCCCAAATGATTGTGCGATTTTTTGACAATTAACTACTCATTTAGATCTAAGATGTAATTTTATATTATAGTCGTTCACTTCAAACAACACAATCAATAGTGGTCAGCGAATATCTTGCATCATATTAAGTGCAAATTTTGCTTCAGCTCTTTGTACGCCATATTCATTTCGTTCAGATGCATTCGTCCATGCCCATAAGATGCTTTGTGATTCGTTGCGTTGCATTCTCGAAAGTACGACTTGCATATATTGTGTTGCGTCAAAGCTTTTGGAACGAAACATTTCCATAGTAATTGTGTCTTTGTCTGCTCCTGCTTGTATCAAAGACAATGCAACTGCAAAGGTTCTTGTATAGTCACTTGGAAACAAGAAATTTCCAGAATCTGTAGCTAATCATAAGTACAAATATGTTGCAATGTTTGCATCCAATAATTTTGGTCGATTTTGTAATATGATGTCCGTCAACATCTCGCATGTTGCAATAGAGTCAGTATCTCTGATTGTCAAAACTGTATTTGGGCTCGTGTCTGCAACGTGATGGTCAATAATAATTATTTTTTGTTTGTCAAAGTAGTCGGTATGTTCTTGTGTTATTGTTCTAATACGACTATATGGCGTAAAATCACAAAAAATCATAAGATCATACGTTCCATAGTCAAAATTCGTCTCTACTTTTTGTATATCTTCCAAAAAAAGAAATATATCTGACGGTGTGTTCGTTGTGAAAAGACGTGTTTTTTTTGATAGTTTTTGGCAGATGGCTCCAAGTGCGAGTATAGATCATACTGCATCCCCATCGACATTCTCATGCCCAAAAATAGCTATAGTATCTGCTTCTTGTATCAATATTTTTAGTTTTTCGCTCTCTTGTGTACGTATCATTATTGTATTTGAATATGACAAAAAGATATCTGTAGTATATGGATTTACGTTAAAATAACAATAACTTGTTTGAGAGTTAGAGCTTGAAACCATCTATAAAAACTATACAATCTTGTCAGATTTTTATTTTTATTTTTTTGGATGACAAAAAAAGAGTACGTAGTTAAACTATTAACAGCACTTTTGGATGAATGGCCTCTTGCGAGAGGGTTATTGATGCTTGTTGAACAGAATAAATTTTCTGATGAGACTTTGAGTGCATTAACTGAGATATTCAAACAAGCAGTTCATACTGTTTCTTCAAAAATAAAACAAGACAAGTTACAAAAAAGTGCAGATTATTTGCAAAGACTTCAACAAAAAGAGCAAGACGAGCAAATGGGTGAGGATGAATTGAATGATTTGTTAGATTGAATTTAGTCCCTTTACATTGTCTTGATGTATGAGCTATAGATATGTTTCTAAGTATTTGTTTGTAGTAACAGTTCTTGTTCTTGTACTTTTTTTTTTCTTTTGACGTAAAACGTTTTCTTTGTCATATGCATTAGATGCTGAGAGTCAAAAAATCATAGAATCTTTTCCTTTTGTATTTGAAGATGCATCACAGCAAATAAATAGATGACAGTTTTTGAGAAGTTTGGCGCAATGGTACCCAGTTTATATGCAGTCGAAGTGACAAAATGTTGATTACAGTGCTACAAATGCACTAGATGATTCGTTGTTTACTGATGTAACTCTTGAAGAATCAAGGTCTTGGTTAGCGTACTTTGCTTGACGTGGTATTTTTACCAAACAAGAACGTTTTTGATTTGCATCTCCTTTGACGCTTAGTGATTTTATAACCGTGATGAAGAGGCTATGAATTGTTTCTTCATTAGATGAGTGCCGTAGATATCATATTTGTGACAAAGAGCTGACCCAAATATCTCCATTTGTTATCTGAACATATTTGCGTTTTATATCAAGACTTCTGAATAGTGATTTGAGAGTTCATCGAAATAAACCCATCCAATATATACAAAATAACTATGAACCGTTTTTGCCTCCATCATTTCGTTTTCCTCTCAAGCGTCAGTCTCTCAATTGATGTTATTTCTATTCACTTAGAAATATTCTTGTGTATAAATTTGGTATTGATATAAATATAGCTACAGCAGAAAAATTTATAAATAAAAAGCTCACAGATTTAGCGAGTCGAAAACACCAAGCAGATTTTAATGGTATTACAAACATTTACGTTGAAGAAAAGTTTCATATTGAATCGTTGATTACGTTGTTGCAAGTCTGAGAACCTGTTGCCGTTTCATATCTGTTAGATTACAAAGATAAGTATTGAAAGACACAAACTGTTGCTCATGTTGCTTCTGCGTATAGTTTTGATTATGAATGAGTACGGGTAGCAGAAACAGTTAGCAATTCATATGTAAGAGTTCCTTGGTCCAAACTTTTTGATGAAAATTGAATGTCCAAACAAAAATATATGCGTACGGTTTTTTATAACCCAAAACAATATCGGTCGGAAAGTGAAATATCGAGAGAAAAAGACAATAACTTTTTATTATATGAACGATAATGTATCTAGATCAACATAACATTATTTGTCTTTGACAGACTGAACAAAACCCAAAGATATTTGATATTCAAACCAATGTCTATAGTTTTTCTTCACAAGATAAAACCGTGCTTGTCTATCACAAAAATCAGATAAAACATATGCAACTCAAAGACGTCTCTCAAAAAATGATCTTGTATTATCTTCATAAACACCCTGAGTTAGCTTTGCAGATAGACGCAGAGGCATTTTCTTTGGCATTTTCTCTTTTTTCTTGATTTGATGAAAATACATGAGAGTCATATAGCTTCTTGTACAAAAAGTGACAACAAGATTTGCCATTTTTGTCTTCTGTATTACAAAAATATCTACCTGACGCAACTTTGGGTTTAGATTGATATATCTGTAAAGTACGTGGTGTGCAAGATGTTGCTCTCGATTGGAAGACATTACGTTCACCGAGTCAGATTTTGTCTTTTTTGTATTGATTAGCGTGTGTGTATGGTACACGACAAGAGAAATGATGAGTATTGCAAACCATCAAAATTCATGTTCCTTTGTTTGGTATTTATGAATCACAAGCTACTGTTTTTGTCTGATTTCAAGAAGTTTTGTTGGAACGTGGATTGTTTTATGCTGTTCGCAAAAACGAAAATGATGATTGAACTATCGTAGAAATTACAATCACCGATCAAGAGCTTTTGACCCAATTCGTAAAATGGCACGAATCTCTTGCAACTTTTACATGAATTGCTACAAATGACCTTGTAGAGTATCATGCAAAGCTTCTTGTTGCATATGCACAAGATAATTGATTTGCGAACTTTGCGTGCAATATTCATCCCCATTGTATCAAGTTATTGAAAAAATAATCTGACAGGGGAGTGTGTAAGAGGGATTGGTGTAGTCGGTAACACAGCGGTCTTCGGAACCGTCGTCGGGGGTTCAAGTCCCTCATCTCTTGTATTAATATAAAACGTATTATTCCTCAAATATAAAACCACCACTTCTTATGAAGTGGTGGTTTTTATTATATAGGAAATTCTAAAAACGAAAGTTTACCTACGTGGATGCAATATCCTTATAATCTTGAGCGTTTGTATATTTTTCTTTTTGATTCTTAGTTTTCAACTATTGCCCAAGTATGTTCCTCCTGTGTCAATAATCGTGACTTCTCATGCTTCATTTGGTCATTCTAAAACAATAAGGCTATGGTTTCAAGAACTAAGCCAAACTTTGGGGTCTTTGCCTGGAGGTTTGTCAAATATGTTTCAATTGTGTATCATGAGCCGTGATCCTGGTCAGATGAGTTTTTTGTTTTTTTCATAAGGAATTTGTTCATATATATACTTTTTTTTGCCATTATTATACTCCTTGATCGTTGGATCTGGTGCGTACGTACGGTGCAGTTCATCTTGTTTGGTAAGTACTTTAGGAACTAATCATGCTTCATGATAAATTCATTGTGGACCATTCCAGCATGTACTAAAAGATACATTTTGATTGTAGAGTTTATATGCAGCTTGTATGATTTTGTCCTTGTGTTTTTCTCTATTTTGAATTCACTCCTTTTCGAAATTATTAAGTTCTTCATAATGCTGAGAATCAGTTTCCAAGGCAGTGGTGTTTTGCGAGACTTGTTGTTCAAATTTTAGTCTGCTGTGTCTTGAAATGTTTCATCAGTCTGTAGCTGTCGTCATTGAGAATACAAAGAGTATAGTCAGTAATATAGTATGTTTTTTTAGATCTGTTCATGAAGGTTTTACTGGTTCTTTAGTAGTACTGTTTTGTAGTTTTTCTGAGCTATACATTTTTTATGAAGTTTATAGAAAAATTAAAATCAGCATATTGTATTTGATTTTTCAAAAATATGCATGAGTTGTTTTTGTCGCTTAGAATTAATTATTTATCAAACTATTCTTCTTCGTCGTCACATACAGAGAAATCAAACGTATTTGGATCTCATCATTCTTCATAATATTTTTGAGCTTCTTTTTGTCTATTTTCGACATCATTAGGTTCGTCGTATATTTTTGTACTTGGTGTTATTGCTCTCATAACAATAAAACGTCCTGAGATTGGATCAAAGAAGTAGTCTTGTGTAATAACTTTGTCTGGTCATCATAATTCAAACATGATCTTAGGGCTAATTCATATTTGTGGTGCTGGTCCTGTTATATTAATCCTTTCTAAAATGTTTTTTTGTGCATTGACTGATGCAACTTTTATTATACTTTCTACAAATTCATATCATGACTGGTATGTTCAGTTTGCATGTGAAGTAGAATCCATATTTGATCATCATACATACATTTTTAGGTCTTTAGTATCTTCTCCAAAGTCTTGTAAGCGACTTTGTAATGTTTTTTGTAGCTGTTCTGTTAGTTCTTTTGATTGTGAGATTCTCTTTGCATCGATATGACAGACAATATGTCTGTTTTGTTTGTCTTTGATCAATACATAAAAACATGAAATATGTCAGGTTGATAAGACTCATTTATTGGTTTCATTTAGTTCAGATATCATAAAGATTTCTGGGACACATCATTCGAATTCACTATATTGAATATCCATGACTGAAAATCACTCTCAGAACCGTTCCTTTATTCATGGTAAATTTGCAAGAGCATTAGTTTCTTGAGTTTTTGGTATATGTAGTGCCTGACTACTATCTTCAAGAGTGTAGATTTGTGGTTGCCATTTATCAATACAATTTATGATATCGTTTGGTCGTCACATATTTTCTAATTTTGTAAAATATTCTTGTCTTTTTATTTCTAGAGAAGTTGTGTCGCTTTGTCCGTAAGTATATCATGATATAGCTAGCAAAATAGGTATTAGTTTTAGCGTGTTTTTCGCTACTTTTGGTGCTTTTTTGATACTTTCTTTGATGTCAGTAAAAAATGTATTCATATTGTAATTCTCGGTTTAGTAAAAAATAGATTATTGTAAAATAGAGCAATAAGTCAATATGAGTCTTATTTACTTTTGATCCGTAATCCAGGCTTTGTTTTTGAAAGAATTTAAGATATTTTCAAAGTGCTTTTTCGATACATAAGAACATCGTGTCGTAATGTATTTCAAGCTAGTGTATTTAATTTTATGCTAATTTTTTTTGATAAGATTTTTCTTTGTTCTTGAGATAGTCACAGTGTTTCTCTATCTATTTTTTGTTTTATATTTTCCCATCAACTAAAAGCAGTAAGTTCTGATGATATAATTTGTATGTCGTTATTGTTTTTAAAAAATGAAGCATCTACAAATGAAATAGGGCATATATTTATATAATTAGTATTTTCTTTTATTGAATTATAATAAAAGGTTCCATCTGTTTCATTTATGTACACGATTGGATTATTTCATAAGAAGTTTCTATTGATATAGACTCATTTTCATTCTTTATATCATCATTCTTGTCGCAGTACACTAAGTTTTCCATCGTATGTTATTGCTTGTATTGTGTTTGCATTTCGTATATAAGAAAGAATTCTTTGGAGTCAGAATACGTGATATCATTTTTCTGTCATTGTGGTTTGTTCTGGTATATCATATAATAGTTCTTGGAAGACTGAAAGATCTCAGACCTCGTATTCCTTTTCTCAATCTATTACTATACTTTCACTATTGTCAGGATTATTTTTTAGCATATATAATTTATTTCATACTTTTTGTCAGTAAAATACATCTTTGAATGTTTTATCTTTGTAATATGTTGTATACTGAGGTAGCCCATTTTTGTCTTTGTTATGCATTATAAAAAATGGTTTCTTTCATATAATTCATGCATAGTTTATATAGCTATATCAATCTGTTATTGCTATAGTATTAAAAAATCATACGGTTTTTCGTAAACCTTCTGATGTTTCTTTTTCGGTAGTATAAATAACATCTCATTCATTACTTACTTCAATAATTTTTATATTCGCTTCATGAGTTGCAACTAATTTGTCATTTATAAATATGTTGTAATTTCAGTCTATATCTCTTCATACCCATGTCAAATATGTTTTATTAGGAGAAAAGTAGATATCATTTGATATATAATCAAGTTTTGTATTTTGAACAAGTATTTCTCAGTTTTTTGTTAAATCTTTTGTTTTTCAGTTTTCTACTACTAAAAAGATATTTCAAAATCAGTCACATATTTTTTTCTCAATATATCTTTCTGTATTTCAAATAATATTTCATTTATACTCTATATTACCTCAGTTTATTATTGCTGTAGACACTTGGTGAGTATTGTTATCTGCACAATACATATACTGATTATTTATTGGAACAATAATGTTTTTTTCTATATATATTTTTTCATTTTGTCAGTTACTTACTACTCACCAAAAATTATTCTCTGTATCTATTGTATATTGTAATACGAAGTGTTTCTCAGAAAAAGACTTACCATTTCGTATATAGATATATTGTGCATCCATAGCATCAGAATAATGTACGTTTACAAAAAGAATAGTTTCACCATATCGTTGTATATTTTTGATTGGCGTATATAAAAATTCTTTTTTGAGATGAGGCAATTGGATTCTCGAATCGACAAAAAAGGATTCTTCTTCCACTGTATACGCAGTTTTTTCTCACACTCAAAAAATTGCTTTCACTGTTCAATTTGTTGCGAATTGTGTACAGTTTTGAGCAAAAGTATATCCGATGAATAATGAGATTATGAGCATTGTTATTATTTTTTTCATTTCTTTTTTGTGATATAAAGTGTGATGTATTTGTACGAAGTCTTATTATATTTGCAAATACTTTTATACCACATCTTCGCAACTTGCAAAGGAGAAAATACGTTTTGTTGTACAAAGTATTTGATCAAAAGATATACTTCCACTATAGTCAGATAAAGATTTTTAGTTTTTTGACAAAAAATATGGGATTGGTAGATGATACAACAGCAATAGCAAAAGAGTTTCTCTTGCAACTTAATCAAGAATATGCGACATTACATACGGCATACGAAGAGTTATTTTGGGTGAGTTATATGGGAGATCATTCGAAAGACGATGACTTTACAGCAGCTAGAAATGCACTCGATTCTTTTAGAAACGACAAAAGTTATATACAAAAAATAGACAAACTGACCGAAGCAACGTCTGACCCAAAAACGTCTGAAAGACTTCAACATTGGAAGTATTTTTTTTCTTTGTACGATGTTCCTGCAGAACTGGATCCACTCAAACAAAAAATTGACAAGCTAGAATCTGACATACAACAGCGTATGTCAAAGCATAATACATGATATATTGATCCGAAATCATCATCTTTTGTGCAAGCGACACATTCTGCAATGCGTATGAGAATGCAAACTTCAAGTGATGAGACGTTGAGAAAAGCACTGTTTGATGGTTCAACTGCAAGTGCATGTGATTTTGCAAAAGAGTATATCGACCTTGTTCAGTGGAGAAATGAATATGCACGCAAAGCCTGATACAAGAACTTTTATGATTATAAAGCTCAAACTGAAGATCGTATGTCATGTGACGAGATTTTCTCGGTGTTTGATTGACTTACATCAAAACTCAAAGACGTTCACGATAAGATGAGAGAAGAAGAAAAATCAATGCCTTGACTTCGTCAGCCATGGAATTTTGGGTATATGATGTCGTGAGATTTTATCAAAGAGGAAAACGAATATTTTCCTCTGCAATCTATGATTGATGTATGGTGACGTTCTTTTGCAGCACTAGGAATCGACTATAGATGATCAAAAATGAAATTAGATTTATTAGAAAGAAATGGAAAATATAATAATTGATTTTGTCATGCGCCTATTGTAATTCATTATGACAAAAATGGTAAAAGAGTTGCCTGACAGACAAATTTTACTTGTACTGCTATTCCAGGTGAAGTGTGATCTTGATTTAGCGCTTGAAATTGTTTGTTTCACGAAGGGTGACATGCAGCTCACTTTTCAAATTCAGATCAACAAGATGTTATTCTCAATACAGAATACCAACCTCAAAGTAGTTCTTGGGCAGAAACTCACAGTATGTTTTTGGATACAATGTTTGATAGTATTGAGTGGAAAACTAGATATGCAGCTAATCTAGACGGATCGTTATATCCATTTGCTCTTCACAAAAAAATCACACTCAAAACCCACAAAATCAAAGCAAGGCAAATGCTTCATATCGCAGCAGTTGTAAAATTTGAACAACTGGTATACGAGATGGACAAAAACCTCACTCTCGACGCGATTGTAAAAATTGCATCAGATGTATCTCTTGAATATTTTGATTATACAACTCCTAGTTTGTGGTTGTTGACTGTACCACACATATATTCACGATCTAGCGCTTGTAGTTATCATGGATATGGGATGGCAGATTTGGCAGTTGCACAATGGAGAGATTATTTTTATCAAAAATACTGATATATAGTAGATAATCCACACGTTTGAGAAGAAATGACAAAAGTATGGAAATTGTGATCTAGTCTTGATCCACAATCTATGCGAATACAAGCATTTGGTTCAAAACTTTCTCCCGATGCGTATCTTGCTGATATCTTGATGGATGAAGAAGAACTGTTGGCTCTTCATCAACAAAGAATTGATAGACTCGCTTCTGTTCCACAGTATACAAAGCCCGTTGATCTTAATTGACCAATTTCTCTACGAGATTGAAAACAAAAAATTGCTGACTCAGATGAGTCTTTTGAGACGATGTCAGAGAAACGAAAAGATTTTATCAATGATAGACTTTCATCAAAATAAACATCCTATAATATTAAAATTACTTGTATAAAAAAAATGGAGTCGACTATTCATCGATTCCATTTTCTATTTCAAAATTTACTGTCTTTATTGCGTTTTCTTTGAAATCTGTATGATCTTTACATCTATTGCTTAGCTCCTGACTAATGCGGTTTAATCGAGGTCAGTTGGTTTCTTTTGCTCGACATACTCGTCCAGGTCTTCATCAATGATTATCATTAACCAGAATAATATGCTCTATACATGTTTGATATATTTCATTTCGTATGTCATTAGGTCACGACATTCATGCATGAGTATCAAGAAATGGCTCATGTGGGTAGTCGAATTCGAACAATGCCATACGGTATCATAATTCTCTGATCATATAGGTAATGACAACTCTTTTCTGATCTTCATTTAATAGATTAAAGTTTTCACGAATACCACATTCTATTCGCATTCTGCTAAAATATCATCACGTGTCAAAAACTCTTCTGCCATCTGGACTTGAGCCAATTGTGTACAAATTATAATCTGCTACCATTTTTATAAGATGTTCTATTACTTTCATTTGTCTTTTACTCGCACTAAGTGATTTCTCTAATTCTTCAATGTGGTATATTCTGATCTCGTCAGTATTTGAACTTGTGTCATTTATAGTCTTGTTGTTGCCACCATCAGATTCAGTTCACTGTATGATTATTTCATTTGCTACAAAGGGTCTTTCTCCATGAAGCTTTTCATGTACGCTACAACTTGAGAATCACATAGCTACCGAAACAACTAAAAATATCTTAGCTATTTTGTTTGTAAATTGTTGTTGTTGTGATTTATATTTTGGTGTTTCTCTAGTTTCTTGTTGTTTTTCTCTAGGAAAATATGTTTCAGGACTCATCGATATGATAATTATTTCTAATAAAAAAGTATCCTATGCGATGCATAGTTTTTTTTTGTGATTACCAATCATTGGTACAAAATGATATATATGTTTAGTTTATATTTTTCTTTGTGTGTTTTTGTTGCTTATGGTTAGGTTGTTTTGATCCTATTATGTGATTAGTTATTGTGATCACATTTACTATATTACGTTTTATGTTTTTTATATGTGACAATTTTTTAGAATATGTCTATATCTTGTAAATCTATTGTTGTGCTCACCACACCCAAACTCTATAAATTTTGATGATGATAGCAAGAGCAGTCAGATAATTTTTGTTTGTAAATCTTGCCTTTTTGATAATACTGTTGATATTTATTATGCTGATGCTTTTTATGTTACTTTGTTTTTTGTTGCCTCCATCTGAAGGAAAATCTGAAAGTATTGCTTCTTGAGAAACGTATCAGAAGACTAATTTTTTGTGTAAAAATCCTCAACCAATAGATATTGCAACCACTGCAACTCCCAAAGAACTCAAATGCACTGGTTCGAGGTTAGATGAAGCAATTGAGTTGAATAAAAAAGTTTTGACAAGTCCGCGCTGTCCTGCGATCCAAAGATATACGTGAGTAATGTTTTGAGCAATAGACTATGAGACGATGTCTTCACCTGGACAAACGTATTTTGCACATCATACATTGATTTTGTCATCGATGTATTGACTTTTGAGACCTTTGGATATGATTGCCAATTACAAGTTGCCAGTGACTACAAAACTTGCTCATTATCGACGTCATGATGTTACACAATCACTATTGTCATTCGCAAATGACAAAAATATATTGTTTTGTGATATGCTTTCGTGACCGTATCGCAATATGATTGATTGGAAAATACTTAAGCAACATCAGAACATACACACCTGTCAGATTAATTTTTTGAAAAAGAATACCACCTGACAGCTAGTCAAGTATACCCACTGAGTCAAGTCAGTCAAATGAAAGCGGTTTCGCGACATCTGCGAATCTTCTGCCAAAAATTTGGATCTTGAGCAAATGAAGCAGGGGAGTTTGGATGTGGTTGGGTAGGAAGAATATTTTTTTGAATACTGATATATTTTGATTTTTGGGTATTAATCATATGTTATATGTCTCTAATTTGGGTTTAATCCTCAATCTATTATATTTCACCGACGCATAGCATTTCACTGTAATAAGTAGATAATTAGTATTTTTTGTCATTCAATTTTACCAACTGATAGTAAATGACCTATGTTCTTCTCGTGTTCGTCTTTTTTGAGTTGTATAATGTAATCTCAAGCTGGTACAAACGTTAGTATCTCTCATTTTGACTTATCATTTATAGAATCTACATTTCTAGAATCTACTAACATTACAGGGTGTTTTTTGCTATCAAATGCGAGAATGAGTGATTCTTTTACTTTTTCTTCTCCATCAGAATAATCAGTAGTAATCGCAGTAATTATGTCAATACCGAGTTGAGGTTGATTTTTTTCTATTATCTTTTTGTCTTGATTTATATTTAGATTCAAGCTATTTATTTTTTCTCTTAATTTGTGATTTGTCATAATAATTTGTTTTTATAAATAATATATTAACTTATTTTTCTGTTTTCAAATGTCAACTGTTTTATTTATTTTTTTTATATTTACGATTTTTTATTTTCACTGAATATATTATTATTAAACTTCTTATATTTTTTAACATCTTTCAAAAGCATACGAAGGTGTACGTGATATTGTTGATGATTTTGTATTACGAGGGACGATATATGATTGGTCAAACAACGAATGTTGCGTAATTGTACTATCTTCTAGCTCTCATAGATAAATCCCCGTTGTTCTACACAAAACGTTTCACCATTGAACCGTTGCAAACAAGGAACGAATACACGTGATCAAGTAATCTATATCATCCGTATGGTCAGGCAATCTTTTGTCTACAGAAAAACGCTTAAATTCTTTGGTTCTAAAAAATAGTTTGATATAGCGAGTTTTTGTATGCGTGTGATGCAAATGTGCAATTGCTTTATCGATATTCTCAGAAAGGCGTTCCCATATGATGTTTGCTTGGTTAGTAAAATGAGGATGAAACGATCTACTTCTGTGGATACCACGAGGATATTTTTTTGCCGCGAAAGATGTTGCATTGATGCAATTGACCTCATACCATACCTTGAGTCAACTTTTGCCAAGAAGAGATCTGACAAATGTGTACGGAAGGCAAGCAAAATCATATGCTGTTTGGCAGTGTGAGGCTAGTTTGGCTTGTGTGCGACGACCAATAAAAGGCACCGCTTCTAGAGGAAGTGTTTTGAGAATATCATAGATATTTTGTTTATCTAGTCCGACACACTCTCCAAAAGGCTTATTGATTTCTGCAAACATTTTGGCAAGTATCTTGGTTGGTGCAAGTCATATTGAGACTGGAATTCCTACGTTTTTTTGTATGGATTCTTTGAGTCTCTTTGCTATTTCTTCGTAAGATACGTTGTACATGTCAGCATAGTCTGTGATATCAAAAAATGCTTCATCTATACTAAATTGCTGTATTACTTTTGTATGTTTTATCAAAAAAGACATCAATTTTTGGGAAATGGTCTTGTAATATGCAATGTCTGGAGAGACGTAGTGTGCGTCAGACGGAAGTATTTTTTTTGCTTCTCGTACGGGTGTTCAAACCTTGATACCAAATGCTTTGGCTGTATAATTTCTTGCAATGATAACATCTTTGCCAATACACACACATGTATTCGCCCAATCTGGGTGTCTATAGACTTCGCAATTTGCATAAAAGCTATCGCAATCTACTAATCACCGAACTTTTGTAGAAAGAGGAAGATTCATAGTATCTTATATAAGAATATTTATTCTTATATAAAGAGAAAGTTTTTATTTTGTGAATTAGATTTTTTTTCTACATTTCTTATTTCATCATGTGGAGCACTTCGCTCTTGAAGAGGGTGACTTGTGATGAGAATATACATGGCAATATGTATTTTTGCTTTGTAATCTAGTGTGAAATATAAATCAAGATGTGGGAAATAGTTTGGCTTACTCAAAAAACGCAGGTCCTAAGTGCTGTTAATCTCAATAAACACTGGAAAAAATATTAGGTATTATTAGAATGATCGCGGGAATAGTGTTATTGACTGAGAATTAAACAGGGTGCGGGGTTTCACACTAGGACGTACGTTAGCATAAATATTATCTTTATTTTATTAATTAATTTTTCAAGTATGAATATCCGAATAACAGTTCCTGTCTTGATCTGATGACTATGGCTTATGACTATGGTCATGGAGTATTTTTTTCTTCCTGCTATGCACCGTATAGCTAAGAAGCTCAATCTGTCAGATGATATTGCATGAGCGACGCTGATGTCTATTGCGACAAGTGCTCCTGAAATTAGTACTGCTCTGATTGCACTCTTTTTTTCTAGTACTATGGCTGCAAATCCTGCTCTTTGACTATGAACAATTGTATGATCTGCACTTTTTCAAATTCTTGTTGTTTTGTGATCTGTCTGAATAATGAGAACAAGCAAACTCCAATGGAGGCCTATTGTGAGAGATATGGTTGTATACTTGATAGCGGTCAGTCTCTTGTTTTTTCTTATTTCAGATGATTTGCTTACTTTGTGGGATGGAATTATCTTACTTTTTGTCTATGTTTTGTATGTTTTTTTTCTTTTATGGTGGAATAAAAAATATCCACAAAAAGATCACATTGATGCTTTTGACGAAGTAGAAGAAGAGGCAGAGGGTATTTTGACAAAGACATTCGCTACAAATCATACTCGGGGTATTTTTTTTCTGAGTATTGGTGCTATTGGTTTGATCTCGTATTATCTTGTTTTAGCGGCTGAGTCTATTGCTGGTTGGATAGGAATACCTTCTGTTATCATTGCACTCACTATTTTGGCATGAGGGACATCGATACCAGAACTGATCTGATCTGCTCAAGTGAGTAAAGAATGAAAATGAGAAATGGCTGTTGCTAATGCTGTATGAAGTAATGTTTTTGATATTCTTGTAAGTTTTGGGCTTCCATTGACAATCTATATTCTTATAACATGAGAAAATATTAGTGGTTTCGCTGGTTCTCAACTGACGTGATCTTTCTATCTTCTTTTCGCTTCAGTGGCTGTTGTCCTTTGACTGTTTGCAGTGAGGAAATTTGTCTTTGATAAACGACTATGACGAGGTCTTGTAACTGCATATGTTGTGTATGTTCTTTGGATTGCTTTTGCGTAATGTCTTCACGTTTTCTTGGTATACTTCTTCTTGTTCTTACTTTTTTTTGTCTTTTCTCATAACATGAAAAAAGAAGAAAAGTATGCGAAGACAAGATAATACAACTCAACCAATCATTGACTGCCGTGGCTGTCAGTGATTTTTTTGAAAAAGAAAAAGCTCTCGTCATGCGAGAGCTAATTGCCAATGATGAGACATTGTTTGAGTATATTATTCACTGGTATTTAAAGGCTTAAAAACAGTAAAATGTATTCAATTAATGTACTTTCTGTGAAAATCTCCTCAGTTAGTAATTCATTTTGATGTTCAATTTTTATAGAGATATGATATTATCGAAGTTACATCCATTGTTGATATTTGTCAGAAAGTAATTCTTTTCTTTCATAAGAATGCCATATCTTCATATTGTTTCTTATGTTCTTCAATCTCTTCTTTTGATTTTCAAAGTATTCATGCAGTGTTGATTATAATGATTTGTATATTTTCAGGAGTAAATGATGGTAAAAACTCACATCATCATATAATAATTGTTCATCTTTTACCCTTCATCGCATTATCTATAAATTTTAGATGAGAGTCTGTTATTATACGACCATCTATATCTATATAATTTGATGTTCCATGACCGACTATAGCTACAGTAGATCACTCTTCCGTCTGAAGAAAATGAAGTATTGCTGTTGTAGGATCAAAAGTGTCTTTATGTAATATTTTTGCATTATGCATAGTGCTTGATATACTTATATTAGCTCATTTTAATCAACTTACTACTAATGATGGTTTATGTGTTTCAATTTCTATTTCAATAGAGTTTGGTAATAGTATTTTTTTATAACTATCAACTTCATATCGTTTTATAAAGTCATCTATATGTGGACTAATTCACGTTTTTCATGACCATTCCTTAAAAAACGCATACAAAAGAAATTTATTATAGAGCATTCTTTCTGCAAGTTCCATATCTTTGTAGTAAGCTTTTCATTCAAATCAAGATTGATTAATTTCTGAAAATCAGACTGCAAAATTTAGATAATCCTCCAAGCTATAAAACAATCACTTTCCTTCTTCTATATATGGAAAGAATTTATTAGGGTATGAGTATATATCACTAAAATATTCATAAGATTTTAATCATTTTTCATTTTTAACGATGAAATCAATATTCATATTTTCTTTGGAGACGGACTCATTTATATAATGACTAATACCCAAGTAAGATGGTATAAGGTAGTCAAATGAAGCCATTTGCCAATTTGATTCTTTATCATTATGCATCGAAAATAACATGTTCATCAAATTGATATACTCATTTTCTATTCTTTTATTATTTATATCTTCTGAATTCATTCAAACTCATAACATCAAATATTTATTATATATCTCCATAAAGTTAGGTTCAGATATATGGTTATTAATATTGATTTTTTCTTTGACGGTTCATAAAACTCCGTGGAGAAATGTTGAATCAGCTTTGAGAAATCAATTTGTACCTAAATAAGATATGGGATTTCTTCAATACATGAATTCATAGGTTTTTATATTTTCTTGAGAATTAAGCTCTTTATTGATGCTCATATAAAGACTGTCTATATTTCATCCTTCTATTATTTGTCCTTGTACCTCACAAGACAATAATTGTAGTAAGAGTCATGTTATTATTGTTTTCGTTATTGTAGGATAATATTTAATCGTATGTAATAATGATTTTTTTATATTATTAGATGTTTTTTGATAGAAGATTCTTGGTATAGTTAGATGTGGGAAAGATTCCATTTAGTGTTATTTTGAAGATAAATGTTACATATATTACTTTACAGTATCGCGAAATTATGCATTATTTTATTAGTGATTCTCAAAAGGAAGTCAATTTCTTTTGAAAAATGAATTGATATATTGACATATTTAATTACTATTTGTTAAAAAGCAGACGTAACTTATGTGGAGATACTACATATATGTTAGTTGTTCTAGGCTTTTTTAAAATAAAAAAATTATACAAAAATGAAAAATAATAAAAAACCTGAAAGTATATAATGTTTGGACTTTTTATAAATTCCTAGTCTTTTAAATTATATTACATTTAAAATGAATATAAGAAATATTATAGAGTCTGCTGTAATGGCATGATTAATGTCATTTGCTCTTCAACAAAAAGCGACAGCTACTATAGTAGATAATTTCGAATCTACTCATACTTCTATTGCTTCAGATAGTACTAAAACAGTATCTCAAGATTCTTTACAGAATATGCAAAAAAGGTATGACAATGCAATAAAGTATCCAGTGGCAGATTTTAAAAAATCTGATACTTTGGTACGTGAATTTGATACCTTACGTATGTTGTTTGTACATATGGATACCAGTATGTATGATTTGACACAGACCTTGTCTTGAAAAGATAAAGAGGCTGCTGATCATGTCTATAAATTATTTTTGTTAGATATGGAAATAACTTATATTAGATGAGAACAAATATTAAAATCTAAAATGTTGTCAGACAGAACATCTATTAGATCCTTGATTAACGTTCTGACTACTTATGATACGTCGCTTTGGACATTTGAAGATTTTTTGCAGTTTTGTGAAGAAAAGGATAGAAATGGTTTAACTATCTATGATAGATTAAAAAATATAAAAAAAGCTTACGTACTAACATTAATGATACGGAAGATTTTTTAGTAAGAGCTTTGTTGATTATCAAGAATTATGAGAATATGTACAAAAATGTAGCTGCAAATAACAGAAATATTTTGACTTTGGAAATAGAAGAAGCAAAACAAAAATCTACGAAACTACAAGACCTTATTGATGAAGAAGCTGAGATGTCTGCACAATTACAAAGTAAAATTGATAGTTTAAATGCTTTTTTAGAAGAACTTGTAATCAAGCAAGAAAAACAACGTGAACAGGAGGCAGAAGCAGAAAAGGAGGCAGAAGAACGTAAGGATTGGACACGAAGACAAAAAAAACAATATCAACGTCAAAAGAAGATAGAAAATATTAAACAGTGGGAAGAACGAAGAAAAAGTAATCAGTTAAGACAAGAAGAAAAGAGAAAAAAAGAGAAACAAGAAAGAAAAGATGAAAGACAAAATGAAAGAAAACAAGAAAGACAAGAAGAAAAATAAAAAAATACAATCTCTTGCATTGTTTTGTTTCTACACTAGTATTGCAATACTATCAAGTTTGTATTTATTCAATAAAGTATCGTAATGAATATTCTCTTCAAAGAAGAGCCAATACTAGAGACAGTAAGATTTAGTGTGCAACAAGATCGAGAAGTGCCGATTCCAGGATTTTTTATTCTATCTTCTATGAGAAATATACGTTCAATTGATGAGTTGTCAGAACACGAATTAGATGAGTTTATAAGAATTCTTGCAAAAGTTCGTAGAGGAATGAAAACTGTGTTGCATATACATGATGTGTATTTTTTTCAAAATGAAGATACGAGACACAACTTCCACTTTCGAATGTTTCCAAGGTATGAACGAATGGAACAATTTTGAAGAAAAATTGAATCTGTGAGACCTATAATGCAACGAGCTATTGCACATATGAATGATGATGAAACCATCAAACAGGTCAAAGACGATGTACAAAAAATGAGAGCATTTTTCGAGAAGCTATAAAAGATTTATTTTTTTTCTGTTAAAATATGAATAAACACATGAATAAAGAATTACAATCTGTTTATGATAGTTTACAGGAAAAATGACTTATTGTTAAACATGAAAGTAATTGAGAATATACCCAAAAAGTCATCAATAACTATTGAGTGTCTTCAAATTTGAATCTCTATTGTTCGTTGTTAGTTAGAACAAAAAAATTTCTAGATTGGTTTGGAGATTGGGAAAAATATCCAGACCAGGCTTCAAAAGTAGTTGATGAATTTTGAGAACCAAAACTTGTATGGCATTGAACAAACAAAAAATTTGAACAATTTAACCAAAATGAAAACTGAATCTATTTTTGTGATTTTGAAATAGCAAGTAGGTATGCAATTACAAGATTTGACGTACGTTGAGGTTTTTGTGATACTAATAACTGTATATCAAACTATTGAGTGTTTTTGAATCTAAGAAATCCCATGTATACAAACAAAATTAAATATTGGGATCTTGAGAAGGAAACTAATTGGAGAAATAAAGAAAATGATGGTGTTTTGATGTACAAAACAAGGGATAGCTTATGAACGTATGATCAATATTTCGTCAAAAGTACTGATGCTATTATGCTTGTTTATAAATAAAAAAAATCACTTGTCTTGTCGCTTTGCTTTTATAAAATTATTGTATGTTTCAACAATCACCCTTATCCAAAATAGATCGATCTAGTGTAACGTGAATTTTGCTTATTATCAATATTACGGTTTTTCTTGCATGGCAATTTATGCCTTATGAGATTATGGTATCCTATTTTCTCTCAATACCTAGAGTATTCAATGTATGAACTCTCTTAGCAAACGTATCTCATAGTTCTGTGATACACATTTTGTGAAATATGTATATGTTATGGATGTTATGACCAATCATCGAACGCTACATTCAACAAAGATCCTATATCTGACTTGTGCTTGTGTCTAGTCTCATATCTTCATTGGCTGTTTTTTTGTTTGCATCTGGACCAACACTTGGATTTAGTTGAATTGTTATGGGTTTGGTTTCATTTGCATATTTTTCTGGGCGTATACCTCTCCAAAAAGACCAATTATGAATTATCCTTGTTATCAATATTGTTGCCTGATTTAGCTCTTGAATAAGCTTTGTTGGTCATTTTGCCGGTGCGTTGTGATGATGGATATATTCTCGTTATATGAATAGATAGAAAAATATATTGAAAAGTCAATAATAATTTATATAAAGTATCTATTATTTATATTTTTGTGAGGGTTATGGAGTTTGACGCTAATAAATTTGAAAATTGAGTTAGAAAATCACGTGATATAGTAAATAAAAGCCTAGATACTGCTCAAGAATATACAAAAGCTTGTAAAAGTATAACTTCTTGACTCAAAACGTTCTTGAGTATAACAGAACCCCTAACCAAAAAAAATCCTCAAGTAGCGCGTATTCATTCAAGTGTGAGTCGTATTCTTGTTGTTTTTGACTCCTTTTGAGATAATGTAGATACCTGAATAAACTGAAGTAGAACTATAATATGATGAGCTGAAGTTATATATAAATTGTTTACTAAGAGAAAGTAATTTTTGCAATTTTATCGGTTAATAAAAGGATTTTAACTTTGAAAAAGATGTTTAATTTATATTTTCTACAATCATGATGCAATGAAAATTTAATTAGATAACTTTAGGCTGAGAAGTATAATTTCAAAAAAAGAATTGTCTGACCGATACCATGTTTTGTTCGCAATTTCGTGTATCTTACTATAGACGTTCATTTTTGTCAGAATTTTTATATTGCTCCATTGTGATGGCTGATAGCCTACAGATATACAAGAAATACATATTTTGTGTTAGAATACTTTTTTTTGTCATAATTTGCCGATCTTTTCTTCGAAAAGTATTTTTTCAAAATGGTAATGATACTAGTTCTGAAAATAATGTTGATACGATGGATGTAACGTATATTCAACGAGAGGAAGTAGCGGCTATTTATTCACAAACATGAATGACTGCACGTGAGATCTTGGAAAAATACCCGAAATCAATCGCTATTGTCAATGGTTCGTATTTTGGATACTTTGATGATTGAAGTTTTGTGCCTGCATGATTGTATATCCAAAATGATCAAAAGTATGCAGACGCTAAAGATCCAATTGGTGATATCAATCTTGGCGTTGGTTTGCTCATCAAAGACAATATTATTTCGTTACAAAACTTTTCTTTGCAGGATTTCGATTTACAGACTCTTGATTTAAAAGATACAAATTCTGATACAAATAAAGAAAAAATATTAGCTTCTTCGTGAATACAACTTTTTGCACAGGTATGACCTTGGTTGGTTATGTCTTGATCCGCTGTGACAGACTTACAACAAGATAAATCTCATTGGTTGTGATCGTATTATAGGACATTCGTTGTTCTTGACTGAAACCAAAAGTACCTATGAATAACCAAAACGAAAACGGATTTGTATACATTGGCTAAGCACATACAGCGTTTTTGTAAAACCAAAACATGTCAGGCAGTCAATCTCGATTGATGACCTTCTAGTTCGTATGCATTGGCATCGTGAGATTCATTTAGATCCACACAATCATTGCCATTGTGGCGAGTTGTGAAATAGTCTTATTTGTTCTTGCGTGAGCGGGTCTATATACGTACAATGCAATATACTATACAAAACTAGTTCAGTAATTTTTTTTATATTGCAATCATATATGGATCAGATAACTACTCTCAATATTCTCAAATCATGACGCAATGTGTTTTTGACTGGGCAAGCGTGAAGTTGAAAGACGTACGTAATTAATCAGTTTGTTGAGCGGTTGTGGGCATGTGATATTCCTGTTGCAATCACGGCTTCTACATGAATTGCAGCCACGCATATTTGATGAGTGACAATACATTCTCGATCAGGTGTTGGTATCAAAAATCGTCTTTCTGAAAGAGATTTGGATCTTTTGGAACAAAAAGAATACATCCACAAAAACGTCTCCAAACCCAAAGTCTTGATCATTGATGAAGTATCAATGCTGAGTTCATATTTGCTGGATATGGTTGATCGTATTGCCAAAAAGGTAAGACGAGATGATCGTGCATTTGGTGGTTTGCAGGTTGTGTTTGTGTGAGATTTTTTTCAGCTTCCACCAGTGGTTGCAGGTATGAATGATACCAAAAGATTTGCTTTTGCTGCCAAATCTCGAAACGCGTCTGATTTGGCTTTTTGTTATTTGACAACACAATATAGACAGTGAGATGGTGGGTTTCGTACATTGCTCAATCAACTGAGAGTATGAGATGTACAAGAAGATAGTCTGACGCTATTGAAGTCAAGAATGATAGAGACGTCCGATGGAGATATTCACGAAAATACTGTTCATTTGTATACTCACAATGCTGACGTCGACCGTGTCAATGCGGAGCGTCTTGCTGAGTTGGATGAAGAAGAGGTGATTTTGGATGCAAGTGGTATGTGAGATAGTAAACTGATCAAAGTCATAGCCAAAAATATGCTTGCACCGCAAGTTTTGAGACTCAAAGTCTGAGCAATTGTTCTTTTTGTCAAAAATAATGCTCAAAAGTGATACGTGAACGGAACGAGTGGTAAAGTAGTTTGATTTACATCCAAAGACTATCCAATCGTACAATGTGCTGACTGAAACAAAATCGTTGCTGAACCTGAACTCTGGTCTATAGAACAAGCAGACGAGATACTTGCAAGTGTGTCACAAGTTCCACTCAAGCTTGCACGAGCAATTACTGTTCATAAATCTCAAGGTATGACGCTCGACCGTGCTATTATCGATCTTTCAAAGGTCTTTGAACCCTGACAGGCGTATGTTGCACTTTCTAGGTTGAGAACGATTGAGTGACTTATTTTGCAGTGAGTTAATCCTCATTGACTCCGTGCTCATCCTTTGGTCGTGAGAGCAGATGCATATTTTGCACAGCAATCAGCTGATTTAGAATCAAGTTTTGATCATCTTTCATCTGATGATCGACAGAAAGTACACAAAAAATTTGTAAATCTTATTGGTGGTACATATGTCTCTCAGGAGGATATCCCACCTCATACTATCACTCAAAAATCATATAAAAGCTCACAATCCCAAAAATCTAACAAAGTAAGTACAATAGACCAAACACTTGAACTTGTACAACAAAGCCTTTCTATCAAACAAATAGCTCAAGAACGTGATCTGACCGAGCAGACTATCTGGTCTCATATTTTCAAAATACGCGATAGCTATCCTGATGTCTCTTTGGAACAGTATAAATGACCACAAGAACGTATAAAAAATATGTCTGACGCGGTCACAGTACTGTCAGCCAATCAAGCCAATCTAGATGCAAAATGACAAGTGAAGCTTTCTGCGTTATTTCATCATTTCAACAAAAAATATAGTTATGATGAAATCAAACAATGTTTGTTGTTTGTATAGGGTTTTTGTAAAGTATATTTGTGTCTAAAATTGATCTTTTTTTCAAAAACCATACAATAGAGAGTATTCTATTTATTTTGATACTTTTGAATGTCCGAATCTACAAAAACCAATGTTGAATCTACAAAAACCAAAATGAAACTAACAGCATTACGAAAAAAAGCCAAAAAAATAAAAAGTAGAATCTCATGATATATCAAAAATCTATTTGCTAAAAATACTACATCTAAAAATGATCTACAACTAGAAAAATCTATATTTCCAGGTAAAAAACTTTATGCTGCCCATGGTACAAAAACTTATAAAGAGTACATTATGCCATCAAAACTAAACGAAGATGTGTTACAATGTATTTCTACATATTGTCGTTGAAATGGTTTTACATTTGAACCAAACCAATTTGAATCAACAGAAGACTTTGTTTCACAGAAAAATAAAGTAGAAAAATTGTGTAAAGACGCAGGTATTGAGGGTGATTATATCCTATGAGTACGACAAAAACTTGTAGAAAACAATCCTACACTCAAAGACATTGATACATTTTTGCAAAAACATAGCTATGATCAAGAGATATTGTCTGATGCAATTGGAGGTGTTGCGTCACAGTTCACAGAACAAGATACATTGTATTTCTTGGAAAGATCACAATGAGAAATGTATTATGATAAGCATACACAATGTGTCACAGATGCTGTTAGTGCCTTGTGAGGTATGCAAAAATTATTGCAAGACAATAAAAAAGATATACATACTTTGCTACAAAAGCTAAAAAAAGAATATGAAAATGATCGAGATCCGAAAGCTGTTGCTGAAAGCTATAGAGCAAATTGAATGTGAGAAGAATCGTTTTTTTATTATATTGTTGCTATATATATCGATGATGAAAAAGAAATTGATGTAGATGGATTCATACAAGAGCTATCAAAGAATCCATTTGCATGATATAGTTGTCTAACAATCTTGAGTAGTGTAAAAATCAACCCAGGGTATATCCAACATCCACATACGTTTTTCTCTGAAATTCGACCAAAATATATTGCTTGAATAAAAAACAATTCGTAAATAAATACGCAAGTATCTAGAAAAGTTTTTTTTTACTTTTATATACATGATGGAAAATCCATACTCGATTGTTTTGACAACAACAGCTACTCAAGAGGAAGCTGAGTTTATAACACAACAGCTTTTGCTAAAAAAACTCGCTGCTTGTATTCATATTTCTCCAACAACAAGCCATTATGTACGAAATGGTAAACTTGAAGTTGCAAAAGAATACGTTCTATCTATAAAAACTAGAACACGTGATTTTGAAGTTATACAAAAAGTTATCAAAGAGAATCATTCGTATGATATCCCTCAAATAATTCAAACACCGATTACCGACTGATCAAAAGAGTATATCTATCGAATGGATGAAGTGATAGAATAGTGTTACAAAACCCTTATATCAACGTATATATTAATAGCAAGTCTATTAATTTATATATACAATCGTCATGAAGTGAAACTTAGTAAAGCTTGTCTTTTTGTCAGCAGTAACAACTACGGTTTTATTTTGAATTAGTCAGTTAGTTTTTTGACTAGATTTTGCTATAGAAGCACCAGTATTTTTCATAGAATCTGACAATTATATTTATTGAAATATAGTATCTGACAACGAATTAGAACGTCCTATCTATGTATTAGAGTCTCCAGAATGAGTCTATAAAGCAAATATAACTAGAGAACGTTTCGAAGAGGATATGGAAAATAAAACAAGACAAAAAATTTCAGATCAATATGATGTTTTCATCCTCAACGAGGATAAATCTTCGTGATACGGTATCAGATATGAAGAGATACAAGAAGATGATTATATTATTGGAGATCCATTTACATGAATGAATATATCATCAAGTCCTTACTGAATATGAGACCTTAAACATTTTTGGTATTTCGGTAAATTTCCAGAATATATCAATGCAATATGAATCAAAAAAGATAATGTACACAAATTTATGTACCATAATAAGAACTCAATAATCCATTTTATTGGCTCTAGTACACCTGGTAAGAGAAAAGTATTTGTTATCAAAAAAGGAGAAATTCATAAAATTCTCTTTTGAGAAGAAGAATTTAGTACAAAAACATATAAACTCGATACATCAAAGTATTTTTCTAAGTCATCATGATGTTACACATGAAATTGTTTTTGAAAAGACCATATTATGATACGTTGAGATATCACAACGTGAGCTGCAATACATCAACAATCATTTCTCTCTTTAGATGAGTATCTATATAGTATGTGAGAAAATAATACATATGGTTTCTTAGATTCATTATTTAGATATGAACGCTGAGAAGATTGGTATCAAAGACTAATATGAAGTTATCGTATAAGTTCTCAATATGACTTATGTGGTGATGTATGTATCAGAGAAGGTAATACCGAAGAAGAAAATCTTTCAATTGTTTTAGATTCATCAAAATTTATACAGATTGATGATTGAAGGGTTTTTATCAGCATGCAATGAATGAAGACTGCTATCTATTCAAAATCTATGATAGATGAGGTCCTAAACGATATCCAAGAAGAAGATCGCTATATTCCGACTAAAAGAGATTTAGATCTTTTACAAAAATTATCTAATATCTTGCATAATCTTTCATTGCTGATAAAAAGATTTATTTGATAAATCGCTTCAATAACCATACTATCTCAAAAAAAAATTAAGAATTTTAAGAAATTTTACTTTACTACTACTAATGAATTCTAGCCCCCTTTTTGATCAACATGTCTGACTTGGTACATTTTCTTTTTCTAATGTTTTTTCAAAAGTTTCACAAAAAGAAGCTGAGAATATTGTGAATTTATTTTTCGAGAATAAATGACAGTATGTAGAGACCGCTCCTGTTTATCCAATAAATACAGTAAATCTTGGTAGTATATTAGCTCATTATAAAAGAAGCTCTTACTTTTTGGCAACAAAATGTGTGACATGATCCAAAAGTTGAGAAAAAGTGAGAAGTGGTAAACGTGATTTTATTCTAAATCAGGTTTTAGCTGAAACAAAAAGACTAGGTGTTGGTTATATAGATCTTGTACAATCTCATAGTATCCCTGATGACGTGAATCTCAAAGAATTAGCTGTTAATTTACAATATCTAAAAGATAATAATCTGACACGTTATATCTGAGTTTCCAATGTAGATGTACATTCATTAAAAGTTATGAGTGACCGATGTGATATTTCTTTTGTACAAAACAGATTTTCTTTAATTCACTAATCAAGTCAAAGAGTTTTGGAAAACTTTTGTAAAGAAAGAAATATTTTTTTTAATCCTTATCAAGTTATTGAGAGATGACTTCTGACAGATATTCCGACTAAGTGAGGCATGTGGAGCAATGAAGACATGAGATCAAAAAAGTATGAATATCAATATGAACAATATGTGACAGTAAGAGAACGAGTGGAGAGGATGCTTGTTCCTTTATCAAAAAAATACTCTTTGAAAATAGAGAATATGGTTACACATTGGGTTGCTATGCAACCTCAAGTAAAATTACCTATCGTATGAGTAACGAAAGCTTCTCAACTCAAGCCATTGCTTACTAAGTTCACTAACTTTGATACTTCAGATCTTGTTTCAGACTTAAATAGTGCATACCTCTCTTTACAAAAACATGTGCAGGAGACGTATGACTTAAGTATAGAAACATATCGTTGATTAGTTTAAATAAAAACTAAGGACTAATAGCTTTTATATTTTGCTTAGTTTTCTGTTGATCAGTATTTTCAAATAGTTATATATCATTATATACTAGGCGTATTTATTTTACATTTTTATTAGTTACATGAAATTTTTTAAAGAATTCCAAAAGTTTGCACTCAAATGAAATGTTATAGATTTGGCTGTGTGAGTTGTGATATGATCATCATTCAACAAAATCGTTTCTTCATTGGTAGATAGTATTATTATGCCTGTTCTAGGTGTTTTTACTGCAGGGAAAGATTTTTCAAAACTACAAATAAACGTTGCTGACGTAGTAATTCCATACGGTGCGTTTGTGCAGTCAGTAGTAGATTTTTTATTGATAGCTTTTGTGTTATTTGCTACAATTAAGGTAATGAACCGTCTTTTGGACAAAGAAGAGAAAAAAGAACAAGCAAAAGCAGTTGTACCAACAAAAGAAGAAGAGTTGCTGACTGAGATCAGAGATGCGATTGTCAAGAACGGTAAAGTATAAAAATGTGATTTCTAATTGACATTGTCTTTCTTATTTATAGAAAAAGGTAGTCGTTACATGGCTACTTTTTTAAAAAAGATAATAAAATAATGGAAAATATAAATTTATTTGCGAATGGCGATGGCGTACTTTGACAGCATTCTTTTATGCAGAAGCTCAACAAACCAGAGGTGTTGAAATTCTCCTCTGAACTTAAATGAGTTATTTTGCCTCAAAAAAGCATTGTCAAAGTTACTGGAAAATTTGAAAATCCAAAAAGAGTATATAACTTAACCATTACTTTTGGAGATGAAATACATGTATGTCTAGAATCAATAGAATGAGGAAATGCAATAACTTTTGAAAATTCAGAAGTTGTAGCAGAACCATTGTTTTGAAACGTTCAAACAAGCACTTCCTATAGCTTGATGAATTGAGCTTTGGTCATACGAAATAAAACAAATCCTCAGATATTTGAACCTACAAATTTTAACCCTGGTCAAAGTCCACATATTTCTTACTGGGCATTAGAAAAAAGTGAGAATCAAAAGACCAAAGAAGCAAGATCTACGCATGATATATTTTTAACCTTTCTTGATTCAGATGTAAAAGATAGTATTGAAAAATCTGATGCCAGAGAGAATAAATCAACGTGAAATTTTGCTAATATTAGATTACAAATCAATCTAATAGAGCAAAGATCAGGTGAAAAAAATACTTCAAATTGAATTATGGATACTATGATACGTGAACAGTGATTTACTAACTTCAAGCGAGAAAATAAATTAAGAACTGAAACTGACTACAAAAAGATTTCTCCTCATACTCATTATCATCTCTTACCAAAATGAGGTGTAAAAAATAAGTAAAAACTAAATGATGCCGATACAAGATAAAAATCAGAAAAATAAATAAAGAAGTACAATTTATTTTATGACCAAAGAAAGATGAAAAGAACGTAATCTGTGTTAAAATTTGTGTGAGAACCTCTATTGCCATATGCTAATACTATAACAAGCACAAAAGATGGTTTTAATGTTTTTGTTACATTCGATACGTGAGAAAAATTTCTATTACAAGTAGAGTGTTCAACATCTGATCTTATAATAACTCTTACTTCTTGAGGTAATAAGTTGTTAGCGACTTCACAAGATTTTTGACAAGAGTCTACACAACTAGAAACAGAGCAAGTTTTGTCAAAGATCTTAAGTATTTTACCGAAGAGTAAAATGTCTTTTTCTGGCAATGCTTGACAAGAGCCACTCTGGAAATATGACTACAATGAAAAGCAATCAAGATTATGAGATGTGGATGCGAAAGAGTTTTTTCATAGCATATTTCTTACCTTTGCTTGTAAAGATAAAAAAGATTGTCAAATGGCTATGGAAATAATTTTTCACTATATTTGATCAAAAATAGAATCAAAAAATATCTATGGTCCTGAAACGTGAACAATGGTATCTGTTCAATTTGCAGAAGATACTAGCAAAGAAGAATATCATCAAGTTCCTATGAAAACAGAACATAATCGACAAATAAAATAATAATTTATAAAAACCTTTAGAATGATCAAAAACCCAGAAATATATTTAGAACAAAGAGGTATAAGTATTAATTTTGTAGCAAATATCGAAGGTTTAGATTATGCAATATGATATACTGCTGACAAGATTTTTGTTGCTTTTTGTGGAGAATGAGTACATGTTGCAGTTATGGATTATACAAACCTGACTAGTTATTCTAAGATAGAAAAGGCATTGTTCAATTTAACACTTACAGATCCCGATCTATATATAAATTACGAAGTCTTTGATATTACCTGTGAAGAGTTTCATAAAAATAAGGATCTTGATATGAAGCAGATTACATCAGATGTTATAGATCTTGATATTGCTTGAATTGAGTTTATATTGATTCTGTTGTATAGAGAATCTGTTGAACTGTATCATGATATGACAAATACAAATTAGACTTATACTTTAAAAATATACACATTTATCAAAAATCATAATTTAATGTCTTTGGCAGTTTATAATGCAGAGTTACATAAACATGCACATAAAAACAAAATAGAAGTTTCTTCCCAATTGTGAGTTTCATGTGCAGTTATTAAGACACAAGAATCGTTATTAGTTGTGATTTTACATGAAGAGATCTCTGTTCTTTTTATTGATTGACGCAAAGCTACGTCTCATGCTGAACTTAGTCTAGTTGAACATCGTCACATACTACCAAACCTCAATAATACAAGCATATTAAAAATCTCTCATGACAATAACAATGACTTCGATACACTTACTTTGGATATGACGGTTGTCGAAGTAGAGGATCCGAGAAGTCATACAGTATTGCAGGTAGCAATAATACAATTATTAAATCAAACCTTGGTTGAAAAATCAAACTTAATCAAAAATGCACATTTATGATCTGAGTATACAAATCAGTAAATATGAAAAAGAAATGCTAAGGAATAGTTTTTATACAACTATTTTTTTTTGTGAGAGTTCAGTAGAAATGTCAGTAGAAGTATTTTATTGTTATTGTTTAGAATAAGCAAGTTTTTGACTTGCTTGTTCTTACGAATTTCAAAATCCTACGGATGTGTCTGTTGATACTATTGGTAGTGAAATATTAGAATCACAACTTCAAGAAAAAGATGGATCTTTTATGTCTGTTCCAATGCAGAGGGCCTTTCTTGGTAAGATTGTTACGCCTATGTGATTTCTTTGAATGTCACAAGATCGACTGCAGGATTTATTATATCATGCTCTGTCTTTAGATAATTCTTTGAGTGAAAAATATCCAGAAAGACACTCTGCTTTATTGTTTCATCATACAGACTCTTACTCTAAACACATATGAGTAAATGCCGATGATATAGAAGCAGTGCAAAAATATATTGGTAATACTGCACCAGAATCTCATATTCATAATTTTTCTCAAAAAATTCTTGGTTTTACAGTACGTATTTGAGATGACATCTATGACGTTTTTGATATGTCGGAAAACGAAATTTCTGCATTACAAGACATCATGGATATTATAGTATTTATCTCTATATCAAATACTAAAACTCAAGAAGATATAGCACATACAATTGTTGATACTACAAAAACTATTCTACAATTACCAAAGGGACCAGAACATGCATATACTTTCATCTCATTTATGATAGAAAATGCTCAGAGAGTAGTTATGATCCTATCAAGGTCTCTAGAAGATGGTATTGATATATCTAGAAAAAGTACTGAAAAAAAGATTATGAATTTAGATTCAAAAAATCTTGATCCATATCATCTCAAAATGGCTGAAGTTATAGAATGATTTGATTTGTAGATAATGTTTTAAATAGATATATAGCATGCATGACTCTCACTGTCCTTTTTGCAACCCTGACCACCAATTATTGATTCAAAGCACAGAGCATTGTCATATACTTCTAAACCTAATGCAAATAAAAAAGTCTGACGCTATTTTGGTTACGCCAAAACATCACGTAAAGTCTTTGACAGACATGTCTCTTGAACAACGACGCGATTTTTGCGATACTATTTTGTAAGTACGTACTCTTTTGGAAAAAAACTGACGATCAAAGTTTAATGTCCTTATCAATGAGTGACTGGTTGCATGATAGACAGTTCCACATATTCATTGACATGTCTTTTCAAGACAAGATAAAGACGGTATCAAAAACATGATGAGAAAAAATAAAAAAAATATTTTAACAGAACGAAAAGAACAACAAAAAGAAGAAGTGATTACTAGGATTGCATCGTACTTTTCAGATCAAAAGATTGATAAGTAGAATTGATTGCATTTTTTTTCTTATTATGTATTAATAGTTGACAAGTCTTTTTATGTAAATTTATTCTAATCATTAAAAAATGAAAAACTCTTCGGTTCAAACTACTTCTTTGTGAAATGGTAAAATATACGCATACAAACAATACGACTCCATAGATAGAGAGACAATTGGAGGTCTGCATTTTTCTATAGTATGAGAAAAAAACAAGACTAAAATAATGTCTTTAATAGATGATGCAAGGCAACAAGAACAAGAAGAAGTGTGAGTAATGGTTGGAGCGCTTGAAAAGATATGATTCTCAGTAGAAAAGATGCTTGATGCTATTAGCTCTTGATCTAGCAGTCGAGAAGATATAAAAAAAGAACTTGCTTTACTTACATCATGAGATAAATGAAATTTTGATATTTGTATGAGCTGTCTGATAACTGCTGCATTAGTAAGATGAATAAACGTAAATTTAACGGAAATATGATTTACGTCGCTTAGAATTCATGAAACACAGAGAATACTTTCTGCACCAAAGAATGTAGAATTATCGCTCTTATTCGAATATAATATTTCAATGACAATGCTTTCAGATACTTCTGATGTTGAAACAATATTGACTGTTGTAGCAAGAAAAGAACTAGTTTCTTTAAAGGATAGTGTTTCTACAATACTTAAATGAGGTTATAATTGAGAATCTGTATATACTCACTATCCGCTTTCGTGAGATATGTCTAGCGATCTAATTGATGCATTTAGATTTTTAGATAAATCTATGTGAATCAATCATGGCGTATCTGATGAGCAAGTTAAGAAGTTAAGTAATGATGTTTTATTGATTTTAGCTAATATTGAAACCGATAATAAGAATTATTTTGACTGAACTGATTTAGATAGCTAATGACTTTGTTTTACAAATCCCATACATAATGAATTGGTCATGATGCTATCGCATCAATGCTCATCATTGCACCAAACTCTCATGTTATCAGATTGATATCTGTTGTTTGGATTTTTTCTATCAAAAGGTTATAAAAAGATAGAGCTTCTTTGTATCATGCACTTCACCCAAAATCTGGCTTTCTGCCATTGTCAAAACGTCACGCTAACGTAAAATTGGAAACGACCAAGAGATTATTTCACACGTCCTTGAGTGTCTGGTCAATTTTTTCACTTCACAAAGAAAGCATACGATTGTTTGTAAGCCTTGTGATGCAGGTCTGGATTGCATTCTCCACGTTCGATTCATTTTTTTCAAAACATACATACATAACAATACCAGCCTCCATAGATCTTGTGATCGTTTCCTCAGAAGTTGTGATGGTTATAGTTGCCTTACGTACTTGTTGAATAATACATTTCATATGTCCAAATCAAAAAATTAAAACTGACTGCTGTGGTGAAGAAGTTCCCACGTTGCAATAATTGCAGCTGTTTCTGTTCTTAAAACACTATCTCACAGTTGTTTGATTGCGGGTTGTATTGTGCAATGAGTAGTGATGCGTTCATAATCACCTTGAGATAGTCAGCCTTCTGGTCATATAATTCATAAGTGTGTATGTGAGGTGGTTTTTGATACTGCAACTTGTGGTTGTGGTGTTTTTTTGTCAAAAATACAAATATCTGCTTGAGATACAACGGAACCAAAGCTTTTTGCTGTAAGATATGCAATATGGGGTGTAATTCGCCCTCGAGATTGTTCAACAGCTTCACGAGCTATTTTGTTGCATCTATCAAGTTTATTGTCTCCAAAATGCTTGATAATTGATCTTTCTGCTTGCCAAAAATACAGCATATCTACTCAAAGTTCTGTACATTTTTGGACAATGAGTTCTATCTTTGACCATTTATTTGGCATCGCCACCAAGAGTCAGACTTTTTTTTTGTTGGTTGTTGGTTTGTGTTCTTGCTGAGTTATTGTTGCTGTTATTACATCGTTTTGGATAGACGTTAGCTCTAGCGTATATCTGATAGTGTGTTTTATTTCTTCTTGAGATGTTTGTGAAGACGTGCATTGTATTGCAAAAATGTCTCACTGACGATATCTCAGTACGGTTTTCATTTGTTTGGCAATATCGCGATTGTGTATTACGCATGTTGGTGACGTACTATCAATTGTCTGTCCCTCATCTAAACAAAATAATTGCATACAGATACCAAAAAATAAAGTTACTTTGGTATACAATAGCCAAATCACTTCACTGTTTCAATAACATCTTTACCTATTTTTTTTCTGATCTTGGCAATATAGACATCCAAAGTAGCATCATATCAAAACAGTGCATCTCCTCCCCAAATATGTTCAATAATATCAGTTCTTGAAACAGTTTGTCATAAACGCTGCACGAGCAATTCTATAATATGTCGTTCTTTTATTGTCAAAGGAATATGAGTTTCTTGTTTGTATACACGTTTTTCTTGTATTTGAATACGTACGTCTCCAATAGTAATAGCTGGGTCTTGCTCTGTAACTGATCTTTTAGCATGTGCGTTGATACGCATCACAAGTTCTTTGAGTGAAAATGGTTTGACGAGATAGTCATCAGCTCAGGCATCAAATGCAGCTTGTTTATCATCAATACTTCACTTTGCAGTCGTCATTATGATGGGCATGTCACTCATTGATCTTAGTGTTTTGGCCAAAGAGATTCCATCACCATCGGGTAGCATAATGTCTACCAAAAAACAATCATAAGTCTTGTGTTTCGTATGAGAAATCGCATCTGAACATGTTTCGCAAATCGTACAGTGTCGACCATTTCATTGCAAAAAAGATGCAATATTGTTGGCAATTGTTTTTGTGTCTTCCACTATCAAAATTTCCATAGGTATGTAGTTTGTCAAAAAATCAAAAAATTATTTGTATTTGTTATGTTCTACGTTGGGAGTTTTAGAGTATTGTTATGAATCACAAAACTTGTTCATCAATGTTCACTACTTGCTACATCGATTGTTCGTTCAAGTTGATTGGCAAGTGCTGCAACGAGAGATAATCACAATCATCGTCAGCTATCTTTTTGTTTGCTTATATCTGCCTGCCAAAATGGCTGTCGAATCTGAGAAAGTTGGTCTTCTGATATTCCTATCCCCGTATCGGTAATTGTGATGCTATCTTGGGTAAGTTCAACCGAGATGTTTCATCACTCGGGAGTATATTTGTATGCGTTTGTACATATATTGTAGATGATACTGTATGCAGATTCTTTGTTTGTTCTTCGATAGATGTCGTGTGGCGTATTGATATGTCGTGTGATGTTTTTTTGTTGATTTTGTGATTGCATATCTGTTTGCACACTTTGTATAAGCGCATGCATCGCAAGAGGTTCTTTCTGTATATGTTGTTTTGCTTGTGCATGTGTTATGTTAAGCAAAACATCCAACAATCAACTCAGGTGTTGTATTGTATTCATGTTTTTTTCGAGTCATTGTTTATATGTATGTTTGTGTAGTGCAAGTTCACTATCCGATTGCAAAATCATAAATGGTGTTTTAAACTCATGTGCAACATGTCAAATAAATTGTTGCATACGTCAGATTTGCTCATTAAGTTTTGTCGAGACTTTATGTCGAGCATGAGCAATAATCGCTACTTCATCTTTTGGATTCATATGTTCAGCTAAGTTTTTGTCAGAATGTATTTCATCAATATTAGATTTTTGCATCAAAGATGCTATTTTTGTTAGGTTTTGTAGTGGCTTACGCAATACAATATGCGCCAAAAAGTAACTACTAATGCACACAATTCCAAAAAATAAAAAACTGACACGCAGAAGTCGAAATTGTCTTTCTATGTTTTCTGTTACATCCATGAAAAACACTTTTTTGTTGTGGAGTGGGTTTTTGTGGACTAAATACCATGTATTATCTTTATGAATCAGGTTTTTTCGAACGGTATTTTGTTGAATAAATGCCAGCACAGAAGGATCGACATTTATGGGTACTATTTGTGGTTGATTATCAACTTGTTGTTCCATATTGATTTCTACTTGTATATTTTGTTTTTTTTGCATAAATGAGCTGTTTCTTTGTTTTTGTATTACCTCAATCAGACGATTTACTGGTTTTGGTGGAGCGATAAACTTTTGATTTTGTCAGCGAAACCACTGAAGAAAAAAAAGGCCGTTAATACACACTCCAAAAAGGAGTGTGATTACGGCCGTAAACAAAGTAAATGTAAGTGTTATTTTTTGTTTTGTAGTTAGTGTCATAAGATATGGTGAAAATAGTATTAGTTACTTTGTATAGCTTGTTGTTTTTTTGCTTGTAATATTTCTTTTAGTTGAGCAGCAATTTCTTTTACTGTTTCAATATCTTTATTTTCTTTTGCTTGGTGTAGCTCTTTGATCATAGTATACACTTCTTCATCTATCAAATCAACAATTTTTGTTTCACTATGAGCAGCAGCAAATTCTTCATAAGAATCAGATGTACCTATTTTATCGAAGAGTCTTATTTTTGTTTTTCCTTTGTTTCCTTTCATTTCTTTTGTCATTTCTTTATGTTCTCATTTCATTTCTTTATATTCTCATTTCATTCCACCTTTCATAGATTTATCAATACCTAGTTGTTCAGCAAGAGCTTTAGCGGTTTCTTTGTCGTCGTTTTGCATAGCGGTGTGCATAGCAACGAAAGTGTCGAATTGTTCTTGCGTAGTGATAGCTTCAGCAAGAGGAGAATTAACAACAGCAGCTTGGAAAGCAGCAAAGCCATTAGAATCTACAGCAGCTTTCATTGCGTCGTGTTGGGCTTTCATCTCTTCATGTTTTGCTTCCATTTCTGCTTTTTGTTCTTCAGTCATGTTTTTTTTCATTCATTTTCCTAGACCAAGTTTTCCTTGTTTCATATTTCATGCTCTCATATTTGTACTAACCTTATCAAACGAATCTGATGAAACGTCATTTGCAAATGCTGACGAAGCAACAAGAGATCAAGCTACAAGAACAACACTAGCCAAACTAGCTAAACCGATAATTTTAAATGAGTTTTTCATAATATATAATATAATGAGTAAAAAGGGTGTCACATCAACATGTGAACATGAGCACTATACATATCAACCTTACCACAACCTTACACAACCCTTCTTAGTTCATCAAATGTAGTATATCACTGCAACATTTTGACGTAAGCATCTTCTTGTAAGGTCATAAAATTGTTTTTTCTCGCAAGGACAAATATTTGTTTACTGGGTGCTCATTGTATAATAGCATCACGTATTTCTTCATTAATCTCCAATACTTCCATCACAGCAATTCTTCATTTGTATCATATTCATTGGCATTTGTCACATCAGTGTGCAACAGGAACTGTTCAATCAAACGAAATTGGTAATGATGAAAGAGGTTTGATAATATCCAAGATGTGAGTGATTTCAGCTGTTTCACTTGCTGTTGCTTGTTGTTTTTTTACGCAGTGAGGACATACTTTTCTCACCAGTCTTTGTGCTTCTATCATCAAAAGTGATGGAGCAAGTAAATATCATTTGATTCCCATACTCAAAAGTCTTGTTACTGCTTCGATTGCACTATTGGTATGAATTGTAGAAAAAACCAAGTGTCAGGTGAGTGCAGCATTGATAACCGTTTCTGCTGTTTCTACTGTTCTTGTTTCTCACACAAGTATGATGTCAGGATCATGTCTCATACATGCATTGAGTCATTGGACATAGTCATATCACTTTTTGTAGTTTATTTGTGATTGTTGAATACCATCTAATTGGTACTCTATAGGATCTTCAAGCGTAATTATTTTGTGAGTTCATGTGTTTTTGGTGTTGAGTACAGAGTACAACGTCGTTGTTTTTCCTGATCACGTTGGTCATGTAATCAAAATAAGCCCAAAGTTATGATGTAATCATTTTTCAAAAACTTGTTTGTTACGTCACCAAAACCCCAAGTCATCAAAACTTTGTATAGAATGTGTTCAATCCAAAAACCTCAAGACTGTACTTTCAGAGTCTTTTCCAGGCATGAAGTTTGCTCTGACGTCGATTTGGGTCAGTCATCATTTTTTGTCATCTGCTTGCACACTAAACCTCCCATCCTGTGGAATATACTCTACATTCATTTTTGTTCATGCAATGAATTTTAGTTTTTTGAGATATGGATAAAAATCTTTGTGCGTAAATGAAACAATATCTTGCAAAACACCGTCAATTCTGAGTTTCATAAAAATTCACTTCTCTTCTGGTTGAAAATGAACATCAGAAGCTCATGCTTGAAATGATAGTCTTACAAACTCCATAATGACGTCAGATGTGTTGAGTGTCTGTCTTTTTTCGAAAAGAGATTTGATCATTGCGATCGCATGTGTTCCGTGAGCTTCTTGTTGTTTTTGTTGTATTTTTTGTTGTTGAGATGCGATTGCTTCTTCTTTGGAGTATCGACTGTATGCGATCTCCATACACTCAAGTGATGTATAATACAATTTGTACTTGAGATGTTTTTTTTCTATTTGGGACAAAAATAATTGTAACTTGTCAGAAAGTTGATTGGTAGTGACAATATGATACGTGACCTCGTCTTTGTCAAAAACGACAGTTTGCATCTCATGAGCTTGTGCTATTGTCAAAATACGCAAACACTCTCTGTCTGGGATTATATTTTTTATATCTTCTTTTTCCAAAATTACTTTTTCGATCTTGTTCTGCATATATGCTATTTTTTATTTAAAAAAGTAGTCTGACTATAGTGTACATATTGGAGTGTCTTTTGTGAAAGAATAGTAACCGTCTATTTCTATAGTCATTGACTTTTGCTATTTATTTTATTACGTAAAATTTGACACGTGTCTTTTTTATAGATATAATAGTACTATAAAGTTTCAATTTTTATAATATATTTATTTATATGTCATTAAATATAAAAAAGCTCTGACTTCCAGAGGGGCAAGCTACTGAAATAACTCGTGAATTCGGTCGCATTTATGACATAGGAGGAATAGAAGACAATCATATTACTCCAGAATATCTTAGTAACGTACTAACGCTTTCTAAATGATTATTTGATGAAAAAAGATTAGGTTATTTGTCAAATAACATTGAAAAATTTCTAAAGTATCCTAATCTCCTAGCTGTTGTTCCGCTCGAAGATCTTACAAATCTAAGTGAGTCTGCAGACGTGGATGCCAAAATAAAAACTGAACTACTTGATCATATAACTAAAAGAGAAGAAAAAGATAATCAAGAAAAAATTAAGAAAGCGCAAGAAGATATGATGAAAAAACAGGAAAAAAGTGCTTTATCTGATAAAGTAGCTAAAGAGAAGTCTAAATGACTAGAAGAAGCAAGAGCTATGTTTGGTCTTTTTCCTCAAGGCATAGTAGCACCAGAACACATAGGACCAGGAATACAAGATGACTCCACACCCATGGAGATTAAAAATCCAGAATACCCAAATGTTGCTGATGCTTTAAAAGCACTTGAAGAACTAAATAAAAAAGAAGAACAAGAAAAGCTGGCTCTAAAAGAAATAGAGGATAAAGACTTAGAAGTGGTTTTTGAAGAGATTTCGGATAAATTTAGTATAGTTAAAAATTTAAAAAGTAAATCTGTACAAATAAGAATAGCTCTAGCCGATGTATCAAAAAAAGGTAATTATCGTATTTTAGAGTCAGACAATTTTATAAAAACAACTTTTTCAGATATACTAGTATCTTGAAAATGAATACGCCTCTTTGAAGAAGAGTTAAGTAATTTAAATAAAGTAATTCAATGATTTAAATCAAAAAAAGAACTTTGATCGAGGAGAGCGTATGAAAACCAAGAGAATTATATTTTTGCAATAAAATCTTTCTATAAAGAACTTAAATCATCACTTAAATTTATAGCAAATAAAAATGAAAAATTTAAGAAATTTGCTTATAGCTTCTTATCTGTGATAGAGAAGAGTGAAAAAGACTTTGATAAATATAGTATGAATAATATGTTTTAAATAAAATATAGAAAAGACTAAATCAAGGGACCGTGGGACCATCTAAAACTCTATATAAACAGATAAAAGAAAGGATATAATACTATCAACTTTTATCTGTTTTTTTTATGAACAGAATACAACAGGCAGATGTAAGAGACAACATATTGATTTTATACTGGTGTTTATTATAGTAACGTCGTTATTGTTGGACTATTTTGTAGACTAATGTGCATTTTTTATACTTTTTTTATGTTTATGCAAAATTTATCTGTTCTCTTAATGGTTGCTTTGTTATCAATCAATTCATTGTTTATGTTATCTTTTGTTTTCGCATGAACTACTTATGCTAACGAAAACTGTAGTGATTTTTCTTGAGTAGAAAGACAGGGTAAAGCAATTGCAAAAAAGGTTGACTCAATACTAGAAAGAAAAAGTCCATCAATGAGACCAGTTATTATGAAGAAACTATCAGAACTTGCTAATACAAAAGCTAGTTGTGAAAAAAGATTGATGTACTATTTTATAGTAGAAAATCTTGATAAGAATTACAAAGGTTTACAATGAATGACACCTGAACTTCTTTCACAAAAAAGAGACTCAGATGGAGTAAAATCTGTTGTTAAGGTAGAAAAAGAAGAGAAAAAGACAGAATCAGTAGTAGAAGAGAAAAAAGAAGTTGAGGCTGTAAATGCTGATACATTACCACTAAATTGTGTAGAAATTACTAGAGATGTTTTTCAAGATAGTTTTGGAAGTGCTATGTGTGAAGATACATATGAATATCAAGATTGAATATTAAGTACTTCAGAAAATGAAGTATGTGGAGGATGAGAAAACGTACCAGAAGATAACGAATACTATAGCGAATTAACTACATTGTTCACTACGCATGAGTTTACAAATATATATTCTATATTGAGCAGTGATACAAATACTGTAGCTATGTGATCTTTTGGAGATGGTGAATATAAAATAGCTATCAATAATCAAGTATATAACCTACCTGCAAATGCATCTTGGGGTACTATAAAATCTAAAAAAATGTGATGAACTGCAGATACTATTGAATTTGTTACTGCTACAGAAACTGATAAATTTTGACAAGAAATCAAAGAAACACTATTATCTTGTGAATTCTAATTATTTCTTGCTTATGATGATATATAAAAAGTTAAAAGGTGTGATACGTACTGTATCATACCTTTTTTCTACATTCCAAAAATATACAACATATTGATTTCAACGTCTTTATAAGTAGTCTATATTGTAGCAAAAATATCTTTTATACTTACATATTTGGCATGACGAGACCTTTAAGTAGTTATATAATAGCAGTCAGTTTATGTTCTTTACTACTTGCAACAAGTGTTCTAAATGCAGCACATGCTTCTCTTTTTGACACGCCGGATAGTAGTGGATCAACACAAACCATAACAGTAAGCCAATCAGCATATCTCAACAATCCACAATACAAAAAAGCACTGACAACATTCAAGGCACTAAATAGTAAATTGCAAGTTATGGCTAGACAAAAAGACATGACCAAAAAAGAGTTTTTTGTAAAAATTGCGTGAGCAATCAACAACATTGCAATCAAATCTCACAAAACAGGATTACAAGATAAATCTCAAATGTATGGGTATTTAGCTTTTTTGATGAACAAAGAGATATGAATAACAACTGCACCGTTGTCATTTACAACACAATCAACATCTCCAATAATAACCAACAATAATACAAAACCAAAAACTCCAAAACCAATACCTATCGTTGGTTTTGTGCCGGATATCGTTGTTGATGCAACTGATTGATATCAATACGTCAACGACATCAGAATAAAATTTAACCCACAAAATATATTTGTCGAAAAAGATGGTGTTATCTATATTCAAACCAATAAAATCAAAAATAACGTATGAGATAGAAAGTTTGAAATAAGACTAACTGCCAATGAATATGATGCATGACTAAAAGGTGAAAATCCTTTTGGATGACCTTTGCCACCAACTGACATAAAAGTAGGAGATATTATAACAACTAGATTTACAGAAAATCAAACTGTAAAAGTTGATGCAGACTGGCTCATATCCAAAACAAACGAAAAACACTTACCTAGCATCATGGAATTATTTCAAAATGAAGTCGAAAAACTAGTAGGCGCGTGAATGTCTATAGACGATGCAACACAAACTACCATGAACAACATAGATGCCTACCAACAAAAAGTCTTATCCGTTACAAATGATTCTATGTCAGATGAACAAAAAATCATGGCAGTAGCAGTTCTTGTAACGCAAGACTATGCAAGAAACAATAATGTATGAGCGTTTGGGTCAGAATGGTCTCACTATACGTTTCACGGTGTATTTACATATGGTAATGCCGCATGTGAATGATTATTTTCTGCGTATACGCTTGGTATGTTTTTGGCAAAAGTAGATGCTGATATTTGATATCAAATCGGTATGCTAACAAGTTGAGCAAGTCACATCACAGCATATATCAATGGGAGAGCTAGCGATATAACAGCAATAAATACAACTTTCAGCGCTGGTTCTAAAGATTTATATACAAGTGCGACATTTGACACCGAAAGAAGTAAAATTAGTGAAAACTATCTTGGTTGGTAGTATAGTGAACTACGTATACTGATATTGTTATTTTACCACCTTGTATTCTTATGAAAAAATCTTTGTCTATTATGATAGGTAGTTTTTTTTCATTAAAAGGTGCACTTTCGAGTTCTATCGGATCCATATTGTCATTATTGTTTACATTTATTATACTGAACAATCTTGAAAATCATAATATTAAAATATTTTTTGCAATCTTTGTATTAATTGTAATAATTGTATTATATATTGAGTTTTTTAATGTCAGTAAAAAATATAAATATTTTGGTAGAGAATGATGGTATTTGATATTATATATTGCACTAGGATTTGTATCTGGATTGATGTTGTTAAATTGAATTGGTGTAGCAAAAGATTACTATATTATGTTATTGGGTATATACACTTTTGCGTTTCTTTTTTTTATAAGTTCTATAATGTTCTTATTTGTTTTGATAAATAATAAAGACTCTTTATTGAAAGAGGAAACTGATTCTCGGTGTTTAACTATACTAATATTAATAATCATTTGACTATTATATTTTTTAAGTATTACATTTATGTGATTAGTAGTTAAAATTACATACATATCTTTTCAAAATAGTGATGTTAAAGAAATTAAAAACACTTTTAGCGTGTTTGAATGAGTATATTATAATTCTGACTGAAAACTTTTAGATAAGAGGATAGATCAACTGACAAATGATATTATATTGTGAAATACCCCAAAATTTAAAAATGAAACATATTTTACTGATATATACACTAGTGCTATTGATTCATCTAAATTACTTCAGACATATGCATGGTCAGAAGACGTAAAATTGTTATTTAGTTGAAAAATAGAAAAGATTAATTTGAGAGTATGAGATAAAGATTTAAAAACATGATGAGTTGCTTTTCTTTCTTGATATTATGCCCAAGATGGTACTTCATTAATCGGTAAGATACTTCAAACAATACCAACTTACACTTCAGATCGATATAATTTTGAGACTATAAATAGCTCTTTTAATAAATTGGATACGCTACAACAACAAATAATTGATGACAACTTACTCTCTGGATTACTATCTAATCAAAAGTTAAAAACAGCGATTGATTTTTATCAAGATTATTATTTGTATTATTTAAAAAAACAACGAATTATTAGTATATATATTCGAAATATGTATCAATTAATTTTTGGATGAATTATTATTGCATGATTGCGGTGATTAATTAGTGAATCTCTTTCTTATATGAAAAATGATCAAGAGAAGATATATTTACTTAAGGAAAGAGATTTGTTGAAAAAAGAAAGAAATTTGCTGAAAAAAGAAAGAAATTTGCTGAAAAAAGAAAGAAATAATTTGAGTAAAAAAAGAAAAAATAACAGAAAAAAGAAAAAATAATCAAGAAAACAAAACTCGTCTAAAACTCTATATAAACAGATAAAAGAAAGGATATAATACTATCAACTTTTTAGGGAGCAGTTCATTTATCTGTTTTTTTTATGAACAGAATACAAAAGGCAGATGTAAGAGACAACATATTGATTTCACCGTCTTTATGATTAGTCTATTTGGGTATACTGATATTGTTCTTTTACCACCTTGTATTCTTATGAAAAAATTTTTGTCTATTATGATAGGTAGTTTGTTGTTTCTTTGACAAATGTGATTTGCTTCACGATATGAACTGCCTGTGTTTGATCCAACACTTGAGACAACGTTTTCATGTATTGCACAAGATATATACCTACAAGATATGGCGTCTGATGCTGATGTACAAGTCAATCCTGAGAGTTTTTATGTAGATCGTGATAGCGTCTGACAATTCTCTTTTGTTGCCAATGAGCAGGGTAATGTATCCAAAAGGGGAGTGCAACAATATCTTGTTCATTACAAAAATTGATCGGTAAAACAAACACTCAAAAAGTGAATAAACTATTTTCTCAACCCAAAAACAAATCTGTATGTGACACAAGAGAACGATTTTTCTACAAATCCTACAACGACTCGTTTTGTTGATGAGACCTGAAAAGAACTATTTGCATGAACGTTGTTGGCGACACCGCCAGTAGAAGAGATTTCTCTGATGTGATGAAAGTTACATTGAGCTGTGCTTGTGAGTGATGATGGTGATATTATCTTTTGGGAGTTAGACCCCACAATTAATCGTGTGAGATTATATGTCAATTTTCAACTAATTAGCGATTGGTTCGATAATATTCAGCATGTACAAATTCAGTGAGACGATGTATACTATTTGTGATGAACACCAAAAAATGATGTTTTACAGATGGCATTGTATGCGAATCAAACTGTTCTTGCACCTGCAAACATTATGAGGTACGATGTCAATGGTGATGATTTTGCCTATGTGCTCAAAGAGGCTAATGATATAGACAGAACGATATATTGGAATGGAACAAAAATTGATTCATTGACGCAAGTATTTGATATTGAAATTAGTGACGACGGACATCTGTATTATCTTGGTGAAAAAAAATCAGATTTGTGATTTTTTCGTGCTGGAGAGCGTGTAGATTTTGGGTTTGATTATTCAAAAGTGCAGACGTATTATTCTATATTTCCAATCAAATCGGCATGAGTTATGTTTGCATTGGATCATAACGATAAGAGGTATTATTATACAAACTGAACAGTAAAATCCTCATCGCTACAAGAAATCTTATTTGCAGACGAAGGATATTTGTTTTCAATAAGACCTGATGAGACAGATGTTTCAGATCAAACGATCAATATCTACAAAAATCAAACAAAAGTTGTATGACCAATCCAACAAGCTCTTGTTTCTGTTCCTCGTATAGATCAAGGTTTTGTATGATACTTTAGCAAAAAAATACAAGACTGACTTGCTTGTGAGTTTGATATAGTCGTCAATGGTATTGTTTCGACTATGTCTGTTTGTCCTTGAAACAAAATGTATACTTCTTTTATGGACTTTTACATGACCAATACGCAATGATACGATATTGGGTATGATGTTTCCAAAAAGGTTTTCTATTTTTTGGATGATGCGTGAGACCATGCGAGATATATTGTATGTGGTAAAGAGTCTACAACCTCGATAGCTCGTACATTGTGATACAATCTTGATAATAATCAAAACGATGATCAACAGTCAGATGATGATGATCTTTTTTCGCCAGAGTCTTGAGAAACTCTATGACTGTATATTCCTGCAAATTATCTCCAAATACAAGACGTCGAAGAAAAGGTAACATATATGACAATAATGTTGCTACACAAAAAATATCACAAAAAAATAGAAAAAATTGCTCAACAAAAAAACATCTCACTTGCAGCTGCATATGATCAATTGATGCAAAAAACTGTACAAAAATTAGATCAATGATCGTACAGTCCTATACTAGATGGTATACGAGGAGGTTTGTGAGATTATAAGAGATATTTTGAGAAGAATGAGTAGGAATGTTTTATTTTTGATCTTGTATCATTTGTTGGATATTAACTTCATATTTTCCTCATCATATTGGTTTAACATATTTGTTATAATCGTCCATTGTCGTTATATTTAAATAATATTTTTTTCAATTTAAATTTACAATAAACAGTATTCCTCATCCGTCAACCATAAGGTCTTGGATTGGTCGATTAGTTATAGTTTTGTATAAGTCTGTTTTAATTACTAATTTCTTATATCAAAGAATGCTACGCAAATCACTAGTATCCAGATTAGTGATTGCTGACTGAGCCATAATACCATTAATTCATAGTAAATAGCTCGAGTGTTTATTACTTCGAGATCTTATTAAATATAATTTATCTCAAGAATTTACTGACTCATTATTAGGTAATAATTTAAGAAATAATATTGATAGATCATGTTCATCTATTGAAGTACATAAATTTGATAAGTCAATTATTCATTGTCTATTAATTTGAGAAAGATCAATATTGATATATCTTTCGCTTGTATGTCTACCCTTATCAGTAGTAAGGAATAATTTGAAAGATTCTACATCATTTATTTCTCTTGTATCATCGATAGACCAAAAAATAAATGGAGCATTAGATTCTCTATCTGAAGATATATATTTTCTCACAATGGCGTCATAATCTATAGTTTCATTTGCTTCTTGAACGTTTTCTTGTGTGTTGTTGTTTCAAGAAGTTGCAGTATTACTGTTGATAAGTACAGTAGTGTTTCTAATTGTTTGAATTAAATTATTTGTTTTTATGTACATCTCATCATTTTTACTTACTTTTCACAAAATCAGCAATGCTTGAAGTTGGTTTTCTACCTCTTGTACTCATTTTTTAAATTCTTCTTCAGTAATTGTATCGCTTTTACGTAAACTTTCTAATCATTTGAGTGCATTATAAAGATCATTAATATCTTGGATTTTTTCGATATTCTTACTTGCTACTTGATTATTAAGTTCTTGTGTTAGTTCTTGATGAGCGTCTCCTGTTTCTGTTATTGCATGTGCTTGATTAATTCAAACAAAGTTCATTCACAATACTCAGCAAAATAATGCTAATTTTCTTAATCCCCTTTTCATACTTATTGTATTTCATTGTTTAGGTGTTTTTGTTTGCATAGGTGTTATAAACTTTAAAAAAATTACTGCTTTTGTTTACAAAAACTGTAAGTCGGTCATTCTTTTTCAAATGATTATAATATATTTATTATCAAAAAAGACACATAAGTCAATATTAAAATATTTATCTAATTTAAGTTTAGTTAAGTTTCTCCTAAATTTTTTATTCAAAATAAATTAAAAAATTATAAAACATTTGACTTATACTTTTATTTTGTGTATATATTGAATTGATTTTAACTATATTAACCTCAAAATTATGAAATTACCATTGAACATATCTAAAAAACCAAGCGATAATACCTATAACTCCTATTTACTTGGACGTGTTAGCTCAAATTTACTAAGTTTGATAAATATATATGCAGATAGTTCTATGCCAATAAAACAGAAAGGATCTCATTTGTTGGACTTTCTGGCATATAATCCAAAAATACGTGTATTTATAGAGAAATTATCTCAAAATTTTGCTATCAGTCTTGATAGTATCTTTGAAGAAGATAATAATGAAAAACGTATTACACAATACGTTGATACATTACAATGAGCATCATTGTCAATTTTTGATCTGTTTTTATTTGAAAAAGTGCGATATAATGATATAAAGTATCTTGAAAAGGTAGTAGATGCTTATAAAACTAAAAAATTTGACTTTCAGCAGTTACCATCTCAATCGGGAACGGTATTTCAGCACCTAATGGCAGCATATATATTAGTCTACACTGATGAAGGTACGTGAGCTATAGATCCAAAAAAGGAAGAACTTTTGAAATCATTTAAAGAATTACTTCTCAAAGATATAAATTCTTTGGTATAAATAAGTGGATACTTCAGGTATAGAAGATTACTATTCTGACTGTTTTTTGTATTCTTTGATCTCATACCACACAATATACAAACCACACAAAAAAACTGCAACCGCCATACCAAAAAGTTGATCGTAACCCAAAACGGTTGTATGTAATCAGATTGCTCATGCCATCAATCCACATACTCATATTGCTCACAAAAAGGTTGTTCTTTTGAACATAAGAAGTACTGAAACAATCAGTTCTAGTATTCAACTTCAGATTCTAAGTTGCATTTCATATCCATCTGTAGCAAACAAAAAGCTGGATACTTTTCTAAAAATCTCTTGAGATTCTGCCAAAGCATCGGGCATGAGTCAAAACTTGAAAACTAGAGTTTGGAGTAATATTCATATACAAATTATTTTTGATATATTGTAAGCATATGTTCATAGGTTTTTTTTGAAAGAGGAGTGAGGAGTAGTTTGATTCATGTAGATATGTCAGAATAAAAACTAAATACTTTCCAAAAGTTCACTAATAATGTGGTTGTAAATATCCATTCATGTGTCAGTCAATGTGATATAAAATTGATCATCTTGATCACTTTGGTCTTGCGTCATATGTCACTGATCTACACAAAGTGTGATAATGTCTTGTCGATTTTTGACAAAAATACTTGTATCAACGTGATTATAATACATGTCTTTGACCGGGTCAGATAATTTTTTTGTGTGAACACATACTCATTGTGACGTTCTGAGTCACAAAAACAAAGCTTCAATCAAATATGCTTGAAAATCTAAAACATCTATGGAGTCTTTTTCTATATGATTTGTGATAGTCGAGGAGACGTCGTTCGTCTTCTGTTCAAAAAATTTGGATATATGTTTGCTGTTTGTCCAGCGGTATCAGACAGCCGTATCTTGTGTGCTGGGTGTTTCGTCACTTTGTGCATCTAGTGGTGTTTGTTGGGTATGTGTCAACACTGATCCTATAGCTACAAAATCTTGATGTCACGCATGCCAAAAACTACTTGCATGAGATCATAGTCAGATGTAACAATCTTGTGATCGGTAACTTCTATTGTGGATGCTGTTTTTTCCTCATAGGGAAAAGTTAGATATTTCGTATCTGATATATCACGCATGTTGCAATACTTCTTTGATATTTTGAAATTCTTCGTATATATCGTCGTCTTCACCCATTGCTTTGAGTCCATATCCGTCTTTTTGGTAGTTTGTATTGTGTTTGTATTTTTCAAATCGTTCACTTCATTCAAACAATTCTAGTGTGTACAAAGAAAATCCATCAGCAAAATAACTATGCACAAACTGTTCAAAAAACTTTTGTGCACCAGGTTTCCAAAACATACTCTGTCATTTTTTGCTAGTATGTTTTTTGCCAAATGCCATAAAATCAAAACAGAATGAATTGTTTGGTTGTTTAAGTGGTACAAGATTTCTCAAAAAATCAACAACTCCAGGAAATGTATAGTCTCTTCATGCATCACGAAGTACACTCGAATCCAAACTTTGAATTCCGATACTTCGCCTTACTTTCAAAAATTTTTTCCATGCTTTGTTACATGTTTTTATAAGTCACAAAATTTCTTCTTGGGGATGTGGATTGAGTTCTACTGTCAGTTCTTCGAGGTATTCCAAGCAAAAAAGAGAATCGATTGTCTCAATAAGATCGATGAGATGCGTTGCTCAGATTGTAGAGGGTGTTCATCATCAGATATGAATTGTTCTGATATTTTTATCATTTAGTGTTTTGGACCAAAAAAGAAGTTCCTGACGGAGTGTATGGACATATCAATCGAGCAATGTTTGGTGGTGGGTGTGGGTAGCTTCCAGAGATTGTACGTGAAAACTACAATATTTACACTTTTTTTCACAAAAAGGAATATGAATATACAAACCAAACATAGGATTTTTTCTTCTAAAAAAAATGGTATTTTGTATCTAGACTACGGGTTTGTTTCCTCTTTGCAAGAGTTGTTTTTGTACTTGTAAATACATATGATCTGTATATAGTGATACCAAGTATTTTATTTTTTGTATATGTCATGTTTCGTTCTCAAGATGCTAAGCCCCATTTTTGGAATATACAACAACATATTCTAAGTTTTCGAAAAGATCACTCTGTCTTTGAAAAATCAGTCTCATCCAGACCAGCGTCAGACCCATATCTTTTTTTTGATTGACCTCCATTTATCACATGAATGCCACACTATGGAAGCCTGCTTTCAAGTATTTGCAAAGACGTTATTCCAAGATATCAGACAATGAAATGAAAGCGCGTCGAAAGAGTACGATGACGAGATTGTCATGGTATTCCTATAGAACAAAAAGTACAAAAAGAAATGTGATTAGAAACCAATAAAGATATCGAAAAAGCATGAGTAGAGACATTTATCAATCAATGTTACACATATACTCGCTCCACATCCGCGGAACGAAATCGATACATCAACAATATAGGTCGTTGGGTTGATATGGACAATGCTTACAAAACCATGGACAATGATTATATGGAATCAGTGATGCGAGTCTTTAAACAATTTTGGGAAAAATCTCTTATCTATCGTGGTAAAAGAGTATCTTTGTATAGTACCAAACTATCAACTCCTATTTCAAATTTTGAAGTAGCAATGGATGATACATATGAAGAAATCAACGACCCAGCTATAACTGTAAAATTTCCCTTATTTGCATCAGAACAAACAGCATTGCCTCGAGATACATCTGATATTTCTGCAAAAGTATATGCACTCGCTCGAACAACAACACCTCGAACGATCCCTTGTAATATGTCTTTGGCAGTCAATAACGATCTGGAATATGTTCTTGTACACTACAATCAAGAATATTATGTTGTAGCCAAAAATAGAACTGACGATGTGTTTACGTCTGGAGAATATACGATAGTACAAGAGTTTTTGTGAGAAAAATTGGTGTGATTGTCATACGAACCACCATATGATTATTATTACAAAAAAACAAACAACGAAGCTGATCATAAAATATATAGTGCAGATTTTATCACTGACCAAAGTGGAACTGGTATTGGTCATGAAGCTCCAGAATTTTGAGATGTTGATTTTGAACTTGCGCAAAAGGTCTGATTGACAATCTCGGAAGCAATGGATGATGCCTGAAAATTCACCTCACAAATCACAGACAAAGAAGGATTGTTTTATCGTGATCAAAACGACGCGATCATTGAAGAACTCAAAACAAAAAATGCATTGTTTCACAAATGATCTATCACTCACCGTGTGGCATTTTGTCCACGTAGTGGTGTGCCATTGGTATACAAGGCACAAGATTCTTGGTTTATTGATATCCAATCACTCAAACCAAAATTATTAGAAAAAAATAAAGAAATAAACCGATATCCAGAACATTTCAAGTTTGGTCGTTTTGCAAAGTCTTTGGAATCTGCACCAGATCGATGTATTTCTAGAACAAGATACCGATGAACTCCTATGCCCGTTTGGCAAAATGAAGATGCGAGTGAAATAGAAGTTATATGATCTCGTGATGAATTATTTCTCAAAAATAAACCATACAAACAACTAACAAAAATTATTTTTGTACGTCATGGAAGAACAGACTATAATGATGAATGAAGACATGATCATGAGGGGAGTGCAAAACTTGTTGATTTTGGTTGGGAACAAGCACATACATTAGCCAAAAAATACAAAAATCAAGATATTGCTGCAGTATACAGTTCCCCTCTTCAAAGATGTGTTGATACTGTTACACCACTGAGCGCACAAAAGGATATTGAAATGACTATTGACGAAAGAATCTCAGAAATTAGAATCCCAAAATCTCAAGATCAATTGTTCGATTGTTCATCTATAGTACGAAATGATCTTCCAATAGATTGACGTGACTCAGAAAGTATCAAAGAGGTGTATCAAAGAGTTGAAGAATTTCTCAAAGATGTTGTGAGAAAACATGCTGGACAAACAATAGTTGTCTGTTCTCATGGAGATCCTTTGGTATTGATGAGAAAAGTCTTACATGATTTTGATTATGAAACAGACAAATACAAACGATATATGTCCAACAAAAAACATAAAGATCTGACGTGTACTGAGTATGTACTTTCAGAACCATGTCAAAGATTAAATCTACATAAACCTTGGATTGATAGTATTTATATCCAAAGTGCTAGTGGACAAAAAATGACCAGAAGGTCAGAAGTTTTGGATTGTTGGTTTGAATCTGGTTCTATGCCATATGCACAAGTGCACTATCCTTTTGAAAATAAATCAAAATTTGAGACAGCATTTCCTGCTGATTATGTTGTAGAATATACATGACAAATTAGAGCATGGTTTTATGTGATGCATGTATTAGGGGTTGTTCTTTTTGACAAACCTGCATTCAAAAATGTCTTGTGTACGTGAGTGATGAAGTGAGATGATTGACGCAAAATGTCAAAAAGCTACGGAAATTATCCAGATCCAAAACGTTCATTTGAAAAGTACGGATGAGATGCAGTCAGATTACAATCTTTGTTGTCACCTGTTGTATATGGTGGTGATGTTGATGTCAAAGAATCATGATTTTTGGAAGCTACAAAAACAGTTCTCTTACCTTTGTGGAATGTTTTCTATTTCTTCACAACCTACGCAAATATTGATGGTTGGATACCACAAAATGACAAATCAATTAGTACGGAACATAACTTTTTGGATGGACGAATTGTCTCAGAGTTGCAATTATTGATACAAACAGTAGATCATGACCTTGCGCATTATAGTATGCATACTGCAACTCGTTCTGTTATGTCATTTTTGGATGATTTGACAAATCGATATATCAGAAGAAGTAGAAGAAGGTTTCGAAAATCTGAAAATGATGGAGATAAGATCCAAGCATATGAGACTTTATACCAAGTACTGTTAACTCTTAGTCAGTTGATGGCGCCTTTGATACCATTTACAAGTGAATATATCTATAGAGGCCTCGTTCGTACACAAGAAACACAAGATCTTGTTTCTGTACATCTTACGCGTTTCCCAGTTGTTGAAAAGTCACTTATCAATAAAGAATTGTCTTCAACGATGCAACAAGTTAAAACGGTTGTTTCTACATGACTAGCTTGGAGAAGTAACAAAAATATTAGAGTAAGACAACCCTTGCAGTCAGTCACTATAGGATTTCCATTGGATCAAAACTTTCAAGACATTATACAAGAAGAACTCAACGTCAAACAAGTAATTGTTGATCCAACAATCAATCAAAAAGTACAAAAAATAGTCAAGCCAGATGGTAAATTATTATGAAAAAAATTGTGAGCTGACTTCAAAACAGTGTTGCAATTGGCTAAGTCATGACAGTTTGAACAATGACCGGCTTGAACTGTGCTTGTTGATCGTCGAACCTTACAACCTGAAGAATATGAAATCGGTTATATCAAAGTTGATGAAACACTTGATATTGAAGTACAAGATGGAATGGTTGTTGCAATGGATCCAACAATAACACCAGAACTTGAATTAGAGTGATTTGCTCGTGATTTGGTAAGATTTATCCAAGAATCTCGCAAAGAAGCATGATATGATATTGCAGATAGAATCTCTCTGTCATTGTCTACTACAAACTTATCCGAGTCAGACGAGTCTTTTTTGAAGTCTCTTTTGCAAGAACATGGTGCATATATTCAAGAAGAAACTCTCTCAACTATTGTTTCTTTGGAAGCATGAGATATCAAAAAGGATATTGAATTGTGAACTGTTTCAGTTGTATGTATTCTCAAAAAATAGATTTATATTGACCATCTCGCAAAATGGTACAAATTGATCCTTCTTGGCAAAAACAACTCGAAAACGAATTTACTAAACCATATTTTGCACAGATAAAATCACTTCTCACTGAACAAAAAAAACAGTGAGTTGAGATTTTTCCAAAGTCAAAAGATATTTTTGCTGCTTTTGATGCAACACCCTTTGACCAGGTACGTGTTGTTATTTTGGGGCAAGATCCGTATCATGGACAGTGACAAGCACATTGATTGAGTTTTTCTGTACCCGACTGAATACCGAAGCCTCCTTCATTACAAAATATTTTCAAGGAAATACAACAAGACCTTGGTTGAGAGATTACTGGTTGAAATATTCCTGATTCTTGAAATTTACTCTGACGAGCAAAACAGTGAGTCTTTTTGCTCAATGCTATATTGACCGTCCAAGCACATAAACCTGCTTCTCATGCCAAGATTTGACGAGAAATATTTACTGATGCTGTAATAACAACTCTTTCACAAAATAAATCCTGACTGGTATTTCTGTTGTGGTGAAAATTTGCTCAATCTAAATCGTCATTGATAGACCAAACCAAACACCATGTTTTGACAGCACCTCATCCATCACCATTTTCTGCACACACATGATTTTTTGGTTCACAGCACTTTTCTCAAACTAATGATATTTTGCTATCGCAAAAACTAGAACCAATACGTTGGTTCTAGTTTTTGTATGGATTAAGATTATTGTTTTTTTCGCTTTTTAGTAATGCCTCTTCATTACTTTCTAGTAGTTTTTTTTTTCCTTCCTCGAGATCAGCTATGTATTTTTCTACTCTCAATTCCTCTTCAGATTTTATGTCTTTTTCAATAAATAGATTTTTTAGTTTTTTCTTTAAGTTTTCAATGAATCATTGTTTTTTAGGCTTTTGTTCTATATCTCTTTTTATAAATTCAAGATATTAACTCATTTGGTGATAGTATAAGATAAAATTATGAAAATATTTTCTTTACTATTTATATACTTATTCTTCAGAAGATAATCAAGTGTCATTAGATTCAAGTTTACGATTATACCCAGCCCTCGTTGCAGCTTCTTTGTTAAGTTTTTCTATTTCTTTCCTTTTTTGATTTATAGGTTCAAAATGAAATGCTTTTTCAATCAATATTCTAGCTTTCTCGGTAAATGTTAATTCTTTTTGTTGCCCTTTTATACTTGTTCTATCTGTAATAAACCCTCTTTGTGTATTTGTATCTCCCATGTTTATATATTTTATAATTAAAAAAAATTGCGACTAGTCGCATAAGAACTCAGAATACGAATATATGTTTTTCTCTCAATTTAACAAAACTTTATTTGTCTAGTTATAATATAATGGTTAGATCTTTAATTTCAATTAAATCAAACTTGAATAACCCTTTTATATTTACAAAAAAATATTCAACAGACACGGTGTCAGGTATATTTCTTTTTTACGCTGTAGCTAGAGGTGTGAGAAATTTTCATACCTTGAAATCGCTTCTTATTCTGTTTTTGACTTCTCAGACAGTTATTATGCCATCATTATTTCCTCCTTGGGTATCAAATCATTTGTTTTGGCTATATCAAGTTGTAATATTTTTGAGTTTTGTATCAGTTTTTCCGCTTTTGGAATATAAAACGAAATTATCTGGTTCATTACGGTATAGTGGAAGAAATGTACACATATACAACGTTCACATATCATTGAGAGAGCCTTTGGGTTTGTTGTAATTTTCATAAAACTTTTCTACATATTTAAGTTGTTGTGTTGCATTCATACGTTTGAGTGCATTCGTTGATGTTCAAAGTCATTCTGCAGTGCTTGGCATAAACTGAATCAATCACGTTGCACCAATTGAGTTTTGTATATGCGGATCAAATCAGCTTTCATGTTCAAATATCCTCATAAGAAACTCTGGATAGATTTTCATTCTTTTACTTGTTTCGACAACTTCAGAAATAAAGTCTGTTCAGTATTTTGTTTTGTTGCTAAACTTGTCAGATCTTGTTGCTTTAAATTCCATATTCATTCGTCAAGCCGGTGGACGTAGTTTTGAGATTCAATCATATGAAGCGTCAGATTGTTCGTGTGATTGTTCTTGTCATAGTTGTGTACTCGTTTCTGTATCTCAATCTTGAGTTGTTTCCGATGGTGTATCGTTTTTCTTTGCTTTTTGGGCTAGTGCTTCTATTCAGACAACACCTCATCCAAATCATGCAAATCACAAAAGAACATCGACCGCTCATCACAATCCTGACTCTTGTAGATATTCACTGATTGATGTGGGCTTATCATCAAACCATCATGAAAACATCTGAACATATCCATTGAGTGTTTGATATAGTCATACAAGTGTATCTTGCTGTGTTTGTTTGTTTTTGGAAGATTCCAAAAGCTTAGATCCAGTTGCTTCAAAACGTGACAAAAGTCAGTGTTGCTCTCATGTTAGTTGAGTACTTGCAAGACGATTTTGTCGTGATGTGGAGTCAGAAAGATCTTTTTTTGTAATAACTTTTGTAATATCTGTGTCAGGTTTTATATCTTGTATAGCCGTAAAAATGTCTTCTTGTGAACCAAAAAACGTAAGATCATCTCATCATTTGTGTTGTTCCAAGTACTCTTTTTGTTCTTCTAACTTACGTCCAAAAAGCATAATATTGTCACAATACGTTTTGGCTTCGGGAAACTCATGTAATTGACCAAGAAGAGAGACGACCATTGTTCACATTCCTCACTCTTGTGGATCCAACGAACTAAGTCATCAAATAACTTTGGAAAGCAGTCAGTCATCATTTTTGTTTTTTTCTCACAAAAGCGAGAGAAATCATAAACTCAATGTTTCGTTGCATCTGGCTTGTACTTGTGGGCTCAATCACGACTTCGCAAACATTTGTTCTCCAAACCTAGCCCATAATGTATCTAGTTTTTTGAGTGAGATGTTTTTTTGTTCCAAATCTTGCAACAACTTTGGATTATGTTGGTTTAGAAACTCTGCAGAAACTGATGGTTTTGCTTCTTCTTGTAATGCTTTGGTTTCTACTTTTGTCTGTTCTTCTTGTATTTCAACTTTGAAGACTTTCTCGTTTTTTAGTTTCTCGGCATCTAATTCTCTATTAAGTATTTCATTTTTTTGTGCATCCAAAAATTCATTCTGACTGGTTGTTTGTTCAGACTGATGTAGCGAAGTATGAGTTTTTTCTGATGATGTAGATAGTCACATACTGACAAGTATAGCATTTTTTATATCTTTTGCAAAAAATTGGTAGACATAGACCACAAGAGTGGGGTACTTACACTTGAGAAAAGAAATAAAACACCTACAATGTCATATACTCTTTTATGTTTTTTCCATACATGTATGTCGGATTTAGCGGCTTTTGATACACCTGAACAAGAACAAAAAAAAGAGGTACAGCAAGAAATTGCAACTACCTTCAAAGATTTTTTTTGAGCTTGACTGAGTCAATTGTGAAAAGAGTTAAAAAAAACTGTCTGATGATCCTCATCACACAAAAAAGATTGAAATACAACATCAGAATGAACAAGAATACATAAACATCCATTTCAAATATCAACTGAAGAAGAAAGTCGAGAAAAAGAAAAAGGTGAACTCAGAAAACCCATAGGAGAACTTTTAGTATAATTTTTATACTTTTTACGCTGTATGCGTGTATTTTTTATTTTTTGGACTACTGTTTGTATACTATTCATGCCATATTTATCTATGGCAATGACACTTTTTCAGGTTGAAATGGTTCAATGGTTTGAACAAAGATACGGAGATAATGCAAAACAGACAAAAATTAGAGAATTACAGCGTTTGATTGGCGTTGTACAACAAATGAAACAAACTTATCCTCAACACAATGATGTTTTGGATCCAATATTGACAGCATGGGTACAACACTCACAAGATATACAACAACAAATAGCTACACAAACACTTGTCCAATCGAACAACAATATGCAAAATGTTGACATTCAAAAAGTCAGAACTGCTTTTTTGAATAGTATCAATATCATAAGACAAACAAGATGACGCAAAAAATACGCATATGACGAAAGATTGGACTATAGTGCGTATGCATGGGCACAAACCTTGTCTGAAAGAAATCAAGTAACACCTACAAATCGATCTTCACCCTGACCGCATTGGAGAAATACTCCCGATGAATGATATTATAATTATTCTGTTATTGATCAGCGATTTCGTGATCGTTGAGTAAATGCTACTATCATCAATTGAGTAAATCATACAGAAAATGTATCTAAGCCTCATTTTTCTTGCAAACAAGAAGATTGTACTCAAGCAACAATTGACGCCTTAGAGTGGACATTAGACAGGTTTATGGCAGAGGAATCATATGATGGTGCTCATTTTCGCAGTATTGTCAAAAAAGAATTTCGTTATATAGGTTTGTGATTATACAAAGATGCAAACGGATTGTGGGTTGTTATTCATTATGCGACAGATCTAGAGTAGTGCTGATTCTGATATCGAGGTTATGCAATATTTACAACACTGTGTGGGTATGGAATAGTAATCTTGTTTGCTCTGAGTGTACTGTGAATAATGTTTCTAATATCAGATTTGAGTGCGAGAATTCATTTTCTTTGAGATTTTGGATATGAATGAAAGTATACGCTTAGTGTAATACCAGTTTCACCAACATTTGTTGCGTTTATGTATGTTTTTTCTTTGTGCATAATATCTGGATGTTCGTTGATTGCGTCTCTAAGTACTTGTTTTGCTTGGTTTACATCGCTTTGTAGATCTATATCTACACAAATTTCGTTTCTAACAATTGGTTCTTGTGATATTGTTTGCAATGATATTTTTGAAAACGTAGTGTTTGGAACAATAAGTCTTTGTCCAGAAAGTAATTTTACAACAGAATGTCTCGCTGATATTCTTTCAATTCTCCCAGAACAGTTGAAGTTTCACAACATACGTATCAGTTCTCAGGTTTTAATTTTTGGGTTTGTTACCAAGAGCATTGCTGCGACAATATTGGCAAACGTTTTTTCCATTGCAAATCATATTCCAAATGCGATTCACGCCATCAAAATACCCACATCCAATCACATAATTTGAAACGCAATAAGTGCATTAAAAATCATCAAAACGTATGTTACCACAGTTCCAACCAGGTTTGCAACTTTTTTGGAATAGACGTTTTTGTCTATAGATTCGTATTTGTCATAAATATTTCATTTTAGTATTCAAACAATTCGTGAAATAACAAACATTCATACCAAAAATACTCATACTGCAATCATAAATGGTATGATAATCGTGTCTACTCGCCCCGAAAATAGTTGTGTGATCGTCTCTGTCATAGCTCACAAATCAAAAAAAATAAATTATCTGAACGCCTCTTGAAGTGCAGTATACGTTGTTTGAGGAATATCCAATGTCAAGTGAGGATAAGGGATAACGATGTTGTTGCTTCTTGCATAATTTATCAAGACATGATTAACGTATCAGATAAGTTGTTCTTTTGTTCGTCAACAATCTGGTTTGATGTGAAACATACATCTGATAACAATTCAACTTGCTCCAAACTCATGTGTAAGTATCGCTGTTTTGCTTGGATTTTGCACAAATGTACAGCTGTTGATAGCCGCCAAAAAAACATCTTGTACTTGCAACAAGTCACTGTCATAATGAACACTGATAAATGTCTCTAATCTGATCATTTCTTCCGAACTATACGTTTGGATTGCTGAGTCTATAAGTTTGATATTTGGTATGATAACTTGCTTCATATCAAATGTTCTAATCGTTGTCGTTCTGATATTTATCTCTTCTATTTTTCCAAAAAATTCTTGATCTGCTTTGACGTGAACAATATCTCATAATTTGATTTCTTTCATCGTTAGCAAAAAAATTCATGCAATCATGTTTCAAAGGACTTCTTTGAATGCAAGTCATACTCCAAAAGAAACTCATCCCAAAATCAGTCACACATCAAACCCAATAATTTCAAATCCAATAAACAATGCAACCGTTGTCAGCGCATAAAACGTAATATCCTCGATGAGATGTGCAATTTGGTCAGCGAAAGCTTTGTTTTCTTGATGATCTGCATATACTAGTATTTTTCTTCTAATAGTTGCGGCAATGACTTTTGCAATCATGACAAAAAATGCAACGATAGCGATTGCTGCAATGATTTTGACTACCATGGCAACATAACTGTTTCCTATAAGTTGTTCGAATATGTCTACGGTTTCTTCTGGTGCGTCTTGTACCATTTGAGGTGGCATGCGTTAGTTTTTGTATAAAATACGTCTTTATATAGTATAGGCATGCAACAACAAAACACAAAAAACCAATAATCATACCAATAATATACTTGCATTGTTTACAAAAATATATGTATATATGGTATATGCTTTTATTTTTTGTGCATCAATGAAAAAATATCCTACAATTATTGCCATCGATTGGTGAAAAAAATATATCTGACTCGCTTCATGTGACAAAACGGATAAGGTTCCTATGCCTATTGGTTATATGGAAAACGATAGTATGTTTTTTTATAATCTGTCTGATCTTATTATCAAAAAAAACGTCTCTCATATTATTATTGGTATGCCACAAAGACAAGAAGACGTCCAAAAAAGAATCGAAGATTTTGCAGAAAAATTGTCATATCTTATTGATGGAAACAAAACAACAATAGCTTTTTATGATGAAGATTATTCGAGTGTAGAAGCATGAGCTGTAGATTGAACATATACCAAAGACGAAAAACAAGATACACTTGCTGCAATGGTTATTCTCAAAAGATGGATAGAAAAAAATTAACTACCTTATAAAGATCTTGCAATATACAATGGTTTGACTACACATACGACTATGTATTTTGATTTTTATATTCTCTTCTTTTCTCTTCGATGACTGCAAAAAAATCTACTAAAAAAGTCCCTTTTTTGAAATGTACTCCATGTATCGTTTGAGTAGTCGTGGTAGTTCTTCTTATTTTATCTGGTATTATATATTCAATGACAAAAAATCCTTCAACAGATGATACATCTGTAGATGCACAAACAACTGATTCTACAACATCAGATGACACAAATATCGTAGTTTGTGATGCTGTTCAATCATATCTTAAAGAACAAGAAAATGTTGTAATTGCAGCTGACGCTGCAACTGTAGCAAATGGAAATCAAGTAGTCGTAGACTATATTGGTAGACTTACTGATGGAGAAGTGTTTGATACTAGTGTTGAATCTGTAGCACAATGATGTGGTACATATACTCAATGAAGAGATTATACAAGCGGACTTCCATTTGGTGTTGGAGAAGGACAAATGATCGCTTGATTTGACAAAGCAGTTGTCTGAATGAAAGTATGAGAAACAAAAACAGTTACAATTCCAACTGCAGATGCATACTGAGCAAAAGATCCTGCCAACGTTCAAACATTGCCATTAGACCAATTGCCTCCAAAAGAAGATGGTAGTGCATATGTTGCATGAGATAAAGTATACTCAATGATGGGAGAACTAACTATTCAAGATGTGTCTGATGCATGAGCAACAATTGATTTTAATCATCCATTGGCATGAAAAGATCTTATTTTTGATATCACAATCAAATCAGCAAAATAATCATCTCATAATCACTTCATTAACTTCTTACTAAAAAAGAATGGACCTGACACTTTCTCAGTATGTACAACAAGTCAAAGATTGATCTTTGGATCCACGTCTCGTCATTGCTTCATATCAACAAAAAGCAAAAAGCAAAAACGATCACAATAACGCTTATATTTCGTTTACCGATGAGTACGTGGATTCTTGTCAGTCAGATTTTTTGGATCGTGATTTGTGTTGAGCTCCTATTTCTATCAAAGATATAATTTTGACCAAATGACAAAAAGCAACGTGCGGATCTCGTATTTTACAAGATTATGTAGCACCATATTCTGCTACATGTTTTGAACTTTTGGAAAAAGCATGAGCATTGATGATTGGTAAAACCAATATGGACGAGTTTGCCATGTGATGAAGTGGTGAGACATCAGCGTTTGGACCTGCAATCAATCCTTTTGGTACCGATAGAGTCCCATGAGGATCTTCTAGTGGATCTGCTGTTTCTGTTGCAGCTGATACGTGTTTGGCTTCGATTGGAACAGATACGTGATGAAGTTGTCGCCAACCTGCTGCCTTGTGTGGTATTGTTTGATGTAAACCTAGTTATGGTCGTATTTCAAGGTATGGTGTACAATCTATGACCAACTCTTTGGATCAAATTTGAACGCTAACAAAAACAGTAGAAGATGCTGAGTTGTTGTTGCGTATTATGTCATGAAGAGATATCAAAGATGCAACAACGCAAGACAAACCTCGACCTACTGATGTATCTCGTGATCGAAATTCATACAAAATAGCTGTTGCTAATCAGTCTTTGTCAGATTGACTTGATCCTCAAATAAAAGATGTTTTTCTTCAACTTGTTGAAAAATGCAAAGAACTTTGAGCTACAGTAGATTTTGTTGATGTTCCGTTGTTTGATGCGTGTGTGCCTGTGTATTATATTTTGTGTCCTGCAGAAGTGAGTACAAATCTTGCTAGATTTGATGGTATAAGATTTGGTCTTCAGTGAGATACGTATTCATCCGACAATATAAACGACTATTATGATGCCATCAGATGATCATGATTTGGAACTGAAGCCAAAAGAAGAATACTGACGGGTACGTACGTTTTGGGATCGTCAAATTATGACTGATACTACCTCAAAGCAAAATCTATTCAATCTTCGTTACAACAACGTATGAGTCAATTATACACTGAGTATGATTGTTTTTTGAGTCCTACAACTCCAGAAGTTGCTTGGAAATTTTGAGCTAAACTTTCTGATCCAGTCAAAATGTATCTATCTGATATGTATACAGTTCCAGCAAATCTTTGTGAATTACCAGCTATTTCTGTTCCGTATGGATTTGCTACTGATCAATGAGAATCCTTACCAGTAGGTATCCATATCATGACAAACAAACGAGACGAAGCAACAATGTTTGATTTTGCAAAAAAGATTGAGAAATTGAATTAGTAACGGTTCGGTACTAAGTCATGATAAAAGATATAACAAAAAAGCTAAGACATTCGTCTTAGCTTTTTTTCTGTGTTTACCTCAAAGCTTTCTTTTCTTCACCATCTCTCATCAATAAATCTTTAAGAAATCTCATTTTACGTTCTGTCTCATAATCCATATTTAGTGGATAATTTGTGAAACGATACGCTTTGTTTATATTGAGATTGTCTTGCAGGATATAAATAAGTTTTGTAGTGGTTTTTTCTGGAGAATTTGTTTGTTGGATTTTTTCAGAAATACTGACATATAAATTTCTTACTTGATCTTTGTCTGTCTCTGGCATTGTAATGTATAATTGGTCCATACCAAAATATGTATTAGGAGCGTGATAGATATATTGATAGAGTGTTCAGTCAGTTGTAAAATCATTAATGTCAATTTCTATATCACTGCATCTTCATCTGGGTTTCTTGATTTTAAGAGACGGTTTTTCAATTTGTGCTTTCAAAAACTCACAACCATTGTCGTATGTTACTCAGTCAGATCCGCACATAGGGTGGTATGCATTTTCACAAATAATATTTTGTGGTTTCATCTCAATTCCATCACATTGTGTTTTTTGTTTTGAGCTTGAACTTCATAATGAAGGTTGGTTTTCAATTATGTTCTGTACTCAATATTTATTGGCAATACAAGGGGAGTTGTAAAATGTTATGTCTCCAGATACATTTATTCAACATACTCAATATCAGTTTGTAATTGGACAGCTTTCTTGACCATATTTATCTATATAGTAGTTTGTTGTTATATATTTTCGATTAGGCTCTGATTTTCATCTCTTGTTACAAGATCATCGATAATAGTTGTCGTATACTCATTTAATATTTCTTTCTACATTATAATAAAAATTTCTTTCATCGATTGGTGAAAAATTATAGGCGCTTGTTCGTGTTTCCATATGTTTGTTGGTTTTATTTCCTCATGGTTTGAGATATGTGATTGCACATGCAGGTTCTGCAGGGAAATACTCAAATGGTATGATTTCTTTAGCCAAGCTATTATTCACACCTAGAAATAAAATTAAAAGAACAACAATTAAAAATAATTTCATTATATTTGTAAAGGTAAAATTTATATGAACAACTCTTACTTTCTCCCAAAATCTGCAGGAATCTCGCCTCGTTCTTTGGTTTTTCGTTTGAGAATTGGTGTTGTGTATGTAGCGTGTGCAAGTCGTTGATGTGCTTCATCGATACGTTGCCACAAAATAGTAGTTTGAGATGTGCGTTGTAACTGTGTGTTACAACGTTTTTTTTTGATTCGTCATATTGCGGTGGTTGAATCGGAATAAATACTGTATCAAATTTTTCAGTTATTTTGTAGTCGTTTGAGTCAATCAACTATAGCCAAAAACTCTCAAATATTGACCGTACCATGAGCAAACGGTCATGCTCTAAAGAGCTTTTTTCAAGAAACAGTTTCGACTCATTGGTATTCGAGAATGCCTGGATTTCCGCTACATGCAGCATCAACGGCAATGCTTTGTTTGACGATATTTTGGTCAGATATTTTTTGTGCCGAGAGTTTAAATGAGAGTTTGGTATCTGCGTCTTTGCCTATATATGTGGTATGTTTTCAGCCAAAAGCTTCTATTGCTTCTTGTTTGGTCCCAAAAGACTTATATTTAGCTCATTGATATCCGTGTATTGATGTTTTGCACGTATCTCGACTGTCAAACACTCATTGTTTATGTCATACTCGTACGACATATCGTTTTTTTTTAGCCATTAACTTCTTTTATCTAAAATATTGTATATATTGAGTATAAATTAATTATTTTTGTACATGTCTTTTGCTATGTCTCTTTCTGTTGCATGGGCAACGATTGGAGCAGGATAGCCAAATTGGGTAAGGTCGTTTTCTTCAGAATTATAGAATTGTTTGGGTACAAAGCGCGAGAGTTCAGGAATATACTTTTTGATATAAAGTCCATCTGGATCAAACTTCTTGGCTTGAATATGAGGATTAAAAATTCTGACTGGTTTTGGGTCTGATCAGACAGAGGCTGTTCGTTGTCGATTATTGATGTCCACGTTTTGGTCATAGTCTAACAAATACTTGCGGAAAAATTCATCTCATTCACGTCGATCTATATGCAAATGCTTTGTCAAAAAAGAAGCAACTACCATTCTGACTCTGTTGTGCATTCGATTTTCGGTCACGAGCTGTCTCATACCTGCATCCACAATTGGATATCATGTTTTTCACTTACACCGTGCTTCAAAATGTTCTTTATTTGTCTTCCATTGCATTGCTTGTCTTTTTTCTTGAAATTCTTTGATTCTTGTGTGTGGAAAATGAATCAAAATATGCTGTGCAAACTCACGCCATGCAAGTTCTTTGATGTATTGTTTGGTTCCTGCGAGGGCAGTTTCTTTTTCTTCATCTGTTATCTCTGTTTTAGTGTCAATGAGATTTTTATTGATACGATGCTCTCTCACGACAGTATTATAAATATCACGAATTGACAAAATCCCAAACCTTATATAAGGACTAAGTTTTGATGTTTGGTCTAGAGATGGGATGTTTCTTGTGTTGTCATATTCACCAAAGTTGTATGATTCTAGCTGTGATTGCGCGTGGGTGACTGACCAGTATGGGTGAGGTTTTGTCTCAATATGTGTGAGATTTTCAATTCGATTGTTGTCTTTGGGTTGTAGAGCGGGTGAGTGTATCTTATCTATAACTTGTAATGTATACAATCATGATGCATCTGTATTACGCTGGTACATTTTTTGTAATGCTTCTTGGTGTTGTTCTCATTGCAAAAGACGTGATCGCAATTTAAAAAACGCACCATATACCTTTCTTGCTGGAATTTCTTCTGGTTCTACCAACAAATAGTCAGAAAATTCTTTTTGTATGATATTGTTTTCTTTGCATCGCTTTTTGATTATGCTATCTCTCGTGATTGTATTTGTACCATATGATTTGTTTCGATAGATTGCATCACAATCATATTCTTTGATAATGTCTGGTAACAATGTGCGCGGATCTCATTGACGAATGAGTATATTTCATCAGATTTTTTGTATATGTTTTTCTAGTTCTTCAATTGCTTGGACGACAAATCATCATCTAGGATCGTTTTTTGGAAATTCTTCAAAAACAGTTGTATCAAAAATGAAACAAGGAAGAACCTGACTGCTATCCTGGATCGCGTGCCATAATCACGTATTGTCATAGGCCCTCATATCCTGACGAAAAACAAACAGCGTACGATTATGCATAGATTATCTTTCAAAAGTAAATATCAATGCAAGTATAGATCTTTTTTTTGCAAAAAAAAGCCGAATTTTTATAATATAATGGATATATAAAAAAATATTGAAAATATTTATAAAAAAACCGTTCAATGACTAAAGACCAAGCAACCAAAAATATTCGTATACAAAAACGAATTAATATAATTTCAGGAATTGTTTTTTTGTTGCCTGTGATTACTTTGTTGTATCAACAAGTATGATTAAGTACATTTGAAATTGTGTTATTGTCAAACATTGCGACAACTGTTATTTGGTTGTTTGAATTGCCAACGTCAGTTTTGGCTGATACTTTAGGTAGAAAAAGATCTTTATTGATTTCTGTTGTCTGCAATTTTTTGTCTGCATTCACACTTTTTTTGTTTCCAACGTTTGTGTGATTTATTGTTGCAGCAGTTTTTGCTGCTTTGTACCGAAGTTTTTGGAGTGGAACGTGACAAGCTTTTTTGGAAGAAAATCTCAATATTTTAGGTAAGAAAAAAGAGTTTTGAAAAACAATTGGTGATTTTATGTTTTGGGAAAATAACGTCAAAATCATTTTGCCAGTTTTGAGTTGATTGTGTATCAAGTATTTTTGAGATTATAGTTATACGATCTTGGCGTGACTGGATGTTGTGTTTGCTTGAATCCTGATCTACCTGACCTATATGTTATATGAAACAAATGTTCCTGTTGTTGGCTCAATCAAAGTCTTTATTAAAAATAATATAAACACTGCTCGTGATGCTTTTGCCTCAATTTTTTCGAACAAAAAGATAAAGTTATTGTTGTTTTTTAGAACGTTTTGAAATCACATATCATTGTTGCCATTACTTTTGTTGCCATTGTTGGTTGAACAAGGTATGCCTGACTGGATATGATGAATTGTGCTTACAATAAGTGCGATTTTCTTATCTTTTAGTTACAAAATTAGTAATTATCTTGCTGAACGTTTTTCATATACATGAGTGTGGTTAGGTTCTGTAATTTTGCAAGCATTTTTGCTGATAATCATAGGGTTTGTCTGATGATTGCATTGGACTATACTTGCGATATTGTTTTGCGTATGGAATATGTGAGATGGCGGACGACAACCTGCGCGAAATCATCTACTCGTTCATGCCTGAGCATCCAAAGCAATTGCAACGACAAGATCTATTATATTTGCAATATTTGCTCTTCGAACAACACTATGAAAATACGCTCTCAGTTATATTTCTCCTTTTGATGCATTTTTTGTTATTTGAGCTATAATGTTATGTAGTAGTTTGATTTTTTGGAAATACAAATCTATTTTATCATGAGATACTAGCGATGATGAGTTGTAAGAAAACACCAAAATTCTCTTCTGCTGATCAACGACAAAATTCTCTTCCAATCTCACTTTACCCTCACGTACAAGCAGTCAGATGACTTCTTTTGTCTAGTGATTGAGTTGTTGAATCACTCAAGTTTAATCTGTGTTTTTATACATATCGCAAACATATGCTTTTGTATCTCAATTGCGAAAAAAAGAATCAAAAAAAGAAGATACTGACACTGTGATGGTGCCAATGATCTTCTTTGTTGGAATACAATCCTTTGTACAGTTCGTTATTGACGTGAGAAACAACTATGGTCAAAAAACAATTTATTACAGTTGATACATTGTTGAATACATCTTTGCTATCGCAGATTTTGACAGATTCATGTTTGTTGATTGATAAGAAAGTAGGGTAGTTTTTTTTGATTGATGACATAAGATTTTCATGTTTCTATCTCAAAACGCTTCGCTGTGACTTCTTTCAAATAAAAATGATTTTACTTTTTGTTGCCGTCACAAAAAGTAACAAAAAAGACTCTTTCTTGCGAACCTCGCCACGTTTAGATAGACCAAAACGGATATTCTCGCTCAGACAAGACGCAAGAAACAAAGCGTATGTTATAGACAAAACGTTTTTATTTGAGTGTGTTTTTGAAGAGAAAATTGCGAGATTTGTAGAAAAAATAGAGAATGCCTGGGTGGGAACGAGTCAATATTTTATATCAAACGTACAAGTTAAATAGTAACTATCTTGCTTTTCTCTTCTTGATTTTTTGATTACTTTTGCATCAAGGCAAAAGTACAGTCTTAGCGAAGCATTTTGTTTATATTAATACAAAATACTAACAAGTTTATACTCTCGCAATGTTCTCTTCTGATCATTCTATCCAACTTTACATCAATTTTTGATAGTACGTTCTGGTTGTAACAATACAACATCGTTGTTTTCGTCATAAATTCACATCACAAGACATTCTGACATGATTGGTCAAATTTGTTTTGGTGGAAAGTTTATGACAGCGATAATTTGTTTTCCAACACAATCATTTGTTTGATAATGGTGGGTTATTTGTGCGCTTGTCTTTTTGATGCCAATGTCTGGTCAAAAATCAATTTCCATTTTGTAAGCTGGTTTGCGTACTTGTGTAAATATTTCACAAGTAACAATTGTTCAAACTCTCATATCTATTTTTGCAAAATCATCTCGTCAGATCATTTTTCCGTGTGACAAAAATATAAAGCGTACTTCTTTACTGTATTTTTTGATAATTTCTTCACAGGTACTTTAAACTCATTGTAACTTACTACTCTCACAAAAAACTTCCTCACTGTAGCGATCGTAGTTTCTTGTATTGACCATCTTCTTTTTGGAGTAGTTCTTCGTGTGTTCCTTGTTCTATAATACGTCCATTATCCATGACAACGATTCTATCCATTTCCATGACAGTTGATAGTCTATGTGCAACAACTATTGCAGTTTTGTTTTCCAATACTTTGTGCATTGCTTGTTGGATAAAATGCTCTGACTCACTGTCAAGTGACGACGTTGCTTCATCCAATACCAATATGTGTTTGTTTTCGAGCATAGCTCTAGCGATTGCGATTCTTTGACGCTGTCATCCAGATAATTTGACTCATCTTTCTCAGACGAGCGTATCATAACCACTTTCTAGATCTTTGACAAATTCATGACAATGAGCGAGTTTTGATGCATGCAAGATTTCCTCGTCACTTGCATCTGGCTTACCATATGCAATGTTTTCTTTGATTGATCTATGAAAGAGGAGTGGTTCTTGTGGTACAAGAGAAATACTTTGCCTCAGGCTTTCTTGTGTAACATGTGCTATATTTTGACCGTCAAATAATATTTCTCCCTTTTGTATATCAAAAAAACGAAAAAGTAATCTGACCAAACTTGTCTTTCCTGATCCACTATGTCCGACAAATGCTACTTTTTCTCATGCCTTAATAGACAATGAAAAGTCCTTGAACAATGGTTTGGGTTTTTTGTAGCCAAACGTCATATCTTTGATCTCAATACGACCAGCAGTCAGTTTCAATTCTTTTGTACTAGTGTCTTTTATTGCGTGAGGTGTATGTAAGATGTCTATCATTTCTGCTGATTCGCTTATCATTTGGTATATTCTTTTGAATGTATTTCAAATATTGAATAGTTGGTCAAAAATACGAAATGTGTACATTTGTAACAAAACTATTGTTCAAATAGTAATCAAATCTTGCCCCCAAAATATAATCGTCGAGTATAACAATCCCATATGTACAACAACCATACTAGTTCAGTTGATTGCATGAATTATATTAGACTTTTTCCGTGAGACTTTTGTTGCTGCAACTACTTCCAGAACGCTTTTTTTGAAACGACTATTTTCGTATCTATAAGCCCCAAATGATGATATAGTAAAGTTATTTCCTATACTATCAGATAGTGCTCATGTCAGACGAGATCGTTCTTCGCTTGCGAATATTTCTGATGGTAGTTTTCGCTTTTGTAACCGATATTGCATAGCACAGTATACAACAAGTCGTACTGTAAAAATGATTCAAAGTTGAATGTTTTCTGTATAGATTATCGGAATAACGAGCAAGAGGCTTATGATTGGTCACATAAGATTAAATAGAATTGCATCTGTAAATCATTCGTATGAAAATACAAGTTTATTTACTTTTTTGACCAAAGATCAAACAAAATTATCTGTAAAAAACCCATATGAATGTTTGTGTAAATACTCAAAACATTCTTGATAAATTCTTCTCATACTATTTGGCTGTAGCTGTACGATACAATATTCAATCACTCTCCATGTCAGTTGAGATGTTATCTCAATCATCATCGCAATAACCAACACTCCAAGGAGTTGATCAACAAAAGCTCATTTTGCTCATCAAGTATATGTTCCGATGATGTCAATAATTTGCTTGTAGTATAATGGTACGGAAGTAGCCAGTATAACAGTCAATACTCTACAAAAGAATATTGTCCAAAAGTATCACTTTTGTTGCATACTTATACGCCAAAAGTATTTCATAACTCTCATTGGTTCTAGTTTTGATTTTGGTGTCTTTTCTTTTTTTTGTATCATTTTTTGATGTATATAATAAATTTGTTTTTTAGAATTATTTTTAGAATATTGCTTAGAATTTGTTTTTATAGTAACGTTTCATAGATCAGGCACAAACGTTTATTTTGTATATCATAGACTTTATTGCAATTGATTTGCTCACAAAAGTATGTATCGTGACTCACCAACAGTAGTGATCATTCATACCCTTCGAGCATGTGTTCTATACTTTCTCTCGTTGGTATATCGAGATGATTCGTAGGTTCATCCAAAATCAATACATCGCAAGGGGTTTCGGTTAGACATAAACATTGAAGTTTTACCTTTTGTCCGTAACTCAATTCTGCAACTTTGACATGTAAATGTTGATCGAGTCATATATTTGCAGTCATATTGTAGATGTCTGTTTCTGACAAAAGATGTTGTCGTTGTTTTGTAATTCGAGTACGAACGTCTAGTGTCTCGTCTATGATCGCAGAATGTTGAGATAAATAAGCATACTTTAGTGTTTGTTGCTGTTGATCTGCTGCTTGTATGTTTTTGTTGTCTACATGGTGTAGAATAGCTTTTAGAAGAGTAGACTTTCATGATCAATTTGGTCACGAAATACGTATTCTATCTTTGCCATATACTCACAAATGTACGTTTTCAATTAGAGACATTCAATCGTGTCAGATAGATTTTTTTTGGAATGTATACAAATGTTTGGCTTTATGTTTTCATCAATCTAATACAAACGTAGCATTTTTTTCGATATGTGGTTTTTCGATGTCAGATCCATAAATATCTCTTTCGACAAACTTTTGTTTGTGTCTGATAAGACGTCATAGTGCTGGACTTGGAGCAACAGACGCTCTTTGTCTCATAGTTGCTAATCGCTGTTCTCGTTTTTTTTTGGTTTTTTCAAGACGCTTCCATTCTTGATAAGCTTGATCTCGTTCTAGTTGCTGTTGTGTTTTGAATGCATCGTAATTTCAAGTATATAATCTACAATCTTTGTTTATTTGCAAAATATGTGTCGCTGTTTGGTTGATGAAATGTCTATCATGTGAAACAAAAAGACATATTCACCCAAAACCACGTATATGTTCACTAACAATCTCGACGCTTTTGGTGTCCATATGATTTGTTGGTTCGTCAAACAACCGAACATCTGCTTCTTGTAACAAAAACGAGCATAGTCTGACTTTTTGTTTTTCTCATCACGATAATGACTGGCAAGAATTGCCTAAATCGACTGTAAGATCGAGACGATCTACCATATCATATATTTTGTATTCTTGTCGATGATCAATAGTTTGGGACAAAAAATCTAAGACTGATATATTTGGAAGTTGTACATCTTGTTCTCGATAATGTATAAAAAGTCACTTTTTGCCTATTCATCACGTATCTGAGGATTCTATACCAGCCACTATACGCAAAAATGTTGATTTGCCACATCCATTTGGTCATACAATTGCTATCTTTTGTCAAGCATGAAAACTCATACTACAGTTTTGAAAAAGAGGACTTGTATATCACTTGGAAATATTGGTAAGATGAAGAGACATAATATGAGTGCAGCTCATAAATAAGTGTTACGTATAAGCTACGTTATATATTCTAGTACGACTGACGTTGTTTTTTGTGACAAATCCGCAAATGTCAAAACTATTTTTTTGAGCAGATATCGACATTCTTGTCTTTTGGTTTCTATTATTTATACTGCATGTATTATATTTTTTATATTAAATTTTTTTATGAAAAAGTCTTCTTCATCGATTTTTTGATTTTTTGATCGTATATGAGATAAAGCAATTGCTATGTATAACGATATTTGAAAAAATATTAATATATTTATTGAATGAAAAAGAAAACCTCGTCGTGCATCATCTCATTCAAATCTCGATTCTAGTTTACAAACGCTTCCAAAACCACAGCGTCCTCATACCGACTCACAACTTATCAAGATATCTACACATAGTATGATCATGTTTTGGGTGATAGGAGCTTTGATTGCGTATACGTGATATATCGCATATGAGTGACTGCACATTATTTATATTATCATTACGTGATTGATTATATCGATAGCGATTGAGTCTGCGATAGTTTTTTTTTCTCGTTGGGTAACCAGATGACGGGCGATAGCAATTAGTTATGGTTTGTTGTTGGTATTTATGTCGTTATGAATTGTTGTTTTTATACCACTTATGGTTGAACAGTGAGATATTTTGATCAAAATGCTTGTCGAAATATTCAAAAAGTGACAGCTCATTATTCAACAACAATGACTAGAATGATTTGTGCTGACACTGACACGAATGCCAGAGTTTTTCCAAGAGAGACTGTTGACCTTGATTGCAGATAGCCAAATAGAGTGAGCAGTACAACAATTTTTGCAACAAAACATGACAAATCTACTCGCTTTTGGTAGAGCGTATGTTCCCGAAGTTGGAAATTTGATTCTCCTTTTTGTAGAAAAATTTATATGATTTTTGATAGATTTCTCTTTGGTATTTGTATTGGCGGTTTTATGTTCAGTAGAAAAACCTGCTGTTGCTAGATTTTTAGCTTCTTTGTGAGGTAAAAAACACGCATCATATCGACAAAGAAAAGTTGAACTTTTGTACAAAAAGCTCGGAAGTTGGCTCAAATGACAATTCATATTGTGTATATTTATTGGAGTTGCTGTTGGTATTTGTATGATGATTTTGTCATTGTTTTGACTTACTATACCAAACAGTACATCAATAGCGCTTCTTGCATGATTGACAGAATTTGTACCATATGTCTGACCAATATTATGATCTGTACCTGCAATTATTATTGCAACCGTTTCTCATGGATGGATATGAATGTTTGTTATGTTGTGAGTGTTTTTGTTAGTACAACAATTTGAAAACAATATTCTGGTGCCTCGAGTGATGAACAAAGCGTTGTGAGTTAATCCTGTTGTGATTTTTGTGAGTATGTTGATCTGATGAGTCGCGTTGTGATTCTTGGGTATCTTGCTTGCGGTGCCAATTGCAGTCATTACAACATTGCTTTTGGATGATGACTTCGAATAATTACAAAAACCAACTATTATGATAATATGATTTCCCACTTTCATACTAGCACCAAAAAGAGTATACTGACACTGTTGTCAGTATATTTTTTGTATATTGCTATAAAAATCAAAGTGAGCGTTTTATTTTGTTATACATCGCATGAAAAATAGTGATTTATTGGTACAATGTTTAGAAAATGAATGAGTAACACATATTTTTGGAGTCCCTTGAGAAGAGAATTTGGATGTGTTAGAATCTCTTAGAACTTCTTCTATCACGCTTATTACTACAAGAAACGAACAAACAGCAGTATTTATTGCTGCAAACTACGGAAGATTAACGGGGAAGCCTTGAGTTGCTATCGCTACGCTCGGACCCTGAGCAACAAATATGGTAACATGAGTCGCATATGCGCATCTTGGGGCGATGCCTGTTGTTGTTATTACCTGACAAAAACCTATCAAACATTCTAAACAATGACAATTTCAAGTATTGGATGTAGTTGCGATGATGAAACCACTTACCAAACGAGCTACAAGTATTGTTTGATGAGAGCGTATTTCTTCTACTATTAGGCAAGCGTGGAAACTTGCTGAACTTGAAAGACCAGGACCGGTACATATCGAGTTGCCAGAAGATATAGCAGGAGAGTCAATTGATTGATATCTTCCATTGCCTCATCAAAAAATCAGAAGACCACAAATTGATCAAAAAATGATTGAACTGTTGGTTACCAAACTGCAATTAGCAAAACGTCCTATAATTTTGGTTGGAGCTTGAGCAAATCGCAAAAGAATAACTCGTTATTTGACCCAATTTATTAAACAAACAAATATACCATTTTTTAGTTCACAGATGTGAAAGTGAGTCGTAGACGAACGTCTTGATCAAAACTTATGAACAGCTGCACTAACAGAACATGACTATATCCACAAAGCTATAGAACAAGCAGATTGTATCATAGCTGTATGACATGATACTATTGAAAAACCCACTCATATTGTAGGTAGTCAACATGTTGATTTGATTCATATCAACTTTTATCCAGCACAAACAGATGCATTGTATGTGCCTCATGTAGAAGTTATAGGTGATATTTGAAATACATTTTGGCAGTTATGTGAAGCTAATGTTGATACATCGCACCGAGATCATACTTCTATCTATGAACAAAAAAAGATTATAGATCAAAAACTGCAAGCTCAAACTGATCATGCATTAGCACTAAAAGATATGACTCCAGCACGTTGTATTCATGATATTCATGCCTTGTATGCAGATGATGGTATTGTTTGTTTGGATAACGGTTTGTACAAAGTACGATTTGCAAGAATGTACAAAGCATACCATCCACAAAGTCTTTTGTTAGACAACGCTCTTGCAACTATGGGAGCATGATATAGTACCGCAATTGCAGCAAAACTTTTTGAACCACAAAAGCACGTCGTAGCAGTTGTTTGAGATGGAGGTATAATGATGAATTTGGGAGACATTGAGACTATCGTCAAACTGTGATTGGATATGACAATCGTTATTCTCAACGACAATGCATACGGTATGATCAAACGAAAACAACATCATCACGGTTTTGATGACTATTGATTAGATCTACAAAATCCTGATTTTGTAAAAATTGCAGATGCTTTTGGTGCACACTGATATCTTGTGACATCTCCAGAGGAGTTCTCTCCATTGCTCCAAAAATGCAAAAATAGTTCATGACTTCATATTATTGATCTACGTTTTGTATATCCCAATGATATTGTAGACTAAAAAATTCAAAAAAATGAAAAAAAACTCCTTTTTTATATTTTTTTTCAAAACACATATGACAACTACTACCGCATCAACTAACCCATTACCTTTGCATATAGCTGGTAAAAAAATAACGTCTGACAGCACACAAGATATTATCTATCCGTATGACGGTTCTACAATTGATAGTGTGTGTCTTGCCTCGCCACAGCATATTGACCAAGCAATAGAACAGGCACAAGCATCGCTAGTCCATACCAAGAAACTTGCACCATACCAAAAATGAGATATTTTGAGAAATATTATGCAATGAATACAAGACCAACATGAAGAGTTTTCTCAACTATTGGCTCGCGAAAATGGGAAAACGATTTCTGAGTCTCGCGTAGAAATCGATCGTACTATTAACACATTTCGTATTGCAGCTGCAGCGGCTGAACAAGAAATGTGAGAAAGTTTTGATCTTGGAATCAGCCAGGCATGAGTATGACGTCACGCTATTGTCTCGTCGTTTCCTATTGGGGTTGTAGCTGGAATTGTTCCATTTAACTTTCCGATGAACCTTGCCGCGCACAAGATTGCACCAGCAATCGCTACATGATGTCCTATTATTATCAAACCTGCCAGTGCAACGCCACTGACTATGCTCAAACTTGCAGATATTGTAGCAACATCTGGGTTGCCTGCGTGAGCGTTTTCTGTTGTACCATGTAGTAGAGAAGTGTGACAACAGCTCGTCGAAGACGATCGTATAGCTTTGTTATCATTTACATGATCTCCACATGTTGGTTGGAAAATGAAAGCTCAGTCTAACAAAAAGAAGGTCGTACTTGAACTTGGTTGAAATGCAGCAGTTATCATAGACAAAAACATCATAGACCGAGATCATCTCATCAAACGTTGTATCACTGGGGCATACTATCAAGCCGGTCAGGTGTGTATTTCTGTACAACGTATTTTGGTGCATCAAGATATTCGTGATGAATTTGTACAAAAATTCCTACAAGCTATCGATGCTATGGTGATTTGAGATCCACTTGATCCCAAAACTGATATGTGAGGTATGATTGACAAAAAGAATGCTGATCGTATTCTCGAACGAATAGACGAAGCACTTGAAGCTTGAGCAACATGTCTTGCCTGAAACAAACGTCTCTCAGATACGCTACTAGCTCCAACACTTCTAGAAAACGTCCCTATGGATTGTAATGTCGTAGCAGAGGAGGCATTTGGTCCAGTTGCAGTTTTGGATACATTTGCTACTCTCCAAGAAGCAATTGACAAAGTCAATGATTCAGTATTTGGGCTACAAGTTGGAGTCTTTTCTGACAATATACAAGATATTCGACATATTTTTGAAGAATCTGTTGTTTGATGAGTTATTCACAACGATGTGCCAAGTTTCCGTGTTGATAGTATGCCGTATGGATGAGTCAAAGATAGCGGACTCTGACGTGAAGGTATTCGCTATGCCATGGATGACATGCAAGAAAAAAAGGTATTGGTAGTTGATACGAGGAGATAGGAATTTGAAGAAAATTTTTTGCTTTTCTAGATACAAAAAACACACTGCAAATTTGCAGTGTGCTTTTTTTGCTATATAGGAAATTCTAAAAACAAAAGTTGAAGAAAAAAGGTGATATTTTCAAAGTACAGAATATGTTGAGAGGTGTAATTTAAAGATGCTTTTCCTACTTTTTCTTTTTAAGTA